>FWWM01000897.1_pt1 | contig 95876 bp, 84 predicted proteins | sample 2228351 | NCBI WGS metagenome assembly FWWM01 (sample SAMEA103939774, study PRJEB20133) | metagenome | reverse complement strand
AGCTTCATAAGAGATGCTTCGCTGCGCTCAGCATGACACACCTGTGATCTGCTGAGACTAGCTGATATTGTAGCTGGCCCACACGCAGTCTTCAATATAGGCGTCGGCGCGGTCGGCAGCGGTGGCGAACCAGTCCAGCGGCAACAGGCCCTGACGCACGGCCTCGGCCACACGCCGGACAAGCCGGGCGACATCCACGCCCTCCGGGCAGACAATGGCACAGGGCTGCGGCCTATCGCAGGAAAGGCAGCGCTCAGCCCGATAGCGCGCCGCGGCGCGGCTGAGTATCTCGTCCATCTTTTCCCCTTCCATGCCGCCTCCGGGCAGAGGCATGGCGTTTACCTTTAGAGTACGCCTGTTTGCCCCCCTATCTCCAGTGCCAAATGGGCCCTTTTGCAGGTGACATTCGTCACTTCTCCTCTGCTTCCCCTCGCAGTAACCCGCCGCCGATTTCTAATCAGCGGCTACCTCTGAGGAACCCGCGTAGCAGGTTTGATAGGGGGTAGCCGGGGGATAGAATCCCCCGGCCTGGTGGCTGTGTCACATGTTGACACAAACTACCAGGCCCGCTACAATACCTCCTTGAGAGGGAGGGCACATCATGTCCCGTATGCTCAGTCGCGCCGAGCGGCTTCGCACCATTGAACGCCTGCTCTATAGCGCACCCGATGGCCTGAGTGCCGTAGAGATCGCCAGGCGCACCGGCGTAGGACGGCGCACCGTTTACCGCGACCTGGAGTTGCTCAGCCAGAGCGACGTCCCTATCTGGCAGGGGGAAGGCCGCTTCGGCATCATCCGCGACCGCTATCTGACCACTGTGCGCTTGAATTTCCATGAAGCGGTAGCCTTGTTCATCGCCGCCCGCCTGCTCACACGCCTGAGCGATGAGAACAATCCCCACATCGTCTCGGCGCTGACCAAGCTGGCCACGGCACTGCCCCAGCCCCTCTCCCAGCATATCGCCCGCACCGCCGCCTACATCCAGACCCAGCCGCTGGACAGCCGCTACCTGTCCGTCCTGGAGGGCGTCACCGCCGCCTGGGCGCAGCAGCGCAAAGTGCGGCTATGGTATCGTTCGCCGCGCACCGGCCAAGTGCGCCCGCGCACGTTCGCGCCCTACTTCGTTGAGCCCTCCGGCGTCGGCGCGGGCTGCTACGTTATCGGCCTGGACGACCAGTCGGGCGAGTTGCGCACGTTCAAGCTGGAGCGGCTGGAGCGGGTGGAGATGCTGAGCGAGCGCTACGATATTCCAGCTGACTTTGACCCCATTGAGCACCTGGCGCCAGGCTGGGGCATCATGGCCGGGCCGGAGGTGCAGCGGGTGGTCTTGCGTTTCTCAGCGGAGGCCGCCCCGATCTTGCAGGAGCGCCACTGGCACCGCTCACAGCAGGTGACACCCCAGCCGGATGGAGGCTGCCTGTTCACGGTGGAGGTCAGCCAGCCGCGCGAGATGGTGCCATGGATCCGCAGTTGGGGGGCCGAGGTGGAGGTGTTGGAGCCACCGGAACTGCGCCAGGCGCTCATAGAGGAGGCTCGCCAACTGGCGCAGCGTTACAGCTCAAATGGCCCCACGGGCCATTCCGGCGCTTCTCACTCCGGGCACTCGTAAGACATCAGCGCCAGCCACTGCAGCGCTTCGTCCAACACCTCATCGTCTATATGCCCGGCATAGGCGGCGCGCGGCGCACCGAAGCGGTCAAGGAGGACCAGGCCAGGCCCAGGCTGGTCCAGTAGCGGCGCGTAGGCTGTGGTCACCTCGCCCCGCGCATCGGCGAGCAGCGGGAAAGGCACAGCCAGGGCCTCCGCCACCGCCTGAACCCCCGCGACCCCCTCCGCAAGCAGTGCCAGCACCTCCGCCTCGTAGTCGCGCAGCTTAGAAGAACGCCCAATCAGCCTGCGCAGGCCCGCCAGACACCCCTGGCAAGACGCGCCGTGCCCAAAATACAGCACCAGCGGCGCCCTCTGGCGGTAGTCCTCACGGCGGACGGTGCGCCCCTGATGCGAGGGCAGGGCGAACCCCGGCGCGGGCTGCTCGCCGACCTCTGCCGCAAACGCCTTCCAGGTCATAGAGCTATGGTAACAGACGAGAGAGGCGGTGTCAACCTGCCCGCGTCGGCTGCGTTCGGGATTGCAGGAGCAGGCCAGCCGCTTCCAGAGCCTCCTCCACCGTCACGCCACCCTCCCACGAGAACCCCGGTGGCACGCCAGCAGAGACGCCTTCGCTCAGGCCAGCAATGGGATGCCAGAGCGCGACAGCCTGCTCTGGCGGCGCATAGGGGCCATAGCGGCGCGGGTCCGTGGGGCCGAAGATGGCCACAACCCGCGTGCCCATCGCCACCGCCAGATGTGTGGCGCCGGTGTCATTGCCGATATACAGGTCAGCCCAGCCCGACAGCGCCCCCAGTTGCCCCCAGGTGAGTTCGCCGGTCAGGTTCACCACCGGATAAGCGATCATGCCAACGATGTCCCGGCTGATCTCGACGTCGTTCGGCCCACCGACGAGGATGATACGCGCGCCATATTGGCGCACCAGGCGGTTGGCGAGCAGGGCAAAGCGCTCCGCAGGCCAGCGCTTGAGGTGCATCTCCATGCCTGGGTTTTCACCGCCGCCGGGATGGATGACGACAAGCGGGCCTGAAGTAGAGACGCGGGCAGGGAGGGCCGCATCAAGCCGCCGGGCTACGGCCTCCCGATCCGCCGGGGTGGGGTAGAATTCCAGGCGGGGATTATCCACGCGGATGTCCACTGCCCGCAGCAGGTCCAGATACAACTCCGCCTCATGGCGGATCCCTTTGACCGGCACCTGAACTGTGTGAGCAAAGCCCCGCCCACGGCTGTTCAACCCGATGCGCTGGGGGATGCCCACACGCCAGGCGAGCCAGGTCAGCCGCGGGGAGCGGTCAAAGACGAAACAGGTGTCGTAATTGCCCTGGCGCAGGCGTCGCCCCAACCGGCGCCAGTCAGCAGCGGTGGGCTCGCCCGTGCCCAGCGAACCACAGTCTATCAGGTCATTCAGATGAGGGTTGTTCTCCAGGAGGGGCAGTGCCCAGGTGCTCACCGCCCAGGCGATATGCGCCTGCGGGTAGGCATGGCGCAGCGCAGCCAGCGCCGGCGTCGCCAGCAACACATCGCCAACACAGCAGGGCTTGAGGATGAGGATACGTTCGGGCTTCTCAAACGGACGGCGTTGCAGTGCCTTGAACAGCAGGTTGACAGCCGACCAACCTATGTCAGCAAGCAAAGTATCCGAGCGAGCGGCCACGGTGACCTCGTTACTCCTTCCAGGGCTGCCCTCCCAGTATAGCCCAAATCCACGCCGGAGGCAACGCCCAGGCAATCGGGGGTAGCTCTGCCCCCCACAAGGGGGGAGGGGCACGCTGATTCCCTCCCCCTGGATGGGGGAGGGCCGGGGAGGGGGTGACACACCAGATGAAACCGATGCTCCTGCGTTCAACCATCTTCTATTGACCTTTGGCGGAGGCTGCTTTATACTATGGCGTGTGGGCTTGCCTTGCTGAGGGCTAAACGCTGACCGCTACGAGCTGGGAAGGTCTCCAGGCGGACAAGCGCTCCTGGCGCAAGGAGAATCAGCCAGAATGGGTAATGGAGAAGCACGGCCTCAAGCCGGGTGAGAAAGGGCAACCTGTCCCTGAGACGTGAAGGTCTGTGACGGCCCGGCTCCGCCTGTTAATGGATGAGGAGTCTCAGTAGATCACAAAAGTGTCACCCCTTCGTCAGGCTCAGGGCAGGCTCTGAGCCGAAGCCCTGACCCTGAGCGTAGCGAAGGGGAAGGGGAAGCGAAGGGTCCCTTGAACATACATTGGAGATGCTTCGCTGCGCTGATGCTTCGCTGCGCTGATGCTTCGCTGCGCTCAGCATGACAAACCTGTGATCTACTGAGGCGCTAAAAGGCCCTTGCTGGCTGTGGCCCTCAGGCAGAATGGATTTGATGCCGTCGCTGTGCAAGAGTTGAGCATTAAATTTTTTAAGGAATAGGAGGACCTTATGGGCATGAGACGCGTCGCCATTGTGGGCGCGGGGATGACAAAGTTCATGCGGCGGGCGCTGGAGACGGGCCGGGAACTGGCCTGGGAGGCGGCCAAAGCCGCGCTGGACTCGTGCGAATTAAAGCTGGAGGACGTAGATGCCGTGTGTATGGGCAGCGCGCCCGACGCCTTTGATGGGATGCATATGAAGTCGGAGTACCTCTCCGACGGCGCAGGCGCCTGGGGCAAGCCCTACATGCGCTGCTACGTCGGCGGCGGCACCGGCGTCTTCGCCACCATCCAGGGCTGGTATCACGTCGCCTCCGGCCTGTTTGATATTGTCCTGGTGGTGTGCGAAGAGAAGATGTCCACCTGCCAGCCCCACCCCCAGGCCGCTTTTCTCACCATCTACGACAACTTCACCGAACGTCCGCTCAAGCCCAATCTGTTGTGGATTTTCGCGCTGGAGATGCAGCGCTACATGGCCATACATGGGCTGGATAAGCGCGACATCGCCCTGGTCGCGGTCAAGAACAAGCGCAACGCCGCCCTGCACCCTGCCGCGCAACTCGGCGACCCCACTATCACGGTTGAGGATGTGCTTAACTCCGAGGTCATGGCCTGGCCGGTGCAGCGCCTGGACGTCAGCCCCACCTCGGATGGCGCTGCCGCCATTGTCCTGGCTGCCGAGCACGTCGCCAAGCGCCTCACCCACAAGCCAGTGTGGATTGAGGGCGTCGGCTGGGCGCTGGACACCGCTTACTGGACCAACCGTGACCTGTACTATCCGCGCTATGTGGAGGACGCCGCCCGTATGGCTTATCGTATGGCGGGCATCACCGAACCCCGCAAGCAGATCAACATCGTTGAACCTTATGACCCCTTTGACTACAAAGAACTCCATCACCTGGAAGGGCTGATGTTCTGCCGTCCGGGCGAAGCACCGCGACTGACCGCCGACGGCGTGACCCAGCGCGACGGTGACCTGCCGGTGTGTCCCTCAGGCGGGCTGTTGGGCGTGGGCAACCCCATCTCCGCGGCGGGCCTGATGAAGGTCGCCGAGCTGTTCTGGCAGTTGCGCGGCGAGGCGGGCGCGCGCCAGGTGCCCGGTCAGCCCCGGCGCGGCCTGGCCCAGGCCTGGGGCGACCTGATGCAGGTCGGGACAGTGGTGATTGTAGGCATCTGACCATGGAGGCAACATGACGGATAAACCAACTCCCCCCTTCAGCCCACGCGGCACGCCCATTGAGCTGAACGACATCCGCGAAGGGCGCGTCTTGACTGTCGCCTGGGACCCACGCGCTGAGTATGCCTGGGACACCGGCGTGGCCATTGGCCGCTACCTGGCCGAACTGAAGAACGGGCGCATCATGGGCGTCCACTGCCGCAACTGCCGCCGCACGGTTGTCCCGCCGCGCGTCTTCTGCGAACTGTGCTTCAGGCCCATGGACGAATGGGTGCCATTGCAGGATACCGGCACAGTGAATACATTCTCACTGGCGCACGTCTCCTGGGACGTGCGCCGGTTGGAGCAACCGGAGATCCCCGCGGTGATTGACCTGGACGGGACCCACCCGCCTTGCGGCATCCTCCATCTGCTGGGCGAGGTGGACCCGAAGGCCGTGCACACGGGGATGCGTGTCCAGGCCGTGTGGAAACCGCCTCACGAACGCGAGGGCGCGATCACGGACATCCTCTATTTCAGGCCGGTTTAGCTTCACCTCAGGGAGCACAAAAGAGGACGGAGGACGGGAGATGAGCATCCGTCCTCCGAAGGAAAGGATAAGGAGGGAGTGTGACCCAACCCATCAACGGCTCAATTGAGATTATCTGCGGCCCCATGTTCAGCGGCAAGACCGAGGAGTTGATCCGGCGTGTGCGGCGGGCCCAGATCGCCCGGCAAAAGGTGCGGGTGTTTAAGCCCCGCATAGACATCCGCTACAGCGCCGAACGCGTGCATTCCCACAATGGGATGCAGTGGGAGGCCACGCCGGTGGAACATTCCGGTGAGATTCTGGAACAGCTTGAGGCGAACACAGATGTGGTGGCAATTGACGAAGTGCAGTTTTTTGACGCCGGGATTGTGGCCGTATGCGAGGGGCTGGCCGATCGGGGGCTGCGGGTGATCACGGCCGGGCTGGACCTGGACTTTCGCGGGGAGCCGTTTGGGCCGATGCCGCAACTCCTGGCGCGAGCCGAGCATGTGAACAAGCTCCAGGCCATTTGCGTCGTCTGCGGCGCCCCGGCCAGCCGCACCCAGCGCCTGATCAATGGCCGGCCCGCCGCCTACGACGACCCGGTGATCCTGGTCGGCGCCTCCGAAGTGTACGAGGCGCGCTGCCGCCAGCATCACGTCGTACCCAACCGACCTAAGGCGACCCTGGAGAAGACGTATCCGCTGCCGGGCTTTGAGCAGCACTAGGGGCCATCCGCCGGGCCATGCGTACCGTTGTCAGATACACCCTGCCCGATCTGACGACCGCCAGCCAGAGGGGGAAGAATCATGCTGGAAGAGGACATCGCTGAAATCCTGATAGATGCAGATACGATTCAGGCGCGCATCGCCGAACTGGGGGCGCAGATCAACGCCGATTATCATGAGGTGGAGAACCCTCTGCTCGTATGTGTGCTCAAAGGCGCTTTCGTCTTCCTGGCTGACCTGACGCGCCATCTGATCTTCCCGCATGAGGTGGATTTCATGGCCACCTCCAGCTATGGCGCAGCCACACAGACCACCGGCATTGTGCGCATCCTGATGGACCTGGACCGGCCGATTGAGGGACGGCATGTGCTGATCGTTGAAGATATTATTGACAGTGGTCATACGCTGGACTACATGGTGCGCATGTTGAGCGCGCGTAACCCCGCCAGCCTGCGCATCTGCACATTGCTGAGCAAATCGGCGCGACGCCAGGTGGATGTGCCCGTCCAGTACATCGGCTTTGAGATCCCCAACAAGTTCGTCGTCGGCTACGGGCTGGACTTCGGCGAGAAGTACCGCAACCTGCCCTTTATCGGTGTGCTGAAGCCGGAACTCTATCAGGGCCAGCTCTAAGCTATCCTGATCCCTGTAAAAAATCCGTTGAGCACCTATTTGTCAGGATTCCCTTTAACTAATTATTCGCATTTTTGTAATGTTTGTGTTATACTGGATTTGCTCGACCCAACCCGAGCAGCAGCCATGACGTGATCGGCCCGGCGTGCACACCTCTTCCCTGAGGGGGGCAGAGAAGATGGGGAAGAGCCGATCAGGATAGGGTGCATGACTCTTCGTGTTCATTTATTTGGCCCGCTTCAAGCCACCTGGCGAGGTCAGCCCTTACCTGCTTTGCGTCGGCCCCGGCTCCAGGCGCTGTGGGCCTATCTTCTGCTCCTGCACCGCTACCGTCCGGCCAGGCGCGATCAACTCGCCTTCAGCTTCTGGCCGGATAGCCCCGAGGATGAAGCGCGTGCCCATCTGCGGCGGCATCTGTACCTCCTGCGCCGCTGGTTGCCGCCTGTCCCCAATGGCGGCTGGTTCACCGCGCAGATGGAAGAGATCTATTTGAATCCCCAGGCAGAACTATGGGTGGATGTCTGGGCATTTGAGGATGGCCTGACGCAGGGGGAGGCGGAGCTGAAAGCCGCTGTAGAGCTGGTATCCGCCGATCTCTTGCCCGATCTGAGCGAAAGTTGGCTGGTGTTGGAGCGAGAACGTCTGCGCCGCTCCTACGCGCGCGCCCTGGCCCGGCTGGTGATGTTCAGCCAGGCGCGCGGTGATTGGCCAGCAGCGATCCACTGGGCGCATCGTCTGGTCCTTCACGATCCACTCAACGAGGAAATCCATCGCCTGCTCATTGCCCTGTATTATGCCAGCGGCAACCGTCCAGCGGCCCTGCGCCAGTTTGAGACCTGTCGGCGTTTGCTGCACGAGGAACTGGGGGTGGAGCCCATGCCGGATACCATCGCGCTGCGCGACCTTATCCTGCATGCGGAACCGCTGGCGGATACGTGGTTCGCGTCGCATAGCCCGCTCATGGAGGAGCGGGGCTTCGGCCCTTCCTCCATCAGCGTGTCACCTCACACGGCACATCCCACACGGACGATCCCCTTTGTGGGGCGCGAGGCAGAGTTGCAACGCCTGCTGGAGGCCTGGCGCCAGACCATATTGCGCTCTGGCAGCGTCCTCCTGGTGGGCGGTGAGGCTGGGGTGGGCAAGACCCGCCTGTTGCATGAGCTGGCAAGCCGCGTCCGCCGCAGCGGGGCGCTGGTGCTTTGGGGGCATTGCTATGCTTTTGAGCGCGCCCTGCCCTATCAGCCTGCCGTGGAAATCCTCCAGGCTGTGCTGCCCCAACTGGCGCTGAGCCACCTGCCGCCGCCGTGGCTGGCCGCAGCCGCCCACCTGATCCCGGAATTGCGCCAGCGACGCCCTGATCTGCCCGATCTGGCTTTGCCACGCTCGGAACAGGAGCAATCGCAACTGGCAGAGGGGATATGTCACTGCCTGCTGGGGCTGTCCTACCAGCAACCCCTGTTGATCCTGCTGGAGGACCTGCACTGGGCCACAGAGTCTACCCTCACCTGGCTGCACGTTCTGGCCCACCAGGTGCGTTCCGCGCCCATCCTGGTGGTGGGCAGCTATCGGCAAGAGGAGGTGAGGCTGGGCCATCCCCTGCGCGACCTGATTCGCACGCTGCGGCGGGAAGGCTGGGGCGCCCCCCTTATGCTCCAACCGCTTGCTGGCGATACCGTTCAGGCCCTGGTGGAGGCGCTCTCTGGCCTGGGTGAGGCCGCTATTGAGCCAGCACGCATCCTCTATGCCGAGAGCGAAGGCAATCCCTTCTTCCTGCTAGAGTTGATTCGGCATCTAGAGGAGACCGGGCAACTGGTCCAGCAGAGAGGGCATTGGACCGGCCCCTGGATTGAGACGCTTAAGGCAGGTAAAAGACCCGCCCTCTCCCTGCCCGATAGCATCCGCGAGACGATTCAGGCACGGCTGGAGCGCCTGAGCGAGAACGCGCGCGTCCTGCTGAGTTGCGCTGCGGTGGCCGGGCGCGAGTTTGACATTGCCGTGGTGCGGGCGGCGCTGGATTGGAAAGAGGAGCGGGTGCTGCAGGCCCTGGAGGAGCTATTGGAACGCGGGCTGGTGCATGAGCAGAACGACCCCAATCGTCGTGATCATGCCTTCAGCCACCACCTGGTGCAAGAGACCGTCTATGAAGCCCTGCCCCGCGCCTGGCGCGAGGCGCTCCATCGTTGGGTGGGCGAAGCCATGCTCGCCAGCTACGATGAGGCGGCGGCGGGCGAACTGGCCTACCACTTTGAGCGGGGCGGCGCGATCGGTCAGGCGCTCACCTATTTGAAGTACGCGGGCGACCAGGCCGCAGCACGCTACGCCAATGCGGAAGCCCTGGACTATTATGACCGGGCCCTGGCGCTGCTGAAGATGCCCGGGGCTGCGGCCCTTTCCCGGCCCATACGCTTTGACCTGCTTATGGCCCGCGTCGGCATATGGGATCTCCTGGGCCGGCGCGAAGAGCAGCGCGCTGATCTAGAGGCGTTGCAGGCGGTGGGGCAGGCCCTGGGCGATCCGCTGCGGCAGGCCCAGGTGTATGCCTTATGGGCGGACTTCTATGAGGAGATCAGCGACCACACGGCCTCGGCCCGCGCAGCCCAGAACGCCCTGGCGCTCTTCCAGCGCGTGGGCAACCGGCGCGGTGAGGCCCAGAGCCTGCACGACCTGGGACTTGCCGCTTATCGCCAGGGGGATTACCGCGCGGCCCGCGACACGTATGAGCAGGCCCTGGCCCTGTGGCAGGAGATGGACGACCGGCGCGGCAAAGCAGCCACGCTGAACCACCTGGGCAACCTGATGCGCCAGATCGGCGAGTATGCTACGGCGCAGGCGTATCATGAGGAGGCCCTGACACTCTACCGGGCCATGGCCGACCGTACCGGCCAGGCAGAGGGCCTGCGCAGCCTGGGGGCACTCTATCTATTCACGGGCAGATATGCGCTGGCCCAGACGTACTACGAAGAGGGGTTGGCGCTGTGCCGCATGATCGGCTACCGCCGGGGCGAGGCCGCCCACATAAATGGCCTGGCGTTTGTCGCCATCTTTCAGGGCGATTATGCGCTGGCGTCGGCCTATCAGCGTGAGGCGCTGTCTTTATATGAAGCTGTCGGCGACCAGGAAGGGTGGATCTGGCTGCTCATCGGCCAGGGGCTGCTGGCCTGGCATCTGGGCGACCGGGCACGGGCAGGCCAGTACTGGGAGCAGGCCCGCAGCCAGGCCCGGCAACTGGGCCTGCGCCGCCTGGAGACCTGGGCAATGGACTACCTGGGCAACTTGATGCGCGAGAAGGGCGATGATGACGCCGCCCGGCGCACGCTGGAGGAAGTGCATCACCTGGCCTGGCGGACGGGCGACCGCCGGCTAGAAGCCTCCAGCCTGCATCACCTGGGCCAACTGGCCTGGGCCGAGGGCAACCCCGCTACAGCCGCCTGCTGCTGGCGTGAGGCCGCCGCGCTGCGCGCCGCGCTCGGCCTGACGCTCCTGGCGCAGGCCAGCCAGGCGCGGCTGGCGGAAGCCCTTACGCAGCTCAATGGGCACGAAGCACCCCACGGAAGTCAAAGCAAGGACGGGGGGCAGAAGACGGAAGACGACTCCCCCATATCTCCCCTACCGGAGGAAGCGCGGCACACGGCCCGGGCGGTGTGGGCTGCCTGGCAGGCGGATCCCCCCTATAGCCAGGAAGAGGATGAGGTGCATCAGGGTTATCTGGCTCTGGCGCGGGCCTTTGCCCGCCTGGGTGAGCGGGAGAGCGCACAGAGATGCCTGAACCAGGCCCGTCGCCTGATCCAATCGCGGGCCATGCGACTCGCTGACGAGGCCAGCCGCGCCGCTTTCCTGGCCCGCACCCCCATAAACTGAGCAGGGGAAGCCAGGGTGCATTCCACAGTGGGGGCAGCCGCCTTCAGACTGTCATTCTGAGCCAAAGCCCGGACCCTGAGCCGAAGCCCTGAGCCGAAGCCCTGAGCGAAGCGAAGGGGTAGCGAAGGGGAAGGGGCAGCGAAGAATCTCTACTTCGCACCTCAGAGACCCTGCGCTGCGCTCAGGGTGACAAACTCGCCCCAGATATGGAATGCACCCGAAGTCGCGCCTGGCTTGACATCTCTTCCCTTTTACAGTATCATCCCTTCATCATCTGAAAGCGCGAACACAGTAACGGAGACCAGTACACTGCCCCAGAGGAGGGCTCGGTCTGAAACAGGATATTGGAAGGGGTCACCTGGTGAGCCAGCTATCGTAGGGGCGCAATTTATTGCGCCCTTGCCATGCGCAATAAGAGTCCCGCGAGCGCCCCTCGTCCTGGATGGCGGGGGGCGTATGCGTTTAACGATTCAAACAGAGCCGGGAGGGGACATGCTTGATCTGAACTTCATCCGTGAGCACCCGGACCAGGTCAAAGAGGCCCTGGTCAAACTGAACGAGACGGCGCCGATTGACGAGATTCTGGAGACAGATGAACGCCGCCGCCAGTTGCTGGTGGAGGTGGAATCGCTGCGCGCCCTCCGCAATGCCGTCTCCAGGGAGATCGCCCGCATGCAGGACCCGCTGGAGCGCGAAGCCAAAATCGCCGAGATGCGCCAGGTCGGCGACCGCATCGCGCTGCTGGAAGACGAACTGCGCGAAGTGGAGAAGCGCCTGTACGAGCTTCAACTCCAGGTGCCCAACATGCCCCACCCCAGCGTCCCCGTCGGCCCGGACGAGAGCCACAACGTGGTCGTTCGCCAGGAGGGCCAGCTCCGCGAGTTTGATTTCACGCCGCTGCCCCATTGGGACCTGGGCCCCATGCTGGGCATCATTGATTTTGAGCGCGGCGTCAAGCTGGCGGGCAGCCGCTTCTACGTCCTGTGGGGGCTGGGGTCGCGCCTGCAGCGAGCGCTGATCAACTGGATGCTGGACCTGCATGTGCACAAGCATGGCTATACCGAGGTCTATCCGCCCTTCATGATCAAGCGCGAGGGGCTGATCGGCACGGCCCACCTGCCCAAGTTCGCCGAGAACATCTACCACGACGCCGAAGAGGACATCTGGTTCATCGGCACGGCTGAGGTGCCGCTCACCAACCTGCACCGCGACGAGATCCTGGACATCAGCCAGTTGCCGCTCTATTATGTCGCTTATACCGCCTGCTTCCGGCGCGAGAAGATGGCTGCGGGCCGCGATGTGCGCGGCATCAAGCGCGGCCACCAGTTTGATAAAGTGGAGATGTACAAGTTGACCACGCCCGAAACCTCGTATGAGGAGTTGGAGAAGCTGGTGGATAACGCCGAGGACGTGTGCCGGGCGCTGGGCATCCCCCACCGCGTGGTGCAGATGTGCACCGGCGACCTGGGCTTCGCTGCGGCGAAGAAGTATGACATTGAAATGTGGGCGCCTGGGAGCGGTGAGTGGCTGGAGGTCAGCTCGTGCTCTAACTGCGAGGCGTTCCAGGCCCGCCGCGCCAACCTGCGCTTCCGGCGCGCGCCCGGTGCCCGCCCGGAGTACGTGCACACGCTCAACGGCAGCGGCCTGGCCTTGCCGCGCACCGTCATCGCTATCCTGGAGAACTACCAGCAACGCGACGGCTCGGTGGTGGTCCCAGAGGTGCTCCGACCCTATATGGGCGTGGATGTCATCCGGCCACCTTTGTAGTATAATCCTGCCTCACCGCAGAGCACAACGCAGATGTCTTACTATCCGTGTTGGGCCTCTCACTCCCTCCCCCCTGTGGGGGAGAGGTGGGGGCACGCGGCAAAACTCAACCTACACAAGGGGATACGATGGGCCTGCTTGACGGTAAGATCGGACTGATTTTCGGTGTCGCCAATGACCACTCTATCGCCTGGGGGATCGCGCAGGCGCTGCACCGTGAAGGGGCGGAGCTGGGCTTCAGCTACGCGGGTGAGGCGCTGGAGCGGCGCGTGCGCCCGCTGGCCGAAAGCCTGGGCGCGCGGCTGATTGAGCCGTGCGATGTCACCAGCGACGAACAGATTACCCGCGTCTTTGAGCGCGCACGGGAGGTGTATGGGGGCATTGACCTCCTTGTCCACTCCATCGCCTATGCCCCCCGCGAAGCGCTGAGCGGCCAGTTCATTGATACCAGCCGCGAGAGCTTCCGCATCACGCTGGACATCAGTTGCTACTCCTTTGTCGCCCTGGCGCGCGAGGCCGCCCGGCTGATGGAGGGGCGCAAAGGCGCCATGCTGACCATGACCTACTATGCCTCGGAGAAAGCCGTGCCGCGCTACAACGTCATGGGCGTGGCCAAGGCCGCGCTGGAAGCCACGGTGCGCTACCTGGCGATGGACCTGGGGCCGCGCGGCATCCGCGTCAATGCCATCTCCGCCGGGCCGGTGCGCACCCTGTCCGCTATGGGCGTGTCCGGCTTCCGCCAGATGGCCTCGCGCTTCCCCGAATTCGCGCCCCTGCGCCGCAACATCACGCTGGAGGAGTTGGGCAACGCGGCGGTCTTCCTGTTAAGCGACATGTCCAGCGGCACCACCGGCGAGGTCCTGTTCGTGGACGCGGGCTTCAACATCATGGCTTTCCCGGAGCTAGGGGCCAGCCTTAGCGATTGAGTTCGTAGATAAAGCGCAGCCCATCCAGCGTCAGCCAGGGCGCGATGATCTCAATCGCTGGCGTCTCGCGGGCGATAACCTCGGCCAGGCCGCCGGTGGCGATCACTTTGACGGGCGTCCGGCTTCTCTCCCTGGCCTGGGCCACCGCTTTGGGGGGCAGTTCGGCCAGCTCTTCCAGTTCGCGCCGGATGCGGGCAACCAGCCCCTCAATCAGCCCGATGTAGCCGAGAACCAGGCCGGATTGCATCGCCGTCACCGTGTTGCGCCCGATCGCCGAGGGCGGCGGCACCAGGTCCACCCGGTAGAGCCGGGCGGCACGCTGCACCAGCGCGTCATGGGCGATCCCCAACCCCGGCGCGATGGCCCCCCCCAGATAGTCCCCCTCCGCCGAGACCACATCAAACGTGGTGGCCGTGCCGAAGTCCACGACGATGGCCGGGCCGCCATACAGCCGGTGGGCGGCCACCGTGTTGATGATGCGGTCCGCGCCGACCTCGGCAGGGTTGTCCACACGGATGCGGACGCCAGTGCGCACGCCCGGCGCGACGACCAGCGGACGCCTGCCTGTGGTCCGTTCGCAGACCGCCTCAAAGACGCCGGTCAGGGTAGGGACAACACTGCCCAACGCCGCGCCTTCCAGATCGGCAAGGCGCAGCCCGCTCTGTGCGAACAGCGCCTGCAGGACGACCGCATACTCGTCCGGGGTGCGCTCACGCACTGTTTGCAGGCGCCAGTGGGCCAGCCAGTTGCCCTCATGCCAGACCCCCAACGTGATGTTGCTATTGCCGATGTCTATGGTCAGCAGCATATCCCCTTCTCTTGATCAGGCAACAGTTTTTCAACAGCCAAATAGCAGGCGGATAGCCCAAAATCCGCTCTAATTTAGAATAGGGCATGTATCCGAGTCTCTAGCCCGGCTGCCCGCCGGTAGGCCAGCAATTGAGGCCGTGCCCCCTACGGCCGGGCCTGCTACTCCGCCAGGCCAAGTTGCTTCCTGTCGGCGGGCAGTCCCTACTCCAGGATCAGGTTATCAATCAACCGGGTGGAGCCGATGCGCACCGCCAGCGAAGCCAGCGCCCGCTCCCCCACGCGATCCAGCTCCACCAGAGTCTCCGGGTCGGCAATACTGACGTAATCGGGCCGGGCCAGCGGCTCGGTGGCCAGGACGGCGCGCATGCGCTCACGCAGGCGGTCGCCGTCGCGCTCACCAGCCTGCCAGGCAGCCTGGGCTGCTGAGAGCGCGCGGAAGAGCACAGTGGCCGCCCGCCGCTCCTCAGGGTTCAGGTACACATTGCGCGAGCTCATCGCCAGCCCGTCCGGCTCGCGCACGGTCGGGCATATGATGATCTCCAGGTCAAAGTCCAGGTCGCGGGCCATCCGCCGGATGACCACCGCCTGTTGCGCGTCCTTCTGGCCGAAGTAGGCCCGGTCGGGCTGGAAGATATTGAACAGCTTGCACACGACCGTGGCCACACCGATGAAGTGGCCGGGCCGGGCCGCGCCCTCCAAAGGCCGGGCGACATCCTCAACGATCACCCTGGTCTGAAAGCCCGGCGGATACATTTCTTCCACAGTTGGCGCCAGGACGAGGTCCACACCCAGCGGTTCCAACAGGCGCAGGTCGCGATTCAAATCGCGAGGATAACGGGCCAGGTCTTCGTGCGGACCAAACTGCGTCGGGTTGACGAAGATGCTGACTGCCACATGGTCATTTTCCGCCCGCGCCCGGCGCACCAGCGAGAGATGCCCCTCATGCAGATACCCCATCGTGGGCACCAGCCCCCACGTGCCGGGGCGGGCCTTGCGGATACGGCGCACTTCGCCAATGGTCGTCACAACGTCCATCTCTTCCCTCCTCTACACGGTACAGTCCCCCCCACCCCAACCCTCCCCCTTGACAGGAGAGGGCTGGGGCTTGTCTGACTACTGACTACTGGCTACTGGGAGGGGGTGAGCTGCTTCACGTCTGGCGCAGGGGGCGCGTGGCCTCCAGGGCACAAACCAGCCGCCACAGGGTCGCGTTGATGGGCGTCGGCACGCCCAGGCGCTGCCCCGTGCGTACCACAGCGCCGTTGATGGCGTCAATCTCAGTCGGCGTGCCGCGCAGCACGTCCTGGAGCATAGAGGAACAGTTGCGGGCGGTATAGGCAGCGACCTGGCGGACGCGTTCCGCCGGGTCGTCAAAGGGCAGCCGGATCCCCTGGGCCTGCGCCACACGGGTCGTCTCCCAGGCCACTACCTCCATCAGGGCACGTGCGCTCTCGTTCTCCAGGAGGGCGCCATTGGGCACACGCAACAGCGCTGTCAAGGGGTTGATCGCCGAGTTGACCACCAGCTTGCCCCACACCAGCCCGGCGATGTTCTCCGTGAGATGCGTCTCAAAACCAGCCTGACGGAAGAGCGCGCCGATGTCCTCCAACCGTTCGCGGGTGGCGGACGACGTGACCCCCAGGTGGGTCGGGCCGGCGCCAGCGTGATACACGCGGCCTGGCCCCAGGAGCATGACCCCCTGCGCCGTGACGCCCAGCGCCACGCGCGACGCGCCCAGAGAAGCCGCCAGCACCTCGGCGTTGCCCAACCCGTTCTGAAGCGTCAGTGCCAGCCCCTGCCGCGCGAGCAGGCCAGCGGCCTGTTGAGCCGCCCGCGCGGTCTGATAGCTCTTCACCAGGACCAGGGCAAGGTCGCAGGGAGGTAAAGCGGCTTCAGCAGCGACCTGCACCGGGATGGCCCGCTCGCCCTGGGCATCGGCCAGGATGATGCCGCGCTCACGCAGCGCAGCCAGGCCCTCCGGCCAGGTCCCCACCATCACGACATCGGCCAGAGGCGCCAGCCGCGCCCCGAACAGGCAGCCCATCGCCCCAATGCCGATGATGGCGATGCGCATATTCCCCCTCACCGCCGGGTCAATGCTTCCCCCTGGCCCGCGTTCTGGCCCGCTGGTGCCCGTCCGATGAGGGCTGCTCCAGATCGGCCAATAACGCGGCCCACTCCGCCTCATCCATCGGCGTGCTATGCTCCGGGCCGGGGAAGGCGTGGGCCTGCACGTCGGCGATGTAGGCGCGGAAGGCGCGCTGCATCTCGGCGGCCAGGTCCGCGTAGCGCTTGCTGAAACGCGGCGTGAAGCGGTTAAACAGCCCCAAGAGGTCGTGCGTGACCAGCACCTGCCCATCGCAGCCGGGGCCGGCGCCAATGCCGATGGTGGGGATGCGCAGACGCTGGCTGATCAGCCGGGCCACCGGCTCCGGCACGGATTCAAGCACAAGGGAGAAGCACCCGGCTTCCTGCAATGCCTCGGCGTCCTCAATCAGCCGCCGCGCTGCCTGCGCCGTCTTACCCTGCGCACGGAAACCGCCCAGCTTGTGAATAGACTGCGGGGTCAGCCCAATATGCCCCATGACGGGGATGCCCGCGTCGGTGATCGCCCGCACCGTGGCGAAGACTTCGCGCCCGCCCTCCAGCTTCACCGCATCCATCCCGGCCTCCTTGAGGAAACGGCCGGCGTTGCGCACCGCCTCAGCGACATCAGCCTGATAGGAGAGGAAGGGCATATCCCCGATCAAGAGCGGGGTCCTGGCACCGCGTCGCACCGCCTGGGCGTGGCGGATCATGTCGTCCATGGTGACCGGCAGGGTGGTTTCATAGCCCAGGACCACCATGCCGAGCGAATCGCCCACGAGGATGGCGTCAATGCCCGCCTCCTCAAGCGCCAGAGCCGTAGGGTAGTCGTAGGCCGTCAGCATCGTGATCGGCTCACCGCGCTCCTTTTTGGCCTGGAAGGTCAGAACGGTCACTTTCTTGCGTTCCATAGGGGGTCTCCTTTGATAACAAAAATGCCTTTCAGGCAACGCCCGAAAGGCCGAACACACGGACAAGCCCACTTTCCGTTGTCTTCGCCGTCTCGGTCGCGTCCTGCGATCCAAGCGGTTGGCTCCAATTTAGGGTAAATTGCTCACACCTCCATCGCTTGCTGCCCCTGGGGGTCACCAGCTTATTCACAGTATAGCACCGATCTGGCGGTTGGTCAACTGGAAGGAAGCCGCCGATTTCTAATCGGCGGCGAGTTTTCCCCTCCCCCTGGATGGGGGAGGGCGAGGGAGGGGGTGAGATGACCCCCCACCCCAACCCTCCCCCGCGCGGGGGAGGGGGCATATTCCCCTCCGCCGGTGCCAGGCCATGACTTTTTAAGATCAGGGGGACAACCCCGCTTGTGGTGCTCTCACCTCTGTGCTATAATCCTGAACAGATGTTCGGCCTGGGCCGGAGGTGGAGGCAGCCGCTTGACGCTAGAGTTCAAAGAGCTAACCAGGAAAGTAGAGGAGATGGGCGCGACACTGGCGGCGCGCGCCCAGGCCCTGCGCGGCAAGGCTGAGGAGGCGCGGGCGCGGCTGCGCCAGGCGGCCAGCCAGGTGGACGACCTGCGGGCCAGGCTGGACTCTCTCCGCGCCGCCGGTGTTGAATGGCGCGGCGCCGCCCCCTCCGATGAGCCACTGGATGCTATCCACCCACTGCCGCCCGTCCCCGCACAGGCCACGCTGATCGCCGCCGATGGCTCGCAAATCTTCCCCGACCCACACGGCCTTGCGCTCTACTATCTGATCAACGTCGGCAGCATCGTCTACAGGCACGGCTCCGGCCAGGCGCCGGATTGCTACACCATGCCGGAGCTGTATTATCGCGATGAGGACCTGTTCTCCAAAGATGGCCTACTCATCCGCCCCCGCCGCATTGAAAGCTATCGCGACCTGGCCGAGATTGAGCGCCTGGCGCTTTTGACTAAGAACACCCACAACGCCCCAACGATCACCCTCACCGATGGGCCGCTCCTGCTCTACGGCCATGTGGGCCCGGCAGAGCGCGAAACGTTTGAGGAGGACCTGGCGCGCTACCTGGCGCAATTGACCGCGCTCCAGCACAACGACGTGATCGCCGCGGGCTACGTGGACCGCCCGCGCAGCCCCTGGGTCGTCAGCCTGCTTGATCTGGCCGGGTGGGACCTGCCCCAGCCGCCCCCGCCGCGCCTGGGCTGGCGCCACTTTCAGGGGCTGGACGACGAAGCCCTGTTCAAGGGGCTGCTCAGGCCGGGCGAGCGGTCTGCGCTGTTCATCGCCGAATCGGCGGTCAACCAGCGCTATGCCCAGTCCGGCCACTGCATCTACTTCTTCTACCTGAATGTCTCTGCGGTCCGCATCCAGCCGAAGATCGCCCGCGTGGAGGTGCCAGAGTGGGTGGTGCGCCGGCCGGGGGCGATTGACTGCCTGCACGCGCTGTTGTATCACCAGTGTCGCATCACAGATGGCTACCCTTACGTCCTGGCGCGGGCACATGAGCTGGCCGTGGTCACGCCGGAGGACAAGCGCCAGCTTGAAGCCATGCTCATGAGCGTGCTCCTCAGCCACCGCCTGCCCGCTGACATCTCCAACAAGGCACGGACGAAGGAGTTAGTGCGCTCCGGCGCCAGGCGACATCGGAGGTAAAACGGGCCTTCACCGGGAAGGCGCAGAGGACATCTATAAAATCCCTGCGCACGTGCTGCATTCTCTGCGCCTTTGCAGTAAAATAGAGGTTCTCATCATGAGCGCTGAACGAGTGACGGACCAACACATTGGCCGCGTGCTGAATGCCAGCACGACCCGGTTCACCGCGGGCTGCCGGGTGCCGCTGTCGGCGCTGCCCACCTTTGGGGCGCTGGCACGGGTGAGCGCCCAGGGAGGCCGCTGCCAGGTCTACGGCATGATCTACAACATCTACGTGGATGATGACCCCCTGGTGCGCCAGTTGGCCTCGCTCCCCGATCCGGACGAAGAGGTCATCCAGGATCAGTTGCGCAACCGGCACATCCCTGTGGAGATCAGCCTGTTGGTCGTCGGCCATCGCGTGGATGAGCGCATCCTGCACAGCCTGCCGCCCCAGCCGCCGCTCAGCCTGGACAAGGTGTACTTATGCGATCAGGATGAGCTGATCGCCTTCACCTCGGCCTTTGACTACTTCCGGTTGGTGCTCGCCGCCGACCAGGTGCCGCCGGAGGAACTGCTGGCGGCACACCTGCGGCTGGCCGCGGCGGCGCGTGACGCGGAGGGACGGGGCTTCCTGGTGGAGGCCGGGCGCGAACTGGCGCGGCTGTTAGGCGGCAACCTGGTCCTGCTGGAGGGAATCTTACGAAGGATTCGGCCCTAGACCCCGGAAGCTCCACGGGATGTCACAGCCGCCATTCTGAGCGGAGCGAAGGCTGACGGTTCTATGAGCTGCTGAGTCTGACGAGAGGACGAAAGATGGCGGAAGCAGAAGACCTGAACGAATGGTTCCACCGCCCGCCCAAGACGGACGCCCAACGGCTGGGCATCGTCGTGGGCGGGTCGCTGTCTGAAGGACTGGATGTCAAGCTTGACCCGCGCACCGTGGTCATTGAGGGGCTGGCGGTGGGGCGCTACGTGGTTATTCGCGGCGCGCGCACCGGACGGCGCTTCTTCGGCCTGATCACGGATATTGTGCTTGACAGCACCAACCCGCTCATTGAGAAGACCCCGCCGGACACCTCCGACCCCTTCATGGCCGAGGTGTATGCCGGGACGAGCACGTTTGGCCGCCTGCACGTCAGCCCCATGCTCGTCCTGGATGAGGGAGCAAAGGAGCCCAGGCCGGTCAAGACCGTGCCGGAGCACTTCTCGGTGGTATACAGCGCCACCGAGGAGGATGTGAACCAGGTGTTCGGCCAGGAGGACGCCACCCACTTCAAGATCGGCGAGCCACTGGACATGGAAGGCATCCCGGTCAGCCTGGACCTCAAGAAGTTTGTGGAACGCTCCAGCGGCGTCTTCGGCAAGAGTGGCACGGGCAAGACCTTCCTGACGCGCATGTTGCTTGCGGGCATCATCCAGCAGGAGGTGGCCGTCAACCTGGTGTTTGACATGCACAACGAGTACGGCTGGAAAAGCCAGGGCGAGGGCGGCTACGAGGTCAAGGGCCTGCGCCAGTTGTTCCCCACCGGCCGTGTCGCAGTTGTCACCCTGGATGCGGAATCTTCTCGTAGACGGGGCAGTAAAGTGGATTTTGAGGTGGAGATCGGCTACGAGCAGATTGAGCCGGAGGATGTGGACATGCTGCGCGACCTGCTGGGGTTAACCGATGTGCAGGTGAACGCGCTGTATTTCCTGCGGCGGCGGCTGGGCAAGGACTGGATCGCCAAACTGCTCGCCGAGGAGGAGATCTCCGAGGAGATAGAGGCGATCGTAGACCAGGGCAGCCTGCACGCGGGCACGCTGGGCGCGATCCAGCGCAAGCTGGGCATCTTCCGCCGCTTTGCCTTCCTCAAGCCCGGACTGGAGACCGATGTCGTCCGGCGTATCCTGGACCACCTGAGCAAGGGCATCAGCGTGGTGATTGAGTTCGGGCGCTACGGCAACTCGCTGGAAGCCTACATCCTGGTGGCCAACTTCCTGACGCGGCGCATCCACGAGGAGTATGTCAAACGCAAGGAGGCCGCGCTGGGGCGGACCGCCGATGAACCCAGGCCGTTGGTCATCACGATTGAGGAGGCGCACAAGTTCCTGGACCCGCTCATCTCACGCCAGACGATCTTCGGCACGATTGCGCGCGAGCTGCGCAAGTACAACGTCACCCTGCTCATTGTGGACCAGCGCCCCAGCGGGATTGACGAGGAAGTCATGAGCCAGATCGGCACGCGGGTGACCTGCCTGCTGGACAACGAGGCCGACATCCGCGCGGTGTTCTCCGGTGTGTCGGGCGCGAGCGCATTACGTGAAGTGCTCGCCCGGCTGGACACGCGCCAGCAGGCGCTTATCCTGGGCCACGCTGTGCCCATGCCCGTCGTCGTCAAAACGCGCGACTACCAGTCACTCTACGCCGCGCTCAGTCCGGGCGACGGCAAGGCGCCGGAGGAGGTGCTGAAGCGAAATAAGGAGATTCTGCGGGGTGAGGGGGAGTTTGAGGGGTTTGATTAGTCTGTCCCCCCAACCCCCTCCCCTTGTAGGGGAGGGACGGGGAAAGCGGTCTGAGGTCTAACCATGACCCCCATCCATCTACTCCACTTCGCCGACATTCACATCGGCACCGAAAACTACGGCCACATTGACCCGGAGACCGGCGTCAATGGACGCGTTCTGGACTTCCTGCGCCGCTTCACCGAGGTCGTGGACTACGCCATTGAGCACGAGGCCGATCTCGTCCTGTTCGCCGGGGACGCCTTCAAGACGCGCGACCCCAACCCGACGCTCCAGCGCGAGTTCGCCCGTCGTATCCGGCGCCTGTCCGAGGCTGGCATCCCCACCATCCTGCTCGTCGGCAACCACGACCTGCCCGCCATGGAGAAGCGCGCCAGCAGCGTGGACATCTTCCGCACGCTGGCTGTGCCTCACATCATCGTCGCCCGTGAGGAAACGGTTCACCCTATCAAGACGCGCCATGGCCCGGTCCAGGTCGCCACTGTGCCCTATCCCATGCGCCAGCGCCTGCTGGCCCGCGAGGAGTTCCGGGGCATGACAATTGAGCAGCTAGACCGCGCCCTCTCCGACCTGGTCGCCGAGAACATTGAGGCCCTGGCGCGGCAGCTTGACCCGGACATCCCGGCGGTGCTGGCCGGGCATTTCAGTGTAGCGGGTGCGGCCTGGGGCTCGGAACGCCAGGTCATGCTGGGGAACGATGTTATCGTGCTCAAGAGCGTCCTGACGAGCGCCCCCTTTGACTACTGCGCGCTCGGCCATATCCATAAGCATCAGGATGTGAACGCGGGCGGCTATCCGCCGGTGGTGTATTCGGGCAGCCTGGAGCGGATTGACTTCGGCGAGGAGCACGAGCCGAAGGGCTTCTGCTGGGTCCAACTCGCCCGGGGTGCCACGACTTACGAGTTCATCCCCGTCAAAGCCCGGCCCATGCGCACCATCCGGGTTGATGTCACCTATGAGCCGGACCCGACCGGCGCCGTGCTCGCCGCTGTCCGCGAAGCCGACATCGCCGACGCTATCGTGCGTATCATCATACAGGTCACGCCAGAGCAAGAGAGGGTATTGAACTCACGTGAGATTGAGGCCGAAGCCACATCCAGAGGGGCATACTACGTCCGATTGGCCAAAGATGTAAAGCGGCAAATACCCATTCGCCTGGGGGCGGAGCCGCCGGAGGGCCTGACGCCGCCCCAACTGCTGGAGCGCTATCTCCAGGCCAAAGGCACCGACCCGCAACGTATCGCATTGCTGCTTGAGTATGCCCGGCCCATCTTTGCTGGCGAGTAGGTGGTGAGCATGATCCCACTCAAGCTTGAGCTCTACAACTTCCTGGCCTATTGTGAACCCGAATCGCTGGACTTCGCCGGCCTGCACGTGGTCTGCCTGTCGGGCGAGAACGGCGCGGGCAAAAGCGCGCTCCTGGACGCGATCACCTGGGCGCTGTGGGGCAAGGCCCGCTCCCGCACCGATGACGAGCTCATCCATCATGGCCGTTCCGAGATGGGGGTGACCTTCACCTTCCAGCTCGGCAGTCACGTGTACCGCGTCACGCGCCAGCGCCAGGCGGGCAAACCCACGCACTCCGGTAGCAAGTCCCCCGGTCGCACCCTGCTGGACCTGCAAATTGAACACAACGGCACATGGCGCTCACTGGGCGAGGACAACGTGCACCAGACCCAGGACAAGATCAAAGAACTCCTGCGCCTGGACTATGACACCTTCATTCATTCGGCCTTTCTGATGCAGGGGCGCGCCGATGCCTTCACCCTCAAGCCGCCCGCCGAACGCAAGCAGGTCCTGGCCGACATCCTCGGCCTGGAGCAATGGGAGGAATATGACCGCCGGGCCAAAGAGCGGCTGGATGAAGTGAAGGGAGAACTCAGCCGCATCGCCTACCAGCTTGAGGAGATTGATAAGGAACTGGCCCAACGGGGGGACATTGAGAAAGAGCTGGAAGTGGCCCAGGCCGATGTCGTGCGCCTGAGTGCCGAGCGCGAGCAGGCCGACGCCGCCCAACGCGAGATCGATCTGGTTGATCAGAAACTTCAAGGGGTCAGGCAGCAGCAGGCCGAGCAAGAGGCGCGCTTTCAGGCGGCCCAACGCGAGTTGGAGCGTATCCAGCGGCAACTGGAGGCTGCGCGCCACCAGTTAAACCAGCATGAGGCCATGATCGCCCGGCGCGAGGAGATTGAGCAGGGCTACCAGCGCTGGCTGGAGGCCCGCCGCGAGGATGAGCACCTGCGCACGCAGGCCGAGAAGTATCACCGCCTGAACCAGGAACGCGAGCAGTTAAAGGGCGCGATCAAGGCAGAGGAGGCCGGGCTGAAAGGAGAGTTAAGTCAGCTCCAGGCCCAACTGGCCGACCAGGAAAAGAAAGCCAGCGAAGAGGGCGAACTGCTCAGGCACATGGAGGATGCCCGGACTCAGATGGCGCATCTAGACGCGGTCCAGGCGCAGCGCGATGAGCTCCAGGCCGAGCGGGCAAGGCTGGCCGAAGCGCGGGCCGATTTGGCTGCGCGCAACCAGGCACTCCATGAGGAGATTGGGCCGCTCAAGGAAAAAGTGAAGCTGCTGGAGCAGGGCGCTGACCTGGGCGTGGCTGAGTGCCCGCTGTGCGGCCAGCCGCTTAACCAGGACAAGTGCATGGAGTTGATTGACCGCTTCCGCGCCGAGGGCAAGGAAAAGGCTGACCGCTTGCGCACGAACAAGGCGGAACTGGACAGGATGGATAAGCGCGTTCAGGAACTGGACAGGGACATCGCCGACCTTGACCGCGAACTCAAGCGGCGCGATGCCGTGCACAGGTGGATCGCTACGCTGGAAGAGCAGTTGAAGGCCACCCGGGAGGCCCAGGAAAAAGTCACGGCGCTGAAAACCAATGTAGAGAAGATTAAGGCCCAACTTGTCTTTGAGGATTTCGCCCATGAACCGCGAGCCAAACTGGCCGGGATTGACCGTCAACTGGCGGCCCTGGGCTATACCCCGGAAGCTCACCAACAGGTACGCAGTCAGCTTCAGCAATACCAGCCGTTTGAGCAGAGCAAACACGAGCTGGATATCGCTCTGGCTCAATTGGAGGGCGAACGCCGCTATGTGCAGGAGTTAGAAGACCAGTGGCAGCGCCAGAGGACAACAGTAGAAGCCGAAGAGAAAAAGGCGAGCGACCTCCGGGCGGAGGCGGAGGCCCTGGAAAAACGGCTGGCCGATGCCGACCGGATCAGGCAACGGGCGACTGAGCTGCGCCAGGCCGAGCACGATGCCCGTCTGCGCTTAGACCGGGCACAGCAGAAGCTGGGTGCGCTTGATTACAGGGCCAGACAGCGCGAGCAGATCGCGGCGACGCAGGCGGAACTGGAGCAGGACAAGGCCATCTACGAAGAACTGCGCCTGGCCTTCGGCAAGAAGGGCATCCCGGCGATGATCATTGAGGCCGCCATCCCAGAGATTGAGAAGACGGCCAATGAGTTGCTCAGCCGCATGACGAACGGCCGTATGCACGTCCGCTTTGAGACCCAGCGCGATACCGTCAAGGGCGAGACGGTGGAGACGCTGGACATCAAGATTTCGGATGAGTTGGGCACGCGCGACTATCACATGTACAGCGGCGGCGAGGGCTTCCGGGTCAACTTCGCCATCCGCGTGGCGCTATCGCAGTTGCTCGCCCGGCGGGCCGGGGCGCAACTGCAGACGCTGGTTGTGGATGAGGGCTTCGGTGCGCTGGATGCCAACGGGCGCGAGCAGCTTATTGAAGCGATCAATGCAGTGAGCCGGGACTTTGCCCGTATCATCGTCGTCACGCACATTGACGAACTCAAAGAGGCCTTCCCCGCCCGTATCAACGTGGTCAAGACGGCGAGCGGGTCACGGCTATCGGTGTCGTAACGTTTATCTATCATCCTGAGCACAGCGAAGGAATCCCACCCCCACCCTGCCCCTCCCCCCTTGTGCCTCCACCAGACGCTGTGGTATTTCGTTTACGCTACGCGGTTACTGATACGGCCTCAGCCTTCCCCCCAGCCAGCGCGGCTGCCCCCAGGCGCTCGCGCCCGGTGTACACGGTGAAGCCCCCAGCGCGGGCGTAGCCAATGACCGTCATCCCCCAGGCCCGCGCCAGCCGGATGGAGAGCGCGGTCGGCGAGGTGCGCGAAATGAGGATGGGGACGCCCATGCGCGCGGCTTTGCGCAACATCTCCGAACTGATCCGTCCAGTGGTCAGGAGAATGCGCCCCTGCGTGGGGATGCCCTGAAGCTGGCACAGGCCGGCGATCTTGTCCAGCGTGTTGTGCCGGCCCACGTCTTCAGCGACGATGAGCAATGTCTCGCCGTCGCTGAGCGCCGAGGTGTGCACACCGCGCGCCTGCTGATACAGCGTGCCAGCGGCAATGAGCGCGTGCATGAGCACCGGCACCTGCGCCGGGGAGAGCTGGGGGCCGGAGGCCAGATGGAAATCGCCCGGCGCGGATTCGTGGAAGGTCAAGCCGCCGGTGCAGCCAGAGGTGCGGATGCGCTGCTCCGGCAGCGCCAGATCGTGGTACAGCCAGACGTCCGCGACCCGGCCATCGGCCCGCAGGTCAATATGGTGAACCTCCTCTATCCCCGCGATCAGCTCCTCGTTGATCAGGAAGCCGATGGCCAGGGCGCGCAGGTCTGTCGGCGTGCACAACAGCGTCGCCAATGGCCGCCCGTTGACGGAGATGCTGAACGGCGCTTCCGTGATAATAGGCCGCTCTTCTGCCACCCAGCGGCCATGCTCATAGCGCCAGATCGTCTCGCTGTACAGGCCCTCCATCAGTGGTCCATCGTCACCGATCCGGTCGTAGGGGCAAGGCATGCCTTGCCCCTCCAGGATCACGGTTTGCTGGCGATTGTCGTCCGCGGCGCCTCCTCAGCCAGGCGCAACAGCCGCTCCCAGCGCCGGTCCACTTCCGCCTGGATCTCCTCAATCACGTGGCGGTTTTCAGGCGTGAACAGGTGCTTGAAGCGGCCCTGGGTCTTAAGCCATTCCTCCACCGGCAGCTTCTGCTTGGGGATGTAGTTAAGCTTCCAATCGCCGTGCTCCACCTCAAACAGCGGCCAGTAGCACGTCTCCACCGCCAGGCGGCTGGTCTCAATGGTCTCGGAAGGCTCCTGGCGCCAGCCGCGGTTGCACGAGGAGAGCACGTTGAGGAAGGCTGGGCCATCGGCAGCGACGCCCTTGCGCACCTTCATCATCAGGTCTTTCCAGCGGTGCGGCGACGCCTGAGCGACGTAGGGGATACCGTGAGCGACTGCGATGGCTGTCAGGTCCTTGCGCGGCTGTGCCTTACCGAAGCTGACCTTGCCTGCGGGCGAGGTCGTCGTGCTCGCGCCGTAGGGCGTGGCGCCAGAGCGCTGGATGCCGGTGTTCATATAGCCTTCGTTGTCGTAGCAGATGTACAGGAACTTATGGCCGCGTTCAAACGCGCCCGACAGCGCCTGCAGACCGATGTCGTAGGTGCCGCCGTCGCCGCCGAAGGCGATGAACTTGATGTTGCGCTCAGGCAGCTTGCCCTGGCGCACCAGCGAGCGATACATAGACTCAATGCCCGCGACGGTCGCCGCCGCGTTCTCAAAGGCATTGTGCATCCAGGGCACCCGCCAGGAGGTGTAGGGATAGATCGTCGTAGAGACCTCCAGACAGCCGGTGGCATTGACGACGACGACTGGCTCGTCAATGGCGTTGAGCACCAGCCGGACGATCATGGGGGCAGCACAGCCAGCACACAGCCGGTGGCCCGGCGCCAGGCGATCTCCACGTTGGGCGAGTTCTCGGATAGACAGTGGTGTAGGCATCGCGCACTCCTCTATGCTTCTACAAGCTCATGACCATTGCCAGCAGACGAATCGGAGATCAGAGACCCCAGCTTGAAGTCCCCCAGAGCCACGGCCCGATTCTCAATCTTCGCTCGTCCATTCTCATCACCGCGCACGCCCAGGTAGGTGACGATGCGCTCAGCCTCGCCGAGCATCCCCGCCTTCCACGTCTCGCGGAAGACGCGCTCAATCTGCTCCAGCGTGACATCGCGCCCACCCAGGCCGAAGACGTAATTCACAATGGGCACATCAAGCCCGTAGAGCTTGGCGGCGGCGAGCACCTCCAGCCAGAGCGGGCCACCATTGTGCATGGCGCCGAAGGCAATAGAGCGGTCCATCACCGCGACGGCGTGCGCGCTTTTCAGCGCAGCGATGATCTCCTCGGCAGGGAAGGGCCGGAAGACGCGCGGCTTGAGCAACCCGGCCCGGATCCCCTCCGCCCGTAGCTTATCCACGACGGCCCGCGCTGTGCCCGCCGTTGAGGAGAGCACGACCAGCGCGACCTCGGCATCAGCCAGGCGGTAGGTCTCAAACAGGCCATAGCGCCGCCCGAACTTCTGCCCAAACTCGCGCCCCACCTCCTCAATCACGCCTTTGGCGTGGCGCAGCCCCTCCACCTGCTGGCGCTTGTGCTCAAAGTAGTAATCGTAGAAATCCAGCGGGCCATAGGTGACCGGGTGGTCAATGTCCAGGAGGGGGTAGAGCGGTTTGTAGGGGCCGATGAACTCGCGCACGGCCTCGTCATCGTAAATCTCCACCCGCTCAACCGAGTGGCTGGTGATGAAGCCATCCTGCATGACCATGACCGGCAGGCGTACATCCATATGCTCGGCGATGCGCACAGCCTGGATGGTGTTATCGTAGGCTTCCTGTGCGTTCTCCGAGAAGAGCTGGATCCAGCCCGCGTCACGTGCGCCCATAGAGTCGGAGTGGTCGCAGTGGATGTTGATCGGCCCGGAAAGCGCCCGGTTCACCACCGGCATGACGATGGGCAGGCGCAGGGAGGCGGCAATATACACGACCTCCCACATCAGCGCCAGGCCCTGGGACGACGTTGCGGTCATCGTCCGGCCACCGGCGGCAGCAGCGCCAATGCAGGCGCTCATGGCGCTGTGCTCGCTTTCCACCGCGATGAACTCGCTATCCACCAGGCCATCGGCCACAAATTGGGCGAAGTCCTGGACAATAGAGGTCTGCGGCGTGATCGGGTAGGCGGCAACGACGTCCGGGTTGATCTGGCGCATCGCCTGGGCCACCGCACTGTTCCCATCTAAAGCCATCACACGGGTCATGGGACCACCTCCTTCTCTTCGGCGAACTCAGATTCGGCGACCATGGTGATCGCATGAGCCGGACAGACCTCAGCACAGATGCCACAGCCCTTACAGTGAAGCAGGTCCACGCCGGTCAACCTGCCACCGGCGGTCTGCATACTCACGTCGGGGCAGTACAGCCAGCACAGGAGGCAATGTGTGCAGTGTTCAAAATCTATGACCGGGCGGAAGGTACGCCAGCCGCCAGTCACATACTCCTCTGAGTTCCCTGCCTGGATAATGACGCCTCCAATAGGCAACTTTTGCCATGTCATCAGTTTGCTCATAGTCTCTCTTCCCCTATAAAGAAACCGGGCTGGGGGCCCGGCCTGAGTTAGCCTTCCTTCGCTTCCTCACTGGCACGCCGGATAGCGCGCACATTGGCCTCAATCAGCTCGGGCGACAGCTTCCTGGCGAAACGGCGGCGGGTTTGTTCGGCGAGCTCCTCCACGGTGAACAGGCCGGTGGCGCGGGCAAACGCGCCCAGCATGGGCCCGCCAGTGATCTCGCGCCCTAACTCCTCTAGCGCGATGCGTGTGGCATCCACCGTCACCACCCGTCCCCCAGAGAAATCCAGGATACTGCGGACCTCGGCGGGCGAGCGCGCGGTGTTGACGATGAGCAGGCCGTCCTCCTTCAGGCCATAAGTCACATCCACGCTGCCCAGGAGTGTATCATCCAGGACGATGACCACGCCGGGGCGCTCAATTTGGGAATAGATGCGGATCGGTGCATTGCTCAGGCGCGTGAAGGCGCGGATAGGGGCGCCACTGCGCTCCGGCCCGTAGTCAGGGAAGGCCTGGAAGTAGCGCCCGGCCTCCAACGCCGTCTCCGCCAGGAGCTTCCCGGCGGTGACAACTCCCTGGCCGCCCCGCCCATGCCAGCGAATTTCAATCAGCCCGTCCTTAGTCTCGGTGCGCTGATGCTCCATATGACTCCTCTTCTAGACCCGGAAGAACCGCGGGTTGAAATGAACGTAGTTGGTCCAGCCATCGCGCGCGACCAGCTCGCGCTGTGCGTCATCTAACACCAGCACTTCCTCGTTGCCTTCAGAGCGCATGATGATGGTCAGTTCATCGCGGTCGTCCTGCTCCAGGGCGACAATGCAGGCGCGGTCCACACCCAACGGGTACAGCACGAGCGTGCCGAAGCAGCGCTCGCAGAACGGCAGGCTGGTGTGGCAGTGATCGCGCTCAATCGTGATTTTCATGGCCGTCCCTCCCGGTGTGGCCGGAAGTCAACAGACTAATCCGGTCGGATTTTCACACACCTTACGGCCAAGTTTACTCTTGTCGGATAAACGGCGTCAGTGACAGAAGTCCCGTTATCGGGGTGACATTTGTCATGAACTGGGATGGGCCAATACGCAGTGTGCGGTGCTGCGGGGAACTCAGGAGCCTCAGTAGATCACAGGTGTGTCATGCTGAGCGCAGCGAAGCATCACCGCGTGGCCTTCTTCAAGGCCCTGGCGAACAAGATCACAGGTTTGTCATGCTGAGCGCAGCGAAGCATCTCCACTGTATGTTCAGGGGACCCTTCGCTGCCCCTTCGCTGCCCCTTCCCCTTCGCTGCGCTCAGGGTCAGGGCTTCGGCTCAGGGCTTTGGCTCAGAGCCTGCCCTGAGCCTGGCGAAGGGGTGACACTTTTGTGATCTACTGAGCCTCGGTTTCAGCGCGTTTGCCACCCCCGCCCCCTTGCGGGGGAGGGCTGGGGTGGGGGGAGAGCCAGGCGACCCGGTAGGGGCGCGGTTCCTGCGTCCCTAGGCCAGGAGGCTCGCGCGCCCCGGCGGGTAGCTGAGCGTCTCGGCCAGGTCGTCGCCATAGCGGACGACGTAGGTAGGGATGCCGCGCATATTGAGGAGGCTGGCAATACCAGCCGCGCCGCCGCCCATCCCGCCGAAGCCGCCAGGGTCCACCAGAACAGCGATGGCGCGCAGGCCACGCCGGTTCAGATCGCTGAGCATAAGTGCCCACTGCTGGTTGAGCGAGGGCGTCACAGCTACGACAGTGGTGCCACGCGGCAGGGGCTCGCTCTCCGCCCCCAGCACGTCATCAAAGGGGATGCGCCCCTCGGCGTGCACCACGGCCAGCGTCTCCAGGATGCGCAGCAATTGCCGCTCCCCACGGTCGGCCTGGATCACCTCGCGCGTCTGCCCATAGGAAACCAGCCCGACGGCGCGGTCCTGGCGGATGAAATACTGGGCGATGGAGGCGGCGATGCTGACGCAGTACTCCTCGGTGTCGCGGGGCAACTCAAACCTGGTCGCCTTGGCCCACAGCGTCCAGTCGTTGTTCTCCACCTTGGGACGGCGAGGGCGGGCGTGTACCTGCCGGTCCGCGTCCAGGAACACCCAGACATCGGCCAGCGGATCCAGCTCAAATTCCTTGACGATCAGCCGGTCCTTGCGGGCCGTGGAAGGCCAGTGGATGCGGTTGAAGCTATCGCCCGGTTCGTAATCGCGCACGCCAGCGGCATTGGCGGTAATATAGTGGGTGCGCCGCCGCAGGGCATCGCCCCCCGGCAGGACGCCCAGGGGCAGCGCGAAGCTGCGCAGGTCCACCGTCATCGGATAGACGACGACGTGGGAGATTGGCGCCAGATGGCGCTCCATCTGGAACAGGCCAAAGGGGTCGCCGCTGATCAGGGTCATGGGCCCCAGGCGATAGCGCCCCCGCTGGCGGCAGACGGTGCGCACGACCCAACTGCGCTCACGCCCCGGCCCCAGCGAGTGCACCACATGGCTGGCGTAGTGGCCCGGCAACTCCGACTCATCGCGCACCTCCAGCCACAGCTTGGGGAGGAAACCGGTGTTACGCACCGTGAAGCGCTCCTCCAGGGTGCGCCCCACCTGCGCCCGCCGTGCCCGCGTCTGCCGCGACACCCGCACCCAGTTGACGCTGGTCCAGGTCCACAGGAACGAGAGGATCAGCAGCCCGGCCAGCAGATACGTCAGGTTGAAGGGCAACGCCCGGCCGGTGTTCAGCGCCCAGATCAGGCTGGCGATGAGAAGGATGAAGACGATGCCGCGCCGTTGCATGCCCGCCCCCTTCGCCCTACTGACAACCAACCCGGCTAAAGCCAGGTACTGAGTCAGGCAACCCTTATCCTCTCACGCCGACCACCGCGCCCGGCACCGGCAGTGTCATCAGAATCTCCTGGATGATCTGGCGCGTATCCACGTCCTTGATGCGGGCTGCGGGGCCGATGATCAGGCGATGGGCCAGGGTGGGGACGGCCAGCGCCTTAATATCGTCGGGGATAACATAATCACGGCCCAGGATGGCCGCGCGCACCTGCGCGGTGCGGTACAGCGCCAGCGAGCCGCGCGGGCTGGCGCCCAAATAGACCTCACTGTGCTTGCGCGTCTGGTTGACAATATCCACAATATACCGCTTGATCAGCGGGTCCACATACACGTCTTTCACCCGCTCCTGGGCGCGCAACAGCTCCTCCACCTGCACCACCTGCTGGAGTTCCTCAATGGGGTGGACGTACTGTTGCGAATCCAGGACGGCGATCTCCTGTTCCGGGTCGGGGTAGCCCAGGCTGATGCGCATGAGGAAGCGGTCAAGTTGGGCTTCGGGCAAAGGGAAGGTGCCTTCGTACTCAATCGGGTTCTGCGTCGCCAGGACCAGGAACAGCCGGTCCATGACATAGGTCGTGCCATCCACCGTGACCTGGCGCTCGCCCATGGCCTCCAGGAGCGCCGACTGTGTCTTGGGGGTGGCGCGGTTGATCTCATCGGTGAGGACGATCTGGGCCATGATCGGGCCGGGGCGGAACTCAAACTCGCGGGTGGCCTGGTTGAACACCGAGACGCCGGTCACGTCGCTGGGGAGCATATCGGGCGTGAACTGGATGCGGCGGAAGGTGGCGCCGATGGATTTGGCCAGCGCCCGCGCCAGCATGGTCTTGCCCACCCCAGGCACATCCTCAATGAGGATATGGCCCTGGGAGAGGAGCCCGATCACGGTGAGCTGGACCGCCTGGCGTTTGCCAATGATCACGCGCTCAATGTTGTTAATCAAACGTTCGGCAAGGGCCTGAACATCTTTCATCCTGAGCCTCTCCTAACCTACACTGTCCGCAGTGTGGCTTTGTCAGATTGGGCGAATCCTCCGGTGGGAAAGGATACGCGCAGTCGCTTCATTATAACAACAGTCGGGGGGCAACCGCAACCCCTGGGTCGCGATGTCAGTGACCTATCCCCCTCCCCCCTCGCGGGGGAGGGTTGGGGTGGGGGGAGAACCGAACAATCCAGGCCGATTTGCCTCCATTTGCCCTTAATGTTACAATCACCCCACTTTCCCCACTATGCCAGCCGTCCCCACCACTGCTGGCATCTGATCGGCGGATGATCATGTAAGTCTAAAGAAAGGGCGACCATGAGCATACAGGTGATACACGCGATCCGAACGCGCAGGTTCATTCTGCTCGCGCTTGGCCTGGCTCTCCTTGTCGCGCTTAGCCTGCTCCCCGCAGCGGCGCGACCGGCGGAGCAAAGTGCCGGCGCTCCCCAGGCCCAGGAGAAAGAGGGTGCCCCCGATTGTAGCCTGCTGGAACGGCCCGAGGTCGTCTCCCTCATGTCCTTCGGCTTGCAAACCCGCCTCGCCGTCCAATGCGGCCAGTTGGGCATGATCCCCGGTGCGCCGCAGGGCCTGGCTCTACGCGGGCCATTCAACCCGGCGGCCCCCCTGGGCATTGACGTGCAATTGAACGACCACCTGCTGGACCCCGGCCCCAAGCACCAGAGCGAGAGCGACCTGGCTATCGGCGGCCCGACGGGCAACATCATCTGCTCCAACTACAACGACTCCGGCGGCGCCACCTCCACCTATATGGGCTTCAGCCGCTCCACTGATGGCGGGGCCACCTTCACCGACCAGGGCAACTTCTCCGCCTCGTTCGGCGACCCGGCCATGATCTATCGCCGGGCGGATGGCTTCTTCTACGCCGCCTCCCTGGGCTCCAGTGGCCTGCGGCTGTACAAGTCCACCGACCTGTGCCAGACGTTCAACTTCCAGAACAATATCCACACCGGCAGCGGGGACGACAAGGAGATGATGCGGGTGGACAACAACCCCGCCAGCCCCTTCTATGGCCGCATGTACGTGTGCTGGACCAACTTCGGCGTCTCCGGCTTCCCCATTCAGGCCACCTGGTCCTCGGATGCGGGCGTGACCTGGAGCGCGCCGGTCAACGTCTCGGCTCCGGCAGACAGCAATGAGCAGGGCTGCTGGCCGGCCGTCGCACCCAACGGCGACGTGTACATCGTGTACATTAACGGCTACACCAACGGCATAAACGACATCAAGATCGCCCGGTCAACCAACGGCGGTGTGAGCTGGAGCACGCCGGTGGACATCGCCAGCGACATTGCCGAGGCGGGGCTGAGCACCTCCTGCGGCAACAGCGGCACGCGCCCGGCGATGAACGGGTTCATCCGCACCTGGGCCATGCCGCAGGTGGCCGTAGGGCCGAATGGCTGGGTGCACGTGGCCTACACCAAGCGCGAAGGCTCCGACCGTGGCAATATCTTCTATCAGCGCTCCACGGATAACGGCGTCACCTGGAGCGCGCCGGTGCGCATCAACGACGACACCACGACGAATGACCAGTGGCACTCCACCATCTCGGTCAACCAGAACGGGACGGTGCTGATCACCTGGTATGACCGGCGCGAGGCAGGGGCACAGAACCGGCTGTACCGCTACTACGCGGCGCTGTCGTACAACAACGGCACAACGTGGGAGCCGAACGTGGCGGTGAGCGATGTGCTCTCCGACGTGCCCCCGCTCAACCCCAACTTTGACCCCAATATCCGCGACTGCTACTATGGGGACTACGACGTCTCGGCGATAGATGCGGCCTATGCCTACGCTCAGTGGAGCGATAGCCGCAACATCCAGGGCGGCATCCCCCAGCCAGACATGTTTATGGACCGCATCCCGCTCCAGCCAGACTTCACCCTGGCGGCGGATCCGCAGTCGCGCAACGTGTGCGCCCCGGCGACGACGGCCTACACCATCACCGTCGGCAGCGTCCTGGGCTTCAACGCCCCGGTCACGCTCTCAGCGCTCAACGTCCCCAGCGGCACGACGGTGAACTTCACACCTAACCCGGTGGTGCCCCCCGGCACCTCCAACATGGGGGTTAACGTTGGCGCGACCGCAGCGGGCGTTTACGACATCGGCGTGAACGGCCAGACGGTGACGCGGACGCACACGGTCACCGTGACGCTGGGCGTGTACACGGCCATACCGGGCGCGCCGGTTCTGGTCAGCCCGCCCAATGGCGCCACCAACGTCCAGTTGCGCCCAACTTTCCAGTGGCAGGCGGTCCCCCAGGCAGCCATGTATCAGCTCCAGGTGGACGATGACCCCAGCTTCAGCTCGCCGGTGATTGATGTGACCGTGACCGGCACAAGCTACACGCCAAGCGCCAACCTGCAGTCCAACACGACCTACTATTGGCGCGTGCGAGCGATCAACGCCTGCGGCCAGAGCAGCTTCTCCGAAACCTGGAGCTTCACCACCATGGCGGGGACAGGCAACTGCCCGGCGCCCGGCTACTACGAGTGCGCCGATCTGGTCAGCCGCGCCTGGATCACGGCGACGACCCCCAGCGGCATCACCGGCGATGACCAGGTGCGGCCGCTCCCCATCGGCTTCACCTTCAACTTCTACGGCACCGGCTACACGACGGTGAACGTGAGCTCCAACGGCAACCTGCAGTTCACCACGTCAAGCACGGCCTTCAGCAACGTCTGTCCGTTGCCCAGCGCCACGCTCGGCCGGGCCATCCTGCCCTTCTGGGATGACCTGTACCCGCCTGCGGGCGGCGGCATCTACTACAGCACGACGGGGACCGCGCCGAACCGCATCTTCACTGTGGAGTTCCGCGACATCCAGCACTTCCCCGGCAGCCCCTCTGGGATTACCTTTGAGGTGCAACTGGAGGAAGCCACCGGCGACATCTACATGCTCTTCCGCGACACGGACTTCGGCGATCCCAGCATCAACAACGGTGCCTCGGCCTCGGTGGGGTTGCAGGACACCTCCACCGCGCTGGAGTACAACTGCAATGAAGGGCTGCTGTTCAACGGCCTGAACATTCGCTGGTACCGCAGCGTGACGCCCACGCCGACGCCCACCGGCCCGACACCGACGGCCACACCGGTGACGCCTACAGCCACGCCGGTGACGCCAACCGCGACGCCGGTGACACCCACGCCGACGAACACACCTGTCGGCCCCACGGCGACGCCCACGCCCTGCGCCCCGCAACCGCGCTGGGTGGAACGCGCCCCCATCCCGGTCAACCGCATCCGCGTCGGCGCCAGCGCCTTCACCCCCAACGGCAAGATCTACCTGCTGGGTGGCCGCCAGGATGACGCCACCTTTGTGGACACCATCTACGAGTACGACCCTGTGGCCAACACGTGGGCGCTCAAGAACGCCACCCTGCCCGATCTGTCCTCGGCCAATGCCGCCGCTGTCCAGCTCACCGGCCCTGGCGGCCCGCGCATCTACGTCATCGGCGGCTCGGCGGCAGGCTCACTGACCACAGGGGACGTGCGCGTGTATGACCCGGCCACCGACACCGTCACGGTGCTTACCTCGGACCCCTGGCCGGCAGGCGCAACCTACCTACCAGGCGGCTGGGCGGTGTACAACAACATCCTGTACATCTTCGGCGGCTTCCAGCCCAACGTGGGCATGACCGACGCTATCTGGCGCTTTGACCCCATGGCGGCGCCCGGCGCCAAGTGGACGCAGTTGTCAACCACGCTCGGCATGGCACGGGGCTACATCGCCACAGCGGTGCTGGATGGCTACATCTACGTGGTGGGCGGCAGCCAGTTCTCAGGCGGCACGCTGACCAATGAGGTCATAGCCGAGCGCCTTGACCCGGCGACCAATACGATCAGCGCCATCGCCGACCTGCCCATCGCCTCCAGCAACTTCCATGCCTATGCCTACAACAGCTCCACCGGCTATCCGGTGGCGGGGAAGCTGTATGTCGTCGGTGGGGTGTTCCCCACGGCGATGGACATCGTCCAGGTGTATGATCCGGCCACGAACACCTGGACGACAGGGGCCAACCTGCTGTACGCCACGCGCAACTACGGCCATGCCCAGATGAGCGGCTACTTCTACGCCTTCGGCGGATACGCGACGACGCCCTCTAACTACACACAGCGCTATGAACATCTGGGGGCGTGCCCGCCGACCTCGGTAGAGGTGGCGCGATTCCAGGGCGAGACCGGGCAGAGGTGGAGTTGGCCGCAGGTGGTCTGGCTGATACCGGCGGCGCTGGTGCTGCTGGCAGGCTGGATGCTGGTTCGCCGGCGAGTGCGGGCGCGCCTGCAGTAACCCTCTGTGTTCAACGAATAGCCCTCAGCTCTTGACCTCGCTGGCGTGAGGCCCAGACTGAAGGCTGTTCAGGGGCGCGATAGTATGGTGGGGCTATCGCGCCCCCTTTGTTTTAACCTGGGATCACACCCACAGGATCAGGAGCAGCGTGGCCAGCGCGCTCCAGCCTGCCCCAAATGCGAAAGGCGCCCATGGCCCCACCGTGTCCCACAGCAGGCCAGCGATCAGGCTAGCCGGGAACAGGGCCAGGCCGGTGGCGGTGTAGTACAGCCCAAAGGCCGTGCCGCGCAGTTCGGGGGGCGTGAGATCGGCGGTGAGCGCCCGGCTGACGCCCTCGGTCATGGCGTAATACAGGCCATAGCAGGCGAACAGCAGCCAGACCTGCCAGGTGGTGCTGACGAGCGCAAAGCCGAGATAGACGAGGGAATACACGATGAACCCGGCGATGAGCAAGCGCTTGCGCGGCAGGCGATCCGATAGCCAGCCCGCTGGCCCGGCGCCCAGGGCATAGACGCTGTTGAACACCAGCCAGAGGAGGGGGACCAGGGCCAAAGGAAGGCCGGTGGCGCGGGCGCGCAGCAGGAGAAAGGCATCGCTGGAGTTGGCCAGTGTGAACAGGACCAGGACGAGCAGGAAGCGCTTGAAGCGGCGATCAAAGGGGGCCAGCGTGAGCCGGGGCAAAAGCGCCGCGCTGCTCTGCGCCGGGCGCTCACGGACGAAGCCGATCGCCAGGGCTGCCGAAAGCAGACCAGGGAGGATGGCCCAGGCGAATACAGCCCGCAGGTTCCCCTGATAGACCTGGAGCAGGAGCGCTGCCAGGATCGGGCCGATGACTGCGCCCAGCGTGTCCATAGCGCGATGGAAGCCAAAGGCCTGGCCGCGCTGGCCTGCGGGGACGTCCAGAGCCATGAGCGCATCGCGAGGCGCGCCACGCACCCCCTTGCCCACGCGGTCCAATGTACGGATGATGAGCACTTGCGGCCAGGTGGTGGCCAGGGCAAAGAATGGCTTCACCAGTCCGGAGAGCAGATACCCGCCGCTGGCCCAAAGCTTGCGCCGCCCGGAACGGTCCGAGAGCCAGCCGGAGACGACTTTGAGCAGTGTGCTCAGGCTTTCGGCCAGCCCCTCAATCAGACCGACGACCGCCGCCGGGGCCAGGAGCACACCGGTGAGGAATGTGGGCAAAAGCGGGTAGATCATCTCGCTGGCGGTGTCCTGGAACAGGCTGACGAAGCTGAAGACCAGGATGTTGCCGCGCAAGACGCTGCGCCGTTCGGTTTTGGGCAGGGCTTCTGAGGTCATAGGTAACTATCAGCAGGCATCTATCCAGCCGGGTTAAGGTCGGCGCGGGCCAGCGTCAGGGCATAGACAGACCGGCTGCCCGCGCTGCGCAAGGCAGCGGCGCAGGCTTCCAGCGTGGCCCCTGTGGTGCATACGTCGTCAACCAGCAAGGGACGCCGACCCGCCCAGGCGTCTCCCCAGGCATGGAAGGCGCCGCGCACATTGTCCCGGCGCTCCTGGGCGCTTAAGCCCACCTGGGGCGCGGTTTCGCGGACACGCGCCAATCCATCCAGAGCCAGCGGCAGGCCCGTTTGGGCGGCGAACGCCTGCGCCAGAAGCCCGGCCTGGTTAAAACCGCGCTCGCGCTGGCGATTCGGATGGAGGGGGATAGGGACGACGAGATCGGCGGGCAAGGGGTGGCGCTCCCAGAAGGCCGCCATGAGCGCGGCCAGCGGCCCGGCCAGGTCAGTCCGACCGGTGTACTTGAAGGCATGAATGGCCTGGCGCAGCGGCCCAACGAACAGGGCTGCGGAACGGATGGCCGCCAGCGGGGGTGACGCGGTTCGGCACCAGGGGCAGACCCCCTCGACGGAAGTCGGTCGCCCGCAATAGGAGCAGAAGGGGCCGGCATCAAGCCAGGCCACCTGGGCAGTACAGCTCGTGCAGAAGCGCGTCCCCGCCCGGCCACAGCCGCCACAGGTGGGCGGGTAGATCAGGTCCAGCAGCGCCTCACCCAAACGGCGCACCGACCCGATCCCCCTGGCGATGGCGTTGCCTCCAGACAGGCGCATGGGTTTCCAATCTGATTCACCGCAGAGCGCAGAGAGAGCCTCAGTAGATCCCAAAAGTGTCACTCTGAGCCAAAGCCCTGAGCCGAAGCCCTGACCCTGAGCGCAGCGAAGGGGAAGGGGCGGCGAAGGGGCAGCGAAGACTCTCTTGTGAGCTTCATAAGAGATGCTTCGCCAGGCTCAGCATGACAAACCTGTGATCTGCTGAGCCTCTTATATCCCCCACGATGTCATTCTGAGGCGCGAAGCGCCGAAGAATCTCCCCGGTATGTGCTCCGAAGGCGATTCTCCCCCTTCGCTGCGCTCCTCAGAATACAGAATTGTGATAGATCGGCCAGGAAAAAGCAAATGCCCTCCCCCTGCGGGGAGGGTCCGGGGAGGAGGGAGTCTGACTACTGGCGACTGACTACTGAAAGCTGGGGCAAGGCGGCTACCCTCCGCCGAAGATGCCCAGCACGCCGGAGTTCTTCACGGTCAGCACCGCCGGCCCCAAGAGGACAATGAACAGGGAGGGGAAGATAAGCAAGACCATAGGGAAGAGGATCTTCACCGGCGCCTTCTGGGCATTCTCCTCCGCCCGCTGACGGCGGCGGATGCGCATCTGGTCGGACTGGATGCGCAGCACCTTGGCGATGCTCACGCCCAATTGCTCCGCCTGGATGATCGCCGCCACAAAGGTGGTCACGTCAGGGACCTCCATGCGGTTGGCCATATCGCGCAGGGCTTCACGCCGCAGCCGCCCCAGTCGGATCTCTTGAAGCACCCGGCCAAAGGCAAGCGACAGCTCGTTATCCCACTTCTCGTTCACTTTCGCCATGGCCGCGTCAAACCCCAACCCGGCCTCCACGCACACGGTGAGCAGGTCCAGCGCGTCGGGCAGGGCTTTGACGATCTCATCCTGCCGCCGGCGGATCTTGCTGTTCAGCCACAGGACGGGCATATAGAAGCCTGTCAAAACCATCAGGGCGGTTAAGCCCACCAGGCGCACAACGGGCTGCTTGGTCAGGCTGAAGAATGCAAAGGAGAGGCCGCCCATGAGCACGGCTGCCACAACGCGAATGCCCCAAAACTCCGTCGGCGTCCAGCCATTGGGGTTGCCCGCCAGGTCCAGCTTGTGCTGCGTGGATTCAACGGTCTGGCTGGGGGTAAACCGCGCCACCATACTGGAGAAGCTGCGGATCATGGGCCGGATGACCCGGTCGGTGAAGGGCAGCGACAGCTCAATCTCCTCCAGCGAGACCACCTGGTTGCGCGCCGCGTACTCGTTCAGGCGTTCCTGCAAGGGGTCGTCGTCTTCCCCCTTCGCCAGGGCGTAGACGATCATGCCGACCCCGGCAAGCACGATGGCACCCAGGATGAGGATAGGGATAAGCGGCATCGGGCCTCCTACACTTCAATATCCACGATCTTACGAATCGCCAGGAAGCCTGCGGCCATCATGGTCAGCCCAATTCCCACCATGATCCAGCCACAGGTCTCCTGGAAGAGTTGCATAATGTAAGGGCGGTTGATCACGAACAGGAACAATGTCAGCACGATAGGCAACAGCGTGATAATGTAGCCGGAGTAGCGTCCCATCGCGGTCATCACGCGGATCTCGCCCTTGATGCGCACCCGCTCGCGGATGGTGTGGCTGATCACCTCCAGGATCTCCGCCAGGTTGCCGCCCACTTCGCGCTGGACGTTGACCGCGGTCACCACCAGGTCCAGATCGTCCGAGTCCACCCGTCGCAGCAGGTTCTGCAAGGCCGTCTCCAGCGGCAGGCCCAGGCGCACCTCCTGCACCACGCGGTTGAACTCCACCGAGGCCGGTGGGGGAAGCTCCCTAGCGATGGCCTCCATGGCCTGGAGCACGCTGTAGCCGGAGCGCAGGGCGTTCACCCACAGGTTGAGCAGGTCGCCGAGCTGATTGTTGAACGCATTAAGGCGACGGCGGTGACGGATGGCCAAATACCAGCGCGGCACGAAATAGCCGATGATGCCGCTGAGCAGGACGAGCATAATCTGGTTGAATAAGAGCCAGCCCAGGGCCATGAAAGCAATCACGCTGATCACGGTCAGCGCCAGGAACTCGCCCACCGTCAGCTTGAGATCGGCTCGCGCCAGCGCAATGGCGATGCGGTTAGATGAGGGCCGCCCGGCCAGCATCTTGTTCAGCCGGTCGGCGATGGGCGTCATCCGGGGTTTGCCCTTGTCCTTTTCGCGCCCGGCCTTCTCCGCCTCGGCCACGGCGGCCGCGCCGCCCACGTTGATGAAGCGGCTCAGGCGGGCGCTCACGGCCTCGTTACGCTGCAACACCAGGCTGGCCGCTCCTGCAGCCAGAAGCACCAGCGCCAGCGCGCCCAGGATGAAGATCAGAATCATCGGGTTCATGGTCTCCTGCCTCCCAGAAGCGTTCAGCTATCAGCTTTCAGTGTTCAGCCCGGAGTTGCATATAAAAGCTGACCGCTGAATGCTGAAGGCTGAAAGCTAATAGTCGGCTAGTAGCGGATACGTTCTCCAATACCGAACACGCTGGGCGGCAGGTAGATGCCAGCCGCCTCAATCTTCTCAATGAACTTCGGGCGGATGCCGGTGGGCCGCAGGCGCCCGATGATCTTGCCGTTCTCAATGCCGGTCTGCTCAAACACAAAGATGTCAGACATGGTGATGACATCGCCCTCCATGCCCTGGACCTCGCAGATTTGGACGACCTTACGGCTGCCATCGCGCAGGCGTTCCTGGTGCACGATCAGGTTCAGCGCCGAGGCGATCTGCTCGCGGATGGCGCGGTGGGGCAGGTCCATCCCCGCCATGAGCACCATCGTCTCCAGGCGGGCCAGCGTGTCGCGGGGGCTGTTGGAGTGCAACGTGGTCATGGAGCCTTCATGGCCCGTGTTCATGGCCTGCAACATGTCCAGCGCGGCCTCATCGCGCACCTCGCCCACCACGATGCGGTCGGGGCGCATGCGCAGCGCGTTGATCACCAACTGGCGAATGGTCACCTCGCCCTTACCTTCAATGTTGGGGGGGCGCGACTCCAGCGTGACCACGTGCTCCTGGCGCAGTTGCAGTTCGGCTGCGTTTTCAATCGTGATGATGCGCTCGTCGTTGGGAATAAAACCGGACAGGATGTTCAGGAGCGTGGTTTTACCAGAGCCAGTGCCTCCAGAGATGACGATGTTGAGTTTGGCGATGACGCAAGCCTTCAGGAACTCCAACGCCTCCGGCGTGATGGACCCCAGGTTGATCAGGTCCTCCACAGTAAGCGGGGTGCGGAAGAACTTCCGGATGGTCAGCACCGGCCCGATGAGCGAAAGGGGTGGGATAATGGCGTTCACGCGGCTGCCATCGGGCAGGCGAGCGTCCACGTACGGGCTGCTCTCGTCCACACGCCGCCCCAGCGGAGCCACGATGCGGTCAATGATGCGCATCAGGTGCTCATCGTCCTCAAACTGCGCCTGGGTCTTGTAAATCTTACCACTGCGCTCAATATAGATGTTCTTGGGGCCGTTGACCATGATTTCGGTGATGGTCTCATCGGCCAGGAACGGCTCCAGCGGGCCATAGCCCAGGATTTCGGCCACGATCTGCTCAAACAAACGGGCCCGCTCGGCCCGGCTAAGGACAAAGTTCTCCTCAGCCAGGATCTGGTCAAACATCTCCTGGATCTGGGCGCGCACCTCCACCGTCTTGGTCACGTCCATGCTGGGGTCCAGCTCAGCAATGAGCTTGTTCTGGACACGTGTCTTCAGGTCCAGGCGGGTATCGCGCGCCTGGGGAGCGCTGACCTGCCGGCGCACGCCGAGATCAACGCGCTTGACCTCTGTTGAACCCTGTGAAGCATCCGCCGCGTTCCCGCCCAGTAAGCCGGTCGTGCCCGGCGCGGGTTGCTGGCTACGTTGTTCCTGGCCCTGTTCAATCCGTTTCAAGAGAGACATGGGTTACCCTCCCGAAGCATCAAACGCAGGTGGAGCCTGTGCGTTCCACGCTGTACGTTTTAGCCTTTACTCATCGCCATGTGTTCATCAATCTTCAGGCCCAGTAGCCGGGCGATCTGAGCACGAATTCCTTTGAGCCCGGGTTCAGGCGTGAGCAGTTGCGGCTGGGCCTCTTCCTGACCTCCCTCCTGGCGCTGGCGCACCCGTTGCGCCAGGTTCCTGAGCGCCTGCGCCAGCGGATTCTTCGGGTCGGCGATCATGATGGGCGTGCCCTTGTTGACCGAGACCAGCGCCGCCGCCGGTTCCGAGGGCAGTTCAGCCGCCACCGGATGCTTGATGGCGTCCTGAATGTCGCTCGTGCTGATCCCACCCAGGCGCCTGTCCACCTTGTTCACCACAAACAGGATCTTCTCCGGATCGTACTCCAGCGCCTCGGTGATCTCCAGGAACAGACGGGCATTCTTCAGCGCCGGGATGTCAGGCGTACCCACCAGGAGGATGGTGTCAGAGATGTCCATGATATTCAAGATACGGTCATGCAGGGAGGTATCCGTATCCACAACGACGTAGTCGTACAGAGTGCGCAGCTTCTCCAGGATGAGCTTCAGGTGCTCCGAACCAACCAGCTCAGCTTTCTCCGGTCGCGGCGGGGCTAACAGCGCCCGCACACCGGAGTCGTGCGGCGTCATCACCTGTTGGATGAAGTCCTCCTCCAGGTCCTGAATCTGGGGGATGAGGTCGGCGATGTTGCGGCTGGCCTGCAGGTTGAGCATCACGCCCACATCGCCAAACTCCAGGTTGGAGTCCACGATGGCCACGCGGGTCTGCTTATTCACCAGGGCGATGGCCAGGTTGATGGCGACCAGGCTACAGCCGACGCCGCCCTTGGCCCCGAACACCGCAATCACCTGCCCTTGCCGCACCGGCTTGATCGCGCCTGCCTCCGTGGGCGCCTGGGGGCCGACGGTCGCGGGAGCCACCTGCGGCAGAGTGCGCGCCCCCATCTGATACACGCGCCGGATGGTGGAGATGAGCTCATCGCTGGTGAAGGGCTTGGTGAGGAAGTCGCGGGCACCGGCGAGCATAGAGCGGCGCAGGTAGTCGCTCTCGCTCTGCACCGACATCATGACCACCGAAGCGAAGGGAACCTCTTGCATGATCCCCTCGCTGGCGCTGATGCCGTCCACGCCCGGCATGTTGATGTCCATGAGCACGACGTGCGGCTGGTATTGCTTGGCCAGCCGGATGGCCTCCACGCCGCTGGAAGCCGAGCCGACCACCTCAATGTCGCTCTCAAAGCTGAGCATCTTCTTGAGGTTGTCCCGGGTCTCCGGGATGTCGTCTACGATCAGGACGCGAATCGTTTCGTTGCCCATAGCGCCTCACGGTGTGGCGGTTGACCCCGATGCTTCAGTCTCAACACCGAACGGCAATTTCGGCGGGATCTCAATGCCGAAGCGGTCAATGAGATACTGCAGGGTCACACTGGTGGTGGTGACCTGACCTTCATCGCCGTTGCGGCGGAGGACGAGCGTGATGGACGCGCCTGCCTCCTGCGCGTACTTGAGGACGAGCGCGTCCTGCTGGCTGAGCGCCAGGGTAATCACGTTAGGCAGCCCTGGCACGGCGGGCACCTCGTTCGGCGGCCTGCCACCGGGGGTGGGCGTAGGCACCGGCTCGGCCTCTTCATCAGGCCAGTTGCCCACACCCAGCACGAGCAGGTTCTGGAGCGTGAGCTGCGTCACCAGGCGCGAACGCTGCCCTTCGCTGGGCACCGCCAGGACCTGCCCGCCCGGCCCGTTCTCCTGGCGACCGAAGGGCATGGTCTCCGTGCCGCCGTCTGGCCTGGTGACGATCATATTATTGGGCAGCCTGGACTGGAAGTCCGGGTCCAGGTCCACCAGCCGGAGCGAGATAAGCACATCTACATGGTCGCCTGGTTGCAGGGCATAGGCGACACTGGACAACTGGTCAACGCGGAAGGCCATCGCCACCGAGCCCTCTGGGAGCAGGAGCGCCGCATCTGACCCGCCAATCCGCCCTTTGGTGGATTCCAGCAGCATTCCGGCAAGCACAGGCTGCCGGCGGGCAATGTCGGTGCGGGCGATCTTGCCCACCGCCAGATCGGGGCTCAAAATCAGGTCAGCCTCCACATCCTGCAGGCTATCCGCCGGGTAGGACTGCAGGCCCACCATATCCTGGCCGATGATCGTGCCGCGGGGGATGTCCTGGAGCGCGACCAGAATCTGCCGCTGGGGCACCTCGGGTTCCTTAGGCGGCTGTGCCGGGCTGGAGGCGCGGGAGAGCAACAGAAAACCGGCCACAGCCACGATCATCAGTAGCAGACCCAATATCACTAGGAGACCACCTCGTCTCATGTGTCCGATCCTCCTTCACAAGCACCCGGTACCGGGCCGCGGCCCGGTTCACACCCTTCGCCACAGGTTTGTCCCCCTGAGCGCAACGAAGCCACATCTGTGAGGCCCTCCGCCGCGCTCAGGGTGACAGTTCTGCGATCCTCTTAGCTAAGCGTACTGAATTGTTCCTCTGGAAACAGAGCCCTATCGGCCGATAGGGCTCTGTTTCTGCCTGAGCTTGAATTGTCGTACGGACCAGTCCAAAGCTTCCCTGGCTTCTTGCAATAATCCGTTGAATACCTTAGATGTTCTGCACAATGTTGCTGAACACGTTCCCCACGGCCGGGCCCAGGATCGCCAGGATAACGATCACAACGACAGCCACCAGCACCAGGATCAGCGCGTATTCCACCAGCCCCTGACCTTCCTCATGCGGCAGGTACAACATCCTTATCTCACCTCCTTCCTTTTCTGTCTCCGTGTAGTGAAGTCCTCAATAAGGTCACAACGATGATCCGACGACTAAGCTCATTATAACGGGATCAGGGGGGGTAACAATAGGAAGGCTGTACCAAGCTGGGGGAGGCTGCTGTCCCCTCACCCCCTTGTGGGGGAGGGCTGGGGTAGGGGGCATATTCACCCCCTCCCTGCCCCTCCCCCATCCAGGGGGGAGGGAATCACCCCTGCGGAAAACAAACGTCCCGCAGGTTTCAGAAACCTGCGGGACGTTGTACTTACATCAAGCTGGTGGCCCAGGCCTTAGCAGTCAAAGCAGGGCGTATTCGTCGGGGTGCGCGTGGGCGTGGGCGTGTAGTAAGGCGTTGACGTTGGGCCAGGCGTGGGCGTGCGTGTCGGTGTGGACGTCGGCAACGGCGTCCACGTCGGCAACGGCGTGGATGTCGGCGTGCGCGTGGGCGTGCGCGTCCGCGTGGGCGTGCGCGTGGGCGTGCGCGTGGGCGTGGGCGTGCGCGTCGCTGTCGGCGTCAGCGGATTCCACGTAGGCGTGTAGGTAGGCGTGCGCGTGGGCGTGCGCGTGCGCGTGGGCGTGCGCGTGGGCGTGCGCGTCGCTGTCGGCGTCAGCGGATTCCACGTAGGCGTGTAGGTAGGCGTGTAGGTAGGCGTGCGCGTGGGCGTGCGCGTGCGCGTGGGCGTGCGCGTGCGCGTGGGCGTGCGTGTCCGCGTGGGCGTGCGTGTCCGCGTGGGCGTGCGTGTCCGCGTGGGCGTGCGCGTCCGCGTGGGCGTGCGCGTCGGCCTGGGCGTGCGCGTGGGCGTGCGCGTCGGTGTGGGTGTGCGCGGGTCCCAGGTGGGCGTGGGCGTGCGCGTCGGCGTGCGCGTCCGGGTCGGCGTGCGCGTGGGCGTGGACGATGGCGTCCGGGTGTTCGTGGGCGTGGGTGTCACGCTCGGTGTCCACGTTTGGGTCGGCGTGAGCGTGGTCGTGGGCGTATTCGTCGGCGTGCGCGTGGGCGTATCTGTGGCCACCGGCGTGTCTGTCGGCGGTGGCTCCGTCGGCACCGGCGTATCGGTAGGGACAGGCGTGGCTGTAGGGAGCGGTGTCCCCACAGTCGGCGTAAACGTCGGCCGGGTGACGGTGGGCGGCAGGCTACGCATGCGGGCCACGCGGAAGTTCTCATTGATCATCTCGCGCTGTGACCACAGCGGGATCGGATCGGCGATGCCCCGGATGATCGGTGCGATGACAGGATGCTCAAAGTGCACGATAACCAGCACCCGATCGCCTGGCCCACCGGCGTCCTCGTTGGGGCTACAGGTGTCAGGTGGGATGAACGTGAAGCCGGCGCGGCTGCTACAGATGGTCACATGGAAATAGCCGCGCTGGCCTGGGCCAGCGGCATCGTTGATCCAGATACCGGCGGCGGCAGCACGCGCTACATCTTTCATGCTCAACATGCGCGCCCGGTCCTGGTCGGCTTCAGTGGTACAGCCATCCACGCAATGTGCCGGGTTGTACTCGCCGGTCACGCCGTAGCGGGCCGCGGCCCGCGCCGCGTTCTCCACAGTCAGCCAGGCCTGGAACACGCGTGCGGCCTCAATCAGAGCGAAGAGCAGGAGCAGCAGCACGGGCAGGGTCATCGCGAACTCTGTCAGAGACTGCCCCTTGCCTGGGGGGCGCTGATCACCGGCGGGTTGTCGCCCGCTCCCGGGAGCGATTGGGTTGGTTTCCATAGCCACTCTATCTCCTGAATCCTTATCGTCCACCATCACACCACCCCCGTTACCTTGATCCCCGCAAATCATCCGTTAAGCCCCTTCTGAGCACCTTTACCGGTGGATGCGCGTGAAAATGCGCGAAGCGATGTTCTGGAAGATCGCCTGTAAGTCGCCGCCATGGGGCGCGAAGTAGTAGTTTCCGCACGATTGCGGATTGTCCAGCGTGGAAGGCGGGACGCCCGCGCATGGATCCGTGTTGGGGTTACCGTCGTCGCCAACGGCGGCAATGTAGCGCAAGAGCTTCTCGCCCGCATCCGGGACGTTGCAGGGATAACCACCGCAGTCGGTGTAGATGACCTGGCGACCCAGGCCGATAGCGTAAACGGCGATGAAGTTGCCCTGCGGCGGGGGCAGGCCGGCCAGGTCGGCGATGTCACGCGCGTAATCGTCAGCATCGTACCAGGGATCGGACGACGGATGGCGGCTCAGGCTATCGTCGCGGCAGAAGGGCTGTATCCAGGTGGGGTTATCGCGGCTCCCCGGGCAGTATCCCGTCGGCGGGAAGGGGTCAGGGTCATTATCGGTAGCATTGGCTGAGCCGTCGGTGAGCAGGATCATCACCCAGACGGAATCCCTGCGTGCCGCCGGGCCGGAGAATTCGTTCACCCCCATCAGCATGCCGCCGCCGATGTTGGTAGAGGTGCATTCCGAGGGATCGTGATCATGGAGACCGTCCTTCGGGTACTCGTCGCGAATCCAGGACGGGCAGGTCATGGGCGTGTAGGGCACATAGACCTCCAGGGCGTCGATGGCCGCAATAGCCGCATCTCTGTCCGGGCCCAGGGGCTGGCGCAAGGTCGCCCAACGGTCAAAGCTGACCACAGCGATTTGGTCGTAGGGCGGATACAGATAGCTCAGGAAGCTGATGGCGGCGGCGCGGACCTCCTCAAAGGGGTGGCAGGCACGAAGCGGGTTACAGACACTCGGGTCGCGCATGGGATCGCCGGGGGGCGCATCATAGGTCATGGAATCGGAAGTGTCCAGCACCAGGACGAGGTCCAGGCTGGCGGCTTCGGCGGTGGCTTCACTCTTAAGAATGAAGCTGTTCCACCCAAACAGGCGCAGGAAGACCGGGCGGACCTCCATACCGGCGCGGACGCGCACAAATTTACGCGCCGGGCTGGTGCACAAGGAGGCATCGCTATCGCAGGTATCCACATTCACCTCGGTCGGGGTGATTTTGTGCAGGCGGATAAACTCAGCCGCCGAAGCGCGAATGTCGTCCAGTGTTCGGTTCTGGCGGAACTGGGCAGCGCCTGCCAGAGCCGCCGCATCCACCGTGCGCCGCAGGTGTCCCCAACTCAGGTAGGCGATGCCCACATCAACCACCAGGCCGAGGAGAAAGAGCAGGGCCAGGAAGCCACCCCCCATGATCACCAGGGATTGGCCGCTTTCCCCTGGCCGCAGGGTTCGGCCTTCCGTCTTCGGGCCTCGGTCGGGCGCTTTGCGCCTCATCCCTGAATAGGATAAGCCTGGTATCCGCACCTTCATAGCGTCCTTACCTCCCTCCTGCTGATAGCACCTTCAATGAGCCTTCATCCTGGACACACTTACTTCGTCCCGCTGCGCCGGGCATCACGGCGGCGATGGCGTCGGCGTAGGCTCGGCGGCAGAGACGGGCATCACGGTGTAGGAATGGACAGGGATCGGATCGGGGACAAACGCAGTAAAAAAGGGCAGCTTGAGCACCTGGCGATGGCTATAAAACACCTCCACCAGCACCATGCCACTGGGTGGACCGCCGGGGTTGATGAACGCCTGGATGTCCGCGCTGCGGAAGCGTGAGGTACGGTTGCCGTAGCGTGACCAGCCATTCTCGCCGGTTTCAAACGGCAGGCGAGCCACCACCGTGCCGTTGGCAACAGAGAACACGGAGATGACCACATCATCCCGCGTGGAATCCAAAGTCAACGGCGCCATGCTCTGTTCCACCAGGCAGGCAACCTGCATATAGTAATCCAATGTTGTGCCGCAGTCGGGGTTGTTCTCGCGGAACATGGGGTCGCCGCTGGCGCCAAAGCGGGCCCCTTCACGGCCAGCGTCAAGAATGGTAATGTAACTGTTAGCCAGCATACCGAGCTCAACCAGAGCAGCCAGCATCAGAATCAGGACAGGGGTGATCAGGGCCATTTCCGTCATGCTCTGACCGCGCTCGCGCTGGCGGCCCGCAGCCTGCTCCCTGGCCGGGCTTCTCTGAATTATACAGGGCCTATTCCATAGCTTAGGCTTCATATCCAGTCCATTTGACACAACAAGACCATCATAATACAAAACATGATGTCATCCACCCTGACATCCCCACTATCCCAATCATAGGGTCAATGATACCAGAAGTCACTGGTACTCCGGTCCCAGAATAGGGAGAATAGATGCGATCTGGACAGTACTGATACTTTTCTTAGACTTAGGCACTATTAGGGGTCACCACCGGACGACCTCTCCCCTGGCTCCTCCCCACAAGAAAAACCCGCCGCCGATTACAAATCGGCGGCTTCTTCTGAGAAACCCGCTACACGGGTTTGACGCAAGCGCCCAGGCCCGCCGGAGGATTCTATCCTCCGACTCCGAATGATGAACGCACCCCTTTGACAGTTGTGCCCCCACGTGGTAGAATAGCCTTTGCCAGAACGTATCTAACACGCTCCTGGACCCGACCGGCCGTGCCGACCTGGCCTGTCGGTCCCGGCGGGGTAGAAGGGGGCGGACGTTCCAAAAACGATTTTTTATTCAGGAGGTTTGTACCCCAATGGCCGTCGTTTCAATGAAGGCCCTGCTGGAAACCGGGGTCCACTTCGGGCATCGCACCCGACGATGGAACCCCAAAATGAAGCCGTTCATCTTTACCGAGCGCAACGGCATCCATATCATTGACCTGCAACAGACTATCCAGGCAATTGATGAAGCCTACGCCATGGTCCGCGACACCGTGGCGCAGGGGGGGACGGTGTTGTTCGTCGGCACCAAGCGCCAGGCTCAGGAAACCATCGCCCAACAGGCCCAGCGCTGCGGTATGCCCTATGTGAACCAGCGCTGGCTGGGGGGGACGCTCACCAACTGGCGCACGATGCGCAGCCGTATTGAGTATTTGCGCGACCTGGAAGCCCGCCGCGACGCCGGTGAGTTTGAGCGCCTCCCCAAGAAAGAGGCGCTTAAACTGAACCGCGAGATTGAGGCGCTGAACGAGCGCTTCGGTGGCCTGAAGGAGATGCGGCGCCTGCCGGACCTCCTCTTCATTGTGGATGTGCGCCGTGAAGAGACCGCCGTCCGTGAGGCAAATGCGCTCAATATCCCCATTATCGCCATGGTGGATACCAATTGCGACCCCGATCGCATTGACCTGGTCATCCCCGCCAACGATGACGCCATCCGCGCCATCAAGCTGATCATCTCCCGTATGGCCGATGCCGTCCTGGAAGGCATGAACATGCGCAAGGAGGCCGGGCTGCCAGTGGAGGTGATCCCAGAGCCGGAGGAGTACGAATACGAATATGCCTCCGTGGAAGAGGAGGATGAGCGCTACCTGGGCGAGGCTACCCTGGCCAAGCTGCGCGGCGGCGAACTGTTCCCGGCTAAGCTGAGCGAGGAAGACTTTGAAGCCACCATGCTGGATGAGGATGTGGAAGGGCTTGCGGAAGACGAAGAGGAATTTAAAGAAGACGTAGAAGAGGATATAGAAGAAGAGGAGTGAGTGTGGCAGAGATTACCACTGCAATGGTGAAGGAACTGCGCGAGGCCACCGGCGCCGGCGTGCTGGATTGCCGCAAGGCGCTGGAACAGGCCGACGGCGATATGGAGAAGGCGGCTCAGATCTTGCGCGAGAAGGGGGCCGCGGCGGCAGCGAAGAAGGCCGGGCGCGAAGCCCGCGAGGGTCGCATTGAGGGGTACGTTCACCCCGGTAACCGCATCGGCGTGCTGGTGGAGGTCAACTGCGAGAGCGATTTTGTCGCCCGTACCCCCCAGTTCCAGGAATTGGCCCACGAACTGGCCCTGCATATTGCCTTCGCCAATCCGCACTATGTGCTGCCCGAGGATATTCCAGCGGAGACGCTGGCGGCAGTCAAGGCGGATTTCCGCCAGGCAGCCCTGGCCGAGGGCAAGCCCGAAGCTATCGTGGACCGCATCGTGGAGGGTCGGCTCAAGAAGTTCTATGAAGACACCTGCCTGATGGAGCAATTCTACGTCCGCGATGACAAGATCAAGGTTAGGGACCTGATCCAGCAGGCTATTGCCCGATTGGGCGAGAACATTATCGTCCGACGCTTTGTGCGCTATGAGTTGGGTGAGGAGGCGGCCCACCCCTAGCGTGAAAGAGGCAGACGTGCCGGTTCCCAAATACAAACGGGTGTTGCTCAAGCTGGGCGGCGAGGCGCTGGCCGGGCCGGGTGGCTTTGGCATCAGCCCCCATATGTGCGAGGAGGTCGCCGCTAAGATCAAAGCGGTCAAGGATCACGGCGTGGAGATTGCCATTGTCCTGGGCGCGGGCAACATCTGGCGTGGCCGCGACGGCCTGGCCCATGGCATGGACCGCAGCACCGCCGACCATATGGGCATGATCGCTACGGTGATGAACGCACTGGCCTTGCGCGACGCGCTGGAACGCCTGGGCGTCACCACCCGCGTTCAAACAGCGATTGAGATGCACGCCGTGGCCGAACCCTATATCCGTGGCCGCGCTATCCGCCATCTGGAGAAGGGCCGCGTGGTGATCATCGGCGGCGGCACAGGCAACCCCTATTTTACCACCGACACGGCGGCGGCGTTGCGCGCCATGGAGGTCGGCGCCGATGTGCTCATCAAGGCGACCAAGGTGGATGCCGTGTACTCTGAAGACCCGCGCGTTAACCCCCACGCCCAGCGCTTTGAGCACCTCACCTATCTGGATGCTATCAATATGCGCATCGGGGTCATGGACAGCACGGCGATCACCCTGTGTATGGATAACGATCTGCCTATCATTATCCTGGACTTGTGGCAACCCAACAGCCTGGAACGGGCGGTGATGGGGGAGCCGATCGGCACGATTATCAGCCGCGAATAGCCTAACGCCTATGGTCAAAGACGCCTTACGGGAATGTGAGCAAAGAATGAAGGGGGCGGTAGAGGCGCTGGAGGCCGAACTGCTCAGTATTCGCACTGGACGGGCCTCGCCCGCGCTGGTGGAACGCCTGCTGGTGGATTACTACGGCACGCCCACCCAACTGCAACAACTGGCCACGATCTCGGCCCCGGAGCCGCAACTGCTCACCATCCGCCCCTATGACCCCAGCACCATCAAGGAGATTGAACGGGCCATCCGCGCCTCACAACTCGGCCTGAATCCCAGCAACGATGGCAAGATCATCCGGCTGGTCATTCCCCCATTGACTGAGGAACGCCGTCTGGAGCTGGTCAAGCTGGTTCACCGCAAAGTGGAAGAGGCCAAGGTGGCGGTGCGCAATTGCCGCCGCGACACCCTGGAGGACCTGCGCAGTTTCAAAGAAGAAAGCCTGATCTCGGAGGATGAGTTCTTCCGCGGCCGCGACGACCTCCAGGAGTTGACCGACCGCTACATTGAGAAGGTTGAGGCAATAGGCAAGCGCAAGGAAGACGAGATCCGCCAGGTGTGAGTCTGGATGGCTGAAGCAGGGCTTCAGCGGTCCAAAAGGGTTTGTCCTCCCTCAGGAGCAGGATGTCCGACAACGTGAACCCCAACGGCGTTCCCAGCCGCATCCCCACGCACGTGGCCATCATCATGGATGGCAACGGGCGCTGGGCGCGTGCGCGGGGCCTGCCCCGCCTGGCCGGGCACCGCGCCGGCACGGAGAACCTGCGCCGGGTGATCCGCGCCTGCGTGGAGTTCGGCATTAAGATTCTGACCATCTATGCCTTCTCCACGGAGAACTGGGGACGCCCTGAGGCCGAGGTGCGTGGCCTGCTCAGCATCCTGGAGCAGGTGATTGATAGCGAGCTAGAGGAGTTGCACAGCCAGGGGGTGCAGTTGCGCCACCTGGGGCGCCTGGAGGGCCTCTCGCCTCAGCTCCAGGAGAAGGTGCGCCACGCCATTGAGTTGACCAAAAACAACGACCGGCTGATCCTGAATGTGGCCTTCAACTACGGAGGGCGCGATGAAATCCTCCAGGCCGTGCGCCGTATTCTCGCTGACGGCGTGCGCCCGGAGGAGGTGAACGAGAACCTGTTTACCCGGTATCTGTACACCGCCGGCCTGCCTGACCCGGACCTGATCATCCGGACGAGCGGCGAGTTGCGCGTGAGCAACTTCCTGATCTGGCAGGCGGCCTATGCCGAGTACTACGCCACGCCGGTTTACTGGCCTGATTTTGACAAAGAGGAATTGCGTAAGGCGCTGGTGGAGTACAGCCGGCGCCAGCGCCGTTTCGGTGTCCTGAGTCCCGAGGCCACGTAACGCTGCTCCGAGACCGTGTGCTTGCGGCCCTGATCCTGATCCTGCTCTTCCTGGGCGCACTTGCCCTGGGGGGCTGGGTCTATTTCGGGCTGATCGCGCTGGCCCTGGGCCTGGCCGCGCTGGAATTCGCCGCGTTGATGGCGCGGGCTGGCTTCCATCCCAATGCGCCGCTCGCACTGGCGCTGATCGCGCTCCTGCTCCTGGATGCTGAGCTGCCAACGCTGGGCGTGCTCCGCGCCGGGCTGACCCTGGTGATCCTGGGCGGGCTGGCCTGGCACCTGGTTGCCTATGAGCGCGGTCTGACGCAGTCGCCGGTGGGCGACTGGGCGCTGACGCTGGCGATCGGGCTTTACCTGGGCTGGACCGGGGCCCATTTCTTGCTCTTGCGAGAGCAGGCGGGAGGATTGGGCTGGAGCATCGTGGGGTTGGGGAGCACGGCGCTGGCGGATAGCGGCGCCTATTTCGCCGGGCGCTGGTTCGGTCACCATCCACTGGCGCCCCGCCTGAGCCCCGGCAAGACCTGGGAAGGTTATCTGGCCGGCCTGGTGGTCGGCACGCTCGGGGCGCCTGTCCTGGGGACGCCCTTCGCCATCCCGCCCCCGGCAGCCGCCGGGCTGGGGGCGCTGGTGGCACTGCTCACCCCGCTCGGCGACCTGGGCGAGAGCATGATCAAGCGCCAGGCCGGGGCCAAGGATTCCGGCCATCTTATCCCCGGCCATGGGGGAGTCTTTGACCGTATAGATAGCTGGTTATGGGGGGCCGTCATTTCGGTGTACTACCTGCATTGGGTGGTGAGATAATCTGCGAAATCAGGAGGTAGTGATGGATCGCAAGGAACAACCCGATCGCAACCTGGCGCTTGAACTCGTGCGCACGACCGAGGCCGCCGCGCTGGCCGCCGGTCGCTGGATGGGGCGCGGTAACCGCAACGCCTGTGACCGCGCTGCGGTGGAGGCCATGCGGGTGGTGCTCAACACCGTGGATATGGACGGGGTGGTTGTCATCGGGGAGGGCGAAAAAGATGAAGCGCCCATGCTGTATAACGGCGAACGCCTGGGCACAGGCGTGCCGCCGCAGATGGACATCGCGGTGGACCCGATTGATGGCACCCGTCTGCTCAGCCTGGGCCGGGCCAACTCGCTCTCGGTGGTGGCCCTGGCGGAACGCGGCACAATGTATAACCCCGGCCCGATTGTGTACATGGATAAGATCGCCGTCGGACCTGAAGCGCGTGGACAGATAGACATTGAGGCACCGCCCGCCGAGAACCTGCGCCGCATCGCCCGCGCCAAGGGCAAGGACGTGGATGACCTGCTCGTCGTCGTCCTGGAGCGCGACCGCCATAAAGACCTGATCCAGGCCGTGCGCCAGGCCGGCGCGCGCATCCGGCTGATCACGGACGGCGACGTCGCAGGCGCGCTGATGACGGCTTTGCCGGAGACCGGCGTGGATGTGCTCATGGGCATCGGCGGCACGCCGGAGGGCGTGATCGCAGCCTGTGCCTTGAAGTGCGTCGGTGGCGAGATCCAGGGCAAGCTCTGGCCGCGCAATGAGGAGGAAGCCCGCCTGGCCCGGGACATGGGCTATGACCTGGAGCGGGTCCTGACCACCGATGACCTGGTGCGAGGCGAGAACATCTTCTTCGCGGCTACAGGCATCACCGACGGCGAGTTGCTGGATGGGGTCCGCTATTACGGCTGGGGGGCGACGACCAGTTCGCTGGTCATGCGCTCCAAATCGGGCACCGTGCGGCGCATTCAGGCCCAGCATCGCTGGGACAAACTGATGCAGTTCAGCCAGATCGCATTTGACCAGCGGGTGGAAAAATGATATAATGGGCGTTGAACGAGCCCGCTCAGGTTGTGGAGCGTTCTGTCTGGCAGAGAGCCTCGTTGCCTCCGCCTGCGGCTCCACACCGGTCACCTGCCCCAAAAGCAAGGATGAGAACCTCATAACAGCGGTTGTGAACACAGGTGCTCGTGCTCTACGGTTCTGGAATTCTGTCTATAACTATAACAAGGTATAGGGTGTATCTATGGCTTCCTTTGAATCTGATGCTGTAGACCAGCCCGCGACGACAGCCGAGACGGCAGAGAGCCTGCCTACACCCTCTGCCCCGCAGGCTGAAAGCCGGGCCAATCAGGCCAATCATGTGAACAACGTGGAGACCACCGCGGGCGCGATCCTGGCGGTGCGCGAGCGCCCCCTGGACATCGCCGAACTGGAAAGCAAGACGCTGGACCAATTGCGCGAACTGGCTAAGTCCCGGGGTATCTCCGGCTATAGCCGGTTGAAAAAGCAAGACCTGATCCTGCGCTTGCTGCGGGCCCAGGCCGAGGCCCAGGGCTACGATTTCCGCGGTGGGGTGCTGGAGATCGTTGAGGACGGCATTGGCTTCCTGCGCTCGGATCACTTCCTGCCCGGCCCAGACGACATCTACGTATCGCAATCGCAGATCCGGCGCTTCGGCCTGCGCACTGGCGATATGGTCGTCGGTCAGGTGCGGCCACCCAAGGAGACAGAGAAGTACTATGGCCTGCTGCGCGTTGAAGCGGTCAACGGAATGGACCCGGAGGTCGCCAAGCGGCGGCCCGACTTTGAGAAGCTGACGCCGATCTTCCCCAATCAGCGCATCAACCTGGAGACCTCGTCGCACAACCTGACCCAGCGCCTGCTCAATCTGATCACCCCTATCGGCTTCGGCCAGCGCGGCCTGATCGTCTCGCCGCCCAAGGCCGGTAAGACGACCGTGCTCAAGCAGATCGCCAACGGTATCTCCACGAATTACCCGGAAGTGCACCTGATGGTTCTGCTCGTCGGCGAGCGACCGGAGGAGGTCACCGACATGGATCGCTCGGTGGAAGCCGAGGTGATCGCGGCGACCTTTGACGAGCCGGTGCAGAGCCATGTGCGCGTGGCCGAGATGGCGCTGGCGCGGGCCAAGCGCCTGGTGGAAAGCGGGCGGCACGTCGTCATCCTGCTGGACTCTATCACACGCCTGGCGCGCGCCTATAACCTGACGGTTCCGCCAAGCGGGCGCACGCTCTCCGGCGGCCTGGACCCCGCTGCGTTGTATCCCCCCAAGCACTTCTTTGGCGCGGCCCGGAACATTGAAGAGGGCGGCAGCCTGACGATCATCGCCACCTGCCTGGTAGATACCGGCAGCCGCATGGACGACGTCATCTATGAGGAGTTCAAAGGCACGGGCAATATGGAGTTGGTGCTGAGCCGCAAGTTGCAGGAGCGACGCATCTTCCCGGCGATTGACATTGAGCGGTCCAGCACACGGCGTGAGGAGTTGCTGTTGGACCCGCAGACACTGTCAAAGGTGTGGACGCTGCGGCGTATGTTGAGCCAGCTCATGGCCCCGCCGCCGAACGGCGCCGGCTACGATATTACCACCGCGACCGAGGCGCTTCTGGAGCGCATGAGCCGCACCCGGAGCAACCAGGAGTTCCTGGAAACGCTCACCAAGGACGTGCTATAAGCCTTATCGCGCGTCCTTGTCGGTTTTCCGGCGGCGCCAACGCGCCGCCGGTTTTGCGCGTTGGCATAGATCGGCATTACTGGAATTGAAATTCATCTCCTAATCTCTGCTTTCCTAAATCTGCTTATTATCCTCACAGGGTTAAAATTGCCCAATAAGGCAGTAGCTAAAGCAGACAAAATTGAGTATAATAGGCTTAATTCGGCTTAACCAGCGCACAGCCACGCGCACTCTGGGTTCGTTCTATACGGAGGGGGTGGCGTCACGACCATAGCTCCCATCCGCATCGCCCTCCTGGGTCGCTTTGAGGTAAGGCGGGGTGAGCGCACGCTGCATGCTGCAGATTGGCCGCGGCGCAAAGCGGCAGCGCTCTTACAGCGCCTTGCGCTGGAGCGCCGCCTGCTGCGGGACCAGGCGATTGATTTCCTCTGGCCGGATGCCTCCTTTGCTGTACCGTGAGCTGGGTGCGGCCTCCGGCGAGGCGCTGGCCTGGCAGCGGTTGGGCGTTCTCCAGACGGCACAGGGCCGGCTTGATGAGGCGATAGCCTCGTTCCAGGAGGGCATCATCGCCGCCGAGCGTGCAACGATGCGAGCGCATTGCCTGGCGCGGCTGTATGCCGCGATGACGCGCAACCGGCTCTTGGCGGGCGATATTGAAGCCGCCGACCGCGCGCTCGCCCTCGGCATGGCCATGGGCAAACGGCACGGCAACTGCTCAACCTGCCATGCGCTCTTGTTGCCGGCGGCGGTGAGCGCCTGCGTGGCCCACCGCGATTTAGACGCCGCCGAAGCATTCTGTCGCCAGTTGGATACGGCGGCGGAACGATATGGCAGCCGTACCTGGGTGGCAATGGCCCGCCAGGCGCGGGGTGAGCTGGCGGCGGCGCGAGGCGACTACGCCCTCCGGCAATGAATACGAGGCCGCCCGCTGCCTGGCGGCTATCGCCGCGATCCACCTGGCGCGGCGCGCGCCGGGCGACGCCGAGCAGGCCCAGGCCGCAGAGGGCGAAGCTCGCCAGGTGCTGGAGCGGCTGGGTGCGGGCGCTGCGCTCAGTGCGCCGATTGTGCTGCCCGCCTGACGATTATCCCCACGGTTTTCCCACTGCAAGTCAAGCGAGACGTAAGCCCCAGGTAAGAAATTTATTCCTTTTCTGGCCTAAAATCACTGAATATTGTAACAACCGCGAATGATAAGACACGCGAGTTCACCAAGAGAGGCTATATTGGGAGATAGGGGTGCTACCCTCAGAATAACGCAAAGGAGGTTCACGATGGGATACGAACTACAAGGGCGCTTGCTCGAAGTGTGCACGTGCAACGTCATCTGTCCCTGCTGGGTCGGCGAGGACCCGGATGGCGGCAAGTGCGATGGGCTGATCGCCTGGCACATTGACCGGGGCAGCATCAATGGCGTGGATGTCTCAGGGCTAACTGTGGCGACCTTGAACCACATCCCCGGCAACGTGCTCAGGAAGGGCACCTGGCGCACCGTGGTCTATCTGGACGACAAGGCCACGCCGCAGCAGCAGGAAGCCCTGCTGAACGTATGGACCGGGAAACTAGGCGGCCCGGTCGCCGACCTGATCCAGTTGGTCGGCGAAGTCATCGGCCTGGAGCGCGCGCCGATTGACTTCCGCATTGAAGGGGGCAAGGGGACGGTGAAGATCGGTTCGGTCGTGGAGGCCGAACTCGTGCCGCTCCAGGGAGCGACCGGCGCCACGACGCTGCGCGATAGCGTGTTCTCAACGATCCCCGGCTCGCCCGCCTTTCTGGCCAAGGCGCCTGTCTACCGGGCACAGGCCCCAAACTATGGGTTCGAGATCGATCTCCAGAACCATAACGCGGTCCAGGGAGACTTCCGCTTCGTCGCCTGATGCGTAACCGAGGGTATCTGGCGCTGTCATTCCTGCAGGTGACCGATCTGCTGCTCACTTGCGCAGATCGGTCACCCGCGAGGAGCTGGGATGATGTGGATACGAGTCAACGACCGTAAGCTGTTCCTCTTTGTGATGCTGGCGCTGGTCGCGCTGGCCTGGCTGGCGCTATGGGTCTGGGGCCAATCCCCCTATGCCCGCTTCCTCAGCCATCATTCGTTGGAGGAGGTGAGAGGCGGCGGCCTGCTCATACTCGTCTTTGTCGGGGGCTGGATCGTGATGATCGTCGCAATGATGTTGCCGACAAGCCTGCCCCTCATCGCGTTGTTTCACCGGTTGACCCGGCATAAGCCGAACCATCTCTGGCTGACAGCGCTGCTCCTCGCCGGCTATATCGGCGTCTGGACGCTGTTCGGCATCTCGGTCTATTTCGGCGACTGGGTGTTGCACCAGGCCGTTGAACAAAGCGCGTGGCTGGAGGGGCACGCCTGGGTCATCGGGGCGGCGACGCTGATACTCGCTGGCCTGTATCAATTTACGCCGCTGAAGTACCACTGTCTCGATCAATGCCGCTCTCCGCTGAGCTTCATCGCCGGGCATTGGCATGGCCACGCCGAGCAGGCGCAAGCCTTGCGGCTGGGGCTGCATCATGGGCTGTTCTGCCTGGGCTGCTGCTGGTCGCTTATGCTCTTAATGTTCGCCGTCGGCATCGGCAATCTGGGCTGGATGCTGGCGTTAGGGATGGTGATGGCCGCCGAGAAAAACCTGCCGTGGGGACGGCGGATTAGCGCTCCCCTCGGCGTGGCGCTTGTGGGCTGGGGCCTGGCGTTGGCCCTCACGTCATATCAACTGATAAGGAGGATAAGCACATGAGCGACACCTTCATTGAAGGGCTCAGTCTGAATCTTGACGAACTGCGCGCCTCCATCCGCCAGGAATATGCGGCGGTGGCGGAGGACCCGGAGCGCGGGTTTCACTTCCACACCGGCAGGAAACTGGCGCAGATGCTCGGCTACGCGGACGAGTGGATAGAAGCGCTGCCCCAGGGCGCAGTGGAATCCATGGCCGGGACAGGTAACCCCTTCAGCCTGGGCGAACTCAGGCCCGGCGAGACCGTCGTGGACGCCGGGAGCGGGGCCGGGGCGGACAGCCTGATCGCCGCGCGTATGGTCGGGCCAACCGGCCGCGTGATCGGCGTGGACATGACGCCGGAGATGCTCGCCAAGGCCCGGCGCAATGCCCAGGAGGCCGGGCTGGCCAACGTTGAGTTCCGCCAGGGCTATCTTGAGGCGCTGCCCGTGCCCGATGCCTGGGCCGACGTGGTCATCTCCAACGGCGTGCTCAATCTCGTCCCAGACAAGGACGCGGCGCTGCGCGAGATGTATCGTGTCCTCAAGCCCGGTGGACGCCTGCAGATCGCCGACATCGCGCTGCAAAAGCCGGTGCCGGACGATGCCAGGAGCGACGTCAGCCTGTGGACGGGGTGTATCGCTGGCGGGCTGCTCAAGGCTGCGCTGGAGCAGAAGGTCAAGGATGCCGGCTTCACCGATGTGGAGGTGCGCTGGGGGGAAGATGTGTTCAGCGGCGCGCCGCAGCACTCCGACGCTGCCGAGTTCGGCACGCTGGGCGTCACGATCCGGGCGCGGAAATAGTTGCCGCCGCGAACACCGCCTGTGCGCTGGGCTGGCGTCTTGGCTGCTGATGGGAGATGCGCTATACTGTCAGCGCATGTTCCAGCCAGCGAGGCCATCATGGACTTTCCTTACATCGCGCGTAGGACTACGCTGACCCTCTTCATCGCGCAGGCGCTCGCCTCCGCCGGATTCATCCTCACCGCCACGGTCAATGCCATCGTCGGCGCAGCCTTGAGCGGACAGCCAGCCTGGGCCGGCGTCCCCACCGGCATCTATCTTCTGGGCCAGGCTTTGGCCTCGTGGGCCTGGGGCTATGGCATGGAGCGGCTGGGGCGGCGCGGCGGGCTGGCGCTGGGCCTGGCTGTTGGCGTCGCCGGCGCGGCTATAGCTGGCGGCGCTTTGATCGCACGATCCTTCGCCCTGTTCCTGGCCGGAATGACATTGATGGGCGCCGCCAATGCCGCCACACAACTCAGCCGCTTCGCCGCAGCCGAGGTCCATCTCCCCACTGAGCGTGGCCGTGCTATTTCCAATGTCGTCCTCGCCGGGACGGTCGGCGCGGTCTTCGGGCCGCTCCTGGTCGGCCCGGCCGGCCAATGGGCACAATCGTTGGGCCTGGATGAGCTGGCCGGGCCTTATGGGGCGAGCCTGGTCTTATTCGCCCTCGCCGCCCTGGTCGTCTTTCTCCGCCTGCGACCTGACCCGCGCGACGTTGGGCGCGAACTCGCCCGGCTGCACCCCGAAGCCACCCACGCTGGACCGACGCGCTCCATCCCGGCGATCCTGCGGCAACCGGCGACGACCGTGGCGGTGGCGGCCATGTCCCTTGGGCAGCTCACGATGGTCATGCTCATGGTGATCACTTCGCTCCACATGAAAGACCATCAACATCCGCTCAGCGCGATCTCTCTGGTCATCTCATCGCACACCTTCGGCATGTTCGCCTTTTCGCTCTTCTCCGGGCGGCTGGCCGACCGCTGGGGTCGCGTCCCAGTCATCCTGCTTGGGGCGGCAACGCTCATCCTGGCCTCCCTGACAGCGCCCCTCTCGCCAGAGGTCTTGCCTGTTGCCGCCGCGCTCTTCCTGCTCGGGCTGGGGTGGAACTTCTGCTATGTGGGCGGCTCATCGCTCCTGGCCGATCAGCTCTCACCTGCCGAGCGCGCCAGGACGCAAGGCTTCAACGACCTGCTGATCGCTCTGGTGTCGGCGGCGGGCAGCCTGGGGAGCGGGGTCGTGTTCGCCTCAGTTGGCTACGGCACGATGGGGCTGGTGGGCGCGGTGGTTGCACTCATTCCGCTAGGGCTGGCGCTGTGGTGGCAGATGGGACGCCGGACAGCCGTGGCGGTGCAGGGCACGAAGTAGCGCCAGGCGAAACATCAGGACGATTCAGAACTCCCTTAGAGGCTACGTGAGGAGGCGACTTAGAGGCCAGGGTGAATTCAAGGCCGCCGATGCCGGACGACTCCTGTCAAAACTGAAACCCCTCGCGGTAAGGGACAATACGGCGCTGGTAGTGGACGATGTACTTCCTCAGTTTCCACTCCAGCGCCTTCCACTCCGGACTTAAGAGGGCCGCTTTCATGATCTCCGGGCTTTCAGCCACCAGGGCGATCATGCGGATAGGGTAGTCCCCATAGGCGGTGTGCCAGGCCTCAATCGGCTCCAGGCCGAGCGTCTGGACGCGCGGCAGGAACTCCCCCAGGACATACTGATAATATTCCTGCTCCGTATCCGCCAGGATGTCGTAACTGAGCAGCATCTTCACCCAGCCCCGGTCAGGTTGACTGGTCATCTTCCCCCGATCCCTTTCCCTCTCGTAGCGCCCGCAACAGATCACCGGCGACCCGCTGGTACAGCCAGGGGGCCTCGGTGCGCATCAATTCAAAGTCCACGTCCAGCTTGCCACCGGAGACCTGCCAGGCCAGTGCGCCCAAATAGGTTGGCCCCCACTGCCACGACCCTTTGAGCGTGCCACTGGGGTCAAACAGCAGAAGCGGATAGACCTGGTCGGCGATGACGAAATAGCCGGGCAGATCAAAATGGGTGACGTGCAGATAGATATGAAGCAATTCCTGGTCCTCGCCGCCGGGGAAGCGCTCCTTATCGCCCGTCACCAACGGCAAAGGGTCAAAATCAATCTGCGACAGGATGGACGGGTAGCAGGCCAGGCCCCAACGTCGCACACGGTAGATACACCCCGGCTCACCCAGCGAGACCTCTGGACAGGCGTCCGCGTAGCCGCGTGGGAATTGCAGCGTCACGCTGCGGTCGGCCAGGCGGCCCCGCGCATCCACCGTCCAGTAGAAGACCATCCAGTCTTCGGTGGGGTATTGGCCGGGGAAATTGTTGATAACCAGTGCATCGGGCGGCGCTGTGCTCGCGCGGAATCCGTTCCCCAAGCGTTTGCGGCGCGTCATGACCAGATCCCTGGAATGGCGGTGTGGCACTTAGGGCAGTGGCCCACGCCTGAGAGCTTGTCCACCAGAATCCGATAGCCGTAGCGGGCGATCAGCAATTCCCCACACTGGGGACAATAGGTGTTCTCGTAATTCCCCACCATTCCCGGCAGATTGCCGGCATAGACGTAGTGCAGCCCTGCCTCCTGGCCGATTTCCGCTGCCCGCAACAGCGTCTTCGCATCCGTGTTATCCGGGTCGGTCATCTTGTAGTCCTTGTGGAAGGCCGTGACATGCCAGGGGATGTCCGGCGAGATGGACGCCAGATAGCTGGCGGCCTCCCACAGCTCCTCATTTGAGTCGTTCCAGCCGGGGACAACGAGTGTGACCACCTCCAACCACAGCCCGGACTCATACACCAGCTTGATGCCGTCCAGCGTGTTCTGGAGCACGCCGCCGAGTTGGCGATAGTTCTTATCGCGCATACTCTTGAGATCGATCTTGTAGCCAACCAGGTAAGGCCGCAGGTACTCCAGCACCTCTTTCGTCAGGTTGCCATTGGAGATGTACACGCAGCGCAGCCCGGCCTTCTGGGCCTCCTTGAACACGGCCACCGCCCACTCAGAGGTGATCAACGGCTCATTGTAGGAACTGCCCACCAGCTTGGCGCCGTAGCGCTTGGCCAACGCCACCAACTGCTCTGGTGTCACCCGCAGCGGCTCCACCCCGGCGCTCTTATCGCGCAACGCCTGCGAGGTCAGCCAGTTCTGGCAGTAACCGCAGTGAAAGTCGCAGCCCAACATGCCGAAGGTGAGGGTATCCGACCCCGGCAAGATGTGGAAGAAAGGCTTCTTCTCGGTCGGGTCGCATTGGAGCGCGGCGACGTAGCCATAGGGGACGCGCAAGACGCCGCCCTGGTTATAGCGCACCTTGCAGATGCCGCGCCGCCCCTCCTTGATCACACAGCGGTGGCCACAGGCAAAACAGCGCACCGCGCCATTGGGCAGCTTCTCGTAAAGCTCGCCCTCCACAGTGAGCGAGTCCAACAGTTCTTCCAGTGTTTGAACCGTCTTTTCCATTGCCACGCCCTTCCAGGACGTTTCCGTCCCTCTCCACAGCTATATTTTACCACAGGTGAAAGGGGTCTGGCTAGAGGCCGTTTTGCTCAGCAAGGGGGCAAGAAGAAGAGGTCGCTTGGCGGTGACCTACGGTGGGCTTAACTTCCACCGGGAAGCAAATGCGTTATATCTTCCGGTGTCGCAACTCGGACAAGCCAGGGAATGCTATCAAAATCGGAGTCAAAGCTGGCGAACATACGAATGCCTCGTTCTCGGCAACTAAGGGCCAATAGACTGTCGTTGAAATTCAACGCCCCACTTGATGAGCGGATCAATCCCATCACCTGCTCGTAGAGTGCAGGCACATCGGGCAAGATCCAGGTGAGCATGTCAGCCGGAAAGGCCGATGAAAGGCGGTCCACAAAGTGACCCACCTCAGCCTGTCGGCGCTTCTCGTGTGCCCGCCTGGCGATGGTGCTGACCGCTTCGGCCAATACACAGTCAAAATACACAGGCATGATCTGCGCTCCAATGAGCGTATCGTGCAGCCTGACCGCCGCCGCATGCCAGAGATCCGCCTCATCCAGCAGGGCCACAATGACCGAGGTATCAATCCCGATCTGCATTGTAAAGTGCCTCGCTGTCTGCAAGTGCATCCCCACCCAGGTGAATCACGCCCACAAGCTGCGAGAGCGTTTCTGACCTCTGGGATCGGGTAGGGAATGTGAGCCGCGACTTGGGAAATGCATTTATCCCCCGCAATTCAACCCAAACCTCTGAGCCTTCCGGCAGGTCTACGGGTTCCAGGAGTTCAAGCCTGCCTGCACGATATACCGCTTTGATCAGCCCACTCTGAGACATGCCATCCTCCGTGATACGATGTATTGATTATAGCATTGGATATTCGGCATGAGTAGAGGAGAAGGGACAGAGGGGAGAAGATAAAAAGGTCGCTTGGCGGTGACCTACTCTCCCAGACGGTTCCCCGTCAAGTACCATCGGCGCTGGCGGGCTTAACTTCCGGGTTCGGGATGGGACCGGGTGTACCCCCGCCGCTCCAACCACCAAGCGACCTATATAATCTAAGGACCTGTGCCTTAACCTGGCACCTTAAGAACTGAACAGAACGCCCGACATCCGAAGTGTGAAGAAGCCCTCGGCCATTAGTACGGCTAGGCTCAACACGTTACCGTGCTTACACCTGCCGCCTATTAAACTCGTCGTCTCCGAGTGGCCTTACCCTCACATAGGAGGTGGGGAACGTCATCTTGGGGTGGGCTTCCCACTTAGATGCATTCAGCGGTTATCCCGACGCGACGTGGCTACCCAGCGATGCCGTTGGCACGACAACTGGCACACCAGAGGTCGCTCCACCCCGGTCCTCTCGTACTAGGGGCAGCCCCCCTCACGTTCCCTACGCCCGCAGCGGATAGAGACCGACCTGTCTCACGCACTTTCCCCCAAGTTACCTTGGGGAGTAGACTATCCCATCATCCCCTTTCGGGGAGCCGACGTTTTGCGGTGGTCTGGTTTGGCTCTCGCGAGCATCACCCACCGCCTCAGGCCATAGGCCTTCAGTCGTTACGGGGGCCAAGGTAGCCCTTGCTCTCCAGATACCGCCGCACATCTGCAGCGATATGCCTGCGATTCTTGGAGTAGTTTAGGGCCTGAAAGGCTTCGACAACTTCAGCCCATCGCAGAAATTCTTCCGGCGTGGCCTCTTGCGTTGAGAGCATCTCCTGCACCAGGCTTAATGCCTGCTCAACCTGCGGCGCCTTAAGCACCACATACGGTCTGACTATTTCCAGAACAGTTCGGGCCGGGGCAAGACCTTCAACATCATATTCACTGATGCCATCTGGTCGATCCCGTATGGTTCCCAAACCAATCTGCTGGTTCAGCCACTCCAGAACATGGCGATTGTGCCGTTTTTGATAGAACGACACGGTTGCCTTGATCTGATAGCCGAACACATAGTCTCGCCGCGGTTTGAGCTGGAGGATGATGCTGCCATCGCCGTCAAGAAAACCCGCGATATAAGCACGCGTTGTCTCATCCATCCCCTGGCCTTCCCACGGGATTACCCTTTACGCAGGGCTTCCCCGTTATGAGTCGGTGATCCACTGGGGATTGCTCCCCAGCGCCGCCAAGGTTGACGGTCTGAACCCAGCTCACGTGCCGCTTTAATGGGCGAACAGCCCAACCCTTGGGACCTTATCCAGCCCCAGGATGCGACGAGCCGACATCGAGGTGCCGAGCGAGGCCGTCGATGTGAACTCTTGGGCCTCACCAGCCTGTTATCCCCGGGGTAGCTTTTGTCCGGTAAGCCACGGCCCTTCCACACGGTACCGTGGGATCACTAAGCCCGACTTTCGTCCCTGCTCGACTTGTAGGTCTTGCAGTCAAGCTCCCTTATGCCTTTACACTCAACGGCGGGTTTCCATTCCGCCTGAGGGAACCTTTGGGCGCCTCCGTTACCTTTTAGGAGGCGACCACCCCAGTCAAACTGCCCACCTGGCACGGTCCTGGCGCGGGTGTGCCGCCACCAGTTAGGGCCTAGACTCCGTCAGGGTGGTATTTCACCGTTGGCTCCACCGAGGCCGAAGCCCCAGCTTCACAGCCTCCCACCTATCCTACGCAGACCAAGCCCAGACGCAATGCCAAGCTGCAGTAAAGCTCCACGGGGTCTTTTTGTCCTGCTGCGGGTACATGGCATCTTCACCACGATTTCAATTTCACCGGGTCCCTCGTTGAGACAGTGCTCTACTCGTTACGCCATTCGTGCGGGTCGGAACTTACCCGACTAGGAATTTCGCTACCTTAGGCAGTCGCTCTCATGTCGCCATGAGGACTGGACCATCTCTTTATCCCGTTTCCGGGATATCCGGCGTATGGTCTCTGAGGATTCTCTCACGCACTTCTGTCAATGGACGCACTCGCCGACGCCCTTTGCCCTGTGGGTTCATGGCATAAGCCTTCTCGACTATGCTCACTAACCCCTGTGGACTAAGATGTTCCTTGCGGGCCATCATGTCCAGGATCTCCCGAAACCTGTCAAAGGTCTCCCGCTTAGCGCTGAACGGTAGCACATACCGTTCAAAGAAGGGGATAACCTTTTCACGCAGGCTTCTACGGTCTGTGATGGCATAGACCAGCACATTGGAATTTCCTGGTTTGGGGAAGATTCTTCCTGTTTGGAAGATCGCCCGTGCCAGCTCGAGAAGCTGGCGGCCACTGACGTGTTGATACAGAAAGAATTCTGGATCCACATAGTAGCCAAAGCGGGCACCAGGATGCTCTTTGATACTCACCGTGAGCGTCCCTTCCCCTTCAATGAACCCTGCCAGGAACCATCTCGCCTCTTGGGTGCGCGAGAGTCTTTCCTGCTGATTGGCTCCACCCATCGCGTTGTCACCTCCTCGGTAGCGGGGGATTCACGAGCTGTTCCAGCATATAGCCGGATTTTACAACGGCCCTTCCGGGTGACTCTGGCCCGGTCCTACCGTTATAGTTACGGCCGCCGTTCACCGGGGCTTCAGTTCAGGCCTACGCTTGCGCCTCAGCCCTCCCCTTAACCTTCCGGCACTGGGCAGGCGTCAGCCCCTATACCTCCTCTTACGAGTTGGCAGAGACCTGTGGTTTTGTTAACCAGTCGGTAGAGCCTCTTCTCTGCGGCCCCCCAGAGCTTGTCCGAAGACGCACCCCAGGAGGCTCCCCTTCTCCCGAAGTTACGGGGACAATTTGCCGAATTCCTTAACGAGGGTTCTCCCGTTCGCCTGAGTATACTCTACTCGCCTACCGGTGTCGGATTGCGGTACGGGCGCGTGAACCTGGCTAGCGGCTTTTCTTGGCCGCGGCTCGGGCCACTTCTGGCTCAAGGCCCGCCATCCCGCTCCCCTCTCCGCTCCCGGACTTCCCTGGGAGCCTCAACGAGGTCGGCGGTTAGCACCTGCACGACCAATCGCAGGCTGGCCTCTGCAGCGGCGTCCCCGCCTCGCTCATAGCGGTTCGACGCGGTACTGGAATGTTGACCAGTTGTCCATCACCTACGCCTGTCGGCCTCGGCTTAGGCCCGACTCACCCGACGCGGATTGACCTTCCGTCGGAAACCTGAGGCATTCGGCGAACCCGGTTCTCACGGGTTTGGCGCTACTCATGCCGGCATTCTCTCTTCCCTGGCCTCCACCGCTCCTTTCGGTACGGCTTCAATGACCAGGCAATGCTCCCCTACCGCGCCAGGCGCGTCACCGCGCCTGACACCCGTAGCTTCGGTGTCCCGCTTAGCCCCGTTACATTTTCCGCGCAGGACCACTTGACCAGTGAGCTATTACGCACTCTTTAAAGGATGGCTGCTTCTAAGCCAACCTCCTGGCTGTCTAAGTAGTCCCACCACGTTTCCCACTGAGCGGGAACTTGAGGACCTTAGCTGACGGTCCGGGCTGTTTCCCTCTCGACGATGAAACTCATCTCCCACCGTCCGACTGCCGCGCTGCCTGTCATGGCATTCGGAGTTTGAGATGGTTTGGTAAGCTATTCGCCCCCTAGCCAATCCAGTGCTCTACCTCCATGACAGATACGCGACGCTCGCCCTAAAGCGATTTCGGGGAGAACAAGCTATCTCCTGGTTCGGTTGGCATATCACCCCTACCCACAGCTCATCCCCTAGTTTTGCAACACTAGTGGGTTCGGGCCTCCACGCGAGGTTAATCGCGCTTCACCCTGGCCATGGGTAGCTCACCAGGTTTCGTGTCTACTCCCTGCGACCAGCGCCCTATTCAGACTCGCTTTCGCTACGGCTCCGGGTGTGACTCCCTTAACCACGCCACAGAGAGTAACTCGCCGGCTCATTCTCCAAGAGGCACGCCCTCAGGCCTTCCAGGGGATCCCTCTAACCCCAGGCCAGCGCTCCTGCCGCCCGAAGGCAGCGGGAGGCCTCGCCCAGAGCAACATGAGGGATGGCAACCTGGCATAGCCCTTGGACTGTTTGTGAGCACACGGTTTCAGGTTCTATTTCACTCCCCGCACTGGGGTTCTTTTCACCTTTCCCTCACGGTACTTGTCCACTATCGGTCGTCAAGCGTATTTAGCCTTGGGAGGTGGGCCTCCCTGCTTCCCGCAGGATTAGCGTGCCCCGCGGTACTCCAGATCACGACAGGAGGAGGAAACCTTTCGCCTACAGGGCTTTCACCTTCTCTGGCCGGACTTTCCAGACCGTTCAGCTAGATTTCCTCTTGGGCACTCCTTGAGGACGCTGCCGCTCCTCGGTCGTGTCTGACTACCCCCCAGTGACATAGGCCGGCAGGCCACTCAGTCACTGGAGTTTGGGCTGTTCCCCGTTCGCTCGCCACTACTAGGGGAATGCTCTCTTTTCCTCGCGCTACTGAGATGTTTCAGTTCGCGCGGTGCCCCCCGCCGAAGCGGTGCTCCGGCATTCACCGGAGCGGGTTTCCCCATTCGGGTATCCCCGGATCACAGCCTGCACACGGCTCCCCGAGGCTTATCGCAGTGTACCACGCCCTTCATCGGCGCTTGACGCCAAGGCATCCACCGTGTGCCCGTAGTAGCTTCTTCACGTGAAGATGCCGATGCGTTCTGTTCAGTTGTTAAGGTGCCAGGCTGTCCCCTGTCCTCCTCGGACAGGCGACAAAACGACCTGGCATACGCCAGGTCGTCAGGTACGACGCTGTTCGTATGTCAGAGAAAACGATATGCAATTAGGTTGTAAGCTGACCTGTCAAGCGCGTTTTCTCTCCACCTCAAACCAGAGCCATTATACACCTGAGATGTGAATCTGTCAAGAATGTCCGCTTCACCATCTCAGTGTGGAGATGAGGGGACTCGAACCCCTGACTTCCGCCGTGCAAAGGCGGCGCTCTCCCAACTGAGCTACATCCCCTCGGCTCCGTGTGGGCCTTTCTGGACTTGAACCAGAGACCTTCCCCTTATCAGAGGGACGCTCTAACCGTCTGAGCTAAAGGCCCAAACCGCATGACACCTTAACCGCTGAGAGAAGGAGCGAAGGGCGAAAGACATCGTCACACAGTGACGACGCTGAACCTGGGAGTAGAACCCCACCCCACAGGGGGGATTCATGGCTCCCTAGAAAGGAGGTGATCCAGCCGCAGCTTCCGCTACAGCTACCTTGTTACGACTTCGTCCCAGTCACCGGCCCCACCCTCGACGGCTGCCTCCTTGCGGTTGGCCCACCGGCTTCAGGTGTTGCCAGCTCCCATGACGTGACGGGCGGTGTGTACAAGGCCCGGGAACGTATTCACCGCACCATGGCTGATGCGCGGTTACTAGCAACTCCGCCTTCATGGGGGCGGGTTGCAGCCCCCAATCCGAACTGAGACCGGCTTTGATGGGATTGGCTCCCCCTCGCGGGTTGGCTGCCCATTGTACCGGCCATTGTAGCGTGTGTGTCGCCCAGGACATCCAGGCCATGCTGACTTGACGTCATCCCCACCTTCCTCCCAGTTGCCCAGGCGGTCCCCCTAGACACATGTAACTAGGGGCAGGGGTTGCGCTCGTTACAGGACTTAACCTAACACCTCACGGCACGAGCTGACGACAGCCATGCAGCACCTGTGCGCGCTCCCTTGCGGGTCGGTCCGGTTTCCCTTCCCTACCACGCGCATGTCAAGCCCTGGTAAGGTTCTTCGTGTTGCATCGAATTAAACCACACGCTCCGCTGCTTGTGCGGGCCCCCGTCAATTCCTTTGAGTTTTAACCTTGCGGCCGTAGTTCCCAGGCGGGACACTTAACGCGTTAGCTTCGGCACGGAAGGGGTTCAGACCTCCCACACCTAGTGTCCATCGTTTACGGCTTGGACTACCGGGGTTTCTAATCCCGTTCGCTCCCCAAGCTTTCGTGTCTGAGCGTCAGCAACCGGCCAGGACGCCGCCTGCGCCACTGGTGTTCCTCCCGATCTCTACGCATTTCACCGCTCCACCGGGAATTCCACGTCCCTCTCCGGTGCTCAAGCCCGACGGTTTCGGACGGCCTCCCCAAGTTGAGCCTGGGGCTTTCACGCCCGACCTGTCGAGCCGCCTGCACACGCTTTACGCCCAGTAAATCCGGGTAACGCTTGCCTCCTACGTTTTACCGCGGCTGCTGGCACGTAGTTAGCCGAGACTTATTCCTGCCGTACGGTCCTTGCTCCTCCGGCAGAAAAGGAGTTTACAACCCGAAGGCCTTCATCCTCCACGCGGCGTTGCTGGGTCAGGCTTGCGCCCATTGCCCAATATTCCTCACTGCTGCCTCCCGTAGGAGTCTGGCCCGTGTGTCAGTGCCAGTGTGGGGGACCACCCTCTCAGGCCCCCTACCCGTCTTCGCCTTGGTAGGCCATTACCCTACCAACAAGCTGATGGGCCGCAGGCCCCTCCCTGGACGCCCTTGCGGGCTTTCCTCTCAGCTATGACCCCGAGAGCGTATGCGGTATTAGCGCGCCTTTCGGCACGTTATCCCCCATCCAGGGGCAGGTCACCTACGTGTTACGCACCCGGACGCCACTAGGAGACCGGGGCAAGCCCCAGCCTCCTCGTACGACTTGCATGTGTTAGGCACGCCGCCAGCGTTCACCCTGAGCCAGGATCAAACTCTCCGTAAGTGACTTTCTCCACTCCGTAGAGTGGTTCAAGCACGACGGAAACCCGTCCTTCGCTCCTTCTCTCAGTTGTTAAGGTGCCAGGCTCATCCGAGGAGACAATACGCGCCAATGCGGGGCATTGGCGCGGACAGAGTGGCAGATTCATCAACCCGATTACCTGGTCACATCAGCACCAACTCTGTCCCCTATACCCCATCTCCTCTGTGTAGAGTTGTCAGATCTTCCCGCGCTGCGGGCGAGATCCCAATTCCCTAAAGCACTCCAGATTATACCATGCCTTTAGGGGCTTGTCAAGAGCCACACGCCGGTTTTTTTTCGGACACCAGCCGGCTACCTCGCTCTCCCCTTGCAAGGGGAGATTATAGCAGCATCTACCCCTTCTGTCAAAGGGAACAACCATCGCTGAACGCGGACGATAGCCGCCGCAGCCACGTCGGCGCGGGCCGACGCCCAGCCGCAGGGCGCTATTTATGGCGCCCCTACCCAGGCGCGATTTCAATCGCATGGCTTAGCGGCGCTCGCCGAAGAACAGCTCCCACCAGGCCTCCCAGGGCGCCGGGGTGGGCGTAGGCGGCGGCGTAGCCACCGCCTCCGGCATCGGGGGCAAAGCCAGCGGCACGACCAGCACCTCGCCCGGCTTCACCATTTTGGCTTCATAGCGCGCCCAGCGCTCCACATAGGCATCGCTCTGCACGGCCTCAATCTGCGCCAACAGTTCAGCCTGATATGCCTGTGCTGTGGCCACCTCCTGGCGCAGGGCCTCCTCATCTGCGACAATGCGCCGGTTCAGCGCCAGCCGCCGGTCAAAATCTGCGGTAAGAAACAGCCCCACCAGCAGGACCAGGATGACGATAAGCTGGGGGCCAGAGAGCCAGAAGCGCCGCTCTGAGGCAGCGTTTGTGCTGGGGGCAGTCTCATCGGTCGTCATCGCTGTCAGCTTTCAGCGCCCGGCTCTGCGCACGCAGCGGACATCGGGGCAGAGGAAATCATCTCGCTGCGCTCTCAGCGGGCCTCGCGGTAGATCAAAAGCGGGCCGTTGCTCGCCCTGGGAGAGTGCCGAAGGTGGGATTTGAACCCACACGGGGGTAATCCCCACTGCGCCCTGAACGCAGCGCGTCTGCCAGTTCCGCCACTTCGGCCTGCGCTATATATTCTACTCAACCGTCCCAAATTTGTCAACCTCTCCGGCCCGACTGGCTGATCACCACCCGCCTGCGTACGACGTACCAATCGGCGATAGTGCGGAAGCGATCGCTGGGCGCATTCAGCGGCCCGATCTGGACACCTCCCACCTTCTCGTCCACCGCATAGGTATAGACCGGGTAGTAAAGCAACAACGCCGGCACCCGTTTGGCGAACAGTTCCTGGAAGCGCTGATAGAGCGCCGCCCGTTGCGCCTGATCGGTCGCCCGCCGCGCCTCCTCCAGGACCTCGCTGATCTCCCGGATCTTCAGCCCGGCATAATTCTGCCCGTGCTCAATCTGGCTCTCATGCCAGAAAACGTACGGGTCCGGGTCTCCGGGAATAACCAGGTCCACCAGGATCGCCTGGAAGCGCCGTTCGGCCAGGACGGTGTGAAATTCCCCTGGGGGGATGACCTGGACGCTAGCGGCGATGCCCAGGCTACGCCATTGGCGGACGATCTCCTCGGCCAGCGCCCGGTGCAGAGGGTCATCGGCAACCGAGAGGGTAAAGACCATCTCCGCGCCATCACGCTGCCGCATCTGCCCCTCTGTCTGCATCGGCCCCACATCCTGGCCCTCCACCGCGCCGCCCTTGGGGCGCGTCCAGCCAACCTCGTTGAGCAGCGCCCCGGCCCGCTCCGGATCATACGAATACGTCGGTACGCCGGGGTTATAGGCCCAACTGCCTGGCAAGATCGGGCTATTAGCGACCTCGCCCTGGCCATCCAGCACGCGATCAATCAACGCCTGGCGGTCCAGCCCATAGAGCAACGCCTGTCGCACCCGCCGATCCTGAAAGAAGGCCACGTTGGGATCATCCAGCCGCAAAAAGATCAACGTCATCTCAGAGGACCGCGCCGAGAACAGGTTCAAACGGGGCTCGGCGCGCACACGGGACAGGTCGGTGGGCCATACCCGACCGATGCCCTGAATCTCGCCCGCTTGGTATGCCGCAACAACACTGGCATGGTCCGGGTAAAAGCGGAACTCAATCTTACTCAGATAAGGCCGCCGACCGGAATAGGTGGGGTTGGCGCTTAAGGTAATCTGGCTGATGTGCCCACCCGCGTTGACCACCTCATCCACCATAAACGGGCCAGTGCCGGTGGGCCTGGTATTGAAAGGATGCCCAGGTAGCTCGGAGGCCGAAACGCCCTTAAGGATGTGCTGCGGCAGGATGCCTATAGTCAGGTAATCCAGGAAAGGGGCGAACGGCTCCGGGATGGTGAACCGGACTACATCGGAGCTGAGCGCCTCCACATTCACCTGCCGCCAGAGCATGGCGATGTCCGTCGGGCCGGTGTAACCGGGGTCTTGAAGCAGATGCACCGTGAACAGGACATCATCGGCAGTGAAAGGCGCGCCATCCTGCCAGCGGACATCCGTGCGCAGCGTCACGGTATAGACGCGGCCATCCGGCGAGATCTCCCAACGCGAGGCCAGGTCGGGCGCGGGTTTGCCGCTCACATCCAGGCGCACCAGCCCGTTAAAGATCAGAGACACCAGGTCACGGTCTACTTCGTTGTACGCGCTGAGCAGAGGGTTGAGGTATTGAGGGGAGCCAGCCAGCCCTTCAATGTAAATGCCCCCCTCAGCCGGCACGAGGATCGTCGTCAGGCCACTCGCCTGATAGACTAAAACGATGACAAGCACGGCGACCCCAACGGTGATCAGGAGCGCCTGCCAGCGGATGTGGATCGACATCGGTTGACGACGAAGGACGGGGGACGGAGGACGGAAGACGGAAGCCAGCCGCCCTCCGTCCTCCGTCTTCCGTCATCCCGAAATTCTGGCGTTGATCAGCGCGATGACAAAGAAGGCCACCGCCAGGCCAATGGTGATGTTGAAGAGCAACTTCTCCACGCCACGGCGGGTCTTCACAATGCCAGAATCGCCGCCGAAAACAGCCCCCAGGCCAGAGCCCCGCACCTGGAGCAAGACGGCTACGGTCAGGGCAATTGAGAGTATGATTTGCGCCAGATTAACGAAGTCACGCATAGGACAACCTTCCCCTCCCCCACCCGGTGGCTGGGGAAGCCCGGTTGCGAGGCATTATACCTGATCCCGGCCATTTGAGCAAGAGCCGCGCTCTACCCCTCCAGGAGCATGAGTTTTCGCCTGTTTGTCACCCCCTCCCCGGCCCTCCCCATCCAGGGGGAGGGAGAGAAGAGGTAGGGGAACGCACCTGAGGTTAAAACCGATGCTTATGCTCTACTCCCCCTGCGAGGGTTGGCCTTAGGGCGCTCGCCTTGTTACCCCTGGGACGCGATCGAACTCCTCGTCAAACGAGACGACCTCATTCAGATTCAGACGTTTCATCAGCACCGCGTGATAAGCGTCCGCAAAGGGAAGATTGAGATCAACATACAGGTCAAATACCTTGCGGAGATGCCGCTTACCGGGAAGAATAATCCCAGGCAGTTCAATCAAGAGGAGGAGGGCGTCCCGAATCTTTGCTTTAGGCTGGCGATAGTGCCGCTGGAGCGTGAAGACGGTCTCAAAAATGACCGTGTCGGCGGTGCGCACCTTGAGTTCCCCCCGCTCAACGCGGGCCAGGTAGGCCGTCGCTCTAGGCGATTGCTCTGGATGGTCCTGGAGCAGATGGCGAAGGAGGATGTTGGTATCCAGAAATGAGATCGCCATCTATGCCTTTGTCCTCTCTGCCGTCTCCTCAGCAATCGCTTCCTCAGCGACCCTCCGAAGCTCTTCAGCGGTTAAGGCTGGCTGGCCAGTCCTAAGTGCCCCGGCAGTGCGCTCAACCACGCTTCTGGTGCCGGTGAGCCGAACCTGGTCACCCTCAACGATAAAGATAACCTTATCGCCACGACTGATGCCAAGGAGCCGACGGATTTCAGCGGGAATGGTCACCTGCCCTTTGTTGGTCACAGTGGAAAGCACTTCTTTCATCGCTCCCCCGAAAGTTGGTAAAGGTAATACCTATCTATCATATTCCTTACCTATTGTCAAGAGGTAAGGCATAGCGTGTGCGTATCCCATTGGAGATAACGGCGCATGCATACCTGGGCAGGGGCGATCCCTGCGCCTGCCCAGGGCATCCACCAGGAACGCCTATCACCTATTTCAGGCTGAGCGCTTTGGCCTGTTTTGTACTCTGTGACCGGAAGTCGCGCCCGAAGGGACAGAATTGACCTCTGCCCCGCGCCCGGTTATAATCTTGCCTGATGAACCTGAGCCGCTTTGAGGAACTGGCCGAACGCCTGATTGAAGGATCGCTTACCCGCTTGTTTCTCGGCCAGTTGCATCCACGTGCCATCGCTGTCCAACTGGCCCGCGCCCTGGAAGATGCCGCCAGCGCTCCCAAGACGGCCCCCCTGGCCGAAGAAGAAAGGGCCATCCCTGGCGCCTATCTCGTGAAGCTGCACCCAGAGGACTATGCCGACATCGCTGAACGCCGCGCTGAGATTGAGGCGACCCTGGCCGACCATGTCCTGGAACTGGCCCGCCAGGGTGGGCTGACCCTGGCAGGAATGCCCCGCGTGATCGTGCGGCCAGATGCCACTGTCCCCAAGCTCTCGGCAGTGGTCCAGGTTGAGCCGGGCGACGCGGATACCCGCTTCCACACGCAAGCCTTTGAACGCCGGGAGCTTGCCTCCGAGCTTCCGCTGCGACCGGCCTGGCTGATCGTTGAAGGGCGGCGCAATGTGCCCCTGACCAAACCCCTGATCACCCTGGGCAGGCGGCTGGATAACGACATCATCCTGGACGACCCCCGCGTCTCCCGCCAGCACGCCCAATTGCGCTACCGCTACGGGCACTATGTCCTCTATGATGTGGGCAGCAGCGGGGGCACGCGCGTCAATGGCGCCCCGGTCCAGGAATGCCTCCTGCAATCGGGCGACGTCATCTCCCTGGCGGGCGTGGAATTGATCTATATTGAGGACGAAGACCTGGCGCAGCGCCCATCCACTGGGCAGGACACCACCCCAGGCCCCCCGGTCGTTGATCAGCCCCCCGACACCGATACATCCGCCCGATCAGAGCTATCAGCTAATTGTAGATAAAAAGCTGAGCGCTGAATGCTGAAAGCTGAAGGCTATTTCCGCTGAGCGCTGACAGCTATGTCGGAGTTTGCTCTACCGCCAAGCCCGTGTTACACTAATCTATCTTGGATGACCGGAGAGCGCGTGGTATTAGAGACCCTATAGCCGATATGTTGAACGCGCTCAACAGCGGCCTTGGATAGAGAAACTGCTCTGCTCGTCTTGCGGCTGGCGGTCGCAGCCAGTCTGTATGCACTCCTGATCGGCCTGTTCGTCGTCCTCTGGCGCGATCTGAGGGCCGCCGCGAGCGAATCGGCGGCACGGGGGCGCAGCTATGGCCGGCTGGTCGTGATCGCTGCCAACGGCACCGGCCTGCCGGAGGGCACCGTCTTCCCGCTTCAGCCGGTGACGTCATTAGGGCGCGCACCGACAAACACGGTGACCTTGCCCGACAGCTATGCCTCTGGTGAGCACGCCCTGCTGAGCCTGCGCGGCAACCAGTGGTGGCTGGAGGACCTGGGCAGCCGCAATGGGACGTTGCTCAACGGCATGCCCATCACCGAGCCTGTCGTGGCCAGCGCTGGCGACATCATCAGCATTGGCCGCGTTCAACTCAAAGTGGAACTGGAATGAACCACCATCTAGTTGAGGAGGGAACCGATGGATTTAGGTCTGCGTGATAAAGTGGCCGTAGTCACCGGCGCCAGCCGGGGGCTGGGCAAGGCGGTGGCCCTGGCCTTCGCCCGCGAAGGGGCCAAAGTGGCGATCTCGGCGCGCGGCCCGGATGCGCTGCGCAACGCTGCCCGCGAGATCCGCGAAGCCACGGGCGTCAACGTGCTCGCCACAACCTGTGACGTAACCATCCCGGAGAGCATTAATGGGCTGATAGACGAGGTCATCAGCGAGTACAATCACATTGACATCCTGGTGACCAACGCGGGCGGCCCGGCGCCGGGCCGCTTCATTGACGTGAAGGTGGAGGATTGGGAGACAGCGGTCCAGCTCAACCTGATGAGCGCCGTGCGTCTGTGCTACGCCGCACTGCCGTACATGCGCCGCCAGGGGGGCGGCAGCATCGTCATGATGACCTCCTTCACGGTCAAACAGCCGGAGCAGGCGCTGGTCTTATCCAACGCTGTGCGCCTGGCCGTCGTCGGCCTGGCGAAGACGCTGGCGAACGAGCTCGGCGCAGAAGGCATCCGCGTCAATGCCGTCGCCCCAGGCTGGTTTCACACCGAGCGCGTGGATCAGCTCCTCCGCGACCGCGCCATCCGCCAGAACATCAGCGTGCAACAGGTCACCGAGAATATCACCCGCCAGATCCCGCTGGGACGCATGGGCAGGCCAGAGGAATTCGCCAATGTGGTTGTCTTCCTGGCTTCGCCAGCCGCAAGTTATGTCAATGGCGTGACCTTGCAAATAGATGGTGGTATAGTGAAGGGGGTGATGTAAGTATGCAGCCTGTCAAGATCGGCATTATCGGCGGCTCTGGGCTGTACCAGATGCCCGGCCTCTCGGATATTGAAGAGCGGACCATTGAAACGCCCTTCGGCTCCCCCAGCGATGCCATCGTCATTGGTACGCTGTCCGGTGTGCGCGTGGCCTTCCTGGCCCGCCACGGTCGCGGCCACCGGCACATGCCCAGCGAATTGAATTACCGCGCCAATATCTTCGCCCTCAAGACCCTGGGTGTTGAGCGCGTCATCTCGGTGAGCGCCTGCGGCAGCCTGCGCGAGGACTACGCCCCCGGCCATATCGTGGTGCCGGATCAGCTTTTTGACTATACGAAAGGGAGGCGGCCCGCCTCCTTCTTCGGCAACGGTATCGTCGTCCACATCAGCGTGGCCGAGCCGTTCTGCACAGACCTCAGCGCCGACCTGCTCGCCGCCGTGCGCCGCACCGGAGCGACCGCCCATGCCGGCGGCAAGTTCATCACCATTGAAGGCCCACGCTTCAGCACTAAAGCCGAATCCCACCTCTTCCGCCAGTGGGGGATGGACATCATCGGCATGACCGCCTGCCCTGAAGCCTTCCTCGCCCGCGAGGCCGAGATGTGCTACGCCACCATGGCCCATGTCACCGATTACGATGTCTGGCACGAGGCCGAAGAGCCGGTCACAGTGGAGATGATCATCCGCGTCCTGAACCAGAATACGGCCATCGCCCAACAGGCGCTGGCAGAACTGGTGAAGGACCTGGCAGAGAAACCGCGCACCTGCACCTGCGGCAGCGCCCTGGCCAACGCCATCGTCACCGCGCCGGAGATGGTCCCGAATGCGATCCGCCGCAGCCTGGCGCCGCTGATCGGGCGCTACCTGCCCTATTCGCCCGGATAGTCACAATGGCCGCATGGGCTGCCCTCCTCCCGCGCCCGGCCCACCTGCCGCCCTATCTGGAGGGTCGCGCCGAGCGTATCCAACGCCAGGAGCGCGCGCTCCTGGCCCTGGGAGGGTTATTTCTCCTCCTGAACCTTCTCACCCTGACGGGAGTGCGCGGTGAAATCCGCCTGTTGGAGACCGCCATCCCACTGGTGTGGGCCACCTGTATGGCTCTGGCCCACGCCGTCTTAAGCCGTCTGCGGCCTATCCATGACCCCATCCTCCTGCCTCTGGCGGGCACATTCGCAGGCTGGGGTGTGATCCTTATGGACCGGCTGGCGCCCCCGCTGCTCGACCAGCAACTGACCTGGCTGGTCGTGGCCACACTGGGGCTGGTGGCGGTGGCGCTTCTGCCGCCCGACCTGCGCTGGCTGCGCCGCTTCCGCTACACCTGGCTCACCCTGGGCCTGGTGCTCCTGGCGGCCACACTCCTCCTGGGCGTGAACCCCCTGGGCGATGGACCGCGCCTGTGGCTCAACCTGGGCGGCATCTACTTCCAGCCCTCTGAATTCCTTAAACTCCTGCTCGTCGTTTACCTGGCCAGCTACCTGCACGAGAAGCGCGAGCTGCTGTTAGACGAAGGGCCGAGGAGGGAAAACGGGGGGCGCAAGGTCGCCCTCCTCCGCTTTCCCTCCTCCGTCCCCTATCTGGTCCCTATGCTCGTCATGTGGGGGCTTTGCGTCATCCTTCTCATCTGGCAGCGCGACCTGGGCGCGGCCTCGTTGTTCTTCATTGCCTTCCTGGGCATGCTTTATCTGGCCAGTGGCCAGGCCCGCTACCTGATGGCGGGCCTCGTCCTCTTACTCATCGGCGGCCTTCTCGGCTACACGCTGTTTGATGTCGTCCGCCTGCGCGTGGACGCCTGGCTGAACCCCTGGCCAGAGACGCGCACCCGCGCTTTCCAGATCGTGCAATCGCTCTACGCCATCGCCGCCGGTGGCGTGCTGGGGCGGGGGCTGGGCCTGGGTGCGCCGACGCTTGTCCCGGTGGCTCACAGCGACTTCGTTTTCGCAGCCCTCACCGAGGAATTCGGCCTGGCAGGCGCGTTCGCGGTGATCGCGGGCTTCGCTATCCTGGTCGCCCGCGCTGCCCGCGCCGCTGCCCTGGCCCACACAGCCTTCCGCACCCTCCTCGCCGGAGGGATCGCGCTGGTCTTCGGCGCCCAGGCCCTGATCATCATGGGCGGCAACATCCGGCTGATCCCGCTCACCGGCGTGACACTGCCCTTCTTGAGCTACGGCGGCAGTTCGCTCCTGGTCAGCTTCATCATGATCGGCCTGCTCATCCAGATTTCCACCGATGCGGCGTAATCTGCAGCAACTCACCACGCTCCTGTTGATCGGCTTCGCTGTCGTTGGGGCGCTCCTGGGCTACTGGGGCGTGGTCCGGGCGCCGGCATTGGCCGGGCGAGAGGACAACCCGCGCACTATCCTGGCCGAGCGCCGCATTCAGCGCGGTCGCATCCTGGACCGCAGTGGCAACGTGCTGGCCGAGACCACAGGCAGGCCTGGCGCATTCGTCCGCCATTATCCCTATCCCCAGGCCGCGCCCGCCATTGGCTACTACAGCCTGCGCTACGGCCTGCTGGGCGTGGAGGCGACGTATGACGCCACCCTGCGGGGCACATCCAGCGACTTCTGGCGGGCGCAGTGGGAGGCCTGGCTGCAGCGCCCCCCCCAGGGCCGCGATGTGCGCCTGACGCTTGACCTGAGCCTGCAACGGGCAGCCGATGCCGCCCTGGGCGAGCGGCGCGGCGCCGTGGTGCTCCTCAGCCTGCCCGACGGAGCCATCCGTGCCCTGGCCAGCCATCCGACCTATGACCCTAACCGCCTGGATGAGACCTTTGAGGCGTTGCGCGCAGACCCCAGCGCCCCCCTGCTCAACCGGGCCACACAGGGCCTGTACCAGCCGGGCGCGGCCCTGCAAACCGTTGTCCTGGCTGCGGCGTTACAGGAAAGGGTGATCGCGCTGGACGACCCCGCACCCCAGGCCACCCACCCGCTTGAGCTTCAGGGAGGGCGTCTGACCTGCGCGCGCACCCCGGGCGATACCTCTCCCCCAGCCCCCGTTCCCCTCGTTGACGGGGGGCAGAGGGACGGGGAGGGGAACAGCTATCTGGCCGCTTATATCAGCGCCTGCCCCTCCCCTTTCGCAGAATTGGGGCCGCTCCTGGGCGCAGAGGCGCTGCTCCACGTCTGGTCGCGCTTTGGGCTGGATCAGGCCCTCACCCTGCCCATCCCCACCACCGCCGGCCTGGTGGGTCAGCCGCCCGCCAGCCAGGAGGCTCTGCGCCTGGCTGCGGCGGGCCAGGGGGAGCTGATCGTCACCCCCCTGCATATGGCCCTGGTCGCCGCCACAATTGCGGGGGAGGGCTACCAGCCCCAGCCTTACCTGGTTGAGGCCCTTCAGGTGGAATCAGCGCAGGGCAGCACCTGGCAGCCTGCCTCTTCCCCTTCCCTATCAGGCCAGGGGGGAGGTCAAAGCGCCCGGCCAGTCCTCCCGCCCAGCGTGGCTCAGGCGCTGGCCGACGCCATGCGCCAGGCGGTGACGGACGGCGCGGCCCAGGGGGCCAGCCTGCCGGGCGTTGCTGTGGCCGGGCACGCCGGGACCGCTCTGGCCGGGCCAGACAGGTACCATGCCTGGTTCATCGGCTTTGCCCCGGCAAACGCGCCACGCTATGCTATTGCGGTGCTGGTTGAAGACAGCGCCTCTGCTGCGGAAGCCGCACAGGTGGGGGGCGCGGTGTTACAGGCCGCGCTCAAAACGAATTAACCGCTCTGCGCCACCAGGTCTACGTACTCCGGCGCGAACAGCCGCTCCTCAGTCACCCCAAAGCGCTGCAATAGCTCGCCGATCAACTCGGCCTTGCGCTCAGCGTCGCGCATAGACCAGGTGCGGCTCTTCACCTCCAGGAAGTACCCCGGCTCATCCGGCTTGATCAGCCGGTCCAGGTTGATAGCGAACTCCGTCCCCCGATAGCGAATGCGCCAGCGCCGCCGCTCTTTGTGTACCTCGCGCTCGGCCACCGGCTGGAAGTACTCCCGGTAAAAACGCAGGCTGCGGTCGGCGGGGGCAATATAGCGCGAGCGGGAGAGCACCACCGAGTGGGCAAACTCACGCTCCTTCGCCGGCCCGGTCAGCGTCAGCCGGTAACGGGCGTTGATCACCTGCCCGTTCTCATCCTGGATCTCATCCTCGCGGTAGCGCAGGCGGTTCCCCTCCACATCTCCGAACAGGAGATAGGTGTCAAACTGGCGATAGCGCGACTGCTTGACGATCACAATATCGGGCGCGCTAAGCGCCTGGATAATGCGCTCCGGCTCCTCAATGCGCGCCTTAACCTGGACCTCAAAGCTCTCCTCCTGAGAAACGCCGCCGATGCTCACCAGCTTGCGCAGCACATCGCTCTCGCGGGCCACCAGGAACACGTCAATCTGCTGCGCCACTTCCTGCGCCTGAACCGCCAGGTCTCCCTCATCCAGCGTCAGCAGCCGCCGGTCGCGCATCAGCCAGCGGCCATTGCACAGGACGTGGGCCACATCGCTGCTCTTGCCCGTGTACACCAGTTGGGCATAGATGGCGTTGGCCTCATGCCCGAACTTGGGCGTCTGGTGCAGCCCCGACAGGTTCACGATGGCGATGTCGGCCCGCTTGCCTGGCTCCAGCGAGCCGGTGATGTCGCCCATGTGCAACGCCCGCGCCCCCTCAATCGTCGCCAGCGCCAGCGCCTGCTTCGCCGGGAGTGCAGTGGGGTCGCCGCTCACCCCCTTCGCCAGCAGCGCCGCCAGCCGCATCTCCTCAAACATGTCCAGGTCGTTGTTGGAGGCCGGGCCATCCGTGCCAATGCCCACATGCAGCCCCACCTCCAGCATCTGCTTAACCGGGGCAATGCCGCTGGAGAGCTTCAGGTTGCTGGTGGGGTTATGGGCCACCCCCGCCCCGGCGTTGCGCAGCGTGCGCATCTCGCCCGCGTCAATGTGCACGCAATGCGCCGCCAGCACCCTGGCCTCCAATACCCCCTGCTTCTTCACCCAGGGCACCACCGGCATCCCGTGCTCGCGGCGGCTGTCCTCAACCTCCTGGGCCGTCTCGGCAATATGGATGTGCAGTGGCACGTCAAACTCCACCGCCAGCTCAGCGCACGCCCGCAGGATGTCCTCCGTGCAGGTATAGGGCGCGTGTGGCGCCACGCCGGGCACAACCAGGGGATGCCCCTTCCAACGGCGGATAAAGTCGCGGCTGGCCTCCAGGCTCTCCTCATAGCTGGCGGCATCCGGTGAGGGGAACTTCAACACCGTCTGGGTGCACAGGCCGCGCAACCCGGCCTCCACCACCGCCCAGGCCACATCCTCCTCAAAATAATACATATCTGCGAAGCAGGTGACGCCGGAGCGGATCATCTCAGCACAGGCCAGGAGCGTCCCCAGGCGCACGAAGTCGGGGTTGACGAACTCGCGCTCTACCGGCATCATGTAGCCCAGCAGCCACACATCCAGCCGCCGGTCGTCGGCCAGGCCGCGCAACAGCGTCATCGGCAGGTGCGTGTGGGCATTCACCAGGCCAGGGATCACCGCCTGTCCGGCGCAGTCCACCGTTTCCCGCGCGCTGTACTGCGCGGCGACCGCCTCCGGCCCTACGGCAACAATGTGATCGCCCTGCACCACCACCGCGCCGGGGTCAAACACATCACCGGCATCGTTCATGGTCACCACGATGCCGCCCTTCAGTATCAGATCGGCTTCCTCCATTCTTGACCTCCCTCGCCAAACGGCGTGACGTTTCACTTCACATCCACGATGACCTGATGCATCGCGGATGTGCCATTGGGGAATGTACCGCCCAACAGGCTGAATCCGCCTTTGGTCTGCGTGTTCCCCGCGTTATCTATCACTCGCGCCAGGATGATATGGCGGCCTGGCGTTGGATTGGCCCAGCGATAGCGCCACGCCGTCCAGACCAGCGGCGAAGGCCCCCGAATCAACCCGGCCTCGGCCCAGGTCTCCCCGTCATCGGTGCTCACCTCAATCCTGGCAATACCCACATCGCTGGAATAGGCGATCCCGGCGATGGTGACAGGCTCGCCCGCTTTAAACTCGGCGCCGGAGGGAGGCGCGTCAATACGTGAATTGGGCTGGATGATCGCCTGGTTTGACCAGCCCTGTCCTTCCCAGAAGCCGGTATGCTGGCCCACGATGGCTTCAAGCTGCGTGATCCACTTGGGCTGTTTCATCCCATAGCGCCCCGGCCACAGCGCCCGCAGCGGATAGCCATGCTCAACCGGTAGATCAACGCCGTTCATCCAATAGGCCAGCAAGGAATGCGCATCCAGCGCCAGATGGAGCGGGATACTGGTATGGTAATCGTCGGCGCTGCGGATCACGATCTCAGTCACGCCTGGCTTGAGGCCAGCCCGCTGTAAAATCTCCGCCAGGCGCACACCACGCCACACCGCGTTGCCGATCAGATCGCCGCCCGCCGGGTTGCTGATGCACTCCAGCGTGCGCATCTCCTCCACCACCGGCATGGCCTTGATCTCGTCCAACGTCAGGCTGAGCGGGTGTTCAACCTCCCCGGTCACCAGCAAGCGCCAGGCCGCCGCGTCAACCTGGGGGACCCTGTCACTGTACTTGACCTCATAAAACTGGTCCACCGGCGTGATCATCACCGGTGAATCGTACTTGAAGGGCGGCGCCTGCGATGGCCCCTGGCCGCCCCCTTTCGTGATCGGCCCGGATGGAGCCACATCCACCCCCGGCGCGACGCCTAATGGCTGGCGTTGGCAGGCTGCCACCACGACCCCGGCGACCCCCAGCGCCGTCAGCCGCAACATCTCACGGCGGGTGAGATGGCTGGCCATCTCCTCTAACCTCACACCCCCTCCAGGCTCAGAACCCACTGCCGCACCTCCGCCGGGTCGGTTTTCGGCGGCAGGCAGGTGCGGTCCTGGCAGATATACGCCGATGGGGGTCGGTCGCTGGGGTAGCCCAGCGCCGCCAGACGCTCCCGATCCCGATCGGGGTCAAGCGGATGGACAATGCGCCAGGGCCGATAGCCCTGCCAGGCCGCCCGGATCAGCGCCCGTGTGGCCTCATCCGCCATGGGGCCGACGACGTGCACAACCACCGGCTCATGGATGGCCCTATCTACCGCCAGCGCATAGCCAGCCGCCATGAAGCCGTAGCGGGTGAACTCCTGCGCGAACAGGCGCAGGGTCTCTTCAGCCCTATCCAAGTAGCCGCGTTCGCCGCTGAGATGGTGCAGGATCAGATAGACCTCGGCCATGGCGGCATTCTCAAAGATCGGCTTCTGCCGCCGGGCGAGCAGCCCTGGCGCGTCGGGGTCCTCAGGCCGGTCAAAGAAGCCGCCCTCCACCTCATCGGCCAGGGTGCGCTCGGTCACCGCAACAAGTTGCCCGGCCCGATCCAGCCACTCCGCTGCGCCGGTGTGCATCAAGGCCTCCAGGCAGGCGCGGGCCAGCGCCGCCTGATCCCCTAAAAGCCCCTGCAGGTGCCTGCCCTGTTCATCCAGATAGTGATAGGCTGCCTCGCCGGGCGGCACGAGATGCTCCCACAGGAAGTTCAACGCCTGCAGGCCGATCTCGCCATAGCGCGGCTCATCCAGTGCGTCCCCCAGTTCCAGGAAGGCTGCTGCCAGCCTGGCATTCCAATCCGTGTACACCGTCCAATCAATGAACGGCGGCTTCATCTTGCGCCGCTCCGGCAGCGGACGGCTATAGTAGTCCTCATCGGCATCCTGGCTGCCCGCGAATACGCCCCGCTCAGCGTCATACAGCGTGCCCGTCACATACTCCAGCGTCTTATGCAGGATGTTAAACAGGGCTTCATCGCCCGTGACCTGCCAGGCGTGCAGATAGAGGGGGATGAGCCTGCCGTGATCCTCGGCCATCTTCTCAAAGTGGGGCACGCCCCAATCGCGCGTGGTGGAGTAGCGGAAGAAGCCGCCCTCCACATGGTCATACATCCCCCCGCCGCCCATGCGCAGCAGCGTGTGCGTGACCATGTCCAGCAAGCGCCGATCCCGCGCCGGTTGCGAGACATATTGGGCCAGCACCAGCTCCCACACCTCTGGCTGGGGGAACTTGGGCTCCACCCCCAGCCCGCCGTACACAGGGTCATACTCCTGGGCGATCATACCCACCACCTGGCTGATGATGCCCCAGGACAGCCGCGCTTCGGGGCGGGCACGGGGTAGGGCCTGCTCGCGCTGGCGCAGTTGCTGCGCCTGGAGCCGGATCGCCTCGCGGTTGCTGCGCCAATAGACCTGCACCTGCTGCAGCAAGGCGCGCATTTGCGCTGGTGAGAAGTAGGTCCCGCCGGTGAGAATATCCCCGTCCGGCGTGAGGAAGGCCGTCGTCGGCCAGCCGCCCATGTTGTAGCGGGCGTTGATGTCCGGCCTGCGGTCCGTATCCACCCGAATAGGGATAAAGTAGGTATTGATAAACTCGGCGATCTCCTCGTTCTCGTAGGAGCCTGTGTGGATCGGATCGCCGGGGATACCGTGATCCATGACATGGCACCAGTGACACCACACCGCGCTGATGTCCAGCAGGATGGGCTTATCCTGCTCGCGCGCCTGACGAAAGGCCTCCTCGCCCCATTCCCTCCATTGTACCTTGGTCTCTGCCATCCTCTCAGCCTTTCCCCTGACCTCCGGTTGCGTCTTTCGGTCAGCTCAGCACACACCACACCCACCCCACCGTAAACGGTGGGGCGTCTTTAGGAAAACAACGGACGCAGTCTTTTACAAAACCGCGCCCGTTTTCACTCCATCCTATCCCTCTTCTGCCCCCCAGGGCACATCCCGGCAGCTCAGGACAGCACAATCCGCCGGAAGCGCTCCACATAGGGCGGGCCTGCGCCATCATTGCTGGCCGACGCCCGCTGGCGGATACGTTCGGCCAGGCCCGCCGGGTCCTTGATCTGGCTCTTGTGCTCCAAAAGCGCCGCGATCTTCTTGTCTATATAGTCCGTGATGTCCACCTGCACATCGGCCTCAGACGTGTTTCCTATATAGACTTCACGGACCTTATGCGGTTCCAGCCCCTCGTCGCGCCACAGCTCAATGAAGCTGAGCCGGTCTCGCGCCGCCGGGTAGATCGCATCCAGGGCGGCCTCGCCAATGGCGCGATGATCGGGGTGGTTGATATAGTTGGCACCGAAGTAGCGCGTCGTCGGGTCGGCAGTGATAACGATGTCCGGGCGGATCTGGCGGATCAGGCGGGTGATGTCGCGCCGCAGCCGCAGATCGGGCACAAGCTCTCCATCCGGATAACCCATGAAGATGACATTGCGCACGCCCAGAAGGGCTGCCGCTGCGCGTTGCTCCTGCTCACGGATCTGCGCCAGCCTCTCATGGGTCATCGTGGGGTCATCCGAGCCCTTGTCGCCGCGCGTCGCCAGGACATAGACGATCTCCTTCCCCTCAGCCGCCCAGCGGGCGACCGTACCACCACACATGAACTCCGGGTCGTCCGGATGCGCCAGGACGACCATCACCTTGTTCAACTCCTCTTCCATATGGAACGTGCGAGCCTCCTCCTTTCCGGCTGATGGACTCCTCACTTGAAAGATTTACGCTGCGCCGTTGCCCGTCGTCCGTCCCCTCGCCTTGCTCAGGGCAGGCTATCCGCCGTCCGTCGTCCGCTTCGCGCCGCAGGTGCAGCCGCCCCCCTCATGGCGATCACACCCGGATTGCGCCTTCTTCTCCAAGGCCTCCAACTCATCCAGAGGTTCAATGACCGCGCGGTGCACCTCCACCTGCGCCTCGCCGATGAGGACATACACCGTCTCTTTCAGCGGGTTGACATCCACGACCTTGCCTTCCCCATGAGGGGTGCGCACGCGCTTGCCCTTCTTGGGCAACAGCTTACGTGCCTGCACGTACTGCTCATACTCGTAGATCAGGCAGCAGCGCAGCCGCCCGCACATGCCCGTGATCTCGGTCGGGTTGAGCGAAATCCCCTGCTCTTTGGCCATTTTAATGGAGATCGGGCTGAATTCGGTGAGGAAGCGCGCGCAGCAGCGTTCAATACCACAGGCGCCCAGCCCGCCCAGGATTTTGGCGACATCGCGCGGGCCGATCTGGCGCAACTCAATGTTCGTATTGGGGATAAGCTGGCTCAGCTCGCGCTTCAGGCCCCTGGTATCCACCTGGTCGTCGGCGGCGTAAAAGAAGGTGAGCGCGCTGCCATCAAAGCTATATTCGGCGCGGACGACCTTGATAGGCAGGTGGAGTTCCGCCGCCTTCTCGCGGCACAGGATCATCATCTCAACTTCTTTGGCCTCCCAGATCTGGCGCAAGAGCAGGTCGCGGGGCGTGGCAATGCGCTCAATGGGCTTGTACTGGCGCGGCTGGCCGTTGCCGTCCGCCTCCGGCTCCACAAAGGCCATGACCTGCCCCATCTGCTTGCCTCGGGCGGTATCTACGATAACAAAATCCGCCACCCGCAGGTTGGGGAAGGCCGAAGCATCAAAATGATACTGTTTTCCAGCCCGTTGAAAGCGAATAGCCGCTATCGTCGGCATCATGTACACGGGTTGGCCAATCGTCATCAGGCGACCATACTCAAATCTATACATAATGGGCGTGATCGCTATCTGCGATAAACGCCCACACCTCCAAGTATAGTATAGATTGTGCACAATGTCCAGAGCAATTGGTTTTCAGAATCTGTATCAATTTAGCAGGTGACGGGGGTGAGCCAGGTCGCGGAGGGTGCGGACTCAGGGTTTAGAAGCATTGGGGCCATCAGGGGCGGGTATCCCAGCCTGGAGCCACTCCCGACCCTTCCCATCTTCTGTTGGCGAACTGGGCCGGTGTATTGGTGATGCGCAGGGAGACGCGCCCGCACTTTCCTACCTACGCGCTCACTTCAACACGTCCTCAAACGCCCTGACGAGTTGCTCTTCGGGTACAAACCCGAACCATTGCTGGATGACGTTGCCATTGCCGTCTAACAAAAAGAATTGCGGCTGGGCGCGGAAGCCAAGCGTCTTCTTGAAGATGTCGTTACGCGAGTCGTCAATGTCCAGATAGGTGAACTGAATCCGGTCGCCGTACTTTGCTTCCAGCCCATGCACGATGGGCTTCATCCGCTGGCAGGTAGGTCACCAGAATGCGAAGAATTCAACGAATTGTGGCTTGCCGGCGGCGAGGTTGACGGTTGTCGGGTCGGTCGGGGTGAAGTCGGTTTTGATCGCCGGGGCGGTGGCCGGGGGCGCTGCGGTGGGGGCGCTGGTGGGGAGAGTCTCAGACCCGCCCGTGCCGGAGGACGACGACTCCGCCGGGGCGCTCGTGGGTGGAGCGGAGGCGAGGCCTGTCGTCGGGGTCGGGAGGCCGGGGGCCGGGGTGGCCGTCCCGCACGCCGAGAGTAAGATGGACAATAGAGTTATCAGCGCCAGTGTCTTTCGCATTCTGTTACCTTCCTCTAGACCCTATTTCAAAATATGGTTGACGCACCCCAGGATAGCAGCGAGTAGGCAATCGGTTGAGTCATGTCGGCTAATGCTGACCAGTTTACTGCATCTTGTCCATTTTTGAAATGTAATGGGCGTGATCGCCATCTGCGATAAACGCCCACACCTCCAAGTATAGTATAGATTGTACACACTGTCCAGAGCAATTGGTTTTCAAGCAGGGCTGGATAGGGCGGTATGCCCACAGTAGGGGCAGGGCATGCCCTGCCCCTACTCGCCTCACCGTTCAGCGGATAGTAGAGGAACTCGGCGCAGCCCCTCAAACATAAGCCACACAAACAGGGCTGCGGTGGTGAGGTCGGCTGTTGTGCCGGGGTTCAGCGCGTGGCCCTCACCCCGGAGAGCGCAGTCCAGTTCGGTCAGCGCCTGTTGCCCCTGTGCCGTCAAGGCCCCGCCCTGCTCCAGGGCCTGCTGCGCCCAGCGGGACACCCGGTCAGCCATGGCCATCCCACGCTTCCGGGCGATCAGGGTATCCGGCACCTGTGCCAGAATGGTCAGGTAAGTCTGCACGATGGCGGTGGAAAGATCGCCACAGGCCCTCCAGGCCGCTTTTAAGGCCGGGTAGCCGATGTCAAAGGTGATGGCGAAATTGGTGACGTACTCACGGGCGATGGCGTCACGCGCCTGCGCCAGGGCCATCGCCTCGTAGAGTGTCACAGTGGGGGCCTCCGCTATATCGGCCCGCTCCACCCGGCCCAGGCCGCCGGGCCGGGCCAGGCGGATGGCGGCATATGCCAGGCGGGCATCCTCTACGGTCAGGCCAGCCAGGACCTGGGCCAGATGCGCACGCAGTTCCTGAACCTCCCTGGCACGAAAACAGGCCCTGGCCAGCGGGGCCAGGAGCAACACAATCCCCAGGTTGGTGTTCGTGCGCACCAGCCGACGCGTGTCCCGGACCGCCCGCCAGATGGTCCGCCCCACCCCGACGCGACTCGCCGCCGCCATCGCCGGGCCAATGGCGACCGCGCTGATCAGGAAATCCTCAAAGCGCGTCTCGGCGAAGTCATGGGTGCGGTTGACGTTGCCTGGCTTGGGTGCGCTGACCTCCAGCAGGCAGGCCATCTGCGCGGCCTGGGCTATCCGCTGCCCTCGCCCTCTCATATCAGTCGCTCATTTTACACCAGGCGCAGCACATGCTCAACGATGGCGTCCGCGATGTTCAACGGGGTCGTCTTGCGCAGGCCGCGCCAACCGGGGATGCTGTTGACCTCCAGCACATAGGTCCGGCCATCTTCCCCAGGCAACAGGTCTACGCCAGCGTACTCCGTCCCCACCAGGCGCGCTGCCCGCAGGCTCAGTTCTTCCTGATCATCGTTAAGCGCCACCGGCTCCACCTGTGCGCCTTGAGAGAAGTTGGTCTTCCAGCCGCTGCCCCGCCGCCGCATGGCCGCGACCACCCGCTCCCCCACGACAAAGGCGCGGATGTCCTCCTGGCCGTGCGGGATATACGCCTGCAGGTAATAGATATAGCGGCCCAGCTCCAGCGTGCGGAAGAGGCGATAAGCCACATCCTCATCCGAGACCCGCACCATGCCCTTGCCCTCGGAGCCGAACAGCGGCTTGACGATCACATCGCCCCCCAGCTCCCGGAACGCGGCCCTGGCCGCGTCAAAATCCTCGGTCACCAGCGTGCGCGGGGTGGGGAGGCCTGCGTCCGCCAGGAGGAACGACGTGTAGTACTTATCCACCGTGCGCTCAATCGCGGTGGCCGAATTGATCACCCGGACGCCCACATGCTCCAGCCGGTGCAGGGCATCCATGCGGAAGATGATCTGCTCCAGCGAGCCGATGGGGATGGTGCGCACGAGCAGCGCCTGGCAGTCCTCCAGGCGCACTCCATCCACCTCCACGTGCGCCCGGCCACCGATCCAGCCCGCCAGATGGGTAATGGGGAAAAAGCAGGGAGTGGCCCCCCGCCGTTGTATGGCCTCCTCCAGGGCCAGCACATGCCAGCCCCGTTGCGAGGAGAGGATGCCGATGGTTGGCGCCACGACCGAACCTGTTTACACGCCCTCCAGGTGATGTCATTCTGAGGCGCGAAGCACCCAAGAATCTATTAAATGAGATTCTTCGCTCGCTGCGCTCGCTCAGAATGACAGAGAGCGGACTTTTCAGACACCTTCTAACAGCGAAGTGCGCAGCACAGCGGCGTTCACCTGCCCGGCGCTGAAGGTGCGCCCACTGCTCAGGTTGTTGAACGTCACCTGGGCCGGGCTGAACAGCAGGGGATCGATCTTGTAAAAATCGCCGCCGTAGCGCTGGAACAGCTCGTAGAAGGGCGTGCCGTAGTCCCGCGACGAAGAGGAGGGCACCTTCTCCACCAGCGCGGCCAGTTCAGCGTCATCGGCCCACACGGTGTAATAGGTCTGGCCGCCGTAGAGCACGCCGTCGTTCGTGCGCCCGATGGCGCGCAGGTCATCGCTGGCGACCGGCGCAATTGGGCAGGTGCCGTAGCCCGCCACAATTTGCTTGACGTCCCAACCCAGCTCCACCAGCTTATGCAGGCCCGTTTCCACCACCCGCGCGGCCACCTGCACCGAACCGACAATGGAGGCCGTCGGCGCAATCGCCATGATCACCTGGCCCGGCGTCACCCCACACTTGCCCGCCACATATTCGGCCACCCCCTCATCAGGCAGCTTGCGCCCCTCCAGGAGCAAGACGGCCACATCGGCCCGATCCTTGTAATCCAGCCTGGCGAAAAGCTCCTCGCCCGCGTACAGGGCGCGGGCCGGCCCGGACCCCATGGCAAAGAACTTCTCACGCTTGATCGCCCAGCCCGCGTATTGCGAGGCCATGCAGGCGATATGCGGATGGTCCACGCTCACGCTGACCGCCGGCAGCCAGAAGCGGCCCCGATCGTCCTCAAACGCCAGCCGGGTGAAGCTGACCGCGCCCAGCCCGCCCAGGCAGGCCTCGGCGAAAAGCTGACCGGCGGCCAGGCTGCCGGGGACTTTGACGCCCGCGTCAATGAGGGTGGCCCCGTTCGCCAGCCGGGTCACGTTCAGACCCAGGGCCTCACAATCCTCTATCATGCGCTGAGCCAGGGCAGCAGCGCGTTGATTAACGCTGATCATAGACCAGGATCTCTCCTTTCCCCAGGGCATTGAAATCACCACTGTAGCGCCGGTAATAGCCTGTGAGGTACTCATCCTTCACCGGCACACCGCGGGCGCGCAGGCTTTGCAACATCATCCGGAGGAAGCCCGGCTGATACACACAGTCAAAGCGGAAGGTAGGCAAAAGCTCTGGCGGATGAAAAGTGACGAGTGTGCCGCGCTTCAGCCCGGCCCCCGCCCGCGCCCCCAACCGGCCAAAGACGATAACCGTCCCCGCCGTCATAAACGCCCCGGCAAAGTCGCCCACATCGCCCAGCACGGCGATCAGCCCCCGGCGCATGACCGCACCGACCTCGTTACCAGCGTTCCCTTCCACGATGATCAGCCCCCGGTTCATGCCCCGTCGGCTGCCCCGGTAGGCGCCGCCCAGGCCATGTCCGGCATTGCCCCTGATATGAATGAAGCCGCCGGTCATCTCGGCGCCTGCCCAATCATCGGCATCGCCATACACCACGATCTCGCCTCCGCGCATCTCTGCCCCCAGGTGCATGCCCACATTCCCGTGGACAGTGATGCGCCCCTGGGTCATCCTGGCGCCGATATGCTTCACCCGCGCCAGGTCCCCCTCAATCACGATCTCCGCCGTGCCGTTGCCTGCCAGGCTGAAGAGATCGCCCAAATGGGCCCGCTCATTGCCCACGGTGATGGGCAGAGCGGCGACCTCCGCCAGGGTCTTCCCCAGGAAGTGATCGGGCGTGATCACATCGGCTTCTACAGGGACGGAGGGTTGTAGTTTGAGCGTCAACGTAGTCATAGAGGAAACCCCCTCACGCGACTTCCAAGACCTTGTGCAGATGGATCTGGAACTGCCCCAGGGTGCCGCCGTAGTTCCCGGCGGAGATGCGCCGGATGCCGGGGATGCAGGCGGCGCGGATGCCGGCACGTGTGGCCTCCTCCACGGCGGCTATATCCAGCCCGTCAATGACGATCTCCAGCACGGAGTTGACCCCCTCCGGCAGGGCCGATTCCACCACACCGCGCAGTGTGGGGCAGAAGGCATCGTTGGTGGAGGCGATCAGGAACTTGTAGCGAGAACGGGTCTTGCTGCCGCTGCGGACGATACCACCGGGGAAGGGCAGCACCACCCCTGGCACGCACCGCATGGCCTCTACCGCACGCTCAGCCGCCTCCAGCGTCACCTCCGGGTTTTCACCCAGCACCAGGAAGTTGCCGCCGCCCACCGAGCGCTGGATGCCGAACTTCTCTTCAATCAGGAACTCGCCCTCCATGACGGGGATGCGCCAGAAGCGGCGGCCCTCTATGACCTTGCTCATCTGGTAGCCGTCGCCGAAATAGCGCAGTTGCCCGCCGATGGACACTTTATCCGGGGCGGACAGGCCATTGAAACAGGCCGTCGTGGGGCAGGTCATCACCGTCTGCCCGATGCGTTCCATCAGCCGCTTGGGCAGGTCGTCCCTGGAGGGCGTGAACAGGAGCACACTGACCCCTGGCCGCCCATCGGGGGTATCCTCCACCTCGCCCTCAATCCCCGCCTCGCACTTGCAGCCGATGACCGAGGTGGCAAAGCCGGTCATCTTGGTGGCTGCCTCCAGCGCCCATTTGCGGTTCCTGGCGGTGATGATCACCCGCGCCCCCCACATCTTGAAGGCTTCGGCAAAGGTATCTTCTATTTCAACGCCGTTGATGGTGAGTGTCATATCTCACATCCTATCATGATCACAATGAAGGACGGATATTAGCAGTCAGCGTTCAGCCCAGTACCGGGTTTTAACCCGGTTATCGTTGACCGCTGAAAGCCGACTGCTAATATCCTTTGATTACAACCGCCCGGGCACCTCCACGACCTGCCCGGTGATGCCGCTGGCCTCAGGCGAAGCCAGGAACACGACCGCGCTGGCGATCTCTTCGCGCTTGGGCCAGCGCGCCAGGTCCTCCGGCTTGGGCTGCATGGCGCTGACGTTAGACTTCGTGTCCACCAGCCCAGGGGCAACAGCATTCACGCCAATGTTATGCTTGCGCCCCTCCAAAGCCAGCGTCTGGGTCAGCGCCACGACCCCGGCCTTGGCGCAGTTATAGGCCACCATCTTGGCCTGGGGGCCGCCGGCCCGCGCGAAATTGATGATCCGCCCGCCGCCCGCCGCCTTCATGTGCTCAAACACCGCCCTGGAGCACAAGAAGGCCGTCAGCAGGTTGTTGCCCACCTCAGTGGTCCAGTCCTCCAGCGTGTGCTCCGTGACCGCCTTATACCGGGTCAGCCCCCCGGCCAGGTTGACCAGGATGTCCACCCGGCCAAAGCGTTCCAGGGTCTGCTGCACCACGCGGTTGACCTCCGTCTCGTTGGTCAGGTCAGCCGGGATCGCCAGCACCTCTGCGCCCAGGGCCTTGACCTCCTCGGCGCGCGCGTTCACCTTGTCGGCCCGCCGCGCCACCAGCACAAGCCTGGCGCCCTCTTTGGCGAAAGCCTGGGCCACCGCCTGGCCGATCTGGCCATCGCCGCTAACGCCCGTGATGATCGCCACTTTGTCTTTGAGCCTCATCGCTATCACCTCCCGAGACTCAGTAGATCGCAGAAGTGTCACTCTGAGCCAAAGCCCTGAGCCGAAGCCCTGAGCGAAGCGAAGGGGCAGCGAAG
>FWWM01000895.1_pt1 | contig 96006 bp, 78 predicted proteins | sample 2228351 | NCBI WGS metagenome assembly FWWM01 (sample SAMEA103939774, study PRJEB20133) | metagenome | reverse complement strand
GGAGGCAAGATTTTGGCGGTTGAGCAGTTCCCGCTGCCCAACCAGTAAAACCCTGCTCAGCGGATGAATAATTGCAGAATTAAACCCACCAGCAACAGTAAACCATAACTCCGATTTTGATAGAATGCCGCTGCCACAAAGTAGAGCGGCCATCCAGCTGCCAGTCTTGCATCCTGAGGCTTCTCGGTCGGACGCGGCTGGCTGAACACGCGAATCACAGGAGGCAGGTAATACCACGCCAGCAGAACGATCAGCATAACCGGCGAGAAGTACCCCGCAAGGACAAGGGAGATTACCGAGAGGTACTGCAGAGCGATCATCCCCAGCACGACATAACGAGAGCGGGTTTCGCCGAGAATGACCGGCAAAGTACGAATGCCTTTTTCCTTATCCTGCTGCAATTTGTCAATGTGTTTGCCAAAGATGACCGTGGTTGGACCGAGCGCATAAGCCAGGGAGGCCAGCGCTACATACCAGTCCCATCTGCCCGTAATGACAAAATAGCCGCCGCCGATCATCAGCGGACCCCACACCAACAGCACCGCAATTTCACCCAACCCAATGTACTTGAGCGGGTAGGTGTAGAACAAAACGAAAATGGCGCCGGCCAGCAACAGCCAGAATGCCAAAATCCCGCTCACAGCGACCAGATAAACCCCCGCTGCGAGAGCAATCAGGCCGGTTACAGCGGCATAAAGCAGGTGGGTTTTACGGCTCCACAACCCCTGTTCCAGCGGCTGCGGTCCGTATTGAGTTCGGTAGTAATTATCCGTATCCACCCCGCGCGAGTAATCGGTCAGGTCGTTGAGCAGGTTATTGGTCGCATGGGCAAAGATCAGCCCAATGACCAGCATCAGCCAGCGGATCAGGTCAAACTCTCCCGCACGCAGCGCCAGCAGGCCGGCAATTGCCGCCGAGATGAAGGTCATAATCAGCACAGCAGCGCGAGTTGAGATCAGCCATTTGGAAATGACATCTAACCGTTCCCACTCGTCCCGCTCGACATGCGGGATGACTTGCAAGGCTTCGACCCACATTTTGACGTTGACCATAATTACCTCACAATTTCAATCTTAATGATTATTATCTCGAAAAGCAGCCGGATGTAAAGGCTTTGTGTAAAACTCTAATTTAATCTTAATCAACCCCATGCTCCCGTTCCGTGAAGAATTGGGTATTAGGTCAATTGCAGGATCAACTTTGTTTGAGAGGCGATTGGCAAACAAAAGGGGTCATTTCAACCGAAGCGCATCCGGGCAACCCCAGTTAATCGTAGGATTACAGCGGCGAAATGGAGAGAAACTTAAACTTTTTGATGGCTTAGGGAAAAACCTATTCCGCATCAGGTCTCGGCAGGCAAAGGCGGCAATGGAAGATACCAGCCAGACTCGCTTCCATCTTCCTCTTTGACCAGCCGCTGATGGTCGAAAGCCGCCAGCCATGCCGTATAAGCCCCTGCCAACGCATTCAATTCGCCGGGAGCGTAGATCACTTCATACGGCAGTCGGCCGAGCAGTAGACGGCGGCGGGTTACTTCTTCGAAGAAATCCATCGGGTCTTTGATGGGAAGTTTTTCCTCGAATAAGATCAACTGGCGCTGTAATCGTCCTTCCAATGACCGAGCATCGAATAAACGCCCGCCGCACAGCGACACAAAGGTAGCCTGTGCCGAAAAGCGCAGCCACTGTCGTTTTTCTTCTTCCGCAGGAAAAGGATGATACCCCAATCCCTCCAATTGCTGAACCAGTAAATTTGAACGCTGTTGGGCGCTGCGGGTGTCCTTCTCGATCATACCCACCGTACCAACCCCCGCGCTTGACTCCAGCCGTTCCACCGCTTCCTTTCTCAGCCGTCCAAACAGATCATCGCCAAACTCAGGAAATAGGCGCTGCTGCAATTCGGTCGAGGAAGCATCTTGGGATGGTTTGTAAAAATGATTCACGGCTGCCAGCACATCAGCCTGCCCGGCAGCATAAGCCAAAATATCCGGCATTTTTCCCCCACCGATTGCCAGCAAACGTTTTTCGGCATCCAGCGCCACGTAGGTCATCCCCTCGCGTCCGCTGCCGGGGTCAATCCCCAAGAAAACCGTCCGATCGCTGACCATCATACCTTTAGTGTAGACCAGAATTTCACGCGGCGCAACCGGTTTCAAACCACAAACCCTGACTTGACACCTTCCCTTGATCACCTTTACAATCCTAATCAGGATCAATCATGTCCAAATTGTGTCAACTATCCTTTCTTGTCAGCGCTGTCCTGTTCGGGTGGCTGATTACGGGTTGCAGCCCTGTAAAAAACGAGCCAGCGCCGCCATCTTCGGCAACGCCCTCTCAACAACCCAGCCGAACTTCTACCCCGCTTCCCACCTCTACTCCCCGCCCCACCGCAACGTTTACACCCACCTATACCCCCACCCCCACCCTTCACCCATTGACCATTCAATCCATGCGCCTGCGGGAATATCCCGGCAGTGAAATCACCTTCGAGGAAAAACTGGCTTCCGGGGCAGGTTATGAACGCTATCTGGTATCGTACCTTTCCGAAGGGTTAAAAATCTACGCCCTGATGACCATTCCGTTTGGTGAGCCACCGCCCGGCGGTTTTCCGGTGATCATCTTCAATCATGGCTATATTCCGCCGCGCGAATACCGCCCCACCGAGCGCTATGTTGCCTACGTCCACGCCTTTGCCAGCCGCGGTTACATTGTCTTTCGACCGGATTATCGCGGACATGGCAATTCAGAAGGCGAGGCGCGCGGGGCTTACAGCAACCCCGATTACACCATTGATGTACTGAACGCAGTTGCTTCGATCCAGCGCTACCCCAAAGCCAATCCGCAAAAAATTGGCATGTGGGGACATTCCATGGGCGGCCATCTTACCCTGCGGGCGATGGTTACCACCAAAGATGTCAAAGCCGGGGTGATTTGGGCAGGTGTGGTCGGGTCCTACGAAGACCTGATGTACCGTTGGCGGCCGACACCCATTCCAACCCTTTCAACAGCCGGGCGGCGGTTTACCCAGCAATTGATCGGAACTTACGGTTCTCCAGATGAAAACCCCTCATTCTGGGAATCGATCTCGCCGATTATGTTTGTCAGTGAGATCAGCGGTCCTTTGCAATTGCACCACGCTACCGACGACTCGGTCGTGCCGGTTTATTTTTCTCAACGATTAGCGGAAGCCATGCAGGCTGCCGGTCAACCGGTTGAGTTCTACACCTACCCCGGCGACGATCACAACATTGCCAACAGCTTCAGCCTTGCCATGCAGCGTTCGGTTGAATTTTTCGACCGCCACTTGAAGTAAAAATTCTGCTTGACGTTCATATTCAGATAGGTTAGGATAAACGGGTGAAGAGTCGTCCTGCGCATCCTCCTATGCTTCTGCTAATTCTGATGGACGGAATTGTCCTGCTGCTGGTCACCTTTGTCGGCTTCGCTTCGCACAACAGCGCACTCACCGGCGGCCGTTGGCTGACCACTTTCCTGCCCATTTTTGCAGCATGGCTGATGGCCGGCTGGCTGGGCGGGTTGTTCGACCCGCACATCAGCACAAACTACCGCCAGTTATGGAGGGTATTGTTGGGTGCAGGGCTGGCCGCACCGCTGGGCGCTGTTCTGCGGGGACTATGGCTTCAGAATGTCGTTATGCCCGTCTTTGCGCTGGTGATGATGGCTGTTTCGGCTGCCGGCTTGCTGATTTGGCGATTGATTTGGATTGTGTGGATCAATAGAAAGCAGGCTAATCATGGATGAAGCCGCCTTAATCCAAGAGGCACTACACGGCGATCTGGATGCCTTCAACCGGCTGGTATTGGCTTACCAGCAGATGGCATTCAACCTGGCTTACCGCATGTTGAACGACGACTCGGCAGCCGAGGATGCTACTCAAACCGCCTTCATCTCTGCCTATCGCCATCTCAAGCAATACCGAGGCGGTTCTTTTCGGGCATGGGTCATGCGCATGGTCACCAACGCTTGTTACGATGAACTGCGCCGCCGCCAGCGCCGACCAACGGTAGCGCTGGAACCCATCCATCAGGAAGATGACGAGGAAATCGAGTCACCCGCATGGCTGGCTGACCACAACCCTCAACCGGAAGAGGAAATTGAAAGCCGCGAATTAGAAGAGGCGATCCAGCATTGCATTCAAGATCTGCCGGAAGAATTTCGGGCAGTGGTCATCCTGGTGGATATTCAAGGGTTGGATTACAACGAGGTTTCGCAGGCTATCGGCAAACCCCTCGGAACCATCAAGAGCCGATTGGCACGGGCACGACTGCGTTTGCGGGATTGTCTTTCCGGATTTGCGGAACTATTACCGGCAAAATTTCGTCTTGGGAAAGAGGCTGAATTACAATGAAAGAGCAGTTAAATTCCCATGATTTGATTCTGCTCTCTGCCTATTTAGATGGAGAGCTTGACCCGCGCGAGAAAGCGCGGGTTGAGGCATTACTCCAATCCAACCCTGAAGCAAAAGAAACCTACCAATCCTTACTACGCACAAAAGCCGTATTACGCAGCGCTCCGCCTCGTAAAGTGCCGCGCAATTTCACCCTTACTGCTGCGGCAGTACAACCCCGACGGCCGTTGATCTTGATTCCAGCCTTACGTTTTTCATCCGTGTTGGCAACGCTCATCGCCGTCTGGATGTTCATCAGCCAGTTATTACCGGGTATGACAACCCGCCCGATGACCGCCAGCGAACCGCTCATGGAAATGCAGGCAATTGCCGAACCCGAGACTCAACGAAATCTGGCTGCCCCTCAAATGCCGCAGGAAACACCGCCGGTGGTGTATTGGGGCGGTCCTCCCTCGCCTCCGGCGACCGGTATGGGAGGAGCAGGAATTGGGCCGGGGTGTGCGGACGCCTTCTGTGGCGGTGCGAATGATAATCTATACGCAGAGGGATTGGGTGGCGGCGGCCCGGACATGAATTTCAAAACCGAAGGAATGCCGGGAGGCGGCGCGAATGTCATCCAAATCAACCCGGTTCCCACTCAAATTGAGCCTCTGCCTCTGAAAGACAGCGGCCCGATTTTGGGTGTGCGACAGCCGGAAGAAGCCGGAAAGACCCTCTCCACCCCTGAGCAGAGCCAGCGTATGCCTGCTCTTGCGCTCACACCGCCTGCGCCGGAAAGCCAAACAGAAGGCGGCTTGATCCGTCCTTCCTTGCTGGCCGGAGCTGGCTTTGCCATCCTCGCAATTGGTTTGTGGCTGTTATCCATCCTAATCAAACGAAAGATCGCATGACACCACCCATCTACCGTTACTGCCCGCAATGCACAACCGAATTGGAGATTAAAACAGTCTTCGGCAAGCAGCGCCCGGTCTGCCCAGAGTGCGGATTTATTTACTTTGCCGACCCCAAAGTAGCCGCCGGTGTTTTGGTAGAACAGAACGGTCAGGTCCTGCTGGTTCGCCGCATCAATGAACCTCTGCAAGGTCTGTGGAGCATTCCAGCCGGTTTTGTGGATGCCCATGAAGACCCGCAGGAGGCGGCCCTGCGGGAATGTCGTGAAGAAACCGGCTTGGAGGTCAAAATCACCGGCCTGGTGGATGTGATCAACGGACGGGAACACGAACGCGGTGCCGATATCATCATCGTCTATCGGGCTGTAGTCATTGGTGGGAGTCTGGCCGCCGGAGATGATGCCGATCAGGCTGCTTTCTTTCCCCGCAGCCATCTGCCGCCTCTCGCTTTCCGCGCTACGCGGCGCGTGCTGGGCGCTGAATAGCGCTCCAAATTCTGTCCGTTTTGACGAGAGCGGTGATCAAGCGCCTTCAAAGGCATCACACCAACCAAAAATTGTTAGTAAATTGAATGGTCGGCGCGGTTTTATTTTTAATGTTCCGTGCTATCATTATTAATACATGGCAGAAAATCCTGATCGAATCTTGATCGCAGAAAGCGATCCAGTGATAGCGGATTTTGTTTCGCGTCAGACCTTACAGGCTGCCGGCTATCAAGTATATCAGGTAAGCGATGGGGCTGCCGCTCTTTCGCGCGCTGTGCAGGTCATGCCGGATGTGATTCTTGCCAATCTCGAACTGCCTGGCCTGAGCGGAAAAGATTTGCTGGTCGGTTTGAATTCTCAGGGGGTCCACATTCCCGTCATCCTGATTGCCCGCAAAGGCACAGAAAACGAGATTATTCAAGCCTTCCGGCTGGGCGCAGCCGATTACCTGATCTGGCCGGCCCGCGAAGCAGAAGTGCTTTCCGCTGTGGAACGCAATCTTTCTCAGGTGAGAGAACGCCGCGAGCGGGAGCGGCTGGCTGTTCAATTGCAGCAAACCAATCAGGAATTACAGCAGCGCATCCGAGAACTGACCACCATTTTTTCGATTGCCAAAGCGGTTACCTCGCTCACCGATCAATCAGCGCTGTTTGAAAAAATCCTGGAAAGTGTCACCCAGATTACCCACGCCGATATCGGCTGGTTTCTGCTGCGGGAAGAGGCTGGCAAAGCCTTTTTATTGGTTGCCCAGCATAAATTGCCCTCCTCCGTTCCAGTGCGCTTGAATCAGGCCTGGGATGACGGAATCAGTTCTCTTGTGGCAATGTCGGGTGAATCGTTGAGCATTCATGGCGAACCGCTCAAACGGTTCAAGGTTTCGGCGCTGGGCCAGTCTGCTTTAATTGTGCCGGTAAAAGTATCCAAACAGGTCATCGGCCTGCTGACTCTCATCCGCCGCAAGCCCGAACCCTTCCGCGAGAATGAACAACGGCTGGTCGAATCCATTGCTGACTTTGCTTCGATTTCACTGGTCAACGCCCGCCTGTTCCGCATCATGGAAGAACGCGCCCGTCAGCAACAGTCTCTTGCCGAGAACGCACTCGCCGGTGAAAAAATTACGATGGAATTGCTGCAAAAAATTAAAAAGGAGATTCGCCAGGCGGTCGAGGTTCAATACGGCGCATTGGAACGGCTGCTTCAAGACCCAACCATCCGCTGGTCAACCGCCCAGCGGGAAAACCTGACCTTACTGCGCCAGTCGCTGGACACCTTGAACCAGTTATCCGAAGCAATCACGCCCATTCAAACACCTCGCAGCCAGCGGCCCGCCCGCGAGATAAACCTGACGGAAGTCATCCGTGTGACCGCCGGTCATTTTCTACCGTTTTCCCAAAAGAGCAACCTTTCTCTGATTACCGACCTGCCACCCCAGCCAGTCTATGTGACCGGTGATGAACGGCAAATCGCTCAAATTCTCAATGGGCTGGTCAGTAATGCCATCAAATTCTGCAACAGTGGCGGACAGGTGCGGATAAAATTGGAAAAGACCAATGGAAAGGATGCCCACCTGATTGTGAGTGACAGCGGCCCGGGGCTGGATTCCCAGATTGCTGCCCATCTTTTTGAAAGCGACTCGGGCAGCGAGCAGACCCAGCCGCGTCGTTTTGGCGGTTTGGGTGTTGGAATGAAAACCATCAAAGAAATGGTGAACCGCCACAATGGTAAAATTTGGGTGGAAAGCAAACCCGGACAAGGCACTCAATTTCATGTCACGCTGCCCGCCCGCTAAACCGGTATAATGCTACAGAGGCACGCAACCGTTCATGAATAATCCGAACAAAGACCAGACCATCCTCGTCCTGATCACTGATCCGCAGATTACCTACCTGCTGGAAAGGGTGCTGCAATCCGCCGGTTTTTCGGTGGTGATTCAAAGCGATGTCGAGACAGCCTTTCACTATGCAGAAGATAATCGCCCGGCGCTGATTGTGCTCAGCGAAACCCTTGACCAGGGCAAAGGTCTGGAAGTAGCCGGAAGATTCATTCACCAATTTCCCGCCATCCCCATCGTTTTGCTGGTACAAAAAGACACCCCCGAACTGCTCAAAAAAGCTCTGCGATTGGGCGTGAGCGACTACCTGTGCCTGCCCCTGCGCACCGAAGATATCCTCGCCTCGGTACAGGAAAGCCTGAACAAGGTGCGTCAGTCACGCGACTGGGTACTGCTGGAAGCCCGCCGCGCCACCGACCGGCTGCGACGCCGGGTGGATGAACTGGAAACTCTGGCAAGGTTGGGACAGTCCATTACCTCGTCCCTCAATACGGATGAAGTGCTTTCTGCGATTGTCGAAGCCGCTGTCGAATTGACCGGCGCAGAGGAAGGCAGTTTGTTGCTGCTGGATGAAGAAAGCGGCGAATTGTACATGCGCGCTGCCAAGAATTTTCAGGAAGATTTTGTGCGCACCTTCCGCCTGCCAATTCAGGATACGCTGGCAGGGTCGGTACTGAGGTCGGCTCAACCAGTCGTGCTGGACGAAAGCACGCCGCAAAAAATAAAGACATCGTATCTGGTACATGCTTTGATTTATGTGCCGCTCAAAGTCCAGGATCGCGTTCTCGGCGTTTTGGGAGTGGATAATCGCCACAGCCGCCTACCCTTCCATAAGCGGGATATAAACCTGCTTTCCACCCTGGCAGAGTATGCCGTGATTGCCCTGCAAAATGCACGCCTGTTTGACGAAACCCAAGCCGAACGCAACAAACTAGAAACCATTTTGAAAAAGATTCAGGACGGTGTCATCGTCATCGGGCAGAACCGCGAGATTATCCTGATCAATCAGGTCGCCGAAGCCGCACTGGGCATTCACCACATGAATGTGATTGGAAAACCCTACCGTGAGGTCATCAGCCAGCCGGAACTGTTGGAATTACTGGATACCAGCACTCGCAGCCTTTCCAATCGCACCGAACTGGTTGTTGAGGATGGCAGGGTGTTTGGCGCTCAGCGCACCCCCATCCCGGATGTCGGCACCGCTCTGACCCTCCACGATATCACTTACCTCAAAAAACTGGATCGCATCAAAAGCGAGTTTGTCAGCACGGTTTCTCATGACCTGCGCTCTCCATTGACAGCCATTCTGGGATACGCTGAATTGATCGAACGGGCTGGGCCGGTCAATGAATTGCAGCAGGAATTTATTCGCCGTGTCCAAACCAGTGTGCAGAATATCACCCATTTGGTAGATGATCTGGTCAACCTTGGACGAATTGAAGCCGGTTTTGACACCCGCAAGGAAACCTTCGATCTGCGCCAGATTCTCGATCTGGCAGCGGATAACTTCCGCAAAGCCTTGGCGCGCAAGGGCAACACGCTTGAAATCAAACTGCCATCCCCTGTTCCACCTTTTTACGGCAATCCGGTGCAAATCCGCCAGATGTTCGAACACCTGATTGATAACGCCATCAAATACTCTCAGCCCGGTGGCAAGATCGAAATTTACGGTGAAATGGAGCAGAACCAGATCATTCTCCAAATCAAAGATGAAGGCATCGGCATTCCCTCGGTTGATTTACCATTCATTTTCGATAAATTCTACCGCGCCAGCAATGTCAACAGCGAGGTTGCCGGCACCGGTTTGGGTTTGGCAATCGTCCGTTCGATTGTCGAAAGCCACGAAGGACGCATTTGGGTGGAATCCATTGTCGGGCATGGAACAACCTTTACCATTGTTCTCCCGATCGTCGAAAGCTGACTCTCTCCTGACAATTTCCTTTTCAACCATTCCCCGCTGACCGAACCGGTCATTCATGCGCTTAAAGCAAGCCTCCGCTGGGGGCGGTGAGGTTACCCAGCGGAGGCATTCGCCAAAGGAGGAGACAGCGATGAGCTAAATTTGGAGGTGTCCGGATGTCTGCGTCTCTTGACCTATCTTACCGCAAATGTCAAATGTTGATTATTGTGTTTCATCATACTTTTTAGATGACCTTATTCACATTACAAACCCCGTAAAAAGTCACGGATTAATATGACAGCCTCTTCCGCATCCTTGTACATGCCAATTCTGAAGCGAGGATGATCGTTGCACAGAACCATGTTGCGCCTGTCCGAAAACAAGCCAGCGCCGGCTTTTCCAGCGTCAGCGCAATTTCATATCCCACCCCGTGCGATGGGGTACTGACTTCTGCTACCAGCGCATCACATTCCTGAACCCAGTGGACATCCCGCCGATAGACTTCCCGCGGATCAACCACTACTTCCAACTCCATTACCCGCGGGCTGGCAAGGATTGCGGTCGGCACATGATGACCATCCTCCAGCAAAGCCCGCACAATGGTTGCGTAAACCGGCTGGTCATTCCTACCGCCGGTGATCGAACAGGAAAAATAGATGTTCATCTTCGAATGAGCAATCCCGGTTTTTGATTGGCTAGAATCGAATTTTACCTGCTTTTTTTAACACCGAAAAATCAAAATCTGGCATACTTATTGCATAGAGTGATGAAATTACCCCCGAATCTTCGCTTGACGCAGGATAAGCCTTATGCTAGTATGATTGCATCTGATGAAATCCTGAGGAAAGTTTCTACGAAATTCGGGAATTCGTACCCTCAGAAGGAGAATGAAGATGAAAAAGAACCTTTTTGTAGTGGCGTTGATCAGCATTCTGGTTATGGTCAGCATGGCTGCCTGCACTCGTTCGGCTACCACCAAACAACCCGGTGAAGCCACCGCCACCTCGGAAATTCCGTTCCCGATTGCAACGGTTGATCCCAACCAGCGCTTAACTGAAATTGTCCAACAAACCCAAGCCGCGCAGGAAACACCTTCCCAACCTCAGGAAGCCACCCCACAAACGCCGGCAGAAGGCGAACCGCCGGTCATCGAGGTAACCGATACGCCGGTGCCCCAACCCACCGCCACCCTGCCGGTTCTGCCCACCCTCAGCCGCCCGGAAACTTATACCCTGCAGAAGGGTGAATGGCCAATCTGCATTGCCCGGCGCTACAATCTGGATCTCAACGCTTTCTTCTCCGCCAACAATCTCAACATGAATTCCCGCCCGGCTGAAGGAACTGTTCTGAAGATCCCGGCTACCGGCACATGGACTTCCGGCCCGCGGGCCCTCAAAGCCCACCCTGCTGACCACACCGTCAAAGCCGGTGATACCATTTACTCAATCGCCTGCGACTTTGGGGATGTTGACCCGATGGCAATTGCAGCTGCTAATAACCTGCAACCCCCCTACACTCTCAAAGCAGGTGACGTAATCCGCATTCCGTAAATCCGCCAGTAATTTTCTCTCAAAAGGCAGTGGTACAATCATGGCAGGGGTAACCCTGCCATGTGCGCTTAATTCATTTCCAAAAAAGGTGCAGAATGAACTTTGCAATTCTTCGGCGAGAAACCATCTATCAAGGCCGCGCATTTGAGGTCGAAAAGGTACATCTGAAGCTGCCGGACGGCGCTGTCCGCCCGTATGACCTCGTCCAGCATAGCGGTTCGGTGACCATTGTCCCGTTGGATGCCCAGGGAAACATCTTATTTGTAAAGCAGTATCGTATCGGTGTCGGAGAGGAGTTGCTGGAATTACCCGCCGGCGTCCTGAATGAGGATGAAGACCCCCAGGAATGCGCCGCCCGGGAAATCCGCGAAGAAACTGGCATGGCCGCTGACCATCTGGAGCGGTTGGGAGACTTTTATCTGGCCCCCGGCTATTCCAGCGAACACATGTACATCTTTCTGGCAAGCGGACTGTACCCCGCCCCGCTGGAACAGGATGCCGATGAATTTTTGGAACTGGTCGCCATTCCGGCTGCGCGCGCCTTGGAAATGGCACAAAACGGCGAATTGCGGGATGCCAAGTCGCTGGCGGCGTTGATGTTAGCGCAGAGGCGATTATCGGGTGACCTGTAAATATGACAGGAAACATACAAATTAAATGACCAATATAACTTACTCATTTGTTCAAGAAAAGATACACTCTCATAGATGAATGTCTGGACACGCACGCCAGTCGAACATTAAAACAGCCTGACTTTCATAGCAGAAAGCAGGCTGTTTTTGGGATTTCTATCATTTCGCTGTGGAGTAAACCGACATGCCAAGACAAAAGATTACCGTAGATGCCAATGAGGCTGTTGCTCATGTAGCCTATCGGCTGAATGAAGTCATTGCCATTTATCCGATTACCCCTTCTTCGGGCATGGGCGAACTGGCTGATGCCTGGTCGGCCGCCAAAATCCCGAACATTTGGGGAACTGTACCGCTGGTCGTGGAAATGCAATCCGAGGGCGGCGCCGCCGGCGCCGTTCATGGCGCCTTGCAAACCGGCTCGTTGACGACCACCTTTACAGCCTCGCAAGGTTTGTTACTGATGATTCCCAACATGTATAAGATCGCCGGCGAATTGACCCCGGCCGTTTTTCATGTTTCGGCGCGCACGGTGGCCACCCATGCCCTTTCCATTTTCGGCGATCATTCCGATGTGATGGCCACCCGCCAGACCGGCTGGGCCTTGCTGGCTTCCCGCTCGCCTCAGGAAGCCCACGACATGGCCGTGATTGCGCAGGCTGCCTCGCTGCGCTCGCGTATTCCCTTCCTGCACTTCTTCGATGGCTTCCGCACATCCCATGAAGTCAACAAGATCGAATACCTGAGCGAAGACGACCTGCGCGCGATGATTGACATGGAAGCCGTCAGCCAGCACCGCGCCCGCGCCCTCAGTCCAGAACATCCCGTCCTGCGCGGCACCGCCATGAATCCGGATGTCTTCTTCCAGGCGCGTGAAGCCATCAATCCCTTCTATAACGCCTGCCCGGGCATTGTCCAGCAAACGATGGATCAATTTGCTCAATTGACCGGCCGCTCTTATAACCTGTTTGACTACGCTGGTGCGCCGGATGCTGAGCGCGTACTGATCCTGATGGGTTCTGGCGCTGAAACCGCCGAAGAAACCGCCCTTTACCTGCAGCAGCAGGGTGAGAAGGTTGGCGTAGTAACCGTGCGCCTCTACCGACCCTTCTCGCTGGAAGGCTTGATGAAAGCCCTGCCGGCCAGCGTAAGAAAAATTGCCGTTTTGGACCGCACCAAAGAACCCGGCGCTGCCGGAGAACCTTTGCACGAAGATGTGGTGACGGCTATTTCCGAAGCTGTCCGCACCGGCCAAGCCCCCTTCCAGAACCTGCCGATCATCGTTGCCGGACGTTATGGCCTTTCTTCCAAAGAATTTACGCCGGCTATGGTCAAGGCCGTCTTCGATGAATTGAAAGCCGAAAACCCGCGCAATCACTTTACGGTGGGTATTGTGGATGATGTTACCCACACCAGCCTCGACTACGATCCCTCCTTTTCCATCGAACACCCGCAAACCGTGCGCTGCGTCTTCTTCGGCTTAGGCGCCGATGGTACAGTGGGTGCCAATAAAAACTCGATCAAGATCATTGGTGAAGAAACCGACAACTACGCCCAAGGCTACTTTGTGTACGACTCGAAGAAGTCCGGTTCGGTCACCATTTCGCATCTGCGTTTTGGCCCGCGCCCGATCCGCGCCCCTTATCTGATCCAGCCCGGACAGGCCAACTTCGTCGCCTGCCACCAGTTCACCTTCCTCGAAAGGCTGGATGTGCTCAAATACGCTGCCCCCGGCGCGGTGTTTTTGCTCAACAGCATTTACCCGCCCGATCAGGTTTGGGATCACCTGCCGCGTGAAGTCCAGCAAACCATCATGGATAAAAAATTGAAATTCTATGTGATTGATGCCTACGAAGTAGCCCAAAAAACCGGAATGGGTGGACGCATCAATACCATTATGCAGACCTGCTTCTTTGCGATCAGTGGCGTTTTACCGAGAGAAGAAGCCATTGCCCAAATTAAGAAGAGCATCGAAAAGACCTACGGCAAGCGCGGTGAAGCGGTGGTCAAGCGCAATTTTGAAGCCGTAGATCATACGCTGGACAATCTGTTCGAAGTCAAAGTCCCGGAGCAGATCACCAGCGCGTTTAGCCGCCGCAAAGCCGTCGCCGATGAAGCCCCTGCTTTTGTCCGTGAAACGCTGGCGCCGATGATGATCTTTGAAGGGGATAATCTGCCGGTCAGCAAACTGCCGGTGGATGGCACCTTCCCCACTGCTACCGCCCGTTGGGAAAAACGCAACATCGCCCTAGAGATTCCGGTTTGGGATCCAGAAGTTTGCATCCAGTGCGGCAAGTGCGCGTTGGTTTGTCCGCACGCGGTCATCCGCCAGAAAGTTTATGACCCCAAGTATTTGGAAAACGCGCCCGCAACTTTCAAATCCACTCCCGCCAAATTCAAGGAATTTCCGGGCATGGTGTTTACTATTCAGGTAGCGCCGGAAGACTGCACTGGGTGCGCCTTGTGCGTAGAGGCCTGCCCAGCCAAGAACAAATCGCAGGTCGGTTTGAAGGCCATCAACATGGCACCCCAACCGCCCCTGCGCGAAACCGAACGAGTCAACTGGGAGTTCTTCCTCTCCCTGCCCGAAGTGGATCGCACGGCGATCAATGTTGGAACGGTCAAAAACTCCCAATTACTCGAACCGCTGTTTGAGTTCTCGGGCGCCTGTGCCGGCTGCGGTGAAACCCCCTACGTCAAACTGGTGTCCCAGTTATTCGGTGACCGAACCGTGATTGCCAATGCCACCGGCTGCTCCTCAATTTATGGTGGCAACCTGCCGACCACCCCGTGGGCAGTCAACCGCGAAGGACGCGGCCCCGCCTGGTCGAACAGTCTGTTTGAAGATAACGCTGAATTTGGATTGGGCATGCGTCTGACCATTGACAAACAAAGCGAGTTTGCCCGCGAATTACTGTTGGCGCTTGCTCCACAGATTGGTCAGGCGCTGGTGGATGCCATTTTGACTGCCGACCAGACCAGCGAAGCCGGCATCAAAGCCCAGCGCGAACGGGTCGCCCAGTTGAAACAGGCGCTCAAATCCCTCAAAGACCCGCGCGCTGCCATGCTGCTGGATCTGGCTGACTTTTTGGTGCGCAAGAGTGTGTGGATCATCGGCGGTGACGGCTGGGCCTACGACATCGGCTACGGCGGTTTGGATCACGTTCTCGCTTCTGGACGGGATGTCAACATTCTGGTACTGGATACCGAAGTGTATTCCAACACCGGTGGACAATCTTCCAAGGCCACCCCGCGTGCAGCGGTTGCCAAGTTTGCTGCCAATGGCAAAAACCTGCCCAAGAAAGATCTTGGCATGATTGCGATGGCATACGGTTATGTATACGTGGCACGCGTAGCCATGGGCTACAACGACGCCCAAACCCTCAAAGCCTTCCTGGAAGCCGATGCCTACGAAGGCCCATCCCTCATCATCGCATACAGCCACTGCATTGCCCACGGCATTGACATGCGCAAAGGATTGGAGCAGCAAAAACTGGCAGTTCAAGCCGGTGTCTGGCCAGTCTTCCGCTACAATCCTCTCCTGGCCGAAGAAGGCAAGAACCCGCTCCAGCTCGACTCCCGCGATCCCTCCGTGCCGGTAGAAGAATATGCCTACAATGAAACCCGCTACCGCATGTTGCTGCAAAGCGACGAATCCCGCGCCGAATCGTTGATGAAACTGGCAAGAGAAGATGCCATCCGCCGCTGGAAACTCTATCAGCAAATGGCTGCCATTCAGTATAATGGGCATGGGCAAGAACCAGCCGCCGGTAAGAGCGAATGAAACCACGCAGCCAGCGTGCGGAAGGTTCTTTTCGCACGCTGGCTTAATCAAGATGAGGAGAAATAACCATGGCAGATCTGACGACCACTTATTTGGGTTTGAAACTCAAAAATCCGCTGGTTGCTTCGGCTTCCCCCCTTTCCAAAAAAGTCGAAGGGGTTAAGCGCCTGGAAGACGCCGGAATCAGCGCGGTGGTGATGTACTCGCTCTTCGAAGAGCAAATTGTGCACGAAAGTCATGCGCTCGATCATTATCTGACCCGCGGCAGTGAATCCTTTGCCGAAGCTCTGACCTACTTTCCCGACCTTGAACGCTACAATGTAGGGCCGGAAAGTTACTTGGAATTGATTTACCGCATCAAAAAAGCCGTGGAAATTCCGGTCATCGGCAGCTTGAACGGCATTTCCACCGGCGGGTGGATTAACTACGCCAAGCGCATCGAGGAAGCCGGCGCAGATGCGCTGGAACTCAACATTTACTATGTGCCAACCGACCCCAAATTGACCAGTCAGGAACTGGAAGGTAGCTATGTCCAACTGGTGCGGGATGTGCGCAGTCAGATCAAGATCCCGCTGGCGGTTAAACTCAGTCCATATTTCACCGCCTTGCCCAATCTGGCTGCCCAATTAGCTGAGGCAGGCGCCAACGGTTTGGTCCTTTTCAATCGCTTCTACCAGCCAGACCTTGACATCGAATCGCTGGATGTGGTGCCCAATCTGGTGCTGAGCACTTCCGATGAACTGCGCTTGCCGTTACGCTGGGTAGCCATTCTCTACGGGCGCATCAAAGCCGATCTGGCGCTCTCCAGCGGTGTTCACACTGCCAAGGATGTGGTGAAGGCTCTCATGGCCGGAGCCAATGTGGCCATGACCACCTCAGAATTACTGGCAAAAGGGATTGGACGGGCAACCGAAATCCTGACCGACCTGAATAATTGGCTGGATGAGTTCGAGTACACTTCTGTCCAGCAAATGATTGGCAGCATGAGCCAGCAGGCGGTTGCCGAACCAGCCGCCTTTGAACGCGCCAACTACATGAAAGCCCTGATGAGTTACGATAACCGCATTCTCTGGTGAGTTTGATTCGAAGTATCTGATCACTATCTCCTGCTTCTCTCTTTAGCCAAAAAACCGAATAACCAAGGCGCAGCAAACAACACCTTGCTGCGCCTTTTGTATGGATTCAGCCGCATCCCGGTCAACCAAGGGTAATTAAGTATTTTTTAATACTGTACACAAACATTATACAAAACAAATATAACATTTGACTAAACTTATACAAAACTCTATACTGTGGACATCAACAAAAAACCATCCAAATCTTAGAAATGTGAGGAGAAAAAAAATGAAACGCTTGATGTTGTTTGCTCTGGTTGCCGTGTTGGCTTTGGCTGCCTGTGCCCCTGCGGCTACCCCCGCACCGACCGCAGCCCCCACGAACACCCCCATGCCCATGCCAACCCCCACTCCTGCTCCGCAGACGATTGTGGATATTGCTGTGGCGGACGGGCGTTTCACCACGTTGGTGGCTGCCGTTCAGGCTGCCGGTCTGGTCGAAACGCTTGCCGGTGAAGGCCCGTTCACCGTGTTTGCCCCCACCGATGAAGCCTTTGCCAAACTACCGGCTGGCACCCTCGAAGAACTGCTCAAACCCGAAAACAAGCAGCAGTTGACCGACATTCTGCTCTATCATGTAGTCGCTGGCAAGGTCATGGCTGCCGATGTGGTCAACCTGAGCGAGGCTGAAACTGCACTTGGTGAGAAAGTCGCCATCAAAGTTGAGGACGGCAAAGTGTTCATCAACGAGGCGCAGGTGATTATCACTGACATCGAGGCTTCCAATGGCGTGATCCATGTGATTGACACGGTTATCCTGCCCCCCAGCATGACTGCCGAAGAGCCAATGGATATCGTGGATATCGCAGTTGCGGATGGTCGCTTTACGACCTTGGTCGCTGCGGTACAGGCCGCCGGACTGGTAGATACCCTAAAAAGTGAAGGCCCCTTCACGGTCTTTGCCCCCACTGACGAAGCCTTTGCCAAACTGCCGGCTGGCACCATCGAAGAACTGCTCAAGCCCGAAAACAAGCAGCAATTGACTGACATTTTGCTCTACCATGTCATTGCGGGCAAGGTTATGGCGGCTGACGTGAGCGATGGACTGATTGCAGATACGGCGCTGGGCACCTCGGTATTCTTCAAATTGGACATGGGCAATGCCTATATAAACGAAGCTCAAATCATCATCACCGACATTGAAGCCTCCAACGGCGTGATCCATGTGATTGATACCGTCATCCTGCCGAAAGACATCGTGGATGCAGCAGTATTCAACAAATTTGAAACGCTGGTAGCCGCCGTGCAAGCTGCCGATCTGGTAGAAACCCTCAAGGGTGAAGGCCCCTTCACGGTATTTGCTCCCACCGATGAAGCATTTGCCAACTTACCCGCCGGTACGCTGGAAAACCTGCTCAAGCCCGAAAATAAGCAGCAGCTGACCAATATCCTGCTCTACCATGTCGTGCCTGGTCGTGTGCTGGCTGAAGATGTGGTCAAACTGACCGAAGCCGAAACAGCCTTAGGGCAGAAAGTCACCATCAAAGTCGAGGACGGAAAAGTCTTCGTTGACAACGCTCAGGTCATCGTAACCGACATCAAGACAACCAACGGTGTCATCCACGTGATCAACGCGGTGATCCTACCAAAATAAACCCAATCGAATATCCTCTCTTGCCCTCCCCCATACTTGCAAGAGGATAGATTATCGGTAGACGAAATCCTGCGGCCTGAAACACCGCAGGATTTCGTATTTTAGGCTGTGGCGCGCCTCGCCAAAAAACGCCCCTCTGCATGAGGGGCGTTCAATAAACCAAACAACCAATGATTCCGGATAGGCTTGAGAAGCGGGTTACTCTTCCATAGCCATCGATTCGCCAACCCGGCGCTGGCGATAGACAATTCGGCCGCGGGTCAGGTCATAGGGGGACATTTCCACCCGTACCCGATCTCCCAGTAAAATACGGATGTAATACTTGCGCATTCTACCGGAAAGATAGGCAAGCACTTCGTGTCCATTATCGAGCCGAACACGGAATTGGGTGCCCGGTAAGGCTTCCACAATGGTGCCTTCCACTTGAATCTTATCTTCCTCTTTTGCCATCATTTCCTCCACACCGGATGACGATGCTCGCCCAACCGGAATCTAAATCCTGAACTTACTCAGCCGAACGTGAAAACTGGCGGCGCTTGATGCGGCGAATGGCTTTCTTCTTCTCCACCCGGCGCAGTTCACTTTTGGAAATGAACCACCGTTTGCGGCGCACGGTGCTCAGCACCCCGCTCTTGACAACCTTCTTGCGAAACCGCTTGAGCAGTTGATCTTGTGATTCATTTTGTCGCAGCGTGACAACGGTCATTCTTCTCACCTCCCTTCTGATTCAGGGATGGAACACACAAAAAACTTCGGCTGCAATTCGCCCATGCAGCCGAAGGAATAAGCACCAGTCGGGATTTTATTCTCGGGAGCATTCGGCGATTCAACCTCCAACAAAAACTAAGAACCGTTCAATCTCTTAAATCGAATGTTCAGGCGGTTTTTGACCGCTTCAAACCCAATTATAATCATCCTTTAAGAAATTGTCAAATCAACGCGTTAGTTCACATAAAATGTTACCGAAATACAATCATTAGGTCAAAAGAAAATGTTACCGAGGCCTATGATGTCCGAAACCGATCCAACGAATGTGAACGAACGACGCAAATATCTCCACAAAATGTGGGGACGCTACTGGAAAGCCGACAAAAGCGAAAAAACACGCTTACTGGACGAGATGGAGGCGGTGACCGGTCTGCATCGAAAATCGATTATCCGCACCCTCAATGGGCGGCTGAGCCGAAAACGGCGCACCCAGCAGCGTGGCAAGGAATACGGGACTGATGTTGAAGACGCCATTCGGGTGATCGCCCGCAGCCTGGATTATCCCTGTTCGGAGCGCTTGCAACCGAACCTGGTTTGGATGGCACAGCAATTGAGGGCGCATGGCGCCCTCCGGCTGCAGCCGATGACGCTGGAGAAGCTGGGGCGGGTGAGCATCTCAACCGTGAAACGCATTCTCAAACGAGTAGGTCGCAGTGACCTCAAAATTGCCCGTCAGAAGCCCAAACAACCCGCTTCGCCCGGCCTGCGCAAGCCCTATCCGATGGGCCGGATTGACTGGGATATAGCCGAAGCGGGTCATCTGGAGGTTGACCTGGTTCACCATTGCGGCGATAGTGCCCGTGGCGAGTACATCCATGGACTACAAATGGTGGATGTGGCCAGCGGCTGGTGTGAGATTGTCCCCATTTTCGGCCGCAGTTTCCGCGCCATGGCTGATGGCTTTGATTACCTGCTGGCGCGCTTGCCCTTTCCGGTCATCGAACTCCATCCCGACAATGGCAGCGAGTTCTTCAATCACTTCTTGCTGCGCTATTTGCGAAAAAAACTGCCTCACTTGCTTCTCTCGCGCAGCCGCCCTTACCACAAGAACGACAACCGTTTTGTCGAGGAAAACAACCACTCCCTGCTGCGTGCCTATCTCGGTCACGACCGGTTTGACACCCTATCGCACTTACAGGTTCTCCGCCAATTGTATGATCAACTGTGGCTCTATCACAACCTCTTCCAACCGGTGATGCGCTTACACTCCAAACAAGCCGTCGCTCCTTTCCGCTACCGGCGTCAATTCGATCCTGCCAAACCACCCCTTGATCGCCTGATCGAACTGCAGCGCCTGGATGACGCAGCCCGCCACCGGCTGGAGAAGTTACGGCAAGCCACTAACCCGCTGATCCTGAGAGATCAAATCAATGTCCTCATCGGTCAATTGATGTCCTTGCCAACCCTCAAGAATTCCCCAACCGTAAATGTATTTGATACCTTGATCAAGGAGGCGGACTTTTCCCTACGGTAACATTTTCTTTTGAACCAACCATCCCCTTTCGGTAACATTTTCTTTTAACTTGACAGGATCAATCGGAAATTCGAAGTTTTCAGATTTTCAAAAAAATCATTGCTCACCTGAAAACTTCATGGTATAATCTGCCCTCGCGTCAAAGACGCAGGGTAAGAATTCATTGGAAGGAATTGCACCATGGACGATATTTTGAAATCTGTAGAGGCGCCGGTCAACCCCAATATTCCGGAATTGAAAACCGGGGATACCGTTTCCGTACACGTCAAAATCAAAGAAGGCAATCGCGAACGGATTCAGGAGTTCAAAGGCACCGTTCTGTACATTCACAATAACGGTAACAACTCTACCTTCACGGTGCGGCGGATTGCCAGCAACGGGATTGGTGTGGAACGCACATTCCTGTTCCGCTCACCGCGCATTGACCGCGTGGTGGTCGAACGCCATAGCCGCGTACGTCGTTCTCGCCTGTACTTCCTGCGCGAACGCACCGGCAAGAGCGCGCGCCTCAAACAAAAGTTTAACTAGTCCACTTCCACCGCATTCCAAACCGAAAGGCGCAGTCAAACACTGGCTGCGCCTTTTTTGGGTAAAATATCCAAAGGATGTTCACCAATGAAAACACCACTGATTGGCCTCTCCACAGAGCGTTTGATCATTCATGATCCCATCGTCAGCGTGGGCGCAAAAGAAGCCTACGCCCGCGCCATTCTCAAAGCCGGCGCAATCCCTCTGCTAATCCCAGTCGGATTGAGTCTTACCCAATTGCAGAAATTGTTTGAGCGGTTGGACGGCATTTTACTGGTTGGCGGCGGTGATATTGACCCCGCCCGCTTTGGCGGTCAACCCCACCCACGCGTTTATGATGTGGATCCTGCCCGTGACGAAATGGAGATCGAACTGGTACAACTGGCTGCCCGTCACGAAAAGCCCCTGTTAGGCATTTGCCGCGGTGCCCAGGTGATCAATGTAGCCATGGGCGGCACCCTCTACACCGACATCGCCGATCAGCTCAAAGGCGCATTGAAACATGATTATTTTCCGGGTTATCCACGCGAGACGCTTGCTCACAAAGTCAAAATCATGGATCGCACCCTTCTAGATAGAATTATCGGCGGCGATGAAATTCAGGTCAACAGCCTTCACCATCAAGGGCTGGCACGCATTGGTGAAGAATTGCGCGTCAGCGCCTGGTCGCCGGATGGCTTGGCTGAAGCCGTCGAACTGCTCGGTCACCGCTTTTTGATGGGGGTCCAGTGGCATCCGGAATGGTTAACCCAGTATCCCCGTCACTTTGCTCTTTTTGAGGCTTTCATTCGAGCGGCTGCGGAAAATCAAGCATGAATCACCCCACTCCAATTGGGATTTTTGACTCGGGTGTAGGCGGTCTTTCAGTGTATCGCGCCATCCGTCAGATTCTCCCAGCCCAACCGGTGATGTACTTTGCCGATCAGCGGCATGTTCCCTACGGCAGCCGCCCTTTGGAAGAAGTGCGGGATTTTTCCGAAGCCATCACTCAATTCTTAATCCAACACGGAGCGGGGTTAATTGTGGTCGCGTGCAATACGGCTTCCGCCGCCGCTCTGCACTACCTGCGCACCAAATATCCTCACATCCCCTTTGTCGGCATGGAGCCGGCCGTGAAACCAGCCGCCGAGACAACCCGCACCGGTAAAGTCGGCGTACTAGCTACTCCGGCTACTTTTCAAGGAGCCTTGTACGCTTCGGTGGTGGAGCGGTTTGCCTCCGGCGTGAAGTTGATGACCAACACCTGTAATGGACTGGTACAGGAGATCGAAGCCGGCCGCCTGAACGACCAACCGGCCCGCCAAATCCTTCAATCCGCCCTGACCCCCATGCTCCGCGAGGGGATTGACACGATTGTGCTGGGCTGCACGCATTACCCGTTTGTGATCCCGCTGATTGAAGAAATCTGCGGCCCAGCCGTGCGGGTGATTGACCCGGCTCCTGCGGTTGCCCGTCAAACGCGACGCTTGCTTGAGCTTCATCATCTGCTGGCTGAAGGAAACATCCCCCCTCAAATTCACTTCTACACCAGCGGAGACCCAGCCATCCTGCGCCAGCAAGTCGCCAGCCTGCTGGGTGAGCAGGTCACCGTTTATTCTGCTCACTGGCAAGACCAACGAATTCTGGAAATTCAATCCGCCGCTTGATTAACCCGCTCCACCAGATTGGACAAGGCAACTTTTGGAAAGGCGGTTTCTGGTATACTCACTGTATCAGGAGGCGCACCAGCATGGCGCATACAGAAATAGAACTCGATCCGGTCAGTCACATCACCACCGATGCAATCGGCAAGCCCGGCCAGCGGGTGTTCTACCTTCAAGCTCGACAGGGCAACGAAGTGGTCACCTTGCTGGTTGAAAAAGTTCAGATTCAGACACTGGCAATCGGTGTAGAGCAATTCTTCAAGGAAATTGCTGCCCGCTATCCGCAAGTGCCACCGGCTTCCGGTGATTACGACGAAGCCGAAATGCACATTCAACCGCCGGTGGATCCTCTCTTTCGGGTGGGTGAATTGGGGCTGGCTTATGACCCAGAACGCGATATGGCCTGCCTGATTGCCCATGAGGTGCTTTCTGACCAGATTAGCGAAGAAGAAGCCGGCGTCGCCCGCTTCTGGTGCACCCGCTCCCAATTATTGGCGATGAGTTTATGGGGAATCGAGGTCGCCAACCGCGGACGGCCGATTTGTCCGCAATGCGGCCAGCCGATGGATCCCGAAGGACACTTTTGCCCGAAGAAAAACGGGCACAAGCATTAGCTCACCCAGCCGGAAGGTTTTACTGGTAAATGAAAGCAGCAGAAACCCCGCAGATTCTCACCATCCTTCAAAGCGGAGAAATGACCCTGCGGGGTCAGTTCGTTCACGGCTCCAATTACACCTTTTTAGCTGCCATCGTTCAGGAAGGCGTCGAATACCCGGCGGTTTATAAACCGGTGCGCGGCGAGCAGCCCCTGTGGGATTTTCCTGCCGGCACGCTTTCCGGCCGGGAAGTAGCGGCTTATCTGGTAAGCGAAGCGCTTGGCTGGCGGCTGGTGCCACCCACCGTTTACCGCCGCAAGGCCCCGCTGGGAGCCGGTTCGGTGCAGCTGTACATCGAACACGACCCCGAATACCACTATTTTTCCTTCACCCCCGAAGACAAGCAGCGCCTGCGTCCGGTGGTTTTATTCGATCTGGTGGTCAACAATGCCGACCGCAAGGGCGGCCATATTCTTTTAGACAGAGATCAGCACCTCTGGCTGATTGACCACGGTATTTGCTTTCATGTCGAGGATAAACTGCGTACCGTCATCTGGGATTTTGCCGGTGAGCCCATCCCCACCGACCTGCTGGCCGATTTGACTCGATTACTGAACGAACTCGAACAAAATGGCCCAGTGGTAGAGCAGCTTCAGCCCTATCTTTCGCCAGCTGAAATCCGCGCCATGCAACGCCGGACTCGCCGCTTGATTGAGCAAGGCTGCTTTCCTCATCCCACCCCCAGCCGGCGTCCGTATCCCTGGCCGCCGGTTTAAGCCTTGCCCTGACCGTTTTCATCCCGCAAGGCAAGCGGGCGCATTCCGTTGAAGGTCACCAGCAAAGACACGCCCATATCGGCCAGCACCGCCATCCACATGGTCGTCCATCCGGCCAAGGCCAGCAGGATGAAAATGGCTTTGGTCACCAGACTGAAGGCAATGTTTTGGCGAATGATGCGCTGAGTCATTCGCGCCAGCCGCACGGCAAACGGCAGGCGATTCAACCCCTCAGCCATCAGCACCACATCCGCGGTTTCCCTGGCCTGCGCTGACGCAACCCCACCCATCGCAACTCCAACCGTCGCCGCAGCGAGGGCCGGGGTATCATTGATGCCATCGCCGACCATCGCCACTGCCGTGTGACGGGAGCGCAGTTCCTGGATCCAGCGGGTCTTGTCCTCCGGCAGTAAACTGGAATGAATTTGCTGGACGCCCACCTCCCCGCCAACAGCGTGAGCCGCGGCAGGATTATCGCCAGTCAACAGGATCGGCTCCAGCCCCATCCGTTTCAACTGGCAAATCACCTCTTTGCTCTCGGGGCGCAGGGAATCACGGACTGCCAGATAACCGCGCACGCGTTCCCCATCACATACCAGCATGGCAGTTTGTCCAAGGTTTTCCGCCGATTCCACCCAATGGCACAATTCATCCGAATGGGGGTGTTCAGCCTCAAACAGCCGATGGCTTCCTATGGTTGCCAATCGGCCATTGACTTTTCCCTGCAACCCGATGCCATTCAATGCAAAAACCTTTTCCGCCGGCGGATAGCGGTTCTCCAAACCGCGCTCGGCGGCAGCGTTCACCACCGCCTGTGCCAGCGGGTGCTGGCTGCGTCGTTCAAGAGCACAGGCTAACGCCAGCACATCCTGACACCGTTCACAATCCTTACCATCCACACAATCCACCGCACGGTATGTCGTCAACACCGGTAAGCCGCGCGTGAGCGTGCCGGTTTTATCAAAAGCCACTACCCGAACCCGGCTGAGGGCTTCTAAAAATGCGCCTCCCTTGAATAACACCCCCTTCTGCGCCCCTGCTGCAATCGCGCTCACCACCGTCACCGGTGTGGAAATCACCAAAGCACACGGGCAACCGATAACCAGCAGCGCCAGACCGCGGTACAACCACCCGCGGGTACCGTCCGGCAGGTTTAGCAAAGGTTGCCCAAAGACAAGCGGCGGTATGACCGCCACCAGCACAGCCAGCGCCAGCATGGCCGGCGTGTAATAGCGCGCAAACTGATCCACAAACCGCTGGGCTGGCGCTTTCAAAGCCTGGGCCTCTTCAACCAGACGAATAATCCGGTTGAGGGTGTTATCGGCCGCCAACCGGCTCACTTCCACTTCCAAGACCGTGCTGCCGTTGATACTGCCGGCAAACACTTCATCACCAGCGGCTTTTTCTACCGGCAAACTCTCGCCGGTAATCGGCGCCTGATTGACCGTCCCAAATCCCTGGCGCACCACCCCGTCGGTTGGAATACGCTCACCAGCCGGAATGATGATCCGATCTCCAATTTGCAACTGCTCTACGGCCACCCGTTCTTCTCCATTCTCGGTCAGACGCAGGGCAGTCTGTGGAGCCAGTTCCGCCAGTTGACGGATCGAACGGCGTGCCCGTTCTGCGCTGTATCCCTCCAACGCTTCTGCAATGGCAAACAGAAAAATCAAAGAAGCCGCTTCCGGAAATTCTCCGATCAAGATCGCTCCAATCGCCGCGACAGTCATCAAAAAATTCATGTTGAAATCGCGGTTGATCCACAAATTCATCAGCGCACTGCGTGCGATGGGGTAACCTGCCAGCAGGAGCGCGCTCAATTGCAGGGCGGTTTTCAGCCAACCGCCCCAACCAACCGCAGAAAGCAAAAAAGAAACAGCAATCAAGCCGCCCCCCAGCAAAGCCAAGCGGGTCTCGCGGCTGGCAAGCAGGTAGCGAAACAAGCCGGGTAGAAAGGATTCCATCTTATCCACCGCTGCCGGTCGAGTCGAATCTTCCACCAAACGGTAGCCCAGTTGTTCAACTCGTTTTTGAATCATCTGCCGACTGACCTGTCCTTGAACGGTGAGCAAAGCAGCGCTGAAATTCAATTCCACCCGTTCAACGCCGTCCAGTTGACGAACTCCTTTTTCGATTTTCAAAGCGCAATCGGCGCAATCCATCCCCTCAATACGATAACGCTGCTCAGCCATGTGAACGGGTTGCCTCCTCGCTGAATTTTTCCGGATGGCGGATATGATCCAGTCCCATGCGGAAAAGATGCTCTACATGCTCATCGTCCAGACTGTAATACACAATTCGCCCTTCTTTGCGAAAGCGCACCAGATTCAGACTGCGCAGCAAACGCAACTGGTGCGAAACGGCGCTGTGGCTCATGCCAAGCGCTGCAGCCAGATCATGAACGCACAGCTCACCTGCCAGCAATGCGGAAATCAAGCGGACTCGGCTGGGATCGGACAGCGCACCGAAAAGCTGAGACAGACGGGTAGCCGTCCACCCATCTACCATCGCATCGAGGGCACGCTCCACCGCTTCGTGGTGAATTTGAGTATCCGTACATTTGGGAGAAATAGATTTATTCATCATCGCACTTTCAATCAAGTGATATATGAGCATATATTCACATATTGTATTCCAATCCAATGGTTTGTCAATCCTTTTTTCTGAAGTCCTTCCGATTGTGACTTTTGTCACTTGAAATGCGGTTCAATTTCATTATTCTATTTAAGTAAGGATGATCTACATCCCATAACCAACCGTTCAACTCCTCCGATCCATCGATTCCCCCCGGGATAGATGGACGATAGGGCATGAGAGGCAACTTTCATCGCCTGCCGTTTTGCAAAGGAGGGCAACCCGTTACCCCAAACGGGAATTGCTCCCTTTTTCGTTTATTAAGACACCAACTTTATTCTTTTCAAAATTTTTCAAAACGAGGAGGAATAAGCAGGGCTATTTCCGATCAGAATTCCAAAATTTTACCTTGACTTTGATCCATCCAAATCCAAATCCAGCCAAAGAAGGAGGAAACCATGTATCTTGTTAGAGTCAACATGACGGACCGCACCTATCAGGTAACCGAAGTGCCGGAAAAGTATAAATATTTAGCCGGACGCGCCTTGACCTCGAACATCGTTGCCGATGAAGTTCCACCCCTCTGCCATCCGCTCGGCCCGAACAACAAACTGGTGTTTTCGCCCGGTTTTGTGACCGGCACTAGCGCTCCCACCGCGGCGCGCATCTCGGTTGGCGGTAAGTCGCCCTTGACCGGCGGCATCAAAGAAGCCAATGCGGGTAGTTCATGGGCAGCCGATCTGGCGGTCATGCAAATCCGCGGTTTGATCCTTGAAGGACAGCCGGAAGAGAAAGGCAAATTCTGGGGATTGCATATCACCTGGGACGGTAAGCCCAAAGTTGAATTCTTTGAGGCTGACAGTTACACCAAACAACCGCTGTCGGTTGTCTATCCCCCCATTTATGAAAAGTTCGGCGAAAGGGTATCGGTGTGCAGCGTCGGCGCCGCCGCCGAATATGGTTACAGCAACTCCGGTGTTTGCTTCAACGACCAGTCCAAGCGTCCTTCCCGTTACGCCGGACGCGGCGGTTTGGGCGCCGTGATGGCTTCCAAAGGCGTCAAGTTCATCGTCGTGGATCGGCAGGGCGCGCCGGGTGTCGAAATCGCCGACAAGGCGCTCTTCGAGGAAGGGCGCAAGAAGATGATTGACGCCCTGCGAACCCACGCCATCACCAAACCTAAAGGCGGTCTCAACTCCTATGGCACAGCCATTCTGATCAACATCATGAACGAAGCCGGCGGCCTGCCGACCAAGAATTTCAGCAGCGGCCGCTTCGAAGAAGCCCCCAAGATTGCCGGCGAGGCTATTTTTGAAACCAACAAAGAACGCAAAGGCAAGGAAATTTTCAATCATGCCTGCAGCCCGGGCTGCATCATCCAGTGCTCTAACACCGTGTATGATGAACAGGGCGGTGAAATAACCTCCTGCCTTGAATACGAATCGGCCTGGTCACTGGGCGCCAACTGCGGCATCAGCGATCTGGATGACCTCGCCATGCTCAATCACCTGTGCAACGAATACGGTTTGGACACCATCGAAACCGGCACTACCCTGGCCGTTGCCATGGAGGCAGGCGTCATTCCATTTGGCGATGGCAAAGCCGCCATCAACCTGGTGCATGAGATGGGTAAAGGCACGCCGCTCGGCCGCATCTTGGGCGCCGGCACCGAAACCACTGGTCGAGTATATGGCATTACCCGCGTTCCAACCGTGAAGGGTCAATCCATCCCGGCTTATGAACCGCGCGCCGTCAAAGGTATTGGCATCACCTACGCCACCTCGACCATGGGCGCCGATCACACCGCCGGCTACACCATCGCGCCGGAGATTTTGGGCGTGATGGGCAAGGTTGACCCACTGTCCCCCGAAGGGAAAGCCGCTCTGAGCCGCGCCTTCCAGGCAACCACGGCTTTCATTGACTCGAGCGGGCACTGTCTCTTCATCGCCTTTGCCATTCTGGATATTGCCAGCGGCTATCAGGGTATGATCGAGGAGATCAACGGCGTTTTGGGTACGAACTGGACAGCAGATGACGTGGTTAAATTCGGCGCAGACGTTCTCAAAGTGGAACGGAAATTCAACGAGGCTGCCGGCATCACCAAAGCCGCTGACCGGTTGCCGGAATTCATGAGGACACAACCCCTGCCGCCCCACAACACCGTCTTCGACATCCCCGATGAAGCCTTAGATTCGGTGTACGCAGAACTATAAACCTGCTGCAGAATTACCAATCTCCATAAATTAGAACTGGAATGTCATTGCGAACCGCTCGCTGGGACAGAGCCCTGTTGGACACCAACTCAATTCGCTACCCCCTGCGGAATTCGCAATGACATTCCTTATCCCATTACCTTATAGAAGTATTTGTGGATACATTCGAGCAGATGACCGTTAAACTAGACCAAAAAGGCAATCTAAATCTCCCTATATCCTTCTTCCAGCGCCGCAACCTGCCCACCCCGCTCGAATTTTGGTTGTTCGAGCGGGAAGGCGAGCCCGTCCTCCTGCCGCGCCTCCCTAATCTGCGCAAGTTATACATCGAGGTCACTACCGGCTGCAATTTACAATGCCGTTTCTGCATGCGGAACATCTGGGATGATCCGATCGCCCTCATGTCACAAGAAATCTTTGACGCCGTTGTGGATCGGTTGCCCTATCTGCCCCAATTGGAAGAAGTCATTTTTACCAGTTTCGGTGAACCTCTCACCCATCCAAAAATCCTGAGTATGATCGAAGCCTTTACCAGCCGCGGTTTACGGGTCACGCTGGGGTCTAACGGCATTCTGCTCACCCCCAAAATGGTCACCGAATTGATCAAATTGGGAGTGTACCGCGTCATGGTTTCGATTGACGGAGCGCAAGCAGAAACCTTTCACGATTTACGCGGCGCAAATCTGCAACAGATTATTGCCAACCTGGAACAAATGCAGGAACTGAAGAAACAACATGCCAGCCGTTTGCCTGAATTAGGCATAGAATTCGTCATTCTCAAATCCAATGCGGATGAACTTCCTGCATTAGTCCGGCTGGCAGCGCGGCTGGGCGCCGCCCGCCTGATTGTCAGCAATGTTTTGGCCTACACCGAAGATATGGTGGATCAAACCCTGTACACGTATGCCCCGATGGACTCGATCAAAGGGTTTGGATTTCCCAATTTGGGCTCAGGATGGTGGTTATGGAACTTTATGGAAATGCCGCGTCTGCACTGGGGAGCTGAACGGCATTGCCGGTTCATCCATGACCGGGCAACCGTGGTTGGCTGGGATGGCGGCGTTACTCCCTGTTACGCTCTTTCACATAACTATTCCTACTACACGCTGGACGGACACAAAAAGAAAGTGAACCGCTACGTGCTGGCAAATGTTGCCCAAACCCCTCTTGATGAAATTTGGATGTCTGAGGAGTACATGCAGTATCGCAGTGAGGTAGCCGTTTATCATTTCCCCTCTTGCCCCGATTGTGATTTGCGCAGCACCTGCGATTTGCGCAAGATCAACGAAGGCTGCTGGGGAATGAACCCCTCTTGCGCCGACTGCCTCTGGTCTCAGGATATTATTCGCTGCCCATGAAAGTAAAGGTCAAACTGTACGCTACCTTCAGCCGCTATCACCCCGGAACATTGGCCGGCACGCCTTTTGAAGTGGACTTGCCGGATGGTTCTACACTGCGGGATTTAATCCATCATCTGGAAATCCCGGAAAGTGAAGTCAAAGTGTGTTTCATCAACGCCCGTATTCAAGATCTGGATACGCGCTTGAACGCGGGCGATGAAGTGGGTATTTTTCCGCCTGTAGGAGGTGGCTAATTGAGCAACATCACTGTAGATGCCTGGTTGTATGGAGAATTGGCCCGCTATGGCGGGAACCCCGAAGAACGCATTTTTGCCAACCGTAAGGTGAGTTTACCGGAAGGATCACGATTGCAGGATTTGCTGAATGCCCTCGGCATGCGCACAGAGGAGCGCGGGATTACGTTCATCAACGGCCAATTGAGCGCAATGCCCGGCCTCCAACCCGATTTGGAGCATCCACTAAAGGATGGTGACCGCGTGGCCTTCTTTCACCTGCGTTCGATGTGGCCGTTCCAGTACCGCCATGGGGTTACCATGATTCAGGAAATGCAAAGGGCTATCATCGAAACCGACCAGATGGGCTTGCACCACGCATACAGTAAAGACCAACCCAAAGAATAAATCCACCCCACTCACTCCAAGAAATTAACCGTTTGGTTGTTTTACAGGATCACAACCAAATCTTAAACCATTTTTGAACCGGTCTTAACCATCTTCTCTCATAATATCCATGAACGCAGACAGACAATATGAGGGAATATGGGACAAGCCGATTTGCACATTCACACAATTTACAGTTACGACGGAACGGCTACCGTAGAAGCCGTCCTCAAACATGCCCGCCGGGCAGGCTTGGATGTGATTGCCATCACCGACCATGATGAAATCCGCGGGGCATTACGAGCGGAAGAAATCAGCGCTCACTACAACATTGGGTTAATACCGGGCATTGAGGTATCCACTGCCGAAGGTCACCTGCTGACCCTGTTTGTGCGCCAACGCATCCCGGCCGGACGTTCATTGATTGAAACACTCCAACGGGTATACGAAGCCGGGGGAATCGCCATAGCCGCCCATCCGTTGGCAATCGGTGCGCACAGTTTGAACGAAACCGCCATCCGCCGCGCCCTGCAAACGGAAATTGGACAACAGACCTTGCTGGCGGTTGAAAGCGTCAACGCCAGCTTGTTTTACCGCGGCAGTAATCTGCGCGCTGCCCGCCTGACGCAGCGGACAGGACTGGCCGCGGTCGGGTGCAGTGATTCGCACGTTGGTTGGAACATTGGGCATGCCCGCACTGTCTTCCCCGGTAGCACAACCGCTGATCTCCGCAAAGCTTTGATGGAAAAACAAACCACGGCAGTTTATGCTCACCCTCAGCGGACTGTACTCTTTTTTGCCGATCACATTCTGCGTTCCATGTTGCGCCGGATGGGCTGGGTGAGCACATGGGGGGAATCCAGCCGCTCACCCGTGTTGAGACGCATGGAGCACGTCCACGTGGAAATTTGACGAAAATTTTAATATTCACATAGATGTATTGACGCTCAAAATTGGGTATAATTTAGCTATCCAAACGTTATCACCCTTTCTTCGCTGCTCGTCGGTATTGCATAGGGGAGGTAATCATCGAAACCGATGGCAGATTCCAGTACAAAAAACGACTCGCCCAATTCGAATTTCCAAAAAATCTATACTTCTCGTTTTGTCCAACCGTCCTCTCGGTGGGGAATGGTTCACCCTAATTCAAGACCAAACCGACGCTACCGCTATCTGTTGCGGCTCAACCGGAAATTACGCCGGGAACTGACGCATCTGCGCAATGGGAACGGCCATCTCACCGAAACGGATTTGCTTTTTCGCCAAAATTTTCTTTCATTGCCCGATCCAATTCTGATCTGGCGCAAAGACGAACAGGGCGATATCCGCCTGATGTTATTCAATCAGGCTGCCGTTGAAATGTCCTTGGGGCGCATCAAGGATTTTACAGGTATGGCGGTCGAGGATTTCTTTTCTCACGAACCGCAGGCAGCCGAAATCATCCACCAGGTGTTCCGCACCGGCAAACCTAAACGAATCGAAACACCTACCCGTCTGCGCACCACCGGTGAGGAAAAGTGGGTACAGGCCGACTATATTCGCCTTTCGCACCGTTACCTTCTGAATATCATTCGCGACATCACCCATCAAAAACTCAAACAGCAAGCCGAGGAAGAACAACGCTCTAAAATTGAATTGCTGCGCCAGGCGATGACTGCTTTCACCTCGGTGCTGAATCTGCGACAGGTGCTTTCACAGGTAATGGAATACCTGAAAATGCTCATCCCCTACGACCGTGCCTTCTTGTTTCTCCTGGATAAGGATGAACTGGAAATTGCCGCGGCAGCCGGTTTTGCCGAAAATGACGATTACATCGGCAGGCGCATTTCTGCCCGCAACCCGCAATTTGAAGCCATCAACCGCAACCGCTATCCGCTCTATTTGGATGATGCTGAGACCTACCGCCCGTTTCAGGAATTGGGTGACCTGAACTGCGGGAAATCCTGGCTGGGTATTCCCATGCTCGGTCATGGACAGATCATTGGGTACCTAAGTATCTACAATACCAACAGCAGTGTTTACGGCGGTCAGGAAGCCGAACTGGGACAAACCTTTGCCAATCAGGCAGCCATTGCCATTGAAAACGCCCGGCTCTTCCAGCAAGTTCAGCAATATGCCATTACGGATGGATTAACCGGTTTTTACAACCGGCGGTACTTTTACGAACTGGCAGAAATCGAAATGCGACGCTCCCAACGGTATGGCAGCGATCTCTCTTTGATCATGATTGACATTGATCTGTTTAAGAATGTCAACGACCGCTTGGGGCATACCGCTGGTGATCAGGTTTTGATTCGGCTCAGTCAGTGTTTGCGTTCACAAATTCGCGCCAGTGACAGCATTGGCCGCTATGGAGGGGAGGAGTTTGTAATCCTCCTGCCAGAAACCAATCTCAAAAATGCGAATGAAGTGGCCGAACGGTTGCGAAAGTCAGCAGAAGAATGCACCACTTTCATTGGTCATACGGCTGTCCAAATCACCATCAGTTTGGGGGTTGCGCAGATGGATGAGGACTGCCAGACCACAGATGATCTTTTCCACCGCGCCGATCGTGCTCTGTATCTGGCAAAACAAAACGGACGCAACCGAGTTTGCAACTAGCAGACCTATTTGGCACAATAACCTGCTATAATTTATTTTTAATCACAAAAATAATAGCCAACCTGCCGAAGGAATTCTTTTCATGCGCCGTGAAGTGTTGACCTGGAACGACGTTGACAAACTCATTGATCATCTGATCCCACAATTCGAGGTAGAATTTGACGCCATGGTGATGATCACCCATGGCGGAATTATTCCCGGTGGAATGCTGGCTGAAGCCCTCAAATTGAGCATCATATTAACCGCCTCGGTTGACTTTCCTGCCGAAATGGAACAGGAACACGATAAAGAAAAGACCCGCTGGCTGGCATGGCCCAAGTTCTTACAATTTCCGGAAAATAATTTATTGCGCGGCAGACGCATTCTGGTGGTGGATGATGTTTGGGGTTCGGGTCGAACGATCACAGCGGTAAAGAACCGCATTACGGCTGCTGCCGGCATACCCTACACTTGCGTCCTTCATTTCAACCCTTACCGCAACCTGTTCGGTACCGCCCGCCCCGATTACTACGCCGCGATTACCGACGCCTACATCGTCTATCCGTGGGAAATTGCCCGCGGCACGCAAAACCTTTTGCTTCGCGATTTGTAAGATAAAAAACAGCGGAACATCCTCCGGCGATGTCCGCTGTTTTACGGTTTCATTCTTGGTATCAGAAATTATGGGGTTGTTTCCTTTTTGGAAAAAATGCGTCCCGGCTGCCAGGGAGTGCCTAACATCGGCAAGACGAATCGGTCCAAACCCCACCAGCCCGCATTTTTCCACGCAAGGATAAGGAAAACAGAAAGCGTGAATAGTACCGGATTGATGCTGGCAGTGCCAGCCATCATAAAATTCCAGTTCATAAAACCGCCAAAAAAGGCTGCTATGCCGGTGAACAATCCCAAAATCAAGGCGATTCCCACCAGAATCTCCCCTGCTACAACAAGTTTCGCAAACCAGGTATATGCGCCTGCATCCAAGAGAGATTGAATAAAAGCCCGATACCAATCGAAAGCAATGGCAGGTCGTGCTGGTGGCTCAGGCACCAGCACTGCTCGTTCCCAAAAACCTTTGAGTGCCTCACCGGTTTGAACCCAGGCAGGATTGGAAAGTTTTCCCCATCCTGAGGTCAACCAGGTATAGCCGACATACAGGCGGGCAATCAACCATAACCACGCCCATTGAGGGCTGCCAAACAGCGCCTGAGCAGCGGGAGGATCATTAATCCCAATCACATTTTGTGTACGTGATGAAGTGGTCATAACCCTATCCTTTCGTAACACGAGATATTGGATGATATTATCCTAATTAATATCATACCCGTTCTTAAATTTTTTTCAATAACGAATATCACATAATTCGGTCAACCAATCGGGTGATCAGGAAGGCAAAAGAACCTGACAATAGGCAGTGCACATTTTGCCAAGATCAAAATATTCTTCCGCCACCCGGCGGGCAGCCAAACGAAAGCGCGCCTGATCCCGAACGATTTCCATAATGGCTTCTGCCAAAGGCTCAAAGCGTGGTAATTCGGCACGCCACGCATTATTTCCGTAATCTACCACCCGTCCGCTATCCCCCATGACCAGTTCAGGAAGCGCACCGGTTGCGAAAGCAGCCACCGGCGTGCCACATGCCATTGCCTCAATGACCGAATTCGGACAGGCAGCGTGCAAGTCCGTGGACAAAAACAAGTGGGCTTGCCGGTTCAAAGCCGGAATTTGCTGGTGCGGGACCACTCCCGTCCAAATCATTTTCAAGCCAGGATAGATTTTTGAAATTCTACTGGCATCGGATTGAACCACCTCTCCCGTGATCACCAATTCAACCGGCTGAACCAAGCGGTTTTGAAGCGCATTTCCAACACCCGCAGCAATTTCCAGCCCGATTTCAAATCCACCCTTTAAGTGCCCTTCTACCACCTGCACCCTCACCCGGTCTGACGGTGGAGTTTCATTGCCAACCGCTGAAAACTCGGATAAATCCACCCCGTTCCAAATGACCGTATTCTCAACTCCCGTCTTTCCATATTCTTTTTCCCACCAGCGGCGTGCAAACTCACTCTGATACACTACAAAATCTGCCAAAAAGCGCCGGGTGAACCTCAACAGCAAATTTCCCACCTCAGCCCGTAAAAAATGCTGCACGCCGGTCTTGCGATGGCGGTGAATCCAGTTGATACCGTTCAAACGTTGTACCACCCGCACCCCACGACGACGCGCTTGTAAAATCGGCTGAATGTGACGTGTCCCGGCAATGATCAAAATGGCGCGGGTATCCCTTTGGTTGGGATCATGATGAACCTCGATCCCCAGTTTTGCCATGCCGGCTTTGAATCGCGCTGAAAAGGTGGCTGGCCCGGCGAGAGCATGGATCTGGGGAAGCAGGCAAATGCTGCCGCTGGTCATCGCCCTCCGGCATCCTTAAAATTCAATATGGCTGCCACAATCCTTTCAGCTGCATGCCCATCTCCAAACGGATTCTCAGCCTTGACCATTGAACGGTAGGCATTTTCATCTTCCAGCAACCGGCCGGCTTCATACACAATCCGTTCCGTGTCCCAACCAACCAGTTTCAACACGCCGGCCTCCACCCCCTCAGGACGTTCGGTAGTATTTCGCAGCACCAGCGTAGGCTTTCCTAATCCAGTGGCTTCTTCTTGTATCCCGCCCGAATCGGTCAATACCAGCCGAGCAGCCCGCAGCAGGTGTACCATGGTCAAGTATTCCAGCGGCGGCAGCAGAGCAATGTTTTGTACGCCGTTGAGCAAGCGGTACACGGGTTCTTGAACATTTGGATTCAAATGAACGGGATAGATCACCTGAATGTCGTTTGGATAACGGTTTGCCAGACGCTGGATGGCATGACAAATCGCCTCCAGCGGCTCGCCAAAATTCTCGCGCCGGTGAGCAGTAACCAGCACCAACTGCTTTCCTTGCGGGCCAATCTGGTACTGGGTTAGGATCTGGCGCGCTTCGTCGGGCATCGGACGACCAACAATGTCATTCAGAGCATCAATCACCGGGTTGCCGGTGACCACAATCCGCCAATCGTCAACTCCTTCCCGCAGCAGGTTTTCACGGCTATGCTGAGTCGGAGCAAGGTGTAAATCAGCCACCACACTGGCTACACGGCGGTTGACTTCCTCCGGAAAAGGCTGCCAGCGGTCGCCGGAACGCAAACCGGCTTCCACATGCCCAACCCTGATTCGTTGATAATACCCCAGCAGCGCTGCCGCCATCACCGTAGTCGTATCCCCCTGCACCAGCATCCAATCCGGCTGAATATCGCGCAGCACGGGGTCGAGGTGGGTAAAAATGGCGGCTGTCAACTGCGCCAGGGTTTGGTTGGGCTGCATCAGATTGAGATCATAGTCGGGTTGAATGGCAAACAATTCCAAAACCTGATCGAGCATCTGGCGGTGCTGGGCAGTGACAATTACCCGCGATTCAATCTCAGGCGTGTTTGCAAGCGCCTGAACCACCGGCGCCATCTTAACCGCCTCCGGACGGGTGCCAAAAATGGAAACCACACGTAATTTTCGGCTCATTGGATTTTACCTGCCCCCAGCCGAAAAACCTGAAAACCGGCTTGCTTCCACTCGTGTGCCTTCCAGCCATTGACGGCATCCAGCACCACTCGCGCTTTGGTCAATTCGGCAATCCGCTGCGGAGCCAGCGTCTTGAACTGGTCGTGCGCAACCAGCAGGATGATCAGTTCAGCCGACTCAACGGCTGCCTGAAGCGAGTCCGTGCTGGCGATGCCATTGGAAGCATAATCGGTCTTATACGGCTCATAAGCGCGGACATCCGCACCGGCCGATATCAGCAAATGCACCACTTCGATGGCCGGACTTTCACGTAAATCATCCACATTGGGCTTGTAAGCCAGACCCAACGCGGCAATGTTTCGCCCGCTCAAGTCGCCCAGAATTCGCTGTACCAGCTGCACCACAAAGCGCGGCTGGTCATCGTTGACGCGGCGCGCTGTGCGGATGAGCGGCGTCAGGTCGGGGGCAGCCTCCACTAAAAACCAGGGATCCACACTGATACAATGCCCCCCCACACCGGGGCCGGGAGAGAGAATGTTGACTCGCGGATGGCGGTTGGCCAACCGAATCGCTTCCCACACATCCACCCCAAAACGATCCGCCAGTCGTGAAAACTCATTGGCAATGGCAATATTGACATCCCGATAGGTGTTTTCCATTAACTTGACCATCTCAGCGGTGGTTGCATCGGTCAGGATGATCTCGCCGCGCACAAAGATGGAATACAAATCCCGGCCGGCCTGTGCCGATTCGGGGTTGATGCCGCCGATGATACGAGCATTCTCTATTAACTCGCGCAAAATCTGTCCGGGCAATACTCGCTCCGGCGAGTAGGCAAGAAAGAAATCCTGCCCGGCTTTGAGACCGCTTTTTTCCAGAATTGGCGCAACCAGGTTGACCGTTGTCAAGGGCGGCGAAGTCGACTCGAGGATGACCAGATTGCCCTTGCGCAGGTAAGGGACGATCGCTTCGCTGGCCGATTGAACAGCACGCATATCTGCCCGCTTATTCTCGTAAAAGGGAGTCGGTACAGCGATGATGAACGCATCCGCCGGTTGAGGCTGTTGACTGACCATGAGATTGCCGGAACGCAGCGCAGCCTGAACCAGCGTCCGCAATCCGGGTTCGTACAGATGTAAATGACCATTTTGCAGGCCATTGACAATTTGAGGGTTGACATCCACCCCCACCACTTTCAACCCGTGAGTAGCAAAGGTGCTGGCCGTGGGCAGGCCAATGTATCCCAATCCTAATACACAAATTTTTTCAAAATTCACAAGATCTCCCTAAGAACTGATTGAATTCTGCGGGAATTATATCCCAAACCTTCCCGAACTCACCGAAATCGGCTCGCAAGCCGGCTTGAAAGTATAATTGAAGAGATGTCTATCTCGCCCGCTTCTACGCCGCCCCGCTCGGCTGTCCACCAAATTGCCCGGGCTGCCGGTACAGTCATGGTTGCCTTTGTGCTGACCCAAATTTTGGGTCTGGTGCGTACCATTCTTGTGTATCGTGCCTTTGGCACCAGCGCTGATCTGGATTCGTTCAATGCCGCCAACCGCGTAACCGAGATGCTTTTCAATCTCATGGCCAGTGGCGCTCTGGGATCTGCCTTCATTCCCACTTTTACTGGATTGCTTGCCCGCGAGCAACGCCAAACAGCGTGGAAACTGGCGTCCGCAGTTGCCAACCTCTTGCTGATAGCCCTGACTTTAATCGCCGGCCTGATCTTTTTCTTTGCTCCTCAAGTCGTACGGCAAGGATTATTCCTTCTTGCGCCCGACCTCTCCATTGGGCAGGAACAGACCACCATCGTCCTGTTGCGCTGGCTGTTGCCAACCGTCATTTTGTTTGGCTTGAGCGGCCTGGTGATGGGTATCCTCAATGCGCACCAAAAATTCTGGCTGCCTGCGATTGCTCCCGCCATGTATTCCCTCGGGCAGATTGGCGGCGTGTTGCTGTTGCCCGCCGAGTGGGGCATTTACCGGCTGGCAGTCGGCGCATTGATCGGTTCGGCTTTGCATCTGGGCGTGCAGGTACCCCAACTACTCCGCTTAGATGTCCAGTACACCGCCACGCTCGGCATCCGCATGGCCGAAGTTCGGGAAGTGGCTCGTCTGATGGGACCGCGGGTATTAGGGGTTGCGGTTGTCCAAATCAATTTCATTATCAATACTGTCATCGGTCTCAGTCTGCCGGAAGGCAGCGTTTCTTCCCTGACCCTTGCCTTTACGCTCATGCTCATGCCACAGGCTGCCATTGCTCAATCGGTTGCCATTGCCGCCATGCCGACCTTCTCAGCCCAGGCCGCTCTGGGTCAATTCGATGAAATGCGCGCCTCGCTCTCTGCCAGCCTGCGGGGAGTCTTGTTACTTGCTGTGCCGGCCGCGCTGGGCCTAATTGCCGTTCGAATCCCGCTCGTCCGCTGGCTCTATGAGGGGGGTGAGTTCACTCCCCGCTCGACCGAAATGGTCGGCTGGGCTTTGTTCTGGTATGCCTTGGGACTGGTTTTTCATTCTCTGCTGGAGATCATTGTGCGGGCTTTTTATGCCCTGCACGATACCCGCACGCCGGTCAGTGTAACTGCCGGCGCCATGACTCTTAACATCGTCTTCAGTCTGACATTTCCATCCCTCTTTGCCCGTCTTGGCTGGATGCCGCACGGCGGATTGGCCCTGGCGAACTCGCTGGCAACCTTTCTGGAATGCAGTCTGCTCCTGTTTTTATTGCGCCGCCGACTGGGAGGGCTAGAAGGGAGGCATCTCCTGCAAGGGACGCGCTATGCGCTGACCAGCGCTTTGGTCATGGCGGGCATAATCGCCCTGTGGCTGCAATTCACCCCTCCCCTCGGTTCTGGTTTCCTTGTCCTTAGCACGGTTATGATCGGCGCAGGGGTGTACACAGGCATGCTCTGGCTGCAACGCGTTCCTGAATTACACATGCTCTGGCAGAGTTTCATCCGTCGAGCCCAAAACATGCTTGGCGCACGATTTGGTTGAGGATTTGACCCACTTTCAAGAAGGAGGAAGATCATGAGCAGTTCGATCGGTAAAACTTTTTGGCAGCAAACCAAACACGCTTTTTTACCAGCCTCTCCGCAAAGTCAGGGAGAACCGCAGCCGCCGCTGGAGTTACCCTACGAGCCGACCACCGCTTTGTTTCCGCTGGTAAATCCAGATCGGCTTGATCTCCCGGCCGCTTCGCTTTGGGAGGTGATGAATCGACGGGCTACTTTGCGGCGCTACAGCAGTGCACCTCTGACGCTTGACGAACTTTCAGCGTTGTTATGGTTTACGCAGGGTGTCAAAGAGGTCACCAACCGCCCGGTAACTCTGCGTACTGTGCCTTCGGCGGGTGCCCGTCATGCCTTTGAAACTTATTTGTTGATCAACCGCGTGACAGGTCTGCAGCCGGGACTGTACCGATATGTGGCGCTGGAACACGCCCTCTTGGGTTTGAATTTCGACGAAAATATCAACGAAAAACTCACTCAGGCATGCTTCAATCAGCGTCAGGTAGCCACCAGTGCGGTTTCGTTTTTCTGGGCTGCTGTCGCCGAACGGATGTTTTGGCGTTATCCTGAGCGCGGATACCGCTATCTGCTGTTGGATGCTGGTCACATCTGTCAGAATTTGTATCTGGCTGCCGAAGGTCTCGGCTGTGGCGTTTGTGCCATTGCCGCGTATGATGATGATGCCATCAACGCAGCCTTAGGGTTAGACGGAGAGTCCATCTTTTTGGTTTATGCTGCCTCTCTGGGCAAACGGATGAGTTAGACCGGCATCACACACTGTTATTACGCAACTTTTTTAGTACAAGTTCATAATCCTGACGATTGGGTGGATTGAGTCGGATGATTTCCTCAACCACGCGGATAGACGACTCGATATCTCCCGCCTCTGCATATTTTTCTGCCAGCACATCCAGCTCGGCAATCGCTTCAGGTATTTTCTGAGCACGCTTGTATAAATCTGCCAATCGGCGGTGCAATTCATACTTATCCGGCAATTCAAACAGAATTCCTTTGACAAATTGTATCGCCGCTTCATGCTGATGCAGCCCTTCCAGAATGCCGATAAAGTTGTCCAATTCTAGGTATGCTGCCTTATCCTGACCAACCTGGAAATTCAAAACCACAATCCGGGTGCGTAACGTGGAATCATTGGGCTGAAGCGAACGCATCTGTTCGTAAAAACGCAGCGCCTGACGCCATTCCAAACGCTGCATATCAATCTCCGCCAGACGGCCGAGTAACTGATAAGCCCACTGCCGGCTGCGCCGGGACTGCTGGGCAAGTTTCAACGCATCCAGATAGGTTTGGCGGGCGGCTTCCAACTCAGCCAACTGATCATAGAATTCGGCAATCTCAATGTACTGCTGGATGGCATCATCCATTCGTCCCTGTTCGGTGAGCATGCGCAGCAACTTTTTGCGGATGTTGAGATCAGCAGGTGAAAGTTGTTTTACCCTCTCCAGGATTTGAATGGCCTGACTGGCTTCGCCGCGCAGATTGTAAAGGTCTGCCACCAGCAAAAATTTAGTAATGGCTTCCTGCATCTGACCGCTGGCCACCAGCAGTTCAGCAATTTGAACATGCAGGGGCAAATAGGTGGGCGCATAATCTATGGCATAGTGAGCTTCTTCCAAGGCAGTGCGGTATTTGCCCTGCTGCATATAATCTCGGATTCTGCCGATTGCTTCAATCACCTCAGAACTGCGTGATTCGAGCAACAGGCTTGCCAGCGGTAGTGGCGGTGAATTCGGTGGCGGCGGTAACTGTTCCCGCGCCTTGGTCAGGTATTGACGCCAGTCACCGCGCAGCAATTGACCTGCAATCGTATCACACAACGTTTTCAAGGATTGTGGGTCTTCCATTTGCGACTGGACTTCGATAATTGGCTCATAAATCTGGCGCAGTTCTTCCCTCTGCTCCAACGCAACTGTTTCAACATCAGCCAGACGAAGCGCCTGTAGATATGCCGTAGCAGCTTCTTTGTAGTTGCCGGCGCGGTAATGGATTTTGGCCAGAAGCAGATAAGACCCCAACGAAAACTCAGGGTGCTTTACTGCTTTGAGAAGAATCGGCAGGGCTTTTTGATGCTGCTTATCCGCCAGCAACAACCCCAAATCAAAGTACAGGGCGGGGTGAGAAAATCCCAAATCATAGGCTCGTTCCAATTCTTCCGCCGCCTGTTTCTCCTGCCCCATGGTTTGCGATTCAATGGCCTGCCCAATGTGGAGCAGCACTCGGGTGCGGGTAGATGGATCGAGAACCAGCTCGCCTGTTCCTCGCATCAACGCATTAATTCCCCGCCGAGGAGAGGGACTTTCTGCACCGGAAAAATCTTCCGGCGTATCAAACAGCAGTTCGGCCAGTTGAATAAGAGCCCGCTGGCGGGTTTCGGCAATCGGATCCATCCAAGCAGGGCGGTCCGCTTCCTTGGGGGCTTCCAGCTGTTTGACCTCCGCCATCCGCATTGGGCCCGTCCCGCCGCGTGGTCGCAGCGGTTTGGGCATTGGCTGACCAATTTTAAGCATCTGCAAGGCTTGGGTGGCCTCAGCGCTGCCGGGAATCAACTTGAGGGCGTAAAGCACAATTTGCTGGGCTTTCTGGGCATCCCCTGCATGTTGCATCAGACTGGCACAGGCAATCAACTCCGAGACAGCCTCAGCCTTCTTACCAAGCCGCTCGTAAATCAAAGCAAGACGCGAATGAGCCGTGAAAATTTCGGGGTTCAGGCTGAGGACGCGCTGCCAGCCCTCAATAGACTTTTCTACATCTCTGGCTTTGAGGTGAAGTTCGGCGGCCTGCATCCCGGCGCGAATGGCTTCGCTTAATCGGCCCTGCCGTTCGTAAATACGGGCCATTTTTTCGGGCGGAATGGGGTCATCGGGGTTGATCAGCGCAACCCGCTTATACACCTGCAGGGCCTCGTCAAATTCCTGCAATTCAAACAACGCCAAACCCAAATTACTGAGCGCGGCCGCATGCTCCGGAAACTCCTCCAAAGCCGCTCGGTAATAGTGAACTGCCTGCTCCCATTCTTGATCCCAAGCGGCCGAGTGACCCTTGTTCATGGCTTCCTCGAATAGTGTCTGATTGCCAGCCATGTTCCTTTGCTTTACTCCCTCAACGCTTTATGTATTCTTTACTTTAACCGATAGATGCCGAAAACGCAAAGCAAATCGGATAACAAATCCGCAAGGTGACCGCCATTGCCGGTTTCACGATAACACCTCCAACGAACCCCAATTTTGCCCCCAACGGGCTTCGGTCACCAGCGGAATTGAGAGCGGATAGGCATTTTCCATCACCTCACGCACGACCCGCACGGTTTCATCCCGTTCGTTTTCCGGCACTTCCAAAACCAGTTCATCATGCACCTGTAATAACATTCGAGCTCCCAAACCAGCCGCTTTCAAGGCCGGCGGCAAACGTACCATTGCCAGTTTCATAATATCCGCAGCAGTGCCCTGTACCGGGGCATTGATGGCTTCCCGCTCCTCGCGGGCACGCAGCGCGGGGTTGGCATTGCTCTTTAAATTGGGGAAGTACCGCCGCCGCCCCAATAGTGTTTCCACATATCCCTGACGGGAGGCCTGTCGGCGCAGACCGTCTAAAAAGGCTTTTACAGCGGGAAACTGTTGAAAATAAGCTTTGACAAAGTTTTCAGCCTCGGCCAGAGTCAGATCGGTGGAACGATGCAGCCCAAAAGCGCTCATCCCATAAATCAGACCGAAGTTTATCGCCTTGGCATGGCGGCGCTGCTCTTTCGTCACCTGATCCAGGCTCACCCCATAAATTGCGGCGGCAGTCGCCGCATGGATATCCTGCCCGGCGCGGAAAGCCGTCAGCATGGCTTCATCCTGGGCCATGTGGGCCACGATCCTCAACTCAATTTGCGAATAGTCCACTGACAGCAGGCGATAACCCGGCGCGGCAATGAAAGCATTGCGCACCAGCCGCCCGGTCTCGGTGCGGGTAGGAATGTTTTGCAAATTTGGGTCAGAAGAAGCCAAGCGCCCGGTGACCGAGCCAGTCTGATTGTAGGAAGTGTGCACACGCCCCGTACGCGGGTTGATTTGCTGCGGGAGCGCATCCACATAGGTTGATTTGAGTTTTGCCAATTCTCGGTATTCCAGAATCTGATCTACGACCGGGTGCTGATCGCGCAATTCTTCCAGCACCCCCGCCGATGTTGAATAATGCCCCGAGGCGGTCTTCTTGCGCCGATCCGGCGGTTCCAACCTGAGCGTCTCAAACAGCACTTTGGACAATTGCTGGGTCGAATTGAGGTTGAACGAATACCCCACAATCTGGAAAATGTCCTTCTCGATTGCCTGCATTCGGCGGGACAACTCGTGTGACATCTGCTTCAAAAACGGCACATCCAGCATGACGCCATTGCGTTCCATCATTCCCAGAACGGGCACAAGCGGCATTTCTATTTCTTCAAACAAACGAGTAGCATTCACTTGTTCCAGCCGTTCGCGCAGGAGGGGCATCAACCGCAGGCATATTTCCGCGTCCGCTGCTGCATAGGCCGCTACTGTCTCGATCGGTACCCGATCCATAGTCAACTGGTTTTTGCCTTTGCCAATTAATGCTTCGATGTGGGTCATTTGTACATCCAAGTAAGACTGTGCCAGTTCTTTCAACCCCAAATTGTAATTTTCCGGCTGCACCAGCCAGGCAGCAATCATCGTATCGAATGTCAATGGCGTAACCGGCAGCCCCTGATTTTCCAGCACCAGGGCATCGTACTTCAGGTTGTGACCAATTTTAGCCACCTGAGGTGAAGTCAATAGCGCGCGGAGCGCCTCAAAAACCTCCTCGGCAGGCAGTTGTTCCTCCCCCGTCCGATGACCAACCGGCAGGTAATAGCCCCTGCCGCTTTCAAAGGCCAGTGAAATTCCCACCAACTCCGCCCGCATCGGATCGGTGGATGTCGTTTCGGTATCCAGAGAAATCAGGCGGACATTTTCCAGTTTTCGGCACAGTTCCGCCAAGGCATCACGGGTTTGGATGATTACCCATGTTCCATCCTGAGGCGGGGGTTCACCAATCTTCACCAACGGTTCGCCAAACAGCGACAATTGCTGACCGGCGGTCGGGACAGGTTCAGTCTTATTTTCCAGTTTCCTCAGGCGCGGCATGAGGGAACGAAATTCAAGGCTCTGGAAAAACTCCTCCACCGCCGCCAGGTTGATTTGATCCGTTCGCGCTTTTTCCAGCGATAGCATCACCGGCAAATCCGTGCGGATGGTGGCCAGCTGCCGGCTCAAGTAGGCTTTTTCGCGGTCTTTATCAAGCAGATTGCGCACCCGCGGGGGTATCTCATCCAAATGAGCATAGATGTCATCCAAATGGGCATATTGCTGCAGTAACATTACAGCCGTTTTTTCCCCGATTCCTGCCACACCGGGTATGTTATCCGATTTATCCCCCACTAAGGCTTTGTAATCCACAACCTGTTCAGGGCGGATTCCAAGCGTTTCGATGACCTCTTTAACGCCGTAATCCCGCGCTTCGGAGAGTTTGCTGCCAGCCAGATTGACCATAACCCGCTCGTTGACCAGTTGCAGCAAATCCCGGTCACCGGTGATGATTTTCACCGCCAATCCATTCTCGGCCGCCTTGCGGGCAATGCTGCCCAGTACATCATCCGCCTCAAAGCCTTCAGCCTCCAGACGTGGAAAGCCAAAAATGTCCACCATCTCGCGGATGCGCTCGATTTGGGGACGTAATTCATCCGGCATTTTCGCGCGGGTGGCTTTATATTCGGGATACAGATCGTTACGGAAAGTTACCCCCGTATCGAAAGCAACTGCCAGATATTCGGGGTTTTCCTGTTCCAGCAAGCGCAGCAAAACGCTGGCAAAGCCGTAAATACCGGCGGTTGGTTCACCGCTGCTGGTAGTCAGTTGCTGACCGGAAAGGGTGATGGCAAAATAGGTACGATAGGCTAATGCGTGTCCATCAATCAAATAAAGAATTGGCGGCATTGATTCTCACCTGAAAATTGATTTTCGCCCACACGTCGGTCATCACGAGGAAAGGAATCCCTGCCGGCGGCGGGTTCGGATGATAAAGTCCTCGATCAAAGGCGTTTCGGGAGCATTTCGACTACGCAGGATCAGGTGAGCCGAAGCCCAGAAATTACCCTTGCCTGCCAGTTCGGGGATACAATCCGCGAGATGGCTGGAACTTTGATCCCGTACAATCCGAACCACATGGCCGGGTGATACGGCTGGCGGCAAATTGACCGTCCACATCAGGTAACGCGGTTCAATGTTCAGCGACTCCAGCGTGTACCCCAGTGTAGCACAAAAATCCGGTATCCAGCGCTGCAGCTCCTCACCGATTTCCCCTGTCAGGGTCACCTCCGGATAACGAGGTAATAGAATGCAGGTATAGGACTGACGCGCCTTTGTATTCAAATCATCTCCCTTTGGGGGAGTCTCAGTTTTGCGGCTGGGACGAGTATCTTCCAATGCAGCCGGGTTTTCACCGGAAAGCGATTCCGCCTGAACGACGCTTTGCGGGATGAATTCATCCGTCTTGGTTTCGCCCCACACCCCGCTCTCCCGGGACAAATTCCCTTCCGGCTGCCAGTCCTGGGGCAGGGACGGGCGTTCTTCTCTCAGGGGGTCAGGTGGCGGCACACTCCCCAGCAAATCATCCAGCCTGATTTGATCAAACTCAGCATTCATTCCTTCTTCATCGAACTCGAAGTCCTCCACCGCTTTGGTCAATTCCTCTCCATCGGCAGCAGGAGAATTGAATACACCGAAGTGCGGGGTTTCCTCCGCCACATCAGTTGGCGGTAAATCCTTCCAGCGTTGGGCAAACCACTGACTCACCCGGCGCGCTTCCCGCAGGGAGGTACGCGCATCAAACAACAGCCCCAATGGCATACCTTCGGAAAGCAGGGTGGCGTAAAGCAGCACATCTCGGTTGGCAATGTGTGGACGGAAGTAGCGAATGAGATCGGTTCGCCGTTCGCTTTGCCAGAAACGCCCTAAAACCAGTCCCGCTTCTCTTAAGTCCTCTTCCTCTAAAGTTCCAACCATCAGCGGAGGTTGACCCTGACGCAGAATGACCACCCCCCACGCTCTTGCCTCATCCAGCCAAGATGAGAGGATCTGATTTGGGTCAGACAAAGGCTGTGAAAGCGCTTCAACCGGCGACGGAAGATTTTGGGGATAACCCCCGCTTTCCTGTAAGGCAGATAACAAATCGGGCAGGTAAAACGGTTTGATCAGCACGGTTGACGGCCGAAGCAGCCCCACTAACGGATGAAAACGGTCATTGTCAGGCGGAAAAATGATCAAGCGGCATGGTTGTGTCTCCTGCACCACTTGAAGCCAGGTTTGTTGAATTTCCTCTCCTCCATCCAAATCCAGCACCAGCGCCTCGAAATCCGCCTTTACCAGCATCTCACGGGCTTCTTCGACCTGACCGACGGCAGTAACTTGGCTGAAACCGCTGCCTTTCAGGCTGTTCACCAACAGCGCGAGGAAGGGCTCATGAATGCTGAAAACCAGTACTTTGCCATCCATATTTTAAAGTCTATCACGTGCCGAAATGGGATACAAGCCAATTTTTAGCCAACCCGATTCTGGTTTCATACCTTTTCTGTTGCAACTCTCATACCCGCTTCAGATCGCCGCGATGATGGAATGCTGTTTGCAATCCTCCTCCAATAAGGCTATACTAAATAATATACCGGAGGAGATATGTTTCCACTCAAAGACACCATTCGTTCCAGGTCGCTTCCCATCATGACCTGGCTCATCATTCTTGCAAACACCCTCGTGTTTTTCGTCGAACTGGATCTTACTCCCTTTCAACTGGAACGGTTTATCCGCACTTTTGGCCTGGTGGGAACCCGCCTGCAAATTGACAACCCGGTTACCTGGTACCCCCTGCTGACCCACATGTTCCTGCACGGCGGGTGGGTACATTTCATCAGCAACATGTGGACACTGTTCATCTTTGGAGATAATGTCGAAGACCGCATGGGGTCGTTTCGATTTCTCATGTTCTACCTGATGGGAGGCATCGCCGCCGGCCTGATGCAGGCGCTGCTGGGCGCGCCCAACATTCCCTCGATTGGCGCTTCAGGAGCGATTGCAGCCGTACTGGGCGCTTACTTCCTGTTTTTTCCGAACGCGCAAGTCATCACTTTTGTGCCGGTTTTCTTCCTGCCGTGGTTTGTCCATATTCCTGCCGTCATCTATCTGGGCTTCTGGTTCATTTCCCAGTTGTTTTCGGGACTGGTATCTCTTGCCCTGCCAGCCGGTATGAGTATGGGCGGGATTGCCTGGTGGGCGCACATCGGCGGTTTTTTGTTCGGCTTACTGCTTGCCTTACCGTTACGTTCTTCCAGACGCACCAAAATGTACTGGTATCGCGATGAGTACTACCCATGGTAACCCACAATCCTTAAGATTCTTGATGGAGGCTTTATGGAACTGATCAATCTTCTCTGGCTCTTTCTCATCGTTTCCAGTCTGGTACCCCTCTTTCGGCAAAAAATGATCGAGGCAGACCGCCTTCGCTTGATGAGAACCCTTGAAACCAAACGTGGCTCCCGAGTGATCGCTCTGATTCACCGCCAAGAGAGCATGAATTTTCTCGGTTTTCCGGTCGCCCGATATATTGACATTCAGGACTCCGAACAAGTCCTGCGCGCCATCAAACTCACCGACCCAAAGCTTCCCATTGACATCATTCTCCACACGCCAGGCGGCCTGGTGCTGGCGGCTGAGCAAATTGCCAATGCCCTGGCCCGCCACGAGGGGAAAGTTACGGTGATGGTACCGCACTATGCCATGTCCGGCGGCACGATGATCGCACTGGCAGCCGATGAAATCATCATGGACGAAAATGCCGTACTCGGCCCGGTAGATCCGCAAATTGGCAACTTCCCGGCGGCTTCCATTTTGCAAGTGGTAGCCGAAAAAGACCGCAACCGCATGGATGATGAAACCCTGATTTTGGCGGATATTTCGCGGAAAGCCATTGAACAAGTCAAAGCCACCATCCGCCGAATTGCCTCGGTACACTATCCCGCCGAAAAAGCCGAACATTTAGCCGAAGAACTGGCAACCGGCAAGTGGACGCATGATTATCCCATCAGCGTGGATGAAGCCCGTCAATTGGGCCTGAACGTCAAAACCGACCTGCCCGAAGAAATCTACCAGTTGATGAACCTGTATCCGCAAACCCTGCAGCGCCGTCCATCGGTGGAGTACATCCCACTGCCCTATCCTGCCCGTCCTGCCCTGCCGGCGCGCAAAACCAAAAGCGAATGAACCCTGGATTGGAAGTTTTCCTAAAAACAGATGAGGAGGTAAAATGAATACGGAAAATGGCGCAGTTGATCTCAACCGCTCCGCCTTGGAGGAATTGACCGCTGTACCAGGCATTGGCCCGGCGCTGGCAGAGCGAATCATCGCTGCACGGCCGTTTCGTTCACTGGATGACCTGACTCGTGTCAGCGGAATCGGACCGGCATCTCTGGAAAAGCTCAAACCCTATTTGAAAGTGGAAATTTCAACCATTGCCGAAACGGAAGAAGAAAGCGAAAGGACATCCAGCGAACCGACGGCAGTTTCACTAGCCCCGCTGGAAGAGAGAGAAGTTGAAGCCGAACACGTGGAAAGCCCTGCCGCGAAAACGCCAGAGGTAGAAGTGGAAACCCTCCAAACCGAAGACGAAACTCAAGTGATGGAGGAAGAAACCGTCCCATCCAGCCAACCCGCCGCTGCCCAAACGACGACTACCGTTGGCGCCCCACCCATGCCCACCCCTCCCTCTGTATCACAACCGCATAAGAGCGGCGAAAAGTGGGCACGGCGTGAAGATTTGCTCTGGACGGCGGTTGGGGTAGCCATCGTCACCTTGTTTCTCTCGCTGATCTTTACGCTGGGCACGCTGACGCTGATCAATCAGACCCTCACCTATGCGCCCGCCACAGAAGCGCAGGCGCTTTCCGGGCGGCTGGATGCGCTGAATAACCGCATCCGTTTGCTGGAAGGAGACGTAGACAATCTCCGCAGCCGGGTGCAAACCATTGAAGCACTTGGTGGACGGGTCACCACGCTCGAAAGAAGTCAGCAATCGCTCAGTGAGGATCTGGAATCAGCCCAGAGCAAACTGGATGAACTTCAACAGCAAACAGCTGCTTTCCAGACTCAAATTGAGGATCTGCAAAAACGCAGCAATGTCTTCCAGAACTTTTTGGATGGCTTGCGCCGATTATTGAGCGTGGGTGAAACCCCCTAGACAGGAGAATGCCATGAGCAACTCACAACCCCCGCTTTCCGCTGGTGAGCGATTTTCGATTGCAGTCGGCGCATTTTTACGGGCAGTTCTCCGCCTGATCGTAGTCATCCTGGCAGGCGTCATCCTGGCCGGATTGCTGTACATGGGATTTGTTTTGATCTACCAGCAGGCCATCCTGCCGGCTCGCGAGAATGCTGCCCGGATCAGCCTACTGGAAACCCAGCAAGCCAGCCAAAACGAAGCGCTCGGTCAACGGCTGGAGAAACTTCAGCAGCAATTCACCGAATTGGGCAACCAGATGATCATCCTTCAGGACGAATTTGCTGCCCTGAAGCGCGATCAGGAACTGATTCAATCCACTCAGCAGGCTTACCCGCTGCAGTTGAAGCGGTTGGAGGATTTGGAGAAAAAGTTAAGTGAGGTTCAGAAAACCAGTCAGCAAGCGCTCGAACTGGCTGAAGAAAATCAACAAACCATTGCCAGTGGAGACCTGCTCAAAGAGGCAGAGTACCGCTTGACGGTTCTGAAATCGGCCTTGTTGATTCAACGGGCACGCATGCTTCTCAGTCAGGCCAATTTTGGGCTGGCTCGCAATGAAATCCTTGCAGCCCGGTTATTGCTAGTGGAATTGCAAAACAATGCCAGCGAAGAGCAAAAAGCCGAACTGGCTGCCTGGATAGGCCGACTCGACTCGGCGCTGGTCAACCTGCCGGATAGACCGGTTATGGCAGCAAATGATTTACAGGCTGCCGAAAACCTGATTCTGTTACCCCCCATCCTGGAAGAAACCCTTATTTCGCCGCTGGTCGTTGAAGAAACACCCCTCCCTACCCCGACGGAAACCTCAACTCCCACGCCTTCTCCAACTGGCACACTCACCCCCACACCCTCCCCGACACCATAAAAGGAGCAACAACCGATGGAAAACGATCATGAAACCACTCCTGAGGTAACACCCCCACCACCACCACAAGAGACTGCCCAAAGCGGTGAGACCGCGCCAAAAGACACACCCCCACAAGTGGAAGAAGTAAGCGAAGAGACCACGCTTGCTTCGGACAAAAAACCAACCCCGCCATGGCTGCGAAAGACTCTGCTTTGGGCAAGTGTCATTTTGGGATCGCTGCTCATCGGTTTTGGGCTGGCATACTTCCTTCTTTTTGTACCTGCCCAGCGCGCTTATTTCGATGCCACCCAAAATATCCTACTTCAAGAACAACAAATTGAAGAATTGCAGGCAAACCTGAACGAAACCCGTCAACAACTTCAGGAGAGCCAGAACGAACTGTCGCAAACATCCAGCGAACTGAAAACCGTTCAATACACGGCTGTACTCGCCGCGCTCCAAAATAACATATCCTATGCCCGCCTGGCCCTGGTCACCAAAGACCTGCTCACCGCCCGGCAGGAATTGAGTTCCGCCAACAGCAACCTCAAAAAATTCATACCGATGATTGGAGACAAGGACATTGAAACGGCCCTGACCGAACGGCTGGCATTGGTGCGCACCAACATGGTGAGTGACCCCGAAAAAAGCCTGGAAGAATTGAGAATTCTGGCAGAAAATCTGTCACGGTTGGAAAGGCCTTAATTGGACTGTTGAAAAAAAATGAACACGCTCCCCCGTCCCTCTGAACAGCGGGGGAGCGCGCTTTTTCAGATTTCAGCGCCGGATTGGATTAGTATCGCAGAAATGCTCCGATCTGTCCAACCTTGATCAACTGGTGGCTGGCATGGATGACCTCTACATCCCCGCCGGCGCGCATGGTGCGGCTAATGGCAAAATCCACCGCATCGGCAATTTCACGCACCTCACCGCCGCAGACCGGGCAGGTTTGGATAATTTTTGCCGTCAGGTAACCGCAATTCGTGCAGCGATAGGCTGATTGCTGAAAACCCTGTGCCACAACCAGGGTACTGACGCGATCGCCGCTGACGGCTTCCAGTGTCGCTTCCAAACCCGTGACTGCCCCGCTGTTCTTGGCTGTGCGGGTAATCAAATCCTCGATCAACAATTCCTCACGCCGTTGTTCTGCCTTGTGACCGATTTCCATCGCCTTTGCCAGCACCTCCACATGACCGGCGTTCATATTCATGGGAAAATGCCCCACAACCAGGCTTTGCCAGGCCTTGGGCAGCAAATTGCGGAATTGAGTCACATTTTCATCAGAACCCCCCAAAACAATGCGCCGAACGCGGTTGGCTTCAAAAAACTGCACCGCAAATTCCACCGAATCTTTCATGTTCCGTTCGACGACCTCTTCCATGTGACGGCTTCGCCCGGCAATACCACCCCGTGCAGCGGGTACCGTCGAAGCCCCGCCGCGTTTGACGCGCTTGACCGCCTCTCCCACCACACCTTCCTGCTCGCGCAATTCGCCAAGATGGAAGTAAAACAGGCGGGCGCCTTGTTTGTCCACCAGTACAACCCCATAGCCACCGTAACTATCCAGCAGATCCGCCAGCACCCGCACGCTGGGGCGGTCGCTGACATGCACCACATCCGGCACTGGAATGGCTAATGGATAAACCCGGAAGAACTTTTGAGGAGCACAGGAAAACAATACCACCCCTCTCCCGCTCCAATCGTATTCCCACTGAAAATAATTTTCAATGGCTGCAACATCATCCGGCAAGTTGACCCCCTTCAACATATTGCGCAATCGTAGCCGGTACGCATCCGAATTGCCAGCCGATGGATCAGTATTGAGATAGACGCTCAAGACGGGATCCGGCGATACGAATTGCAGCAATTCCCGCAGCTCACGTTCAGCCAACATGGCAACCTCCTTTTTAGTTGTGGGATGGATTATTCAATTAGCCTGCTTCCGGTTTACTTCATGGACGTTTTCCGAGTGTCAGGTTCACCTCCCTTTCCTGCCCGTCACGCACAATGGTTAGCACCACAGTGTCTCCGGGTTTTTTGTTCTTGATCAGATAACCGAGCAAATCATCAAAGGTCAACACCGGTTTGCCGTCAATGGCAACAATCAAATCGCCGCCGGCCGGCAATCCGGTAATACTGGTTGGCCGGCTGCCGCCCCGTAACCCGGCCCGGTCTGCCGGGCTACCCGGCGTTACCGCAGTGATGTAGGCGCCGGTCTGGCGCGGCAAGCCCAATTCTTCAATCATGCGTAAGGTCAAATTGCTGCGGCTGGTGATTCCCAGATACGGATAGTCGTATTTGCCATTCGCAATCAACTCCGGCACAACTCGCCGCACAATGTTGCTGGAAATGGAAAAACCAATGCCGCTGTTGACCGGATCACCCGTGATGGTTGTGCCGGTAGTGCGGATGGCGCGGTTGACGCCGATGACCTCACCGTTCAGGTTGAGCAGCGGCCCACCGGAATTACCGGGGTTGATGGCGGCATCGGTTTGAATGATGTCCCCCGCCGTAAAGAACGAACCGCGTTCGGCTTGCCGCAGCGACTCCAGCGTCCGCCCTTTGGCAGAAACAATCCCCAAGGTCATGGTGCCATTCAGTTGGAAGGGATTGCCAATTGCAACCACGGTTTGACCAACCCTGACCTGATCCGAATCGCCCAGCGGAAGCGGGAGGAGGACATTTTCCGGCACATCCACCTTGACCACAGCCAGATCCGAGTCGAGATCAGTGCCGATCACTTCACCGCGCACTTTCAGGCCAAAAAGAAAATCCACTTCCACGTTGGTCGCGCCTTCCACGACATGATAATTGGTTACAATGTGTCCCTGGCGGTCAATCACAAAGCCGGAGCCGGTACTGCCGCCCTGACCGTTTTCCACAAGCAGCGAAACCACCCCCGGCGAAACCCGCTCATAGAGCGAGGTCAGCACAGCATCTCGTTCCGCATAACTCAGAGCAGAAGCATCCAACGGCGCGCTCGGGTTTGGAAGCGCGGGTAAAGTCACTTGGGGGCTGACCGGAACGGTTTCAACTCGAACTTCGGCAGTTGAGGCCGGCGTTTCTCCAGCCATTAGACGGGGTATCTGAAACGTGAACCCGCATGCAGCCGTTGTGAGAAGAATGATCAGCGAGGTGAGTAAAATCGTTTTCTTGTTCATGGTGTACCTCTCAATTACCAGTTAATTCTGCGATGAGGTTAATTTAGGGTGTGGTTGAAGCCGCAGGTTCAACCTGCTTGCTTCAACCCATGCTCACTTGCGGTTCAGGCGCGGGCCGCCGATTTCTGTTTTTCTAAGGCACGCAATTGCTCAAACAGACGGCGCTGCTCGTCGGTCAATTGTCGGGGAAGTTGCACCTTGACCGTAACGTACAAATCCCCAAAAGTTTGCGGATTGCGCAAGACGGGCATTCCTCTACCCGCCAGCCGGATTTTTTGTCCCGGTTGGGTTCCGGCCGGAATCGTCAGCATCACCTCACCGCTCATCGTAGCAACCCGCACCTGGCCACCCAGCACGGCCGTATAAAGATCTATCGGTACTTCTGTGTAAAGGTCGTTGCCTTTTCGTTCAAAGCGAGGGTCGGGCAAGACCTCAATCACCAGATACAGGTCGCTCTTCTGACCGTCCGCCCCAATCGGGCCGCCGCCCGGCAGGCGAACTTTTGTGCCGGTTTGAGCGCCGGGTGGAATTTTGCCCTCGATCCGGCGGTTATCCACCTGAATCGGACGGGTTGTACCGCGGTAGGCCTCCTCTAACGTGATTTGTACCGGATATTCAAAGGCTTGCGGTTGGCGTGTACGACGGCCGGTGGTGGCGCGCCGCGCTGTTTCGCCGCCCATCCCGCCAAAAATCGCGCTGAAGAAATCCGAAAAGCCGCCCATCCCGCCAAACAGGTCTTCCATATCCACCTGCACGGTTCGACTGCCGCCCGGTGCGCTGGTAAACCACTGCTCCCAGTTAAATGAACCCGGCTGACCGCCCATCTGCTGCCATTGATGATAGGATTCGCCTAATTGGTCATAGCGCGCCCGTTTTTGAGGATCGCCCAGCACTTCATAGGCTTCGTTGATCTCTTTGAACTTCTCCTCCGCGCTCTTATTGCCGGGGTTGCGGTCCGGGTGGTACTTCATGGCCAGTTTGCGGTAAGCTTTTTTGATCTCTTCCTCGCTGGCTGTCTTTGAAACACCCAGTATTTTGTAATAGTCCTTGTATTCCATGCTTTCATTTTATTCTTTCCGAATACCACAAGTCAAGTGATTTGTAAGACCTCTAATGGAACTCTTACAGACTTTGAATATTTTGCTAACAATCCTGCTTAGGTTCAACGGATTTCTCTTTGATCTTTCGAGAACAGGATTCTGCCCTTCCAGCGTCAGTGTTTTGAACGATTCCGGCTATAATGGATATAGAACACCTTTTCCGAATGGAGTGGTTTGGATTGGCAAAGCATCCTTCCAAGAGCCGAAAATCCCCTGTTTCATCCTCATCGCGCGGGCGCAGTAAAGCAACCGAGCATCCGACCAACCGCAAGACGGGAAGGTCATCTCCGGCAACCGGACGCTCACGTGCCCCGAAAAAAAGCCCGGCTGGCAGCAGATTTTCACTTCCTTCTCTCTCGCTGGATCGGAAACTGGATGTGCTGGGGGTGTTTCTGGCATTCGTTGGCCTGCTGACTCTGCTCAGTCTGCTCTCTCCACAACGCTCTTCGCTGACCGGCGCATGGATATCCTTCCTTTCGCGAGCGACGGGCTGGGGCGCCTATCTCCTACCTATTCTCCTAATCGCTGTTGGGCTGTGGCTGGTGTTCCGCAGTTTCGAACGACTGCCGCGTCTTTCCGCTGAACGGTTGACCGGCGGTTTGCTGCTTTACCTCAATCTATTGTCGTGGATGCATCTTTTTGCAGGGGGGTCAATGGAATTGGCTGCTTTGGGCAAAGGCGGAGGCTACATTGGCGGCTTCCTGTTGCGGCTGCTCACTTCCAGCGTCGGTAAAGCCGGAGCAATCATCCTCCTGCTGGCATGGTTGATCATTGCAGTCGTGTTTACTTTTGACCTTTCCATTCCGGAATTGTTGCGCCGGCTTCAACCACTGTTCAACCGCTTGCAACGGCAACTGAACCGCGTTCTGGCCAGCCGCCTGCACAGTTCCCATGAACCAATCGAATCAGAAGAACTTCCACCCGACTTTCAACCCCTGCCGGCGGCAGCCCCTCAGCGTTCTTCCACCCAGCGGCGGGAAAGAACCGCACCTGCTACGACTGCATCGCCGGCTTCTTCCCCAAAGTCGGAAAACCAACCCATAGAAGCCGCCGAAAATGCTCCCTCCCCACCTCCCCGCCAAACCGCTGCCAGCGCTCCAGCTGTACTTTGGGAACTACCTCCGGTTGATTCAATTCTCGACCCTGCGACTCCCGCCGCCCAGCAGACCAATTTGGAACAGGAACGCGCCAAATTGATCGAAGAAACGCTGGCTTCTTTTGGCGCCCCCGCTCACGTGGTGGATATTTCGCGCGGTCCAACCGTCACCCGCTTTGGGGTTGAGCCGGATTTCATCGAAACCCGCTCGGGACGGACACGGGTGCGAGTTTCCAAGATCGCCTCGCTGGCCGACGATTTAGCCCTCGCGCTGGCTGCCCCGCGCATCCGCATTCAGGCGCCGGTGCCCGGCCGGGCTTACGTTGGCATCGAAGTCCCCAACACCGAAATCAGCCGCGTCTCCCTGAGAGAGGTGCTTGAAAGCGATGCGTTCAAACGCATCCGCTCGGTGCTGCGCTTTGCGCTCGGCAAGGATGTTGCCGGAAAACCGGTGGCGGTTGACCTGGCCTCCATGCCGCACTTGCTGATCGCCGGTACAACCGGATCCGGCAAATCGGTGTGCGTCAATTCCATCCTCACCTGCCTGCTGCTCAACAATACCCCCGCAGAAATGCGCCTGATTCTGGTGGACCCCAAGCGGGTCGAATTGACCGGCTATAACGGTATCCCCCACCTGCTGGCGCCGGTTGTCGTTGACACTGAGCGGGTAATCGGCGCGCTTCAATGGCTGCAACGCGAGATGGATGCCCGCTACCACAAATTTTCGCAGAGCAGCGCGCGCAATATTCAGGACTACAACACCCGCCACCCCAATGAGCCATTGCCCTATCTGGTTGCCGTAATTGACGAACTGGCCGACCTGATGATGCTCGCCCCTGACGAAACCGAACGCGCCATCACCCGGCTGGCACAACTGGCGCGCGCCACCGGCATTCACCTGATTTTGGCCACTCAGCGGCCTTCGGTGGATGTGGTCACCGGCCTGATCAAAGCGAATTTCCCCGCCCGGATTGCCTTTGCCGTAGCGTCCTCAGTGGACAGCCGCGTGATTCTCGATCAACCGGGCGCTGAACGGTTGCTGGGACGCGGGGATATGCTCTTTCAGGCTCCGGATGCTGCTGCTCCGGTGCGTTTACAGGGGGTTTTCGTCTCGGATGTTGAGATTCAGCGACTGGTGGACTACTGGCGCACGCAGGCTGCGCTTCTCCGCGAAAAATCCGGCACGGACAGCGCCGCCTCCGCCCCGGCAGATTTGCTGCCAACCGGTATCCCGCTCAAACAGACACCCCTGTGGGACGATGAGGAAAGCGGCAGCGATCCACTTTTGAAGGAGGCGATGGAACTGGTGCGCCGCGAAGGACGCGCTTCGATTACCATGCTGCAGCGTCGCCTCCGTATTGGCTACACCCGCGCTGCCCGTTTGATTGATGCGCTCGAAGAAAAGGGCATCATCTCCCCTGCCTTGCCCAATTCGCAGGTACGCGAGGTGCTGGATTACGGCTCAACTGCTCCTCCAGCCGAAAAATAAAAAAAAACCACCCGCCATCTCTGGCGGGTGGTTGCATTTCTGCCGGGCAAGCGACTTAATCTGCCGCAGCAGCCAGTTTGGCGGCAACGGCCTGCTTTAATTCTTCAACTTTGTTGGTGCGTTCCCAGGTCAGGTCCAAATCATCCCGCCCAAAGTGACCATAGGCCGCTAACTGGCGGTAGATCGGCCGGCGCAGATCGAGATCGCGCAGGATGGCGCCAGGCCGTAGGTCGAAATGCTCGCTGATTAACTGGGCAATTTCCTCGTCCGGAATTGTGCCGGTACCAAAAGTTTCTACATTGATGCTCAACGGGCGGGCAACCCCGATGGCATACGCCACCTGGATTTCAACGCGTTCCGCCAAACCGGCGGCAACAATGTTCTTGGCTACCCAGCGGGCTGCGTATGCCGCCGAGCGGTCCACTTTGGTCGGGTCTTTGCCGGAGAATGCGCCGCCGCCATGCCGCCCCATGCCGCCATAGGTATCTACGATGATCTTACGCCCGGTCAAGCCGGAATCGCCCATCGGGCCGCCGATCACAAAACGACCGGTGGGGTTGACGTAAATTTTCAAGCGATCATCCACCATGTCCGGCGGAAGCACTGGATAGATGACATGCTTCGTGATAGCCTCATAGATTTCTTCCTGCGAAATTTCCGGAGCGTGCTGCGTGCTGATTAGCACGGTATCCACGCGGTAAGGACGGCCGAAACGATATTCAATCGTCACCTGAGATTTGCCATCCGGGCGCAGCCACGGCAGAGTACCGTTTTTACGCACTTCCGCCAGCCGGCGGGTCAGTTTGTGCGCCAGATAGATGGGCATGGGCATCAGTGTGGGGGTCTCATTGCAGGCGTAACCAAACATCATGCCCTGATCGCCCGCACCGACCGCCTCAATTTCACGCTCGGTCATGGCGCCTGTCTTGGCTTCGAGGGCTTTGTCCACTCCCATGGCAATATCGCCGGATTGCTTGGAGATGGCCACCTGAACAGCGCAGGTATTCCCGTCAAAACCTTTTTCGCTGCTGTCATAACCGATTTCATTGACCACTCGGCGCACCAGCTCGTCGAAATTGATTTGTGCGCGGGTGGTAATTTCACCAAAGATCAGCACGAAGCCGGTTTTGGTTGCCGCTTCACACGCCACACGCGAATAGGGGTCCTGCTCAAGGCAGGCATCCAGTACCGCATCACTGACCTGATCGCATAACTTATCCGGGTGTCCCTCTGTTACCGATTCAGAGGTGAACAGGTAACGCGGCGAGTTCATGAAAGTCGTGTTCATTCTGTGTTTGTTCCTCCTGTAAAATAAAGTTGCCCCTTCTGGCCTCAAGGGGCAACTTTCTATCACGAAAGAAGTGCCCTCTCATCTTCCAGAATTCTTTCTGCCGGACTTGGCACCTTGAAAACCCACCGCTTGCTTTCGGGTTTTCAGGTTGTCGAGGTTTCACAGGGCCGGTCCCTCCACCTCTCTGGATAAGAGCGCCTTTTGGGGGCTAATTCAATTGTTCTGGAGCAGAATATTAGCACAGGTTGAAATGGATGTCAACCAATTCAACCTTTCAATTCCGCCAAAACGACTCATAATTCTGCCGAGCGGGTGCGGATGCGCTCCTTGACCTGCTTGATGAAAGCCTGTACCGGAAGATCGTTTTGGCGACTGCCATCGCGGCGGCGCAGGGCAATCGTCCGGCTGCTGACTTCCTGATCTCCGACCACAGCCATATACGGAATCTTAAGCAGCTGTGCGGAGCGAATCTTGGCATTCATGCGGTCCTGTCCCAAATCCGCCTCGGCTCGAATGCCAGCCGCGCGCATTTCCTGCTCCAGCTGGCGGGCATACTCATTGTGCGAGTCAGTAATCGGGATGATGCGCACCTGTTCAGGCGAGAGCCAGACCGGGAAGTTGCCCGCGTAATGTTCCAGCAAAAAGCCAACCATGCGCTCATGCGTGCTGAGCGGCGCACGGTGAATGCAAAGCGGTGTCTCTTCCTCACCGTGACGATTGACAAACGTCAGGTTGAACCGCTCCGGTACGGCAAAATCCACTTGATTCGTAGCCAGCGTGAATTCCCGCCCGATAGCGCTCCAAATTTGAACGTCAATCTTTGGGCCGTAAAAGGCTGCCTCATCGGCGGCTTCCACAAACGGCACGCCGCCATGCCGCATGGCATTGCGCACCATTTCTTCGGTCTTCAACCACAGCCGTTCATTATCCACATATTTCTTGCCCAACCCACGCTTGTGATGGGTGCTCAGGCGCATCACATACTTCTCAATGCCAAACAGAGCAAAGTACTTTAAGTACAGTTCCACCACCGCCAGAAATTCCTGCTCGAACTGTTCTTCCGAACAGTAAATGTGAGCGTCGTTCATCTGCATCGAGCGCACGCGCATCAGCCCAAACAATTCGCCGCTTTTCTCATAGCGGTAACAGGTGCCATATTCCGCCAGTCGAATCGGCAGGTCGCGGTAACTGCGCGGCTTGGCCGCATAGATCTTATGGTGGAAAGGACAATTCATTGGTTTGACATAGTAGCGCACGCCTTCCAGTTCCATCGGTGGGTACATACTTTCAGCATAATACGGCAGGTGACCGCTGCGCAGGAACAGGTCTTCTTTGGTCAGGTGAGGGGTGCGTACCCGTTGGTAGCCTGCCTGTTCTTCGACTTCTTTGGCCAGTTTTTCCAGTTCTTCAATAATCACCCCGCCACGCGGCAGCCAGAGCGGCAAACCGGGACCGACCTCATCGTCGAAGATGAAAATTTCCAAATCCTTGCCCAGTTTGCGGTGATCACGCTTTTTGGCCTCTTCCAGCATTTGCAGATAGCGATCCAGTTCCTCTTTGGTGCGCCAGGCGGTTCCATAAATCCGCTGCAACTGCGGATTTCTCTCATCGCCGCGCCAGTACGCCCCGGCCACGCTCATCAGTTTGAAGGCTGAGGGGTTGATTTGAGAAGTGTTTTGCACATGCGGGCCGCGACACAAGTCCACAAAATTTCCGTGCGTGTAAATGGAAATTTCAGGTTTCTCATCCAACGGCTGACCATGCTCGTCGGTCTCGCCGCGTTCAAGGTCATTGATCAACTCCAGCTTGTAGGGTTGGTTGGCAAAAATCCGGCGGGCTTCATCGGCGCTAACCACTTTCCGAACAAAGTCGTATTTGCCGGCCACAATCTGCCGCATGCGTTTTTCGATTTTTTCCAGGTCTTCGGGAGTGAGCGTGCGCGGCAGGTCAAAATCGTAGTAAAAGCCGTTATCCACCGGCGGGCCGATGGTGTATTTGGCTTCCGGGAACATTTCCAATACTGCCTGCGCCATGATGTGCGACAGCGAATGGCGGATACGATATAACTCGCTGTCTTCATACCGTTCTTGATTGTTCTGATCCATACTTCACCTCCACGAAGTACCTTATTATATCAAAAAGCCGACCGCCCTAGATGGTCAAATCGGGACTGCGCAGCGGGTATTTATGAATAAGGGACTTCGGTTGAACAAAAAACTGCTCAACCGAAGTCCGAGTTTGGCTCAACTGTCTATGGGTACCCTTATTCAATGCGGGCAACCACCTCGATCCCATTGAGAGCCATGTGGTAGAGAAAGATGGCATGCAGTAAATCCCCATCATGCGGCAGACCGCCCTGCTCTTCGGCTACCTCGATGCTGCGATGATAGGTTTCAACGGCATTGGCCGGAACAATGACACGGCGGTGACGCTGGCGAGCATTGGCATCCAGCCGCAGGTGCATGGCAAGTTGATAGGTACACAGGTCGGTACAATCCCCCACAACGATAAAAGTATCCACCAGCGGATGGTCTTCCAGCCAGCGATTTAGTTCGGTATTCAACCCGCTGGAAATCGAATTCTTTTCCAGAACGACCATTTGATCGTAAAACGGCAGGGCTTTGAAGGCTGCCACCGTCTCGGCTTCAGGTGTGCCGCGCACACAGTGCGGCGGCCATGAACCGAATTCAACCGCATCCGGTTCATGCGCATCCTGGCTGAGCAAAATATGTCGGATACCCTGTTGCCAGGCCTTCGTGAACAATTCCACGATCGGCTGAACAATGGACGCGACGCGCGGGCTCGCCAGCGGGCCGACATGGCAGAAGCCTTCGATCATGTCCACCGACAGGATGGCAGCTCGCTCAGGATGGGGTGCGGCATGAGCCAGCGGTAAAACCGGCCGCTCGGCCAGCCATTTCTCCACATAATCTACGAACGCTTTGGATCGGTTGGAAAGCAATTCGCTCATCTCGCCTCCTTCGTGTAAAATCTACACAAATTGAACTGAAAAAGAAAAACACTTAATTAGTGTATTTATAACACCATTATAACGACTTGGAGGGGAATGTCAAGGAAACTTTGCAATTTCATTAAACCAAAAGTATCATTTATAAGGTATCATATAATTTAATCTACCAGAATATTACTTTCCTGAAACTTGATGATCCTACGCTATATCATTGGCCTGTTACCCTATCTGATTTCAGCGGGGATATGCATTTGGGTCGGGCGGCTAGCCACTACCCGTAAGCAGGATTTGGCATCCCGTGCTTTGGTTGGTTTGGTATTTACCGAAGCGCTGTGGATCATTTCTTACATTTTTCAAATCCTCAGCCACCGCCTCGAAATGGCGCTGCTCTGGAACAATGTTCAGTTTCTGGGCGCCTCATTGGTACCGGTTTTTTATTTGGGTTTTGCATTGGATTACAACTACCGTCAAATTCCTTTCAAGCGATTCAACTGGAAGTTTTTGTTTGCCCTTGCCGGACTGATGGTGGCGTTCATCTGGACGGATGGTTTCCACGGCTTATTCCGAATCAATCCTCAGGTTATTCAAAAGGATTTGTTTTACGCTCTGGAATTTCAGAACGGCGCTCTGTATGTGATTTACACCATTTATGCCTATACGCTGATCGTTCTCGGTACCTTGTTTTTTGTGGTCAAGTACCTGGGCGCTCCACGTCTGTTCCGCCTGCAGGTAGGCACTTTACTGGTCGGCATTGTCATCCCGTGGTTGGCCAGCATTATCACGGTGCTGGGCTTGGTACCGCTCGAATTACACGATTTTGTCCCGCTGACGTTTGGGGTTAGTAATCTCATCATAGCCTGGGCGCTGTTTCGCCATCACCTGCTGGATATTGTGCCGATTGCCCGCGATACTCTCTTTGAAAACCTTGCCGATGCAGTCATCGTCGTAGATGCCAGCAAGCGGGTTGTTGACGCCAATCCAGCCGCCTACCTGTGCTTGTCGGCTCCCCCCGAATCGCTGATCGCCCGTGATATTAACAGCCTATTGCCGCTGGCCGAAAACTGGGCTGATTTCGGCGTCGGCCGTTCTACTCAGATCACAGAGATTTCTATGCCGGGCAAAGGCACCATCCAGTACTATCAGGTCAAAGTCAATCGTCTGGTTCAGGAAAACGGCGAACTGAGCGGTTATATCATCACCCTTCACAACATCACAGAACAAAAACAGGTAGAAGTTGACCTGCGCCGCTCGATGGCCCTTTTACAGGCCACAGTAGACTCCTCAGCCTCCGGTTTAGTCGTATTCGATCAGGATTTGAATGTCATCCTTCACAACCAACGACTGGTGGAATTGTTTGAATTACCCACCAACTGGCATAATCAGATTGATCATCATCCGCTGGACATGCTGTCCCAAAAAATGATTGATGCCAGCACATTCCTTACCGTAGTGGAAGATCTGATCCAACACGATATTGAAGACACCTCCCTTACAGTTGATCTGAATTCCGGTGTAAGCGTGGATTGTTGGATGACTGCCTACCGTCTGGAAGGTAAGCAAATCGGTTGGTTGTTCTCTTTCCGGGACATCACCGAGAGGAAACTGGCCGAACAGAAATTGCACGAACTGGCCATCACTGACTCGTTAACCGGCGTGTTCAATCGTCGTCATTTTTATTATGTGGCTCAAACTGAATTGGAACGCTCGCATCGTTATGACCGCAACATGGCCATCATTTTGCTGGACATTGATCACTTCAAGTGGGTTAATGACTCCTTTGGCCATCTGATTGGTGATCAGATGTTGCAGGCATTGGCGCAGCGCTGCCGCAGCAATTTGCGCGTGTTTGATACGATTGGACGGTTTGGCGGAGAAGAATTTATCATCTTGCTACCGGAAACCTGCACCAAAGAAGCCGTCCTGATTGCCGAGCGGTTACGCCATGCAGTCGAGAGCATCAGCATCCCAACCCCCAAAGGGAAAGCCTCCATCACCATCAGCCTGGGAGTAGCCTGCTTTGAGCCCGGCAATCCCATCAGCCTCGATCAGTTGGTTGACGCTGCCGACAAAGCTCTCTATCAGGCCAAGGAAAATGGTCGTAACCGGGTTGCTGTTTATCACCAGAAGCAGGATAGGTTGCCGGGAATTGATTGATCTACTGCAGGTGAGTCTAACCTCAGTGAGCAAAGCGGTGGGGGATTCAGTATAATAGGAAATACACTCATTACAGCCTCATTTCCTGATCTGTGCAGAAGGCTAAATCCAAAATTGGGTAAAACGAGTCAAATCACCTATGGCCAAAGGTAAAAAGAAAGCGAGTCCATCCAAAATGCCCGAAATGATCTCCGCTGGCGTTGAGGAAATTGACCTCAAAAATCCCGCCCTTTATATCAATCGCGAGTTGAGCATGCTCGAATTCCAGCGGCGAGTACTGGAAGAAGCCATGGATGAGTCGAACCCGCTCCTCGAAAGGGTCAAATTTCTGGCCATTTTAGGTTCCAACCTGGACGAATTTTTCATGGTAAGGGTGGGCGGCTTAATCCTGCAGCGCGATGAAGGCGTGGTAGACCTCTCGATTGATGGATTGACAGCTGCTCAGCAGCTGGTGGAAATCCGTAAAGTCGCCCAAAAAATCATGAGCGAAGCGCGGGAATACTGGAACAAGAAACTACAGCCAGAACTTGAACAAACCGGCATTCACATCCGCACCTACCAGGAACTGACCCCCCGCCAGAAACAAATTGCGGATGATTACTTTCATGAAACGGTCTTTCCTGTTCTGACCCCGCTGGCGTTCGACCCGGCCCATCCTTTTCCGCACATTTCCAACCTCAGCCTCAACCTTGCGATTACGCTGGAAGGCAAAGACGGTCAACAGCGTTTTGCGCGCGTCAAAGTGCCGGATACCCTGCCGCAGCTGGTGCCCATCAAGCGCTCGTCAGGCAGCGTCCGCAAGGATGGTACCGTGCCTCGTCATCATTACTTCATCTGGTTGAAGGATCTCATTCAGGCCAATTTGGATGATCTCTTTCCCGGCCTGAAAGTGACCGGCGCTCATCTCTTCCATGTGACCCGCAATGTGGACATGGAAATTCAGGAACTGGAAGCCGCCGATCTGCTGGAAACCATCGAAGAAAGCGTACGTAAGCGCCGCTTTGGCAAAGTAGTGCGCCTGATGGTGCGTAAAGACATTCCAGAGTCATTGAAGGAGATGCTGATTGCCAACCTTCAAGTAGACCGCAACGATGTTTACGTCCTAGAAAAGCCCTTGAATTTACGCGCCGTCATGGAATTAACCCGCATCGAGCGCCACGAGCTGAAAGACCGTCCATTCGTCCCTTACACTCCCCCCAACCTGCGCTTTGGTCCGGATGCGGAAGAAGACGCCATCTTCAGCGTTATTCAACAGGAAAACATCCTGCTGCATCACCCCTACGATTCATTCTCGCCCGTGGTTGATTTCCTGCGCACTTCCGCCCGCGATCCCGGTGTGCTGGCGATCAAACAAACCCTGTACCGCACCGGCTCCAATTCGCCGGTGGTCAAGGCGCTGCTGCAAGCCCGCCGCGATTACGGTAAGCAGGTAGCCGTACTTGTGGAACTCAAAGCCCGCTTTGACGAGGAAAGCAACATCGGCTGGGCGCGTTTACTGGAACAGGAGGGCGTCCATGTAACCTACGGCTTGCTGGGTTTGAAGACCCATTCCAAAGTGGCGCTGGTCGTCCGGCGCGAGGGCGATCACATCCGCCGCTATGTCCATCTCGGCACGGGTAACTACAATCACATTACCGCCCTGGTCTACGAAGACCTGTCTCTGTTCACCTGCGATGACGAGATTGCCGCGGATGCCACCGACCTCTTCAACTACCTGACCGGCTATTCGCTGAAAGAAGACTATCGCAAATTGCTGGTCGCGCCGATTAATCTGCGCAAGCAATTCGAGATGATGATTGCCCGAGAAATCGAGCATCAGCAAAAGTACGGCAATGGTCACCTGATTTTCAAGATGAACGCCCTGGTGGATCAGCCGATCATCGAGTGGTTGTACCGCGCCTCGCAGGCCGGCGTGAAGGTGGATTTGATTGTGCGCGGTATCTGCTGCCTGAGACCCGGCATCAAAGGTTTGAGTGAAAACATCCGGGTGATCAGCATTGTCGGCCGCTTTTTGGAACACAGCCGCATCTACTACTTCCATAACAACGGTGAGGAAGAAATTTACATGGGCAGCGCAGACCTGATGCCGCGCAACCTCAACCAGCGCGTGGAAGTACTGTTTCCAATCGAAGACAAACGCATGATTGGCGGTATCCGCGACGACATCCTCAACCTGTATCTGACGGATAATGTCAAGGCCCGCTTGATGAATCCGGATGGAACCTACAAGCGGCTGAAACCCGGCGAGGGCGAACCGGCCATCAATGCTCAGGAAGTCTTCCTGCAACGGCGAAAGAACATGCCATAGAAAGGTCAACCCGATGAAATCCTACCGCAAAGAACTCTGGTTCAACATCCCCACCCGGCGTGGATTTGTCAACATCACCCCGCAGGTAGAGGAATGCCTGCGTGAAAGCGGCATCCGCGAAGGATTGTGTCTGGTCAATGCCATGCACATCACTGCTTCGGTTTTCATCAATGACGACGAGTCGGGTCTTCACCACGATTACGAGCGCTGGCTGGAACAACTGGCCCCCCACGAACCGATCAACCAGTACCGCCACAACAACACCGGAGAAGACAACGCCGATGCCCATCTCAAACGACAAATCATGGGACGGGAAGTGGTGGTTGCCGTTACCAATGGGAAACTGGATTTTGGGCCTTGGGAGCAGATTTTTTACGGCGAGTTCGACGGCCGCCGTCGCAAGCGCGTGCTGGTCAAAATCATTGGCGAGTAAGCAACCGTTTGCTAGGGCTGCAGCGTCAACAGCCGACTGGAAAGCCAGACCGTGCCGGGAATGCGGGTGGCCGACTCCTGGCGGATGATCAGCCGAACCGGCGTTTCCCGCTCGACCGAATAGGGAATGAACACCTCGAACGGCACATGACTCAGGTCGCCGTACGGCTGGGAATGTTCCAACACAGCGTTGCTGACCAATTGACCGCTTTCGTCCATCAACTCGAAAATTAGGGGGCGGTCGTTGACCAGCCGCGCCAGCCCAATCACCCGCAGCACTCCCCCGCTGATCACCGCGCCTTCACGCGGAGAGCGCACCAAATACGGCTCCTGCACAATCAGCGGCGCCGTTATTTCATTGCGGCCCAGCCGCATCAGCACCACCTCTACCGAGCAGAGGTAAATCGGCCGCTGAAAGCGATCCTGGATACGGACAACCAGCCGCGCCGTCTCTGCCGCTGTGTTCAATTCAAACGGCACCTGCGGGTTGATGTAGAAATAACGGCCGATGAACGAGCGATAATCCAAAGCTTGACGGACGATCACCCGCCCGTCCTCGCCGATCAGCTCGACATACACATAACCATCCTCACCCGGCGTGACCGGCGCTTCCACCTGCAAGGGAGAAGATACTTTGGAATAGGGGCCGGGCTTTTGAATGCGCATAAAAGCCAATGGTGGGGTTGGAGTTTGGGTTACAGTGGGGGTACGGCTGGGGGTAGGGGTGCGGGTTGGAAAACGCGTCCGAGTCGGCGTGCGCGTTCGGGTCGGGCTCGGCCCGAAGGTTGGCGTGCCGGCTTCGGTTGGCTGCAGGGTTGGGCTGGCTGTGGCAGTAAAGGTCGAAGTTGGTTCAGGAGAGGGACTGCTCTCGGTTGCCTGCGCCATCTCGGCGGGCGTCTGCTCGGGCGTTTGCGGAGAAGTTGCGGTTTCGGTCGGCAGCGGCGGCAAGGTGGCGCTGATCACCACCGGCTGATCAACCGGCGTCAGCAGCCACGAGCCGGGCACCCCCCGGCCAGCGCAGGCGGAAACCGTCCCAGCCAGGAGGACTAGCGCCCCCCCGAGAAACCAATTAAGGATCAACCTTTTTGTCCTGAAAAGGTTCATACTCCAATTATACGGGGAGTTAAATTTTTCAGACTTACAAACAACCTGCAAAAATCAGCCCTGTTATGGAATGAAGTCCTAGTGCTAACTGAATTGGCAATTTTGCGCAAAAACCGTTATCATTGAACCATACAATTCTTGCCAAAGAGGATAAAGGATGGGTGAAAAGAAACGCATCACAATTGCGCGCGGCGATGGCATCGGCCCGGAGATTATGAAAGCGGCGCTGGCTGTCTTAGAGGCTGCTGACACGCCGCTGGACTATGACGAAATCGAAATCGGCGAAAAGATTTACCGTCAGGGAGTCAGTTCCGGTATCCCCGAATCGGCTTGGGAGATCATCCGCCGCAACCGCGTGCTGCTCAAAGCGCCGCTGACCACTCCGCAGGGCAGCGGCTTCAAGAGCGTCAATGTCACCTTGCGCAAATCGCTCGGCCTGTTCGCCAACATCCGCCCGTGCAAAGCTTATGCGCCTTTCATCGCCTCCACCTTTCCCGGCATGGATGTGGTCATCATCCGCGAAAACGAGGAGGATTTGTACGGGGGAATTGAGTATCAGCAAACTGCCGAGGTCACGCAGGTTCTCAAGTTGATCAGCCTGCCCGGCAGTGAAAGCATCATTCGTTATGCATTCGAATACGCCCGCGCTTACGGACGCCGCAAAGTAACCTGCATGACCAAAGACAATATCATGAAAATTACCGACGGACTTTTCCACCGTCTGTTCAATGAAATCGCCGCAGAATATCCCGACATTCAAGCCGAACACCAAATCATTGATATTGGCACGGCGCGGGTAGCCGCCCAGCCTGAAGTTTTGGATGTGATTGTGACACCGAATTTGTATGGCGACATCCTCTCCGATGTAGCCGCGCAGGTGGCCGGATCCGTTGGGCTGGCTGGCTCAGCCAATGTCGGGCGTGATTTTGCCATGTTCGAGGCAATTCACGGCTCGGCTCCGGATATTGCCGGCAAGGGTATTGCCAATCCGTCCGGCTTGCTGCAGGCTGCTGTTCAGATGCTTGTCCATCTGGGGTTGGCCGAACCAGCCGAGCGCATTCACAATGCCTGGTTGCGCACCATCGAAGACGGCATTCACACCATTGATATCTACCGCATCGGCATCAGTCAAAAGCGGGTTGGCACGCAGGACTTTGCTCAGGCCGTCATCGAGCGGCTGGGAGAAATGCCCCAAATTCTGCCCCCAGCCCGCTTTCACAGCAGCGGCATTCAGATGCCGCCCTTGAAAAGCGCCCCGCCCTGCTGCAAACAACTGGTGGGGGTGGATGTCTTTCTGGATTGGAATGAATCCAACCGTAACCCGCAAGTACTGGGAGAGCGGCTTTCGGGGCTGGCAACTGCCGAACTTCCCCTGCGGTTAATCACCAATCGCGGGGTGAAGGTTTTTCCGGGCGGTTTTCCGGAAACGTTTTGCACCGACCACTGGCGCTGCCGCTTCACCGCCGAGCAGGAAGTAGATTACCGCCGCATTTTGGAATTGCTCGGGCGGCTGCACGAAGCCGGTTTTCAAATCATCAAAACCGAACACCTCTATACCTTTGAGGGCCAGCGCGCTTACTCACTGGGACAAGGGGAGTAAGAAGTCAACCAAGCCAGCTCTACAAACCAGCCGAAGTTAATCCTTGCGTGGAAAGCCCTGATAAAAACTGCTTGCGAAGGGCAGTAATGCCCCTCACTCAGCCGACTTGCCAAGCAAATAGCGCAACTCTTCAGCAAAGATTTCCATCAGCAGTTGAGGTTTCTCTGCCGGCCGCAGGCACGAGCCCGGTTCTTGCAGGAGCGCTTCCGCTTCATCCAGTGTGATCTGCCCATCTTCGGTCAAATCCAACGGGTGCAGAATACAGTAAAATGGTTTGAAGCGCCACGGGTGCAGTCCGGCCTGTTCCGCCGCCACCTGAAGAGCACATTTGTGGTCATCCCGCAAGAAAACACAGGCCGTCCCCCCATAATGACCGGCATCCGGCAGCACTCGGCTGTGAATCACCCGCCGGCTGGGAGTAAAGGGATCATCCTCGACCCTGCCATCTATCCAACCCTGCGGGTCATTCAATCCCAGCGGCATATGCGGTATGATTAAAGGCGCATAGAACAGAATCTCCTGCCATTCTTCCCAGTCCAGCCAAACGCCGTACACGCAGCAGGCTGCCCGGCACTCGCTCAAGCGGCAGCGGCGCATCGGTTCAGACCGAAGAAGGCGAGAATGCAGGGTCAATTTCATCAGGCGCAATTTTAACACAGGAGGTCACCCATGAAATACTCGGTTGCAGCCGACGAATATCACCATGTCGTTGGAGTAGTGCTGCGAGAATTGGAAAACAGGGGGCATACCGTCACCTACCACGGCCCCCAACCCGATGACCCCGCCGGTCAGCCCCAGCATTCCTGGCCGATTATGGCACGCCGCGTAGCGGAGGAAGTGGCACAGGGCAAGGCTGACGAAGGCATCTTGTTTTGCTGGACGGGTACGGGGGTCAGCCTGGCAGCCAACAAAGTGCGCGGCGTGCGGGCTGCGCTGTGCGTAGATGCCGAAACGGCGCGCGGCGCGCGTTTGTGGAACAACGCCAACGTGCTTTGTCTTTCCCTGCGTCTGACCAGCGAAGCGGTTGCCCGTGAAATCCTCCAAGCGTGGTTCAACACCGCCTACCAGCCCAACCCCACCGATGATGCCTGCCTGAAACTGATCGAAGAACTTGATCAATAGCCTTTTCGAGTGGGATATTCGTCAGGAAAGCGGGATGATTTTCATCAAAATTCGCAATCTGCCGGATCACTTAAGGTACAATGGCAGGGGGGAACCCTCCCCGCATTCCCAGAATCCCATCTTCGACGGAAAAAAGGAGTATCTGTCATGAGTCAATGGAAAGTGCTGCTGACCGATGGATTGGAAGAAAACGGGCAGGCGATTTTGAGGCAATTTGCCGCAGTGGATAATCGCTCCGGTATTTCGGCAGAGGAACTACTGCAAGTCGTCGGCGAATATGATGCCCTGATTGTGCGCGGACGCACCAAAGTGACCCCGGCGATTTTCGAGGCGGGGAAAAATCTCAAAGTGGTCGGGCGTGCTGGCGTTGGCGTGGACAACATTGACCTCACCGCCGCCAAAGCCAAAGGGGTAACCGTGGTCAACTCTCCCACGGCCACCACGATTGCTGTGGCTGAATTGACCATCGGCCTGATGCTGGCCGTACTGCGCGAGATTCCGCGCGCGAATGCCGGCATGAAAGAGGGAAAATGGCTGAAGAAAGAACTGGAAGGCGGGGAATTGTGGCGCAAAACCCTGGGGATCATCGGTTATGGGCGGATTGGTTCAGCAGTCGCACAGCGAGCTGGCGCATTCGAGATGAATGTCATCGCTTACGACCCGCTGCGCACCCGCGAGGAAATCGAGCAGCGCTGCGGTTGTTCTTCCACTCTCGATGAACTTTTGGAGGAGTCGGATATCATCTCCATTCACACTCCGCTCAACGACAGCACCCGCAACCTCATCAACGCAGAAGCCTTTGCAAAGATGAAGGATGGGGTGTACCTCATCTGTGCGGCGCGCGGCGGGGTTGTTAACGAAGAAGCCCTGCTGGCAGCGCTTGAATCGGGCAAAGTGGCGGGGGCCGGGCTGGATGTATTTGCCGTCGAACCGCCGGGCGTTACTCCCCTTGTTTCCCACCCGCGCGTGGTATGCACACCGCACATCGGCGCTCAAACGGTGGAAGCGCAGGTGCGCGCCGCCGAGGATATTGCCACCGAAGTGTTGGCAGCCCTGAAAGGCGAGCCATTACGCTGGAAAGTTGCCTGAATTTTGTGTAGAATGGAGCGGGGAAACCAATCCCCGCTCTAAATTTTTATGACGAAAGGATCTCCCATGCAGGAAAAAATCAATCTCCTCAAAGAAAAAATGGCAACCCTTTGGGATCTTTCGATGATTGGCGCGCTGATGGGTTGGGATCAGCAGACCTACATGCCCCCCAAAGGTGCTGAAGAACGCGGAGAGCAAATGGCAACGCTCTCGCGTCTGATACACGAGATGGGCACATCCGAAGAAATGGGTAAATTACTGGATGAACTGCTGCCATATGCCCAAACGCTAGACCCCGATTCGGACGACGCCCGCCTGATTAAGTTGGCTAAACGGGAATATGATAAACAAACCCGTGTGCCTGCCGAAAAAGTAGCCGAATATGCCCGCGTCACTACAATGGCGCAGGGCGCCTGGGTGCAGGCACGCAGCGAATCGAACTTTGCGCTGTTCCAACCGCACCTGGAAAAAATTGTCGAACTGCGCCGCGAATATGCCAGTTACTTCGCTCCCTACGATCATGTGTACGATCCTCTTCTGGATGACTTCGAGCCGGGCCTCAAAACCGCCGAGGTGAAGGAAATTTTTGCCCGTCTACGCCCTCAACAGGTTGAGTTGATTCAGGCCATCGCTTCCCGCCCGCAGGTGGATGATTCATTCCTGCATCTCAAGTATGATGAGCAAAAGCAATGGGATTTTGGCGTAGAGGTGGCCACCCGTTTTGGTTATGACTGGCAGGCCGGTCGGCAGGATCGTTCTGCCCACCCCTTTACCACCAGTTTCGGCATCCGTGATGTGCGCATTACCACCCGCGTCATTGAGGATCAACTCCCCTCGGCCTTATTTGGCACGATGCACGAAACCGGTCACGCCCTTTACCAGCAGGGGATTGACTGGAATTATCGCCGCAGCGCCCTGGGTGGCGCAGCCTCATTGGCCGTTCACGAATCCCAATCGCGGATGTGGGAAAATCTGGTCGGGCGATCACGGGCTTTCTGGCGCTTCTTCTACCCGCGCCTCCAGGAGTACTTCCCACAGCAACTGGGCAATGTCAGCTTGGAAGATTTTTATAAGGGCATCAATAAGGTTGAGCCGTCCTTCATCCGCGTTGAGGCCGACGAAGCCACCTACAACCTTCACATCATGCTGCGCCTTGAACTGGAAATTGCCCTGATGGAGGGCAGTCTGGAAGTCAAACACCTGCCGGAAGCCTGGAACACACGCATGCAAGAATACCTGGGCATCACCCCGCCCAATGACCGCATGGGTGTTTTGCAGGATATTCACTGGTCGGGCGGGATGATCGGCTATTTCCCCACCTATGCGCTGGGCAATCTGATCTCGGTGCAATTGTGGGAAAAAATCCAGCAGGACATCCCCGATCTGGAAGAACAGATCGAGCGCGGCGAGTTCTCGGCGCTGCTGGGCTGGCTGCGCGAGAAAATCCACCGGCACGGTTCAAAGTACGAACCGCAGGAACTGGTACAGAAAGTTACCGGCTCGAAAATTGACCCGCAGCCGTATATCCGTTACCTGAACAGCAAATACCGCGATATTTACGGTTTCTAAATCATGAAGTTTGGCGTCGTCCTGCCAACTTACGGCAAAGATGCAACCCGGCTGAGCATTGTGGACACGGCGCTGGCCGCCGAAGAACTGGGTTTCGACTCAATCTGGGTGACGGATCATCTGGCGCTGCCCCAGTCCGATGCCGAGCGATTCGGCCATATCTTCGAAGCCATCACCACCCTCAGTTATCTGGCTGCCAGCACCCGCCGGATTCGGTTGGGAATTTCGGCGCTGGTCTTGCCCCAGCGCAACCCCCTCGAAGTCGGAAAAGAACTGGCCACGCTGGATGCCCTCAGCGGTGGACGGGTAATTCTGGCGGCCGGGATTGGCTGGTCGAAAGGAGAATATGCCAATCTGGGTTACAATTTTCACAACCGCGGCAAGCGCATGGACGAAGCCTTGAAGGCGCTGCGTACGCTGTGGCGGGGCGGGAAAGTGATCTCCTTCAACGGCACTTATTACCGTTTCGAAAAGGTCGTCCTTTCACCGCCCCCCATTCAACCCGGCGGGCCGCCAATCTGGGTTGCCGGTGACTCACCCATCGCGCTCAAACGAGCAGTTTATTACGCCGATGGCTGGCATCCCAACACCCAACCGATCGAGCAGATTCGCTCGGCCCTCGACTCGGTGCGCCGATTGCTGCTCAACCGCCCGTTTACAGTGTGTATGCGCGCCCGGCTTGTGTTCTCCACCGAGCCCCAAGCCCATCAGCCATTCAGTGGCAATCCCGATCAAATAGCCGATCAGTTGTGCCAATATCAACAGGCAGGGGTGGATTATGTCATTTTCTCCTGTGCTGCCGAAACGTACGCGGCGCGTGAACGCTGTCTGAAAACCTTTCAGGAACAGGTCAAGCCGCTCCTGTCTCAAAGCCACCCCTGATTCACCGTACGCGGCGCTTCCACTCTTCCTTTAACTGTAATTGCTGCGGGCTTTCACCTGAAGGCAGACTGAGAAAATCGTTCATCAGTCGGTTGAATTTACTGCTGTCGTCCAGCATCACAAAATGACTGCCTTCATCAAACTGGATCAGGTGGGCGTGTTCCGGCAGTTTTTCAATCTGATCCAGCCGCGGTGGCTGTACCAGCCAGTCGCGGTTTCCATGCACCAGAAGACAGGCCGTGTCTAATTTTGCCCACAACCCGCCCGCATATTGCAGCGTCACATCGCTGAGCGAACCTTCAATGGCTGTAGGATCGGTTTTGGCGGCATCGGTCGTAACCGGTTCCCCTAGGGGTGTTTTACCCAGCAAACTCTCCGCAAGATCCACCGGCGCGGTGTTACGCAGCCGCCCGCTGATCATGGTTTCCTCCAACGGGAAGCCTACCGCCATGACACGATCAACCACCCCCGGATGGCGCAGGGCAAACAGTAAACCCACCAAAGCCCCTAACCCATGCCCGACAATGGCTACGCGGCCAATGCCCAATTTATCCAAAAAAGCCTCGATCAGTCCGGCTTGGGCTGCCAGAGAATACTGTCGATTTTTGGCGCTGTCGCCGAAACCGTACAGATCGAGCGCGTAAGCTCGGTAGCCGACCGAAGCCGCCTGCATCATCGGTATCCAGTAACGCCACGAACCGACCCACGAATGCAAAAAGAGGATCGGCCGGCCGCGTCCCAGCACCTCGTAATGGATGATATCCTGCTCGATCAGAATCGCGCTCATGATGACTTCTTTTGGGTAAAACGTTCCAGTAACTCCGCCACTCGGCGGGTCAATTCATCCGGCGCAAATGGTTTCAGCAGGTACTCGCTGGCGCCGGCTTGAAGGCCTTGTTGGATCTCGGCTTCCTGTCCTTTGGCGGAAAGAAAAACCACCGGGATGTGAGCGGTTTGCGGATCGGCTTTGATGCGCTGACAGGCTTCATAACCGGTCATGCGTGGCATGCGTACATCCATCAAAATCATATCCGGCATGATGTTGGCAGCCGCCTGCCAGGCTTCTTCGCCGTTGGTCACGGTAATGACCGTATGACCGGCAAATTGTAAAGTGAACGAAAGCAAGTCGCGAATATCTTTTTCATCCTCAGCCACTAAGATTTTCGCCATTTCCACTCAACCTTCCAGAGGATAGATTGGCAGAGTAAAGGAAAATACACTGCCCTCACCGGGTACCCCGGTGGAAGAAAACCAGATACGGCCTTCCTGCATTTCAACCAGAATTTTGGAAAGCGCAAGCCCCAGTCCGGTACCGGGCGTCGCCATTACCAACGGACTTTCACCGCGATAAAAACGGTCAAAAATGCGAGCGTGGTCTTTCGGGGGGATACCAATGCCGTTGTCTATCACATCCACCTGCACCTCATGTTCATGAGCGGAAAGCCGCACGATAACCCGTCCATTTTCAGGAGTGTAATTAAAGCCATTGCTGACCAGACTGCGTAAAACTTGCAGCGTGCGTTCCCGGTCACCGCGCGCAAAGGGGAATGAGTTGGGCGCTTCCAGCGAGAACTGCATCGGTTTGCCGGTTTCTATGGAGCGCTGACGCATTTCGCCCAAAATTTCTTGTGCCAGCGCAGGCAAATCCAGCGGTTGTGCCTCCAACATCACCTTGCCAGATTGAATGCGCGATACATCCAGCAAATCATTGACCAGAATGGTGAGTCGCTCCGCGTTTTCCCGTAAAATTTCAATGAAATGAATCTGTTTATCGGTTAATTCCCCGCCGGCGCCCATCAATAAAATATCGGTATAGCCTTTGATCGAAGTCAACGGTGTGCGCAGTTCATGGGAAACATTGGCAATGAACTCGGATTTCAAGCGCTCGACTTGCACCTGATGGGTCATGTCACGCAAGATAGAGACTGTACCGAGAAACTCATTCCGCCAGATGACCGGCGCCAGATGGAGGGCGACCACCCGTCCATTGGCAAGGGCAATCTGCTCGGCATAGGCTTCCCCGGCAGATGGATAATTTCCCTCCGACCAGCGCTGAATCACGCTCATCCACTGACTGCCGGTTCCTTCGAAGGAAGGCGCAATCTGCTGCAATGGCTTGCCAATGACCTTGCTGGCGTTCACTTCCAGAATGGCTTCGGCAGAAACATTGAACAGCGAAATGGTCTGCCGGACATCCGTGACAATGACGCCATCCGCCACGGCTTCCAGAATACCGCGCGAGCGGGATGCTTCGATTTGCTGGTCACGCAGCATGGCGCCCAGATTCTCGGCCTGATCGCGAATCAAACCAAACAATTCGGCATTGTTGAGGGTGATCGCAATCTGTCGGGCAATGCCTTCCAACAGACCGGCTTGCTCCGCTTGAAAATGACCCTTCTCCCGATGCAGCAGCATCAACGTACCCAGAGACTCTTCGCCTAAAATCAAGGGTATGGCTGCTGCACTGTGGTAGGCCAGCGGATGAGCCGGATCAATCTGCCAGCGCGGATCCAGATGGACATCCTCAATCCAGAGCGGTTTTCTGACCCGCATCAGGTACTGGTGAATCTGGTGTTCGATGGTATGTCCTTCCGCCGAAGTCGAACTTTCCAGATGTTTACCAGCCTGAACAACCACCCGCCCGGCATCGCGGATGATCAGGCTTTCATCAATATCAAGGGCCTCATTTAACACGCTCAGAGAACGGCTGAGCACTTGATGAATATCCAGGCTGGCCGAAAGCTCGGTGGTCACTTTGAGCATCGTCTGGGACTTGTGATGTTCCCGAGTCAGCGCCGCGGTGCGCTCCTCGACGCGCCGCTCCAAATCCTCTTTGAGGGTGCGGATTTCCTCAAATCGGCGCGCATTTTGCAAGGCAATTGCCGCCTGATTGCTGATCGTCCGCACCAATTCGATTTCCTGAGCGGTGAAGCGCTTTTTCTGCCCGGTTTGCAGCAGCAACCAACCGGAGATTTCCTGACCGCTGATCAGGGGGATGATGACCAGCGCGCGCACCTTGCGGCTATCCAGGAACGCCGCCCGCCACTCAGCCAACTCTGCTTCTTCTTCTACATTTTCAGTGTTGAAAACTCCCTGCGAATCGCGCAGCTGCTGGATGAGCGGAATGATCGGCAGGGAGAGCGGGAGGTTGTCCTCGGCCGGCGGGGTTTCGGTTACCAGCAACAACTCATCTCGCTCACCGATCAACACTGCCCCGACCCGCGAAACATCCAACGCATCGGCCAGCCGTTCACAAGTTAACTGCAAAATAGGGAGCACTTCCAGCGATGCGCCCAAATCAGCCGAGAAACGGTTGAGCAACGCCAAACGGCTGGAGCGTTGATCCAATTCAGCAGCCCGGCGCTGGCTTTCCTCAAACAGGCGCGCATTTTCCAAAGCCACCGCCGCCTGCCCGGCAAAAGTCATAGCCGCCTGAATGTAGTCCTCAGCATAAAAATTGGCATCTCGTTTTTCCAGCGCAATCACGCCGATCAATTCGGATTTTGCAACAAGGGGTATGCCCAGCCATGAAAGATACTCTGGCACCAGCAGACGCGTAAAACGGGTATCGGCGCGGACATCCGGCACCGAAATTGCCACCCCTGAACGACTCATTTCCTGAAACAGGAGGCTATCCTCGACCCGCGCCGTCAACCCGATGCGGGCTTGATCATCGTCAAATCCTTGCGCCGCAGCAACCTCAATCCATTCTCCTCTGCGCAGCCAGAGCGTTGCCGTATCGAATGGCACCACTCTTTGCAGCTGCTCCAACAGGCTGGCAATTAACGTGTCTCGTTGCAGGCTGGAAGTAATCGTCGAAGAAACCTGGGTCAAAGCCTGTAACTGCGCCGTACGCTGTTGAATCGAGCAGAACAGCCGCGCATTTTCCAGCGCCAATGCAGTTTGCTGTGCGAGGGAGAGCGCCAGACTTTCATGTTCGGCACTGAAAGCCTCAGCCTGATCGAAATTTTCCAACACCAGCACGCCCATGCACCGTTCAGCAAGACGAATGGGTAAGGCTAACACCGATATGGGCAGTTTTGTGCGCGTGGCTTTCTGATAGCGGATCAAATCATCAGCAGAAAGGTTGTAGTCTTCGGCAAAGTGAATCTCGTTCACCCGCAACGGATTTCCGGATTGAGCAACCCGCACCGGCAGCGAAGGCGGCATCCGTTCCGGATCGTATCGAATTTGCAGCAATGCATCCGCATCGCTGTATCCACGCGCATGAACCGGCGTAATCCAGCCACCGCTTTCCTCGATCAGCCCAACCCAGCCCGCATCGGCAGAGGGCAGTACCTGTAAAGCGCTTTCCAGCAAGCTTTGCAGAATGCTGTCTGTATCCAGACTGCCCAGTTTGCGGCTGAATTCGAGCAGCAGATTGACATCTCCCAGCCGCCGGCGAGTTTCGGCGAGCAACTCAAGGTTTTGCAGGCTGATGCTCACCTGCCGGCAGAGTTGTTCATAGACCTGAACATCCTCGGTTTCAAAAGCTTCCATCGGTTCGCTGCCGCATACCATCACTGCGGCACGGCGTTCGGTGGAAATTTCAAAGGGGAAAACAGCAAAACTGCGGCTGCCCAGTCCGTTCAACAAGGGAGTTCCACGCCACAGGTTGTCCTCTTCCACCTGCGGTGAAAGGATGAGATGACCGTCCGCTAATGCCTGACGCAGCGGATTCCGCTGACCAAATAACGCTTCCGGATTGCTGCCGGGTGGAATTTCGCCGATCACCTCAACCAACCGCGCCCCCGAAGCGTCACCCTCAGCGACTAAGGCGGTTTGCAGCGCAAAATGTTCGAGCAGCGCCCGCCCCATGCTGACCAGTGCAGCACGAGTATCCTGCTGCAAACTGGCCTGCGCAGCAATTTCCAAACCAGCCCGCACCCGCTCCACCTGCCGGAACAGCCGGCGGATTTCAACCATATCTTCCACCTGACGATGCAGCAATTGCGGAATTTGCTGGCGGGCAGCCTCGGCCGACCTGCGTAATAGTTGATTCTCTTCCAGGAGTTGTCTTAATTGGGTTTGGGTTGTTTCAAAATGGCGGTGATTTTCAATCAGCAGGGCCGCCTGCAACGCGAAAATTTCTACCGCATCCAGTGTGGGACGGTCCGGCCGGCGGGCATCGCGCGGATCATCCACGCTGATCAAACCCAGCGGTTCGCCATTCGAGTCGTACAACGGCGCCAGCAAAAAGTCATCCGCGTTCCACAAGTACTCGGCCTGCTGTTCACTGCTGGGCAATACGGTAATGGTGTGAACTTCCTCCGGCACCAACGGCTGCTTATCGGCAGGGATGAAGTACAAATCCCCCACACGATACTCCGGCTGGCATAATTGCATGATGCCGCGCCATGGCTGCACCCGCGAGCGCAATTCCTCCCACATATCAGGAGATATGCCCTTCTGGGCAATCCGGTGCAGGCAGTTACCAGCCGGGTCATACACACTGATCAACACTGCCCGAAATGGAGTAGCATCCACAATCGCTTCGGCGATGGCTTCCAAGGCCTGCTCCAAAGGTTGATTGGGACGCAGGAAGCGCGAAACCTGATACAGCTCCCCAAGAGTGTCCAGCTGGCGCTTGAGCAATGTGCCGCGGCGGGCTTGCTCCTCGTAATGCACCGCATTGGAAAGGGCAATGGTTGCCTGGGCTGCCAGCGATTGGGCAATATCCATTGCCGACTCATCGAAATGCTCGGCCTCAAAACTGTGCAGGCAAATCAATCCGCCAGCCCGTTCTTGATAATAAATTGGTACCAGCAGCGCCGACTGAATCCCCTCGTGCGGCAAGTCAAAATCGGGGTTTTGCATGTCGCGCAGCACATATCCCATGCCACTGGCAATCACCTGCAATTCGATGGAAGAAAGTTGGGGAGAAGGCGGATCACCCACCCAAAAACGAATTTGAGGGGCCGCCTCCTGCGGTTGATCGAGTTCAAAAAAGAGGATGGTACCGCAATCGGCGCGGGTCGTGCGCAATGCCTCATCGTACACCAATTGCAGCAGGTACTTCAAATCCAGCGAGGTGCTCAACTCTCGCGTAATGCGCGTTAGCGAGGTCATCTGCTCCACCCGCCGGCGCAGGGTTTCATCCGTCTGCATCAGCAGGTAGCTTCGTTCCACTACACCCGCCAGTTGGCCGGCGGCTGTTGCCATCAGTTGAACATCACCGGGGTCAAAAAAGTTGGGCTGGTGGCTGGCAATCCAAATTTCCCCGATGCCCTCATCCCGCACGACCAAAGGCACGACAATCAATGATTCAATTTTCCACGCCTGTATCAACTGTTGGTAGAACGGGACAATCGGCTTTTCCTCTAGGGACTGATTCAATTGAATAATGTGCTGACTGCCGGCCGATGTGAACGGAAATTGGACATCCTCCGCCAATAGACGGGTCAAACGCTCCGGGAACTCGCCAACTTCACCGTAGTGAGAAGGACGGTGCAACTGCAAGACAACCCGGTTTTGATCCATCAGAAACACAGCAGCCAAATCTGCCTGCAACAGGCGCACCAGTTCTTGCAGCGAAAACTTGAGAATCTCATCCAGAGTGGCCGCTGAGCTGGACAAACTGGCAATCCGCCTTAAGCCCTCAGCCCGCTGGGCGCGCAGGCGGGATTGCTGCAGCAGGGCGGCATTATCAATAATCGGCGCAACCTGATTGGCAACGATCATCAACAAATGCAATTCATCCTGATTGAAACTGCTGCCTTCCTGCACATGATTGGCAGCCTGCAGATAGCCCAACACCCGCCCGCTGACGGTCAGAGGCATCATGACAGTATCGCGTAAGCCGGCGGCAATGGCAATGGGCTGTAAACCCAACTCAATCCAGCGGTCATCTTCTGCAGCATGATCACTGATCAGCACATCCTGAGCCAGCAAGGCAGTTTCCAGAAGGCTTCCGGCAGGTACCGGAATACGGTACATTTCCAAAAATTGTTCCGGGATGCCGGAAAACGGAACCTGGGCTTGAAGCGTTCGGGTGGCTTCGTTGTAAAGCAGGAATCCAAGGATTTGTACGCGCACCAACGGTTGAATGGCGCTGACCAAACGCTCGAACAGCCCGCGCGTATCCCGCACAGAACTGAATGCCTGCGCCAATTGAGCCAGACCGTTCAGTTCAGCCGTGCGGCGCTGTTCCTGACGATACAGGAGAGCATTGTGAATGGCAACTGCCACCTGACCGGAGATCAAAGTCAACAGATCACGGTCTTGTGGTTGAAAGGCATCCGCTGCAAAGGAAGCCATCTCGAGCGTGCCGATTAATTGTTCGCCCACCACCAACGGCACTCCCAGAAACGAACGTACGGGATACTTCCGCCGGTCAATCACCGTGCTGAATTCGGTGACTTTTTCCAAATCTGCAATCAGCAAAGGTTGACGCGAAGCGGCAATGACTCCCGAAAGACCTTCTGCTTGACCGTAGCGTTCACTGGCGAGCAGCAGCGTGCGGTCACCTTCCGCCACTGCCAGCATCCGATAGGGAGTGAACGTTTGGCTGCCTTCATCGTACAAATTAATTTCGCGCAGATCAGCCGGCACCAGACGGTCCAGATTATCGAGGATGGAAAATAGGGTCTGCTCCACATCCAAACTGGCAGCCATAGCCTGAGTCAAATCAAGAAATACCTGCAGGGTCTGGGCTGGCAGCAGACCGGTTTGAGCCGTGCCGATCACACCGCTGCTTTCGGCAGAGCGAAAAGTAATCAATCTCCATTCCGGTTGACCGAACGGCAAACGCTGGGAGCTGGCTTCTACTGCCTTGCCTTCGATGATCAAACGGGTTTGACCATCCGAGGCACATAAATTCATTAAGCCGTTTGCCGGGCGGGTTTTTCGTGACATCCATTCCAGATTGGCCGATTCCCCCTCATTCAAGCCGAATAACTGCCGCGCGGTAGCGTTCATCCAGGCCAGCCTTCCGCCGGCTTCAACGATCAGGATTGGCTCGGCGTTTGGATTGTCTGTTTCTTTAAGCCGTGAAACCCCAGAGATAGGACGGGGGAAACGGGATACCCAGCGAATCAGGCCGGCGGCGGCAAGCCAAAAAAGCAAACCGCTGCCTGCCAGTGCAAGACCAAGAATGAGCGGGTTTTCAAACACCATGCGGGTATCCCAACCGAAAATTAAACGGAATCGCGACGGCGTTCCTCAGCAGCAATCTCGGTGATTTCGCGGATGTCGGCAAATGGATGGGTGAGAGGTGAAACCAACCCAACCGCCAGCGTCATGAAGGGGGTCGGTGTCATTTCTCCGCCTTTGCCGGGCGCCAGCACAAAACCCTGCTGGCGGTCTAAGAAGTTGTAATGCGAAAGCACTTCTTCCTTGAAGCGGGCCTTCAGGCGGGCTTTGAGGGCTGCTCCTGCCTGAGCCGTCGTAGAAATCACAAAGTTATCGCCGCCCACGTGACCGATAAAATCATTGGGCGTGCCCAGTTCATCCACCACTTCTCCCATGAGCATGGCGGTAAAACGCAGCACATCATTCCCGGCAATGAAGCCGTATACATCCTTGAACGGTTCAAAATGATTGATGCGGATATCCAGAAATGCCCAGTCGTTCTGGCGAATCAGTTTACGCAATTGATCCTCGATCAGCCGCCCGGATGGCAGACCGGTCTGCGGATCGGTCAGACTTTCCCTTTCGGAACGCGCCAAAGCATTCTGGACACGCAGCTTCAGCTCTTCAATATCAAATGGTTTGGTAATGTAATCATCCGCTCCCAGTTCCAGACCTTTGAGCTTGTCGCTCCGCTCATCCTTCTGGGTCAGAAAGAGTACCGGGATGTGACTGGTGCGGGTATTGGTGCGCAGCACCCGGCAAACCTCATAACCGTCAATATCCGGCAGCATGATGTCCAGAATCAGTAAATGCGGCATGACTTGACGGGTCTTTTCCAGCGCATCCGAGCCGCGCGGGGCAATATCCACATCATAGCCCTGCGAGGAGAAATAAATGCGCAGCATATTGGAAATATCTACATCATCTTCCACAATCAACAGGCGGGCTTTACTCATGGGTGCCTCCCTCAAGAGATCAGGCATGGGCTTTCCCCCGGAGCATCTTGCGTGACCCATTCCGCCCAGCCGGGGAACCAGACGGTGGAAAAGGGAATACAACACTTAATCTTACGCAAAACCGCCATTTCTGGCAACCAAAATACCCCTCCAAAGGCGGCTTGGTTAGGGAGTTGTAAGGATTGAAACGCCGCTCACCAGCTTTCGCCGCCCGCTTCACCGGGGCGCGGATACAGGCGCGGGTGAAGGTGGCCGTCTTTCAGACGGTGATGATCGCTGTCTTCATAACGGATGTCGCGATCAATCACCCGCCGCTCTTTGGAAGCGAATAAAATCACATCCGATTCAATCATTCGCGCCGGATAAACGATCATCCCGGCCCCAATCCGGCAGTTGTGACCCACACACCCTCCCAGAACCGGCCGGTTGGAGGGCTGTAATTGACCATGAGCGTCACGCGCCCGAATGGGAGAAGGAATCAGGTTATAATCTGTAAAGGTAGAGCCAGCCCCGATGAAGGTGTTGCGTCCGACCACGCACATCTGCAAGCAGGTATTTTGAGCGACCATGCTGTTATCCATGATGGTCGTCATAAACAGCGAGGCCCGAAACGGCAAAAATGTGCCATCCCCCACCACCGATAGCATCAGTTGGCAGCCCTGCGAAACATTGACATTATCGCCGATGATGCAGTTTTCAATCACCGCCCCTGCCCCGACGGTGACATTATCACCAATGGTGGTGGGGCCGTGAATGATGGCGGTTGGATCAATCGAACAGTTGCGCCCTACCCGTACGAGTTTGGAACATTCCAAAACCTGTTTGCCCTCATACAAAGCGGCTGACAGAATGCTGAGTTTGAAAAACAGATCGCGATTGAGGCGGTCTTCAAAGCGCGCTCCGCGTCCGAACAGGCCAAAAACCGTGTCCGCAATGAAAATATGCACCCATGAGTCAATTGCAATCAGGCTGCGTAGCGGTACCTGATAGACCAGATCGCCCGATTGGCTCGCCATGTAGGTTGGCACATGATAATAGCCGATCTCGCGCGCCTGCAAATCCACTACCAGCGGTTCGGCGCTTGGCTCCGGGCCGTGCGGGTAATACCACAAATCCGCCAGATAAATGTCCCCCATCGGAGTATAGGACGCAGAAAGCGGTAAACAATGTTCGCGAAAGGCGGGATCATGGATGGACAAGGCCGCCCGTGAGGGGTAAGGCCGGCGCATAGCTTCCTGCATGAAAGCCTGCATGAAACCTTCGTCGAAAAACAAATTGTCGCGGTAAACGATGCAAGGTTCACGGGTCTGTGGCAGTCGCGCTTCAGGAGGCAGTTCCAGTTCGCGGGTGGTGTAAGGCGCCAGCACGTCCCGCTGTTGCAGCCACAATGGTTTGTTGACAATTCTTAAATCACGGGCGCGCTCATTGAAAGGTTCCAAATAGCGGGGACACTGTACAATGATTTTCAGCATCCAACCCTCTCAATCCAGCGGTTTCTGCTCGACTTCCAACAGGCAGCCCTGCGGGTGTGGTCTCTCGTGGATGGGGTGAACGCGACCGCTGCTCGCCCAGTAAGTCAATTCTTGCAGCATTCCCACCAGAAAGGGGCAAGCCATACCCAACCCCACGTCATTTTGCCCTTCGATATCCGCCCGAGCAAGCCATTGCCAATAATCACCCGCACTGCCGACCTCAAATTCGCCACCGCCCTGCAATCGCAGCCAGTCTGCCAGGCGCTGTAATGCAATCAGCATTTTGCGGCGCGGGGCGAGCAGGCGGAATTGCTGGTCTTCGAAGCCCACATCAGCCGCAAATGTGAGAAGCATCCGCACAAAAGCCGCCCTCCCGGCCCGCACCAAAATCCCCGCCGCCGATTGAACTCCATAGCGCTCCACCAATCTTTGGTTCAGATGACCTATATGGAAAGGAGCTTGATCGGCCGGAAGGGATGCCAACAGGCTCTCAAAACCCTCTTCACCGAGAATTTCGGTCAATCCTTCCACAACAAGATCTGCTAGCGCAGGGGAATAGGTGAACACTGAAGTTGGTTTCATGGGGTGGAATTAGAGGAAGTACTATCCAGAAAATCCCTTAGGGTAAGCATGAACGAGCGCGGTTCATCCAGCATGATGAAATGACCTGCGTTGGGGTAACGTTCGATACGCGCCGAGGGCAACCCCTTTTGCAGGGCCTTCCACTGATTGGGATGGACAATGTTATCGCGGTCACCGAACATTCCCATCACCGGCACTTGAATGCGGTGAATCTGATCGCGCAGGTCGGTGCGGCGCAATGAAGCGATGCTGGTCAGGAATGATTCCAGGGTGGTACGCGAGAGATCACGATCCATCATGTCCGGAAAGCGCGGATCGCGGCAAATGGTGGGCGATGCCACGCGCATGGCCGCCCGAAATAAGGGGAACAGGCTGAACAACAAAAACGCCACTACCCGCCAGCCGGCTAATTTGAGCGGCAGCGCCAGCGAAGAACCAACGACCGGTGAACCGATGATCACTACTTTTTCAACGCGGTGGGGGTAGCGCAGCGCCACCGAAAGGCTGACCGTCCCCCCCATGCTATGACCGACCAACGGCGCGCTGATGATACCCAGTTTTTCCATAAATTGATCAACCAGCGCAACAAATTCGCTGACTTCGTAAGTATCCAGTTTTTTGCCCGATTCGCCGAAACCCCAAAAGTCGAGCGCGTAGGTACGGTAATACTGACCCAAATAGGTCATGGTTTCCTGCCACAAGCCCCACGACCCCAACCAGCCATGCAGTAGAATGACCGGTTTACCGCGGCCGTAGACTTCATAATGGAGAATTCCCTGATCGGTGGTGATGGAAGACACGCCGGTTCAACTCCCCCTGATCTTCACGAATTGCCCTCCCCCATCTCTTCTAAAATGCTGTAAAGCAATTCCAGCAGAACTTTTTTCACATTTTCCTTGTCTTTGGCAACACAGGAAAGCAGTTTGACTTTTGGATCGAGGCGTAAAGCCAGCCGCATGTCTTCGATATCCCATGCGTCTTTGCAATCCTGCTTATTTGCCGCCACCACATAGGGGGTAGGGGCGTAAGCCCGGAAGGTTTCTAAAATGGTACGCGCTTCGCGGAAGGTTTCCGGGCGGGTACTGTCCACCATCACCACAAAGCCCAGCATACCTTCCGAAAGAATTTCCCACATAAAATCAAATCGCTTCTGACCGGGTGTGCCAAACAGATACAAAACCAGATCATCGTCCACCGTAATCCGGCCAAAATCCAGCGCAACGGTCGTGCTTTCCTTCACCTTTTCAGCCGCCGAGGTGATCTTGCGCTCCGTTGAAACCACATCAATCTCGCTGACGGATTGGATGAATTCGGTCTTGCCTGCGTTGAATGGCCCGGTAACTACAATTTTGACTGTCTGCATCGTGCTTCCTTAGGAAACAGGGTTTAGATCGAGCGAATCTTGTTGATCAAACGGTTGAGCAGCGATACCTGCTCCTGCTTGTTGGTCGTCTGAAACGGACGCACCATCCCGCCCAACGGCACTCCGCCGGGACGCACCAATTCCACCAACCCGGCTTGCAGCAAAGCGTACACCACCCGGCGAATTTCCAAATCGTTCATCTTGGTAGCATGAGCAATCTGTCGAATGGTGTTTTTGGGGTTGACGTACCGCACGACCCGCCATTCTTCCAAACTCAGGTTCAGGTTGCGGATGTTGCTGCCCGGCCGCTCGGTGAACTTGAGCGCCATATCCAGACTGGGAATTTCCTCCTGTAACTGCTCCCATTCGCGCAGCTGCCGCGAGCCTTCGATGATCAGGTTTTCCAGATCAATGCGCACCGGAATCTTTCCATCAGGGGTTAATTGATCAGGATTGAAGTTAAATGAACCTTCCACCCACGTGAACAGGCGGCGCACAACATCCAAACAATAACTTTGCAGACTTTCCAAAATATCTTTCTGAGTCAGATAACCGGCATTGATCAACAGGAGACCCACTTCTTTATCACTCATCTTGCGCGTCCGTTCGCGTATGACCCGCGCCTGATTGGGCGTGATTTTGCGGCTGCGCTGCAAAATGGCTGCCAGATCGTTCTCCTCACTGCCGATTTGGGCATAGGCCAGTTTTCCCTCTCGAAAGGTAATCTGAGCAACCTCGTTGCCGCCTTCAATCACCAGTGTGCCGGTCTTACGCGCCAGATTGATCAGATTGAGGAGTTGGGTGATGGAAAAATCGCGCAGATTACCCCGTAGTGCCATGTGCAGCCTCAGAAGACGAGAAAGTCTGAAAGAATTATAACAAAAGTAGGCTCATTCACAACGTAATCCTTGCGCCGAGAATGGTTTTTGACCTTACAATATCGTTGGGTGAATTGGGTATAATCAACGGCATCCTTTCCAAACCCGGATGAATACGATGATTTCCTCCAAGACTGTGATTCTGTGCAACCCTCATGCCAATCAAACCAAAGCCGCAGCGGTTGCTGCCCGCTTGCAGGAAGTTGCCCCCTCGTCAGCCCACCTGGAATGGGTGTTTACCGCTTACCCTCGCCACGCCGTTGAATTGGCTCGTCAAATTGCCGAGCAGGGCTGCCGTAAGCTGATCTCCATGGGCGGGGATGGTACCGTTCATGAGGTGGTCAACGGATTGATGCGCTTACCGCCTGAACAACGCCCGGTGATGGGCATCATCCCGGTCGGCTCCGGCAACGATTTGGCCGGCAGTTTGAACATTCCGATTGATCCAATTCAGGCGCTCCAACTGGCGCTGGATGGCTCGATTGGCGAGGTGGACATCGCCCACGTTGAAGATGACCGCGGACACAGTGAATACTGGACAAATACGCTCGGCATCGGTTTCGACGCAGTCGTTAACATCCGCTCGCGCAGCATCCGCTGGGTGCGTGGATTTTTGATTTACTTCTTCTCGGCAGTGCAAACCATCCTCTTCAATCACATCCCGCTGGGGTTACAAGCTGTTCAGGATGGTAAACGTTGGCAGGATCGCTTGCTGATGCTGGTGCTGTGCAATGGACGGCGGGAAGGGGGCGCCTTTTGGGTTGCTCCTCAGGCCAGCCCGCGCGACGGAAAACTGGACTACCTCGGCATCCGGCAGATCTCCCGTCTGCAAATGTTTTACACCATCCCGTTGGTCATGCGGGGCGCTCATCAACAGCTCTCGTATGCCTGCCACGGTCAATTCCAAACTCTGGAGTTGGTTTCTGACCATCCGCTCTACATTCACACGGATGGCGAAATTTACGCCGGACTGGATTCAAGCATCCGTCAAATCCGCGTCACGGCAGTCCCTTCGGCTATACGCATGAACATCCCGCACCCCGATTAATCCCCCCGCCTATGCCCGAACTGATTCACACCCTGCAAGGCCATGACCTCGGCTTCCTCAAAATGGTTGCCGGATTGTGGGGACTGGAACTCAAAGCCCGTGATGTGCGCGGTGCGCTTCCGGAACTCATTCAAGCCATGCTCGACCGTCCGTTGATTGAAGAACTCATCGCCAGCCTGCCCGAAAGCGCCCAGCGTGCCTTTCAAGATCTGCTGGCCCATGAAGGACGCCTGCCTTGGGCGGTTTTCAGCCGAAAGTACGGCGAAATTCGCACCTTCGGCATTGCCCGCCGCGACCGGGAAAGACCCGACCTCAACCCCATCTCCCCCGCCGAAATGCTTTGGTACCGCGCCCTGATCGGTAAGGCGTTTCTCAACCTGCCCCCAGAACCGCAGGAATTTGCCTACATTCCAGATGACCTGGCCGCCTTATTGCCAGCCCCTGCCGCTCCTCCCCCAGCGGTGTTGGGACAGGCTGCCTACCCCGAAGATTACGCCTTTGAGATGCCGGTCAATGACCGGGTGCTGGATGACGCCTGTACGCTGCTGGCTGCCCTGCGGATGGGGATGGATGAAAACGAATGCGCCCCCCACTTGAACCTTCCGGTACGCGATTTGCGTGCCCTGCTGGAAGCTGCCGATCTGCTGGACGAAAACGGCAAACCGCGGCCCGAACAGGTACGGCAATTTCTGGAAAGCGACCGCGCCAACGCTTTATTGTTTCTGGCACAAGCCTGGTTGAATTCGACCACTTACAATGAGTTGCGGTTGTTGCCCGAGCTGCTTTTTGAAGGGGAATGGCGCAACGATCCGTTGCAAACCCGTCAGCGGGTGTTGAGTATCTTACATTCCTTGCCGGCTGAAGCCTGGTGGGATCTGAGCGCGTTCATCATGGCTGTTAAGCAGGAACAGCCCGATTTTCAACGCCCGGCGGGTGATTACGACTCGTGGTTCATCCGCCGGCGCAGCGATGGGCATTACCTGCGCGGCTTTGAATGCTGGGACGAAGTGGATGGCGCTTTATTGCACTACCTGATTACTTCACCCTTGCACTGGTTGGGAATTTTGGACTTAGCCAGCCGTGATGTCCAAACCCCTCCGACAGCCTTTCGTTTCTCCACCTGGGCAGAAGCCTTGCTCAATAACCAGCCGCCTTTCAGTTCGCCTGAGGAAAATGGCGCAACGCGGGTTGACAGCCAGGGCATCGTGCAGGTTGAGCGCCGGGCAGCCCGCAGCCTTCGCTATCAAATCGCCCGTTTCTGCCGCTGGCTGCCTGGCGATTCAGAGACTTACCGTTATCAAATCACCGCCTCATCCCTGGAACGTGCCCGCCAGCAGGGACTGCGCAGTGCCCATCTCATCCGTTTATTACGCAAAGCAGGGAGCGATCCTCTGCCGCCGCCTCTCGTACAAGCCATCGAACGCTGGGAACAGCGCGGTGTTGAAGCGCGCTTGCAGCAGGCTGTGCTGCTGCGCGTCGAAAATCCTGCCATTTTGGCTGCTCTGCGCAAGAGCCGCCTGAGCCGCCACATTCTGGAAGAAATTTCACCCAGCCTGGTACTCGTCCGGCCAACCGCCAAAAAAGCCATCCTTGCCGAACTGGCACGGTTGGGGTATCTTGGAGTGGATGAAGCAGAAGGGGTATAATGAAACAAGGTTGCTCCGCAAATTTCCCATTCCCAATTCCAAAAAAAGAGGTGGCAATGACCGAACGTTTAGCCTGGATCCAGCAAGAGATTGAAGGACTGAAGGAAAGCGGCTTATACAACCGTATCCGCACAATTGGCTCACCGCAAGGCGCCTGGCTGACCGTGGATGGCAAAAGGGTGCTCAATTTCTGTTCCAACAACTATTTGGGGCTGGCCAATCATCCGCGGCTGATTGAGGCCGCCCGCAAGATTTTAGACCGATACGGCGTCGGCCCTGCCGCTGTGCGCACCATCGCCGGGACAATGGAAATCCACCTGGAACTGGAAAGAAGGCTGGCAGCCTTCAAGAAAGTTCCAGCAGCAATTACCTTTCAATCCGGCTTCACCGCTAACCTGGCCACCATTCCGGCGCTGGTGGGTAAAGAAGATGTCATTTTCTCTGACGAATTGAACCACGCCAGCATCATTGATGGCTGCCGGCTTTCCGGCGCACCGATTATCCGCTACGCACATTGCGACCCGGCCGATTTGGAACGGGTGATTCTGGAAAATCAGGGGAAATACCGCCGCGCTCTGGCCGTTACCGATGGGGTGTTCAGCATGGACGGCGATATTGCGCCGCTGGATCAAATCTATGCCGTGACCAGTAAGTACGGCGTCATGTTAATGGTGGACGACGCTCACGGCGAAGGCGTGATGGGCAAAGGCGGCCGCGGCATCGTTGACCACTTCAACCTGCACGGCAAAGTGGATGTGGAAGTCGGTACGCTTTCTAAGGCCTTTGGGGTGGTCGGCGGCGTAGTAGCCGGTGATCCGCTGATTGTGGAATGGCTGCGCCAGCGCGGGCGACCGTTCCTGTTCTCTTCCGCTGTGACTCCCCCAGATGTGGCCGCCGCCATTGCCGCGGTAGATTTACTGGAAGAATCCACCGATTTGGTGGACAGCCTGTGGGAAAATGCGCGCTACTTCAAAGCCGAAATGAAGCAATTAGGATTCGACACCGGTAACAGCGTGACTCCGATCACGCCGATCCTGTTAGGTGAAGCCCCGCTGGCCCAGCAATTCAGCCGCGAACTCTTCGAGGAAAATGTATTTGCCATGGCCATCGGCTTCCCGACCGTTCCACGCGGCAAAGCCCGCATCCGCGTCATGATTTCGGCTTCCCACAGCCGCGATGACCTTGATCAGGGATTGGAAGCGTTTGCGAAAGTCGGCAAAAAACTGGGCGTGATTTAGTCGGTCTTTTCCAACGCTTCGGCCGCCCGCCGCTTGACATGCGCCAGAATGGCGGCCATGCCGTTCAGGCGCTGAGCGGTCAGCACTTCCTGAAGGCCCATTTGCAAATAAAACTCCGCCGGAATGGCCAAAATCTCCTCCGGCGTCGTTCCGTTCAATCCTTCCATGATGATCATGGCATAGCCACGCACCGTCGGGGATTCGGCCGGCACATCAAAGACAAAGGTCAATCGGCCGTTGACCAGTTTTGCGCTCATTTTCACCGGAGTCATGCACTCCGGCACATCTTCTGCATCGGATTCTGCATTAAAATCAGCCGGCAGGGGCGGGAAGCGCCGTGCATAATCGAGCAGCAACTCCAGTTTCTCCCGCCCCTCGCATTCGACAAAATCAGCCACAATTTCAGCCAAACGGGGTGGTAAATGCAGACTCACGCTGAACCACCCTCCCCTTTTTCAATGGGCACGCCCACCAGATTGCCCCATTCCGTCCATGAACCATCGTAGTTACGGACTTTGGGATAACCCAGCAGATATTTCAACACAAACCAGGTATGAGAGGAGCGCTCGCCAATCCGGCAGTAGGCAATGATCTCCTTGTCCGGCGTGACGCCACGACTTTGATACAGCTCTCGCAGCGCCTCTGCCGATTTGAAGCGGCCGTCATCATCCACCGCCTGCGCCCACGGGATATTGACTGCGCCGGGAATGTGGCCACCCCGCTGAGCGCCTTCCTGCGGGTAGCCGGGCATGTGCAGGAGCTCGCCGGTAAATTCCTTTGGCGAACGCACGTCCACGAGGGGTAAGCGCTCTTGAATGTGGCGCATCACATCGTCTCGAAAAGCGCGAATGCTGGCATCCGGCTCTTTGGCGCGGTATGTGGTGGGCGGGTAGGAAGGCACTTCGGTGGTCAGCGGCCGGTTTTCGGCTACCCAGCGGGCACGCCCGCCGTTCATCACCTTTCGTTTTTCATGTCCATAATATTCAAACAACCAGAAAGCGTACACCGCAAACCAGTTGCTTTTATCACCGTAAAACACCACGGTCGTATCGTTGGAAATCCCCAGACTGGAACACAACGCTTCAAATTCTTCTTTGGTCAGAAAGTCCCGGCGCACGGGGTGTTGCAGAGTCGTAAACCAATCCACCCGCACGGCTCCGGGAATATGACCGGTATCGTACAGCAGCGCATCTTCGTTTGACTCGACAATTCGCACGTTGGGGTCATTGAGATGCTGGGCAACCCATTCCGTTTCAACCAGAAATTCCGGATGTGCGTATTGGGTCATATTTACCTCCAATTTAGATGATATTTATCATATATTTTACTGAAATTCCCCCATTAAAACAACCCTCATTCTCCCCATTAAAAGCAATCACGGCGGCAATACCGCCGTGATATTTCTTTATAATGACCACGTTCCATTCAAGGCACGGGTTCAACAGTCAAGATGATGTTGGAAAAAACGTTTCCTACGCTCGGCCCCAGCAAAGCGAGCAGCACAACAACCGCAAGGCAAGCACACACGATCACCGCCAGAATAATCAGCACAACTATCCAAATCCAATTGCGCTTTTGGGGTGGCGATTCGGTGTGAACTGCTGTTGAAGCAGGCGCATCCATCCGACCCCCTTTGTGCAGTCTAATCCTCTTCTTCGTCCTCGCGCTGCCCCAGCATGGCATTGATCTGGAACATGGCGTTAACCGAGTCGCCAGCTGCCTTCAGCCAGTCCAATACCATGGTGGCGTTCTTTTCTTCCTCCACCTGCTCCTTGACGAACCAGTTGAGGAATTCCTGACTGGCATAATCCTTGTCTTCCACGGCAATGCTGTACAGCAGATTGATGCGTGCCGTTACCGACTGCTCATGGCGCAGGACTTCCTCGAAAATTTCCACCGGTGTGCCAAACTCGCTGGGGGGCGCATCGATCGCCTGCAGGGTCACTTTTCCGTTGCGGTCATGAATGTACTCATAGAATTTCAGCGCATGTTCCTGCTCTTCCTTGGCTTGCAGTTTGAGCCACTTGGCAAAACCGCCCCAGTTGGCCTCATCGAAGTGCGCCGACATGGCCAAATACAGATAGCCGGAATACAATTCCAGCTTGATTTGTGTATTCATTTCGTCCAGTAGACGTTGGCTGAGCATTTTTTCTCTCCTTTTCTAAAACGGATTTCGATTACCTGAATGTATTATAAACCGTTCGATGGTTGCCTGTGTTATGATTTTGTAAAACTGGCGGCAAAATTTCGACTTTTCCACCCTCTGGCTCGAAAATTCCGCGCCTGCCGGGAATCCGTTAAAATACGCTTGTGCAAATAATTGAAGCAAACCAACCGTAGAGGAGTAAATGAGATGAGCATAGAACCCGGCCTGAAAGCTGAATTGACCATCACGGTGCAGGAAAGCGATACAGCCCGATTTTCAGCCGGCGAGGGGTTCCCACCCGTCCTGAGCACACCGCGACTGGTCGGTTACCTTGAACGCACCGCACATCAGGCGCTCACACCTCACTTAAAGGAAAATCAGGGAAGTGTGGGTACTTGCATCAACCTCCGCCATTTGGCTGCCACGCCGGTAGGCATGCAGGCGCGTTTTTGCGCGGAACTCATGGAAGTAGATGGGCGGCGGCTGCGCTTCAAGGTCGAAGCATGGGATGAGATGGAAAAAATCGCCGAAGGTGAGCACGAACGCTTTCTGATTGACCGCTCCCGTTTCGATGAACGGCTGGCTGAAAAGATTCAGCGGATGGCTAAATAAACCTCGCTTCTTCAGGGTAAACCGAGCCGCAGTAAGCCCTGCCCGTCAAGGCTGACCAGTAAACCCCCCTGCCGGTCAAACCAAACTCCTCGAATACCCACATGGGGCACCTCAATCTCCTTAACCTGCCAGGTGCGTCCGCCATCGCGACTCCACCATATTCGAGAGGGGGTGGCAGCCACAATCCAATCCCCATCCGTTGGATCAACTGCCAATCCCAACACCGCCTGACCACTTAACCCGCCCGGCTGCCAGTTTTCATCCGGCTCTCGCCGGTAGATTCCATCGCTCGTGCCTGCCAGCCAGATTCCTGCCGGGGTGTGGAGCAAAGCGTATACGCTCAAACCGGCCGGCAAATCCGCTGCCCGCCATTCGCTTTCCGGAAAAGAAAGTCCCTCAATGGCTGATTGACGGGAATGGATTTCGTTTTCCCCGTCTTCAAATCCCGGCTTTGGCGGATGAGCCTTGCCCCAGCCACCGAGCGGCTGATGAGCAGAAGGAATCAGGGCAACTACCCCCGCTTCTACCATCTTCCAGTTTCCTTCGCCCCCGCTTTCCACGGACAGCCAGCCATCGGCTGTCCAAGCCAGGATGCGTGAAGGATTTCCCGCATCCCATCCAAGCCGATATATGGTCGTGTTCCCCAGCCCGCCGTTATACGCCTCCCAATGGCTTCCACCATCCAGCGAACGCCACACCCCCCGTTCCTGCACAAGCGCATACCAAATCTGTGGGTTGATGGGGTCAATCAGCAAATCCGTGATGGTTACATTGATCAAACCCTGATTGCGCGCATTCCAGTTTCTGCCGCCATCGGTTGAGCGGAATACACCATGGGCCACCGTCCCTGCCAGCGCCGCGTTGCCGTTGAACGGATTGACTGCCACACTGTAAATGAAATACTCCTGTAAACCAGATTTGACCCACATCTCACCGCCATTGTCGCTGCGCGCCACACCGCGTTCCTTGTCGGAGTAGTTCATCATAAAGGTTGCCGCCAGCAATTGATCCGCATTTTTGGGGTTGACAACCAGATCATAAATTTTTGTTCCCACCAAGCCATTGGATTGCAAATACCAGGTTTCACCGCCATTGAGGGTTTTGAACTCGCCGGTGCGGTGCCATACCCCAAAATATGCGATACTGCCGCGCGGATCGAATGCCACCGCCCGGCCGGAAAGGTCACTGATGCCGTTATTGGCAGGCTGCCAAGTACTGCCATAATCCAGGCTGCGGTACACGCCATGTTCATGGCTGGCCGCCAGCACCCGTTGGGAGTTGGACGGATCAACTGTCAGAGAATATACCCAATCCTGCACCGTGTTGCCGGCAATATTTGCCAGCACAGCCTGCCAGTTCATCCCGCCATCCAGGCTTCGGTAAACCACCCCGCCCCATGGCGGCTCAGTACGATTGATCACCCGTGCCGAAGCATAGACCCGGTTTGATTGCTGAGGATCCACCGCCAGCCCATAGACGATTGCGCCGTTCATCAATCCCTGATTGATCGGGTACCAGTTCCAGCCGCCATCCGTCGTCTTGTAAACCCCGCTCCCGTAAGTGCCGGCATATACAACCCCGGCCTGCTGCGGATCCACAACCAGCCGTTGAATGTACAGATTCTCCAAACCACTG
>FWWM01000894.1_pt1 | contig 96167 bp, 99 predicted proteins | sample 2228351 | NCBI WGS metagenome assembly FWWM01 (sample SAMEA103939774, study PRJEB20133) | metagenome | reverse complement strand
GTCTGAGGGCCGTCAGCATGCGCTCCCGCGCGAGCCCCTGGGCGACGAGCGTCGCCAGCGTTTCCGCGAAGCTCCGATCCGTCGGGGTGGGCCGGCCCCGCTGCCGCCATCCGAGGAGCAGGCAGCCAAGCGCCTCCCCGTCGCCGGCGAGGGGAAGGTGCAGCACGCTCCCGATCCCCAGCTCCCCGAAGGCGAGCTGGAGCGGCTCGGGCGCATCTGCGAGCGGCAGGAGTCTCGCCTCCGAGCCCGCCGTCGCCGCGAGCCATCGCCACGCCGATTCCGCCACCCGCTGCCAGCGCCGGAGCTCGCCGGGGAAGACGCCTACCGGCCGCGCAGCCCGTTCGCCGTGCTGGAGCACGAGCGCCAGGTCGACGGCCGGCTGCCCGCCCTCGAACTCGCCCAGGCTTCTGAGGGCGGGTCCCACGGAGCTCCCGCGCCCCAGCTCCAGCGCGACCCGGTTGAGCAGCTCGAACCGCCGCCCCCACCGCTCGGCGATGACGAGGCGCACCTCCTCGCGGAGCGCGTGCGCGAGGAACCGCGCCGCCTCCCGCAGGAGCGACTGCTCGGCCTCGTCGAAGGGTCGATCCGCCGTTCGTGCGACCGTGAAGACCCCGAAGGTCTCGCCGCCGACCTGGAGCGGGACGGACCACCCCCACTTCAGCCCAAGCTCGGCGAACCAGTCGTGCACGGGCGACCGGCCCGGCCGCACAGGGAAGGTCACGCCCTCCGTGAATCGAGCGATGTACGCGAGGTCACGGCTGTCCATCCGCACGTGACGGCCGAACCGCTGCCGCGCCTCCTCGGGGAAGATCGCCGCCGGCCGCCAGGCATCCCGGTCACGATCCCACACGAGCAGCGAGGCGTAGTCGAACGCGGCGCCGTCGACGAGGCGCGAGGCGAAAGCGGAAAACACCTCCGCCACGGAGTTCCGCTCGATGCTCAAGCGCGCGAGGTCGAGCAGCAGCCGCTGATGCTTCCCCCGGGGCACGTCCCCTATTCCTACCGCACGCACCTCCCAGGTGCCATCGGGGTTTCCCCGATGTCCACCTACTCGACGACGAACGTCCCCGTCATCGTGTTCGGGTGGACGTTGCAGCGGAAGAAGTACTCCCCAGGCTGGCTCGGCGCGGTGAAGCGGAACTCCGCACTCGAGCGTGCGCCGACGAGCTCGCTCGAGAAGATCCCTTCGAGCGCTCGCTCATCCGTGTAGAGGGCGAAGTTGTGCGAGACCCCATCCTCATTCCGGAACCTGAGCACCACCATTGCGCCTGCAGGCACCGTGATGCGGCCGGTGTTGAATGCGAAGCCGGACGTCACCAGCTCAATCACCACCTCGCCCTGCGCTGCGGGTGACGTTGCCGCCGCGGGGCTGGTCGGGGCAGCGGCCTCCTCGTCGCCCCCTCCGCACGCGGCCAGGAGCGCGAAGGCGACCAAGGCCATGCCAAGCGATGCGCGCACCATCGTTCACCTCCTGCTGGGGTGTTCGCGCGACTGCCGCCCGGCGATCACCGGCCCATGAGTTCCCGGCAGGGCAGCGGGTAGACTGGACGGCGTGGAGCTCGAACCGGAGGCGCGAACGTACACCTCGCAACGGCTGACGCTGCGGTACTGGGTCTGGGGCGACGAGTCGCGCCCGCCCCTCATCCTCATCCACGGCACGCGGGACCATGCGCGCTCATGGGACCGCGTGGCTGCATACTTCGCGGACCGGTACGCCGTCTTCGCCCCCGACCTCCGCGGGCACGGCGACTCGGATTGGGCGATCGGAGGACAGTACTCGATCATCGACTACGTCCTCGACATCCACGCCCTCGGTGAGGCCATCGGCCGGCCCCCGTACACCATCATCGGGCACTCGCTCGGCGGGGCCGTCTCGCTCCTCTACGCCGGCACGTTCCCGGAGCTCGTCACCAAGCTCGTGACGATTGAGGGGCTCGGGGCGATGTGGCGGCGGCAACGCACGCCCGCCCATGAGCGCATGCGGCGCTGGGTCGCCGACATGCGGGACCTCGAGCGCCGCCGGCCGCGCGTCTACCCCACGATCGAGGCCGCCGTCGAGCGAATGCGGGAGGCGAACCCGCATCTCACCCCGGAGCTCGCGCGCCACCTCACGATCCATGGCGTGCGCCAGGTCGAGGGCGGATACGTCTGGAAGTTCGACAACTTCACCCGCGCGCATTCGCCCTACGAGTTCAACATGGAGGACGCGCGGGACATCTGGAACCAGATCCGCTGCCCCATCCTCATCATCTGGGGTGCCGAGAGCTGGTCCCGGCGCATGGGAGAGGTCGATCTGAGCCCCTTCCACGACTGCAGGAGCGTCGTCGTTCCCGACGCCGGTCACTGGGTGCACCACGACCAGTTCGAGGCCGTCGTGCGCGAGGTCGAAGCCTTCCTCGGCGCCTGACCCGCCGGCCGTTAACCTGCGAGAAACGCGCGGCTCGCGGCCGTAGCCTGTTTCGGGCCACGTGCTATCGTTGGCGAAGGCGCCGCGACGGCGGCGCGCTCGCACGAAGGCAAGGTCGAGCAGATGTCGAATCGTCAGCTCCGTCGCGAACAGCGTCGACTCGCCGGCAGGGGAGGCCGCGCCACGTCGGCCCGCCGCCCGAGGCAGCCGTCGGGCGGTGGCGGCGGCATGGGAGGGCTCTTCTCCCTCCCGTACCTGATCACCGTGGGGGTCATCGTCCTCGCGCTCATCGGCGTCCTCGTCTTCTTCGCGACGCGGTCGAACGAGGCCGAGGCGGAAGCAGTGGCCTCCTTGCGCGCGGCGATGGAAGAGATCCCACGGTTGAAGGAGGAGGGGCTCATCGAGGGTACGAGCATGGGCCGACCCGACGCCCCGCTGCAGCTCGAGATGTTCGAGGACTTCCAGTGCCCGTTCTGCCTCCGCTTCACCGCGTTCGTCGAAACGGAGTTCGTCGACCGCTTCATCCGCACGGGGCAGCTCCGCATCACGTACCGCCACTTCCCCGTCTTCCGCGGGCGTGAGTCCGTCCAGGCCGCCCAGGCCTCCGAGTGCGCCGCCGAACAGAACGCGTTCTGGGAGTACCACCACAAGCTCTTCCTCGTGCAGGCCGAGGCAGGCCAGCTAGACCGGGAGCGCATCGAGGTCGGACGGTTCAGCGACGACAACCTGAAGCGGTACGCCGAAGAGCTCGGCCTCGATATGGGGCAGTTCAACGCCTGCTTCGATTCGGACAAGTACCTGGAGAAGGTCCAGCAGGACAAGGCCGACGGTACCGCCTTTGGGATTACCGGAACACCGGGCTTCGTCCTCAACGGCCGCCCGCTGCTCGGCGGCGCGCCGTCCGACATCGAAGGCTGGGCGGCGCTCTTCGACCAGGTGCTCGCCGAAGCTTCCCCGACCCCGACGAGCGGGACCGCGGAGGAAACGGGGACGCCGAGCCCGACCCCGTAGCCGGGATGGGCGGGCGCATGCTCCGCTTTGCGCTCGGTGCGCTCCTCGTGGCGGCCCTTGGGGTCGCCGCGGGCGCCGGCATCATGGCCGCGTTCGGCTCGAGCAGTCCCGCCACCGAGGAGGAACCGCGCCCGCGCCTCGCCGACCCGGGAGAGCTCCGCCAGGAGGTGCACTGGCACGCGGATTTCGCCATCGTCATCGACGGCGAACCTCTCGTCCTCTCCGACGAGCGCTTCCTGTCCACCGAGGAGCGAGCGTTGAGCCCGAACGTCCACCTCCACGAGCCGCGATACACGGTGGTCCACGTCCACCGCGAGCAGACCACCTGGGGGGAGTTCTTCGCCTCCTTGGGCGGCGACCTCAGCGACGAGTGCCTCACTCTTCCGGAAGTGGGTAACTTCTGCGCCGACGGCGACCGCCAGCTGCGGTTCCTGGTCAACGGGGTGCCCGTCGACTCACTCCGGCACGTCCAGATCTCCGACCTCCAGCGGGTGCTGATCTCCTACGGAACCGAGACGGAAGAAGAGCTCGCCGCGCGCTTCGATGAGCTCGTCTCCGACGAGGCGTGTATCCCCTCGGGCCGTTGCATCGCGCGCATCCCGTCGGCAGGCGAGGAGCCCGAGCCGTGCGCGGGCGGCACCGGCTGCCACTAGCCGCCCCCCGTCTCCTCGACCAAGCGCGGTGTCGGAAGCTTGCCCCGGGCCTGTTCGTACGCGTGCGCAATGGCGCAGAGCTCCGCCTCTTCGAACGGCTTGCCCGCGAACGAGATGCCGACCGGCAGTCCGTCGCGCCCGAGGCCGCAGGGCACGGAGATGACCGGCTGGCCCGTGTGGTCCCAGGGGCTCGTGAGCGAGGCGTACCGGTACACCGTCGCGTCGATCTCCGCGATGCGGCAGGCCACGCTCGGGCAGGTGGGCAGGACGATGGCATCGACGTCGCGGAAGCATGCCCGCACGGCCTCCGTGAAGCGGCGGCGCAGGCGGAGGTCGGCGAGGTACTCGACCGCCGTCACGGCGAGGCCGCGAAGGAAGAGGGCCCGGAGGTCATCGCTGTACCGATCGGGCATCTCCGCGAGCCAGCGCGCGTGGTACGTCGCCGCCTCGGCCACGAGCACCCGCGTGGAGGCCATCTCTCGAAAGTACGGCAGCTCGACCGGACGGAGCTCCAGCCCCAGCCCCTTGAGGACGTCTAGCGCCCCCTCGCAGGCGGACCGCACGTCCGCATCGGCCTGCGCGAACGCGTCCTCGAGCACCCCGATGCGGAGCCCTCGGACCGAACGCCCGAGCTGGGCCGTGGCGTCGAAGCCCGGGACGTCGACCGAGGTCGGATCGGCTGCGTCGAACCCCGCCATCGCGTTGAGGGCGAGGGCTGCATCCTGCACGGTGCGGGCCAGCGGCCCGACGTGGTCCAGGGACCAGGCCAGCGGCACCACCCCGGCGCGGGAGACGAGCCCGTACGTCGGCATGAGGCCCACCACCCCGCACAGCGCCGCGGGGATTCGAATCGAACCGCCGGTGTCGGTTCCCACGCCCATGAAGCACTCGCCCGCCGCAACCGCGGCTCCCGAGCCGCCGCTCGAGCCGCCGGGAATCCGTTCGAGGTCCCAAGGGTTGCAGACCGCCCCGAACCAGCGGTTGTTGCTCGTGACGCCGTAGGCGAACTCGTGCAGGTTGAGCTTCCCGAGAAGCACGGCGCCGCCCTCGCGCAGCCGCTGCACGACGCCTGCGTCTTCGTCCGGCACCCAGTCCCGCAGGATGTCGGAGCCGGCGGTCGTCCGCACGCCTTTCGTCTGGCAGAGGTCCTTGACGGCCACGGGGATTCCGTGGAGCGGCCCCCGGTCGACACCCCGCGCCAGCTCCTCATCGGCCCGGCGCGCGTCCTCGAGGGCGGCGTCGGCCGTGACGGTGATGAACGCGTTCAGCCGGGGTTCGAGCGCGTCGATGCGCTGCAGGCACGCCTCGGTGAGCTCCACCGCGCGCACCTCCTTTCGGCGCAACAGCTGGGCGGCTTCTGCGATGGAGAGCTCGGCGAGGGCGTTCAACTCCCGGGCCATCGTTCCACCTGCGGCACGAGAAACGGCTCTTCAGTGACCTCCGGGCGGATGCCGGAGGCGTACCGGCCGATGGCGGCGACCCGCTCCACGTCCTCACGCGAAGCGCGCACGCCTGCACGCTCGAGCAGCCACCGGATCTCTTCCGGCGAGGGACGGCGTGGTTCGGTCACTGGCCTTCCTCCTCCGCGTGTTCCGGCTCGGACTCTACCGCACCGGTGGGCGGCGGTGCGACCCGCGAGGCGGCGCGGTAGAGCGCGCGATCCTTCCGCAGGAACCGCTCGAGCTGGCTGCGGGTCAGCCCCACCGCGGCCGCCGCGCCGCCCACGCCCCGCTGCGCGAGGACGTCGAGAAGGAAGGCGGCAACGAGGGGATAGTCGGGGTTCGAAGGGCTGATCCTCAGCCGGCCGTCCTTCACGTAGGAGCGAAGCCGCAACGCTCCTGCCGGGTCCTCCGGTGGGAGCGGCTCGCGCAGCTCGAAGGCGATCCGCTCCCGCAACCGCCGGAGCGCCCGGCGGCGATTCTCCTCGCGCGAGCGGGATTCGCTCGCGCGGGCTCGCAGCCCCGTGGGCAAGTGGATGAGCTCGACGGCCGTCTCCACCTTGTTGCGGCGCTGGCCCCCCGGCCCGCCCGCACGGGACGCGCGCTCCTGGCACTGCTGCAGAAGCTCCGCATCGCTTGCGGCGAGCCAGCGATCCCTCTCCGCCACGGCGTCATCCTACCCGCGGGTTGTCCGAACCTGCGGCCCGGCGGCAAACTCAGCGCATGCCGGGTGGACCGCTCGTCTGGCTCGACATGGAGATGACGGGGCTCGACCCGGAGAAGGACACGATCCTCGAGCTCGCCCTCATCGTGACCGACGCCGAGCTCGAGGTCGTCGCCGAGAGCCCGGACTTCGTCATCCACCACCCCGACGAGGTGTTGGAGTCCATGGACCCGTGGTGCGTCGAACACCACGGCAAGTCCGGCCTCACGGAGGCATCTCGGCGTTCCACGCTCACCCTCGCGGAGGCGGAGGCGCAGGCGCTCGCTTTCCTCTCCCAGCACGTGGAGCCGCGCGCCGCGCCGCTGGCCGGGAACTCCGTGCACGTCGACCGCACCTTCCTCGCCCGCCATCTCCCCAGGCTCCACGACTACTTTCACTACCGGAACGTCGACGTCTCGACGATCAAGGAGCTGGTCCAGCGGTGGTACCCAGGCCTGCGCGCGCCGAAGAAGGCCGAGCGCCACCGGGCGCTCGACGACCTGCGCGAGTCGATCGCGGAGCTGCGGTTCTACCGGGAGACCGTCTTTCGCAGCCGGGAGGAGATCCGCTTGCCGCTCGCGGACGTATCGGAAAGTGGTGCGGGCGCGCCGCCGGAGGAGTAGGGAAGCTCTGCAAGGCGGAGGGAAGCACGAACCAAGCAGCGAAGGCGCGCCCGCATGGCGATTCTACCAGTCGAGGGCAGGCCTGGGTTAGCATAAAGCGCACGAGAGAGTTCGATTTCGCGCGCAGGTGACCATGGCCTTTACCCTTGTCCTTCTTCGTCACGGCGAAAGCGTTTGGAACAAGGAGAACCTGTTCACCGGCTGGACGGATGTGCCCCTCTCCGAGAGAGGCGAGGCGGAGGCCCGGCAAGCGGGACGCCTCATGAAGGAGGCCGGGCTCACCTTCGACATCGTCTTCACGTCCCTTCTCGTCCGCGCCATCCGCACGGCCGAGATCGCGCTTGAGGAGATGGGACTGAGCTGGCTTCCCGTCGAACGCTCCTGGCGGCTGAACGAACGCCACTACGGCGCCCTCCAGGGGCTGAACAAGAAGGAAACGGCGGAGAAGTACGGGTCGGAACAGGTGTTCCTCTGGCGTCGGAGCTACGACGTGCCCCCGCCGCCCCTCGACCCCTCCGACCACCGGCACCCGCGCCATGATCCCCGCTACCGCTTCCTTCCTCCCGACGCCCTCCCGGCGACAGAGTGCCTGAAGGACGTCGTCGCTCGCATGCTCCCGTACTGGTACGACGCGATCGCCCCCCGGCTGCTCGACGGGAAGCGCGTGCTGGTGGTCGCGCACGGGAACAGCTTGCGCGCGCTCGTCAAGCACCTCGACCGCATCTCCGACGAGGAGATTCCCGCGCTGAACATCCCCACCGGGATCCCGCTGCGGTACGAGCTGGACGGCGAGCTGAAGCCGATCAGCAGCGGCTATCTCGGCGACCCGGAGGCCGCCCGCGCCGCCGCGGAGGCGGTCGCGAAGCAGGCCGGCTGACCGCTCACCACCAGAGAACGTCGTCGAGCGGGTCTTCCGCCGGGTCTACGGCCGCCTCCTCCTCTTCCTCCCACAGGCGCGTGCGCAGGTATTTCCAGCCGCCGTCGGCGAAGATCATGACGATGTTGCCGCGCTCGATGCGCTTCGCCACCCGCATCGCCGCGTGCAGCACGGCCCCGCTCGAGATCCCGGCGAAGATCCCCTCCGCGAGCATCACGCGGCGCGCATGCGAGAACGCGTGCCGGCTGCCGACGAGGATCTTCGCGTCGAGCACCTCCTCGTCAAGGACAGGCGGGATGAACCCGTCGGCGAGCGAATGGAGCCCCTGCACATGGACGCCCAGCCTCGGCTCCACCCCGACCACCTTGCAAGCGGGGTTCGCCTCCTTCAGGCGCCGCCCCACACCCGTCACCGTCCCCCCTGTACCCAAGCCGGCGACGAACACGTCCACCCGCTCCAGATCGGCGAGGATCTCCGCCGCCGTGCCCTCGTAGTGAGCGAGGACGTTCTCCGGGTCGCCGAACTGGTTCAGCAAGTACGCGCCTTCCCGGGCCGCCACCTCCGCCGCAACCTCGTACGCGGTCTTGATCCCCGCCTTCCGCGGCACCTTGCGAATGGAGGCGCCGAACGCGCGCAGCAGCTCCTCGATCTCCGGGTAGACGCTCTCCGGCACGAAGACCTCGACCGGATGGCCGAGCAGTCGCCCGAACAGGGCGAGGGACACGCCCGTGTTCCCGGTCGACGCTTCCACGAGCCGTTGACCAGGCGCGAGGTCGCCGCGCGCGCGAGCTCGCTCGAGCAGCCGCACGACGATGCGGTCCTTGATGCTCCCGGTGGGATTCTGGCCCTCCAGCTTCGCGAAGAAGCGGATTCCCGGCTTCGGCGAGAGCGACTTCAGCTCGACCATCGGCGTGCGGCCGACGAGCTCGCGAACGGAGGATGCCAGCATCGCTCCACCCCTCAGAACGGAAGGCCGCGCTTCCCCATGAGCGTGCGCGCGAGGCAGACGCGGCCGAGGTGGCCGTTCCCGTGGCCGATGAGCCCGTGGCCGATCGCCTCCATGCGGGGAACCACGCCCCACGGCCAGATGCGGACCGGGCTTGCGAGGTACTCGTCGCTCATCGCCGCGATCCTCGGTACGACGGCCTCCTTCACCGCCTGCACGTACTCCGCGAACTCCTCCGGCGGAGGGAAGCGGAGCGCATACGCCTCCTCCGGAGGCATCCCCGTTCCCTGGTTGACGCGCGGCAGCCCCCATCGTTCATCGAACCCGCGCTGGAGCCAGACCGGCTGCTCCCGCTCGAAGGCGAAGTGGATGATGTTGTCGGTCGTCCGCACCACGTGCCAGATGTCGAAGGCGATCGAGTTCGTGCGGCCTCCGTGCGTGTGGTTGAACTCCTCGAGGGAGAGGTCCTCCAGCCCGAGCTCGCAGTACTCGAGCAGCCGCTCCACTAGCCGGGAGAACTGCGCTGGGATGGTCGGCGGATTCCCGAAGCCGGGGAGATTCCCTTCCGGTTGCGACACGACTAGCCTCCAGATGCGACGTTCTGCCCCATCCTAATTCCCTGGACGGGTCGGGCGAGGCGATGACGCGATAGCGCAGGCCGATACCTCACTCGCCACCACCCCATGGCTCCTGAATGTTTCGGCCGGTACAATCGGCCGTACGCGCCGTTCCGAATCCCGCAAAGGAGGCCTCCTCGCATGGAAGATGTCGTCATCGTCAGCGGCTGCCGCACCGCCATCGGGCGATTCCAGGGCTCGCTCGCCGAAGTACCGGCGTCCGACCTGGCTGCCACGGTCATTCGCGAAGCGGTGAACCGGGCGGGCATCCAGCCCGAACACGTCGACCACGTGGTGATGGGCATCGTCGGCCAGGTAGCCGAGGACGCCTACCTCTCGCGGCATGCTGCCGTGAAGGCCGGCCTTCCCATCGGGACGCCTGCGATGAACGTGAACCGTATCTGCGGCAGCGGCCTGGAGGCTATCAACACCGCCAGCCGCCTCATCCTCTCCGGGGACGCGCAGGTGGTGGTCGCCGGCGGGGCGGAAAACATGACCCGCATGCCGTTCTACCTGCGGAAGGCGCGGCAGGGATACCGCCTCGGCCACGACGTGATCGAGGACGGCATCATCCACATGCTCACGGACCCGTTCCACGGCTACCACATGGGGATCACGGCCGAGAACCTGGCGGAGCGGTTCGAGATCAGCCGCGAGGCGCAAGATGCGCTCGCCGCAGAGAGCCAGCGTCGGGCCCTGAACGCCATCGAAAAGGGGTACTTCAAGAGCCAGATCGTGCCCATCAAGGTGCGCGTCGGCCGCGAGGAGAAGATCTTCGACACGGACGAGCATCCCCGGGCCACGGACGAGGCGACGCTGGCCAAGCTCCGGCCCGCCTTCAAGGAGGGCGGCATGGTGACGGCCGGGAACGCCTCCGGGATCAACGACGGCGCCGCCGCGCTGGTCGTCATGAGCGCCACCCGCGCCAAGGAGCTCGGCGTGACGCCGAAGATGCGCATCGTCGCCCGGGCGGAAGCGGGCGTCGACCCCGCGATCATGGGGTCCGGCCCGATCCCGGCCATCCGCAAGGCGCTCGAGAAGGCGCAGATGAGCCTCGACCAGATCGACTGCATCGAGCTGAACGAGGCTTTTGCGAGCGTGGCATGCGCCTGCAGCCGCGAGCTCGCCCTCGACCCGGCGAAGACGAACCCGAACGGCGGCGCCATCGCCCTCGGTCACCCCATCGGCGCCACCGGCGCGATCCTGACCGTGAAGCTCATGTACGAGCTCGAGCGGACGGGCGGCCGCTTCGGCATCGTCAGCCTCTGCATCGGGGGCGGTCAGGGCATCGCCACGATCTTCGAGCGCATCGGCTAGGCGAACCCTGAAGGCGCGAACACCGGAGCGCCCCGGGAAAACCCGGGGCGCTCCGTTCATCCCTCGCACTCCGGCGCATGCCGGATCTCGAGGAGCTTCTTCACGCGCACCTCGCGTTCGTACGCGCCGAGGTGCCCGTACCGTCCGGGCTCCGAGAGCTCGCCCTCGAACCGCACCCAGAACGCCTGGAAGGCGAGCGGCTCCCACCCTGCCTCCTGGAGCGCCTCGTTGAAGTGGGCCTCGGGGTCCGAGACTAGCCAGTACGTTGGACCTCGGTCGTCACAGGTGCGCCCGGGAACGAAGTTCGAGGTCTCGAACCCCGTGTAGTAGTACCCTTCGAAGACGCCGGAATCATCGGCCCGCTCCGCGCACGCCGTCGCCGCCGCCAGGACGACGGCGACGACGGCGAGCCAGAAGCTCGAGCACGGCCAGGACCGTCTCCGCACACCCTCCTCAACGATCCCCGTCCCGCAAAAGTTCCCTACGGCAAGGTATCCGCGGCGATGCGGATGGCGAGGCGCACGTCCGCCTCGCCCGGGTTCGAGACCTCGTAGACGCCGCAGCCTCGCGCGGCGACGACGCCCGACTCGCCCGAACCCCCCGCGACCTCATTCCCTTGCCGGAACTGCCGCCACTCGACGCGAGCGCCGTCCGGCGGGTACGGGTCCCAAATCTGCCAGGAGAGGCCCAGCGCGAAGGCCGCACAGGGCGGCTCGGCATCGTAGCCGGCCGCGCGCGAGAGCACGAAGCCGTCCCAGGCTCGCGCCCCTCCGGCGGGAACGGTGACGACGAGCAGTGCCTACGCCTGCCGCGTCCCCGCGATCGGGACGGGCGGCGGCTCCGGAGGTATGGGAACCGGAGTCGCCGTCGGTGTGGGCGTGGCAGTAGGTGTCGCGGTTGCTGTTGCGGTCGGGGTAGGCGTCGGCGTCGCCGTCGGTGTCGCGGCCGTCGCCGTTCGCTCCCCAGCCGGCGTCGGGACGGCTCCCTGCTCGCGGCTCGAGCAGGCGCCGAGGGCAGCGAGCGCCAGGAGAAGCAGGAGCGCGATAGCCAGCGAACGGCGGCCGGGCCCCGGCGAGCGTCCTCTCGAGTTACTCTTCGGGCTCATCGCTCAACGCCTCCAGCGCCTCCTGAACCTCGGGATGCGGAACCCACTGTCCCTTCACGAGGATCTGCCGGTCCCACGGAAAGATGACGAAGGCGTCGGTAACGATACCGGTCACCTCAGGCATCGGCTCGGCCCACGAGTGGCTCGCCAGGGCGACGGTGATGACCTTCGCGGCTCCGAGCTCGTGCGCGCGCAGGGAGAGGATTCGCAGCGTGCTGCCGGTGTCCACGATGTCGTCGACGACGGCCACCCGCTTGCCGGCCACCTCCGCCGCGAGCGGCACCCGCCACGTTGGCTCCTCGTACACGACCTCGTCGTCGACCCGGCGGCTGAGGCGGACCGGGATCAGTTCCCGCCGAAGCATGATCGCCAAGAGCGTGGCCGGGAAGAGGCCGCCGCGAGCGTTGCCCACAATCAGGTCGGGATGGAGCGGCTCGAGCAGCTCGGCGAGACGCGCGGTGAGCTCCACGAACTCGCCCCACGTGAGCTCGTACACTCCCTGCCGGCGGGAGTAGTCGTACGGCTTCATGTGCGGCAGTCTACCCGATGACGAACCGCCCCTGGCAGAGTTGGAAACACGCTCGAGGAGGATGCGATGTCGCAGGCACCCGCAGCGCAAAGCTCGATGTTCGAACGCGTATGCCGGCGGTTCGACGAAGCGGCCAGCTTCGCCCGTGATTACCCGCCGGGCCTCCTCGAGCAGATCAAGGCGTGCAACGCCGTCCTGCACGTGCAGTTTCCGGTCCGCTTGCCGGACGGAAGCATCCGGGTGATCGAGGGGTACCGCGCGCAGCACAGCCACCACCGCCTGCCGTGCAAGGGTGGAATCCGCTACGCGCCGAACGTCACCCGCGAGGAGGTGATGGGCCTCGCGGCGCTCATGACGTACAAGTGTGCCGTCGTCGACGTTCCCTTCGGCGGTGCCAAGGGGGGCATCTGCCTCGACTCACGCCGGGAACCGGCAGAGGTCGTCGAGCGGGCGACGCGCCGGTACACCGCAGAGCTGGCGGCGAAGAACTTCATCGGGCCCGGCATCGACGTGCCCGCGCCCGACTACGGGAGCGGTGAGCGGGAGATGGCCTGGATCGCCGACACGTACCGGGCACTCAACCCGACGCAACTGGACGCCTACGCCTGCGTGACAGGAAAGCCGCTCTCCCTTCACGGGATCCAGGGCCGCCGGGAAGCGACCGGCCTCGGCGTCTTCTACGGGCTGGCGGAGGCGCTCGATAACCCCGAGGAGATGCGCCGGCTCGGCCTCACCCCCGGCGTCGAGGGGAAGCGCGTCATCATCCAGGGCTTCGGGAACGTCGGCTACCACGCCGCGAAGTACCTGTACGAGGCCGGCGCCCTCGTCATCTCCGTCTCGACCCATGAGGGCGCCGTCCTGGACCCGCGGGGGCTCGACGTGGAGGACGTGCACCGGTACGTGACGGAAACGGGCTCGCTGCGCGGTTACCCCGCCCCGCGATGGTATCCCGATCCGGCGGCCGCCCTCGAGGAGGAGTGTGACATCCTCATCCCCGCAGCGCTCGAGGAGCAGATCACCGCCGACAACGCGCCGCGCATCCGCGCGCGCATCGTCGCCGAGGCGGCGAACGACCCCACGACCCCCGAGGCGGAGCGCATCCTGCTCGAGCGCGGCACTTTCGTGATTCCCGACATCTACCTGAACGCGGGCGGCGTCACGGTGTCCTACTTCGAGTGGCTGAAGAACCTTTCGCACGTCTCCTTCGACCGCATGAGCCGCCGGTACCAGGAGAACGCGAATGCGAAGGTGATCGCCGCGATCGAGGCGCTGACGGAGAGCCGGCTCAGCGACGAGGAGCGGGCGCGCCTCACCCGCGGCCCGGACGAGATCGACTTCGTGCAGGCAGCGCTCGCGGACACGATGGTGCAGGCGTACCGGTCGATGTACCGCCGGTGGAGAGAGGGCGGCCTGCCGAGCCTTCGCACCGCCGCGTTCCTCATCGCCATCGAGAAGGTCGCCTCCGACTACCTCACACTCGGCATCTTCCCTTGAGGCGGCGCTCCGGGAAGCACCTTCCGTACACTGGGCACGTGGCGGTCAGCAAGGGAGAGCTCATCGAGGCGTTCCGCCGGCGCGGGAAACAGCTGTGGGTCGTCGGCGGCGCGCTGCGGGACGAGCTCATCCGCGAAATCCATGGCGAATCACCGGCCCCGCGGGAGGAGGAGAGCGCCCCGGAGGGACAGCCCCGCGCCGACGAGGATTACGCCACGGACGCGCTCCCGGACGAGGTCGAGGCCATAGGGCAGGAGCTCGGGGCACCGACGATCACCGTCGGCAAGCGGTTCGGCACCATCGGGCTCCTCATCGACGGCCGCTGGACCGAGATCACGACCTTCCGCGGCGAGAGCTACACGGCCGGGAGCCGCTGGCCGGACGTGACGTTCGGCACCTCCATCGAGGAGGACCTGGCCCGCCGTGACTTCACCATCAATGCCCTTGCCCGCAACGCGCTCGAGCCGGAAGGCCCGATCCTCGACATCTTCGGCGGCAGGCGCGACATCGAGCTTCGGCTCATCCGCGCCGTCGGGGATCCGGAAGAGCGGTTCCGCGAGGACCCGCTCCGCATCCTTCGCGGCATCCGCTTCGCCAGCCAGCTCGACTTCACCATCGAGGAGGGGACGCTCGAAGGGATGCGGCGCACGGCGCCGCTCATCGCCACGCTGTCACAAGAGCGAATCACCGCCGAGCTCGACCGGCTGCTGCAGGGTCGAGCGCCGGGCAGAGGGCTCGAGTGCCTGCGCGTGACCGGTGCCCTCGAGCACGCCCTCCCGGAGCTGGTGCCCATGGTCGGCTGCGAACAGAACCGGTTCCACCGGTACGACGTGTGGGGACACTCGGTCGCCACCGTCGAGGCCATCGCCGTCGATGAGCACAGGCGCCTGCGGCGGTGGACTGCTCTCCTGCACGACCTGGGGAAACCGGCCGTACGGCACCGGAAGGCGAACGGCGAGTGGGGGTTCTACCGGCACGAGGTCGTCGGCGCCGAGCTCGCCGAGCACCTGCTCGACCGCTTGCGCTTCGGCAAGAAAGCCGCCCAGATCGTGGTGCTGCTCGTGCGCCGGCACATGGACCGCCCCGATCCCGACGACCCGAAGGCCGTCCGCCGGTTCATGGTGCGCTGCCAGGGGTACTGGCGGGACCTGCTCGCGCTGAAGCGGGCGGACAACGCCTCACACACGTACGACGACCGCGAGTATCACGACCGGCTCGAAGAGGCCTGCACCCGCGTCGAACGGGAAGAAGCGGAGCTGCTCCGTGCCCGCAGCCCGCTCAGCGGCGACGAGCTCATGGCGCTCTTCGGGCTGCCGCCCGGCCCCTGGATCGGTCGCATCAAGGACCACCTGAGCGCGCTCGTCCTCGACGGAGAGCTGGCCCCAGGCGACAAGGAGACCGCGGCGCGCATCGCCCGCGAGCTCCTGGAGACGAACCGCGTCTAGGGGTCAGCCGGCGACAGCGCGTTCCGCTCGCGCGGTTCCCTCGTCGAGGTCGACGATCCAGAGCCGCTCGTTCTCCAGCCAGCGGGTGCGCAGCCTCCCCCGCAGCCGGAAATCGCCCGTCTCGATGAGGACCTTCCGCCCTCCGCGGCCGAAGTAGTACCCGAGCAGCCGCCCCTTGCCGACGACGCGGCTCAGGAGCAGGGCCCGGCCCCCGTCGGCGGGCCGCATGACGGCCGTGGCGAGAAAGCTCCCCTGCTCGTCCAGCACCTCGCAGGCGCGAGCCTCGTCCTGCCTGAGGCCTGCACCGCCGTGAGGAGCTCTAGGCTCGGCCACGTTGCACCTCCCTGCCCGGCTCCACTCCGAACTCCGCCTGAACGGTCGCGAGCGGGCAGCTCGACGATAACGAACACCGAGTTACGGCGTCTACGGCCGAACGGGCCTCCGGCGATGACGGGCAGGAATTTTAACCTTTCCGTCCGGTCGGTACGTCCGACCTCCACGCGCGGCGGATCGTGCCGCCGCCGAGCACCACCTCGCCGTCGTAGAAGGCGATGGCCTGGCCGGGCGTGAGCGCGCGCTGCCGCTGCTCGAAGCGGACGACCGTGCGGCGGCCGTCGATGGCCACGATGGTCGCGCGCCCGGGCTCCGCCTTGTAGCGCGGCTTGGCGAGGATGGCCGTCCCCACCTCCGGCGGCGTACCGAGGACCCAGTTCGTGCCTTCCACCTCGACGGTATCGGCGTACAGCTCCTCCTCGGGACCGACGATCACGACGTTGCGAACGGGGTCGAGCGCCGTCACGTATCGCGGCTCCCCCAACGCGAGCCCGAGCCCGCGTCGCTGCCCCACGGTGTAGTTCGCCAGCCCCCGATGCGTGCCCACCACGCGCCCGTCATGGTCGAGGATGGCCCCGGGCCGCCCAGAAGCACGCGCCGACACGAAGCTCCGGTAGTCGCCGGTCGTCACGAAGCAGATCTCGACGCTGTCCGGCTTCTCGGCCACGTCGAGGCCGAGCTCCCGCGCGATGCGGCGAACTTCTGCCTTCGTGAGCTCACCGATGGGCAGGAGGAGCCGCTCCAGCTGCCGCTGGCCGAGCATGTAGAGGACGTACGACTGGTCCTTCTCCCGGTCCACGGCTCGGAGGAGCCGGTGCGGCTCGCCGTTCCCACCGTGACGCACCCGTGCGTAGTGCCCGGTGGCCAGGTAGTCCGCGCCCAGCGCTTCGGCCCGCGCCAGCAGCGCGCGATATTTGATGTACTCGTTGCAGCGGACGCACGGGTTCGGCGTTCGGCCGGCGGCGTACTCGGCCACGAACGGGTCGACCACCGTGCGACGGAACTCCTTCTCGAAGTTCAGCACGTAATGGCGGATGCCCAGCTGTCCCGCCACCCGTCGCGCGTCGTCGATGTCCTCGACGCTGCAGCACTGCTGGCGCCCGCGGAACTCCTCCGGGCGCGGCACGGTCCAGAGGCGCATCGTGATCCCGATGACCTCGAACCCCTGCCGGACGAGGAGCGCCGCTGCGACGGAGCTGTCCACCCCGCCTGACATGCCGACGACGACCCGAGGCGCAGACGACATCTTTGCTACAATCCCTTCCACCCGGGACCGCCGGAGCGAGGTGCACCAGCTGGATTCGGAAGCGCTTGCTCACCGGGCGATCGATATCCTTTCCGACCGCCAGGCGGGCGATATCGCCCTCCTCGACATCTCCCGGGTCGTGACGTTTGCCGACTACTTCGTGATCGCGACCGCGACCTCTCCCCTGCAGTTTAGGGCCATCATCGAGCAGCTCCAAAAGGAGCTGAAGCTCCAAGGAGCGGACGTGCGCGGCGTGGAGGGAACGCCGGAGAGCGGCTGGGTGTTGCTCGACTTCGGAGACGTGATCGTGCACCTCTTCTCCCCGCAGCAGCGGGCGTACTACCGGCTCGAGGAGCTCTGGAGCCGGTCGGCGCCCATCGTTCGCTTCACCTCATAAGAACCGGAAGGGAGGCATAGGGACGCCATGGAGTACCGCAATCTCGGACGGTCAGGTCTGCAGGTGTCCGTCGTCGGCCTGGGCTGCAACAACTTCGGCCGCCGCATCGGCCCGGAGGAGGCACGAGCGGTGGTCGAGAAAGCGCTCGAACTCGGCGTGAACTTCTTCGACACCGCGAACGTCTACGGGGGAAACGGGCGCTCCGAGGAGATCCTGGGGGAGATCCTGCAGGGCCGGCGGCACGAGGTGGTGATCGCGACCAAGTTCGGCAACCCGATGGGCGAAGGCCCGATGCAGCGCGGAGGATCCCGCCGCCACATCATCGAGCAGGTGGAGGCGTCGCTCCGGCGCCTGCGCACCGACTACATCGACCTGTACCAGATGCACGTTCCCGATCCTTCCACCCCCGTCGAGGAAACGCTCCGCGCCCTCGATGACCTCGTGCGGTCGGGGAAGGTGCGCTACATCGGGAACTCGAACTTCGCCGGCTGGCAGGTCGTGCAGGCCCACTACGTGGCGGAGATGAAGGGGCTGACGCCGTTCGTCTCCGCGCAAAACGAGTACTCGCTGCTCAACCGCCGCATCGAGCGGGAGCTGATCCCCGCCTGCCAGGCATGCGGCCTGGGGATCCTCCCGTACTTCCCGCTCGCGAGTGGCCTCCTCACCGGCAAGTACCGCCGGGGCGAGCCACCGCCGCCGGGCACCCGGCTCGCGGCGTGGCCCGCCGCGAACCAGCTCCTCACCGACCGGAACTTCGACATCATCGAGCGGCTCACCGACTTCGCCCAGGCTCGCGGTCACACGCTCCTCGACCTCGCCATCGGCTGGCTCGCCACGAAGCCGTACATCTCCTCCGTCATCGCCGGCGCGACGAAGCCCGAGCAGGTGGAGCAGAACGTGAAAGCGGCGGAGTGGCGGCTCACCCCGGAGGAGATGGCAGAGGTGGACGCCATCACCCGCCCGAACTGACCGAGCCGGTTCGACGGCGGTACCGAACCGTTCGCCGGAAGCGAGCAGCAGCCGTACGCTGGCTCAATGCCGGTGGACGCGATTCGGACGGAGCAGCTGACGAAAGTCTTCCCCGGCGGAATTCGCGCCGTGGACGGCATCGACCTACAGGTGCCGGAAGGGGAGATCTTCGCCTTCCTCGGCCAGAACGGCTCCGGGAAGACCACCACGGTGCGCATGCTCACGACGCTGCTGCGGCCCACCAGCGGCAGGGCGTGGGTCGGCGGGCACGACGTGCTCGCAGCCCCGAACGAGGTGCGGCGCATCGCCGGCGTCGCCCTGCAGGAAGTCGGCCTCGACGACTTCCAGACCGGCCGCGAGCTCCTCGTCCTGCAAGCGCGGCTGTTCGGCCTGAACCGGAGCGAAGCGAGACGCCGGGCGGCGGAGCTGCTCGAGGTGGTGGGACTCGCCGACGCTGCGGACCGCCGGCTGAACACCTACTCGGGTGGGATGCGCCGCCGCCTCGACCTCGCGGCGGCGCTCGTGCACCGGCCGCGCATCCTCTTCCTCGACGAGCCGACGACCGGACTCGACCCGATCAGCCGCGATGCGGTTTGGCAGTACGTCCGGAGCATCAACCGCGAGGAGGGTGTGACGATCTTCCTCACGACCCAGTACCTGGAGGAGGCCGATCGGCTCGCCCACACCGTCGCGATCATGCACCGGGGGAAGGTCGTCGCATCCGGGTCGCCGGAGTCTCTTAAGGCGAGCATCGGCGCGGATGTGATCACCATCGAGCTGGAGGACGGAGACGCCGCGAACGAGAGAGCGAGAGCACTCCTCGCCGGCCATGAAGGGATTGAGGACGTTCGCGTGGCCGACGGCCAGGTGGTCGTCTACCTGCCGGATGGTGCGCGCGCGATCCCGCGCCTGGTGCTGGCCCTGGAAGAGGCGGGGCTGCGCCCGGCTGCCGTGACCCTGGCGCGGCCGACGCTGGACGACGTCTTCCTGCGCATCACCGGCCACCACCTGGCACGCGAGGCTTCGGAGGCAGGGCGAGGATGAGCGCGCTCTCTGCCACCTGGCTCCTCACCTGGCGGGCGCTGCGGGAGATGGCGCGCCAGCCGTTCAACGAAGCAGGGAACATCTTCATCCCGCTCTTCTTCTTCGCGGTCACGGTCGGCGCCATTGCGAACGTGGCCGAGCGAGCCTTCGGCGTGAGCAACTTCACCGGCTTCCAGATGCCCGTGGCCATCCTCAACGCGGCGGCGAGCGGCACGGCGGGGCTCGCCATCACCCAGGACGTCTCGAGCGGCTACTTCGACAAGCTCCTGCTCACGCCCGCACCACGCCTCTCCCTCGTCCTCGGCCGCATCCTCGCCGACGGCATCAAGGCGGCGCTCCTGGCGGCGATCATCCTGCTCGTGGGGTTGGCGGTGGGAGCGGGTCTCGAGGCCGGCGTGCTCGGCTTCCTCATGCTCGTCCTGCTCTCGGGGCTCTTCGGGCTCGTGTACACGTCGTTCGGCGTCTCGTTCGGACTGCGCACAGGGAGCCCCCAAGCCGCCCAGCTCTCGTTCCTCCTCTTCTTCCCGCTCCTGTTCCTCTCGCCGGCCTTCGCACCGAAGGAGATCTTCGAGCCGTGGCTGAAGTTCGCCGCCACGGTGAACCCCGTCACCTACGTGCTCGAGGGCATGCGCTCCCTCGTCCTCGAGGGATGGGACTGGATCGCGCTCGGCCGCGCCTTCGCCGCGCTCGCCGGCATCGGCGCGTTCACCTTCACGCTCACTGGGCTGGCGCTTCGCTCCCGCCTTCGCTGAGCCGAACGGGGCGGGCCCTGGCGGAGATGGCCGCTCCAGCGGTGACGATGAGGAACAGGAGCACCGCGAGCACGTTCAGCTCCGCTCCGCCGCGGCGAAGGTCTGCCTCGCCGGCGAGGTCCCCGGCGACACGGAGCACCAGCCCCGCATGCAGCAGCACGAGGTGGAGGTAGAAGAGGCGGGTGAACGGGAGCCGCACGCCCGTCACCGCCGGAAGGATCGTGGGCGCGTGCCCGAAGACCATCGAGAGGACGAAGCCCAGGAAGAGCGCGTGCAGCGCGGCGTCGTACCGGAGACCGCCCGCGAAGCTCGGCGCCGCGGTGAGCCAGAGGACGGCCGCGACGGCGAGCCAGCCATAGCCGCTCAGGAGCGCCACGGCGGAGAACCGCGCCCGGCCGGGCATGCGCACGGTCCGCCGCACGATGTCGTGCCGCACGCCCCAGATTGCGAGGAGCGCGAAGCCCACACCCGCCAGGCGGGTCCCAACCTCGAGCGATGCGAGCGCCGCGACCGGTGCGGCGGCCACGAGACCGAGGCCGGCGGCGAACTCCGACCAGCCCAGCAGCGAGCGCGTCCGGAAGCGGCCGAGCTCCACCCGCTCGCCGACGATCGTGAGGACGAGGAACGCCGCCCACCAGAGCGCGAGCCGCGGCTGGCTCACACCGGCCCCGAGACCGGCTGCTCCCCCCGCCCAGGCAAGCGCTCCGGCCAGAAGTGCGATCGAGTCGGCCTCCTGACGGCGCCGCAGGCGAAGGAAGAAGGCTGTCGCCACGAGGAGCGCCGGCAGCGCGAAGAACCCGGAGACGACGTCGAGCGGCACGCCAACGAGGAGCAGGACCGCTCCGGCAGCGGAAGCCGCGGCCCCCGGCCAGAGCCACGCGTAGCCGAAACCCACCGCACGCTCCGTGACGATCAGCGTGCCGAGAAAGCCGAGAACCATGAGCGGCCCGTGCCGGACCATCAGCTCGAGCTCAACGCCGGGGAGCTCCCGCCCCGCGCGTCCTAGCCCGGCGAACGCCCCAACCACGAGCGCCAGGAGACCGAGCACCAGCGCCGGGAACCGCAGGGACGCGAGCACGGCGGCGCCCCGTCGCCCACCCCCTGGCTCCTCCGTGCCCCGAGGCCGAGTCACGGACTCAGGGTAGCCACTCCTGTCGCCGGCCCCTCACGGACGTTCGGCCATGGTACGTGGGCCGATCGGCGGGTCTCGTCACGCGGCTCGGCGGCGATCCGCGCCCTCCACCACGTCAGCAAGGCGGTTGGCGATGGAGAGCACGCGCGCGATCGAGACGTACGCTCCTGCCTGCCACGCTTCGGAGAGCCGTCGCGCATCCTCGATGAGCCGTCGCACCTCGTCCTCCATGACGCGGCCTCCGCCAGAGGTACACGAGGATCTTCGGCGGACAGGAGGAGGCTGATGAGTCCCTTGTTCGCTTCCGCCTACCAATTCGAGAGCCGCCGCTCGAAGCGCTCCCGCACTCGTTGACGGGTCTCCTCGTCCAGCAGTCCCGAAAGGTGAGCGAGGCGCAGCTCGAGGTAGGAGCGCGCGGAATCTCGCCCGACCACGTCGTCGCTCGCGGCCGCTTCGTCGAAGAGCGCGTCGGCCAGCGCCTCGCTCTGCTCCCGCGCGAGGGCGCGCGCCTCGGCCGCGCTCGCGGGGGGTTCGCGCAGCCGGAGCAAGCGCGCGAGCTGCCGCAGCTGCTCCTCGGCGACCACCGTCCCTACCGGGTGCTTTCTTGGCGCTCCCGCTCCGGGCTGGGCTTGATCTTGCTGTAACAGCTGGAACAGTAGACCGGCCGCTCGCCGCGCGGCATGAACGGCACCTCGGTCATCTGCCCGCACTCGGCGCAGGCCGCCGGATGCATCTGCCGCGGCGTCTTCCCGCCGAAGCTGGCGAAGTTACCGTACTTCACGTACCCGTCCTGGGCTTCGAGGCTGCTCATGCTCTGCTTGCGTGCCGAGCGGCAGGACGGGCAGCGGCTGGGCTCGTTCATGAGCCCCTTGTTCGCGTAGAACTCCTGCTCACCCGCCGTGAAGACGAACACGTTCCCGCAATCCCGGCAAGTGATCTGCTTATCGACGAACGCCAATGGTCCGACTCCTCATTCGCGGCTCCGCGTGGATCTCGCGGGACGACTCCAGCGTACCAAATGCGCGGTCCGACGGCCGGAAATACCTGAGACGCTTACGATCGTTCTTCCCAGAGGGGCACCAGCAGGCGGACCGACGTGCCGATACCCAGCACCGAACGCACCCGCACGGCGCCTTCGTGCCGCCGCATGATCCCGAGGACGGAAGCGAGTCCCAGCCCTCGCCCCGAAGAGCGGGTCGTGAAGAACGGCTCGAACACCCGCTGGACGACCTCCGGAGGCATCCCCGGGCCGGTGTCGTCCACCTCGACGTATCCGTACCGTCCCGCTCGCAACGGCTCGTGCGGCACGTACCCTTCCGCCAACGCCTGCTCCTGGTCGAGCTCGACCTCCCCGAACCGCACCGTGACGCGCCCACCCCCATCGCCGAGCGCGTCGAGGGCGTTCGTGAGCAGGTTGACGAGCGCGCGGAGGAGGAGCGACTCATCGCCTCTGACGCGCACGTCCGGCCCGGGCTCGATCCGGACCGTGGCTTGGGTAGCCCGGGCTCGCCGTGCGACGTGGACCGCCTCCTCGGCGAGGCTGCGCAGCTCGACCGGTCCCGCCTCGAGCGGCGCGCGGCCGGCGAAGTCGAGGAGCTGCCGCACCAGCTGGGAGGCTCGCCGCGCGGCGGCCTCGATGTCGGCGAGGGCGGCAGCTTCCTCGCTCTCCGGTGCGACCGAGAGACGGAGGACGCCCGCGTTGCCGAGGATCGCGGCGAGGAAGTTGTTGAAGTCGTGCGCGACGCCGGCCGCCATGACCGCGAGGCTGTCGAGGCGCGCAGCCTGGAGCTCTGCAGCCTGCAGCTGCCGCTCCGCCGTGATGTCCCGCAAGGCGCCGATCATGCGTTGCGCACGCCCGTCCTCGTCCCGCACGGCGAAGCCGCGCTCGTGCACCCACCGGTACTCGCCCGCCCCGGTGCGGAAGCGGTACGTGGCCTCCCACACCGTGTCGGGACCCGTGAGGAACGCCCACACCGACTCGCACACCTTCTCCCGATCGGCCGGATGCGTGAGCTCCCACCACTGCTCCGGTGTCGTCACGGCGGCGGGATCGTGACCGAAGATCGAACGGAGGCCCTCGGACCACTCGATCGTGTCCCGCGCGAGGTCCCATTCGTAAATAGCCTCGAACTGCAGGCCGACGACGGTGCGGTACCGCGCCTCGTTCGCCGCCAGCGCCTCCGTCCGCTCCACCTCCTCGGTGACGTCCTGGTACGTCCCGACCAGTCTCGCCTCCGCACCGCGTCCGGAGACCACTCGACCGCGAATCTCGCACCAGCGGTGCTTCCCCTCCGGCGCGCGGACCCGGACCCGCACTCCGTATCGTCGCGATTCCGGAACGAAGTGCATCTCGCCCGTGACGATACCGGGCTTCGCACCAGTTGAAACCTAGGGAAAGCCCCGAACGCGAGCCCGTTCGCCGCGAGGGCGCGCGAGCAGCGCGCCGTGCACCCTTTCGCCCGGGGTGCGGCACGCGTGCCCGGGCAGCGGCCGCAGGGGCACGCAGGACGCGCGTGGATTGCGCACAACTTCGACTCGCCGTACGGTCCGGAAGCAGGGAAGCTCGAGGGGCTCGTCCTGAGCCGCGAAGGACTCCACTACGACCGCGGGGGAAGCCAGCCTGAAGAACCAGCTTCGTTCGATCGTGAGCGGCGGTCGAAGGGCTGCGCGGTCGTCGAGTGCCGACCGCGGGACCCGGGCTCGAGTTCGCCGCTTGGCCGCGCGATTGGCCAGCGGAAGCCGGACGGAGGGGCCAGGCGGCCTTCCGCTGCCGTTCGCCGTCGGCGTCGCTGCGCTCGTCCTGTGCGCAGGGTTCGCGCTCGCATACCAGAGCCTCGTGTCGCGCGGGGAGCTAGCGGCCGATTTCACCTGGCCACTCCGCGGCGCGCGCCGGCTGCTTGCCGGGCACAATCCGTACGACGACCCCGCCCTTGCGCCGTTCCTCCCGTACCCGTTCGATGCGCCACTGCTGTATCCCTTGCCGGCCTTGCTGGTCGCGATTCCGTTCCTGCCTCTGGCCTGGGAGCTGGCGGGGGCGCTTTTCTTCGGGCTTGGATCCGGGCTGCTCGCGTTCGGGCTTGCACGCCGAGCCCCACACCTGCTGCTGCTCTTCGTCAGCGCTCCTTACTACGTCGCCGCGACCGTTGCGCAGTGGTCACCGTGGGTGATGGCCGCCGCCTTCCTCCCCGTGCTCGCCCCGCTCACGCTCTGCAAGCCGAACGTCGGGGTCGTCGTGCTCCTCCACCGGCGAACGAAGGTCGGGATCGCAGCCGCGGCCGCCGCAGCGTTCGCCAGCCTCGCGGTGATGCCCTCCTGGCCACTGGAGTGGCTGTCGAATCTTCGGCTCGCCGGATCGCAGTACCGGATGCCACTCGCGGTGCTTCCTGGACCGATCCTGCTGGCTGCCGTCTGGCTCTGGCGGGATCGCGACGCACGGCTGCTCCTCGCCCTGTGCCTGCTGCCACAGCGCCTCTGGTTCTACGACCAGCTCCCGGTTTGGCTTGTCATCCGCAACTGGAGCGAGAGCCTGCTGCTCGTAGCCACGAGCTGGGTCGGATACGTCCTGTGGCGGAACCTTCCCGACGGCGATCCTCGCCCTGGCACGTCCCCAGAAACAGCGGGCCCATGGGTCGTGCTCGCCGTCTATCTCCCAGCCCTCCTGCTGCTCGTCCTACGGAGGTGGCGGCAACGGGGCCGCTCGCCGGGCGATGAGAGCACCGGGGCCGTCGTACAGCACGACGTAGGCTGGGCTCGACCGCACGAACGCCTGGAGCGCTCCGGTGCCATCGACTAAGGCGCCTCCAACGACGAAGGGCCGCTTCGCTACGTACAGGTACTGGAACGATACGCCGGCTGCCTGAGCCCACGACTCGACGCAGGCGAGGCCTTCCAAGATGCACGCCTGCAGCGACTCCTGCTGGTCCCGGCGCTTCGCGAACCCGCCGCTCCACTCGTACCCCTGGACGACGTTCACGGCCACGCGCCCCGTGAGTGCGGGAAACCACTCGGTTGTCCGGTCGCTCCCGAACCAGGGCTCACCCGTGAGTACGGCGAAGGCGGCATCTGGCGGCGTAATCGCCGCCGCCACCGCCATTGCGTCCCGTTCCGGTCGGGGAAGCTCAGACAGCAGCCCACGGTACGCCTCGTGCGTCATGAGGGCACTGAAGAGCGCGATGGGGAGGGCCGCAGCCGCCGTCATCAACTCCGGAGCAGTCGCCCAGCGGGCGCTCCGCCAGACGGCGAGGCGCTGCTCGCCCACGGCCGCGACTGCGAAGGCTGCGAGCTCGCGCAAGCCGACGGCGGCGAGCAGCGCAAGCGGCACGACCGCTCGCTGATCTGCCGCACGCGCCTGCGCGAGGTGGGCGGCCAGCACCCATGCCGGCAGGAACCAGTCCCGGCGAAGCAGAGCCCGCAAGGCCCCGAAGAGCGCCAGCGCTTCGAGCACGGGGAACGAGGCCTCCCTCGTCAGGTCGAGGTGCACGAGACGCACGAGGCCGGCATACCAGGGCCAGCCGGAATCGGCGAGGGGCTGGAGGAGGGCGTCGCCATGGCGCGCCAGGACGAGGCCGACCCAGGGGGAGGCAAGCCCGAGTCCGAGAGCTCCGGCGACGACCAAGCGCGCCAGCCCCGCTCGGGTCCGGTCGTACGCGATCCAGAACAGCGGCACAGAGTAGGCGACGAACCACGCGGCCTCAGGATGCGAGAGGAGCGTGAGCCCGGACCAAACGCCCAATCCGAGCACGTGGGAGCGACGGCCCTCGCGCGCCAGCCGCGCAGCCTGCCACATCGCGAGCAGCGAGCAGAACTGGCCGATCGACCTGGTGACGCCTCCGCCCATGATCACCCACACGAACCCCATCGGCAGGAGCGCAAACCACAGCGCCGCCAGCCCCGCGAGCCAACGCGGGCGCATCAGCTCCGCAGCCAGCAGCAGGAACGCTCCCACCGAGAGGACGCTCGCGGACACGGGCAGGAACCGCATGACGTCAATCAATGACCACGGCCCGAGACGGTCGATCCCGGCGGCCAGAAACACCCCGAGCGGCGGGTAGGCGAAGGGAAGGCCGCCGTTGTACGACGTCTCCACCGGCAGCCGAAAGCCGGAGGCCTGCACGTCGCGAGCCATCGCGTAGAACAGTCCACCGTCGTTCAGCGGAAACGAGGCGGGGGCCACGAACGCCAGCCGCAGGGCGAGCGCAGCGCCGACCGCGCCCGCTATGAGGACCGCCGCAACCAGCCCCTGCCGAACGACGTCTGCCTGCCTCGGGCGGGAGCGAGTGGAACGCTCCGCATCGGCGTCGGGTGGGGGCGCCACCTGGACGCGGGCCGTGACATCGGAAGTCTCCACGCGGATTATGAAACAGCGTTCCGGCCGAACCGGCGAACGCCGGCCCCGTCCAGGCCTTGGCCGCCGAGCGAACGCCTCCTACGCTCGCCTCGGTGCCAAGGCGCGCATGGCAGCAGGGGCGGTTCACCGTGCGAGGGGCGACCCTCGACGACGTGCCGGCGCTGGCTGAACTCATCTCCACTGCCTACGGCGATCTCCTCCACGCGTATCACGCCGCCGCGGAGGCGGCTGACCCGCGCCAGCTCGCCCTCCTCCTCCAGACCGGCGCGGAGATGCTCGTCGCCGAGGATGGCCGCGGGTTGGCCGGCACCGTCCGCTGGTGGCGGGAGGAGGGCGTGGCCTGGTTCGACCTCCTCGCGTCCGTCCGGCCTGGCGCGGGACGGGCCCTCGTGCGCGCGGTCGAGCGGCTCGCCAAGGAGATCGGGCTGCGGGTGAGCCGGGCAGCGGTCCTCGAAGGAACCCGCGCCGAGCGAGCTTTCCTGTTCTGGGGATACCACCCGGTACAGCGCCGCCAGGAGCAGGGCCGATCGTTCCTGGTGATGGAGCGGCGCCTCCCGCTCCTCACCGTCCGGGAGGCTCGGCGCGAGGATGCGGACGTCCTCAGCCAGCTCACCGGCCGCGACTCCTGGTTCTTCGCTACCATGCGGCCGCCGGGGTGGTACGTGGCCGCGGACGGCGACACCATCGTGGGCGTCTGCTGGGTGGAGCGCGGGAGCGGCTCCACCTGGTCGGTGGGCGGCCTCGTCGTCCTGCCCGAACACGAAGGCCGGGGGTTGGAGGCGTGGCTGCTGGAGTGGGCGGCCTTCTTTGCCGCTACCCACGGCGCCGAGTACCTGCGCGCGCCGCGTTCGCCCCTCCTCGAGCGGCACGCACCGGAGCTCGAGGCTCACGGCTGGCGTTCGCTCAGTGACGGGTTCGTGCGTGACCTGCTCGCGCACCCGCCTTCGATCGAGGCCATCACCTGAGCGCCCTCACTCGCTCGGCACCGGTTCGGCGGCCTCCGGCCGCCCGCCCCGGCGCTGCACGAGCCAGGACGCCACCACCGCCACGGTGAGGATGGTCACGATCACCGCCAGGCTCACGCCCGGATGCACCTTGTAGACGTCTGCGAGGAGCATCTTCGCGCCCACGAAGACGAGGATCGCCGCAAGCGCCGGCCGCAGGTAGCGGATGGAGCGCAGGTATCCCGCGATCACGAAGTAGAGGGCGCGCAGCCCGAGGATGGCGAAGATGTTCGAGGTGAAGACGATGAAGGGGTCGTCCGTGATCGCGTAGATCGCCGGCACCGAATCGACCGCGAACGCGAGGTCGGTGAGCTCGACGAAGATGAGCACCATGAAGAGCGGCGTCGCGTACCGGACTCCGTGCTCGCGCACGAAGAACCGCTGCCCGCGATAGCCGTCGGTGACGGGGAACATGCGCCGCGCGATGCGGAGGACCCGGCTGCGTCGCAGGTCGGGCTCGTGCTCCTCTTCGCGGAGGAAGCGGATGCCCGTGAAGATGAGGAACGCCCCGAACAGGTAGACGGTGAAGTGGAGCGTCTTCAGCAGCACCCCAGCGGCCGCGATGAGGATCGCGCGCATGACGATCGCGCCGAGGATCCCCCAGAAGAGGACGCGGTGCTGGTAGGCCGGCGGGACGTTGAACGCCTGGAAGATGAGGACGAAAACGAAGATGTTGTCGACGCTCAGCGATTTCTCGACCACGTATCCGGTCGTCCACGCCAGCCCCTTCTCGGAGCCCTGGACGAGGTACACGCCGGCGTTGAAGAGGAGCGCGAGGCCGATCCAGACCACGCTCCAGATGAGCGCCTCCCGCCGGCCGACCTCGTGCGCCTCGCGATGGAACACGCCGAGGTCGACGGCCAGGAGGACGCCGACGAGCGCGAGGAATCCGGCCCAGGGCAGAACAGTCGTCAGGAGATCCATGGATCAGTCACCGAACTCGAGGAGGTCGCCGAGCTTCTTCCACCATGGCTTCTTTTTCGGCGGCCCGTACCGGGAGCCGCGGTACCGGCGGCGCTCCTCCCAGTCATCCCAGTCCTCGTCCCAGTCGTCATCCCAGTCGCGCCGGCGCTCCCGCCAGCGCCGCTCGTCGTCGGCCTCCTCCCGGTAGCGGTGCCCCTCCCGGGCGGGCGGTGCGCCCCGCCGAGGCCAATCGTCGTCATCCTCGTACCGCCGCGGAGGGCGCCTGCGCGGCTCCCAGTCATCGTCGTCAACCCACCGGCGGTGCTTCTTCCGGCGTTCGAAGAGCGCCTCGAGGAGTTCGTCGAGCATCTGGATACAGCCTCCGTTTTCCAGTCGCGGCTGCGGCCAGAAATCAAGAGACCCTGGCCGCAGCCACGTCGTGGTCTGGCCAGGGTCTCACCGGCGAGCGTCTTCCTCGCGGCCGACCGGCGCCCCGCGGGGCGCGTCCTGACGACCGGCCTCGGCCCGGTGCTCGGGCCGCGGTTACTCCCCCTGTACGCGATGAGTGTCCGCGAGCCACCCAACTGCAGTCAACCCGCTTCGCCCACACGGGGGACTCGACCGGCCGGTCAGGCGGGGCCTAGGCTTGCGTCAGCCCACCCGAAGGAGGTGCCGACGATGGTGGACTTCCGCGATTCTCCGAAGGAAGCGGCGTTCCGCGCCGAGGTGCGCGAGTTCCTCGACCGAGAGTTCCCGGAGGAGCATGCCCGGCTGGTGGCGGAAACGGTGGAGTGGGGGCTCTTCAACGGCGCCTACCGCCGCGACCCGCGGCTCGCCGAGCTGAACCGCCAGTGGCATCGGAAGCTGTACGAGCGCGGCTGGGCCGCTCCCGCCTGGCCGAAGGAGTACGGCGGCGCCGGGATGTCGGTGAAGGAGCAGTTCATCCTCGCGGAGGAGTTCGCCTGGCGCCGTGCCCCGCGGCCGGGAGGCATCGGCATCGGCTGGGCCGGGCCGACGATCATGCTGTACGGGACGGAGGAGCAGAAGAAGCGGTTCCTCCCGAAGATCCTCTCCGGCGAGGAGCAGTGGTGCCAGCTCTTCAGCGAGCCGGGCGCGGGCTCCGACCTCGCCTCGCTCCAGACGCGGGCCGTCCGCGACGGCGACGAGTACGTGATCAACGGGCAGAAGATCTGGACCTCCGGCGCCCACGTCGCCCATTGGGGGATCCTGCTGGCGCGCACCGACCCGAACGCGCCGAAGCACCGCGGCATCTCGTACTTCCTCGTCGACATGAAGTCGCCGGGCATCACCGTCCGTCCGCTCGTGAACATGCTCGGCAGTCACGAGTTCAACGAGGTCTTCTTCGAGGACGTCCGCGTGCCGAAGGAGAACCTGCTCGGCGAGGAGAACCGGGGCTGGTACATCGCCGCCGCCACCCTCGACATCGAGCGGAGCGGGATCGCGACGAGCGTGAGCCACCAGCTCATCGTCCGCGACCTCGTTCGCTACGCGAAGGAGGCGCCACGCGGCGAGTCGACGCTCCCCCACCGCCCGATGCTCCGCTACGAGCTGGCGGACCGCGCCATCGAGGCGCAGGTGGAGTCGCTCCTCTCGTACGTGATCATCTCGCTCCAGGACCGCGGGCTCGTTCCGAACCGGGAAGCCTCGATCGCGAAGCTCTTCTCCAGCGAGCTCGACCAGCGGCTCTCGATCACGGCGATGCACATCGCCGGCCTGTACGGGCAGCTCACCGACCGCGACGATCGGCGGAACCTCGGCGGCCGCATCGCGCGGTTCTACATGCACGCGACCACGAGCACGATCGGCGGGGGCACGAGCGAGATCCAGCGGAACATCATCGCGATGCGCGGCCTCGGTCTCCCGCGCGGCTGAGCCGGAGCTTCGATCTAGCACTCTCAGGCCTCGAGTGCTAACATCGGGGGCGAATCCCACACCCGAGAGTGACCAGGAGGATCTGCGCACATGGCCAAGGCGGCTACGAAGACGAAGGCGAAGCTCGTTCCCCTGGCGGACCGCGTCGTGATCACCCCTCTGAAGCAGGAGGAGGTGACGGCGAGCGGTCTCGTCATCCCGGACACGGCGAAGGAGAAGCCCCAGCAGGGCGAGGTGGTCGCCGTGGGTCCGGGCCGGCTGGACGAGAACGGCAAGCGGATCCCGATGGACATCCAGGTCGGCGACCGGATCCTGTACGCGAAGTACACGGGCACGGAAGTGAAGCTCGACGGCGAGGAGTACATCGTCCTCAACGAGAAGGACGTGCTCGCCAAGATCGTCGTCTAATCCCTGGCGTGCGCCCCGTGTTCGTACGGGGCGCACGCACTTCACGGTGAGGAGAAGACCATGACCGCGAAGCAGCTCCTGTTCGACGAAGCCGCGCGACGCGCTCTCCGCGAGGGCGTCGACGCGCTCGCCGACGCCGTGAAGGTGACGCTCGGCCCCCGCGGCCGCGTCGTCGTGCTCGAGAAGAAGTACGGCGCGCCCACCATCACGAAGGACGGCGTGACCGTGGCGCGCGAGATCGAGCTGGAGGACCCGTTCGAGAACATGGGCGCCCAGCTCGCCAAGCAGGTGGCCACGAAGACGAACGACGTCGCCGGTGACGGTACGACCACGGCCACCGTGCTCGCCCAGGCGCTCGTGCGGGGCGCGATGCGGATCGTCGCCTCCGGCGCGAACCCGATGTCGCTCCGCCGCGGCCTCGAGCGGGCGCTTCCCGTGGCCGTGGAGGACCTGCGCCGCCAGGCCCGCCCGGTGCTGACGAAGGACCAGATCGCCCACGTGGCCGCGATCTCCGCGAACGACCGGCAGATCGGCGAGCTCATCGCCGACGTGATGGAGAAGGTCGGCAAGGACGGCGTCATCACCGTCGAGGAGGGCCGCGGCATCAAGTTCGAGACGGAGTTCGTCGACGGCCTCCAGCTCGACCGCGGCTACATCTCGCCGTACTTCGTCACGAACCCCGACCGCATGGAAGCGGTCGTCGAGAACCCGTACATCATCATCACGGACAAGAAGATCTCGAGCGTGCACGAGATCCTGCCGCTCCTCGAGAAGGTGCTGCAGGTCTCGAAGGACATCGTCATCATCTGTGACGACCTCGAGGGGGAGGCGCTCGCCACGCTCGTCGTCAACAAGATGCGGGGGACGATCAACGCGCTCGCGGTGAAGGCCCCGGGCTTCGGCGAGCGCCGGAAGGCGATGCTCGAGGACATCGCCATCCTCACCGGCGGCACCGTCATCACCGATGACCTCGGGCTGACCTTCGAGAAGGCGACCGTGGCCGACCTCGGCCGCGCGCGCCGCGTGGTCGCGAACAAGGACGACACGACGATCATCGAGGGGATGGGCTCCGACGAGGCCATCCAGGCGCGGATCAAGCAGCTGAAGGCGCAGATCGAAGACGCGACGAGCGACTTCGACCGCGAGAAGCTGCAGGAGCGGCTCGCGAAGCTCGCCGGCGGGGTGGCCGTCATCAAGGTCGGCGCAGCCACGGAGGTCGAGCTGAAGGAGAAGAAGGCGCGCGTGGAGGATGCGCTCAGCGCCACCCGGGCCGCGGTCGATGAGGGTGTGGTGCCCGGCGGCGGCGTCGCCTACATCCGCGCGCAGAAGGCGGTCCTCGAGCTCGCGGAGAAGACGGAGGATCCGGACGAGGCGGCCGGTATCCGGCTCCTGGCAGAGGCGCTCGAGGAGCCCACGCGGCTCATCGCCGAGAACGCGGGCCTCGAAGGCGCGGTCGTCGTCCAGCACGTGAAGCAGCGGGAGAACCCGAACGAGGGCTGGGATGCGGAGAAGGACCGCTGGGGCGACATGTTCGAGCTCGGCATCGTCGACCCGGTGAAGGTTTGCCGCACCGCGCTGGAGAACGCGGTCTCCATCGGCTCCCTCGTGCTGACGACGGAGGCGCTGGTGGCGGAGATCCCCGAGCCGCCCGCCGCCCCGCCGCCCATGCCGGAGGAGTACTAGCGGCGGTCGCTCCCCCCATCGCTCGTTGCACGACCAAAACCTCCAGCCGCGCGGCTGGAGGTTTTGCGTTGGTCCCCGCTCCCCTCTTGTGTGTTTGCGTTCTGTCATCTCCATATCTCGCTATTGGCATTCCTCCGCTTCGAATTCGGACAACAGCTGACGCGGCTCTCGTGTATACTTCGCGCGCTAACTTAGTTCGGGGCCGATTCCATGCGTCGCACGTGGACGATTTTGCTTGGCGTCATCTCCTTGCTCTCCGCCCTTCTCATCAATCCTGCGGTTCACGCCCGGCTTGGCGACGAGCCCATGGACCGTTGGGAACCATTGCCCCCACCCCCCGATACGCCGGACCGGGCCGAGCTCCAACGCCAGCTGGAGCGCCTCCTGCTCAACGAGCCGCCTCCCCAGCCCATCCCCGATAGCGGGGACGCGACTGCCGCCACCGTCTTCGGCTTCGACGATCGTGAGCCGATCGTTGACGAATCCACGATACGTTCGAGCTTTCTCAGGTGGGTTGTGCAACTGTTTCTTTTCTACGACGAAGATTTGCAACAAGACGGGCATTGTACCGGCTTCCTCCTCAACTGGAACGTAGTCCTCACCGCAGCACATTGCGTCTACGATCGGGCTACTGGAATGTTCGCGCGAGTCGTGATTGCCGCACCGGGGAGCACAACCGATTCGCAGGGGTCACCAAGATTCCCCTACGGGCTTGGCGGCGCGACTAGCTTTGATATAAGAATACCTACAGGCTACGTATCAGCGTACGGAGACCAAAGATATAGGTACGACTTTGCGGTAGTGCGGCTGTCGGATACGGATTGGAGCTCAACTTCACTCGGCCCTTTCCCTGACGCAAGTAGCCCCATGGTGCAGCCTCCGAGTTCGATTCTTTTTGATAGGCAGCATGCAGTCATTGCTTCAGGGTACCCGGGCACAGGCTGTTGGTACTATCAGTTTTTGTGGTGTAGAATGTATGCCGAAGCTAAGTATGCCGACTCCGTCGTATACCCTCATCCGATCCTTTCGCGCCCAGTATTTTCCACATCGCTAGACGTAGAGGGTGGACAAAGTGGGTCGGCCGTTTTGATGCTTCCAGTTGATGAGTCGTCCCCGTGGCCGTATACATCACCTTTTATTGTGCTCGGCATACTTACTGGCGGAAGTGCTATCGAGAACATCGGGACAATGCTGGAGGCTTCAGTGATCCAAGCCCTGGCGTCCTACTGCGCAAGTCTCGGATGCACATTCGCCTATACGCTAAGTGGCCCCGGAGTAGCCACGCCCACGTCGACACCCACGCCGACGGCCACACCTACACCAACCCCAACGCCGTCTCCGACGCCCAGCCCGACACCCACGGTCTCGCCCACGCCCCCCGGGGGCGGGCCCGGCGGTCCGCCCGCGACGTTCTTCGGCCGGACCAACGGCGTCCCGCCGGGAAGCGCGGTCATCGCCTTCGTCGTCGGGCCCGCGTTCGTCCTCACGAACTGCGGCACGGCCACCGTGGCCCAGGAAGGCTCGAACGCGGTCTTCGTCATCGACGTGCTCGACGAGCGGCAGCGCCCAGGCTGCGGCGCGCCGGGCAGGACGGTGAGGTTCTACCTCGTGCCACCAGGCGAACCCGGCCGGTTCGCGACGGAGTCCGGAACCTGGGACGGGCCGGGGCCCATCGAGCTCGACCTCACAGCGGGGGCTCCGTTCAACCGGGAGGCGTCCGCGCCAGGGCTGACGAGAAACTGAGCGCAGTCCCCCGCGCCGCTTGGGGAGAGAAGCGCCCTCGCTGGCCACGGGCGCGCCGGTGGCCGAAGATCGAAGTGCCATGGCCGAGGCGCGAGGACCGGACCCGGCGCGGGCACTGCCGCCCCCGCGGAGCATCAGCCCCAACGGACGCGAGGAGCGCCGCTTCCTCTCCGGACCCCAGCCGCGCGGGTCGGAGCTCCTGCGGGCCCTGCGCATCTTCGCCGAGTTCATGAAAGGGTTCCGGGCCCTCCACTTCGTGGGCCCGTGCGTGACGGTGTTCGGCTCCTCCCGGCTGCCCAAAGAGGACCCGTATTACCAAGCAGCGCGCGAGACCGGACGGCTCCTCGCCCAGGCTGGCTTCACCGTCATGACCGGCGGCGGACCCGGCATCATGGAGGCGGCGAACCGGGGCGCGAAGGAAGCCGGCGGGCTCTCCGTCGGCTGCCTCATCGAGCTTCCGAACGAGTACCCGAACCCGTACCTCGATAAGCTCGTCACCTTCCGCTACTTCTTCGTGCGGAAGGTGATGCTCGTGAAGTACTCCTACGCCTTCATCGTCTTCCCCGGCGGCCTCGGCACCCTCGACGAGGTGTTCGAAGCGGCGACGCTCATCCAAACGGGGAAGATCCAGCACTTCCCGCTCGTCCTCTTCGGCCGCGATTTCTGGCAGCCGCTCGTCGACTACATGCGGGAGACGCTCCTCGCCCGCGGCACCATCGACCCGGAGGACGTCGACCGGCTCGTCCTCACCGATTCGCCCGCCGAGGCCGTGGAGCTCGTGCGCACGACCGCGATGGAGCGCTTCGGCCTCACGTACGGTCCCCGGGCCAAGCCCCGCTGGTTCTTCGGAGAGTGGCTGCCGTTCCTCTGACCGGCATGCCTCGGGAATCGCACCGGCGCCGCCCCGGGTAGAATCTGCCCCCGGATGCCAACGAGGAGGAACCGATGAAGTTCAGCTTCTGGCCCGCCGCGAGCAACCGCTGGGACGATACCCTCGCCCTCTGCCGGCACGTGGCCGAAACCGGCTGGGACGGGGTCTGGTTCGCGGACCACTTCATGCCGAACACGCCGGAGGCGGACGGGCCCACGCACGAGTGCTGGACCACCCTCGCTGCCCTGGCGGCGAGCGTCCCCCGCGTGCGCATCGGCGCGCTCGTCTCAGGGAACACGTACCGCCACCCCGCGGTGGTGGCGAACATGGCCCGCACCATCGACCACATCAGCGGCGGCCGCTTCGTCCTCGGCATCGGCGCCGGCTGGCAGGAGAACGAGCACCAGAAGTACGGCATCCCGTTCTACACGCTGCGCGAGCGCCTCGACCGGCTCGAGGAGGCCTGCCAGGTCATCCGCGCCCTTTTCGAGCAGGACCGGGCGAACTTCAACGGGCGGTACTACCGGCTCGACGATGCGCCGCTCAATCCGAAGCCTCTCCAGCGACCGCTTCCCCTGCTCGTCGGCGGAGGCGGTGAGCGCCGCACGATGCGCATCGCCGCGCGGTACGCCGACGAGTGGAACACCTGGGGCACGCCCGAGGTGCTCGCCCACAAGATCTCCGTCCTGGAGGCGCACTGCCGCGACCTCGGCCGCGACCCGCGCACCATTCGCCGCTCGGCGCAAGCGCTCATCCTCATCACGGACGACCCCGAGCGGGCCGCTCGGGCACGGGAATCTGGCCGCCCCGTCATCGCCGGCAGCGAGAGCGACGTCCGGGCAGCGCTGGAGGCGTACGCGAACGCCGGAGTCGACGAGTTCATCGTGCCGGACTTCAATTTCCCACCCGAGCTGGAGCAGAAGCGAGCCATCCTCGACCGCTTCCGCACAATCGCCGAGCCGCTGCACTCTTGAGCGAACCAGCCTGAAGACTGCCGCAGGCGCTGACGACTGATAAGCAGTAGGGACGCGCTCCCGCGGGGAAGGGGGGCCGCGCGTGAAGGAGTGGGCGAAGCGGCGAACGGCAGCGACTGCGTCTGCCGTCGCCGGCAAGAGCCTGGCATCACGTGTGACGCGGGCGCTGCTGGTCACAGCCGCAGCGCCCGCCGCGGCGTCGCTCCTCGCGCCGCCGCACCTGGTGGTCATTCTCGCCCCTTCGGCGGCCATGGCTGCGGGGCTGCTCATGATCCTCCTCGTCTCCCGTTCGCTGCGACGCGCGTTCGCCCTGCTGCAGGCGGCCGTCGAGCGCCCCCAGGAGGCACGGATCGACCCCGCGGATCCGGCGGCTATCGCGGAAGTCCACGCCCTCGCGTCCTCGATCCGCTCCCTCGCGGAGGCCTTCCGCGAGTCCTCCGACCAGCTCGTCTACCAGGCGTTCCATGACCCACTCACGGGGCTCCCGAACCGCGCGCACTTCCTCGCTGCCCTCCGCGACGCGCTGCGGGACGCCGGTCCCCGGGACCAGGTGGCCGTGCTCTTCTTCGACCTCGACCGCTTCAAGCTGATTAACGACAGCCTCGGGCATGCCGCCGGCGATCGCCTGCTCGTAATCCTCGCGCAGCGGCTCTCCCGGCTCGTGCGGCCGAACCGGCTGCTTGCGCGCCTCGCCGGGGACGAGTTCGTCCTCCTCATCCTGGGCCCGGCGGCGGAGGCGGAGGCGCTGGAATGCGCGCAGCGCATCCTCCAGATCGGCCGCCGCCCCTTCGCCATCGACGGTCGGGAGCTGTTCACCTCCTGCAGCATCGGCATCACCGTGCGCGACCCGAGAAGGACGACGCCCGCGGCGCTCCTCCGCGAGGCCGACATCGCGCTCTACCAGGCGAAAGAGCGGGGCCGAGCACAGTTCGCGCTGTTCGACGAGGCGCTCGAGGAGGGCGGACTGGAGCGGGTCGAGCTCGACGCGGCCTTGCGGCGGGCCGTGGCGCGGGAGCAGCTCAGGCTCCGCTTCCAGCCCATCTTCGACCTGCAGACGGGCGCTCCCGTGGGCGCCGAGGCGCTCCTGCGCTGGCACCATCCGCACCGCGGGGTGCTGCCGCCGAGCGCCTTCCTCGAGCTGGCCGAGGAGACGGGCGAGATCCTGCACATCGGCCAATGGGTGCTCGGGGCGGCAGCGGAGCAAGCGGCGGCGATCGCACACCGCCTCCCTTCGAACGCTCCCTTCTCCATCGCCGTCAACCTCTCCGCGCGGGAGTTCGACCAGCCGGACCTCGTGCGGCAGGTGAGGCGCATCCTACGCCGCCACGGCCTCGCGAAGGGAGCCCTTTGCCTCGAGGTCACCGAGACCGTGCTCGTGCGCGACATCCCGGCGGCCGCCCAGGTCCTCCACGAGCTCAAGCGGCTCGGTCTTCGCGTCGCCATCGATGACTTCGGAACTGGGTACTCTTCGCTCAGCTACCTCCAGCAGCTTCCAGCCGACGTCCTCAAGATCGACCGTGCGTTCGGTGCCAGTCTCGCCGAGTCGGAGCGTTCCCTCGCGATCGTGGACTCGATCATCCGCCTCGGCCGGGCCTTGGGGATGGAGATCGTGGCCGAAGGAATCGAGGAGCCCGCCCAGCTCGAGGCGCTCCGCCGTCTCGGTTGCACGCACGGGCAAGGCCACTTCCTCGCGCCGCCGATGGACGAACGGCAGCTCCGCCGGTTCCTCGATCGCACCATCGGCTTGCCGCTGGCCATCTGACGCCCGGTTCACTCGCGCCCGTACGTGCCCACGAGCTCCCCCCAGGCGAGCACCTTGCCCTCGATGGCGTCGAGCACGCGGCTTGGCGACGCTCCCGCCGGGAGGTCGATCGCGTCCCGCAGCGCGTACACGCGGAACCGGTACCTGTGGGGCTCGTCCCCGCGGGGCGGGCACGGCCCGCCCCAGCCCGTCCGGCCGAAGTCGTTCTTCCCCTCCCGGACCGCCGGCGGCAGCGTGCCGCTCCCCGACGCCCCCGCCGGGAGTTCGCGCGTGGCAGCGGGAAGGCCCCAGAGCGTCCAATGCACGAAGATACCCCCGGGCGCATCCGGGTCGTCCACGACGATCGCGTACATCACCGTTTCCGGCGGTCCCGGTTCCCACATCAACGGTGGCGACACGTCGGCACCATCGCAGCTGAACTGCGCTGGGATGGACGCGCCGGGTTCGAAGGCGGGGCTCGTGACCGTCAGCGACGGCTCGGGCAGGGGCAGCTCCCGCCCGCTGCCTCCACCGCAGGATGTCGCCACGGCCAGGAAGGCGAGCAGGACACCTAACACCCGGTAGCTACGACGCATGGCCGGGGATATGCTACGACGGCGTCGCACCGGAGGGAGGCGGCTATGGATTGGGAAAGGCTCCGGTCTCCCGTCGCCATGCTCGAGAGCCTCGCAGGCGGGATCGGCGCTGGTGACGAGCTTCACGTCTACGACGCCCGCTGACGACGCAAAGCGAAGATCATCCCCGCCGCTACCGAGTGCTCCGGCACGCCGAGGCTGCGCATGTGACAGCCGCTCAGCTTTCCCTCGGAGGAGCGGGAGCGGAACGGGGAGGCGGTCTTTGGAGCGCTCGCCGAGGCCGTGGCCATCGCGCTGCGAGCGCGCCGCCATGAACGCTGAAGGGGTGCGGTTGCGGCGCCAGGCGGGCAATCGCGGAGCGGTCTGGCGCGAACGCGCCCGCGGAGCAGAAGCGGGCGAACCGTCCTCCACGAGCGCACCGGCGCGCCGTCGTCGCTCCTTCTCGTCAATCCCCGATGCGGAACGTGGCAGCGATCTCCTCGAACGTCCTCGCCTTGTCCTCGCGGCGCTCCCAGTCGGTGGAGAAGGTGACGATGAACACGTCGCCGGTCTCCGGGTTAGCGAAGGTGTACATCCACTGCGCGAGGTCGAGTCCGAGGAGGCGGGCACGGTAGGAGAGCACGACGGCGTCGAGCTCGCCGACCCTCTTTTCCTCCAACATCACGTCCTCCGCCCCCAGCTGATCCTCCAGCAGCGGGACCTGCGCCTCCACGACCTCGCGCAGGTCCGCACCGGCGGGCATTGCCGTCCGCACGACGTTGACGTTCGTCACGAACTCCTCCCCTGCGCGCACGTCGTCAAGGTCGAACGCCATGAACGCGACGTCCTCGGCGGAGCTCTCGAGCTGGTCCCAGATGTCGGAGCGCTCGGGGTACTGCGCGCGGAGATCCTCGACGATGTCGGGGATCTGCCGCTGGGGATCGCCTCCCTCCCAGGCGTCGGGCAGCGCCAGCGAAAAGCCGTCACCGTCGAGCCTCTCCCAGCCCTCCGGGAGTGAATCATCGCCGGAGGAGCCGCTGCAGGCGGAAGCGGCCGCGACGAGTGCCAAGACCACGAAAACCGAGAAAAGAGAGCGGAAGTGCACGACAGTTCCTCCCGATGACGCCTGGAGGCGAGCGCCCAGTTCGGTTATCGACGCGGGCCATGCCCCCTTGAGGGCAGCGCGCGGTTTGAGATGGCAGTTTAGCGGCCCAGGAAGGTGTGCAGGACCCAGCTCCGCTCTCCGCGAGGAACGGTGACCGTGACCACGTCCCCCGCCTCGAGCCTCGTGTCGCCGGAGGGCACCGCCACGACGCCGTTCCGCGAGATGGTCAGCACGCGGACACCGCGAGGGAAGCCGATTTCGGCGAGCGACTTTCCGACCACCGGGCTCTCCGCCGGCAGCGTGACCTCGAGCGTGGCCAGCTCGTCGGACAGCGAGCTGAGTGGCCGCACCTGGGCTCGGGCGGCCCGCCGGTACGACCGCAAGAGCGTGCGCGTATCGATCGCCCCGACGACGTTTCCCTCTGAGCCCTCCACCACCGGCAGCCACCGCCGCTCGTGGTTCGTGAGCAGGTCCAACGCCTCGTCCAGCGGCGTCTCGGCTTGCACCACCGCGGGGATGGGCGCCGCCAGGTCCCGCACGCGCTCCCCCTTTCCCTCCTGGGCGGCCTCGCGGAGGGCATCGGCGGTGACCTCGCCGACGATGCGGCCGTCGTCGACCACGACGCCGTACGTGGCCCGCGCCGCGCGCAGCTCTTCCAGGGCGAGGTTCGGCGGCCATTCGGCGGGCACAACGGGGATCGGCACCGCGGCGCGGATGGCGGGCAAGCTGGCGAGGAGCGGGAAGGAGAAGCGCGCGCGGTGTGCGGGCGAGTCCGCGCGGGTCGGCACCTGGCTCTCGTAGATCGAGATGTCGCCGACGATGAGCGTCGCCACCGCCACGGCCACCATCGCCGGGGCGAGCAGCGAGAGGTTGCCGGTCATCTCGCCGACCATCAGGAGCATGGCGAGCGGCGCGTGGGCGATGGAGCCGAAGATGGCGATCATGGCGATGATGACCACCGGACCCGGCTCGTCGGGGAACCCCGGTGCGCCGTGCAAGAGCCGCCAGGCCGCGGCTCCCGTCAAGCCGCCGATGACCATGCCGGGTCCGAAGATGCCTCCCGAACCTCCCGAACCGACCGTGAGGGAGGTGGTGAGGATGCGCGCGAAGGGGAGCGCGAGGAGAAGCCAGAGGCTGAAGGACTCCACTCCCTCGCGGGTGAGCGACTGTTGGACGAACCCGTAGCCGACGTGGATCGCCTCGGGCGCCAGGAAGCCGATCGTCCCGGCCAGAAGCCCGCCCACGGCCGGTTTCAGTGCCCTCGGGATCTCCAGGCGATGGAACAGGTCGCGCGTGCCGTAGAACGTCCGCGCGTACAGGATCCCGACCCCGGCGCACACGATCCCGAGCAGCGCGTACCAGAGCAGCTCTTCGGGACGGGAGAAGGTGAAGCGCTCCGCGCCGCCGAAGATCGGCTCGTAGTCGCTCCACGCCCCGAAGATCGCGTACGCGGTGATGGAGGAGATGAGACCGAGGAGGATGACGTCCGCCTCGAGATCGTGGCGGTAGAGCACCTCCGCCGCCATCATCGCCCCGCCGAGCGGCGCCCGGAAGATGGCACCGATGCCGGCGCCCATCCCCGCAGCCAGGGCCCGCCGCCGCTCGATGGCGCCGAGCCCGAGCCGGTCCGCGATGAAGGACCCGAACCCTGCACCAACCTGCGCCGTAGGCCCCTCGCGGCCCGCCGCTCCACCGGAGCCGATGGTGATGGCTGACGCGACGAGCTTGACGGGAATGACCCGCAGCCGCACGCGGCCGCCCTTGTGGTGGAAGGCGTCGATGGCCGCATCGGTGCCGTGGCCCTCGGCCTCGGGCGCGAGCGTGAAGACGATGAGGCCCGAGAGCAGCCCACCGAGTCCGAGGACGAAAGGCAGCGCCCACTGGCGGTGCGGTCCCTCGCCGACCCCGCCGCCTTCGCCGAGGGGTTGCGGCGGGTGGTACCCAGCCAACCCTCCAAGGAAGAATTCGGTAGCGTGCTCGATGGCGAGGAAGAAACCGATCGCCCCGAACCCTGCGACGACACCGATAAGCACGCCGAGCCAGACCGCCCGCAACACCTGCTGCGTGGACAGCAGCCCGAGGCGGCCCGTGGCTTCTCGCCGCAGACGGAGTAGGGACACCCCCGCGATCGTACGACGTGAACGTCGCTCAGGGGCGGGCGGCCCGGCCGAGTCGAACTGCCCGCCTCAGTGCAGGAGTTCGCTCACACGAACGAGGGCAAGGCCGCGGTCGCGCAGCCCTTCCACGATGGCCGGGAGAGCAGGGAGCGTCTCGTAGCCGCCGAGGTGCATGAGGACGATGGAACCGCCCTCCGCCTGGTCGACAACCTTGGCCGCAATTTCGGCCGCGGTCGGTCCGCCCTCTTCCGGGGAGCGCCAGTCGGCAGTATCGATGTCCCAGAGCACCGTCTCTCCGTACCCCGCGGAGCCCACCGACTCGAGGACCGGCTCGTCGACGCCCCCGAAGGGTGGCCGGAATCGCGGCCGCATCTCGAGTCCAGGGACGAGTCCCGCAACCGCTCGCTCGGTGCGTTGGAGCTCGTTCCGAATCCCCTCGTCGTCGAGCTGGCGGAAGTCCGCGTGGGAGTAACTGTGGTTCCCAAGCTCGAAGAGGTCCGGGCGGGAGGCCACGAGGCGGAGGACGCTTCGGCCCGCGTCGGTGTTCGGATTGTCGACCATGGCTCCGGTGATGAAGATGGTGGCGGGCACGTCGTTCTCGAGAAGCCACTGCATGATGTCAAGGGCGGGCTCGACGCGCCCGCCCATGTCGAATGTCAGCGCGACGGCGCGGGTCCCCCGATCGCCATGGCGGATGAGGACGCTCGCTCCTGCCGCTGGCGGGGAGACGGGCTCCGCTGGCGCGGCCGGGATGACGAGGAGCATCCCCACCTCGATCCGGTCCGGATCGGCAATGGCGTTGCGGACCACGATGGCGGCGAGGGTCGTCCCAAAACGGCGGGCGATGGAGGAGAGCGTATCGCCGGGCTGGACCGTGTACGTTTGCTCGCCGGGAACCGGCGTGGCTGTGGCGCTCGGCCTGGGGGTGCCGGTAGGGAACGCCGTGGCGTGGCGGGCCGGTGTGGGTGAAGGCGGGACGGGTGGGAGCCTGTGGGGTGTGGTCGTGACGGCGGGCGCACCCGACGGCGAAGGCGGAGCGCCGCGCTCACAGGCTGAAACGACAAAAGCGAGCAGAAGGGCTGCCACCGCGAGCGCCGCGCGCGACATCCGCCAAGCCTAGCAGCCATCGGACCGCGACGCCACGCGCCCACCATGTGCGGGCACCTGGGCTCTCCCCGGCGACATCGCAGCAGGTTACGCTGGGGAATATGCCGGTAGCCCGCATCGCTTCACTCCTTCCTTCCGCAACCGAGATCGTCGCGCTCCTGGGCCTCAGCGATCGCCTCGTGGGGGTCACGCACGAGTGCGATACCCCGGCTGAGGTCCGTGCGCTGCCGAAGCTCACACGCAGCCTGCTCCCGCCTGGGCTCTCTTCCCGGGAAATCGACCGGGCGGTGGTTTCCTCCCTTCGAGGAGACGCCCACACGGTGTACCAGCTGGATACGGAGCTCCTGCACAAGCTGGCGCCGGAGGTCGTGCTCACGCAGGCGCTTTGCGACGTGTGCGCCGTGCCGTACCAGGCGGTCGAAGGTGCCGTGTGCACGATGCCGCGCGCGGCAAAGGTCGTCTCGCTCGACCCGGAGGACCTCGAGGGCATCTTCGCCTGCATCGAGCGGGCGGGCGAGGCGCTCGGCGTGCCGGAGCGTGGGCGCCGCGAGGCGGCGCGGCTCCGTGAGGAGCTGGAGGCGATCCGCACACGGGTAGCGGCGCAGGTCCGGGCCCGGCCGCGGGTCTTCCTCTGCGAGTGGCTCGACCCGCTCTTCTGCGGCGGGCACTGGGTACCGGAGATGGTCGAGGCGGCGGGCGGTCGCGACGTCTTCGGAGCACCGCGGCAGCCGTCTTGGCGGCTCTCGTGGGACGAGCTGGTCGCAGCCGACCCGGACGCCATCGTCCTCGCGCCCTGCGGCTTCGATGCGCAGGAAACGGTGCGCCGGTTTCCGGAGTTCACGGTCGACCGTCGCTGGGAGCGGCTGCGCGCGGTACGCGACGGGCGGCTGTACGCGGTCGACGCCAACAGCTACTTCTCCCGCCCCGGCCCCCGCGTCGTCGATGGGGTCCGCCTGCTGGCCTCCATCCTCCACGGCGAGGAGGTTGCCGGGCCGCCGCCGCAAGGGGCCGCCTTCCGCCGGATGCCGGATGGGACATGGGAGCCGGTTTCCTAGCCCGGCCCGCCGCTTCGTCGTGACCCAGCCACCGCTCGCGGATACCCTGGCTCCGTGAGCAGGCGCAGAGACGAGTTCGCGACCGCCTCGAGCCCCTTCCTCTCGGTGATCGCCGTCTGCGTGGTGGCCTCGTACATCGCCGCCCAAATGCTGGCGGACATCGGCTCCTTGCGGGTCGTGACGCTCGTGGGGCTCTCGAACGACGCCGGCACCCTCATCTACCCGCTGACGTTCACGCTGCGGGACCTCGTGCACAAGACGCTCGGCGTCACCGCCGCGCGGACACTCATCTTCGCGGCTGCCGCGATCAACCTCGTGATGGCGGGGTTCTTCTGGCTCGTGGCGCAGCTCCCCGCCGACCCCGACGTGGGGCCGCAGCTGGAGTTCGGCATGGTCCTCAGCCCGGTCTGGCGCATCACCCTGGCGTCCATCGTCGCCGAAGTGGCCGCCGAGCTGACCGACACCGAGGTGTACGAGCGGTTCGTCCGGCGCTTCGGCGACCGCTACCAGTGGGGGCGGGTGGTGACGTCGAACGTCGTGGCCACCCCTGTCGACACGGCGATCTTCGCGACCCTCGCCTGGGCGGGCTCCCTGCCCGCCTCCGTCATCCTCGATATCGTCCTCTCCAACCTCATCTTCAAGTTCGCCATCGCCGTGGGCTTCCTCTGGCTCATCTACCTCGTCCCGCGGATGCAGCTGGAGGCAGAGCCCCGGGCGACCGCAGCCCTAGCCTGAGGCAGGCGCCGTTCGAACGCGGTCTACCCGATCGGCGGCCCGCCGAGGCGCTCGAGAAGCCGGTTCACCGCCGTCCTGCCCGTTCGACGGGGGACCGAGAGGCGGACGCCCCCGGACTCCAGCCCCATCTCGCCGGGCACCAGGAAGAGGGCGAACGCCCGAGCCAGGAGGTGCGGCGCGACCCATGCCTCGAGCTCGACCCCGCGTCCTTGCTGCGACACCGAGAGGAAGGTTGGCGCCGTGAGGAGCCCCGAGCCCTTCCGGTAGGTTCGTCGACCGGGTTCGCTGCTGGTCGGCCGGTAACCGTGCTCAGCAGCCCATTCGTCTGCAACTTGCAAGGCATCGCCGTCGTACTCGAAGCGGATGCGCGTTCTGGCCATTTGCTCTCTCCTCCAACCACGTCTCCAGGGACGGGAGGCCTGGTGCTGAAGCTCAGATCCTGCCCGCGGCGGGTCCTCGCTTCAACACCTGCGCTCAGGGCCGCGATCCGGGAGCGGGCCCGCGCTCCCTCCCTCCCTCCCCACGTTCACGTAGATGGCGCCTCCGAGCCTGCGGAACTCCTCGGCCTGCTCGGACATCCCCGCCGCCACGGCCTCTTCGAGGCTGAGCCCGCGCCGCTCCGCGTACTCCCGAAGCTCCTGCGTGATCTTCATGGCGCAGAACTTCGGGCCGCACATGGAGCAGAAGTGGGCACGCTTCGCAGCCGGAGCGGGGAGCGTCTCGTCGTGGTAGGCGCGCGCCGTGAAGGGGTCGAGGGCGAGGTCGAACTGGTCCTCCCAGCGGAACTCGAACCGGGCGCTGGAGAGCGCGTCGTCCCAGCGCTGGGCGCCGGGCAGCCCCTTCGCGAGATCGGCGGCATGGGCGGCGATCCGGTAGGCGATGAGCCCCTGCTTGACGTCCTCCCGGTTCGGAAGTCCGAGGTGTTCCTTCGGCGTGACGTAGCAGAGCATCGCCGTCCCGTACATCGCGATCAGCGCCCCGCCGATGGCGGAGCTGATGTGGTCGTACCCCGGCGCGATGTCGGTTGCGAGGGGGCCGAGCGTATAGAAGGGCGCGTCGTGGCAGAGCTCGCGCTGGAGCTCGACGTTCTCGCGGATCTTGTGCATGGGCACGTGGCCCGGGCCCTCGATCATGACCTGCACGTCGTGCTGCCAGGCGCGCTCGGTCAGCTCGCCGAGGGTGCGCAGCTCCGCGAACTGAGCCTCGTCGTTCGCATCGGCGACCGAACCCGGCCGCAGGCCGTCCCCGAGCGAGAGGGAGACGTCGTAGGCGCCCGCGATCTCGCAGACCTCGTCGAAGTGCTCGTAGAGGAAGTTCTCGCGATGGTGCGCGAGGCACCACGCGGCCATGATCGAGCCGCCCCGGGAGACGATCCCCGTCACCCGGTTCGCCGCCAGCGGCACGTGCGCGAGCCGCACGCCGGCGTGGATGGTCCAGTAGTCGACGCCCTGCTCGGCCTGCTCCACGAGCACATCCCGCATCACCTCCCAGCTGAGCTCCTCCGGCCGGCCACCCACCCGCTCGAGCGCCTGGTAGACCGGCACCGTGCCGACGGGAACCGGGGAGTTGCGCAGGATCCACTCACGGAGGGTGTGGATGAAGCGCCCGGTGGAGAGGTCCATGACCGTATCGGCCCCCCAGTAGCAGGCCCAGACGAGCTTCTCCACCTCGGCCGCCAGCTCGGGGACGATCGCCGAGTTGCCGATGTTCGCGTTCACCTTCACCCGGAAGCGCCGGCCGATGATCATGGGCTCGGCTTCGGGGTGGTTGACGTTGGCGGGGATGATGGCCCGGCCTGCCGCGACTTCCTCGCGCACCACCTCCGGCGACACCCCTTCGCGAATGGCCACGAACTCCATCTCCGGGGTCACGATGCCGCGGCGGGCGTAGTGCATCTGCGTCACGGCCCGGCCGGGGAGCGCGCGGCGGCGGCGACGGGACGGCGGGCGACCGAATGGGAGCGCTTCGCCCGGCCGCAGCCCGTCGTCTTCGGGCTTCCACGGCCGCCCCTCGACCTCCTCCGTATCCTCCCGCTCGAGGATCCACCCCTCGCGGAGGGGCGGGAGCCCGCGCGCGATCTCGACCTCGCACTCCGGATCCGTGTACGGACCGCCGGTGTCGTACAGCCGCACCGGGCCGGCATCGGTCGACACCTCCCGGAAGGGCACCCGAATGTCCGGGCGCGACCCACGCACGAACACCTTGCGGCTACGGGGGTACGGAACGGGACGCTGAATGCGGACGGCGTCTGGCATGCGATTCCTCCTCGCCTCGAGGTGTCCTGCCAGGACGCCGGCCGAGAGAAGGGACGGCGGCGTACGAACCCTGCCAGGCCCTTCCCTACGCCGGCATTACCCGGATCAGGTTCCGACGGTCGCCCCGCAGGCGGGCGGAGCCTCTCAGCTCGGCCGGCCGCAACGCGGCACCCGAGCTCCCGTTCGGGCCGATCCTCGATGGCAGGTTCGTTCGAAACGAGCCTAGCCCGCGGGAGGTCGCCCGGCAACGGGCGCTTCGTCGCCGTCACCGCCGGGCGCCCGCATACCGACGAGCGCCCATGCGGTCGGAAGGGCCAGCGAAGCGACGTACAGCTTGACGAGGTCCCCAGGCACGAACGGCCAGAGCCCGAGCTCGAGGACGTCGTTCCAGCCGACGAAGAAGCCCAGCTGGAGGAGCCCCGGCACGTAGATGACCGCGTTGCCGGCAAGCATCGCCGCGAGCACCCATGGTTTCCGGTCCAGCCCGCGCTCGACGAGCCAGCCGACCACGAAGGCCGCAGCGACGAACCCGACCAGGTACCCGCCCGAGGGGAAGGTCCAGAACAGGCCCGAGGCGCCGCCGGCGAACACCGGAAGCCCCATCGATCCCTCGGCGAGGTAGGCGAGCATCGCGAGCGCGCCGCGCCGGCTGCCGAGCGTGGCGCCCGTGAGCAGCACCGCCAGCGTCTGCCCGGTGATGGGGACCGGGGTGAAAGGGAGCGGGATCGAGAACTGGGCCGCTACCCCGGTCAGGGCGCTGAACCCGAGGATGAGCAGCACATCGCGCCACACGCCGAGCTGCGGGAGCACCGCATCGGCGAGAACGGCCGCTCGAGCATTCACGTTCTTTCCTCCTTCGTGTCGTTTGTGTCGTTCGGTGATGCGTCCTCCCCGCGGAGAAACTCGCCGACGAGGGCGGCGATCTCGGCCGCGCGGGTGAAGAGGAGCCCGTGCCCGGTCCCCGACAGCACGACGAGCCGGGCGTGCGGCAGCTCCTCCTTCAGGCGGCGGGCGAAGCGGAGCGGGGTCATGAGGTCCTCGTCCCCGAAGATGAGCAGGACCGGGCACCGAATCGCGCCCAGCCGCCCCTCCGAACGGAAGGCGATCGCCGCCTCGACTTGCCGCTCGTACGCCTCCTGCTCCTGCCAGAGAGGATCGTTCGCCGCGCGGAGCAGCGCCTCCTCCACGAGCCCGGGGACGCGGTACTCCTCGTGCGAGTAGACGAGCGGGAAGAGCACGCGCAGGAACTCGACCGGTTCCAGTCGCCGGCGCAACCGCGCCAGCCCCCGGAAGAGCTCCGACCCCCGGGGGTCGCCGGACGTGTACGTGGCAAGGAGGACCAACCGGCGCACGAGCCGGGGCCAGGAGATGGCGAGCTCCTGGGCAACCGCCCCTCCGAGCGAGTACCCGACGACGTCCACTTCGCCGAGCCCGAGCCGCTGGCAGAGGGAGGCCACGTCCGCCGCCATCTCCGAAACCCCGTACGGGGCCCGCGCGCGCTCGCTTCGCCCGGCGTCGCGGGGGTCCACCAGGATCCGGCGACACGACGGCTCGAGCCGCGAGGCGACCGGCCGCCAGGAGCGCCCATCGCCGCTCAGGCCGGGAAGGAAGAGGACGGGCCGCCCGTCCTGCGGGCCGATCTCCGTATAGAAGAGCTCCAGCTCACCACAGCGTACGGACGGCACCGTCTTCCTCCGCTCCTGCCTCCGGCCGCTCGCTCGAGCACTTCATCGCCCGGCCACCCTTTCTCCGACGAACTCCAGGACCCCGTGCGGGCAGCGAACCACCCCTCGCGAGGAACGCAAGAGCAAGGCGCCCTCATCGTCCAGGTCGGCGGCTTCCCCGCGCAGCCGCTCACCCGCCACGGCGACCACGACCTCCTTCCCCAGGACGGAGGCGCCCTGCCGCCACGCGTCGGCCACCGCAGCCCCGCCCGATCGGAGGAACTCCTCGTAGCAGGCGTCGAGCTGGCGCAGGACCGCGCGGAACAGCTCTGCCAGGGGTAGCCGGCGCCCGGCCGCCTCGTGCAGGGAAACCGCCGTCTCCTGCACCGGGGCGGGGAAGCACGCCCGATTGACGTTCACGTTGACCCCGACGCCCAGGAGCGCCATCGCGAGACCGTCCTGGTCTTCTTCCACCTCTGCAAGCACACCCCCGAGCTTCTTGCCGCCCAAAAAGAGCTCCTTGGGCCAAACGAGCATCGGCTCCACACCGGAAACGTCGGCGATGGCGCGCTGGACGGCCCAGCAGGCGAGCAGGGAGATGAGGGTCGGGGATGCGCGATCGCCCGGCGGCCGGAGGATGACGGTGAACCAGAGGCCCCCACGCGGCGCGCTGAAGGCGCTGCGGAACCGGCCGCGGCCGGCCCGCTGCTCCTCGGCGACCACCACGGTGCCCTCAGGCGCGCCGGACTCCGCGAGGCGACGCGCCTCGGCCTGCGTCGAGGACGCGACCTCGAACCACCGAATTTCTCGTCCGATCCGGCGCGTGGGGAGCCCATCCCGGACGGCCCACGGCAGCGGCCGGTCGGGCCCTTCCAGGATCCGGTGGCCCAGCCGGCGGGCCGACTCGATGCGGTAGCCGAGACGGCGGAGCTGCGCCACGTGCTTCCAGACCGCGTTCCGCGAGACCCCCGCCCGCTCGGCGAGGACCTGGCCGGACACGAACGCACCTTGCGCGGCTTCGAGTTCCGCCGCGACGCGCGCTAGCGGGGCATCGCTCGTCAGCGCCTGCCTCATCACCGGCAGACGTTCTCACCCCGAGCGGCTTGTGTCAACCTTTGCGGTGATCGGTTGACGAATCCTCCGGCCTTCGGCCGAATCGCTGCAGCAGCTCGGCGGCCTCTGCCAACTCCCGATCGGAGAGGTAACAGGCGGGGTCGGGGCACCAGAAGTCCCCGGTGCTGCTCGCCGCGCGGGCGCGGAGGTTGCCGTTGCACAGGGGCAGGGCCGGGCAGCTCGCACACCGCCCGTGGAGAAGGCGGGGGCGGCGCTTCAGGCCAGCCATCACCGGGTGGCGGAGGTCCTCCCAGATGGCCCCAAACGGGCGCTCCCGCACGTTGCCGAACGTGACCATGCGCGAGAACGCGTCGGGATAGACCTCACCCGTGGGCCCGATGCAACCGATGCCAACCCCGGACGCGTTGCCGCCGTTTCGCAACAGGAGCGACAACGCCACGCCGAGGCGCTCCGGCTTCTCCCTCGCGATTCGCAGGGCGACGTAGACGGCGTCTGCGTCGTTGTCCACGGTCAGCACCTCGAGCCGGCGCCCCCGCCGAGCGCTCGCCTCCGTGCGAGCGATGATCTCGTCGACGGCGCTGCGCGTTTTGCTCGCCGTGAGGGCAGCACGGTCGGCGATGCGACCCCCCTCGGCCTGCAAACGCGAGGTGGTAGAAGCACAGTCGGGCGACGCCTTCCTCCTCTGCTAGCTCAAAGACGGCGCCGAGGTCGTCCACGTTGTACTTGGTCATCGTGAAGCGGAGGCTCGTGCGAAAGCCGGCGCGGACGGCCGCCCGCACCCCGGCGAGCGCGGCCGCGAACGCCCCCCGCTTTCCGCGAAAGCGATCGTTCGTGCGTTCGAGGCCATCGAGTGAGATGCCGACGGTCGCCACGCCGGCTCGACGGAGCTCCGCCGCGGCGCCGTCATCGAGCAGGGTGCCGTTCGTCGAGAGGCCGACCGTGATGCCCCCTGCAGCCGCACGCCGCGCGATCTCCAGCACATTGGGATGGAGGAGAGGCTCGCCGCCAGAAAGGAGCAGCACGGGTACCTCATAGCTCACGAGCTGGTCCACGACCTCGAGCGCTTGCCGGCCCCTGAGCTCAGCCGGGTGCGGGTCCCGCCGGGCGGCGGCATAGCCATGAGCGCAAAAGAGATTGCACTGGCTGGTCAGGTTCCACACGACGACGGGTCGGCGATGCACGGGCGCGCCGCCAGCTCCGTACCGCAGCCGGTCTCCCGGCGAGCTCAGGCCACACCACACCGAGGACAGGTTCAGCACCGTGGGATACCTCGCAAATCGGCCATCTCTCGCACGCACGATGCAGGAGCTGCTAAGTTCGAGCAAGTGGGGGCCCCACCTTTGGCGGTGGGGACGCCGCTCCGGTAGACTCGGGGCGCTATGGCCGAGATGACCCGGAGCGAGCGCCTCGCCGCCGCCCTTCGCGGCGACCCCGTGGACCGCGTCCCCGTCTCCGCCTGGTGGCACGATTTCGAGCGGGAGTGGTCGCCGGAGGGGCTCGCGGAGGCGACCCTGGAAGCGTACCGGACCTACGGCTGGGACTTCGTCAAGGTGAATCCCCGCGCGACCTACTACGCGGAGGCGTGGGGCGCCCGGTACCGTCCGCTCCCTGGACGGCAGCCGGAGCTCCTCGAGCCCGCGCTGCGGGGCCCGGAAGACCTGGGCCGCTTCGAACCGCTCTCGCTGGACAGCGGGCCCTTCGCGGAGCAGCTCGAGGCGCTCACGCTCATCGCCCGCGGGCTAGGCGGCGAAGTCCCCTTCATCCAGACCGTCTTCTGTCCCCTCGCCGTCCTCAGCCGGGGCGCGGGCTCCATCGAGCCGGTTCGGCGCTGCATCTCGGATGATCCGAAGGGGCTGGAGCGCGCCCTCGAGGCGGTGGCCGACACGCTGGCGCGGTATGCGGTCGCCTGCCTCGATCGAGGTGCAAGCGGGATCTTCTACGCGACGGTCGAATGGGGGACCCGGGACGCGCTGTCGGAAGAGGAGTTCGACCGCTTCGCGCGCCCGTATGACCTCCGCATCCTCCAGGCCGTGAGCTCGGCCTCGTTCAACGTCCTGCACGTCTGCCGGGAGCGGAACCTCCTGGAGCATCTGCTCGACTACCCGGTATCAGTGTTCCACTGGGCTTCGCGTTCGCCGGGGAACCCCTCCCTCGCCTCGATCCACGGGAAGACGCAGCGAGCCGTCATGGGCGGCGTCGACCACCGGCGGACGATGGCCGCGGGACCGGAGGCGATCCGCGCGGAGGCCGCCGAGGCGCTCGCCGCCACAGGAGGCCGGCGCTTCCTCCTCGCGCCCGAGTGCGCCATCGCGCCCACGACCCTTCCGGAGCACCTCCAAGCCCTCCGCGCGGCGGCTGCCGGGTCCTTCTAGCTGCTCTCCGCCTCGACGGGAATCCGGAACGTCACCGTCGTCCCTCGGCCCGGCTGGGACACCACCTCGACGGCGCCTCCGGCGAGCTGGGCCCGTTCGAACATCCCCTGCAAGCCGAGCCCGGCATCCTCTCGGCTGAGGGCCTCCGCCACGTCGAACCCGCGGCCATCGTCCTCAACCGAGCCTTCGAGCACCCCATCCCGCACCCCGAGGCGCACCACGATGGCGCTGGGAGAGCCGTGGAGCTCCGCATTGCGCACGGCCTCCTGGATGATGCGGAACGCGAGCAGTTCCGCCTCGCCGGGGAGACGAGGAACGGGAGCCTCGAGCCTCAGCTCGGTTGCGATCGGCTCGCGGCGCCGGACGTCGAGCAGGAGCCACTCCACGCTCGGGACGAGCCCGAGATGCGCCAGCATCGGCGGGCGCAGCCCGCGCACGAGCCTGCGAACGCCGTCGATCGCGGCATCCACCTGGGCTCGCGCTTCCTCCACGGAACGCCGTGCCTGCTCGTCGGCAACCCGGCCCGCCAGAGCGTCGAGGGTCCGGCCGACGAGCACGAGCGCCTGGATCGTGTCGTCGTGCAGCTCCCGCGCGATGCGCTCCCGCTCCGACTCCTGCGCGCGGGTGATCCGCTGAAGGTAGTACGAAAGCCGCTCACGGGACCGGGCGACGCGCTCGGTGGCCTCCTGCGCTTGCTGCCGCAGTGACGCCTCCCGCTCCGCGCGCCAGGCGAGGACGATCCCCATCGGACCAAGACCCTGCGAGCACTGCTGCCGTTCCTGGCCGTCGGAGTGCTCGGCGTGGCTGCAGTCCTCCTCGCGGCGTGCGGGGGCTCGACTGAGGCCGAGCGCCAGGGCACCGCAACCGCGCCCGCTCAGGACACCGCGTCCCATGGCGATGGGCACACCGAGGACGAGCACGAAGCCGAGAGCGGGCAGACGGTGGTGCACACGCTGCTCGACGAGTGGACGATCACGCTCGGTCACGAGGGCGAGGAGAAGGAGCTCACGGTCCCGGCCCGGCCCGTGACGTTCGAAATCCACAACGAGGGGCAGAGCGTGCACGAGCTGGCAGTGATCCGGACGGAGCTCCCCGCCGACGATCTTCCCCAGAAAGGCGGCGCGGTGGACGAGGCAGCCGCAGGAGAGCTCCTCGGCCGCACCGAGTACTTGGCGAGCGGCGCCGCGGACGTGCTCACGCTCGACCTCGAGCCCGGCCGCTACGTGCTCATCTGCAATATCCCTGGGCATTACCAGCAAGGGATGTAAAGCGGCGCTCGTCGTCGAGTAGTTCTTCCGCCTCCCTCCGAAGAGGGGAGAGGCCCACACGGTGGCCCCTCCCGTTTCTCTGCTCCTCGCTCGCCATCGTGAGCGCGCGTGGGTGCCCGCTATGCTCCCACCCGTGGCGGCGAACCTGGGCGGCTCGTACGTCCTCGTCCTTCGCCTGGAACGTCCGGGCGTCATCCGCGTCGGCGCTCTCGGCGACCTCCGGTTCTCGCCGGGCTGGTACGGCTACGTCGGAAGCGCCCGCCGGGGGTTCGGGCAACGCCTCCGTCATCATCTTCGGGGCGCTCGCCGCCCGCGATGGCACGTCGACTACCTGCGGGCGCGCTCCCACGTTGAGGGCGTCTGGGTTGAGCCGCGTCCCGGGCGCAGCGAATGCCAGCTGGCGCGCGCCCTCGCCGGCCTTCCCGGTGTTCGGGCCGGACCGCGGGGGTTCGGGAGCAGCGACTGCCGCTGCCCGACGCACCTCTTTCGCCTCGCCGGCCCGAGCGCGCCTGCGGACATTGGACTTTCGCCCTGGGATGGTTCCGAGACGAACCAGCCTAGACTAGAGGTGCCGGCATCGGCCGAAGGAGGTCCCACGATGTCCGTCTTCCAGTCCATCAACCCAGCCACCGGTGAGCTCGTCGCGACCTTCGAGGGCCACACCCCGGAACAGGTCGACGCGGCGCTCGATGCGGCGGCAGCTGCGTTCCGGAGCTGGCGCCGCACGACGTTCGAGGAGCGGGCGCGCCTGCTCCGGGCAGCCGCGGGGTACCTGCGGGCGGAGAAGGAGCGGTTCGCCCGCCTCATCACGCTCGAGATGGGGAAGCCGATCCGCCAGGCGCGCGCCGAAATCGAGAAGTGCGCCTGGAACTGTGACTACTACGCCGAACACGGAGCGGAGTTCCTCGCCGACCGCCCGACGCCCAGCGACGCGCAGGAGAGCCTCGTCGTCTTCGATCCGCTCGGCGTCGTGCTCGCGATCATGCCCTGGAACTTCCCCTTCTGGCAGGTGTTCCGCTTCGCGGCGCCGGCCCTCATGGCCGGGAACACCGCCGTCCTCAAGCACGCCGCCAACGTTCCCCAGTGCGCCCTCGCGATCGAGGAGGTGTTTCGGGCAGCGGGCTTTCCGGACGGTTGCTTCCGGACGCTCCTGCTCCCAAGCAGCGAGGTGCAGGCCGTCATCGAAGACCCGCGCGTGGCGGCGGTGACCCTCACCGGAAGCGACACCGCCGGCTCGCGCGTGGCAGAGGCGAGCGGGCGGGTGCTGAAGAAGGCCGTCCTCGAGCTCGGAGGCTCCGACCCGTTCATCGTCCTCGCAGATGCCGACCTCGACGCGGCAGCGCGGGTAGCGGCGATGGCCCGCAACCAGAACACCGGGCAGAGCTGCATCGCGGCCAAGCGGTTCATCGTCGTCGACGACGTCTTCGAGCCGTTCGTCGAGCGCTTCGTCGCCGAGGTTGCGCGGCTGCGGGTCGGCGATCCGTTCGAGGAGGAGACCGACGTCGGGCCGCTGGCGCGCGCGGACCTTCGGGCCGACCTGGAGCGCCAGGTGGCGGAGTCGGTGGCGATGGGCGCGACCGTCCTCGTCGGCGGCTACCGGCTAGAGCGGCCGGGCTACTTCTACGCCCCCACGATCCTCAGCCACGTCACACCTGAGATGCCGGCGTTCCGGGAGGAGACGTTCGGGCCGGTGGCGGCGATCGTGCGCGCCAGGGACACCGAAGAGGCGATCGCGCTCGCCAACCAGTCGGTCTACGGCCTCGGCGCCTCCATCTGGACGCGGGACCTCGGAAGCGCTCGGCGGCTCGTGCGCGAGATCGAAGCCGGCAGCGTGTTCGTGAACGGCATGGTCGCTTCCGATCCGCGGCTCCCGTTCGGCGGCGTGAAGCGGAGCGGGTATGGGCGCGAGCTGGGCGAGTGGGGCATCCGGGAGTTCGTCAACGTCAAGACGGTCTGGTTCGGACCCGCCCGCCAGCAGTCGGCGCCGGCGGAGTGAGGCGATGCGCGCCGCCGACCTCTTCGTCCGCTGCCTGGAGAACGAGGGCGTTCGCTTCGTCTTCGGCATCCCGGGTGAGGAGACGCTCGACCTCATGGACGCGCTCGCGGAGAGCGAGCAGATCCGCTTCGTTCCCACGCGGCACGAGCAAGGCGCGGCGTTCATGGCGAACGTGTACGGGCGGCTGAGCACGTACCCCGGCGTCTGCCTCGCGACGCTCGGCCCCGGCGCCACGAACCTCATCACTGGAGTAGCGGATGCCTTCCTCGACCGCGCGCCGCTCGTGGCGATCACCGGCCAGGCAGCGCGGCACCGCGCCTACAAGGAGTCCCACCAGTACCTCGACGTCCGCGCCCTGTTCCAGCCGGTGACGAAGTGGAACGCCCGCATCGAGCTGCCCGAAGCGATCCCGGAGGTCGTGCGAAAGTCGTTCCGCCTCGCTCGCCTGGAGAAGCCCGGCGCCACCCACGTCGAGCTGCCGGAAGACGTCGCCGCGACACGCACGGCCGGAAGCCCGATGCCCGTGCGCCGGACGACGTATCCCGCCGCCCGGGCGGACGCCATCGCTCGTGCCGCGGAGGTGATCCGCGGGGCGAAACGCCCGCTCCTCCTTGCTGGGAACGGCGTCATCCGCCGCCAGGCGAGCGAGGCTCTCACGCGCTTCGCCGAGGCGGTGCGCGTCCCGGTGGCGACGACGTTCATGGGGAAGGGCGCCATCGACGCCCGCCACGAGCTCGCCCTCCCGGCGATGGGGCTCCTCTCGGAGGAAGCCTCGCTCGGGCCGCTCGAGGAGGCCGACCTCGTCATCACCGTGGGTTTCGACTTCGTCGAGTGGCCGCCGGAGGTGTGGAACCGCCGCGGGAGGCTGCACGTGCTGCACATCGACAGCACGCCCGCGGAGGTGGACCGTTGCTACCTCGCCGCGGCGGAGGTCGTGGGGGAGCTCGCCGATGCCCTGCGCGCGCTCACGGAGGCGCTCGCCGGCTTTCGCGCGCCCGCCTGGGGCTGGGAGGCATACCGGAACTGGTACTTCGAGGGGAGGGAGCTCGACCCGGCCGCGTTTCCCCTTCGCCCGGAGCGCATCGTCGACGACCTCCGCCGGGCACTCGGGCCGGAGGACGTCCTCATCGCCGATGTCGGCGTGCACAAGCTCTGGGTCGCGACTCGGTACCCGGCGTACGCACCGAACACCGTCGTCATCGCCAACGGGCTCGCCTCCATGGGCATCGCCGTCCCCGGCGCCATCGCCGCGAAGCTCGTGCGTCCCGAACGGCGCGTCGTGGCGGTGACCGGAGACGGGGGCTTCCTCATGAACTCGCAGGAGCTCGAAACCGCGCGCCGGCTCGGCACTGCGTTCGTGACGGTCGTGCTCGTCGACGACCGCTTCGGTGTGATCGAGCTGAACCAGCGGCGCCGATTCGGCCGCCCCTTCGGCGTGGAGTTCGGGAACCCGGACTTCGAGCTCTACGGGCGCAGCTTCGGCCTGCCCGCGTTCGCGGTCCGCAGCGCCGACGAGTTCCTGCCGACGCTCGAGCGCGCGCTCGCCCTGCCGGAGCCGAGCCTCATCGCCGTCCCCGTCGACTCCACCCGTTCCCCAGCCGTGTTCGCGGAATCCGTGTAGCCGCGCGTTCGCGCGCGACCCGGTTCCCGTCCGCGAATCTTCTGCTTGCCTGGCCTGCCTTTCTACTCGAATATTGCTCACCACGCCTAAGGAGGGAAGGATGTTCCTCTTTCGCCGCCGAAGGGCTTCTGATTCGTCCTCCGCTCCCCTTCCAGCGCCGGTCGCCGTCCTCGATTTGGAGACGACGGGCCTGTCTCCGCGCCGGGGGGATCGGGTGGTGGAGGTGGCTATCCTTCTTCTGGACGCGAACGGGCGCGTCGAGGAGCGATTCGAATCCCTGGTGAATCCACGCCGGGATCCGGGCCCGGTACACCTCCACGGCCTCCGTCCGCGCGACCTGCAGGATGCGCCCGAGTTCGGCGACATCGCCGGGCACGTCGCCGAGCGGATTGAAGGACGGGCAATCGTCGCGCACAACGCGCGGTTCGATGTGCAGTTCCTCCTCGCGGAGTTCACACGAATAGGCGCGCCGCTTCCACCCATACGGTGCATTTGCACGCTAGAGCTCGCGCGCACGCTCGTGCCCGCCCCGAACTACCGCCTTGGGACCTTGTGTGCGGTGTGCGGCCTCCCAGTCCAACCCTCGCACGCGGCCGCTCACGACGCGGAGGCCACGGCGCACTTGCTGCGGCACCTTTGGAGCCGGCGTCCCGACCCGGCCATCCTGCGTACGGCCAGCTGGGAAGAACGGGGCGCCGGCAGGGAGTGGCCTCGGCTGCGGCCAATGGCGCCGCCGCTGCCGCGAGGCGCCGCCCGGCCAACGCGCCCCTCCCCATTGACAGCCGTCCTGGATGCGCTCCCCGCGCAAGGGCAGGGCCATGGGCCGGGCACCGACGCCTATCTCGAGCTCCTCTCGCGGGCGCTCGAGGACCGGCAAGTCACCGATCAAGAAGCCGCAGCCCTGCGAGAGACGGCGGAAGAGTGGGGTCTCGCGCGTGCAACGGTGGAGAAGCTGCACCGCGAGTACCTCCGCGCTGCGCTGCGCGCCGCTCTGGCCGACGGACGCCTCACTGAGCGGGAGCGGGAGGACATCGCCGAGCTCGCCCGTCTCCTCGGCTTGCCGCCGGGCATCGTGGAAGAGATGCGTCGAGAGACGCGCGGCCCGGCAGCCCGCGCTTCGATCTCCCTGCCGGGACACGGCTCGCTCGCTGGGCTGAGTGTCTGTTTCACGGGGGAATCCCCGTTCCGGCTTCGCGGCGAGCCCCTCACCCGTGAACTCGCCGAGCAGCTGGCTCGGAACGCTGGTCTCGTCGTTCGCCGATCCGTCACGAAAGACCTGGACCTCCTCGTGTGCGCGGACCCAGCCACCGAGTCGAGCAAGGCGCGGCTCGCCCGGCGCTACCGTATACGTATCATGGCCGAAGCCGAGTTCTGGCGGCGGCTCGGCATCGACGTCGAGTGATTCGGCGCGGAAGCGGGCGGTCCTACCTACTCCCGCCGTCCGGGGAGCTTCGGGGCGAGCCAGGCGAGGAAGCTCTCCGGGCTGCGTGTCTGCATGTAGAACCGCCCCGGCCCCGTGAGCTTGCACACCAGGCCCTCGCCGCCGAGGAGCGTCGACTTCCAACCGCCCGCGCGGCCGACCTCGTACGACACGGAGGCGTCGAAGGCGACCATGTGGCCCGTATCGACGACGTACCGCTCGCCCGGCGCGAGCTCGACGAGGTGGATGGCGCCGTAGCTGGAGACGAGCACGGTCCCCGCACCCGTGCACTTGAGGAGGAAGAGCCCTTCCCGAGAGAAGAAGGTCTTCGCCCCTCCCCAAGACGTGTCGACGTCGACGCCCGGCGTGGCGGCGAGGAAGGACCCCGACTGGACGAAGAGCGGTTGGTCCGCGACGTCGAGGGCGACGATGTCGCCGGGCAAAGCCGGGGCCACCGTCACCTCGCCGGGCAGGCGGGCGCGGAATGTGTTGATGAAGAAGCTTTCACCCCCGAGGAGGGAGCGCTTCAGCCCCCGAAAGAGGCCGCCCCGCACTCCGGTCGTCATCTCGATGCCGTCTGACATGCTCACCATCGCCCCCGCCTCTGCCTGCACTTCTTCCCCTGCCCCGAGCTTGATGATGGCGAGGGCGTAGCTGGGGCTGTACCGGATTTCGTATTCCATCAGCGTTCCTCCTCCGCTGCACACGTTCTCACGAGACCGCCGTTCCAGCGTACCCTGCCCCTCGTCCAGCGAGGCGGTCAAAACAATAGGTTGACGGACATGCTACGCTGGGCCATCGCGCCGGCGACTCCTGGCCCAACCGCCTGCTGGAGCCGGGAAGTTCCCTCGCCCGTCGCGGAAGGAGGAGCCGTGTCCGCACTCCGGCAGCAAGACGTGATGACCCTTGGAGGGACCGCCAGTGCGTCGCCTGGGCTCGACGCCTTTTCGACGAGACGAAACCGCACGCTTCGTCGGACGCATACGTCAACTTCTTCACGGCGGAGGCGTCGGACCGGGTGCGCGCGGCCTATGGCCCGAATTTCCGGCGCCTCACGGAAGTGAAGCGCCGGTACGACCCGGCCAACGTCTTCCGCCGCAACCAGAACGTCCCCCCGGCCTGAGGATCCTCCGTACGATGGGGCGGGAGGTGGCGAATGCGAGTGCACGAACTCGGCCATGTGGTGCTCTACGTCCGCGACCTGGAGCGGTCCCGCCGGTTCTACGGCGAGCTGCTCGGCTGGAAGGAGGTCGCCCGCTGGGGAGACCGCGGCGCGCTCTTCTCGTCGGGCCGGACCCACCATGAGCTCCTGCTCATCGAGGTGGGAGAGGGCGCGCACCCGATCCCCCCGCCGCCGCGCGTCGGCCTCTATCACTTCGGCCTCAAGATCGGCGACTCGGACGAGGAGCTCCGGGAAGCGATGGAGCAGCTCCGGGCGGCGGGGGTCCCCATCGTCGGCACGGCCGACCACACCGTGACCCACAGCCTGTACGTCCTCGACCCGGACGGGAACGAGGTGGAGCTGTACGTCGACGTGCTGCCCCCGGATGCCTGGCGAGAGGATCCCGGCCTCATCCTCTCGCCGGTGCGCCCGCTCGCCCTCTGAGCGCACGGGAGCGATCTTCCGACCTTTGGTCCCTGGATCGTCCGGGAGCGAACCTCATTCTGGGCGAAACGCCGCAAGGCTCGGCGACGCCGTGAAAGATCCCGGCCGGCCACCGTTCGACTTTGACCGCTCGCCGTTCACGGTCGCGTGGGAGGTGACGCGCGCCTGCGCCCTCCGCTGTGTGCACTGCAGGGCCGCGGCCCAGCCTCGTCGCCACCCGGACGAGCTGACCACCGAGGAAGGGCTGCGGCTCGTCGACCAGATTGCGGAAGCGGGGGCGCGCGTGCTGGTGATCACGGGCGGCGATCCCTTCATGCGCCCGGACGTCTCCGCCTTCGTCGCCCGCGGCCGGGAAGCGGGCCTCCGTGTCGCCCTCTCTCCGAGCGCCACCGGGCGCGTCACGCCCAGGGCGCTCGCGGCCCTGCGGGAGGCGGGGATGGAGATGGTGCACATCAGCCTCGACGGGGCCAGCGAGGCGGTGCACGACGCCTTCCGCGGCGTGCGAGGCTCCTTCGCGCTCACGATGCGAGTGCTCGAAGCGGTGCGGGCGCTCGACATCCCGCTCCAGATCGGAACCACGGTCTGCCGCCGCAACGTGCACGGGCTCTCCGCCATCGCAAAGGCGGTCGAGCGCGCCGGGGCGAGCGTGTGGAGCGTGTTCTTCCTCGTGCCGACCGGGCGGGCACAGGCGGCGGACGTCCTCTCGGCGGAGGAGCACGAGGCCGTTCTCTCCTGGCTCGCCGACTTCGCGGAGCGGGCGCCGTTCTACGTGCGGACGACCGCCGCCCCGCAGTTCCGCAGGGTCGTCCTCCAGCGCACGGCCGGAGCGGGCCGCGCACCCTCCCCCGCCATCCGGACGGGCGCAGCGTACGTCCGGCGGCCGAGCGATCCTTCCGCCGGCGCCGGCGTCAACGACGGGAAAGGGTTCTGCTTCGTCGACCACCTCGGCAACGTCTGTCCAAGTGGATTCCTCCAGATCCCTGCCGGCAACGTCCGCGAGCGCCCGCTGGCCGAGATCTACCGAGAGACGCCCCTCTTCCGCGCCCTGCGCGACCCGGATCGGTTGGGAGGGAAGTGCGGCCGGTGCGAGTTTCGGGAGATCTGCGGGGGCTCGCGAGCGCGCGCCTACGCCCTGACCGGCGACTACCTCGCAGAAGACCCTACGTGCGCCTACGAGCCGGGAGCAGGCCGGCGCTGAGTCCTCACCGGCGCGTCTCGTCGGCCTGCCGCGCGTGCTGGGCGATCGCGTCGAGGATCTGAGGCCAGAGCGGCCGCGGAAGGTCGTGTCCCATGCCCGGAAAGGTGAGCAGCTTCGCGCCAGGGATCGCCTCGGCCGTCGCCCGGCCGCCGCTGACCGGCACCAGCGGGTCGTCTTCCCCGTGGATGACGAGCGTCGGCACCCGCACCTCCCGCAGCGCTGCGGTGCGGTCCCCGGTGGCCAGGATCGCCGCGAGCTGGCGTGCGGTCCCTTGCGGGTAGAACGAGCGGTCATACGCCCGGGCGACCAGGGCTCGCAGCTCCCCCTCTTCGCGCGGGTACGCCGGCGATCCGATGACCCTCCACGTGCGCACGCCCTGCTCGATCGCTTCCTCGCGCGAAGCCGGCGGAGGGGCGAGGAGCGCCTCCAGCGCCTCCGGCGTCGGCTGGCCGACATCCGGCGCCCCGGTCGTCGACATGATCGACGTCATCGAACGGAGGCGCTCAGGGAAGCGGATCGCCATGCACTGGACGATCATGCCGCCCATCGACATCCCGACCACGTGCGCCCGCTCGATGTTCAGCGCATCGAGCAGCCCGACCGCATCCGCCGCCATGTCCCACAGCGTGTACGGCGCCTCGATTGCCTGCCCCTCGAGCGCCTTCTGGATGTCCGGCACGGGCGCCTCGTCGAACTTCGTAGAGAGGCCCACGTCGCGATTGTCGAAGCGGATGACGTAGAAGCCGCGCTCCGCCAGCCCCTCGCAGAACGGCTCCTCCCAGAGGATCATCTGGCCCCCGAGCCCCATGACGAGGAGCAGCGGAGGGTCCGTCGGCTCACCGAACGTCTCGTAGCAGATCTCGATCCCGTTGGCGCGTGCAGTCGGCATGCGCGAACGGTATCGCCCGCTCGGCGATCCGACAACTCCCCGTCACCTCCGCGGCGCGGCGGACCATAGGAGGGGTAAAGCTCAGCCGCTCGCCGCCGACAACCGCCGAATGCCGCAGCGATTCCCAAGAACGGGTAGCCCGCCCTCGTGCTCCGGATGCTCTTCCCGGCCCTCACGCCCACGCTCGTCCTTCTCGCCGGCGCGCCGCAGTCGCACGAGGCGCAGCCCTCCGGTGCACCGTGAGCGACTTCCCTACGAACCGCTGACCACGCTTACGGCTTACGGGCGAAGAACTCAGGCTCCCGCTTGGCGAGCACCGCGGCCACCCCTTCCCGGAAGTCGGGGCCGCGCATCATCTCGTCGAGCAGCGCGCGGGATTCGGCCACGGACGCCGCCACGTCGCGGTGGAGGTCGGTGTACACCTGCCGCCGGGTCACCCGCAGCGAGGACGGCGCCACACGGTGGACGAGCAGGGCCGCGTACTCATACACGGCGCGGAGGAGCTCCTCAGGCGGGAGGACCCGGTGCACGAGGCCGAACTCGAAGGCCTCCTCGGCGGTGAAGATGCGGCTCGAGAGGAGGAGCTCCATGGCGCGGGAGGCGCCGATGAGGCGCGGCAGCAGCCACGAGAGCCCGTACTCCGCGGGCAGGCCGAGCCGGCCGTGGGCCGTCGTGAGCTTCGCCCCCGCCGCCGCGAAGCGGATGTCGCAGAAGCAGGCGAGCACGAGGCCGACGCCGGCCGCGGGCCCGTTGATGGCCGCGATCGTGGGCTTTGAGAGGCCGAAGTGGTAGGCGAAGTCGGCGTCGAATTCCGGGCGAACGCCGAAACCGGGCCGAGGGATGTCCTCCGGCGTGCCCGGGTCGTAGCCGCCCATCTCCACGTGCCCCTCCAGCGCGCGGGCATCGGCGCCCGCGCAGAAGCCGCGGCCTGCTCCCGTCACGACGATGACCCGCACGTCGGGGTCCTCCTCCGCGCGCTGGAGGCACCACCGGTACTCGGTGTGCATGCGGCCGGTCCAGGCGTTGAGGCGTTCCGGGCGGTTGAGCGTGATCGTGGCAACGCCGTCGCGGACGTCGTAGCGGGTGACCTTGAGTTCCATCGGGGCCATCCTAGCTGCGCCCGCTCGTCCCGTCGCCACCTTCGCTCGCGTGCAGGCCGGCGATGTAGCCGAACGTGCACGCAGGTCCGAGCGTGGACCCCGGGCCGGGGTAGGTGCCACCGAAGACGGAGGCGGAGCAGTTCCCGGTGGCGTACAGTCCCTCGATCACGGAGCCGTCCTCACGCAGCACCCGCGCCCACTCGTCCGTGAGGAGACCGCCGAGCGTTCCGAGTTCGCCGGGATAGATGGCAGTGGCGTAGAACGGCGGCCGATCGAGCGGCCCGAGGTTCGGGTTCGGCTTCACGCGGGGGTCGCCGTAGTAGCGATCGTACGCACTCGCCCCACGGCCGAAGTCCTCGTCCCTCCCGCTCGCGGCCATGGCGTTGAAGCGCGCCACCGTCCGCTCCAGCCCTTCGCCGTCCAAACCGATCTTTTCCGACAGCTCCCCCAGCCCGTTCGCCCGCACGAGGAAGCGCGGCCCGGTCGCGCGAGCGGGGGTCAGGAGCGGCGGGAGCGTGCCGAACGGGTAGAAGCGCCGGTGCTTCGAATCGATGACGAGCCACGCGGGGATCGCCGGCACGGTGCGGTGGCGTTCGTACTGCCATCGCCAGCAGTCGACGTACGATGCCGATTCGTTCATGAACCGCTCCCCATTCGAGTCGACGATGATGCCGAACGGGAACGAGCGCTCCCAGAGCAGGAAGAGGGCGGAGCCGTTCGGCGCGATGGCCACCGGCCCTCCCCACGCCTTGTCCATCAACGCCGTGGCCGCCCCGACGGCTTCCGCGGCCGCGATGGCGTCCCCCGTGTCGCCCGGCGCGCCGACAGCCCACTCCGTGCTCGTCGGCTTCGGGAGGTACCGCTCCCGCATCTGCTGGTTGCGGTCGAAGCCGCCCGCGGCGAGGATGACGCCCCGGTTGGCTCCGATGCGGACCCGCCGCCCGTGGCGTTCGGCGACCACCCCGACGACCCGCCCATCCTCGACGAGCAGGTCGACGAAGGGCGTCTCCAGCCAGAGAGGCACGGAGCGTTCGAGGCAGAGCGCCAGGAGCTGGCCGACGAGCGAGCCCCCCATGGTGAGGGGGTAACGGGCGAGCGCGCGATGCTGGAGAAGCCGCCCGGCCACGCGAGCAGCGGTAACGAAGCCGCGCGCCGTGCGCAGGGCGAGCGGGAACTTCGAGGCGTCGCTCGTGTGAAGCGGGATCGGCGGCATCCCGGGATACCGCCGCAGGCGCGGGAGCCAGGGGCCGAGGCGGTGGCCGTCGAACACCTCCCCCTCGATGGCGCGCCCCGCCACCGACCCGCCCGGCTTCTCCGGGTAGTAGTCCGGATACCCGCGCACCGCGCGCCAGCGGAACCCCAGGTCGCGCAGGAAGGCGACCATCTGCGGGCCGTACTCGAGGAACGCGCGGCGGCGCTCCGGCGAGCTCGCCGGTCCCTTTTCCGGCACGACCGCCTCCAGGTACGTCCATGCGGCTTCATACGAGTCGTCGAGGCCCGCCTCGCGACTCACGGGGTTGTTCGGGACCCAGAGGCCGCCGCCCGACATGGCGCTCGACCCGCCCACGAGCTCGGTCTTCTCGAGAACGAGCGGCTCGAGCCCCCGCTCGCGGACGGTGAGAGCCGCCACGAGCGCTCCGGCGCCGCTGCCCACGATGACGACGTCGGTTCGGTACTCGAACTCCATCTCCCCCTCCTAGTACGCGGTCCAGCCGCCGTCGACGACGATCACGGCCCCGTTGACGTAGGAAGCCTCGTCGGAAGCGAGGAACGCCGCGACGGAGGCGATCTCCTCGGGCTTGGCGACCCGCGGCATCGTCCCCATCCCGAGCTGCAGCCGCGCGAGGCCGAACGCGTTCGGCTCGCCCCCGAGGCCGATGGCCGTCTCCACCGCCCCGGGGCAGATGATGTTGCAGCGGATTCCATCGGCCGCATACATGTAGGCGATGTTGCGGGTGAGGCCGACCAGCCCATGCTTCGAGGCCGTGTAGGCGGCGCCGGCGCGCCCGCCGTGCAGCCCGCCGATGGACCCGGTGTTCAAGATCACGCCGCCTCCCTGCGCTCGCATGATCGGGATCGCCTTCCGGCAGGCGAGGAAGGGGCCAGTGAGGTTCACCCGCAGAACCCGCTCCCACAGCTCCAGCGGCACGTCCCCGGCGGGCGTCACGCCGTCCATGATGCCGGCGTTGTTGCAGAGGATGTCGAGCCGGCCGAACGCGCCCAGCGCGCCGTCGATCATCCGCTCCGCGTCCTCGGGAGAGCCGACGTCGCCGACGAACGGGTGCACCCGCCCCCCGGCCTGCTGCAGTGCAGACGCGACCGCCTGCACGCGTTCCTCCACCAGGTCTGCCACGACCACTGCGGCTCCTTCCGCGACGAACCGTTCCGCCATCGCCCGCCCGATGCCCGAGCCGGCGCCCGTGATGACCGCTACCTTGCCGTCGAGTCGCATACCGTCCTCCGTACGCCGATGTCGGGCCGATCCTCTTCGACACCGGCACGGAAAGAAAAGGCCTTCCGGTCCTGAAGCGCGGGGGCGTTCGATCCTCGATGCTGGGGCACGGAGCCGACCGGTCTTCAGCCGCGGCGGAGCCGCCGGGCGCCGAACGCGCCCGCGGCGAGGATGAGGAGCAGCGCCGCCGCGGCCACCGCGTACCAAGGCCAGCGCGGGCTCCCTGCGGTCGTGACGCCGAACGCATGCAGGAGCGCCCGCTCCTCCTCGTCGCTCGGCCCGGGACGCCCCGGGCCCTCTCCCACGACGATCGTGACGCGCTGCTCGGCCACGGCTCCGCCGCTGTCCCGGGCAATGAGCGTGACCACGTGGGTGCCCGGGCGCAGCTCGTGCGTCAGGAGGCGCGCGCCCGCCCCGAGTTCCCCGTCCAGGCTGGAGCGCCACCGCAGCTGGTCTCCCGCGAGGCTGCCGTCCTCCGCGTCGACGGCCACCGCGCTGAGGAACACGGCTTCCCCTCGCTCGTAGGTCGCACCGTCGGCGGGCTGGACGATGACGGCCGAGGGAGGGCTGTTGCCGGTGCTGTACCGGTCGGGAGTCGTCGCCTCGGCGGCGTGGAAGCCGTCGCTCGCGATGACGCGGAAGCGCAACGCATCGGTGGAGGGGATCCCCTCCAGGCTTGAGAGCCGGGCCGTCGTCCCGCTGAGGCCGGCGGCGAGGACCTCCCACGTGGCGCCGTCGTCGGCGCTGTAGAGGAGGGTGAAGCTGAGCTCGCCACCGTCGGGATCGCCGGCCCGCCACGCGAGCTTGACCGGGGGCGCCGGGCGCGGGGTATCCGCGGGTGTGGGAGTCGGGGTCGGCGTCTCGGTGGCGGTGGGGATGGGCGTCGCGTCGGTGTCACGCGTGGGGTCGGCGTAGGGGTCGGCGTCGGGGGCTCTTGCGCGCCGGCGCTCGAAGCAGGCGCGCCGAGGGCGATGACGAGGAGGAGGCACGCCAGCACGACACGGACCATGGCGCACCCCCTGAGTCCGTGGCCGCAGCCCCCGAGTTGGGCCCAACCGTACTCGGACCCGATTGCCGCGTCAACACCACGGGTCGGGGCAACGGCCGCCGGACGCTGCCGTCGCAAGCTCGACGTCCCACACACGGAGGTCGAGAATCGGGAGCGTGCCCGGCTTCGCCGATCACTTCTCTTGCATCGCCGCGGAGTACGCCCGCTACCGGCCCCGCTACCCGGATGCGCTGTTCGACTTCCTGGCGGCGCTCGTTCCCTCGAGGGCGACGGTTTGGGATTGCGCGGCGGGAAGCGGCCAAGCCACCGAGCCGCTCGCGGCGCGCTTCGCCCGCGTCGTGGCCACCGACGCCAGCGAGCGACAGCTGTCGGCCGCTCCGCGCCTCTCGAACGTGGAGTACCGCGTCGCCGCCGCGGAGCGGTCCGGGCTCCCCGAGCGTTCCTTCGACCTCGTCACCGTCGCCCAGGCCCTGCACTGGTTCGACCTGGAGCAGTTCTACCGGGAGGTCCGACGGGTGGCGAAGCCGGGAGGGGTGCTCGCCGTCTGGTGTTACGGGACCTGCACGGTCGAAGGCGACGAGGTGAACGAGGCCGTCCTGCGGCTCTACCGCGACGTTCTCGGCCCGTACTGGCCGCCGGAGCGCCGCCACGTCGAGAACGGCTACCGCGACCTTCCCTTCCCGTTCGAGGCGATCGCCGCCCCGGCCTTCGAGATGGTCGAGTCGTGGACGATGCCCCAGCTCCTCGGCTATCTCGGCACCTGGTCCGCCCGGCAGCGGATCCTCGCTGCCACCGGCTCGGATCCCCTGCCCGCCTTCGCGGAGGAGCTCGCGCAGCGCTGGGGCGATCCTGGGCGCCGGAGGCTCGTGCGATGGCCGATCGCGCTCCGCGTCGGCCGGGTGGGCTGAGCGCCGATTGACGCTCCGCTCCCCGTTCGGCCATGCTGCGGCCGATGCCGCTGCCGCTCGAACCGCTTGACGCCCTCGAGGTCCAGATCCTCGTGGACAACGTCGCCGATGCCCTGCTGCCGCCGAAAGCGGACGTCGTCGCCAGGCGGCCGTGGGGCCCGTCCGTCGAGAACCCCCTGCTCGATGCGCCGCGCGTGGCCTCCGCGGTCGTAGCGGAGCACGGCTTCGCCTGCCTCGTCACGGCCCGGCGGGGGGAGCGGGTGCACCGGCTCCTCTTCGATGCCGGTCTCTCACCGGGGACGCTCGTCCACAACCTCGAGCGGCTTGAGCTCGACCCCCGGGAGATCGAGGCGGTCGCGCTCTCGCACGGCCACTTCGACCACTCCGGCGGGCTTGCGGGGCTGGTGGAGCGGCTTCGCCGCCGCGACCTCCCCCTCCTCGTCCACCCCGATGCGTTCCGGCAGCGGCGCTCGAATCCCCCCGGCGGGCGAGTGCTCCCGCTGCCGCCGCCGTCCCGTTCGGCGCTCGAAGGGGCGGGCTTCCGCCTGGTCATCGACCGGGAACCCCATCTCGTCTTCGACGGCTTGCTCGCGCTGAGCGGCGAGGTGCCCCGGGTGACGGAGTTCGAACAGGGGTACCCGTACTTCGAGTACCGGGATGGCGAGGAGTGGCTGCCGGAGCCGCATGTCATGGACGACCAGGCGGTGGTCGCCCGCGTGCGGGGGCTGGGCGCGGTGGTCATCACCGGGTGCGGCCATGCCGGCGCGGTGAACATCGCGCGCCGCGCCCTCGAGCTCACCGGTGAGGAGCGGCTGGCGGGGGTGATCGGGGGGCTCCATCTGCAGCCCCTCGGCTTCTTCGCCATCCCTGAGACCGTCGCCGCGCTCGCCGCGCTGGAGCCGGGGCTCATCGCGGCCGGGCACTGCACGGGGTTCGAAGCGCAGCGCCAGCTGGCGGAGGCGATGCCGGACGCGTTCGTCGTGAACGCCGTCGGTACGACGTACCGGTTCGCGGCGCCTGAGACGTGACCGCTCTCACCCCCTTAACACGCTCCTTGCATGCTGGAACACCATGCTGAGGCGCGCGCTGGGCGCCGAGTTCCTTGGCACCTTCCTCCTCGTGTTCGCCGGCCCGGGAGCGATGGCGGTCGACGCCGCCTCGGCGGGAGCGGTGGGGAGCGTGGGAATCGGGCTGGCGTTCGGCGCCGCAGTCGCGGCGGCGATGGCCGCCTTCCGCCCTTACTCAGGCGCGCACATCAACCCTGCGGTGACGTTCGGGCTCTTCCTGCGAGAGAACTGGCCCGCCTGCCGGGCGGCAGGGTACGTCCTCGCGCAGCTCGGAGGCGCCGTCGCCGCGGCCGCCGCTGTGCGGGGAATCGTAGGCCTCGAGGGCGACTTGGGTGCGAGCGCTCCCCGGATCGGCGGCACCGATGCGGCGCTTCTCTCCGAAACGCTTCTCACCTTCTTTCTCGTCCTTCTGGTCTTCCGCGTCGGGCAGGAGGAACTCCTGGGCCCCCTTGCCATCGGGGGCTACGTCGCCCTCGCCGCGACGGGCTGGGGCCCCGTGGCCAACGCCTCCATGAATCCCGCGCGCTCGTTCGGCCCGGCTGCGGTGGCCGCGGCGTGGGACGCGCACTGGGTCTATTGGGCGGGCCCGCTCGCGGGTGCGGCGCTCGCCGCGGCGGTGGACCGACTCTTTGCTCCGCCTTCCGGAGCCCGCGCGGCGGGCGGAGACCCGTAGGCTACCGGCGGGCCCTCCGTGCCCGCGCTCGGCCGAGACCCGCGACGCCTACGCCCAGCGCGAGGGAGAGCAGCGCCGCCGGGATGACGCCCTCCGGGAGCCTGCCGCCCGTGCTGCTCGCCCGGCCCGTGCCGGTCGCCGGAGGCGCGGGCGTCGGCGTCGCCCCGGGCTCCTGCGCCGCGGGCGGGAGCACCGACTCGGCATACGGCCTCAGCGGCGGCTCGGCGGTCAGCATCGCGCCGCCGCCGATGCGCCGGAAGGCGAGCCCGCCGAGCTCCTCCGCCTTCGCTGCAGCGATCTCCGCCGTGACGCCCGGCACGAACGTCCCGCAGACGTCCTGGGAGACGCGCGAGGGGTCCGCTGGGCCGTCGTTGAGGAGAGCGTCGAGAACGAGCGCGTACACGGCCCCGTCGGCGGGGAACTGGATGTGGAGGAGACCGGAGTCGGGACAGACCTCCTGCACGGCGATGTTGCGAACGCGGGCGCCCGGCACGGCCTGGAGCGAGGAGCGTTCGGCCGGCGGGATGACGACGTCGTCCGTCTGGGAGTAGATGACCGTCCAGTCGACGCCGGCGACCGTCTCGCCGCCGGCATTCACGGCCTGGATGAGCCGCGACCCGGGCACCATCTGCCAAATGGCCGCAGGGCAGGCTCCGGCAGCGCAGAACGCCGCCGCCGCGTCCGTCCCGTGGTTCGCGGGCGCCAGGCCGATGACCTCGCTCACCTTCTCCCGCAGGCCGGGCCAGAACTTCAGCGCCCAGCGGATGTTGAGGCCGCCCTGGCTGTAGCCGACAACCGCCACCCGCTCCCCCGTTACCGCGTGCATCTGGCGGATGGCGAAGACGACCCGCTCCGCCGTCTCCTGGATGTCGGCGTTTCCGAAGTCCTTCGTGTCGACGGTGCAGACGTCGAACCCAGCCGCCCGCAGGGCGGGGGCGTAGGACCAGTCCCAGTTCTCAGGGCCGGTCAGCCCGGTGCCCGGCACGAGGAGCACCGGTCCCCGCACCGCCCACCCGAACGACGGCGGGCAGTGGAGGGCAGCCTGGAGCTCGCTCAGGGGCTCGGTCAGCTCCGGCCCCCCGGCACGCGCGGGGGGCGCGGCCCCAACCGCCGTCACCATCGCCACCACGAGTAGCATCACCATGCGCGAACGCACACGCAACGACCTGCACGAGACGTGTTCGGCCGCCGATGCTAGACTCCGCCAGTATGATTCCGGAAGTATCACTCGCACAAGGATACAGTTCCCTTTCCACGATTCCAACCGGCATGCCTGAAGAGGGGGGACCATGTGCGGCGCGGTCGATTCCGATGCGGTTTTGTGGGGCGGCGTAGCGCTCCTCATCGCCTACGCGACCCTCGTCCTCGCGGTACGGGCGTTCCTCATCCGCCCGCAGATTCGGGGATTCACCGTCGCCGAACTCGACGGCCTCCTCGCGGAAGTTGGCTCGCGCCAGAACCAGAAACAGGATGGCGTGAAGGGGCCGTCGGAGCTGCTTAACGATGCCAAGAAGGCGCTGCAGCCAGTGACCCGACGAGCGAAGGTTTGGTCTGCCGTCCGAGATGTCGTTTGGTGGACCGGGTGGAACGAGTTCGCGGCCTGGCGAGCGATCCACTACGCCGAGAGGCTGATCGCGGAAGACGCTCCGTCGGAAACCGTTCGCGCCCAGCTCAAGCGCGTTCGGGCCGAGTTAGACGACCTGCCGAGGGCGAGGCGACAAGCCTGGCGGCAGGCCGTCGACGACGCGCTGAGCTGTCTCGATAAAGGGAACGAGTCTGACCTTTCTAGGGCACGAGCGCTCCTCGTTCAAGCGCTTGGCGCGTTGTACGAGGCCCGCGACGCGAAGTTCGCGGCGAGGGTGATGCGCCAGAACATCGCCACGTTCCTGCTGTTCCTAGGGCTACTGCTGGCGGGAGTCCTCCACGTCCTTGGGTACGGGCTGCTCCTGCTCCCGGGGGCCATCGGGGGAGTCACCGTGCGCCTCGCGCGGCACGTGCGCGGCGCGCGCGTTCCTTCCGACTACGGCCTGGCTTGGACGGCCGTGCTGCTCGCGCCTGTCGTCGGCGCGCTCAGCGGATGGGGCGGCGTGCTGCTCGTCGCACTCCTTCAACAGCTTGAGATCCTCTCATTCGAGAACCTCACGTTACGAGTCTCGCCACCCGTCCGAAGTTTCGATACGGACACGACCGCCCTCGCATTCCTCCTCGGCTTCAGCGAGGTCTTCCTGAACCGGATAGCGGGGAAGGCGGAAGGCGCGTTTGTCGGAGAGCCGGAGAAGGAGGACGGTGGGGACGGCACTGGATCGTAAGACCCGACCCTCGCACGCTCCCTCCCAACAGCCGGCCCAGATTGGCTCCGTGGGACACCGCCGAGGCGCGCTTGAGGGACGTACGGTGCCCTCAGCGGCGTTCGAACGGAACGCTCTGGTACTCGCACCCCTCCCGGTGCCAAAAGCCTGGCGGGTCACCATCTCAGCCGATCCTGCGCTCCGATATCGACGGTCCAGTGGCGTCGACGCGCGGCGGGACCCCCGCGAGAAAGAGCCGGGTGGCTCGCCTGCCTGCTCAGCAGGCTAGTCTCCGGCATCGAGGAAGACGAGCTCCCGGCTGCCGACGATGATCACGTCCGAGTCTTGGAGCGGGACCGGATTCTGCACGCGCCGCCTCGTACCCTCGCGGCGAAGAAACGTTCCGTTCTGGCTTCCCAGGTCGTACAGGACGAAGCTCCCGTTCTCGAATCGGATCTTGGCGTGGCTCCGGCTGACCTCAGGATCGTCGATGACGAGCGTGGCCTCTCGCGCCCGCCCGATCGTCACCTCCTCGAGCAGCCGGAATGGTCGACCGTCGCTGCCGCGGTCCACGACGAAGGCAAGTCGACCGGCCGGACGGCCGACGGAGCCCGCCACAACCGTGCGTTCGCCGGCGACAGCGCCACCGGGAGCCGGGGCGGCGACGCGGGTCGAGACACCGCCTGGCTCGACACGGGTGGGCGCCACGCCAGCGGCCGCCGGGGCCGCGCCGGCCGGCCCGAAGGCGAGCATCGTCCCTCGCGTCCCGTATCCATAGACCGTCGCCGCCATTCCGATGGCGCCTGCCCACGCCAGGGCAGCGAGGAGGACGAACGCGCTCGAGTTCGTCTCCGGGAGATCAGACGGGGAGGCCACGGCAGCGGGGAGTGCGAGGAGAGCGCAGATGCCCGCCGACATCTGGTAGCCCAGCGACCGGGGTCCCGTGCCATTTACGAGAAACCAGACGGCCGCCACTGCGAGGGTGGCAAACTGCACGGCAAACAGGACGCTGCGGATCTCCGCCGAAAGTCCTCCGAAGCCCATGGCTCTCCCCTTTATGCCTTTTTGAACAGGAGAATCGTATCGCCGATCTGCACCCGGTCGTTGTGGCGCAGCACGTGCTGATGGAGCTGTCGGCCGTTTACCCGCGTACCATTCGTCGAACCGAGATCGATGAGTGTAAACTCTCCGTTCTCGTGTTTGATGCGAAGGTGCTCGCCTGACACGTTTGGGTCGTCGATGCGGATGTCGTTGGTGCCACTGCGCCCGACCGTGGTCGTGTCGGACTTCAACTGGTGGATCGCCCCCGCCTGCGCACCCCTTGTGACGATGAGGTATGCGAAGGTCGGCGGACTGGTACGCATCTGCACCGTTTCCGAACTCACGCGTCACCCTCCCGAGAGCATCAGTGTGAGTGGCAACCATCCCGCGGCTGCCGTTCCCGCCAGACCGGCAGCGGCCACGAGAAGCAACGCGACCCCCACCGCAACAGCCCTCCGCCAGGTGCGCATGCGCGGCGCTCGCGCCGGCACGGGCAACCGCCTCGTGTCGGCCTGCGACTGCGCCTCGCTCGGCACGCGGTAGATTGCCACCGAGACGTTGTCAGGTGCGCCGCGCTCAAGCGCCATCGCGATGAGCTCCTGAGCCGCGGAATCTGCAGCGTAGAACCCTGCCACAGCGAGGAGCTCGTCATCGCGCACGACCCGGTGGAGCCCGTCGGAGCAAACGAGAACCACGTCGCCGGCGGCGAGGGTGATGGGCCCGCCACTGTCAGCGACGACCAGCGGCTCAAACCCGACACTGCGCGTGATCACGTTGCCGAATGGGGCGTCCGCCGCTTCCTCAAGCGAAAGTATCCCTGCCCGCACCTGTTCCGAGACCAGCGAGTGGTCCGCCGAGAGCTGATGAACCGAGTTGGGTCCGATGAGGTAAATCCGCGAATCTCCGACGTTCGCCCACCAAAGAGAATCTCCAACGACCAGCGCGGCGGCCAGGGTCGTCGCTGGCCGCGCGCCGGGAAATAGGCTCGCCGCTTCGTGGTAGAGCGTCTCGTTCACCCGCTCAACTGCACCCGACAAACCCGAGCCGGGGTCAACGCCCGTGGCAATCGTCTCGGTCACGTACTCACGCAAAAGCTCGAGGCTGCGCCTGCTGGCCCAGTCGCCATGACCATGGCCTCCCACCCCGTCGGCTACTGCGAGGAGGATACCGACGCGTTCCCCGCCGGAAAGCACATCGGCGAGCACCGCGTCTTCGTTCCGGGGGCGGACCGCCCCCCGGTCCGTGCGCGCGCTTACCACGTGCGCGTGCAAGGCAGACATCTGGGTCTCCTCAGCGGAGCGGCAACCACTGGCGTGCGCGAGCCTCGGCAACCGTCTGCGAGATCGAACCGTTGAATCCTGCCGCGACCTGGTTCAGCTCCCGAATGACCGCCCCCATTGTATTGACGCCGACGACGCGCCCGCACTGGTCGACGAGGGGCCCGCCGGAGTTGCCGTAGATGATATCCGCATTGTGCTGGAGGTACTCCGCGCCCGCAAAGACCCTGACCGTGCTGAAGTTTCCGAAGGTGAAGGTTGGGCTCCCTCGCGTGAGGACCTGATCCTGGAGCGGGTACCCGGCTGCGATGACGCGGTCGCCCGGCCGGAGCTTGCTCGCCCTCCCCCACGTGATGGGCTTCAGGTTCGGGATGCCTTCCGCTTTCAGCAGGGCGAGGTCCACGATGGGGTCCACATTGACCACCTTGGCCGGTAGCCTCCGCTCGCTGTCAGGGAACACCACGGCCACGCCGGGGACGAGGTTACCTTCATCGTCCGTGACCACGTGGCGGTTCGTCATGATGTAGCCATCGCGCGTGAGCACGAACCCCGATCCGTTGCCAACGACGTTCCCTTCCTCGTCGAAGATGAGGAGTAACGCCACCGAAGGCCGGATCCGCTCCACCGCGGCCTGGTCGCTGCAGTTCTCGCCCTTGCCGACCGTCACCCCCAGCGTGACGAGCAGAAGCGCCATCACGAGGCCCCCGATGGAGGCGGACACGGGCACGCGAAGGGCAGCAATCCAGCCCTTTGCGCTCGCTCCTCTCGCTCCCGCCGACACCGGTGCCACGCCCGACACCACGACGCGCGTGTTTCCGAGGTCGATCTGCTCGCCCTCCCGCAGCACGTGTTCGCCAACGACGCGCTGGCGTTCTCGGCCGCGGACGATCCAGGTGCCGTTCGCCGAGCCGAGGTCCCGGATGATCCAGCTGCCGTCCGCACGCGGGCTGATTGTGGCATGCTGGCGAGACACCGACTCGTCACCGGAGAGGACAACCTGGCACGAGGCCGGGTCGCGACCGAGCGTCGTCGACCCTCTCAGCTCGATGACGTTGCCTGCGTTCGGCCCGCTCACGATCGTGATCCGTGGCATCCTGATTCCCCCGTTCGCGCCCTCTTCAATCATCTCGCTCCCAGCCGGGAACGAAGCCCGGCGGCCGGGGCTCCTCGAGATCGATGACGCACCCGGCGTCCGTGTAGGTTTCCGTCCAGGAGGCCCACAGACGGCTCTCGTCGACGTACTCCAGCCAGAGGAAGGCTTGCCCCGTTCCGAGGTTGTTCTGCACGTCCCAAAGGAAGGTAACCGTCGGCCAGGTCACGTACCCTGACGTCACGAGACCGTTGTCGTCGTACAGGTCTACAGGTTCCCCTTCCTCGAGCACGCCGTTGCCATTCGCATCCGCTCCCTCCCGGAGCGTGATCCGGACTGGAAATGAAGCCCCCTCTCCCAGCGCGCCGCACGTGTCCACGTTCACTCGGAGGTCCAGGACGCGCTCGCCGGCGGGGATAGCGCGACGCCGCGCTGTCCCCTGCGTCGGCCCCGGCGACGGCGATGGTGTGAGCTGCTCCGGGGTCAAGGATGGCGCAGGCGTCTCCGGCGGCGGGCTCGTCGGCACTACGGTCGGCGCCATGGGCGAGACGTCGGATTGCGGCCTATTCCCAACAGCACTTGCCGCCGAGTCCATTGCGGCAAGGTGCGCGTCACCGCCACCATCACGGGTCAGCGCTACCACGGCAATGACGGCGCCCGCCACCGCTGCCGCACCGGCGCCAAAGACCGCCAGGAGCCGGTAGCGAGGCGGAATGACATCCCATCGCCTCGTCCGGTCCGTCAGCGTGGATGGCCCCGGCGCCACGACGGTGTTGCCTGGGCACTGTCCCCCGTCAGCGAGCACCGGGGCGATGCGGGTCTCGGCCAGTGCCCGGGTGGACGCGGCGAGCCAGGCCTCGCCCGCCGCCGCACCCCCGAGCGAGCGGCGAGCATCCTCGATGGCGGCAAGAAGCTCTGAGGCGGACTGGTACCGGTCACTCGGGTCTTTCTTGAGTAGCCGGTCAACGATACCTCGGACCGCCTCGGGTACGTGTTGGAGGGCGTCCAAGGGTGGCGATGCCTCCACATGGAGCCTCATCATCGTGTTCAGGTCATCGGCCTCAAATGGAGGCCGTCCGGCGAGCATGTGAAAGAGCGTGCAGCCGAGAGAGTAGAGGTCCGACCTGGGATCGACGAGGCCACGGAACTGCTCGGGAGCCGCGTACGTGAGCGTTCCCACGAACATGCCCGGGGCGGTGACGGCCCCCCCGTACCGAAGCCGGGCGATGCCGAAGTCCATCACCTTCACGGCGTTGTCGCGCGTGACCATGATGTTGTCCGGCTTGATGTCCCGGTGGACGATCCCTCGTGCCGCCGCCTCGTCCAGTGCGAGCGCGACCTGGGCGCAGATGGCGAGCGCCTCGACGGGTGACAGGGCGCCCTGTTGGAGCACTTCCGAGAGCTTCACCCCCTCGACAAACTCGGTCGCCAGGTAGTACCGGCCGCTGGCGGACCCGAACTCGTGCACACGAACGATGTAGGGAGAGACGAGCAACGACGCTACATGCGCCTCACGCCTGAAGCGCTCGACCATCTCCGGGTCGTGCTGCAGGTGCTCGTGGATGACTTTGACCGCGACGGCCGCGCCCGTTCGCTCGTCGACCGCCCGGTAGACAACCCCCATTCCGCCCGCACCGATCCGTTCCACGAGCCGGTAATGTCCCAAGCGTTCGCCGGTGCGAGCCGGCCGGAACATCTCCCGTTGCTCCGTCTATGGCATTCGGCTTGCGAGTATCATACCCGCACGCGAGAAAACAAACGATCGTCGCAGCCTTCCCGTCTCTGCATTCTCTTCTCGAATCCTGCACATCCTCGGCCGTTGTCGGCGGCAGAGCCTCCTGCTAGCGCCGTCGCGGAAGAGCGGTATGTTCGGCGAGGAGCTCACGTGTCCGCCCACGCTCGTGGCGCAGCTACGTCCCTCCCTGCGGAGTCCGAAGTGTGATCTTCCTCGTCCCTCGCTCGGACGCCGAGACACCGTGCGGGCTGCGTAGCGCGGTGCCGCTCCACACGCGACCGCACGGTTCGGCGGCTGCAACCCGCCCCTTAACGGCTGGTTCACCACGAAGGTTCATAATCCTCCGAGTGGCAATGAAGAACCGGCCGACCATCCTCTTTCTTTGCGTCCATAACGCCGGACGGTCGCAGATGGCCGCCGCGTTCGCGCGGGCCCTTGCCGGCGACCGCGTCGAGGTGCTGACGGGCGGGTCGGAGCCGGCGGAGAAGGTCCATGCGACCGTCTTGGCAGCGATGGCAGAGCGCGGGATTGACCTCTCGCGCGAGCGCCCGCGCCGGTTCAGCGAGGCGGACCTCGCACGGGCGGACGTCATCGTCACGATGGGGTGCGGGGAGAGCTGCCCGGTGGTGCCAGGCAAACGTTATGTCGATTGGAACCTCCCCGACCCGGCAGGGGAGTCGCTCGACCGGGTGCGGGAGATCCGCGACGAGATCGAGCGCCGGGTGCGCGTGCTGCTCGAGGAAGTTCTCTCCGCCTCTTGAGCGCTGCGGCCCGAGGGCGGAATTTGCCCGGCTCTTACCAGGGCGAGACCGGGAGGAAACGACCTGCCGTTACCGTGACCTTGCCCCGCCATTCTCCCGTCCTGCTGGGGCAGGGCCCGCTCCCGCCTCCGCCCGGGCGCGGGCCCTCGTAGACTCACCCGTCCTGGCGGGCTGCTTCCACGGCCTCCCGAATCCCCTCCGCGCTGATGGCCCCATGCGAGGCGTGCCATACCGGCCGCCCGCGCCGGAGGACGAGCGCTTGTGGTGATTCGTGTCGCACCCCGGTGAAGGCTTCGATGCGGCGCGAGAGCGCGTGCTGGCGGGAGACGTCGACCACGTGCACCTGACCGGAGTACTTCCGGAGCCGTATCCTCGCCAGCGCGCTCACGGGGCAGTGCGGATCGTGGAGGAAGAGCACGACCGGCTCCGCCTGGGAGGCTTCGAACAGGCGCAGTAACGCCTCGCCTCCCTCCACGGGAGCGAGCTTGTCGTCCCCGAGCCACCGTCTCAGACGCCCCCTCATCGCGTCCCCCTCGGAAGTCGCAGCTGCGATCCCAGCTTCCCCCGCCGTGCGGAAGGATGCCGTGACGGAGGACACAGACGAGCAACTGCGCTCGCCTCCGAGGCGGCGGCAGGGTATCCTTACCGGTCGGCAGACGGCAAACCTTCACGTTTGCGTGAGGGTGGGCGGGGGCGCATACTTTGCATATCGCAGGGAGGGGCGCGTGCGTCACCTGGCTCGACTGATCCCGTACCTGAAGCCGTACCGACTGCTGCTCGTCTTCGGGATCCTCTGCACGATCGCGTCCTCCACGCTCGTGATGTTGAACCCCCTGCTCGTCGGGTGGGCGATCGACTTCGGCTTGAAGCCGGTCCGAGACGAGAACGGGATCGCGGTCGACTTCGCGGGGAACGAGCGGCTCCTGTTCTTCGCCGCCCTCGCCATCGTCCTCGTCGCCGTGGGCCGCGGGCTTGCCGCCTTCGGGCAGCAGTTCATCGGCGAGAACATCGGCCAGCGGGTGGCGTACGACCTGCGCAACCGGATCTACGACAACATCCAGCGGCTGAGCTACGCGTACCACGACCGGGTGCACTCGGGCCAGATCATGTCCCGGGCCACCCAGGACGTGGAGAACATCCGCATCTTCGTCAACATGGGCGCCATCCGCCTCTTCTACATCATCCTGTTGCTCCTCGTGGCGCTGGTGGGGATGTTCGCCATCCATTGGCAGCTCGCCCTGGTCAGCCTCGTGACCATCCCCATCATCGCCTGGCGCTCGATCGTGACGAGCCGCAAGCTCCGCCCGCTCTGGCTCCAAATCCAGCAGAACCAGGCGGAGATGACGCAGGTCGCCGAGGAGGGGCTCTCCGGCATCCGTGTGGTGAAGGCGTTCGCGCGGGAGGAGTACGAGGCGGAGAAGTTCGCGAGGCGGGCCGCGCGGCAGCGAGATCTCAACTACGAACAGGCGCGCATCCAGGCGGTGCACGCACCCCTCATGACCGCCCTTTCCATCTTCCAGCAGGGCCTCACGGTCGGATTCGGCTCCTGGCTCATCGCCAAGGGGAGCCTCCAGCCGGGCGCGCTGCTGACCTTCGTTCTCTGGCTGAACCTGATGCAGCTCCCCGTTCGCTCCCTCGGCTGGATCATCAACATCTTCGCTCGTGCCTCCAGCGCCGCCGAGCGGGTCTTCGAGCTCATCGACGCTGAGTCCGAGGTGAAGGAGAAGCCGAACGCCATCGTGCTGCGGGACGTCAAGGGGCACGTTCGCTTCGAGAGCGTCTCCTTCTCCTACAACAACGTGAGCCCGGTGCTGGAAGACATCACCATCGACGCCCCGCCGGGGAAGATCGTCGCCCTCCTCGGGCCCGCGGGCAGCGGCAAGTCGACCATCGTGAACCTCATCCCGCGCTTCTACGACGTCACCGCCGGCCGCATCACGATCGACGGCATCGACATCCGCGACGTGACCCTGGAGTCGCTGCGCCGGAACATCGGCATCGTCCAGCAGGACGTCTTCCTCTTCGTGGGCACGATCCGGGACAACATCGCCTACGGGAAGCCCAATGCCACCCAGGAGGAGATCGAGCGGGTGGCGAAGGCCGCCCGCATCCACGACTTCATCGTCAGCCTGCCGAACGGGTACGACGAGTGGGTGGGAGAGCGCGGCGTGACCCTCTCCGGCGGGCAGCGCCAGCGCATCGCCATCGCCCGCACCCTGCTTCTGGACCCGAAGATCCTCATCCTCGACGACGCTACCGCGAGCGTGGACTCGCAGACGGAGTTCCTCATCCAGCAGGCGCTGCACGAGCTCATGACGGGCCGCACGACCTTCGTCATCGCCCAGCGCCTGCGAACCGTCCGGCGCGCCGACGAGATCATCGTCCTCGACCGCGGCCGCATCATCCAGCGAGGCACGCACGAGGAGCTCATCCGCCAGGAGGGCCTCTACCGCCGCATCTACGAGCTCGAGCTGAAGGACCAGGAGGAGGCGCTCGGGCGCGCCATCGCCGAGGAGCAGCGCCGCCGCCTGCAGCGGCTCTCCCCTGCGCCTTCGCCAGGAGGAGGAGGGAGCTGATGGCGTTCTGGGGCGGCGCCGGCGCAGGAGGGTGGAGCATCGGCATCGGCGGCCAAGCGGGCGGACCGAGCCGCTTCGCGCGCGCCGGCTACGACGGCTGGACCGAAGAGTACCTGGGCAAGCCGTACGACGCGGAAGTCGTCCGGCGGCTCCTCCCGTACCTGAAGCCGTACAAGTGGCACGTGGCGGCAGCGATCGTTTGCATGGTCCTCTTCGCGGTCGCGCAGTTCCTGTTGCCCCTCCTCATCGGCCTCACCGTCCGCGCCGGGCTGAACGGCAACCTCGATCGGGTCTACGCCCTGACGGGAGCGATGCTGGGCCTGGCGGTGCTCGCCTTCTTCTCGGCCATGGTCCAGCAGCTCACGACCGCGTACGTGGGCACCCGGCTCCTCTACCAGCTCCGCACCGAGATGTACGAGCACATCCAGGGACTCTCGCTGAGCTTCTTCGACGACATGGAGGTCGGGCGCATAATCAGCCGCCTCACGAGCGACGTGACGGTGATGCAGGAGCTGCTGACCAGCGGCTCGCTCACGTTCGCCGCCGACTTCGTCGGCCTCGCCATCGTCGTCACCGTGCTCCTCTCGCTGGACTGGAAGCTCGCCCTCGTGACCTTCGCCGTGGTGCCGCCGCTCGTCGCCATCATGGCCTGGTGGGCGCGGCACGCCCGGGCGGCGTTCATCAACGTGCGCGTGAAGATCAGCCAGCTCTACGGCACCCTCGGCGAGAACGTCGCCGGCGTCCGCGCCATCCAGTCCCTCTCCCGGGAGGACGTCAACGCCCATCTCTTCGACCGCCTGAACCAGGAGAACCGGAACGCCAACATCTGGGCCGGCATGCTCACCGCCGCCATCATGCCGGTGATCGAGCTCTCGGTGGCCATCGCTACCGCCCTCGTCCTCGTTGTCGGCGGCTACTTCGCCCTGCAGGCCTCCTCGGTCGACGTGGCCACGACGCTCGGCGCCCTCACCGCTTTCGCCGTCTACGTGGCCCGGTTCTTCGATCCCATCCGCGACCTCGTCCTCCAGTACACGATGCTCCAACGCGCCATGGCGGGCGGGCAGCGCATCTTCGAGGTCCTGGACACCGAACCGCGGGTGAAGGACAAGCCGGACGCCATCGAGCTCACCGAGGTCCGCGGCCAGGTCGACTTCGAGGACGTTTGCTTCGAGTACGTGCCGGGCGTGCCAGTCCTCAGGCACATCAACCTGCACGTCGAGCCGGGGGAGACGATTGCGTTCGTCGGTCACACCGGCGCCGGGAAGACCACCATCACCACCCTCATCGCCCGCGGCTACGACGTCACCTCCGGCGCCATCAAGATCGACGGCATCGACATTCGGGACATCAAGCGCCGCTCCCTCACCCGCCACATGGGCGTGGTCTTGCAGAACCCGTACCTCTTCAGCGGCACGATCCGGGAGAACATCGCCTACGGCCGCCCCGACGTGACCGACGAGGAGATCGTCGAGGCCGCGAAGGCCGTCGGAGCGCACGACTTCATCATGCGGCTCCCCGACGGGTACGACACCGAGATCGTCCAGGGCGGCCATAACCTCTCTGTGGGGCAGCGCCAGCTCATCAGCTTCGCCCGCGCAATCGTGGCGAAGCCCCGCATCCTCGTGTTGGACGAAGCCACCGCGTACGTCGACACGCAGACGGAAGCGATCATCCAGCGCGCCCTCTCCCGCCTCCTCGAGAACCGCACCTCCTTCGTCATCGCCCACCGCCTCTCCACGATCCGGTCGGCGGACCGCATCGTCGTGCTCGACCACGGCGAGATCGCGGAGATGGGCACGCACGACGAGCTCCTCGCGAAGAACGGAATCTACGCCAACCTGTACCGTATGACCTACGAGCAAGAAGCGGCCCGAGCCGAGGAAGCGCTCATGGGGGAGGACGAAGCCGTTGCCCGTCGTCGGCGGGCAGAGCTCGGCTCCCCTGCAACGGAGGCGGCAGCAGGGTCCTGACCTCTTTCCCCGGCGGTCGGGGAATCCCCGGGCGACGGCCGGAAAACCCCCGGAGATCGCGCTGGCGCGTCCCTCACGGGCACCCGCGGCACGTCACGATTCCCTCACATCTCCCTGTACTCCTGCTTCTTCCCCGTCCCTTTCCCCCGGCGCCGCCCAGTTCCTCACACCCGGGTTTCCCGGATCCCGCACTCCCTACGACCACTACGATCTCCAGTACCCTCTGGCCCCTAGGGGAAAGATCTGGGCGAGCTGGCAGCCCTGGGAGCGGCTCTCGTCTGGGCGTTCGCGAGCGCGGCGTTCACCGCGCTCGTCGCTCGCGCGTCCCCGCTCTGGGTGAGCGGGCTCCGGCTGGCCAGCGCCAGCGTCGTCATCGGCGCCCTGGTACTCGCGACCGGCGCGGTGAGGCACTTCGATGACGTGGAGCCGTTCCGCCTGGCCGCTGTTGCGGGGAGCGGCGTGCTCGCCTACGCCATAGGCGACACCTGGTACATGCGCGTGCTGGGACGAGTCGGGATGTCGCGGGCATTCCCGGCGTCGATGGCGCTCTTCATCGCACTCACCGTGGCTGGCGGAGTCGTCCTGCTGGAGGAGCCGTTCACCATCGGCCTGCCCCTTGGCGGGGCGGCGATCGCGCTCGGAATCTGGCTCCTGGCGAGCGAAGGTGATGGCGCGGGACGTGGGCGGAGTGGAGCGGAGGAGGGACCTCGCCGCTCGTGGGCAGCCTTCGCGGAGCTCGCGGGCGTGGCAGCGACGTGGACCTCGGCGACGCTCATCCTCGCTTGGGGACAGCGGGGGCTGAACGCGCTCGAGGTCGGGGTGCTGCGAACGCCGACGGCGGCGCTTGCGGTGCTGGCGGTAGCGGGCATCGCTGCGCGCGAGGGTCTCGTGCTCCTGCGGTCGGAGCGGGGGGTGCTCCTCGGCATCGGTGCCGCGGGGGCGCTGGGAACGGCTGGGGGGACGCTGCTGTATATCTACGCGGTGGCGGAAGCGGGCGCCGCGCGCACGGCGGTCCTCTCCGCCACGTCCCCCGTGATGGCGCTCCCTATCGCCCTCGTCGCGCTCCGGGAGCCGATCACGGCGCGGCGGTTAGGAGGCACCGTGGCCTGCGTCGTCGGGATCCTCCTCGTGCTCATCTGACCGGGGACCGCCCTTGGTACGATCGAAACGAGATGCTGGATTCCGTCGTGATCGAGGTTACGGGCGGGCCAGGAGGGCACGGGCTCGTGAGCTTCCATCGGGAGAAGTACGTCCCCAAAGGGGGGCCCGATGGGGGGGACGGGGGTCGTGGCGGCCACGTGTATCTTCGCGCCGTCGACGACGTGTACACGCTGGAGCAGTACCGCTCCCGGCGCCGGTTTCAGGCCGGGGCCGGAGGTCATGGAGGCCAGCGGCTTCGGCATGGCGCGGATGGGGAGGATCTCTATCTCGAGGTCCCCGTCGGGACGGTCGTCTTCGACGACGAAACGGGCGAGCTGCTGGCTGACCTGCGCGAGCCGGGAGCGACGGTGCTCGTCGCCCACGGAGGGCGTGGCGGCTGGGGGAACAAGCGGTTCGCCACCAGCACGAACCGGGCCCCGCACTACTCGCAGAAAGGCGAGCCGGGGGAGCACCGGCGGCTTCGTCTCGAGCTGCGCCTCCTTGCCGATGTGGGCCTGCTCGGCCTGCCGAATGCGGGGAAGTCGACGCTCCTTTCCGTGATCTCGAACGCCAAGCCGAAGATCGCCGCGTACCCCTTCACCACCCTCGAGCCCATGCTTGGGGTGGTGGAGATAGACTGGGAGCGGTTCACGGTGGCGGACCTTCCGGGGCTCGTCGAAGGGGCGCATGAGGGGTACGGCCTCGGGTTCGAGTTCCTCAAGCACGTGCGGCGATGCCGCGTGCTCGCGCACCTCATCGACAGCAGCTCGCCTGACCCCGTGACGGACTACGAGCTCATCCGGGGGGAGGTGCGCGCGTACGACCCGTCGCTCGAGGACGTCCCCGAGGTGGTGGTGGTCACGAAGGCGGACCTCGGGGAGGAGCAGGCCGAGCGGGCCGCAGCCACGTTGCGGGCACACACGAGTCGGGAGGTGTTCGTCATCTCCGCCGTCGCGGGGCTCGGGCTGGATCCCCTCGTTCGCCGTCTCCTGGACCTGGTGAACGAGGCGAGGAGCGCGGCGGGGTCGGAGGAGGAGGGACCGCTGCCGGTCCTGCGGCCGGCGCCGAAACGTCGCTTCACGGTCGAGCGGGAGGCTGACGGCGTCTTCCGTGTCGAGGGTGAGGGGATCGTGCGCTTCGTGGAGATGACCCACACGGGGATGGAGGGGGCCGAGGACGAGATTCTCCGCCGCTTGGAGCGGTGGGGCGTGGCGCGAGCACTCCGAAGGCTCGGCATTCAGCCCGGAGACCGGGTGCGGTTCGGAGAGGTCGAGCTCGTGTGGGAGCCGGAAGCGGCCGCCGCGGCCGAAGCGGAGATCAGCGGCCCTTGAAGACCGGTTCCCGCTTCTCCAGGAACGAGCGCACCCCCTCCTGAAAGTCTTCCGTCTGACGGACCGCCTCCTGGAGATGCTCCTCTCTCTCGATGTGTCCCGCGAGGTCGGCGGTCATGCTCTCGCGGACGAGACGCTTCATCGTCTCGATGGCCACCGTCGGGCCGTGCGCGATCTCGCTGGCGAGCGCCTCGACCCGGGGCAGCAGGTCGTCGTGGGGGACGACCTCGCTGACGAGACCGATGCGGAGTGCCTCCTCGGCGCCGACCATCTGGCCGGTGAAGAGCAGGCGGAGGGCCTGCTCCATGCCCATGATCCGGGGAAGGAACCAGGTGCAGCCCATGTCGGCGGAGAGGCCGCGCTTCACGAAGATGGCGCTGAAGCGGGCCTGGTCGGAGGCGATGCGGATGTCGCAGGCCAGGGCGAGCGAGAAACCGGCGCCCACGCACGCCCCGTTCACCGCGGCGAGGACCGGCTTCCGGCAGTTCCAGACGACCTCGGTCGCCCGGTAGCGGCTGCGGGTCGCCGCCTCCCGTGGCGGGAAGGGTCGAGTGACCTCTTCCCCTCTCTGGTCGGTGGCGGTGAGGTCCGTCCCGGCGCAGAAGCCGCGGCCGGCGCCGGTAATCACCACGGCCCGCACCGCATCGTCGTTGTCTGCCCGGACGATGGCGTTCTCCACCTCTGCCCAAGAGGCCCACGTCATGGCGTTGAGCTTCTCGGGGCGGTTGAGCGTGAGCCAGGCGACGCCGTCGCGAACTTCGTAGCGGATGTGGCGAAACTCCATCGCTGACCTCCCCGCGATCGTTAGGCGAATCCTACCGGTCGCCTCGCGCTCGAGTCACCATGCGAGTGCGCTGCGAGCGTGCTGCAGGTACGCTGGCGCCCATGAGGGCACTGCGCTTCCTCCAGCCTGGACGCGTCCGGCTCGAGGCCGTTCCGGACCCGGTCGCCGGCCCAGGGGAAGCTGTCCTGCGTGTGCATGCCACCGGTCTCTGCAACAGCGACGTGCGCGTGTTCCTGGGCGAGAAGCGCGCTGCGCCGGGCGTGATTCCGGGTCACGAGTTCACGGGCGAGATCGCGGAGGCGGGCGCAGGCGCGGAGGTCGAGCCGGGCGCCGTGGTGGCGGTCTGCCCGATCGTCGCCTGCGGCCGTTGCTCCTTCTGCCGCTCCGGCTATCGCAACCGGTGTCCCGACCGCCGCACCCTCGGCTACGACCTCGACGGAGGGCTGGCGGAGTTCGTGCGGCTGCCCGCGCGGCTTCTCTCGCTCGGCCATCTGCTGCCGGTCGACCCGGGGATTCCGCCCGAGCGCCGCGCGTTCGTGGAACCGCTCGCCTGCGTCCTCCACTCGGCGCGAGGGCTGGAGTTCGGGCCCGGGCGGCCGGTGGCGATCGTGGGCGGGGGACCCATGGGGCTCGTCCACCTGCTCGTGGCGCAGCGCACCGGGTGCGGGCCGACGCTCGTCATCGAGCCGCTGGCGGAGCGCCGGGAAGTGGCGGCCGCGCTCGGTGCCGATGCAGTGGCGACGCCGGAAGAGGCGACGGAGGTCGGCCGGGAGCTGACGCGCGGGCTCGGGTTTCCGTCCGTGGCGGTGGCCGTGGGGTCGCGGGAGGGCGTGGAGCTGGGGCTCCGCCTCGCCGCGAAGATGGGGCGGGTGAACCTCTTCGCGGGCTTCCCGCCGGGGAGCAGCCTCGCCCTCGACCTCAACCGGGTGCACTACGACGAGGTGCACCTCTTCGGGAGCCAGAACGCGCCCATCGCCCTCTACGAAGCGGCCGCGGCGCTCGTCGGGAGGATGCCCGAGCTGGAGCGGGTGATCACGCACCGCTTCCGGCTCGAGGAGGCCGAGACCGCCTACGCGGCGCGACTCGAGCGCCGCGGGCTGAAGAGCGTCGTCTTGATCGGCGATTGACCGCCGGCTGCGGGGAGCGGAGGATGCGCCGCAGGAGGGAGAGATGGGCGACGAGTATCGCGACTTCACCATCGCGGCCGTCCAGGCGGCACCCGTGTACCTGGACCGGGACGCATCGGTAGAGAAGGCCTGCGCCTGGATCGAGCGTGCGGCGGAAACGGGCGCCGAGCTGGCGGTCTTCGGCGAGACGTGGATCCCCGGCTACGCCTCCTTCGCGGAGTGGTGCGGGCACAAGCGGTTCGGGAGCGCGCTCCGGCGGTTCGTCCTCGACGCGGTCGAGGTGCCCTCGCCCGCAACGGACCAGCTCTGCCTCGCCGCCCGGCGGGCGGGCATCGATGTCGTCATCGGGGTGGCCGAGCGCGATTCGACGACCGGCGGGACGGTGTACTGCACCCTCCTCTTCATCGGCCGGGAGGGAGTGATCCTCGGCAAGCACCGGAAGCTGAAGCCCACCATGTACGAGCGCATCGTGTGGGGCGAGGGGGACGGGTCCACCCTGCGCGTGTACGAGCGTCCCTACGGCAGGCTCGGTGGGCTGAATTGCTGGGAGCACCAGATGGTCCTGCCCGGGTACGCGCTCATCGCTCAGGGGCTGCAGGTGCACGCGGCGGCGTGGCCAGGGTGGACGGGGACGCGACAGGAGACCCTTTCCGGCGCCTTCGCCATGCAGGCTGCGGCGTACGTGGTGATGGCAGGAGGACTGCTGCGGGAGTCGGACATTCCCGAGGATCTGCGCGAGATCGTGCGGCCGATGAACGGGCACTCGGGGATCTTCGGTCCGGACGGCCGGCTGCTTGCCGGTCCCCTCGATGACGAGGAGGGCGTCCTCACGGCGAAGGCGAACCTCGGTACGGTGATGGTCCACAAGATGATCGCGGATCACGGGGGCCACTACTCGCGGCCGGACGTCTTCCGCTTCACGGTCGACCGTCGCCCTCGGCACCGCGCGGAGTTCGTCGACGCGCCTGCGGGAGAGGAGGCGAGCATCGGCGGTGAGGGGACTGGTCGGGTCCAGTCGGGATTGCCAGGGGTGCGCGGCGGCGCTGAGGAAGAGCCTCTGGCGAACGCTTGATTCTGCTCCCGGGTATGTCGTAAATTCCGGTGGGAGAACGGAACATCTATAAGCGCCCCCGCCGGGGGCATATCGGCGGCGCCTACGAGGCGCCGCTTTTCTTCTTGGGCTGCAGCTGGAGGAGGTGGTGTTCGGCGAGCAGGATGCGGATGTCGGCTGCTCGTCGAAGGTTGTGGGCCCAGCCGTTCCGGAGAAAGCAGTTCACGACCACCTTGCCTTCGTCCCGGGCGACCGTGACCGCCTCCTCAAGGTCCGAATCGCCCGAAACGAGGACGGCGACATCGTACTGGTCACGGAACGCACCGACGACCAGATCGGTGGCGATTCGCACGTCCACACCCTTCTGCCGAGGCTCCGCTCCGCCGTGGCGGACGATGTCGCCGAGGCGGTACTCAACAAGATCGTGAAAGGAGAGGCTGTCATAGAAGGGGAAGCTTTTCTGGTAGAGCGTCACGAGCTTCCGCTGGGTATCGTCGAGGACGATGCTTCCCGATTCGAGGTCGCGACGCAGGAGTCCGAGCGCGGCATGAAGGTTGGGGAGCGCATTGTAGTAACGCACTCGGACCAAACGAAGCTCGCCTCCTAGCCGGTCCTGGCTTAGCTGAACCAATAAGTCCGCTAGGGCGCGGATGTCCAGCTTTCCCTCTGTCTCCCGCGCAGCCGCCCGGAGGCAAGCGTATAGGTTTGCCCCGTCGATGAAGACGATGGCTCGAAGCGCATCCATAAGGAGATCCGCTCCAGCGCGGTCTGCGGGAGGATACCACGCCGGCTCCGCAGGAAGTGCAATCCGTTCGGCGGAGCCGTAGGATTTCCACCCGGCGGCTGCCGCCGAGTCCACCCTGGAGGCGAGGATGAAGTACGGCGTCGAGATCTTCCCCACCGACTACACCATCTCCGTGACCGACCTCGGCCGGGCGGCCGAGGAGCTTGGGTTCGAGTCGCTCTGGTTCCCGGAGCACACCCACATTCCCGCCAGCCGGAAGAGCCCATGGCCGGGTGGCCCGGAGCTCCCCAAGGAGTACTGGCACACCCTCGACCCGTTCGCCGCGCTCGCTGCCGTCGCGGCGGTGACGTCGACGCTGAAGCTCGGTACCGGCATCTGCCTCGTCGTGGAGCGCGACCCCATCACGACGGCGAAGGAGGTCTCCACCGTCGACTTCCTCTCCAACGGGCGGTTCCTCTTCGGCGTCGGCGGCGGCTGGAACTACGAGGAGATGGAGAACCACGGGACGAACCCGAAGCTCCGCTGGCGCATCATGCGCGAGCGCATCCTTGCCATGAAGGCGATCTGGACCCAGGAGAACGCGGAGTTCCACGGCCGCTACGTGAACTTCGACCCCATCTGGCAGTGGCCGAAGCCGGTGCAGAAGCCGCACCCGCCCATCATCGTCGGCGGCAACGGGCCTGGAACGCTTGACCGCGTGATCGAGTACGGGGACGAATGGATGCCGATCGCCGGCCGCGGCCCAGACCTCGCGGCGCGGATTCAGGAGCTGCAGGAGAAGGCGAAAGCCGCGGGCCGCGGGCGGATTCCTGTCTCCATCTTCGGGGCGCCGCCGCGACCGGACCTCATCGAGACGTATCGAGAGATCGGCGTCGACCGCGTGATCTTCCGCCTGCCCTCGGCCGAGCCGGAGGTGGTGCTGGCGGAGCTCCGAAAGGCGGCGGAGGTCGCACGCGCCGTAGGAGCCTGACCGATGGCCGAGTCGAGCCCGCCGGTCCTGTACGAGGAGCGAGAGGGCGTGGCGATCATCACGCTCAATCGCCCCGAGAAGCTGAACACCCTGAAGGAGGCGGTCATCCAGGGAATCGTCGACGCGGTGGAGCGCGCGACGCTCTCGGAGACGGCGCGGGCCATCGTGCTGCGCGGCGCAGGGCGAACCTTCAGCGCCGGGTACGACCTCACCGCTGGCGGGGAGGAGGGGGCGGGGTTCCGCCCGCGCTTCGGGGCACCCCGCCCGGAGCCGCGTCCGGGCGCCTGGGACCCCGTCCGCGACTACGCCTTCATGTCCCACAACGTGCGCCGGTTCATGGCGCTCTGGGAGTGCCCGAAACCGGTCATCGCCCAGATCCACGGCTACTGCCTGGGCGGCGCCACCGACCTCGCGCTCTGCGCGGACCTCATCTTCATGGCCGAGGACGCGATCATCGGGTACCCGCCCTCTCGGATTTACGGTACGCCGACGACGATGCTCTGGGTGTACCGGCTCGGGCTGGAGCACGCCAAGCAGTTCCTGCTCTCGGGCGACCAGATCGACGCCCCCACGGCGTACCGCATCGGCCTCTGCTCGAAGGTGTTCCCGCCGGACCGTCTCGCAGAAGAGACGGAGGCGTACGCGCGCCGGTTCGTGCACATCCCCGCGAACCAGCTCGCCCTCAATAAGCTCCTCATCAACCAGGCCTTCGAGAACATGGGGCTCCGCACCACGCAGCTTTTGGGCACGCTCTTCGACGGGATCACGCGCCACACGGAAGAGGCCCTGCGCTGGGTGGAGAGCTTCCGCGAGATCGGGTTCCGTGAGGCGATCCGCCGCCGCGATGCGCCGTTCGGCGACTACGGAGAGGCGAAGCGGCGGCCGCGGGAGCCCGCCTCCTAGCTTCCGCCGCTCATTTGGGCCGCCGCCCGGCGCTGGAGCTCCTCGGGTGACACGTCCTCGACGTGCGTCGCGAGCTCCCACTCGAAGCCGAAGGGGTCCCGGATCGTGGCGGTCCGGTCGCCGTAGAACTGGTTCGCCGGCGGGCGAAGGAGCGCCGCGCCGGCATCGACCGCTCGGGCCACCGTCGTATCGACGCTCTCCACGTACAGGTTGAGGCGGACGGCAGTGGAGGGCGGCTGCAGCTCGACGCCCATCTCCGGGAAGGCATCGGCGAGCATGAGCAGGGAGTCACCGAAGACGAGCTCGGCGTGGCCGATGCGCCCATCAGGCGCTTCCAGCCGCAGCCGTTCCGTCGCCCCCAGCACCGAGGTGTAGAAGGCGATCGCCGCCTTCGCATCGGCCGGGACGAGGTGCGGCACGAGACGCGGGTAGTTCGAGGGAATCTTCTCCGCCATGGAGCACCGCCTTTCGGGCAGGCTCTCACCTTGCCAGATCGCAATACGGAAGGCAAGCGCTGATCATTACAGCCAGTCAATTACCCTTTGCCCGCCAGTCGCCGCTCTTTCCCCCGCGTTTCTCGAGAAGGCGGATGCCCTCCAGGACGATGCCGCGGTCGAGCGCCTTGCACATGTCGTAGACGGCGAGCGCAGCGATGGCGACCGCCGTGAGGGCCTCCATCTCGACGCCGGTGGGGGCGGTCGTGGCGGCGCGCGCCACGATGCGGATGCGGTCCGGAGGCAGGGGCTCGAGGTCGACGTCGATGCCGGTGAGCGGAATGGGATGGCAGAGCGGGATGAGCTCGCTCGTTCGCTTCGCTCCCATGATGCCGGCGAGGCGAGCGACGGCGGCGGCATCGCCCTTCGGAAGCCGGCCTTCGACGAAGGCCTCGAAGGTCGACGGGGCCATGCGGACGACCCCTTCCGCTACCGCCTCGCGGGCGGTCGGGGCCTTCCCGCTGACGTCGACCATACGGGCGCGGCCGGACTCGTCCAGGTGGGTGAGCCGGGGCTCAGCCTCGCCACTCGCCATGGTGGCGCCTCCACATCCAGGTCTCGTAGCCGTACACCACGGCGTAGCCGAGGGCGCCCGCGAGCAGGCCCCCAGGAATCCCGAGCCATGGCGCCAGCCAGGTGTCGCTCGCGATGATGCCGATCCCCATGGCGGGCAGGAAGGCGAGAAAGGCGGCGCGACGGCGCTCCTCCTCGAAGCGCAGGCGCAGGGGATGCTTCCGCTTCACGCCTGCGAGTGTACGACGGACCGCCCACCCGGTCCGCCGGGGCCCCGGTGCCCGCAGCGGAGCGGCGCGGTAGGCTGATGGCATGAGCTCGAGCCTCGACGACCTCCCCTTCCGGCACGTCCTCCCCCAGACGGCCGCCCTCACCGCCGAGGGGCGGCTGAGCATCGGCGGCTGCGACCTTCGAGCACTCGCGGAAGAGTTCGGCACGCCGCTGTACGTCTTCGATGAGGAGGACTTCCGCCAGACCTGCCGCCGGTTCCGCGCCGCCTTCGACTCCCGCTGGCCGGAGGCGGGAGCGCGCGTCCTCTACGCGGCGAAAGCATACCTCTCGCGCCCGCTGGCGCGGATCGTCGCGGAAGAAGGGCTCGGGATGGACGTCGTCTCGGGTGGCGAGCTTGCCGTCGCGATGGCGGGAGGCATGCCCGCCGATCGGATGTACTTCCACGGGAACAACAAGTCGGCCGATGAGCTCCGCCTCGCCGTCGAACACGGCGTCGGGCGCGTGGTCGTCGACAACTTCCACGAACTCCGCCTCCTGGCGGAGATCGCGGCGACGGCAGGGAGGCGGCAGCCGGTCCTCCTTCGCCTCTCCCCGAACGTGGATCCCCACACCCACGAGAAGACCACCACCGGCGTGCTCGACTCGAAGTTCGGGTTCGCGATCGCGACGGGCGACGCGCGCCGGGCCGTGGACCTCGTGCTGGGGACGCCGTCGCTCGAGCTGCGGGGGTACCACGTGCACCTCGGCTCCCCCATCTTCGAGCTGGAGCCGTATGAGGCGGCGGCGGAGGTGGTGGCCTCGTTCACGGCGGTCGTGGCGCGGGAAACCCGGTACCAGCCGGCGGAGTTCAGCCCCGGCGGCGGCTACGCGCTCGCCTACACGCGGGACCAGCACCCGCCGACCGTGGAGGAGTACGCGGAGCGGATCACGGCGGCCCTGCGGCTTGCTTTCGACGAGCGGGCGCTCGAGCTCCCCTCGATCCACGTCGAGCCGGGCCGGGCGCTCATCGGCCGGGCCATGGTGGCCGTCTACACCGTAGGGGCGCGGAAGGAGATCCCGGGCGTACGCACGTACGTCAGCCTCGACGGCGGCATGGCCGACAACATCCGCCCGGCGATGTACGGCTCCCGGTACGAGGCGCTCAGCGTCGACCGGCCGCTTGCGCTGGCGGAGGAGACCGTCACCCTCGCGGGCAAGTACTGCGAGAGCGGCGACGTCCTCGTGCGGGACATCGCTCTACCGCGGCTGGAGCCGGGCGAGCTCGTCGCGCTGCCGGCAAGCGGTGCCTACAACCTGGCGATGAGCTCGAACTACAACATGGCGCTGCGCCCCGCCGTGGTAGCCGTCCGCGGCGGGCGTGCGCGGCTGCTCCAGCGGCGGGAGACGGTGGAGGACCTGATGGCTCGGGACGTGTGGCCGCCGGAGGAGTAGCGATGAGCGGAGGAGCGCCGCACCGGCCGCGGCTCGAGGTCGAGTACTGCCGCCAGTGTCGCTGGCTCCTGCGTGCCGCCTGGCTCGCGCAGGAGCTGCTCACGACGTTCGAGGAGGAGCTCGGCGAGGTGGCGCTCATTCCGGGCAGCGGCGGGACGTTCGTGGTCCGGCTCGACGGCGAGGTGCTGTTCGACCGCGGCACGGCAGGCCGCTTCCCCGAAGCGAAGGAGCTGAAGCAGGCCGTCCGCGACCGCATCGCCCCCGGGCGACCGCTCGGCCACTCGGACCGCGAGCAAGCGGAGCCGGCGCGCTAGCGAACCTCGAAGAGGAACTCGACCTCCACCGGCACGCCGGCTGGGAGCTCGGCGACGCCCACGGCGACGCGGGCGTGGCGGCCCGCCTCGCCGAAGACGTCGAGCAGGAGCTGGGAGGCGCCGTTGACGACTCGCGGGTGCTCGACGAACCCTTCGGCGCTGGCGACGTAGCCGGCCACCCGCGCGACCCGCACCACCCGGTCGAGGGAGCCGAGCTCGGCGCGGACGATGGCCAGGGCATTCAGGGCGCAGACACGGGCGAGCTCCGCTCCCTCGTCGACGCTCACGGTCGCGCCCAGCTTCCCGTGCCGCAACACCTTCCCGTCCACGGCCGGGATCTGGCCGGAGACGAAGAGCAGCGGCCCGGTCCGCACGCAAGGCGCGTACAGCCCCGCCGGCTGCGGCGGCCGCGGGAGGACGATCCGCAGCTCCTCGAGTCTCGCTTCGGCGCTCATGCTTCCTCCTCGCCCAGCAGGATCTCCACGACATGGTGCAGCTCCTCGGCCGAGAAGCAATCGATGACGATGCGGGCGCCCTCGCCGCGGGGCTGGACGGTCACCCGCGTTCCGAGGGCACGGCGGAGCCTCACTTCCAGGTCGGACGAGGGCGAGGAGCTCCGCGAGGAGGCCGGCGGCGAATCGGGCGCGTCCCGTGGCACGGCGGTGCGCCGCGCCAGCGCTTCCGTCTCCCGCACGCTCAGCCCGCGACGCACGACCTCCCGCCACGCCTCCAGCCGTCGCGTCGCGTCCTCGATGGCGAGGAGGGCGCGGGCGTGGCCCTCGGAGATCTCGCCCGAGGCGAGGCTGCGGCGGATCTCGGGCTCGAGCTGAAGGAGGCGGAGCGCGTTCGCCACCGCGGAGCGGCTCTTGCCGACGCGCTGCGCGACCTGCTCCTGGGTGTAGCCGTACTCGTCGATCAGGCGCCGGTAGGCGGCCGCCGTCTCAATCGGGTTCAGGTCGGCCCGCTGGAGGTTCTCGATGAGCGCCAGCTCCAGGAGCTGGTCGTCCTCGACCTCCCGCAGGACGACCGGGACCGTGCGGAGGCCCGCGAGGCGGGCAGCCTGGAGCCGCCGCTCCCCTGCCACGAGCCGGTAGCCACCCTTCGCATCCCGGCTCACGACGAGCGGCTGCAGGATGCCGTGCCGGCGGATCGACTCGGCGAGCTCCTGGAGCTCGGTGGGCTCGAAATGCGTGCGCGGCTGCTCCGGGTTCGGAGCGATGAGGTCGATGTCCAGCTCCATCACGCCGGACGCCGTTGCCGCCGTGCCGGGCGGCGGGGTGCCTCCCGGCGACGTCGCCGGGATGAGCGCGTCCAGTCCGCGTCCGAGGCCTCGCTTCGGGTGCGTCATACCGTCACTCCTGTGCGCGCGAGCACTTCGTCGGCGAGCGCGTCGTAGGCGGCGGCGGAGCGGCCGCCGGGGTCGTAGCGGAAGATCGTCTGGCCGTGGCTGGGCGCCTCGCTGAGACGGACCGAGCGCGGCACGATCGTCTCGAACGTCTGCGGGAAGTGCCGCCGCACCTCGTCGACGACGTCCTGGGAGAGTCGCGTGCGGGCGTCGTACATGGTGAGGAGCACCCCGAGGATCGAGAGGTTCGGGTTGAGGCTCCGCCGGACGAGCTCGAGCGTCTCCGTGAGACGGCTCAACCCCTCGAGCGCCATGTACTCGCACTGGACCGGGATGATGACGAGGTCCGCCGCGGTGAGGGCGTTCACCGTAAGGATGCCGAGCGAGGGCGGGCAGTCGATGAGGATCCAATCCCACTCCCCCCGCACCGGCTCGAGAGCGGCCGCGAGGCGGCGCTCCCGGGCGAGGACGGGGACCAGCTCGACCTCGGCGCCGGCGAGCTGGGGCGACGCCGGGAGGAGGAAGAACGGCTCTTCCGGAACGGGACGGACGAGGTCGCGGACGGGAGTCTCCTCCACCAGCGCCTCGTAACTCCCTGGGAGCTCGCGCGGGGAGAGGCCGCAGGCGCTTGTGGCGTTCGCCTGCGGGTCGAGGTCGACGAGGAGGACACGCTGGTTGCGGCGCCCGAGGGCCGCGGCCAGCGAGACGGCCGACGTCGTCTTGCCGACCCCGCCCTTTTGGTTCACGAACGCGACGACCTTTGCCATCAGGCGGCAACCTCCCGCAGTCGACGCGCGAGCTCCTCGGACGTGGGGACACCTTCGAGGCCGGGCCGCTCCACCGCGAGCGCGCCGGCGGTGAGCGCCGCGGCGACCGCACGCTCCTCGTCCCCCGTCTGGGCGAAGGTGACGAGGAACGCGGCGGCGAAGCAGTCGCCGGCTCCGGTCGGGTCCGCCACCTTCCGCGCAGGGACCGCCGGGTAGGAGCGGCGCTCGCCGTCCCGGAAACGCGCTGCCCCTTGCCATCCCCGGGTGAGGAAGACGACCGCCCCTTGAGCGGCGAGCTCGCGTGACAGCCCCTCGGGGTCCGCCGTGTCCTCTTCGCTCAAGAAGGCGTACCAGCCGGGGCGAACGAAGTCGCGCACCGCCGCCAGTGCCTGCGGGTGGGGTACGACGGTGCCGTCGGCGCGGGTGTCGCGGAGGAGCCCCTGGAGGGCCGCGCCGACGACCTGGGCTGGAACGGAGGCCGGAGGACGGGTGAGTTCGTGGTAGGCCGGAGCGAAGATGAGGACGTCGCACGCCGGAAGGTCGAGGACCGGCAGGAGCTCGCCGGGATCGAGGAGGCGCTGGCGGCGGTTGCCGCGCTCGTCGTACGTGTTCTCGTACTTCGTGCAGCGCTCGGCCGAGAGGAGGGCGAGGTCGAGGCCGGCGAGGACCGTACGGTCGAATTGCGGGCAGACGTTCGCGCGGAGAAGCACCTGCGCGCCGAGCGCGGCCGCCATGCGCGCGGAGTAGAGAGCGGGGCCGCCCGGAGCCCAGCCCGCAGCGGTCCGGTCGAGGACCAGGTTGCCGACGACCAGGACGCGGGGCTGCGGGCGTACCTCCATCGCTCCCCCTTACCGCCGCGGGGCGATCACCACCTTGCGGCTGGCGCCCTCTCCGGTGCTGTAGGTCATGACCTCGGGGTCATCCACGAGCGTCAGGTGGATGATACGCCGTTCCGCGGGCGGCATCGGCTCCAGCGTGATCGGCTGGCGCGTGCGGCGCACGCGGTCGGCCATGCGCTTGGCGAGGCCCACGAGCTGCTCCTCGCGGCGCCGCCGGTAATGGGCGGCGTCGATGGTGATGAGCGGGCTGCCGGGGTAGCGCCGCGCGACGATCTGGTTGACGAGGTACTGGAGCGCGAGGAGCGTTTCGCCCCGCCGCCCGATGATCACCCCCATGTCGTCCCCGGTTATGTCTATTACTGCCAGGGCAGCCCCGCGGCCGTCGCCGATCGTCTCCGGCTCGCGGATGGTGATCTCCCCGGGAACGTCGAGGATGCGGAGGATGTCGTCGACCACCTGGGCGGCGAGGTCGACCTGCGGTGCGTTGATGTCGGGCTCGACGGTGGGCGACTCCGGAGCGCGGGGTTGGGATGGAGGAGGTGGCTGGGGCCGGCTCTGGCGGCGCCGGCCGC
>FWWM01000683.1_pt1 | contig 96430 bp, 81 predicted proteins | sample 2228351 | NCBI WGS metagenome assembly FWWM01 (sample SAMEA103939774, study PRJEB20133) | metagenome | reverse complement strand
TAGATCACGCCAAAGGCGGATGTGTTTTCGGCACATTTATAATTTTAGATTTTAGAATTAGGAAATTTAATGATTCAATTTTTCTAATCCCAAATTCCAAATAATTTCCAATTCTCAATGACTAAAACAAGCGCTTCAGTTCTCAAGGCGTTTTGAAATTTGATATTTGAAATTTATTTGTCATTTGGATTTTGGGCATTTGGAATTTTCTCGAATTAGCGCTTGATTTTTTGGCAAACATTTTGTATTTTAATGTGCAATGATTCAGTTGAACCAGATGAGGTTTCGATGAAAAATCGTATCGAAGTCAATCCTGATGTCTGTCACGGCAAACCCGTGATTCGGGGCACCCGCATCATGGTGCGCAACATCTTGGGCGCACTGGCTGGCGGGGACTCCATCAAGGATATTCTCCAGAACTATCCTGAACTAACCCTGGCCGATATCAAAGCCGCTATTGCGTATGCCATCGAACTGGTGGACGACACCCAGCTCAGCATCCGAGTACCCGCATGATCAAAATTCTGCTCGATCAAAATATCCCGGCACTCATCGAACCCTGGCAGTAAAATTTGGTTGGAAAGGCAGCGGAGGTCACTTCGACCCGCACGCTGCGGATGCAACGGATGAGCGATGAGGAGATCTATTATTTTTGCCAGCAGCAGCAGATGGTCATTATTACCTATGATGAAGATTTTCAAAATCCGCTGGTGATCCCTGATATTCCTGGTTATGGTGTCGTCAGGCTGAATATTTATCCCACAGGTCTGCGTCAAACCCAACAAGCCCTGCAACGCTTGATCGCCACTTATCCCATTGAAAGCTGGGAAAAAGCTTCGATTGTTATTGATCCTCATAAGATTCGTTATCAGAAAAAAAATGTAATTCACTCATTTCACCCCTACGGGGTTTGTACATGTTGTTTCGTACCTTTGCAATAAACATTACGTCCCGCTGGGGCTAATTTTTATTATCGCATAACCTTAAAAATGATTGATTGTCAAGAATAAAATTTAATAAGAAAAAAAAGCCAACAGACATGTCTGTCCATTGGCTTTTTTCCCTAATAATCTAATTATCCAATTACCTAATCACCTTGGCCACTGTCGCTCCAATATCGGCCGGGCTCTCGCAGACGTGGACGCCACAGGAACGCAGCGCTTCCATTTTCTCCGCTGCAGTGCCTTTGCCGCCGGCAATAATGGCGCCAGCATGTCCCATCCGACGTCCTGGAGGCGCAGTCCTTCCAGCGATGAAACTGATCACGGGTTTGGTCATATTTTCTTTCACAAATCGGGCAGCCTCTTCCTCCGCCGTGCCGCCGATCTCACCGATCAACACGACGGCTTTGGTCTCAGGGTCCTGCTCGAACAGTGCCAGCGCATCGACAAAGCTAGTGCCAATCACTGGATCGCCGCCGATGCCAATACAGGTCGATTGTCCGATCCCTCTGATGGTCAATTGATGGACGGCCTCGTACGTGAGCGTCCCAGAACGGGAAACTACCCCGATCGCACCCTCTTTATGGATAAAGCCCGGCATGATGCCCACCTTCGCTTTGCCTGGCGAAATAACGCCGGGACAATTGGGCCCGACCAATCGAGTGGAGCCTTTTTTCAGAAAGTCGAAAACTTTTACCATATCCAGCGTGGGAATCCCCTCAGCGATGCAAACTACCAGACCGATCCCGGCACTGGCCGACTCGATAATCGCATCGGCAGCAAATGCTGGGGGAACGAAGATCACCGCGGTATTTGCGCCTTCCTTGGCGACTGCTTCCGCAACGGTATTATAGACAGGGATTTTGTCATCGAATTTTTGGCCGCCTTTGCCCGGGGTAACGCCAGCCACGACCTTTGTGCCGTATTCAATCATCTGGCGCGTGTGAAACGTCCCCTCTCCCCCAGTAATCCCCTGAACGACCAATCGGGTATTTTTATCGACTAAAATACTCAATTTTTATCCTCCAATTTGTTATATCGAACGCGAATGACGCGGATTACGCGGATCGACAGGGTTTATTTATCTGAGTAAATCGGTGTCATCTGTGTAATCCATGTTCCATGAATTCATTTGCATTAAAAATTAGCTTGCTAATGCCTCCACTACCCGTTGCGCTGCTTCTTGAAACGAATTAGCGACGAGAAATTTCAATCCTGATTGTTTCAAGATCTGGGCTGCTTCATCAGCGTTCGTGCCAGCCAAGCGCACAATCATGGGGACGTTAACGCTGATTTTCCTGGCAGCTTCCACAACGCCAGTGGCGACACGATCGCAACGGACGATGCCGCCGAAAATATTGATCAAAACGGCCTTCACATTGGGATCACTGAGAATGATCTTGAAGCCATTTTCAACCGTTTCCGCGCTGGCACCGCCGCCAACATCCAGGAAATTAGCTGGGTTGCCGCCTGCTAATTTGATCAAATCCATGGTCGCCATCGCCAGTCCCGCGCCATTGACCATGCAGCCGACGTTGCCATCCAGCTTGATGTAATTCAAATCGTATTTGGAAGCTTCTACCTCTAACGGCTCTTCTTCATCAAAATCTCGCAATTCCACAATATCCTTATGTCGGAACAGCGCGTTATCGTCGATATTGATTTTGGCATCGAGCGCTAACACCCGACCGTCCTTGGTGACCACTAATGGATTGATCTCGGCTAACGATGCATCTACGGCAATATAAGCATTGTACAATGCGGTGAGGAATTGAACGGCATTTTTGAATTGTTCCCCAGATAATCCCAATCCGAACGCCAGCTTCCGCGCCTGGAACGGCATGAAGCGCACGCCTGGATCGATCCATTCTTTCAAAATTTTCTCCGGGGATTCTGCTGCAACTTTTTCGATCTCCACTCCGCCTTCGGTGCTGGCCATGAAAACCAATTGTGATTTAGCACGATCCAGCACAATACCCGCATAGAGCTCCCGCTCGATCGCTAATCCCTGCTCCACCAATACGCGTTTGACAATTTTTCCCTCTGGCCCAGTTTGATGGGTCACTAACTTCATGCCTATCATTTTGCTGGCGATCTCCTCGGCTTCCTGAGGATTTTTTGCCAGTTTGACACCTCCTCCTTTGCCGCGACCGCCAGCATGAATCTGCGCCTTAACGACCACGGTCCCGCCGCCCAATTCTTCGGCAATCTTTCTGGCTTCTGCGGCAGAGAAAGCAACCCTCCCATCCGGCACAGGCACTTTGAATCTCCGCAAAATGTCCTTTGCCTGATATTCGTGTATTTTCATTCGTCCTCCTGATAATTATTTTGATTTAATACATGAGTGGACTCAAAAGACCGCTAATTCGGTTCATTTTTCGATTGCAAAAAAATAGCTAACATTTATCTCTCCAGAGTTCTGGCCCTAACTCCAGCAGTTTTCCGCCAGGATGCTGCCAGACTGAATTTTCGAAACGATCGGTATCCATACGTCTCCCTTCTTAAAGAAAATGCTCAATGCTCAATACCTGCACCCCTATCAAAGGCAAGCGCGAATGAAAATGTGAAATGCCCTTTCGAGAGCGAATTGGTTCAGTGGGTGAATCCATTCGAGCGCGCGCAGGATCATAGTTTTTCCCTGGGCTATCTTTCGACTCACGCCTTTACAATTCTTGTTCCGGTTCGGCCCTCGATGGCCTCGCTCATTCGCTCCGTGGAAGTGATGATGCAGACCTCGCCGCCGCTATGGATGAAGTTAATTGCTGCCTGTATCTTTGGACCCATACTGCCAGCCGGGAATTGACCGTCATCGAGGTATTGTTTCGCCTCCGCCACGGTCAACCTATCCAGATCGATCTGGTTATATTGCCGGTAATTGAGGGCGACCTTTTCCACGGCGGTGAGAATATAGAGCTCCTGCGCCCCAATATCTCGCGCTAAGATAGCCGCGCTCAGGTCTTTATCGACCACGCCATCAACGCCCTCCAGCGTGCCATCCTCTTCAACATATACTGGTGCACCGCCACCTCCAACCGTAATGACCACCACACCAGCATCGACCAACATTCGGATCACGTTTTTCTCGACAATCTCCAGCGGCGTTGGCGAAGGCACTACCCGACGCCATCCGCGTCCCGCATCATATTTGATCACCCAGTTCCGGCTGAGCTCCAACTGCTTTACCTCATGCTCGTGATAGAAGGGACCGACGAATTTGGTCGGATTCAGGATGGAGGGATCATTCTTATCAACGATCACCTGGGCGACCACGGTCGCCACCCCCCGCTGAATGCCCCTCAAATGCAATTTATTTTGCAGCGACTGCGCGATCATGTAGCCCATGCCTCCCTCCAGATCCGCCACCAGCACGCCCAACGGTACCGGAGGCACTTTATGCCGCGATTCTTCCACACGAATCAACGCATTGCCCACTTGAGGTCCGTTCCCATGAGTTATAGCCACCAGATATCCGCGCTGAATCAGATCCGCCACACCCACTAAGCTGCGCCTGGTATTGGCGAATTGCTGGTAAATATTTCCCTCTTCAAATTCCCGAGTGATGGCATTACCGCCCAGCGCAACAACGGCTTTACGAGGTATTTTTGCTTTTGAATTCATCTACAATACCTCTCCCAACGCAAACTGTTTTTCAACTGATGCCATCGCTTTGAGCAATGGCATCAGTTAAATTTTGTCCTAAAAATACTCTTTGCCTAAATTGCTAAATCAAATTCATTGCAAAATGCCTAATAGTGGTTATTAAATTCTCTTGGATTTTGGACACAGAGACCCCAAGCAATCATCGAATTCACTGAGTGATAAATTCTAATCCCTTTCTCACTGATCGCTGTGATCGCCTGTTGATCTCTGTGTCCAAGAAAAATGTTTTAGAAATGATGAATTCAGTATAGAATATCAGGCTTTATTTAAACCGCTTCAACACATCCTCCAGATTCGGATGGCCGATCTCCTGTAATTCATAGATCACGCGAACCGCTGGCTTCTTGATCTTGATCAGCTTTCGCAGATCGATCGGCGTGCCAATGATGACGACATCGCATTCGGCCTTATTGATGGTTCTCTCCAGGTCTCGAATCTGCTCTTCACCATATCCCATCGCAGGCAACACCGCACCAATGTCAGGATATTTTTCAAACGTCTCCGCAATTTTGCCGACAACCCATGGCCGGGGATCGACGATTTCGGTCGCCCCGAATTTTTCAGCCGCGACCACTCCAGCGCCAAACCCCATTTCACCGTGCGTCAAAGTTGGACCATCCTCAACCACCAATGCCCGCTTCCCCCGAATTAGCTCTGGATTCTCAACCGAGAGCGGTGACGCTGCATCGATGATGATGGCATCGGGATTCACTTCGCGAACGCTCTCGCGCACATATTCCACATCTTCATAATCGGCCGTGTCAATTTTATTGATGACCACCACATCCGCCATTCGGAGATTGGTTTCCCCAGGATGATAAGTCAATTCGTGACCGGCGCGATGCGGATCGGCTACCACGATATGGAGATCAGGCTGATAAAATGGCGTATCATTGTTGCCGCCATCCCATAGGATAATATCGGCCTCCTGTTCTGCCTGGCGCAAAATTGCCTCGTAATCCACGCCAGCATAAACAATCGTGCCGCGGTTCAGATGCGGCTCATACTCCTCGCGTTCCTCGATCGTGCATTTATGCTTATCCAGGTCATCAAAGCTGGCGAATCGCTGGACTTTTTGGGCCGCTAAATCGCCATAAGGCATGGGATGTCGAACAGCAACCAATTTTTTGCCATAAGATTTCAGAATATCGCTCACCCGACGCGTCGTCTGGCTTTTCCCGCATCCAGTTCGAACAGCGCAAATCGCGATGACCGGCTTGTTGCTTTTAAGGCTCGTGGTCCGCGTCCCCAACAGCCAGAAATCAGCCCCCGCCGCGGTCACCATCGATGCCTTATGCATCACATATTCATGCGGGACATCGCTATAAGCGAAAACCACACGATCTACCTGGAGCTGCTGGATCAGCTCGCCCAACTGTTCTTCGGCATAAATCGGAATCCCATTCGGATATAATTTGCCAGCTAACTCTGCGGGATAGATCCGACCTTCTATATCTGGAATTTGGGTGGCGGTAAATGCGACCACCTCGAAATCTTCATTATCGCGAAACCGCAAATTGAAATTGTGGAAATCACGTCCTGCGGCACCCATGATAATCACTTTTTTGCGACTCATAAAACCTCCGTAACATGTTCGATAGTTTACTTGTTGTGATTCAATTTCGAAATAGATGCTATCAGCAGCAATTGAATTGAGCCTCTGTGAAACAGCGTTGATCGCTCAGCCTTAGCTATCGAACATGCGGTGCCAGACGTCCTCTAACGACCGAAACACCGGAATCTGATAATCAATATCAACCCTCATGGCTCATCATGTCGTTAAAATAGGATGAAAGGTAACTCATCAAATCCGTTTTGCTTTTCAATTGAAATAATTCGTTTCTGATTTTCGCGCTATTGGGGAAGCCCTTGAGATACCAGCCGAGATGCTTACGAATCTCCTGCAGAGCTAATTTCTCGCCCTTCAATGCGATCATATCGCCAATATGTCGTTCGATAATTGCAAGCCGTTGTTGAAAGTCAGGTGGTGGCAGCTTTTCACCTGTTGCGATGAAATGATGGGCTTGCTGAAAGATCCACGGATTGCCGAGGCTCGCACGGCCAATCATGACCAGATCGCAGCCAGTTTCATCGATCATCCGTTGTGCATCTTCGGCCGATCTCACGTCTCCGCTCCCGATGATCGGCACTGACACGTGCCGTTTGATCGCTGCGATAACCTGCCAGTCGGCGCGGCCAGCGTAGCCCTGCGTTTGGGTCCGCGGGTGAACAGTGATGCCAGCGATGCCGCATTGTTCCAGCCGTTTTGCCACTTCCAGCGCATTGCTCCGCTGCTCATCCCAGCCCTTGCGGATCTTCGCCAACACCGGGCGCGTAGCATGCTGAACAGCCGCACGGGCAATTGCCTCGAGACGATCGATATCCTTGAGCAATGCGGCCCCAGCTCCGCGCTTAACCACCTTTCTTACCGGGCATCCAAAATTTAAATCGATGACATCGGGCTGATATGGCTCGACAATGGCCAATGCGCGAACAAACGTTTCGGGGTCCGATCCGAAAAGCTGAAAACCGATCGGTCGCTCTGCTTCCCGAAAAAAAACATATTCCAACGTCCGGCTATTGTGCCGAAGCAACCCATCGGTGCTGATCATTTCCGTGAAAACCATCGCAGCCCCTAATTCGCGGCAAATGATCCGAAATGATGAATCTGAAATCCCCGCCAGGGGAGCCAGAATTGCCCGACCTGTTAAATAAATGTCTCCTAATTTCATGAGACGAAAGATAATAACTTATCGGCTAATTTGCAAGTGCTTTTTCAAGAAAACAAAGATAACATCTATCCAAAAACTCTCTAAAAAAGCCGCTTGCATTTCTCACAATGAAATGATAAATTCAATCTGCAATGGCTCGCCACGGAATCGAACCTGAACCAACACTCTGATCGAAAACTTCAGAGCCTGAACCAAAACCTCATACGGAAACCTGACAATCGCTCACCATTGCACCAGGGGAGTATCAGGTTTTTTTATTTTGAAGATACCTTATTTTAAAATTCCAAAACATAACGCCCGAAATGATACTAACGAAAGGAGCAAGCTTATGAATCGATTCATTCCCTTACTGATCAGTTTTTTCTTACTGATTACTGCTCCCTGGGCCTTCTCCCAGGGCATCTGGAAAACCTACACCCGTGCTGATGGGCTGGCTGGAGATTCAGTTTATTGTATTAACCAGGACAAATTGGGCAATATGTGGTTTGGGACTTGGGCAGCGGGATTGAGCAAGCTGGATACCAATGGTCTCTGGACTAACTACTGGAATAGCACTGACAGCCTTGTTTTCATCGATGATATTGAATTTGATAGCCTGAATAATATCTGGCTCTCTTATGACCAATGGTATGGCAAGACACGGTATCGTGATCATATCATAAAATTCAATGACTCTATTACAATCTATTATAATATTAATGCAGGCATGGCTAGCCCAGTTTGTCTGGGTCAGGATTCATTAGGTCAGATCTGGTGCGGGATGTCGGATTACGGTTTAGCCTGCTGGTTTGATGGCAGCGAATGGAACTTGTATGGAGTTATTGGCACAGGGGTTTATTCCCAGGTGTATGAAATTAAAACCGATCGGCTGGGGAAACTCTATTTTGCCCATTCTCGAGGCATTTCTACCCTAACTGATTATATTTTTTGGGGGCCACTTGTCGCTGACATTGCATTTGACAAACAAAATCGGATGTGGTTTTCTACCAACAGCTGGCGATGGGGCTTGGCAATGTTTGATGGAAAAAATTTTTATTCCCATACGACAAACGATGGATTATTGCGGGATAATCTTTGGGCCGTGGCTATCGATTCCAGCAATAATGTCTGGTTTAGTTATTTTGCTTTGCTCGGAGTAGGAAAATTTGATGGTCAAAGCTTTACTCATTTTAATCATAATGATGGCTTGGGTGCTGATCTGGTATATGATATATTTGTCGACAAAAAAGGAGATATCTGGTTTGCCACCAATGGTGGAGGCGTCTCCGTCTTGCACGACACGACCAGAACCACGGTCGATCAAAAAGATAAGTTCGCTCATCAGCCGGAATTCTTTCGACTGTATCAAAATCATCCCAATCCGTTTAATGCGACGACAGCAATTAACTATGATCTAGATAGCAATGGCCTAATTGTATTCACCATTTATAACCTAACTGGACAGGAGGTGATCACGCTGATCAATGATTTTCAACCAGCAGGGTTGTATCAAATTGTTTGGGATGGCAAAGACAAACATAGCAAGGAGGTGAGCAGCGGGATCTATTTAGCCGTCTTAAAAACTGCAACGATTAAAAAGTCAATTAAACTTACTTTAATCCGTTAACCCTAAAAAATAAGGAGCATGCCATGAACCGTTGGCTATTATTTCTCATTTTTCTTTGCCTGCCTAGTGTTGTTTTCTCCCAGGGCACCTGGAAATATCTTACCCGTGCCGATGGGCTGCCAGGAGATACTGTTGTAGTTATTACTCAAGACAAAAATGGCGCTTACTGGTTTGTATCATATCAAGCTGGTATGAATAAGCTGGATACAAATGGCGTATGGTCTCCTTTAATAGTATCCGCTGACACGGCGGATGTAGCGGGCATTGTAATTGATAGCTTAAACAACAAATGGATGAGGATCATCCAAATGAAAGGACATTATTTTGGAGACTACGTAGTCAAATTTGATGATTCCAGTTTCACTTACTACTCTCCAACTGGTCATCCCGAGCCCCAATATGAGCCGCACCTGGGCTGGCTGGCCATAGATGCGGAAGGCCGTATCTGGTGCGGAACCACGCATGCCCTGGCTTACTGGTTTGATGGAACCGAGTGGTATCCGCATCTGGTGCCTGGTGCCTGGAAATATATGTCGCCGATCCACCAGATTGTCACTGACCGCTATGGCAAACTATACTTCGCTCACTTCCGCGGTATCTCCACCCTGGATGATTATATTTTCGACGGAGGACGTGGTACTACAGGGACCATGGTTCATTCCATCGCCTTTGATCGACAAAACCGAATGTGGTTTGGCTGCACGCATGACAAATATGCCCTGGGCATATTTGATGGGCAAAACTGGTATGGCTTCACTACCGCTGATGGACTAAAACAAAATGATGTTGTCTGGGTGGCGGTGGACTCGAGCAATAATATTTGGTTCAGATATGCCAGTTCATCGGGGATTACCAAATTCGATGGCCATACTTTTACACATTTCACTAAGGAGAATGGCTTATCTCATAATGTGGTTAATCAGATCTATGTTGATTCAAAAGGGTATATCTGGTTTTGTACGGATAGAGGTGTCTCTATTTTAAAAGATACTGCCAGTAGCGTCAAAGAAAAACTTAGTCAGAATTTTCAGCCCATTGAATTCACTCTGCTTCAAAATTATCCTAATCCATTTAATGCTGTTACAACTATTCAATATAGCTTAGTTAATGATACAAAAGTTGAATTGTCAATTCTTGATCTTCTGGGAAAGGAAGTGATAAAATTAATTGATAACCACCAGACAGCAGGTTTGCATCAAGTAATATGGAATGGTACCAATACTAATGGGAAGGAGGTGAGAAGTGGGATTTATCTCGTTGTTTTAAAAACTGGAGCTATAAAAAAATCAATTAAAATCGCTTTGATTCGTTAACCCTAAAAAATAAGGAGTATGCCATGAATAATCAATCTCTCTTTTCAAGATCGGCGGTCAGATTGATAGCTATCGTTATCTCTCTGATCGTTTCGCAGCAGCTTTTGGCGAAAGATTTTTTTCCCTGCGGCGTGTTCAACTTTGATGTTTGGGGGCCAGAATGCCCCTTTACCTCTCAGGAATTCCAGCGCATTAAAAATATCAATGCGAACTGGGTTGGCTCGGTTTCATTAACCGCCCAGGGCGGCATGATCGACTCGTTTAGCACTTTATCCGGGGTGACCTAAGTAACAAATCTTGAGGTGGATACATAAGCGGTATTAAAAAATGAAATTATTGGAAAATCATTCGCACTTATCTTAACTCATTAAACTCTAAATAAGGAAGGACAATATCATGAATCGATTGCTATTTATTTTGATAATTCTAATTCTTATCTGTTATCCTTGCTCTGTTCTCTCTCAGGGCATCTGGAAAACTTACACTCGTGCTGACGGCTTGGCAGGAGATACTGTTACTACAATTATTCAGGACAAGCTTGGTAACTATTGGTTTGCCAATAATGATGCAGGATTAAGCAAACTTGATACTAATGGTGTATGGTCTACCTTCATGGCTGTTGATAGCATTATAGTAGTATCGCATATCGTTATTGACAGTGTAAATAATAAATGGCTGCGTGTTACCCAATTTAGTGGACATTATGATGGAGGCTATGTGATAAAATTTGATGATTCCAGTTTCACTTACTACTCTCCAACTGGTCATCCCGAGCACCAATATGAGCCGCACCTGCTCATGCTGGCTATTGATGCTGAGGGCCATATCTGGTGCGGAACCACACATGCGCTGGCTTATTGGTTTGATGGAACGGTATGGCATCCGCACCTCGTGCCTGGTGCCGCGAAATATATGTCGCCGATCTACCAGATTACTACCGACCGCTATGGCAAACTATGCTTTGCTCACTTCCGCGGCATTTCCACCCTGGATCATTATATTTTCGATGGAGGACGTGGTACTACAGGGACTATGACTTATTCCATTGCCTTTGATCGACAAAACCGAATGTGGTTTGGCTGCACGCATGACCAATATGCCCTGGGCATGTTTGATGGTCAAAATTGGTATGGGTTCAGCACCGCCAATGGATTAAAAGAGAATACTGTTTCATGGGTTGCGGTGGACTCGTGCAATAATATTTGGTTCAAATATGGCAGTTCGTTGGGAGTTACCAAATTCGATGGCCATACTTTTACTCATTTTACTAAAGAAGATGGTTTAGCTCACAATAATGTTAGTTCTATTTATGTAGACACTAAGGGAAATATCTGGTTTGCAACCAAAGGCGGCGCATCTGTATTGCGGGATACGACCACTAATTTGAAAAATAAAGTCCTTCAAAATTATCAGCCCAACGCTTATATGCTATTTCAAAATTATCCCAATCCATTTAATTCGATCACTACTCTTAAATATGAATTGCCCTTTGAAGGGCGAATACAACTATCAATTTATGACTTAACGGGAAAGGAGGTGATTGAGCTAATTAATGACCACCAAAAAGCTGGATCATATCAAATTCTATGGAATGGCAAAAATAACATCAGAGAGGAGGTGAGCAGTGGTATTTATCTGGCGGTTTTAAAAAGTAGGGATATAAAAAAATCCATTAAGCTTATTTTAATCCGTTAACCCCCAAAATTAAGGAGCATGCCATGAATAACCAATCTTCCTTTTCAAGATCGGCGGTCAGATGGATAGCTATCGTGATCACTCTGATCGTTTCGCACCAGCTTCTGGCTCAAGATTTTTTTCCCTGCGGAGTTTTCAACTTTGATGTTCGGGGACCAGAAATCGCATTTAGTTCCGCGGAATTTCAGCGCATCAGGAACATCAATGCCAACTGGGTGGGCTCGGTTTCATTAACCGCCCAGGGCGGCATGATCGACTCGTTTAGCACCGCCGCGAGAGAGATCAGGAGAATGACCCTGGAGCGGGATACCCTGGCCAGGGCTTTTGGTAACTACTATATAATTAATCCAGGGGATCCCGACGAAGTCAGAGACAATGATGTATTGTGGGCATATATTTGTGACAATCGCAACGTAGCAAATATCGATTCTGCACATGTAGATTCGTTTGTCACCCATATCGATTCGCTGTATCATGGCAGTTCGGGCCTGGGTGGCATTATGGTCGCGCATCAAGGTTTTACGAATCTACAGAATCGCTGGCCGTTTATTAAATATGCGTGTAGCCTGATTCAAAGAAGATTGGGCGACGCGGTCCAGGCGGTGGTGGTTTATAATACGCTGGATTGGACTGGCACCAGTCTGGAAAATTTCTTTCGCTATATGGAGGATACGTTAGATGTGTTCCAGCATGAGTGTTATCCGTTCCGTGCCGCTTATCCTAACCCAGCCGCTTATATCGGCAATGATTTTCAAGATCTGGTCGATTGGTATATTTCGGGTTGTGACTCTGCCCGCAATAATCTGATCAACAGCGGCAATACGCATACGAAGCTGGAAATGTATATCCAGACGTTTGAGGCGCGTTATGGGGATACTTATTTTCGCCGCCCAGCCCAGGCCGAAATCTGGCTCCAAGCATTTCTGGCGCTAAGCAGAGATTTTAAGGGCATCCATTCTTATGTTTACCGCAGTTATACATGGCCCAGCCCCAGTGTTAATTATGAAACAGGATTAATCGATTCTACTACACGAAATCCCAATCAGCCGAGCTACGATTATATTGCTGATTTATATACCCATCTCGATTCATTGGGGAAGCAATTACTACCCCTCACTGTGCTCGACGCCTTCACCTGGACCGGCACTTCGCATAGCTACATCACCGACGTTATCGATGATATAAATGATGGCAACCATCCCACCATCGAAGTCAGTCTCATGGATCACCCATCCAATAATTACGATTATTTCATGCTTATCAACCGACGCTGTTCCAGCGACAACAGTGGTACGCCAGCGCCAGCACAGACCATTACCGTCCGCACCAATAAATCCGGGCAATACCAGATCAAAGATTTATACTCTAATGAACTATTTGTTTCCAGCGATGGTTATTTCCGCAACATCGTTATTGATCCCGGACGCGGCCGGCTGTTTGAACTACGGCCGATGTTTGTGAATAATGAGACCTGGGCAAATACCATCAATATTTCCAGCAATATCACCGTGCCAACTGGCAAGATCCTGACGATTGCCGCCAATAGTGTGGTCAAATTTTACACCAATACCGAGCTAAAAGCCCAGGGCACATTAACTGCCAACGGCACTACGGGCCAGCATATCAAATTTACCTCGGCGGCGACCACTCCGGCCCGAGGCAACTGGAAATGGATCAAATTCGATAACTATTGGAGCAACAGCTCACTCATTTATTGTGATATCGAATATGCCCAGACCGGTATCTGGGTGTATGGCGGTAATGCCAATCCTACCATTCAGCATTGCGAGATCAAAGAGTGCTCCATGTATGGCGTTCGGCTTGAGAATAATTCCGGCATTACCTTTAAATACAATCACCTGCATCATAATTCGATTTATGGGGTATTTTTAATGAGCTCGTCGCCCTGGATGTTCAATATCACTGCTACCAATAACGACAATTCCGGACTATTTTGTAGCAATTCTTCGCCGAAGCTGGGCTCCATCGATACAACGGATGCCGATCAAACTAAGTTTTCTAATAATACCCAGCATGGTATCTTTTGTACGGGCAGCCCCGGCAGCAGTCCTATCATCTTTCGCAACAGCAAACTCTATCCCAATGGTGGCTATGTGCGATTGACCGGGAATGGCTGCAACGGCATTCGAGCCAGCAGCGGATCGCAACCGCATCTGGGTGAATCGTCCTCGTCGCCTGGCTATAATAGCATTTATAACAATGGCAGTTTTGAAGTCTGGAATGGGAATAGCTCTTATTCCATCACGGCTAAATATAACTGGTGGGGTTCGGAGAGCGGTCCGCCTTCTGATTCTTGTAACAATGGCTTATTGCTGGCTCGCCCGTATTTATACTATGATCCGGGAAATCCTGCGAAAGGAAGCTTTACCCCAGCCTTAGCCGTTGACGACACTTCTCACATTTCACCGTTACAACGAGGTGAAATTTATTTCGCGGCTGGTGAGCTGGAACAGGCATTGGCGATATTTGAAAGCATCATCAGCAGTGATCCCAAATCAGATGATGCCAAATATGCGCTGTCCGATATTGTGCTGTGCTATCAGGAATTGGGCTGGCAAGATCAGATCGTGTCGTATCTGGATAAATTGGCTGAACAATATCAAAAGCAAGATATTGGGTATTGGGCCATCGTGCATTCGGTGCCATGGTTAGAGACCCAAGCGAAATATGATGAAGCCATTAAACGCTGCGAAATTTTGCAGCGGGAATATCAATCAAACAAGGATGTTTCAAGCTATCTGCCGTTTCAAATGGGAATGATTTACAAGTATGGCCTGAACGATAATAAATTAGCTGTGGACTATTTCAGCCAGTTTCTGAACGATACTCCAGATCATGATTTAGCCGTAGTGGCAAAATTAGAATTAGAGGATTCCAAAGCGGCTATTGGGTTGCCCAAAAAACAAGTTGCTGAGCCTACGGTCGCCAGCGCTCATGTCCCAAATCACTTTGAACTCTATCAAAATCAGCCCAACCCCTTCAATCCTACCACTGAAATCCGCTACCAGCTTCCAACTGCGGCTCACGTCAATCTAACGATTTACAACCTGCTGGGGCAACAAGTTCGATTGCTGATTAATCAAGAACAGGAAGCTGGTTTTCATGCCGTTCATTGGGATGGCAACGATGACAATGGGATGTCGGTGGCGTCGGGGATGTATCTGTATGCCATTCGCGCAGGGGAATTCAGGCAGGTGAAAAAGATGCTGCTGATGCGGTGAGATGAGATGGAGTCCACTTCCCCAGCGGACTCCATCTGTCCAGTTGTTTAGCATTACAGTCCCAAATTGTACTTGACTTTTAGGGCAGTTATATTTATATTAGCCAGCTAAAATTTTTTGTCATGTCAATTTTATGGTAGCAGCATGAAGCATCTCATCGGATCGGTTGTTCTCATATTCGCTTTTAGTATTTCATCACAATCTCTGGCGCAGCAGAAAATCCGTGACGAACAGAATTTCATCACCAATCGCGTGCTGAAAGGCACGGGTTCTCAGACATTGCAAGAGTATTATCAGAGCGTCTATTCCCAACAGCAGATTCAGGCCCAGCAAGGTTTAATGCCGGCCTTTGATATGGATAAGACCAAATTGCTCGAGAAGCTCAAGGAGATCATCCCCCTGGAAGGGGCAATTGATCCAGAAAGCTACATCGTAGGCCCGGGCGACCTGCTGGAGATCAACGTATGGAGCGCGGTTCCATTCGTCAATATGACGCTGGTTACTCCTGAGGGAACGATCATCATTCCAACGGTCGGTGTGATCGAGGTCGCTGGCAAGACATTGGCCCAGGTCAAGGCCCTGGTCAGCCAGGCGGTGCGAAAGGTCTACATCAAAGGCGAGATCACCACCTCGCTCCTATCGCCCAGAATTTTTTCGGTAACCATCAGCGGCGTCGTCAACAATCCTGGCAACTATTACGCCACGGCAGTACAGCGCGCCGACCAGGTGATCTATCAGGCCAATTTGCAATCCCCGATCAGCGCCGCGAAACTATCGCTCTTGGAAGAACAAAAGAAAAATCTGGCGGAACGGGACGAAGTGCTCAGATACTATCGCAATGATGAGCTCGATCAACAGCCGCTAAATTTCTCGCTGCGCAATATCAAATTGATTCGGAACAACGGCGATACGCTGGCGGTCGATCTGGTGCGCTATTACGCCACCGGCAACACCCGTTTCGATCCACTGCTGCTGGACGGCGATCGCATTATCGTCCCCAATCTCAATTTGCAGGGCAATTCATTGACCATCACCGGCGCAGTACGACTCCAGGGTACGTATGAATATTTTCCTGGTGATTCACTGTCCAGCATCTTCGAGATCGCTCAGGGGCCGACCAGCTATGCCGACCTCGAACACGTCGATCTATATCGCACGGATCCCAGCACCGGTCATGTCTCCCATCAGCTGGTCGATTACACCAAAATCCAGCGCCGGGAGATCCCCGATATCGCTTTGAAACCGATGGACCGCGTCGTGGTACGGGAAAAATACCCGCGGGAGCTTCCCCACAGCGTCCGGCTGCGCGGGGAAGTGGTTCGGCCCGGCCTCTATTCCATCACTCGCAATCAAACGCGACTGTCTGAGGTCATTCGAATGGCAGGTGGTTTCACCCCCTATGCGGCACTGGCCAATGCCCGCGTCATCCGCTTCGATGACCCGCTGGATAAATTGGAACTGAATCCCGATTATCAACGCCTGTTCGATATGCGGCTCAGCGATATGAACGCCACCGATCGGGAATATTTCAATTTCGAAGCCCTGCTCAAGCGCAATCTTGTGGCAGTGGACTTCCAGCGGCTGTTTCTCCGCGGGGATTCCACCCAGGATGTGATTCTCCAGGATGGTGATCTGATCTTCATCCCTTCCAATCAAAATACCATTTTGGTGCTGGGGCAGGTGCCGTTTCCCGGGCAACAGCAGTTTATCGCTGGCAAAGATTACAAGTACTATATCCAGCAGGCCGGTGGTGTATCCTACAAAGCCTGGGAGAGCAAGGTCCGCGTCATCAAAGCGGGCAATAAAAACTGGCTAAAGCCCAACAAGACCCGGCTCGAACCCGGGGATACCATCTGGGTGCCGCGCGTTCGGGAAAACCGATTCGAAATGGCATTTTTTTGGATTTCCCGAATCATAGAAATCGGCGGTTCGATCGCTACTATCTGGTTGTTGCTGGCGAAATTGTAATGGCTATTTTAAAATAGGACGTTCGATGTTGAAGCGCTATATTCTTCTCATTTTGAAAAATCGTAAGCTTTTCTTTGGTGTGGTATTCGGTATCACCCTCATTGCTTTGATTATTTCATTGCTCTTGCCCAAATGGTATCTTGCCGAAGCGTCATTTCTGCCCCCGGAGTTGGCGCCCAACACCATGATCGGCATGAGTGGCGGGCTTTCTTCGGTCATCCAGAGCTTCACTGGCCAACGCAAGATGAGCGGCTACAATTATATGGCCATCCTCAATAGCCGTACCGTCAACGAGCAGGTGATCCGAAAATTCGATTTGATGAAGGTCTATCACATCTCCGACTCGCTGATGTCCAAGGCATTGAAGGAACTAAGCGGCAATGTTTCCTTCAGCTTTGGCGATAATGATGAGACCACGATATCTGTTTATGACAAAGACCCAGTGCGAGCTGCGGAAATGGCCAATTACTATATAGAATTGGTCAACGAGCGCTCCAAAGAGTTTGCCCGTACCGAGCTTTCTACTTTCAAGAAATTAATCGAAGAGCGGGTGCGGGCCAACGAAGATACCCTGAGAAAATTAGAGCAGCGGATCAAGGCTTTTCAGGAGCGGGAGCAGGTGCCAGTGATCATGGCCGAGCAGGTGAGCGGACTGGATTTCCTGGGTGAACTATATGCCCAGCGCATCGGGCTGGAGCTGCAGCAGCAGTTGCTCAAAGAAAATTACGGCGAAAATCACCCCCTGATCACCGCCATCAGGAATCAATTGCAGAACATCAATCAAAAGATCAATGCCATTCCCGGCATGACCGTAGAATATCTCCAGATCTATCGCGAGCTATTGGTGCAGCGGAAAATTGCTGAGGTCCTCATCCCTATGCTGGAGCAGGTGAAGCTCAGTGAATTGCAGAAAATTCCCGACGTGGTGGTGCTGGACAAGGCCGTCCCACCCGATCGCAAGAAAAAGCCGAAACGGCTGTTTATTGTGCTGGGAACTTTTTTGCTTGCCTCGACCAGTACGTTCTATTATCTGTTGATTCGCGACAAGTACCATGACGAATTGGAAGAATTTTGGAGCCAGGCGAAAGCGACATGGAAGGGTTAGTGCGGCAGCTTCAAGTTCTTCGGAACAACCATTACATCCGCGATGCCGTGATCTTGCTCAGCGGCAATGGCTTAAAGATCTTCATCGGCTTTATCTCCAACGTGATTCTGGCGAAATTCTTTGGCGCGGAAACGCTTGGCGCGTACGGCACGCTGATGGCGGTTTCCCTGGTTTGTGTGAATTTCACCGATTTCGGTTTTGGCAACACGCTCAATCAATTGACCAATCGCTTTCGCGAGCAGCAGAAGCAAATTCTTACCAACATCTTCATCTTGAAAATGTCGCTGCTCTTCATCTTCCTGGCGATTTTCTATTTTTCACTGGATCTGATTGCTGAGCACCTAACAGCACTGGAAGGCAGAACCGATCTGTTGAAGCTGCTGATCATCTCGATCGCGTTCGAGAGCTTCTTCAAATTTTTGCTATCGACGCTGCAAGCGAAACAGTTGTTCAAACGATTTAGCCTGTTATTGATTATCAATAACTCGATTCGGCTGATCGGGATTTTGGCGCTCTATTTTCTGAAGCTACTGACATTAAAAACGATCATTATCCTGTATGCCGCTTCTTTCGGCTTATTGATTTTTTCCAATTCCAGAATCTGGAGCTTTTCCTTTCGGATCGATCGCACGTTGCTTGCAAGAATTTCTCGCTATGCCTTTTGGGTGTGGATGTTCATCATTTTTAATACGCTGTTTGTGAAATCTGATATTTTGCTCATCAATTATCTGGCGTATGACAAAGCGGTCATTGGCAATTACGTGCTGATCTTTTTCTTCATTTCATTGATCACTTTATTGCAGGATGCCATTTTCACGCAACTTTTACCCAAGACGTCGGAGTTTCGCCGGCGATCGGACTATCAGAAGTATTATGCGGACATCAAATATATTCGACTCGGCGCGGTATTGGTATCGATGATTTACGTATTCATCTTGCCGCAATCGCTGCGATGGATTTACGGAAATAAGTACCAGATCGAGTATCTCCCGATATTGATCTTTGGAATCCCATTTCTGTTTAGCCTGTTCAATGAGTTCAATGGGGTGCTGCTATATGCGATGGAGCAGCATCGCTATATTTCGATGGCGAATATTTTGGGGTTGATCTGTGTGGTCATCGGACTGTTCACGTTTCCCAGCGTGACCACAGTACTGCATGTAGTGCTCGCCGTAACGATCGGCAAAATGGTGGTGGAATTTTTTATCTATTTGAAGGTCAAACATTGTTTGCGATCGGTTCCAGAATAGGAGCTGGAATTTGGATATTAGAAATTAGTGTCTAAATAATAAACTTCTTGCCCATTGTACCAAGATGTTATAGAACGCTGACGCAGATGACGCGGATTAGCACGGAGAACAATCAAATTAAAATCCGCGAAGATCAGTGTAATCCGCGTTATCCGCGTTCTATTTTCTTTCTGGTCCTGGCTCGTCCAGGTTGGGTATTGGGAGCAGATAGGTGTTAGCAATTCGCTCAAAAATCAAAACCGATTTATTTTCACTGGAAAAGCTGATCTTGCTGGTGGCGATCAGCTTTCCGCTCGTCGTCTTGCTATTGCTTTCTGGTGAAGCGTACCTCCCGCTCGCCGTGTTTCTGGGAGTTTTATTTATCATTTTGATCGTCCAGAATTACCGCTACGGGCTGTATTTCATCGTCATCGGGCTGCCGCTGTTTCAATCGGTTTCGACCAAAGAAAATGCCGCCACCTCAACCGGGATTAATCTCCAATTTATTTTAATTCCAGTGGTCTTTGCCGCCTGGCTGGCGGAAAAAATCTCAAACAAGCAATTAAACCAGCTCAAATTTCCATTATTGTCGCTCTTATTATTTTTTGTGGTTGTTCTCATCGCAACCGTTGTGAATCAGATGGACGTGGTGTCCCATCTGCTGATTCGCCATGGTTTTATTCAGATCTATGGTTTGGTCAATTATCTGGTTCTGTTCTATATCATTGTCAATGAAAAATTGGACCGTGAAGCGATTCAAAAAATTCTGTGGGGATTTTTCATTGTCGCATTTATCACCGCTGTCATTGGCATTATTCAATATTTTACTTCTTACGCTGGACCCCAGGGCGGCTTGCGAGCCACTTCGACGTTCAAATCATTTTTGAGAACGGACACCCGGAACAACGCCAATGCCTTCGGCGCCTATCTGGCCATGATGATCGCGCTTTCGCTCTTCATCTGGAACACGACGAGCAAAAAAAATAGAAAAATTGTTGCTATTTTTGCCGCCACAATTTTTTTCTGTCTCATATTGACCTTGTCAAGAAGCAGCTTGCTGGCAGCGATCTTTGGCTTGCTTTGCTACACCTTCTATCGCAATAAAAAAGCCTTTGTGATTACCATTATCGTTTCAGCCATCAGCCTGGTGGGGCTATATTTCGAGCCAACGTTTCATCGCCGCATCGAGAGCATCTTTACGCTCATTTCGGACACTCGGGTTATTAAATTATTCTTGAATATCAACCCGCGCAGCCTGGATTGGTCGTATGTGGAATACTATGGCGTGCAGGGCTATCATAGCGACATCATTTCGGGCGCATTTCGAGTTTGGGCCTGGATCAATGGAATTCAGCTTACCATTCAGCACCCGCTGCTGGGCGTTGGCTATCACATGAACCGAGCTTATAGCCCCTGGCCTACGGCGGAGAATTTGTATCTGGATATTGCGTGCATGACCGGTTTAATTGGGTTGTCGTTGTTTATTTCATTGCAGGTTATTTTCCTGAGAGACGCGTTCCGAATGCTGAAAGCATCACAACTGACTCATATTGGCATGTTTTGGTTAAATATTTTGGTTATTATATTCGTTGTCAGTCTTACTGGATCAATTTTGTTCAATGGAAAACTATTGGGAATTTTTTGGATGTTAGCCGGATTATTTTATAATGTCAAACAGCAAGAAAACCATTATCTTTATCAGTAATGAGTCAAAGCTGCTTGGTGCGCCAAAAGTTTTGTACCGCATCATCAAATATTTTTATTCGACTCAGCAATATAATATTCTCGTGGTCTGTCCCACTGTTGGACCTTTTACAACGGCATTGGAGCAAGACAAAATACCGACGTTAATTCCGGAATGTCTAAAAGATTTTTATTTTCACGTCAGCCAACCGTCCCGATTTATATGTTGGAAAATTTTAGTAAGATGTTATGATAATCTCAAGCTCATTTTTTATTTTTATAGCTTATTTCAAAATTTCACCAACGCTGTCGTCTATGCAAATACCTCAGTGGTGCGATATATTGCTTTTCCCGCCTGGTTCTCGAAAAAAAAACTGCTCTGGCATATTCACGAATTTTCTGACAATCCCTTGAAACAAAAGTTTCATTCGTTTTTAATCAGACACTTTGCTGATCGAATTATCCTTCATTCTTCATCATTGGTTACTCGACTGAAGATCAAAGAGCGTGAGCTAAAAAAAGTGATCTTTTTTCGTTATTCCGCTATATTGGAACCTAAGAATTGCTGGCCGATCTCATCAGAACCACTGAGCTATGATCTAATTTTTGCTGGAAAAATTTGTGTGGAAAAAGGAGCTCTTGATCTCTTGAAGGCGATTAAAAATATTGTCGCAATTAAGACCGATTTAAAAGTGGTTATGGCTGGTGTATTTCTCGAAAAAGATAAAGAGCTAATTCTCAACTTTGTGGTCAGCAACGCTCTGGAAAAATACGTCAGCTTTCCAGGCTTTGTGCCCGATCTTTACAAATACATATTAAATTCCAAAGTCGTTGTCTTACCAACTCATCGTGATTATTTTCCATTGCTGCTCTTAGAAGCGATGATGTTGGAACGACCAGTCATTACCACTGATGTGGGAGATATTCGCAGCATAATTGCTCATCGTGAAAATGGGATCATAATTGACGCCGGCAATGTTCAACAACTAACCGACGCGATCCTGCAAATTCTTGACGATCAGATTTACAATGAGCTATTAATTGGAGTTAAAAAGAAAAAAAATGAACTTCTATCTACTCAAGATGATTATAAGAAAATAGAGCAGGCTATTAACAATTTGACTTGATATTAAAGGCAGCTTTCATTGAAACAGCACGACCTACAATTGAAATTTTCATTTGTGGTAATTAATTACAATTCGTTCGATTACACCGATAAATGTCTGAAAAGCATCCAGCAATTTTGTCGCAACTACAGCTACGAAATCATCGTTATCGACAATGCTTCGGTGGATGATAGCGCCAGTCGATTGGCAGCGAAATTTTCAGATGTAATTTTTATCAACAATACAGAGAATTATGGATTTGCCCGCGCTTGCAACCAGGGCATCGAGCGCGCCAGCGGCGAATATATCGTTTTTTTGAATAACGATTTCGAATTCACGACGGATATTTTCGATAAAATCATTGACAAATTTCAACGCTACGAAAACCTGGGGCTGTTGGGATTTCAACTGTTAAATCCGGATGGAACACCGCAACGGACTGCTTTTGTTTTTCCAACCCTGTTCAGAAGACTTTTGCAACTGACCCTGGTGCCGATAATGAGACGGCGTACGTCCGTTCTGAAACCAAAAGCTCAAAAGCATGATCAGGTCGTCGATTATATCAAAGGCGCTTTGATGATCGTACCCGCCAGGCTGTTCCATCAGCTCCAGCTTCGATTCGATGAAAATTATTTCATGTATCACGAGGAATTGGACCTGGCCTATCAATTGCGCCAACGAGGTAAAATTTGTTTGTTGGATGCCACTCAGGCAGGCATTCATTATGGGATGAATTTTGAGGATATTGAAAACGAGCGCGTTTTTTTGTTGCGCCAGAAAAATGTGCTTTATTTTTATCAGAAAAATTACGGAAGAGCCAGGCTGCGATTGTTGATTTTGATCAATATCGTGGTGTTCAGTTTCAAATGGCTGCTGTCTATTGGCAAGAGCTCACGTCGTGATGTTTATCGAAAAGTGATGCGGCTTAGTCTGGATTTTTGGTGATTGAATTTTTTTTAAATTATCCAAATCGAGCTCAGGAGGGAGTATGAAAAACGCCTTATCCATCGACTTGGAAGATTGGTTCTGCGTTTACAATCTCAGCCAGGTGATCCAGCGGCAGGATTGGGACAAACAAGAATTGAGGGTGGTGGAAAATACCAAACGCATTCTCGGCTTGCTCGATCGTCATCAAGTCACGGCTACTTTTTTTGTGCTGGGTTGGATTGCCGAACGAGCGCCGGAGCTGATCCAAGAAATCGAGCAGCGCGGCCATGAAATTGCCACCCACGGTTACTCCCATACAGTAATAACTGGAATGACGCCAGAATCGTTTGAACAGGATTTAAAGAAAGCGATAGAGGTCACCAGCCGATGTATCGATCAGAAAATTTTGGGATATCGCGCCCCATCGTTTACCATCACACCGAAGACGATGTGGGCGATCGATGTGCTGACGAGCAACGGTCTTCGCTACGATTCATCGGTATTTCCGATCAGCTATCACCCCGATTACGGAATTCCCGATGCCCCGCTAACGATTTACAAGCATAATGATGCTTTGTTTGAATTTCCCCTCACCTGTGTAAAAATAATGGGGAGAATCATCCCTTGCTGCGGCGGTGGCTATTTTAGAATTTTTCCTTATGGGGTCACCCGACATTTATTGCAGCGAGTCAATCGCGAGGGACGCCCCGCCATTTTCTATTTCCATCCCTGGGAGATCGACCCAGATCAGCCGCGGGTGAAATTGTCTTGGCAAAAAGCTTTTCGGCATTATGTTAATCTGAATAAGACTTTCAAGCGACTGGAAAAATTACTGAGTGATTTCAAATTCACCTCGATAAGGGAAGTGTTAGGTTTATGAACAAGCAAATTATAGAGCAACGTCAGTACTGGGACAAAGAGATCGATAGTTTTGATGCCATCTACTCGCAGAAAAAAAGCAAGCTGGGAAAATTGCTGGATAAGATTTTTAGATGGGATATGAAGGCCCGCTATGACTATACGCTCAAAAATTCTGAGCCGATTCAGGGCCGCCGCTTTCTCGATGTCGGCTGTGGGACTGGACTATATTCGCTAGAATATGCCCGACGGGGCGCAGGGCAGGTCGTCGGCATCGACATTTCATCCAACATGATCCGGGTCTGTCAGCAACGGGCGCAGGAAAATGGCTTGAGTGATCGAACCATATTTCTTCAGACCGATCTTCTAGAATATCCGCTAGATTCCCAATTCGATGTGTGTATCGGGATTGGGTTATTCGATTATATCCAGGAGCCATTACCAGTGATCAAAAAAATGAGGGAAAGCATTCGGGATAGAGCTATCATGAGCTTCCCGAGATTCTGGACCTGGCGAGCGCCTGTACGAAAAATTCGGCTCGGTCTTAAAGGCTGCGATGTTTATTTCTATACCAGAAAGCGAATCGATCAGTTATTGAAGCAGGCGGGGTTTAATCGATATGAAATTGAACAGGTAGGAAAACTCTATTGTGTCACTGCTTTTGTAATGTAGGGCAAGTCGCCATCTTGCCCTACATCAATCCTACTCCCAGATAAACCATCACCGCCAAACTTGCCGCCGTAATCGCATAGGGCAATTGCGTATTCACGTGATCGATCAGATCGCAGGCTGTCGCCATGGAGGCGATGATGGTGGTATCGGAAACTGGCGAACAGTGATCGCCGAATACGCCACCGCCCATGACCGCGCTGACCATCAGCGGCAGGTTCAAGCCCATATTTTGTGCCAATGGCACCGCAATCGGCATCATGATGGCGAACGTGCCCCAGGAAGTGCCGGTGGCAAAAGAAATAAAACATGCAGTGAGAAAAACCAGTGGGATGATTAACGCCGGGTGGATCGTCGCGGTCGCCAATCCTGCCACATAAGGACCCGTTCCCAGCGTCTTGCACAGCGCGCCCATGGTGAAGGCAAAGACCATTAGCAGTCCCATGGGAATCAAGCCACCCATGCCTTTGATCACCAGATCGAGAACTTCCTTCAGGGAAAATATCTTTTGAATTTTGTATAAAACAGCCGCGACAAAAATCCCCATCAATACCGCCCAGAACACGGCGGTCGAGCCAGAGCCATGGGTGATCTTGCCATTCCCGGTGATCCATAACCCCAGCGGGACGGTGGCCACCATCGCGATAAGCGGGACGATCATGTTGAACGGATGCGGCGTGACGCCGGCTTTGACCGGCATGGCAATCGTTTCTTCGGAGACCAACAATTGTGCGCCATCCCGAATCAGCTTGCCTGTCTCCCGCGCCCGCTGCTCTGCCTTTGCCATGGGGCCAAAATCTTTTTTCGTAATGATAATAAACAGCACCAATAAAATGGTGAAGATCGCATAGAAGTTGGTAGTGACTGCTTTCAACACGGTGAAAAATGGATTATCGATTTGCTGGGCGATGAGCAAGCCGGTCAGCACCGCGCCCCAGCCATTGAACGGGATCATCACGCACACCGAGCAGGAGGTGGAATGGGCCAGATACGCCAGCTTCTCACGAGGCGCCTTGAATTTATCGAACAGCGGTCGGCCGATGGAGCCGATGACGAGATTGATCATGTTGCTTTCGATGAAGATCATCACGCCGATCAGCCAGAGCAGCAGTCCCGCGCTGGTGCGGTTTTTTACTAATCCTTTTTCCCCTACCCAGCGGATGAATCCAGTTACGCCCCCGGAATGCTGCATCAGGATGATCAGTGCGCCGACCATCATGCTGAAGATGATAACCTTGGTGTTCCCGGAATCTTTGAACACATCGATGGTGGCTTCGAGGGCATCGCGCAAGCCGGCGAGGGGATTCCAGCGGTTGATCGCGGTCCAGCCGAGCCAGATGCCGAGAAACAGCGAGGGATAGACCTGTTTGGTTTTGATGGCCAGAATAATTGCCAGAATTGGAGGAAGAATTGAGATCCAGCCGTAGCTTTCCAAGCTGTGCTCCTATTTAATCGACCTACCGGTCTCAAACAGCGACCTGGTGTGTCAGGTTTTCATTTCAGATCATCAGTTCAAGCCCGATGGGGCAATGATCCGACCCCATGATGTCGGGCAGAATATATGCCGCCTTGACATTGTCCTTGAGATTTTCACTGACATAAAAATAATCGATCCGCCAGCCGATATTCCTCTCTCGAGCCCGGGACTTCATATCCCACCAGGTGTATTGTCCTGGCTCCTGGTTGAACATACGAAAGGTGTCGATATAGCCGTGGCTCAAAAATTTATCGATCCAGGCCCGCTCTTCGGGCAAAAAGCCAGAGACCTTCTCATTTTCCTTTGGCCTGGCCAGATCGATCTCCTTGTGCGCGGTATTGACATCTCCAGTGACCACGATCTTTCTGCCCGCCTCTTTCAGGCGATCGACATAGTCAAGAAAGGCATCATAGAAATCCATTTTGTACTGCAATCGTTCTTTCGAACCCTTGCCGTTGGGAAAATAGATATTGAACAGCACAAAATCCTGGTAATCGGCGATCTGAATGCGGCCCTCGTTATCGAATCTCTCGATGCCAAAACCAGTCCTCAATTCTTTTGGTGCTTGTTTGGAATAAAGCGCCACGCCGCTATAGCCCTTTCGCTCCCCTGATTTAAAATAGGCATAATAGCCGGCCACGTTCAATAGGTCTTCGGTCAATTGATCGGGTTGAATTTTGGTTTCCTGGATGCACAGGATGTCTGGCTGAAGCTGGAATACCTCGGCAAAATTTCCTTTTTTCAGCACGGCGCGGATGCCGTTGACGTTCCAGGAGAGAAGTTTAATGGTGTTCATACCGATGCCTCTCTGTTTCGGTGATTTAAAATTGAATCTGGACCGCGAATTGCGCGAATTAAACTAATTTCGCTAATTCATTTTCAGTAGCTTTGAGTTGAAGGGCCTCTGCGCGCAGTCCTGAGCTGAACCGCGAATTGCGCGAATTAATCCAATTTCGATAATTCATCTTCAGTAGCGTTGAGTTGAAGGGCCTCTGCGCGCAGTCATGAGATCGACCGCGAATTGCGCGAATTAAACTAATTTCGATAATTCATCTTCTGTAACTTTGAGCTGAGGGGCTTCAGCTCGCAGTCCTGAGATGGACCGCGAATTACACGAATTAAACTAATTTCGCTAATCCATTTTCAGTAGCTTTGAGTTGAAGAGCCTCTGCGCGCAGTCCTGAGATCGACCGCGAATTGCGCGAATTATGCCAATTTCGCTAATTCATGTTCAGTAGCTCTGAGTCTCATTGTTTCATCCCACATTCCCGAGCTGACTGATCGCGAATTTCGAATCTCAGCTATGTCGAATCTCGCGCTGCAAAATGCTCTTCACTTTCTCGACTTTCGATGTCATGCGAGATTCTGTTCCTTTGCGATAATCGACTTTGATGATGGTGGTGATGCGATTGCTCTGTGGCTCTAATATTTTGAAGCACTCGCCGATAACGCCAAACACTTCATCCCAGGATCCTTCTAAGATGGTCCCCATCGGCGTCAGCTTGTATGTAATCCCGCTCCGATCGATATGATCGATGATCTGGGCAACGTATTGGCTCACGCTCTCGCCCTTATCGGTCGGATACATGGAAAATTCCGCTAATACCATTCTCTCTCACCTCCGTTTTATGGCCCTATCAATCTATTCAGTTTTTCGAAAAAATGCAAGCATTTTCTCAACTGATAAATCACCAAAATCGGCTCTTGCCGCATGATGAGTGGTCCGCTCATTTGGTCGAAAATTTCGACCATTTGGTCGACACAACCTGGTTCATGACCACCATTTCGTCCATTGATTGCATCGTCTAGCCATCTCGAAAATAAAGAGTTAATTTGGGCACAAAAATCGTGGCATGCGATTTGTCTCTACATTGGCAGAACAATTAATTAACAGGGGGAACAGTGAGTTTCAGAATTCATCAACTAACAAACTCAGGAGGTTCATCATGAAACACCTAATCAAATTATCCGTTGTGGCCGTTGCGGTCGCTTTGCTGTCTTTTTTGGTAATGAGCGATGTGAGCTTTGCTCAGAATGTGGGAAAACAAAACGGCAAAGCTGCTGGGTTCGCCGATGCTGATGGCGATGCCATTCCCAATGGCCTCGATCCCGACTATAGGCCACTGAATCCCAATCGTGGTCATCGCTTCGGTTTTGTGGATCAAGATGGCGACGGCATCAATGATCAGTTCCAGGATGCAGATGGCGATGGAATTCCCAACTGCCAGGATGCCGATTATGTTCGTCCGCAGGACGGAACTGGCAACAAGTTCGGCCATAAGGTTGGCAAGGGGAATGGTCAAGAGGGGCAAAACATGAAAGGTGCTGGACCAAAAGCTGGCAGCGGCAGCGGCATCTGCGATGGAACCGGCCCAAAAGGATCAGCGCGAACGAAACGGGCTGGCCGATAATCGAGCGAGCATCCTAAGCGATCGATAGACTAACATGCGGCAGGAGCAGCATCAAATTCGCTGTTCCTGCCGCATCTCTTTAGTTGGCGGTTAGAGCCGATATTGACTGATTTAGACGCAGAGTCGAAAGCTCACTGGAACTCGTTCTTTCTGATCTCATCCCAGCCATCTCCTGGGAGAAGGGGGAGACAATCAGAAATTCCCCTCCCCCTATTGGGCGAAGTTTCGCTCAGCTTCTCATGCGATAATTCAATCGCCAGCCTACCGTAACAGCAATAGCTTCTGCCGTATTACTTGCCCACCGGCGTTCAATACCGCGAAATATGTCCCACTGGTTGCTGGTTTCCCGGCGTCATCATTTCCGTTCCAGGTAAGCGAGTAAGTTCCTGGCGCTAATGGATCATTCAGCAAGCTGCGCACCAATTGACCGCGCACATTATAAATTGCCAAGCGCACGTGGTTATCGGCCAGAACAGGGATTGAAATGCGAAAGCCAGTGGATTGATTGAACGGATTGGGATAATTGGCCGAGAGGTCCAATCGTGCTGGAACATTGGAGCCGCTTTGGCTGGCAGCCGTCGGCGAAACCGCAATGGGAACATCGTTCAACCAGGCGCATTGCAATTTCAGCCAATCGGGGTCAATGAGGTCTTTAGCTCCAGTAGATTGAAACGTCAATGTGGCGAGTGTTCCGGATCCGATAATAGGATTCGCCCCGGCCAGAGCGATCTTCATAGAGCCCTTTTGCTGACGATAGCAACCGAGAAATCCCTGGGCCAGCTCGCCAATCGCCATCGCAGCGAGCGTCATTCGGGTGGGGTCAAATTGTAGCTCGAGCTCGGCGCTGCTGATCGGATGCGTTGTCTCTAATGATATGGGAATGGAATAAACGCCAGCACTGGTCTCAGATGCACGCTCGACGTGTAGCTGGATACCAGACATTTTTTCGAGCGCCAGGGGCGCAATCGTTGGATTCGTCCAATTTTGAGAGACATCACCGTAAACGATGCCGATGAAGGTTTGATTGAACTGATCCTTATCCAGCGGCTGATAAGACAGCGAATTGGGCCGCAACACCCAATTGGAATCGTTGATCGGAAAACTCGCCGGCACAAATTCCCAACAATCCAGGCTATCGACCATGATGGGGAATTTATTTTCGAGCCGGACCGCATAGCGCATGATCAGCGAGGCGTCGTAAGCGCTGATGGTGGAATCGCCGCTCACATCCGCAGCGATGCGCTGATATGGAGCTAAGGTGTTTGCGCCCACCAGGTGCTGAAGGACGAGCGCAGCATCGAATGGGGTGACTGCTCTGCCCTGGTCGCCAAATTTTTCCGGTGTCAGCGTGTACTCGCCATAGTGCAAGCCATAGCAATTGAATCTCCCATTGGCATCGCTGATAAAGGTTGCGCTTTGTTGGCCGGTCAGCGCCAGTTTCGTGTTCGACACTGGCAGTCCAGTGCCCTGATACTTCACTGCCCCAGAGAGCTGAAAACCTCGGACCCGCAAGCGACCATCATGATTGACGCTGGCAGGATTGCCCTCGTTGAGCATCACATCACCGAATTTCAATTCACACGAATCATTTTCCTTTGCTCGCGGATTGGTCAGGAATCTCAGATAAATGAGGATCCCATCCTCGGTCAAAGGTAAACTACCTGCCAGGGCGAGGTAGACCCAGTTCGCGGAACTGTTCACCACCGCCATCTGCCAGGGCTCAGTGATCGTGCCATTAGCGATCACGTTGATTATCTTGAGGCAACTGGAGTCAAACCGAACCTCGATCAATGCCGATATAATGTCGTAATCCGAAATCCCTGAGATGCGGATCGGCAAATTGATCATTTGATTCGGTGCGGCAAAAGTATCTGGCAGGGCCAATTCAACTCCCACATTCGCCGCAAATGCCACCCTTCCAGCCAGCAGGCCCGCCATCAATCCAATTAGACATACTGCGATAAACAATTGTGCCTGTTTCATAGGTCCCTCCTCGTTCATAAAAGCTTATGTTCGAGCTCTTTTGTTAGATAAAATTTACTCAACAGTAACTCCAGAACTGCAGCCTATTTGATGAATAGAATTGAGATCGGAGATTCTGCCAAAAAGTTCAATCTGCTGGTCAATCGATCGTGACTGGCAAATTTGAAGCCTCCAGGAGAATAAATTTGAAATGAAAAAGGTCCATTCAAAATGAGAACCTTGAGAAGCGCGCCATCCCTTGCATAGCCGCCATTCACAAACTGAAATTGATCGCGCGCGCAGCAATGCTGAATCCCGAGCATTTCTCGGTGCGCTTGAGCCAATCCCATTCATCAGAGCTTTGATACGCCATATATGAAACTGAATTTGATCGCCCAGCGATTTCAAAATTTGGTTCTCGTTTTCAATCTAAAAATTTTCTCAACAAAGTCAATATAATTCATTGACAATTTAAAAAAAAATTCTTACTATTATTACCAGCATGTAGTCAGATCAGAATCTCAAGAATTCTTTTTAATGTCCCCCCTTATCCCTTGCGCTCCGTTGAGGGAGTTGCTGTCGTTCTTTCTTTTGAAATAGGGATAGCGGGGAGCTTGATAGGGTCTGAAACCTGATCAAGCAGACCGACAAATCATCGTCTGGGCCAATACCAGGCTTGGAATGACCAATTCTTCCGTTTTGCAACGATCTATGGCTTAGGATGTGGATAGGAGGTGCTATGGTTCGAAAAAAAATATTCATTTTGCCAGTTTTGATATTGTTTTTTGCCACCTCTCCTGGCTTTGCACAGGGGAACAAGCCGACAGCCAACCAATTTTCAGTTCATATTTTTTCCTCGGCAAATTTCATGGGCTACCTGGAGCCCTGCGGTTGAGGGTCCAGCCGCAGTGGCGGCGTGGCTCGGCGAGCGACTTATATGAAGCAGCAGTATAGCAGGAGCGAACATCGTTTGGTGGTGGATAACGGCGATTTTATCAGCGGAAGGGACAAGAAGGATCAATTGGCGGCGGAGTATCTGCTGAAAGCGTTCAAGTTGATGAACTACGATGCGATCAATTTGGGGGAGCGGGACTTTTTGCAGGGGTTGCGTTTTCTCAAAGACATGGAGAAAAAGCACCAATTGCCCTTCATTTCCGCCAATATTTTTCTGCCCGATGGTGAGACCCTGGTCTTTCATCCCTACGTGATCAAGGAACTTCAGGGGTTCAACGATGGCGATCGCTATGTCCCCTCGGTAAAGATCGGTATTTTCGGTGTGATCATGCAGCGACCTCAATTATCTTACGATGAGACCGACCCGAAGCTGGTGATCGGCGATCCAGTGGCCGCTGCCCAGAAGGTGGTTTCGGAACTAAAGGGACAAAGCGATCTTATTATCGGGCTGATCCATTTATCCTATGGCCAATTGAACGCCTTCGCAGAGGCCGTGCCAGAGATCGATGTGATTGTCGCTGGTCATGATGCGGTGATGCGGCTGGATATCCAAAAGATCAACCGCAGTTTGGTTATTGTCGGGGGGAATCGCGGCCAATACATCGGCGACCTCCGTTTGGTGTTGAACTCGCAAAAGAAGATAATCGATTATGAAGGCAAAGTCGTCGCGTTGGATGCCAAAATCAAAGATGATGCTGGCATGCTGAAGCTCATCAAGGAGTACAAAGACCAAGAGGCCAAAATCAGCCTGGAGATCAATCGCCAGCAGTACCAGAAAATCGAGATGTACGTGGGCGTTTCGAGATGCAAGGAATGTCATCAGGAGCAATATGAACAATGGAACAAGACGCGCCATGCGACGGCGTTCGATCGCCTGGTCAAAGCTGGCAAGAAAGAAGACATCAACTGCGCCAGGTGTCACACCACCGGGTTTGGTCAATATAATGGCTTCTATGGGATCAGCGAGACGCCAGACATGGTCAATGTTCAATGTGAAGCCTGCCATGGCATTGGCAAGCTGCATGTTCAGAGTATCGAGAAGATCAAATCGCAGCAGCTCAAATCCGCGATCCTGGCGCCGATCACCGAGGAAACTTGCATCGGCTGCCATGACAAGACCCAGGATCCGAAGTTCGATTATGAGAAGGGTCTGAAGCTCGTGAAGCATTAGGCCGCGATCCTCTGTTTTTCTAGCAAACGACGTTTTAAGCCAGCATTCTTTGCATCCAGAATGCATGGAATGGCATAATATTGAAAAATGAAAAGCGCTTTTTGTGCTTTTTTGTGTTTCGATGGCGTCTAAAAATGACAATCTTCTTCGAATTTCAGAATGGATTCATCATTGAGATCGTAAGTGAGCTCTTTGGCTTTTAAATCTCGGTCAATCATCCTTTCGATTCGAGACCGCAATATTCTCAAACCCAAATTTAGCGGCGGCAAGGGTGCAAATTTGGCCCGATTGGTCCGATGTGGATTCAACGTGCCGCCTTTTTTTATCCTCAGCAATTCACTTTATCAGCATGTGATGAAGATCAACCGGATCGATCGATTGATCCATCATTTTCGATCGAATCCCTCGAATGATCAGCTTGCAGCGATCCGATCTGAAATTTTGGCGGCCATCATTCCTGATGAAATGGTAAATGCCATCCAGGCGGCCATGAGGGAGTTGCTGAGGGACGCCCCGATCAAAGCTTTGGCGGTTCGATCTTCTGGCCTGGCTGAGGATCAAAGCGACCGTTCTTTCGCTGGTCAATTGGACAGCTTTCTCAACATTCAAGATGAATCGCAGCTAATCGAGGCGATCAAGCGATGCTGGGCATCGCTGTGGAGCGAGCGAATCCAGGCTTACGGTGCCCTCACCAAGAAACGCTTCCCATCCCGTTCAATGGCCGTCATCGTTCAGCAGATGGTTCCAGCCGAATATGCTGGAATTTGCTTCACCATCGATACCGGGGATCGAGCGCAGCAGTGGCTGTTGATCGAGGCGAAGCCAGGCAGTGGGGCTGAACTGGCTGCTGGGACCGTCAATCCATGGCGCTACCGCGTTCATCGCCGTCGATTCACCGTGGAAGGAGAGCCGTTGGCTTTTGATCCCGAACTCCTGACCGGGCTGGCGCGAACCGCGCTGGACATCGAACGCTCGTTCAAGGCCCCGCAGGATATCGAATGGGCCATCTTTCGGCGCCAGATTTTTATTTTGCAATCGCGACCGATCACCACATCGCCATCTCACCTGCCAATCCAGACAAAGCGACTGTGGAGCAATTACTTCTTTGCCGAGCGTTTTCCGCTGCCCGTCTCCCGGCTGGGCTGGTCTATTTTAAAGCCGATCATCGAGAACAATGCCTTTCGCGAGCCATTATGCTTTTTGGGCTTCAACAAACTGGCCCAGTCGCAAATCACGCGATGCCTCTTCGGTCGCCCTTACACCCGATTGGACGTATTTCAGGCATTGCATTCCCTTTTCCCCAGCGATTACGTGGCGTTAGACAAACGAACCCTATTTTACTTGCAGCCGATTTCGATCGTTCAAAGCTTCCACCAGATGCTTAAGCGTATTATTCCCATCGCCAAATCGCTCGTCACGACCAGCGACTGGGTCCCACCGCTCCATTTGCGCAACTGGAAGCGATTCCTGCCCGGCTATTGCCGCGAAATCCATCTCCTCCAACATAGAGATCTTTCTCATTTATCCGCACAAGAGCTGCAACAAACGTTGGGTGCGGCTGAACGCCTGTCCAATGGTTTGCTCAAGTTGCATCGCTGGAGCATTACTTTTGCCGAATTGCTCTATCATTTTTTAATTGTTTTGATCCGAAAGTGGCTGCCGGGTTGGGATGCGGATCCCAGTATGACCGCGCTGCATCGTGGCCTGCCTGGGAATCTCACGGTGGAAATGAACATCGCGTTATGGCAGATGAGCCAGCATATCGATATAAATACCTTCCAGGTGACTGAGAACAGCGTAAAACTGAGGAACGCAGTCGGCTGGCAATCGTTCATCGAACGCTTCGGCCATCGATCCATCAGCCTGGACATCGCCGCACCCACCTTTGCGGAAGATGAGCTGTACCTCATTCGGCTGATACAGCAGTATCGAGCCCAGCTTGATGAACCTTCCCCGGAGATCATCCAGCGGGACTTCGAGCAGGAGCGCCTCGAAACAGAAGCGGCAGTACTGCACAATTTATCCAGTCAGCGTGTGGGTTGGTTCAAAAGCAGATGCTTCGAAATTCTGCTCCGCTGGTCCCAACAATTTTTTCTGTTGCGCGAGAACCAGCGGCACTATTGGCATCACGCCCTGGCATTGAAACGTAAAATCGCTTTAGAGATGGGCAGGCGCTTCGCCTTGCAGGGCTGGCTGGACAATCCAGAGCAGATCTTTTTCCTTTCTCGGAATGAAGCAATTCAAGCGCTGCTCCATCATCATCGCCCTCAAAAATCGGAGATCATCACCCGAATTGCACAGCATCAGCATTGGCACCAGATCCACCCTCCTGCTTTGATCGATGAGTCACAGGTCGACATATCCGAATCAATCGAAAATCTCAATAAGCTGATCGGCATCGGGGCCAGCCCAGGAATCGCTACCGGAATCGCGCGCATCTTGACCACTCCACAACAGGTTAATTTGCTCCAGCCTGGAGACATACTGGTCGTTCCGACCACTGATCCGGGCTGGACACCGCTTTTCAGGACGATTCGCGCCCTGGTGATGGAGGTCGGCGGGGTGCTGTCCCATGGGGCCATCATCGCACGGGAGTTCGGTATTCCTGCCGTTTCCAGCGTGGACCGCGCCACCAGCCGCATCCCCAATGGCGCCAAAATCACCGTCGATGGTAATAGCGGAATGGTCATAATCCATGAGGATCGAGACTATCTGTAATCATCTCGATAACATTGGCTTTTTGGGCTTGCGCATCTGGAACTTTGGCTGCCGCAGCCTGGCGCGGGAGTATGCCTGGCTGTTTCTGTTTAAAATTATCTGCAAATATCCGGGCAGAACCTACCATGGCCTGATGGCATATCGGGACTTCTGGCATTCCATTGGAACGATCTCGCCCGAAAGGATCTATTCGAATGATTCGATTCCAGTTTTCATCTCCCAGCTCCAGCTCGATCCAGGCGGACTGTTGGTGGGAATGGGTTACTGCCAGCGGCCTCTCAACGAAGATCGGCCCTCCTTCGTCTGCCCCTCGCCGCGATTCAGCCATGATTGTTTTTTTATTGAACATCTCCAGCACCAATCCCAATTCCCCTTGGCCTGCTCGATCTGCGACATTCGGCCCATCGCCGAAGCGACCACCAAAGCCGGCGCTCACTTTTACATCATGACCTCTGCCCGCGACATCGCCAGGGACATCTTCATCCCGACACTTGCCCACCGCAAATTTCACCATGCCATCCTGTTCATCTGCCCCTATTCGATCCTGCCGATCACACTGCCCCTGTTTATCTGCAATCTCAAATTTCTGATCGTACCTTACACGCTTGGTGATTGTCGCAATTATGCCGATTTCATCCGCGCTGATATCGGAATCAAGCCGAAGCGGACGTTTCCAACGCGAGAAAATTTTAGGACGGTGCTGAACATTTTGAATGCCGCCCAAATAAATGATCCTCAGCCCCGATAATTTCGCTTGACTTGATCTCAATTTTTCTTTATTTTTGCTCACAAGAAATTTGATGCAGCCCAATAAATGGTTGAATTTCTCGACAAACTGATCACGCTTATATGAGGATTATGGTTCAGCTCAACACTTAAACACCATGATCCGAAGAAAGAGACTATATGAGGATAATTCCTTGAACGCTCGATCTGCTCTTCAAATCCATGAGATGATTTGCCATTGATGATTCCATGGCTATTTTCCCTGGCCAGCGTCGATCTGTATAGATCTGCCAATAGAGATGGAGAGAAACATTGAAACCCAGTCATTGCCAGGCGTTATTACCGAACCAATCTCAACTGGCAGGGGGGAATGTACGCTAAAGCGCATCTTCGGCTTCGTCGTTTTTTAGCCTATTATCCGCCATTTGCAGAAATGCAATGACGATCGTTTAACACTGTTTTTTTGTGTGGACCCAATGATTCAATCTAAAAACCAAAATCTGAAACCAGAAAATCGCATTAGGTTTTCTGTTTCTCGGATCATCTTAAATGGATTTTGGTCATCCTTGTTGTAAATGAATTCTAAAATGAAGAGGAATGTTCAAAATCGCCCCACGAAAACAAAGGCTAACATTCGAGATTGCTGATTACTGATTACTGATTACTGATTACTGTTTACTGATTACTGATCACTGATCGAAGTCTTTTTTATAAATTGAAAGGGACAGCATGAACCAACCTAGAGCAAATCAACGAAAGTTCTGGCCAAAATGGTGGATTATCAGCCTGGCGGCGATCATCATCCTGGCCATCGTTGTCATCTTCATATCAATTAAAATGAAGTCGCCGGAGGGGGATGATGGCTTGCAAACGATGACTAAGCCAGAGCTGGAGCAGGAAAAGCTTCGCCAGGAGGTGGCGAAACTGCAAACCGAAAATCGGAAGGCCAACAGCCTGCTGGTGTTTCTGGTCTCCAATGCAGGGTTGCTCACCATGCTGCTGGCGATCATTGGGGCGATCATCACGATCTGGAAGCAGATCGAGGAACGAAAGAAAGATCGGCAGCAGCGGGAATCCGAGAATCTAAGGCGGATCGACGAGAAGTTCGCCGCCATCGTCAAAGACCTGGGCTCGGATAGCGTGCCCATTCAGGCCGGCGCCGCCGTCTCCATTTTAACGTTCTTGCAGCCGCGGTACGAAGCCTTTTACGAACAGGTGTATTTGATCATTCTGGCCAATCTGAAAATCAAGAAGGATAAGCGAGAGGAAGCTACGGCTGAATTGCTGTTGAAAGCCTTCGAGAAGGCGATCCGTTTGCTTATCGAGTTTAAAATGAAACAGGGTGAGCCTATCGAGTTAGACCTGTCTCATGCCGATCTCAAGCGCGTGAATTTAGCCGGGCTGGAATTAAGCAATACGGATCTGGGTTATGCGGACATGCCGAACGCGGTGCTGGAAGGCGCCAACTTATTTCGAGCCAGGGGCTATGGTGCCAACTTGCGAGGCGCCAGGCTATCCCGCGCCAATTTGAATGAGGCAAGATTCAAAACCGCGATATTTACAGATGCGCTGTTTCACGAAAGCAATTTGGTAGCAGCGAACATGAAGGAAACGAATTTGCAACACGCCCAATTTCATCAGGCGAAATTGCAATCGGCGCACTTCGAAAATGCTGATCTTCGGGGCGCTCAATTCAATCAAGCCAATATCGATGATGCGTATTTCAGAGGCGCGCTACTGGATGATCAAGCGCTGAAAAGCCTTCTGAAAGCCTACAACTGGAAAGACGCCCACTTCGATGAGGAGATAAAACTGAGGCTGGAAAATTTAGCTGCATCGGGTAATTAAATAAGTTAGCCCGGGGAGCTGCCTCACGGTTTTTCACTACCCCGCCTCGCGACGACGCAGTGTCACAGTTTCCGTGGTTGCACACCACCCGGGCTTAGGGGAATATAGGTGATTTTTCTTTGAATGTCAAGTTTTAATTTGATGGAGCTATACAACCCGCCCCAGGTTTTAGACTGAAGCCAGGGTGGTCATGGAACTCACCCCCCAGCCCCCTCTCTTGAGAAGAGAGGGGGGGCTTTTTTTTAGACGAGGTGAATTGAAAAGAGAGCAGGCCAGTTTTTTCTCTGAAAGCTGGGTGGTCGTGGAACTCACCCCCCGGCCCCCTCGCTTGAGAAGAGAGGGGGGGTTTTTAGGCGAGGTGAATTGAGAAGAAAATAAGCCAGGTTTCTCAAACAAACCCGGCTTGCCAGAGAGGAAAACATATAAATGATACCTAGATTTCTAAATTGAATTTATCGAAAACTGACCATTAATGCCTAAAGATGCTAAGTGAAACAGAGATCCCAACGAACCACTGAGTTCACGGAGGAAGAAATTCTAGTTCTTTAACTCAGTGATCTCCGTGTTCGCTTTGTGTGCTCTGTGTCCAAATAAAGCCAGTTAATGAATGGCGATTTCTTTTTAGAATTTTAAATGATATACTGAGCCAATGGGATTTTTGCAAATGAATCTAACACAATTCTGGGCGCCCTTCTGCGGCGCGGTTTCTTTGACCTTCGATGATGGCACTGAAAATCAATTAGAGAAAGCGGTTCCAGCGCTGGATCGCCGGGGGCTCAAAGCCACTTTTTATATTCATCCCCAGGGCGATGGCTGGCGCGAGCGGCTGGCACCATGGAAGAATGTGGCACTCAATGGGCACGAGATCGGCAATCATTCGCTCTCCCACACCTGCTCCAGCAATTTCCTCATGCACTTCGGTGGACTGGAGGAGAAATCGCTGGATGAGATCGAGCAGGATATTTTGATGGCGCATCAGCGTTTAACAGAGGTCGCGCCACATCAGAAGCAATGGACATTCGCCTATCCGTGCAGCAATACTTTTGTAGGGCGCGGCTTGAACCGGGAGAGCTATGTCCCGATCATCGCCAGGCATTTTCTGGCTGGCAGGACTTCGGGAGAATATGGCTTTGCGAATCACCCCGGCATCGTCGATCTGGCCTGCGTCTGGGGGATTTCGGTGGAACGGATGAGCGGCTTTGAATTAATCGGTCTGGTGGAGGAACTCACCCATCGGGGGCTGTGGCTCATTTTAATTTTCCATGAAATCGATGGTGCGCGGCTAACTGTCGGTAGCTATGATTTCGGGATGCTGTTGGATTATCTGTATCGGAAAAAAGATATAATCTGGACAGCACCGGTCGTAGAAGTGGCGCGAAAAATCAACGCCGAACGGTCTGCCGATCCAAAAACGATCAGGGGATCATAGAGAACAACGAATGCTTTGTCCTTTTAGCGTCCGCAAGGATAGACCAGTTGATCAACTCAAAAATAGTGAGCGGAATGATGAGAAAAATATTTCAGCAACTCCCCGAGGATACGAAACAGTTCCTTAACCAGCATCCCGATGTTGTGGCCATCCTGGTGGAGTTCATGGATCGAAACCCGGTGCTCAAACCGATTGTCGGCGACATGGTGAAAAGCTATCTTCGAATTGTGGATTGCTTCGAGCGAGGTGGCAAGCTCTTCGTATGCGGCAATGGCGGGAGCTTTGCGGATAGCTTACACATATCGGGAGAAATGCTGAAGTCATTTCAGCGCCGGCGTAAACTCGAGCCAGCCGATCGGAATAAATTTCTTGGCTTGCCAGACGGAGAAGTTCTGGCTGGGGCACTGGAGTACGGCCTGCCAGTGATCGTTTTGGGCTTGAACCATTCGCTGAGATCGGCGGTGGAGAATGATATTCCGGTGCCGGGAATCAGTTTCGCCCAGGAATTGTTCGCGCTGGGGAAGGCCGATGATGTCTTATTGGGCATTAGCACCAGCGGCAATGCCCAAAACGTGTGTTACGCTGTGACCACTGCCCGGGCCATGGGCATGAGCACGATCGCCCTGACCGGCCAGGATGGCGGAAAATTAGCCCCGATGGCCGAGATCGCGATTCAAGTGCCTGCCCGCAGTACGCACCGCATCCAGGAGATGCATTTGCAAGTGTATCATACGCTATGCGCAGTTGTAGAGGCTCATTTTTTTAAAGAGGGGCAGTGAGCGGAGATTTAGATTAGATTTGCAAACCGGGGGCTTTAAAGGCTTTTCATGATTTCCGACAAAATCAAAACCAGGGCCGAGCTTGTCACTCTTTGTGATCAATTACGCAACGATGGACTGATCATCGGTTTTACCTCTGGGGCGTTTGATCTATTGCACGCTGGTCATGTGGATTTTCTAGAGCGCGCCAGAGCCGAATGCGACCGACTCATCGTGGGCGTCAATTCGGATGATTCGATCCGGCGTTACAAGGGGCATGAACGGCCGATCATCGCCGAGCAGTGGCGATTGAAGCTCGTGGCGGCATTGGCATCGGTCGATTACGTCTTTTTATTCGATGAGCGGCGAAACGCCAGGAACATCGAGCTATTGAGGCCGCACATCTATTTCAAAGCTGGGGATTATTCCGAATCGCAATTATCATCCAGACCATTGATGGAACAAATCGGTGGTGAAATCAGATTAATTCCCGTTAGCGAACCGATTTCGACAACCCAAATTATCGAGCGGATTCGATCGCTGGGGCATGGGGATGTTTATGTGGAGGAGCAGGAGCGAACGGTTCATTTGAGCCGACGTCCAGCGAAACAGCAGCCGGCTATTTTTTTGGATCGCGATGGCACGATCAACCGCGATATCGGTTACCTGAGCGAGCCAGACCAATTCGAGTTTCTGCCAAATGCACTCCCCGGGTTGAAGAGATTTCAGGACCTGGGGTACCGGCTGGTGATCGTCACCAATCAGGCTGGGATCGGACTGGGGTATTTCACCAAAGAAGATTTCTATCGAGTCAATAAGAAAATGCTGGCAGCGGTGTCGCAGGCTGGCATTTTGATCGATAAGATCTATTTTTGCCCGCATAGCAAAGCCGAAAATTGCCCCTGTCGCAAACCAGAGATCGGGTTGATCCAACGCGCCCAGGAGGAATTGAACCTTGATCTATCGCACAGCTATTTCATCGGTGATAGTGAGATCGACATTCAGGCTGGCGCTCGCGCTGGGATCAAGACGATTCTCATTCAGAACGAAACGGGGCTTGATCCTGCAACAATGATCCCGAAGCCCGATTTCGTCGTCAAGGACCTGTTAGAAGCGGCAGCGGTGGTCCTGCAACAGGAAAGGCAATAGGAACCAAAATGGACGGCCAGCGCGATGGGAAACAGCATCCGGAAGGAGTGGATTCTCGCCAAAATGCTATGATGCAAGGGCGAGATGATCCATGGGTGCCAAACTAAAATTGTCGCATCATGTAATATTGATGGAATGGGAGCTGGATTTCGTTATCCATTTAGACGAACGGATTGATTCGATAGAAAGGATATGATGGACAAATTGGTTTCATTGGAGCAACTGAAGCGGCTCGTCGCTCAATTTCGTTCCCAGGGGAAGCAGATCGCCTGGACCAACGGCTGTTTTGATATCATCCATGCCGGCCATGTGGACTATCTGGAGCGATCGAAGGCATACGGGGATGTGCTGGTTGTAGGATTGAACAGCGATGCGTCGGTGAAACAATTGAAGGGAGAACTGCGACCGATTTTTGCGGAACAGGATCGGGCCAAAGTGCTTTGCGCCCTCAGCGCTGTCGATCTTGTAATCATCTTTCAAGAGAAGAGCCCGATCAAAATCATCGAACAGCTTCAGCCTGATTTTTATATCAAAGGGGGAGATTATACCATCGATACCATCGATCAGGCGGAACGAAAGGTGGTCGAGGGATATGGCGGACAGATTGTGTTATTGCCCATGGTTGCAGGGGTATCGAGTTCAATTATTGTGGAGAAAATCAAACAATTGTCGGAGCTTTAGACGGCTCATTCTCGACATGGCGCGAATCATCGGGCAAATCAAAATAAATTCAACCTGAAATTCTAAAATGAAAATTTATCTCTTATGATGTCCGCCAAACGCACGGAAACGCACAGAAAGATCTTCTTATCTCCGAAGTTTTTGGGGCGATTCGTGTAGTCTGGGGGTAGATCGTGTTTATCTTTCACTGCCATGGCTCATTTGAGAAATTTAGGACTTCATTAAGGACGAACGATTTTATGTCCGAAACAAATCCATTTGCAGGGAGATTTACGACTTCCGAAGAGAAAAGAAATTATGTCATGCAGCTCTTTTCATCGATCCCCAATCATTACGATCGAATGAATCGCATCATGTCGCTGGGATTGGACATGAGCTGGCGTCGGAAGACCGTTCGGTTGGCAAATTTCAGGCAAAATGGGTTGCTGTTGGACCTGGCGACCGGGACAGGGGACATGATTGTTGCAGCACAAAGAATTCTTCCTGAAGCCAGGTTTATTGGTCTGGATTTTTGCGCACCGCTGTTGCAAATTGCTCGGGAGAAAATGCTCGGAGCTATTGCACAAGATCGAGCAAGTTTGATCCAGGGAGATGCTTTGAGGCTTCCATTTGAGGATAATGTATTCGACGGGGCATTTACCGCTTTCGCGCTGCGCAATGTGGTCAGCGTTGTGCAGGTGTTCAAGGAATTATATCGAGTCATTCGGCCTGGCGGCAAAGTGGCTTCGTTAGAAATGGTGAAACAAAGCCACCCAGCGCTGAAAAAGATGTTCTGGTTCTATTTTCAGCACTTCATCCCTCGTCTGGGGCGCTGGCTCACTTCGTACCCCGATGCCTACTCCTATTTGCCGTTGTCCATCGAAAATTTCTATACCGCCGGTGAGCTGGAAGAGGTCATGGCAAAAGCTGGCTGGCAGAATATTCGGAGTTTCCCAGTGATGTTCCGTAACGTGGCGATCCACATTGCCGAAAAATCGGGGTGAAACATTAAATTCCATCGATCATGCTTCCATCGCATGATCATTTCAAATCGCCACATCGATCTGATCACTGATTCACTGATTACTGAATACTGATCACTGATTACTGAATACTGATCACTGATTACTAAATACTGATCACTGATTAATGATCACTGATCACTGATCTGTTATCAGAGTCAAACGGAGAAAACGAATTATGACAACAGCAATGGTTGTATTGCTGATTATTTATTTGCTGATGGTGATATTTGGCTATTGGATGAAATTTCTCAATCTGGGTCACCTCAGAAAGTATGGCCATATCATTCCCAAGCCTTTTGAAGGTCACATCGATAGCGAATTATTAAAGAAGACCAGTGACTATACCTTTGAGCATAGCCGGTTCGGCTACATCGCCTCTTTGTTCGATAACATCTTGTTCGTCGCCTTTCTGTTCGGCGGCCTGATGACAATATACAATCGCTGGATCGGCTCGCTAAATCTCTCGTTCGTCATGACTGGAATTCTGTTTTTTCTGTGCCTCGATCTTATTTCGATCATATTGGGGATCCCATTTGATCTCTATAGCACATTCAAGATCGAAAACAAATATGGCTTCAATACCACCACGCCGAAAATCTGGATAACGGATTTTATCAAATCGCTGGTCATTTCGATCGTTTTGCTGTTCATCACAGGGGGAGCAGCGCTATGGATCATCCAGGCGAGTCCCAATCTCTGGTGGCTATGGATCTGGGCGTTCTTTCTCGCGTTCAGCCTGTTTTTTATGTACATCTCGCCGTACGTGATCGAGCCGCTTTTTAATAAATTTACCCCGATCACAGCGTATGAGGGCCTGGAGGAAAAGATCCGTGCCATGTTCGAAAAAGTCGGAATAAAAGTCAGTCGCGTGTTCCAGATCGATGCCTCGAAGCGCAGCAAACACACCAATGCTTATTTCACCGGTATTGGCAAGGTGAAACGCATCATCCTCTACGATACTTTATTGCAAAACATGAATCATGATGAAATCCTGGCGGTCTTGGCGCATGAGGCTGGGCATTGGAAGAAGAAGCATATCTTGAAGCGGATCATCGTCTCAGAGGCGCTGGGCTTTTTGGGTTTCTATATTTCGTTCCGCATCCTGCAGACCAACTGGCTGACCGACTGGTTCAACATCGAGGCTTCCTCCACCTATTTAGACAAAGGGACATTTTTCGTCAAATTGATCATTCTGGGGTTCATTGGGAGCATCATCTCGTTTCCCTTTACGCCGATCAGCGCCTATTTCTCGCGGAAGCAGGAACGCCAGGCAGATCAGATGGCCGTGAACCTCACTGGCAGCCCGGATGGATTGATCAGCGCGTTGATCAAATTGTCCAAGGATAACCTGTCCAATCTCCATCCCCATCCGCTTTATGCGAAATTATACTATTCTCATCCACCCATTGTGCAGCGTTTGGAACAGTTAAAACAGATGCGACCAGAATAGGCGATGTTAGTGCCATCTATTCGATTCATTGGTCAAAGGTTAGATAATCGTGGCCGGGGCGCCTTTCCGATGGTTGATCTATTAAAAAAACGGAACGATTCTTAGAAGAAGATGGTGTTCAGAACAGAAATTGAAAGAAAAAGTATGACAGATAATCCTTTGGGTTCGGTCAGTCGAAACGCTGCATTGTTCGCAGCGACGCTGAGCTCTTTTTTCACACCGTTTATGGCATCTTCGATCAATATTGCGCTTCCTGCCATCGCCAGGGAATTTTCCATGAACGCGATCTTATTGAGCTGGATCGCGACCTCATATCTGTTGGCTGCCGCCATGTTTCTGGTTCCGTTCGGCAAAATCGCCGATATTTATGGTCGCAAGAAGGTTTTTATCTGGGGGATCGGCATGTATACGGTCGCCTCGCTATTCACCGCTGTTTCGACGAACTCGTTTCAGCTCATCGCCTCGCGGGTCATTCAGGGAATCGGTGGCGCGATGATTTTCGGCACCGGGGTGGCAATTCTCACTTCGGTATTTCCCCCGGAACAGCGCGGCAAAGTGCTGGGCATCAATGTCGCCGCAGTCTATTCTGGCCTTTCGCTTGGGCCGTTCATGGGCGGAATTTTAACGCAGCATTGGGGATGGCGCAGCATCTTCTGGATCAATACCGGGCTCGGGATCATCACCCTTGCGTTCGTGCTGTGGAAGCTAACGGGGGAATGGGCTGAGGCAAAGGGCGAAAAACTCGATCTGGTCGGCTCGATAGTTTACGGAGTGATGCTGGTGAGCCTCATGTATGGCTTCTCCCGCTTGCCAAGCCAGGAAGCCTTTTGGTTGATCCTGATCGCCCTGATCTGCGCCGCCTTCTTCGTTTGGTGGGAACTGAGAGTCGATCATCCAGTACTGAACCTCCGTCTATTTCGACACAATAAATCCCTCAGTTTTTCTAACCTGGCGGCGTTGATCAATTACAGCGCCACCTCAGCCGTGACTTTTCTGCTCAGCCTCTATCTGCAATACATCAAAGCGTTGAGCCCGCAGCAGGCCGGTGTGATCCTGGTATCCCAGCCAGTTGTCATGGCCCTGCTCTCCCCGGTCGCGGGAAGGCTATCGGATAAAATTGAACCCAGGATCGTCTCTTCCATCGGAATGATGCTAACCGTGATTGGATTAGCGTGGCTCATCGTTCTCCAACAACATACGTTCATTTTGGTGATCGTTGCCAATTTGATCCTTTTGGGGATTGGCTTTGCGTTGTTCTCCTCCCCAAATACCAACGCAGTAATGAGCTCGGTCGAAAAAAAGTATTACGGTGTGGCATCGGCAACCCTGGCGACCATGCGGCTGGTTGGCCAGATGTTCAGCATGGGAATTGCGATGTTGATCTTTGCGGTGGTTATCGGCAAAGTGAAAATCACGCCAGATAAATACCCTGCCTTTCTCGTCGCCATGAGGGTGGCTTTTACGGTATTTGCACTGTTCTGCTTCGTTGGAATTTTTGCATCGCTGGCAAGGGGGAAAGTGAGAAATCCGTGAGTGAAGGTCCGAAGGGTTCAAAAAAAGCGATTTATATTTCTGCTCTGAAAATTAATTTCTGATAGTTGTCATTGCGACTCGCGAGTGCAGGACAATTGGTCGAAAAGCGAAGTCGAAGATACTTTTTTGAGTGTGATCCAATCCGCCAGTTAAGATGGCATCGGCAAAAATCGAATCGCGATACTGGCTATTGCAAAATTCCGATCAATTCGACCTTTTTCCAGCAGACGTATATCAGACAACCAATAAATTTAAGCCGAGACCAAATGAAAAGTGCAAACTGGGTCCTCATTCTCATTCTGATTTACTTGCCAAATTGTTCTCAACATGACCCGAATACCATTCGATTCACCCATATCTACGATGCTTTGGGCGGCCCTACTGGCAAACAGAGCATGGACTGGATCAATGCCAGGGTCAGTGAGTATCGAGCGCTGTATCCGGGATTGAGAGTGGAACTGGAGCAGGCCAAATGGGATCAGATCGACACGAAATCCATGGCCGATTATCGCGCTGGGATTGTTCACGATGTTGTCATTACTTCGCCGCAGTTTTTGCCCAAGCACCATGTGGTGGGTGACCTGTTCGATTTGCGACCGCTATTGAATTGGAACGAAAGTCAGCTTGAGGAATTCTCCTGGAACCCGGTATGGCAGGCCTGTGTGCAGCAGGGGAAATGGCTCGGCATTCCCATGGGCGCGCACACCAGAGTTTGCATCTACTGGAAGGACGAGTTTATTGCTGTGGGGCTGGATCCAGACAAGCCTCCAAAGACGCTGGACGAGCTATTGGAGTATGCTCAAAAGCTAACGCGAGATCTCAATGGGGACGGCAAGATCGATGTGTGGGGACTGGGGATGTACTTCGGTCCCTCGCGGGCGACGATCGAGCTTTCTTTTGCGCCATTGATCTGGCATTTTGGTGGCGAGCTATGGGATGAGCGAACCAAGCAGGCAGTCTTCGCCTCACCTGCTGGCGTGCAGGCTGCACAGTTCCTGAGCGACCTGTTGAACAAATATCAGGTCACCCCCCGCTGGGCAGTGAGCGGCACCTATGATGACGTGGTGATGCGCGCTTTTTTCGATCGAAAAGTCGCCATGGCCTGGGGATGGGGCAGCTATTGGATCCAACCTTTAGAGGAGCAGGGCTTGGTGACTGGTTGCTATCCCCCTACGCCTCAGGGCCAAATGGTCAAAATCGGCATGTTCGTTACGCCGACAGTGCCCCAGGCTCAGTTCACCAACGCCTGGACTGTGTCCGTTCATGCGCTCAGCCAAAGGCCCGAGCAAAGCGTCCAGCTCATCAAACTGCTCGTCGATCCCCAGGCGCTCTGCTCGTTCCCCGATGCCGGGCTGCCTGCCGCATTATCTTTGTGGCAGAACCCTGCATACCAGACCGAGTTCTATCGAATCTGGTTCGAAGCGGCTCGCAAAGGAAGATCTATGCCGCCAACTGCCCATTATGAAGAGCTATCCAACACTGTGGCTGCGGCGCTTCAGGAAATTTTGATCAAAAACGCCCCTGTCGAGCAGACATTGATGAAATTTCAGCGTTCCTATAATAGCCGCTATGCAGGCGAATAAATATTGGAGACCGTGCTTCGGGTTCCCATCAAAATTTTGCGCTGGAATAGGAGATCAATCGAACCGATAAAACTGGCGCCGGCTCAGTTGAACAAAATTGAGACTAATGCCAATTAGAGTATTTTCGAAGATGATTTGTTGTCATCCAAATTTCTAAACCGAATTTTTCACGCGATCAATGATTGTTAAACTCAACACGCTTTTCGAATACAGAGAAGTTAGAGAAGCGCTGAGATCAATGAGGGGTAAACTCGAATCCACTGCTCGGTGATCGCTGTGATTGGTTGGTGAACCTTGTGTCCGAGAAAATTGTTTTAAAAAATGATGAGCTCCTTTGGGATATAAAAGCAATGGTCTTAAAAATGAAGGCCCTTTGAATTGTCCGACACGGAAACAGAACTCACACGGAAAAAACGTTGGAACTTCTTTTCTGTGTCAGTTCCAATTCCGTGTCCTAAATATTTTTTATTGCCTGAAATTCTAAAATGAAAACGGTCATTAAAAATTGCACCATGAAAGGCACAAACATACACCAAAAGCATTTTTCCTAGTCTGAATTTTGTGCCACTTCGTGTATTTCGTGGGCGAACGACTCTCAATTTCAAAAATAAAGATTCATTTTAGGTCTTTAGGTTGAAACCAAAACTATGGGAGGAAGAAAATGATAGCCCTAAAAACAAAGACGGTCAAATGGTTCTATTTGGTCATCGTCGTTAGCCTCGCATTCCATTGTGGGAAAAATGCTGATTCAAAGAAGAGCTCCGATGAGTATCCATTCAAACCGCCATCGAATGAAGTGCTGGATCCGTTTGTCCAGAATCAGCTATTGGCGCGGAGTGTCAATCTGGGCAATGCGCTAGAAGCGCCGAAAGAGGGTGAATGGGGGGTGACCCTGCAGGCGGAGTACTTTCAATTGATCAAAGAGGCAGGATTTACAGCGGTTCGCATTCCGATCAAATGGTCGGGGCATGCTCTGGCAGCGGCTCCTTATACGATCGACGCAACGTTTTTCGCGCGAGTCGATTGGGCTGTGGCCCAGGCGCTGACGCGTGGCCTGGCTGCGGTGATTAACATCCATCATTATGATGAGATCATGCAAAGCCCCCAGCAACATAAAGATCGATTTTTGGGGCTATGGCAGCAGATCGCAGCTCACTATCAGAAATATCCCGACGAGCTGATGTTCGAATTGCTGAACGAGCCCAACACGAACCTGACTGCGCCGATCTGGAACGAAATGCTCAATGAAGCGATCCGCGTGGTGCGCAAGAGCAATCCCTATCGCACCCTCATTGTTGGCCCGGTCAATTGGAACAATATCGCTGCGCTGAGCACGCTGGCGTTGCCCGATTCCGATCGAAACATCATCGTCACGTTCCATTATTACAATCCGTTCCAATTCACGCATCAAGGCGCGGAATGGGTGGAAGGCAGCAATGCCTGGCTTGGCACCACATGGACGGGAACGATGGCGCAGCGGCAGATGATTATGAGCGAATTCGCTCAGGCCGAAACCTGGGCGAAAAGCAAGAACCGGCCGCTCTTTATGGGTGAATTCGGCGCCTATAGCAAAGCCGATTTGAACTCCCGCTACCAGTGGACCTCATTCGTCGCTCGCGAGGCGGAACAGAGGAACTTTAGCTGGGCCTATTGGGAATTCTGTTCCGGCTTTGGTATTTACGATCCAGTCAATAAAAAATGGAATGAAACCTTGCTCAAGGCCCTCATTCCATAGAAACAAGGCTGATACCGGGATGCCTGTATCATTATTCCTAATTCCAATGGTTGCCAGCTTGAAAGTGCGTTTAGCTGAACTGTGCGCTCATTTTCATGGATCGATGTGCTTATAACGCAGAATTGATATTTGCAAGTTTAATTGGTGGAATTTGCAGTCCCCACCGATTCACCAGGACTATTGCCCAATGGTGCTAAATGCGAAGCCGAATCATCAGTGCGGAGAAATTGAATGGATCAGCATCAAGGATTATCGAAGCCAGGTTATCGGAACGAAATTCAGGCTTATCTTTTTCTATCACCTACCATCATCCTGATCGGATTATTTCTGCTGTCGCCGATGGTCACTGGGCTGGTGATGAGTTGCTATCAAACCAGCCTCTCAGGCACAACTCAAGTTGTGGGATTAAAAAATTACTGGCTATTACTGACCGAGGCGAGATTTCTGAATAACATCCGATTGTCGTTGCTTTATGTGATCGGCAACCTGGTCATTTCGTTGCCGATCGCCTATGGCACGGCGCTGCTGATCACCAGCAGATTGAAAGGGGCGAGCCTGCTGCGAGGGGTGTTTTTATTGCCCTGGGTGGTTGCACCCATCGTGAGCACGGTATTGTTCCGCTCCTTGGTCGATCCCGCTTTTGGGCCATTGAGTTGGCTGCTTGAGAAAATCGCTGGTCAGCAGATCGTTATGCTGGCACATCCAACCTGGTCCATGGTGGTGATTATTCTTCACAGCGCATGGCGATCCCTGCCGTTCATGACGCTTTTTTTGGCCGCGGGCATTGCGATGATCCCCAAAGAGCTATACGAGGCAGCCATGGTCGATGGCGCCGGGAAATGGCGACAATTTTTCACCGTAACCTTTCCTTTGACGAGAATTCACTTGGTCATCGTATTATTAACCATCACGCTCTGGACATTACAAGATGCTGAGACCGTGTACGCCATGACCGAGGGAGGCCCGGGTTATAGCACAGAGGTCATGGCGGTTCGGTTGTTTAAAGAGTCATTCTTGAATTTCGACCTCAATAGCGGCGCCGCTCTTGGGGTACTGCTGCTCCTGGTCGGATTGATCTTTATGATCCTTTATGTTCAATTTGCTGGGAAACGGGTTGAACTATGAGCGGCAAATTAGCAAATATGCTATCAAGCGATCTCTGACTGATCTCTTTACCACGCGCGGCATGGTACATCTCGGATTATTTTTTGTCGATCCCGATCGATCGACTGACGTCCCATATCAAAATTCGCAGCAGCGGTGCTGATATATTCGGATCTGCTGATGGTCAAAATGATAAGGTTCACCATTTCATTCCCTGGATATCAAAAAATGAAAAGGACGCTCTCACGATTCATCTCTCTGATCGCACTGCTATGCATTCTCTTCCCGCTACTCTGGGGATTGCGGACCTCGCTGGCAGATCGGTTCGATTATAAGTTGATCCCCACCCGATGGACACTCAGCCACTATCAGGCGCTGATCGAGCGGCCAGAACTATTTTTTTATCTTCGCAACAGTGCCGTGGTTTCGCTGACTTCGATCGCAATTACCTTGATAGTCGCCCTGCTGGGAGGGTATGCACTGGCACGGCTGAAGTTCCGCGGTCGCCAATTGGGCGCGCTGCTCCTGATTCTGCCGCTGTTGCCGCCAGTCGCCATTTTGGTCCCATTGCTTTCCTATTTTCAGAAGTTGGGCCTCTACAATACCCTCGCCGCAGTGATCATTGCCAATGTGGTGTTCAATATCCCACTATCGGTGTGGATGATCCGAAATTTCATTCTGGGCAATCCAGTGGAGATGGAGGAAGCAGCTCGCATCGATGGCTGCTCGCGCTGGGGCGTGTTATTCCGCATCGTTCTGCCCAATATGGGGCCGGGGATCGTTGCCGTGGCTGTCTTTGTGTTCATCAACACATGGAACAATTACCTCTATTCGTTCGCGCTCACTAGCTCTCAATCGCTGCGCGTGTTGCCACAGGGAATTCTGTCCTTCCTGGGAAGCTGGGGCACCTATTGGGGGGGACTGACGGCTGCTGGGATGCTGGTGCTGCTGCCACCGGTCGTGCTATTTCTGTTCTTTCAGAAATGGTTCATTGCAGGCGTCTTCGGCCAGCAATTCAAATAGATCGATCTGGCTGCATATTAACCTGATGAGCTTCACATTTTACCTGAAGTTTTAAAATGAACTCATCATTCATTAAAAAATTTTTCTGGGTCACAGAGAGCAGATAAAATCACTGAGCGCGCAGAGAAATGAATAAGAATCGCCTGCTCTGTACTCTCCGTGATTGCTCTGTCCGCTCTGTGTCCCGATAAATTTCTAATATGTGATCATTTTTTTATTGAACATAAAATTCTAAAATGAGCCAAGGCAGGGCAATATAAAAACCCTTGGCCCACGGAACATAAGGAATGATACGAAAAAAGAGAAATAAGAAGTGCTTTGAGCCTATTTTCGTGTTGTTCCCTGGGTATCTTAAAAAATAAATTTTCATCTTAGCATTTCAAGCTGAATTTAAAAACATCATCAATGATTTTGCAATCAATCTACTTTAGAAATTCGGGCCTTGCTAATCCAGGCATCTTTCCTCGGCTCCATCTCCTGCCAGGAAAAAGCTATGTTGAGGCGAGTAAAGAAAGATTTCGGCCAAAAACCATTTAGCTTTTAATGCAAAATGCCAGAAATGAGCGGCAATGTCATGCCCGCGCGTGAAGGCATTTTTGTTTCCACTCGATCAAACGCATTATGACAGGGGATGCCTGTATTCACAGGAATGGCATCTTTTTATTTAGTTTCGTTTTTTGCATTAGACCATTTAGTGGATTGTGCGCGATGAGTCAAGGTGCGTTGAGCATTTCATGAAAACAAATTTGCGGAGCAATTAGAAGCGGGCTGAAATTGCACAAGGGAAAAATTCATATTGTAGTGAATCCTTTGAATCAGAGAAATATATCTCCTTCAAAAAATCGGACGGCCCGACCAACGATTTTTACCCGATCGCCGAGGTCCTCACAGAACAGCTCTCCACCGCGGGCTGAGACCTGCAAGGCATGGAGCTTTCGTTTTCCCAATCGTTCCGACCAATATGGGATCAGTGTGCAATGCGCCGATCCAGTCACTGGGTCTTCGGGAACGCCGACCTTAGGAGCGAAAAATCTGGATATAAAATCCACGTGCTGTCCTCGGGCTGTCACAATAACGCCCAGGGCATCGAGCTGGGACAGGAGATTCATATCAGGGGTCAAGGATCGAATGACAGCTTCGGAATCGAAAACGGCCAAATAATCTCTGGAGCGAAGTACTTGTTGGGGAGATTTACCCAGCGCCTGGATGAGCGGTTCTGGGGCGGCACAGGGCTCGGCCTTTCGCGCTGGAAAATCCATGACCAAAAGATCCCCCTCCCGAAGGACCATTAACACCCCACTTCTGGTGTGAAACTGAACCGCGGAAGCCTCTGGCTCCAGATAATTGAAAATCACAAAAGCTGCTGCCAGCGTGGCATGCCCGCAGAGATCGACTTCGACCGTTGGAGTAAACCAGCGCAGCGCATAGTGGTCATTTTGTCTTACAAAAAAGGCTGTCTCGGATAAGTTGTTCTCCGCTGCAATCGCCTGCATGACCTTCTCATCCAGCCACTGCTCCAGCGGACAGACGCCAGCAGGATTGCCCGCGAACACATGGGCCGCAAATGCGTCGATTTGATAGAACCGCAGCTTCATCTTTGACCCCTGTTAGAATGCGAAACCGATACTTCCGATGAACACTCAACAATCTAATATCAACAGTGAATCACTACTCTCCGATCATCACGATGCCAGTTCGATATAGATCCGCTTATTGATCTTGCCCTTGCTCTGATAATCGGCGATCCGAACCAGGCCGACTTCTTTGGTATTGGCGACGTGAGTACCGCCATCCGCTTGCAGGTCCAGGCCGACAATTTCGACAGTTCGCACCTGTTGAATATGCTCAGGCAATAAATTGATTTTGGTCCGAATCAGATCTGGGATTTTGAACGCCTCCTCGCGGGGGAGAATCTTGATCTTGACTTCTCTGCCCTGATCGACCTCCCGATTGACTTTCGCCTCGATCTCTTTCACCAGGTCTTTGGGCAAAGTTTCTAATTCGAAGTCCATTCTGGCTTTGAGGGGCTCAATATTCGCCCCGGTCACATGCGCGCCATAATCGCGCCAGATCACGCCGCATAGGATGTGCAGCGCAGTATGAGTCCGCATCAATTTGTAGCGATGATCCCAGTCGAGACGACCAACCAGATTCGTCCCCACCGCCGGCAAAGGTCCATCGATCCAATGCCAGACAATCCCGCTCTGGGATTTGACTTTGATGACTGGCAGATGATGATCGTGAACGATGATCGTCCCGACATCGCTTGGTTGACCACCACCGCCAGGGTAAAACGCGGTCCGATCCAGCGCGATACAATTTTCTGCTGCGTTCGTTTCGATCACAGTGGCCTGGAATTCCTTAAGGTAGCTATCCGTCTGATAGAGCAATTGTGTCATGATCATGATCTCCTATATCATCAGTTTGAAGTAGCGTAGCCAGGATAAATCGCGCAAAGCAGCTCAAAATATGCTCTCGAAAAACGAGCACGATCACTGATTAAGCATCCAATTTTGCTAGCTCCCCGCTCAATAGCGCAAGCTTCATATCCATATAATAGCGAAAATTATCCCATGAGACATCAGGTGGGATGAGATGATCCACTGTGGGGATATAGCCACCGGATTCGATCAAAGGGATGAGCTCGCGCAGGTGCGCCTGAATCGCAGCTTTGCCCTGGGCTAACACGCGTTTGTCGACACCTCCCCACAGGCGCAACGACGGGCCGAATTTTTTTCTCACCTCGATCGGGTGAAAATCTGCCGCTCGCTCGATGGGCCAGAGAATATCGACGCCTGCGTCCATGAATAGCGGGATCAATGGCGTGGGATTACCATCGGTATCCACGGCGAAATATTTTACCCCATGGCCTTTGAAAAATTCGACCATTCGCTTTAGATGGGGGAAGATAAATTGCTTGAAGGTCTCGGGGCTCAATAGCGGACCGGTCTTCATGGACAGGTCCTCATTAAGCGTAAAATATTCGACATTAATTTTTTCAAGGATCGGGCGACTGGTTTCGATGATGAAATCGGCGAAGAACTCCATCATTTCGTGCATCAGCGCTGGATAATCGTACCAGGCGAACGATAGATTTTCAGTGCCCATAAATTCCCTCGCCCGCCAGTAGAAGCCATTGGCAGCACAATTCTCGCCAAGCACCAGCGGATAGTCTCGGTTCTGCCATCGCTGAATTCGCTGATCCAAATCCTGCGGATAACGCTCTGGAATCGCAGCAATCAGCCTTCGTTTGATGTCCTCGAAATCCTCGGGCCGCTCAATGGGAAATTTCAAATATTGGTCCATGCTCAGCCGAAACCCATCGACCTCGCCTTGTTTGAGCTCCTTTCGAATAATCCCCAATTTATCCCGCTCAATCTTATATTCGTCCGTCTCCTCCAATATTTCAGGCTCGAACTCCGGGATGAAGCCATAGTTCACTGGGATAAACTCACGAGGATCCAGCCCCAGGCTCGGTACGCCATCAAACCATAGCCAGGGAAAGTCCGGCTCGCACTGAAAACCCTCTTTGCGCCATCGAACCATGGTTTGAATCCAGACGCCCATCTCATGATTTGGGCGACGATCAGATGATTGATACTCCATGCAGGCAAGAAATCGTTGCAGCGGTGTTGACATGTTGTGCGTGTTCCTTGTGTTGAAATGGATGGTCCTTTGTTTGAGCTGTGGACAATCATTTGTCCCACTCGATTTGTCGCCGCCAATATACAAAAAAAATGTCACATTGTCAAGCATTTGGCCGATTATCTTTCGATAGCCGGTTCTGCCAAACGCCTGACCGAGATGGCTGGAATAACAACGAATATTTCGTTGACAAAACCAGAAAGATTTGCTATATTCAAGATCAAAAAAGCCAAATGATACGCCGGCAGGCGTTGTGATGCGACGACGTTCAATTCGTTTCGGAGCGAGCGCAAAGATACCAGTTAGCACTCCCAGCTCCCTTTTAAATCAGTGCAAGAACATACAGGCGACAACCAAGCTCGGAGGGTTGGAATGAGTTATGATTTTATCGTGATTGGTTCTGGTTTTGGCGGAAGTGTGGCGGCGTTGCGATTAGCTGAAAAAGGGTATTCTGTTTGTGTGATCGAAAGCGGTAAGCGCTGGCAGGCCAAGGATTTTCCCCGGACCAACTGGTCGTTCTGGAAGTTCCTTTGGGCGCCTGCACTCTTTTGCTACGGCATTCAACGCATTCAATTTTTAAACCACGTAGTGATCTTGGGCGGCAGCGGCGTGGGCGGCGGCAGCCTGGTATATGCCAATACGCTGTTCGTGCCGCCAGATAGCTTTTTCAACGATCCTCAGTGGCGGGGACTGGTGCCGGATTGGAAGGCAGAACTGATGCCATTCTACGAGACCGCAAAAAAGATGTTAGGAGTTGTCACCAATCCCCGGTTCTGGCCCACAGATTATATGCTTCAAGATTACGCCCGCGAGATCGGTCGCGAGGCCTATTTCAAACCCTCCGAGGTCGGCGTCTTTTTTGGGGAACCCGGGGTGACCGTCCCCGATCCTTATTTCGGCGGCAAAGGGCCAGCCCGAACTGGATGCACCATGACAGGGCACTGTATGGTTGGCTGTCGCGACGGCGGAAAAAATTCACTGGACCGAAATTATCTCTACCTGGCCGAGGGATTGGGCGTCAGGATCATTCCAGAGCATAAGGTCATCGATGTAAAACCGGATGCCAACGCCGGATACATTGTCACAGCCCAAAAAACCACCGATTTTCTCGTCAGACGAAAAATTACCCTGCGCGCCAAAGGGGTGGTGTTCGCGGCTGGCGTGATGGGGACTTTAGAGCTGCTCTGGCGTTGCAAACAAAACGGATCTCTGCCGAACCTATCCGATCAACTGGGCCATTTTGTCCGGACCAATAGCGAGGTCCTGGCTGGCGTCACGTCCAAAAAGAATCAACAGCACTCGCTGGGCGTTTCGATCACCTCCAGTTTGTTCGTGAACGATAATACCCATATTGAATTGGTGCGCTATCCCAAGGGATCGGACATCATGGCGATGTTCGCTGGGTTGATGACCGATGGCGGCGGCAAAATTCCTCGACCGTTGAAATTTCTCTGGAATTCGATCCGACATCCATTGCTATTTCTTCGCACCCGCATTCCGATTAACTGGGGGCGCAATAGCGTCATCTTACTGGTGATGCAAACGTTAGATAATTATCTGACGGTCTCCCGCAAACGGCGCTGGTGGGCACTGTTTCGCAAAGGCCTGGCCTCGAAAAATGAAGGGAAGAAAATCCCCACCTATATTCCCGAGGCCAACCAGGCATTGCGGGCCATGGCAAAGCGGATGAATGCCATCCCACAGAACGCTATCACCGAAGTACTGTTCAATATGCCGATGACCGCGCACATTCTGGGCGGCTGCGTCATCGGAAAAGACCGAGAGCATGGCGTGATTGACATTTATCACCGCGTCTTTGGCTACGAAAATATGTATATCACCGATGCTTCGGCCATCCCTGCCAACTTGGGGGTGAACCCTTCGTTGACCATCACGGCTATGGCCGAGCGCGCTATGAGTTTTATTCCACACAAAAATCAAACTACATCCTCAACTGTCAAATAAATTGACAATCATTCGCGGAGGTGAAACATGAGAGCTATCTTATTCATTCTGCTCCTGCTGATCACGTTTCCAGCATTGGGCCAAAAATCGTTTGAAACCGATACGATTCAAACATCTGCCGGGGATCTGGAAATCACGTTCATTGGGCATGGTACCCTCATGTTTAAATTCGCCGGCAAAGTCATCCATATCGATCCGGTGAGCCGCGAGGCGGATTATACCCAACTGCCAAAAGCTGATCTGATCCTCGTGACCCATGAGCATGGCGATCATCTCGATCCGAAAGCCATCGAGTCGATCAGAACGGATAGCACTGTGTTAATTGTGACCGAGAAATGCCATGAGAAGATCAAGGCTGGGATCATGATGAAGAACGGCCAGATTCAGAGCGTCGCAGGCATCAAAATTGAAGCAGTACCAGCTTATAATATCGCTCACAAAAGAGATTCGGGTCAGCCGTTCCATCCCAAGGGAGAGGGAAATGGCTACATTATCAGCTTTGGAAATAAGAGGGTTTATGTGGCAGGAGATACCGAGAACGTCCCTGAGATGAAAGCCCTGAAGGATATCGATATCGCTTTTCTGCCAATGAACCTTCCTTACACCATGACGCCAGAAATGGTGGCCGATGCTGCAAAGTCGTTCCGGCCGAAAATCTTATACCCGTACCATTTTGGCTCAACCGATCCCAATCGCCTGGTCGAATTATTAAAGGCTGAAAAAGATATCGAGGTCAGGATTCGTCCCTTGAAGTGATCGCGATACTGGGAACTGGAATTTTGGGGCTAAAACTATGAGGGGAGTCGGCATCAAATTTACTCAGTGCTCGTCATTACCCAGCAAAAAGCGAAGTGATCTTTAAAATTCTATTCCGTGACCATTTTTGATCCGTGATCAATAAATTTTGGGGCGTGAAAATGGTTCTGGCACGGAAACGATTTTTAATTCCAAATCTGACTCCCATCTGATAGTTCCTTGTCCCAAGAAGAACTTCGCTCCAGACAATAATATTGCTTCTTGAAACCATAGCAGCTAAAGTAGATTCTTTGATTCCTGATTCGTTAATGGGGCGTGTTGGGAATCAGCAAGCGATGATATGAGGGATCAGCCGATTGTCTTTTATCTCGGTTCGCTGACTGACTTAATCATTCAACCGATCAATGATCTATGAATTTCACTAATATTGAAATCAAGGCCCGGTGCAGCGATCTGGGTCGCATCCGGGCCATTCTCACAGCGCATCACGCGCAATTTAAGGGCGAGGATCATCAAATTGATACTTATTTTCGCTGCTCTGTGGGCAGGCTTAAATTGCGCGAAGGGAATATTGAAAATTATTTGGTCCATTACGAGCGCGAAAATTGCCCCGGCCCGAAACGCTCGGCAGTCACTTTATATCGCCCGCAGCCCGATCCGGCACTGAAACAAACTTTAGCCGCGGCATTGGGTGTGCTGGTCGTGGTGGATAAAAAACGGGAGATCTATTTCCTTGACAATGTCAAATTCCACCTCGATCGAGTAAAGGACCTTGGCTCGTTCGTTGAGATCGAAGCCATCGATCTGACCGGCGAAATCGGCCTTGCGCGATTGAGGGAACAATGTGACGGCTACATTGCGCTATTTGGCATCCTCCCCGAGGAGTTTGTCGCGCGATCCTATAGCGATCTATTACTGGATAACCAAAAAACAGGATGACATTTTTGATCAGGTGATGATCGCCAATTCGAGCTGACACCGCCGCCGCTGCTCCAGCTTTCCATACAAGCGACTTTATCTTCGATGGCCTGGCCCCTGCCCTTTTTTCATTTGATGGAAGATAGAAAAATTATCGAACCCAAAAAGAGAGGATTGTTCTGGCAATGATCGGGATTGGGTGACGTAACCGAGACGGAATTTCCCCTTGATATCTCTCTCAGGTCGGATGGCCGATCATTTTATTGATAGAAGTATGGCGGGAAACAGCGCGTGATCTCAAAAAAAAGCTGGTGCTGCACGTAAAAGGTGAACAGCACCAGCCTCCCGACGATGAATCTAAGCTTGAAGAATCTGGACAAACAACGTCTGGGATCTCGTTTCAATCCCCGGCTTCAACCTCGTAAATCGGCTTGATATCGACGGGGATGTCCGTTAAATTTGCCAGGCAGGCCTGCATCAATGGGTTCATGGCGCCGTATCGTTCGATCAACTGCCTCGCCCCCTGGTAATCGCCTTTAGCCTGGATCATCAGCAATTGATTGGCCAATGACCTGATAGCCGCTTTGATCCGATCATGATTGACAAAAAACTTCTGGGCCTGTTCATCAAATTGAACCGCATTGGTGTCAAACAGATAATTGAATTGAATCATGTTCGCCCGGGCATGGGCAGATTCGATGCCGAAACGAACCGAGCGAAACATCCCCGCCAAATAGGTCACATAAAGCGTTTGCTCCAATTCCTTCGGGAATACACCATGATCGATCAGAAATTGGACATTGTAATTGCCGCATACATCCGCTTTCGCCTCCTCGATGGTGGAGTACGTTTCAGCCAGTCGCTTATTCACCGTGGTTTTTTCGCCGCCGGGCAAAGTGAGCGTTCCAGGGCCGAGGCCATGACTGACCTCATGCAGTAACACGTGATTGAAATAGGCATCGAACGAAAGATTGGGCAATTGGTCGCTAACGATCACCCGTCCTGCGATGGGCATCAAAATTTGATCGAATTTGGCCGCCATAATATTTTTGAGCAGCACTTTTTTGCTGCCTTTGGCTTCCCGCACGCGCTCGTCATTGGGCAGATTGAACGCAATGGTCTGAATCCCGGCACGGGTATCTCCAGCCGTGTAAATTTCCTGAACCACCTTGAACGGCGATGATTGCCCCCGTTCAAAATTCTTGTATTGATCCGGATAAGGCAGATTCTGCTCCATGGCGTTCAGATAGCTGCCGATGGTCGCCAGCTTTTGACTCTCGACCGGATCGACCACCGTGATGAACGATTCAAACGCAGCTTTGTAGCCAAGCAGCGCATCTTCATATACCTCATAAGGGCCAATGACCACCTCGATGGGGCTATCCAGATCCATCCAATCCATATCGCTTTGATAGTAATCGTTGGTCAAAAATGCCTCGGCACGGCTGTTCAGATATCGCTTCAGCGATTCGTTATCAGTTAGCTGCGCCGCTTCCCGAAGCAATCTGGCAGCGGGTACTAACAGGTCTGCATAGGCTTTCGAATACGGGATCGCCACCAGCCGCTCTTTTGAACGCCGAATGATCGTAAAATTGCTTTCGAACGCCTCTTTATCCGCTGGGTGATTTGCCACCCATTCCTGAAATGCCTCCTTGGTCAAATCCTCTGGATAATAATTTGCCCCCAGCGGCTTGGGATTGGCGACCAGAAATGGCTTATTTTCATCAAGTCGATCGAAAGGACCGTACATGATCTTGAAATAGTCCAGATAAACCTCATCTTCTGGCTGCCTGGATTTGAGCAACGCCTTGAGGATCGCTTCATTTTTGGAATAAACCTGGCGCAGAAAGATCTGATCGATCAGTTGGGCAGCAGCCACCAATTTCTTTACGACCTGTTGATCGCGATCTGAGAGAATTGATTTATCGTAAACGATTTGTACTGGGGCAAATTTGGCTAATTGATTTTGGACATGATTGACATCGACTCGTTGCAGTTCCATGGTGCGCTCGCAGTTGAACAGGACAAAGATCATGAAAAGGCTAATTGCCACAATTTTTCGGGTATAGTTCATTTTCCTCTCTCCTTGAAGATTTATTTTAGCAGATAGCGAAACGTAATCACACCGCGTTCTACGCGCTGAGGCACATCCGCAGGCAACGGATTAAATTTCCATTGCCTCAGTGCATCCAGCGTGATCTTCTCCAACAGCGCGTCCGATTTTATCATTGGGATCATCTCTCCGACGTTGCCATTGGGAAGAACCGTAAAGCTGATCTTGATCGTGGCCATCACCTGCCGATCCGGAGGGTACTCGGGGATCACCTTATAGATCACGGTCCGACCCGCCGCCTGACCTTCGATTTGATATGGGCCCTGGCTCGGAACATCGGAACTGATGGTTGTCGTGGGAAGCGGCTTATCGGATGGCGCAAGCCCCTCAGCTTCCTGAACAGTTGATCTTTGCTCAACGTTCGTTGGGATGGGCTTCACTTCCGCCTGCTCTGCTCGGTCCTGAGAAGCAACTGGTTCGAGTACCGTTTTCGCCGGTTCCTGTGGAACCTGCTTGGGCTGGTCTGGCACTCTGAGCGGCGGTTCTTCCTCTGGCATGGGACGCACTGGCAACGTCACCACATCCGAGGGCTCCGCAGGTTGCTCTTCAGGCATTGGGATATCCGGAGCAAGCTGCTCCGCGGCTGGCGCGGCCGCCAATCGGCCCGTGCCAGGCAGAAAAACGATCTCGGTGAATTCCGGCGGCTGGGGCCACAAATTCAATTTGATGAGCAAAAACAGCAACAGTACCAGCAAATGCAATGCCACCGAGCCACCAGCAGCCACGCGAGCATTTCGGTCTGTCAAAATCGCCCTCATGGATTTGCCCCCGGTTGCGTTGCAATCAAGAACTTTTGCGCGCCAGCCATTTTGGCCAGGTCGATGATTTCAATGGCCTGCTCCAGAGTTACGTCTTTGTCTGCCTGAATCACCACCATTCGCTCGGGTTGCCCTTTCAGCAGCGCGCTCAATTTTTCGACCAGTTCGCTTCTGAAAATCATCTGGCTATTCAAATAGATCGTCTGCTTTTTGGTGATCGTCAAATAGACCCGATCTTTGGTCTCCACCTGCCCAGTGATGGCTTTGGGCAGGGTCACCTTGATGCCTGGTTGAACGAAAAACGACGACGACAGCAAAAAGAAGATCAATAGCAGCAGCACGATATCGGTCAACGAGATGGGCGAAAAAGCGCTGATCTTAGTTCGTTTCAACTGAAAATTCATCGCGGGACTCCCCTTTTTCGATGAGCATATCCAATAGCGCGGTGGAGCTATCCTCCATTTCGAATACGACATCCTCCACCTGTCCCTGGAGCCAGTTGTAGCCAATGAGGGTTGGGATGCCAACCACCAGCCCTGCGGCGGTTGTGACCAGCGCCTCCCAGATCCCGCCAGCCAGAACGCTGGCATCCACATTGCCACCCAGGTTTTGCACCTGGATAAAGGCGCGGATCATGCCAGTAACCGTGCCCAGGAATCCCAGCAACGGCGCAATGGCCGCGATGGTGCTCAGCACGCCCAGATTTTTTTCTAAATTGTGGATTTCAACTTTGCCGGTGCTCTCGATCGCTTCTTTGATTTCAATGCGAGGCCGATTGTACCGCTCCACCGCCGCTTTGGTGATCTTGGCCACTGGAGCAGTGGTCCGTTTGCACAGCAGAATCGCCTCGCCGATGCGGTTCTTCAAAATTAGCGATTTCACCTGCAATATGAAACTCCGCGCGTTGATCTTCGCCTTGCGCAAGAACAGCCATCGCTCAATGATAATCGCCACAGCAATGAGCGAGCAGAGCAAAATCGGAATGATCAGTACACCACCTTTAAAAACGATCTGAAGCAAACTCATTGTTCCTCCTCAACAAATTTCTTCGCCAAGCTTCCAGCGATCCTTTCTGAGCCATCTTTTTCATCGATGCTCAAAAATAAAAAAATCGAACTTATCGAAGGTGCGCAGCGTTCGGATGAACAGCATCGGGATTCAAACGGTCTCAACCAGACTGAACGATCATTGTATCGATGCCAGCAGAGTAACTTGCATTGGGAGCCGTTGTGAGCACCGATTCATGGGGCGGTATGATCGATCGTTGAATCATTATTTGGGTGACGCCTAAAAGCTTCCAGTACAGAAAACAGCTCCCAACTCTTCTATGAGGTTCAATAGCAATTACTCATAAATCACGCCCAAGACCACCCGTCCCACGTTATCGAGGCTCTGCGGGCTGCATTTATCTGGCGTGTCGGAGATGGTGTGCCAGTATTTATAATCGAAATCAATAATATCGATCGTGGGGATGCCAATTTCCAGGAGATTGATGTGATCGTCATGGACATCGTATTTAACCTCATGGATGAACTCATGGATGCCCAATTGATCTGCTTTGCGCCAGACTCGTTCGACCACCGGTCGAGCGAAACGATACGAGTTCTGCTCGATATAGATTTGCTGATCCGCATCGCCCACCATATCCAGTAGAATCCCGAATTCTGGACGAAAGTTTCGGACCACCTGGCTCGCGAACTGCTTTGAGCCCAACGCCCAGGTATCATTTTGACCATAGCTGCCAAAATCTTCTGCATCGAACAATACGATATCAACGCCATACCGAGGCGGCGAGTGTTTTAAAATTCGGGCGATCTCCAATAACACGGCTACTCCAGAAGCCCCGTCATTGGCCCCAGGCACTGGCTTTTGATGATTTGCTGGATCAGGATCGAGATCCGCCCATGGTCGCGTATCCCAATGAGCACATAAAAGCACTCGACGGGGATTATTCATCTGAAAATTAGCAATGATATTGTAACATGCTACTCGCTTCTTGTCCGGTCCCATCACTGCGGAAAATGGCTGTTGCATCACCCGATCGGCATACCCCTGCAAAATATTCACCAGGTAATCACGACAGTTAATGTGAGGCGATGTCCCAGGCACCCGCGGGCCAAACTCGCATTGCTTCACCAAATGTTGAAAGGCGCTGTGACTGTCGAACTTTGGGACTACCTGGCTGCGGCAGCCTGGCACAGCGAGCAAGAGAAGTAATAGAAATAGTGGGGTGTGTCGTATGATTTTCATTTGCGTCATCCTGACAACCCTGGCGTTATCGGCCACTAATGAGAATGCTGACATGAATTCCGAATTCCTTAATTGTCGTATCGCCGATCAGCTTATTGCTGTTCTTTCCGACCTTGAGATTCATGCCTCCCCGTACATTTTGACTGAACGAATATGTCAAGCGCGGCTCGAAATTCAGCGAAGACGTCTCTCGTGTGGAGGTCCAATCCTGATTGCCAAGTTTCTGATAGCCAGTATTCTTGTTCCAGCTTAGGGTCACTTGAATATCCATGTTGTTTTTCAGTTCTTTGTTCTTCAAAAACGGCAATGGCAGGCGCAAACCACCGCTGTGGGCATAGGAACCAGTGACCGATAGGTCGGAGGATTCATTCTTCTGTCCACCAGAACCACCCGTCAAGGTCAGATTGACGTCCTGGGACACGTTGTAACGGATATTCACGTTGATATTTTTTTTGAGCGTCAAATTGAAACCAGCCAGGGGTCGAAATTGCCTGGTATAGCTGATGCGAGTTTTCTTGTCTGGGTTATCCTGCCAGGAAAGCTGACGCCTGCCGGAGAAATTATGATCGAAGCTCATGCGTTGCACATAATTCTTCAGAAATTTGATCCGTTCCAATCCAGTCCATCGGAAGGACCACTCCGGAATGTACATTCCCTGCTGGGTCTGATCGCCCTTTCCTTTGGTTTCAATATAGAACCATGAATCAGCCATATCCCCAGTCTTTAGGGTGGTTTGATTGGTGTTTTCATCATGGCTGAATTTCAAACTGAGATCCATCTGCTTCATGATATTAATCCCACTGGACAGCCCGATGCTCTTGGATTCGCGGAACGCCAAATTATTGGTGCCGGCGCTGGCAACGCTTGGAATGCCTGTGGAATCGGTAAGACCGAACATGTAGCGCAGCGGTGGCAGACCGCCAGTGGGGTCCAGTCCAGATTGACTGGAATTCCTCCGCTCAGTAATATTGATGTTAATCGGTTGAATGCGGCTGGTAAAGAACTGCAGGCCTTTGCCCATCATCTGCCAGGGGCTGGGACCAGGTTCTTTCTTGTCGTCCGATTTGCCTTTTTTGTCCTCATCCTTTGGTATGGCATCCTCGTCTTTAGGCGCCCTTACCGGGGGTTTTGGCCGTTGCGCCGGGGCTTTGGGAGCCGGTCGAAAAATCGACTTGACCAATTGATCTGCGTCAAAGGTCAAATTCCCGGTTATAGAGGTATTATTGGAAGCGCTGCGACCGCGATCTTTGAGCTGGAGATTATTGCTAAATTTGAACCCTGCTGTATGGCTGAAACTAGTCTTCAACCATCGGAAGAATTGAGGATTGTAGCGCGTGCTGAACGATTGATCCAGATCGGTAAGCTCCCCGATCTCCAATTTGCGCAATGATCCCCAAGGATCGGTCGAGTTTCTCAGGTCATTTTTATAAGACCGAGAAAAATCCATGGTCAGGCTCTTGAACGGCTGAACCCCCAACTGAATGTCGCGCGCAACAATCGCCTGACGGTTGTTGGTCAACACGCTATCGCGCGTCAGAGCACGAGAACTGGAAATATTGCCTGAGGTCCTGACATTGAACGTCGTGGGGTAATAATAGAATTGCATCTCGGCCAGCTTTTTGATGATTGGGGCATTGCCCAACCATTTGAATGGCCGAATCGATTTATCCCGTGGGAACGGAATACCATAACTGATATTGGCTGCATGGCTTTCGCGGGTCGAGTAAAAGTGCGTGGAAGTGGTATCATAGGACTCGGCCGTATTGTAGCTTACAGAGAGCTGATCGATCGTGTGTTTGATGAAGAAATTATTGGAACGAGTGTTCTTCTTCAAGGACACGCCCCACCCAAAGCTTTCACTGGCGCTGCGGCTGACCATTTTTTTATCTGGTGTCGCATCCTTATAGAGGATATCGCTGCCAGGCAGATACTTGGGAGTTGCCTTTCTTCGCGAATAATTAAAATTCATCGGCAAAGACAGCCCCCAGGATGACGGCAGGAACTTATGGAGTGCCACGTTGCCGCTAAAAGTGCCGCTGGTTTCATTATTCCCTCGACCAAATCGCTCGTTGATATTATGAAAATCCGCATCCTTTTTATTGATTTCACCGTTGATCCCAAAAACATCCGCCACCTGCAATTCAACGCGGGATCGATAGGCGAACCCCTTGTCTTTTCGAACACCAGACAGCCGCAGCTCGTTGACCCAGATCTCCCCCCAAAACGGAAGATGATTATTGGTGCTATAAGGCGATTCGATATTGGAGATATTTTTGACCCCCAAAACCAATTGCCGGATATTGGTCAGCGCAGGACGCCCTTTGATGCGATAGTGCCTGGTGCCATCGGCAAAAGTGGAGTCAATCATGCCGGTGACAGAGTCGATTTTTGTGCTCTGTTTTAAAGCGGCAATAGCATTTAAATCTATTTCGACATCATTGCCTTCCCAACCCTCGAACACCAGCGCGCGATATTCGAAATAGTTGTTGTCGTCAGAACCAAACCGCAGAAACAGTTCGATGCTGGTTTTGTCCTTCGAAAAGTTGGTCCCGCGCGCATCGCCGCCATGCACAAACATCTTCATCTTTTTGTAATTGATATAATCCTCAGCCTGGAAGAAAGTCTTGCGCAGGATGCCACTGGCACCGGGTTTCAAGCCATTGATCTGCATGATCAACGACTGTTCTTTCGATTCGATGCGATAGACGCGATCGATCACGCCCCGAACGCCTGGGGGCGGAATGTAATCATCGTTATCATGGGTATTGGTGACGGCTGCTACCACCGTCGTATCGTTCGATGCATCATAGGGACTGAGATCATCTAACGCCACGCCCATTTCGCGCCAGTCATTGCCCACCAAATTGATTTCAGCGATCTCGATCTGGGTGTCTGTGGCTGTGCTATCGATCCAAATTCGGGCGAACTCAATCCGCGATTTGTCCGGGTTACCGACCTTTTTCTTGAAATCCGTCATGGGAATGCGGTACATGCGCCAGCCATAAGGGTTATCCTGCCCACCTTTGATATAAGCAGTGTCTGGGTGATCGTCGGCTAACGAAATGCTATACTCGAAGTAATCGTTGCGCATATCCAGAGAGCCATTGCCATTGAGATCTTCAGTATCTGGGAATCGGCCACCAGGATCGCGCTCGTTCCCTTCGGTGCCATTGATATAATCGTACGTATAGCTGCCCGTCGAATACTCCCAATCGTCATAGCTGATCGGCTCCCCCTCATCACGTACGCCGTTCCTGTTGATATCCCACCAGTCTTCCGGGTCGCGACCCCTCATGCCATCGAGCCCTGTATCCTCGCCAGGATCAAGCACATTGTTCTTAATGCCATTGATCGGGATATCCTCGGTATCTAAGACACCATTGGGTATTATATCCTCAGAAATCTGACCCAGATCAATATGCAGCCGCGCTTTGCTATTGTTGCGCTTGACCCAAATCTCGATGAATTTGGTATCGGATTGGTCCGCATAGCCAGCCGATAGCCAGCGCATAATTCCACCCCAGGACTGTTCCGGTCGATAGTCTGGGTCATTTGGGAGCTGTTCTTTTTTCACTGGTTTAAAATTCAACACCAGCACATGCACCCGCTGCGGAGTATTCGGATTATGCGTATCGCGGTTGGGCCAGATTTCATTGATCGCGCGCTGTTCATTAGGGTTCCACCACTTCAAGATGCCTCGTTTTTTATATACGCTAAACGTGATTCGCCAGTCATTGGTCGGGTCTGGAATCCGGCCCACCTCTAATGGTGAAGAGCAATCCTTCCATGCGTTACGAATCACGCCCAAGGGAGTAACCCGTTTGGCAGCTTCAAAATCATCGATGTAAGCCACTCCATCGGGGTCCTTGGTGGCCTCATTGTTCAGCGTGTTGGGATTGGGCAAAATCTGAGCGATCTCTCCCTCAAAATTGAATCGGGACGGCGCCTTTGTCGATATAATCGGGAATGCATCGATCGCCCGGGTCAGGAAATTGGGCTCAAATTTGATGGAGCTATTGATGTCCCAGATCATGTTCCGCATCGGCCCTTTGCCCACGCGAACCTTCTGATCCAGCGTGCTCTGATTCATATAGAGAAACGTACCGCCGATGAATGAGTTCTCCCACAGCTTATATTCGCCACGCATTCCCAGCAGCGTTTTCTTCTCCAATTGAAACATCTCGTTCCGCTGGTAGTTGACCTGGACGTTCGCCGCTGGATTGGTAGCCTCTTCGCGCAATATGGTGAGCTTGCCAGAATAATAGTCAATAATATAATCCGTGTCCTTCCTGAGCCGCTGACCATTGAGCAGCACTTCCTCAGAACCCTCGATCACGTTGAAACCCAAATCGTAATTGGCGCTGCGGTTCTTGGATTTCACCTGGATATAGAACTTGCTATCATTGATGATCTCGCTCTGGATGGTGGAATTATACATTTTGGTGACGAACTTCTCCCTGGGGAGCTCGATGTTCTTCTCGGCATCGCCTTCGAACGCATACGATTGGGCGAATGGCTCCAATCGCGGGAACTCCAGCTCGCCTTCGCCCAGCCGGATATAATTGGGATTGTCATCGACTGCATTATCGGGATTGGGATTACCATTGATGTCGAACCGATCCAGTCCAAAGATTTTGAGATAGGAGTTGGAACCGTACGATTCCTCATCATTACCAGATGGGGTATCGAAAAATATCTTGAGCTCGAAGCCATTCGGGTCAATATTGCGGCCGCCAAGGTAGTAGACGTTGCGCTGCATCAATTTCCAGGTTCGGTCGCTGGGACGTGGCGTCTGGGGCTTGAGCATCCGCAAAAAAATTGTTGTCTGGGCCTGCGGATCAAACTCCACATCGCCATAGGTCACCCCGCCTCTCGTCCGATATGCCACCGCCAGCATTTCATTATCCGAAACCGGGACAAATAATTTTATTTTCCCCAAATCGGTCCACAAAAAGTAATCTTTTTGTTGTTCCAACCGGATCCAGAAGCCACGCGCGTTCTCCGAATTGATGATCGTCGTGTCGCGTCGCGCTAATGTCGCCGAATCGGCCAATGCCCAGCCGCGAATTCTGCCCTCCCGCTGCTCATAGCCTGGGCCAGATTTATATAGTTCGAAGCTGGTAATCACGCGGCTGCCAACGTAGGTCCGAGCGCCAGTGTTCGGATCGATCTTTTCATATTGGGAGCGATATAGGCTGTCCACGAAGAAATAGACGCCATTCATGAAACTATAATCTTTGATCACATATTGGCCTTCCTCGGCTCCGCCAGTGATAGATAGCGTCTTGTTCTCGCCTTTTTCCTGGCTGGCAATAGTGGTCAGGTGGAAATTGCCAATCTGCGATTCGGACTTGATGCCGAACAGACCGCTGTTCTGGGCGCTAAAAGAGACGAACCGGGTGGCTGGCAACGATAAAGAAATGTTACCTGCCTGAACCGACTGGAGGATCTCGTCATCGTAGCCAGTGTAATTCAGCTTCACGGTATTTTCGAAATCGAATGGTCGCTCGCTGTCCTGATCCACGCTGACCGTCACCTTATCGCCCACATTGCCCTGCACCTTGAAATTCTGGGTCTGCTCCATCTTAAAATTGTAATTGGAGCCACGGCTCAAAGCGTCCCGAACCTGGCTGCGACTCTCGTGACGCAGACCGCCCTGAATATTGATTTGCCCGGTGACGGATAATGAAACGCGGTCGCCACCGAAGATGGTCTGAAAGGCGCGGCTCCGAATACGCACAGGGATCGCGATCTCTATGCCTCCCTTCCCCTGCTGATCCATCTTATCCCCAGTGAGCTGCTTGATCTTATAATTATGCCATAGCAGGTTCAGGTTTTGCTCACGGTAATAATTGCTATATTCCTTCAGCGTGTACTTGGCTGGCAGATGAAATGGTTGACCAAATAGCGTTTCTTGTATGGTGACATATTGACCAGTGCTATCGATATCAACGGTGCGTTTCAGGCTATTTGGAGATAATTTGAGCAGTGGGCGACTGGGGCCATTCAGCGACAGCCAGGGCTCTGGCTGCCGATTGAACAACGAAATACCATATTGTTGATTGGAATTTAATTTCAATCCACAATAGCGATCTCGATCGGAGCTAAACCCGGAAGCGGTTGCCAGAAAAGTGGCTGAAAAAAAAATCGAAATCAAAACAATCTGCTGCGCTGGAGATTTCGATCCGATTTTAATACCAAATACCATGAATTTCGTCGTCTTTTTTGAAAACTCTCGAATGAACTCAATAGTTAAACTTGCCATGCTGCCAAAGGTTCAGGACAATTTTCGAAGATGAGCATCGGGAAAAAAACAGACCTTAGGCCGCTTCAATCCAACTTCTATCAAGAAATTTGTCGATAGTAACAACGATCAGAGGCGACGGGATAAATAAATTTCGATTCTCCCATTTTGGACACAGCTTTTGATCTTTTCGGCCAACGCAAATGATATCGAATTATTCTTGTGTCGCTCTGAATGAAAGACCACAAACACTGCAAATAGCTTTGCCTACATGAGCCATTCGCAGGCAAATGCGGAATCAGAAACATTGCCAGGGATGATTTATGGTTCAACTCAGCAGGATGACGCAAGAAATTTATCACCCGACCAAAAACGAACGTAATTGGTTGCTGCTGCAAAATCGAGTTCAAATAGAACGAACACGTTCCTTGCCGATAATGAGCGAATAGAAATATTGATAACTGATTGCTCAGAAGCGACAAGATGCCCTATTTTTGGGCTTTGCACCAACAGCCAATTACATAAAAACGCCAGCAATGCTGGCCGAAAATCAAAGCATAAGAAACCAATTAAACCAGAAGCAAGTTTAACTATCGACCTCCGTGGTTTAGTGTGAAGCAAAGCGATCAAGTTAGCGCTTATTCGTGGTATAGTAGAGGATCATTCCTCGAAACATTGGCTTTAATTTTTTCTAATCTAACTTCTGCCAGAGAAATCGAGTTCCCATTGTTATGTACATTTTATCAAAACATATTTTGCGCCAGCACGTCGGCCCTTTCTTGTTCGGCTTTTTCATTATCACGCTGCTGTTCATGTTGAACCTGGTGTTCAAGGAGCTCGGCCGGATTCTGAGCAAAGGGCTGGAGATCTGGGTGATTGCTGAGTTCTTCGCGTTGAATCTCGCATGGATCGTCGCGCTGGCAGTGCCAATGGCTGTATTGATGGCTGGTTTGATGAGCTTTGGTCAGCTCTCGGCAGATAATGAGATCACCGCCATCAAAGCCAGCGGGATCAGCGTCTATCGGATCATTTTGCCGGTACTCGTTGCGGCAGGCTTCTTGTGCTTGTTCTTGATTTGGTTTAACAACGAGGTTTTGCCAGACGCCAATCATCGCCTGCGATTGTTAGCGCGCGACATTGCCATTAAAAAACCCACGGTGAGCCTGGAACCAGGCTATTTGTATCAGGAAATTCCAAATCTCGCTATTCGTGTTGAGCATCTGGTCGAGGAAAAAAATTTGTCCCATGTGCGTGACGTGATCATTTACGATAAAAGCGCTCCTCAAGTGAATCGAAGTATTGTCGCCAAACGTGGGGAGATCGTTGTCAATCAAAAAAACGGCCTGCTTCAGATCACCCTGTTCGATGGCGAGATCCATGAGGTCAATACCGATAAGCTGGAAAACTACACGCACATTCAATTTGAAAAGCATGTGCTCACCATTGCGATCCCGAACATGGTGCTCCAGCGTTCCGAATCGAGTTATCGTGGCGACCGCGAACAGAGCGCTCAAATGATGCGACAGGAAGTAAACAATAATCTGGCATTGATCGAGAAACGGCGTCAGAGCTTAATGAGCACCATTCAAGCTCAGATCAACCATTATTTTTCAGACTATGCGACACCAACCACCATTGGCGAAGAGATGAATGTGGATGATCAAACCACGCTGCGCGTTGCTCTGAGAGATCAACCAACAGTCACTTCGAAAATGGTGCGCGCGATGGATTTGCAATCGAATCCCGCAGCCGCAGCTTCCAGCCCTAGAGCAGGCGCCCAACCGCTGCTCGCCGAGAGCGCCAAACGCGCAGATCGGGTCCAATTGAATTTGACTCGCCAAATCCGCGTTCACCAAAACTTGCTTCAGCGCATTAAAAGTGAGCGCGAGATCAATCGCAGCTACGAACTGACCAATAATAAATTGCTGGTGGAGATCTATAAAAAGTATTCGATCCCATTTGCCTGCATCGTATTCGTTCTGATCGGTGCCCCATTGGGCATCATGGCCCGGCGCGGCAACATGGCCGTTGGAGGCGGGATCAGTTTGGTGTTCTTTATTATCTATTGGGTTTTTCTCATTGGAGGAGAGGAACTTGCCGATCGGGACCTGTTATCCCCATTCTTGGCCATGTGGTTGGCGAATTTCATTGTGGGCGCTTTCGGAATCTATCTTTTGATTCGCACTGCGAAAGAAGCATCGTTCATCAATTTCGATATCTTTATCAAGCTGATTCCAAAACGGCTCCGGAGGAAAGTGCAGTGAAAATTCTGGATAATTATCTGAGCCGAAATTTTCTGGGGACGTTGGGATTTGCGCTGGTCGCTTTCTGCGCAATTTATATTATTATCGATGCGGTGGGGTTTATGGACAAGTTCATCGATCAACATGTCCCCATCCTCATCGTGGCTCAATACTATTTGTACTATCTGCCTTATATCATCATCCTCACCCTCCCCGTGGCCACCCTGCTGGCCAGCCTGTTCAGCGTCGGTCAGTTGGCCCGCTACAACGAGCTGATCGCCATGCAAGCTTCCGGATTATCGTTATATAAAATTTTATCCCCTTTGTTTGTGATCGGAATTGCCATTAGCCTGCTTGCTGCTTATGCAGGCGAGCGATTCGTTCCTTATACCAATCAGAAGAAAAAAGAGATTTATCAGACCCATGTTGATAAGATAAAAAAGACCAGAGCCGAATTGCAAACCAGGGACATCACGCTCCAGATCGATAATCATCGCTGGCTGCTGATCGGATACATCGAACTCAGCGACAGCACAGCCTTTAAAGTCAGCGTGCAAAGCTATCGAGAGGATATGCTGGTGGAGCGCATCGACGCCTCGCGCATGCACTGGCAGTCAGATCATTGGTTACTGATCAATGGTTTTATTCGACGCTTCGAAAACCGGCAGGAAAATGCCCAGCCGTTTCAAGAATTAGTGATGACCGACCTCCGTTTTCGACCTCAAGATATTGCCCGGGTTCAAAAGAAGGCCGAGGAAATGAGCTATTGGGAGCTGAGGGATTTCATCAAAGAAATCCGCAGGACTGGCGGCAAACCAGATCGCTGGCTGGTTGACCTCTATCTTAAGCTATCGTTTCCGTTCGCCAATTTCGTCATCGTATTGTTCGGCGCACCACTGGCCTCACGAAAAACCCGAAGCGGTACGGCGTTGAGTTTCGGAATCAGCCTGTTTATTTGCTTTTTGTATTTTGGGATTATCAAGGTCGGACAAAGCTTAGGGCATAACGGGGCGCTTCCGCCGCTGTTCGCGGCCTGGATGGGAAATATCTTGTTTGGCTTTGGCGCTATTTATATCCTGATCCGATCTAATAAATAGACGAGCCGATTGAATAATAATGTGAGCAGGCTTCGACACACCATCCTTCAATTTTGATCTAATGAAAGATCGATGGACCTGTCATTCAGACCAACCGCTCGCGTAATATCGATTTTCAGATGAAAGAACAATAGGATGCCCCATCGGGCAAAACCTGCACAGCAAGGCGGCTTCATGACCCTACGCATAGCATCTTGCTTTTTACAGCTTAATCACATGAGGAGAATAGCGACAGAGGTAAAGAAATTCGGGCTACTAATTTGCTGGAAGGCTCACAAATTATACTTTTTGATCTTGTAGCGCATGGTTCGCAAACTGATTTTGAGATTTTTTGCAGCGATGGATTTGTTACCATGCGCTTTTTCAATTGCATCTTTTATCACCATCCGCTCCGCATATTCCATCTTCTTGCGATAGCTTTCATGGGTATTCTGGCGGAGAAAATCGGCACGTTGCGTTTGATTGTAATGGTTGTAAATGTTAAATGGCAAAAACTCTGGCAAAATGACATCCCCTTCGCCCAACACCACGGCATTCTCCATCGCATTTTCCAACTCGCGAACATTACCGGGCCAATCATACTCCATGCACAGTTCCAGCGCCTTGCTTGAAAATTTCATCAACGGCTTATTGTTTTCCCGACAAAATTTTTTGACGAAGTGCTCAATCAATAGTGGGATGTCTTCTTTGCGTTCGCGAAGCGGTGGGATGAAAATCGGAATGACATTGAGGCGATAATAGAGGTCCTCGCGAAATTTTCCCTCCTGGATCGCCTGCTCCAGATTGCGATTGGTCGCCGCAATGACGCGTACATCGACTTTAATCGTGCTGGTTCCGCCCAAATGGGTCAATTCCTTTTCCTGCAACACCCTGAGCAATTTGGTCTGCACGCTCTCTGAAATATCGCCGATCTCATCGAGAAAAATGGTACCTCCGTCGGCTAACTCCAATCGGCCTCTTTTCCGAGCCACTGCCCCGGTAAAAGCGCCCTTCTCGTATCCAAATAGCTCGCTCTCCAACAGCGTCTCCGGCAGTGAGGCACAACTGATCTCTACCAATTTTTTTTCGGCTCGCGGACTGTTGTAATGGATCGCCCGCGCCACTAACTCTTTGCCCACCCCGCTTTCACCGCGAATCAACACCGTCGATTGGCTTTTGGACACCTTGGCAATGATTCGATAGATTTCACGGATCGCCTTGCTGGTACCGATGATGTTCTCCACCCGATAGGAGCTCTTCAGTTGATCCCGCAACTGAATATTCTCCTCCAGGATCTCCTGTTCCTGGATCGCCTTCTTGATGGTCAACAGCAACTCATCCATATTCAGCGGCTTGGTGAGATACTCATAGACGCCTTTTTTCATGGCTTCCACCGCCTGCTTCACCGAACTGTAAGCCGTCATGACGATGGTTTTCATGCTGGAATTATAGGCGATGGATCTCTCGTACAGATTTAGCCCATCTATATCAGGCATCCTGAGATCAGTCAACATCAGATCAAATTGCTCGCGTTCCAGAAGCCGCAGCGCTTTCTTCCCCGATTCTACCCCCACCACTTCATATCCCTCGTCTCTGAGTATTTCGACCAAACCCGACAATGTATTTAAATCGTCTTCGACGATCAGTATCCGTGCCATAGACTTACCACCTATTTGGTTCTTTTGGATGAAGTAGTTGGGTGCCAATCGATAATCCTTTACGCTATGCTGCGATTCGAATGTGATAGGCGAATCAGCATCCCCTAACCGTCTCATGCAAACGAAATGATCATCCATCATCACCTGGCTGCCGCCATAAAGCTGCCTATTTCGTTTGAACCGGGATGTGATCTCGCCCTGTCGACCCCATCGATTTGGCCATCCAGTGACCCAAGTGAATTATCAGTCATGGAGCATCTAAAATCGCTCCAAAGGCTTTGTCCTCACAAGGCCAGCAATTTCGCGTTGGCCAGCATTAAGAATGGCTATGGCGAGATGCCTAAAATTCGAATCGGATAGAGCTGGCAAGCGAAGGCCTTGCAGGAACTCCCCCAGTGACATTTTTTGGCTGAAATCATAATGCGATTGCTTCGCTTCGCCCATAATGTTGGCCTTAGAAAAAAGTTGGTTTTTCGATTCGAGCATCAATTCGCGCAACTTGAGTGAATAAGAGCAGCGATCTTATCCATCACCGCGGCCAGGCACAAACCCTGCTGATAAGATGCCTTCGCAGCAATAGCTCTCTTTCGATAAACTGAATTAACCGAAGCCAATCGATGCCGGCCCAAAAACTAATTAATTGAGATCAACTGGCCTTTTGCACCTGTTTCTTTCGCTTTTTAGGACGCGTTTTGCCAGTTGTGCCGCGCCAAATTTTTCCTCGCCGTGTCCGTCGATCACCTTTGCCCATAATTGTAACTCCTCTCCTTGTCTTTTACATTCGCTCAAATGATAAGCTGATCAATCACCATCAGCATTCATAATTCGTGCGGGGACGAAAACATTGAGATTTTCAAACTGCGCGATAATTTTTGGCGTTATTATTTCAGCCATCATCCCCTGGACCCCATTCAAAGGGGCAACGAGCGCGCGAGCCCCTGAGAATTAATCGCTTTTCAATATAATCTGACAAAGTCGTGCGAATAAACTTGACTCTTGAAATTTCTCATTTGCGCTAATGGTGATACCGTTCGGCCCCATCACCAGCTTTTAATCCCCATGGTTCAAAATATCTTGTAATGCGCTTAGAAAAATCTCTAAATTCGGCTCGGTCACGTTCACGAAATGGCCGACCCGAATAACCTTATCGGCTAATTTCCCCTGTCCGCCAGAGACGACGATTTGATAGCGGTCTTTCAGTTTCGCTATCGTTGTATTGGCTGAAACGCCATCTGGCAGCTTGATAACAGTGAGGCCATCGGCTGGGTTATCAGGAAAAATCGAACATCCAATTGAAACCACGCGACTGCGGAAATTCTGGGCCAGGCCGGCGCTGCTCTGCCAGCGCGCCTCCAGGCCTTGTGCTTGAATATCTGATAGCACCGCTTCAGCAGCGATGATGAGCGGGATCGCCGGGGTGAAGCTGCTACCTTTGCCCAACCGAAGAGCCTGACGTGCCCGGCTAAAATCAAAGTAATAGCGCGGAAGATCCGACAATTCGCTAAAGCGCCATGCCCGGCGGTTTAATGCAACGAACGATAGCCCTGGCGGTAACCCCAGGCCTTTCTGAGAAGCCGTCACAGCCACATCGATCCCCCAGCGATCCATTTGCAACGGCATTACCCCAGCCGATGAAATGGCATCCACGATGATCAAGGCATCAGTCCTCTGCCGAAGCGCCGGCACAATCGCTCCCAGATCGGCCTTCGCCCCGGTCGATGTTTCGCAATGGGTCAAAAAAATTGCCTTTACTTGAGGGATCGATGCTACCAACGATTGCAATTCATCGAGTTCAACACTTTTGCCCCATGGAAGCTTCAGGGATGTAACCGTCAAACCAAAGGTCGTGGCGATTTGGGTCCATCGCTCACTGAATTTGCCATTTTCGACAACGATCACAGGATCCCCGGGGCTGAACAGATTGCTAATCACCGCTTCCATGGCTCCAGTCCCACTCGCAGTCAGTGTCACCACATCATGCCGCGTCTGGAACAGATACTTCAACGCCTGTGTGAGCTGCTGAAATATCGCGACGAATTCTGTCCCGCGATGATAGACTATCGGCTGCGCCAAAATTCGCTGCACCGCTGGTGAGATCGGCGCTGGTCCGGCAGTCAATAATAATCGTTGATTCGTGATTTGACCCATAGGATGCTCGTCTTGATCCATGGCAAGCTCAGGCTGGCGCTTTGAGCAATGCCAGCATGGCCTGCCAGATTTGATCTTTCCCCTGTCCTGTCTTGGCTGAAAATGCGATCACCGCGTCAACACCCAATTGACTCGCCTCGGCTTCGATCCCCCGCATGGCGATCGTTGCTTGCTGCCGTGAGAGCTTGTCAATTTTGGTGGCAATTAAAAGCGTCGGCAACTTCAATCTCGCTAACCAATCGATCATCTCCCGATCCAAATCAGTAATTCCATGCCGACTGTCGATGATCAAAATCATTCCCATCAAGAAGCGGCTCTGGGTTAAATAGGATTCGATAAGAAGGCGCCAGGCCTTTCGCTCCTGCTGGGAAACTTTGGCATAGCCGTATCCGGGGAGATCTACCAGATAAAACTCATCATCGATCGAATAGAAATTGAGCGTTCGCGTTTTTCCTGGGGTCGAACTGATCTGCGCCAGCTTGCGGTTGCCCACCAGTCGGTTGATCAAGCTGGACTTGCCGACATTGGACCGCCCGGCCACCGCGATCTCCGGTAAGCGACGAAATCGAATTTCCTGGAGACGGGCAACGCTGGCGATGTATTTTACCGATTTCAGTCTCATGGTCCAACCCAATTCGCACCCGCAGTCTGATTAAATTTCGCTTTTCAGGAAAGATCATGCCGTTCAGCCATCCTTTCGTTTTATTCAAGAGGCATGATAATCCAAATTTCTCGTTTCAAATAGTCCGCGCCATGATCCAGCAGAAAATCGATCGGTTCATCCGATGCAAAAAAAATCTTCCCAAATTCAAGCAACTTATCTATTCAGGAAGATTCGATACATTAAAAGTACCCGGAAACGGCTAAGCCGTCTTCTTTATTTCATGGTAAATGAACAACACGTCGTTCTTATTCTTAATCGATTTTTCGGTGATGATGACCTTTTTCACATTTTTTAACTCTGGCAGATTGAACATAATGTCCAGCATGATGTCTTCCATGATGGCCCGAAGGGCGCGAGCGCCGGTTTTTCGCTTCATCGCTTCTTTGACAATTGCCCGGAGCGCCGCCTCCTCGAATTCCAGTTCAACGCCATCCAATTCGAACAGCTTTTTATACTGTTTGGTGAGCGCATTTTTCGGCTCGATTAAAATCGAATAAAGCGCTTCTTCCGAAAGTTCTTCAAAGATACATTCGATGGGCAAACGACCGATCAGTTCCGGGATCAAGCCAAACTGCAGCAGGTCCTCTGGTTCGACCATCTGCAGGATCTCATTGATCCTTCTCTCCTGCTGCTTGTGGATCTCCGCGCCAAACCCCATGGCCTTTTTGCCGATCCGCGCGGCAATGATCTTTTCCAGCCCGTCGAATGCGCCGCCGCAGATGAACAGGATATTTTTGGTGTCAATATTGATTAAGTTCTGTTCGGGATGCTTGCGCCCGCCTTTCGGCGGCACCGATGCAATGGTTCCTTCAAGGATTTTCAGCAACGCCTGCTGAACCCCCTCTCCCGATACATCCCGGGTAATGGATGGATTACCTCCCTTGCGAGCAATCTTATCGATCTCGTCGATATAGACAATCCCGCGCTCAGCGCGTTCCACATCGTAATCTGCGGCCTGCAACAGCCGCACCAAAATGTTCTCCACATCCTCGCCCACGTAGCCCGCTTCGGTCAGGGTTGTGGCATCGGCAATGGTAAATGGCACTTGCAGGAACCGCGCCAGGGTCTGTGCCATCAGCGTCTTACCCGTCCCAGTCGGACCGATCAACAAGATGTTGCTTTTCTCCAACTCCACCTCATCGCTCACCAGATCCGCGGTTTCCACTCGCTTATAATGATTATACACAGCCACTGACACGACCTTCTTCGCGGTCTCCTGACCGATCACATAATCGTCTAACTCGCGCTTGATCTCCGCTGGGGTCCGAATGCGACTCTTCGCGATCAACGCGCGCCGGTTCATGTCCTCCCGAATGATCTCGCTGGCGTTTTTGACACACTCATTGCAGATATAAACATCCGGGCCAGTGACAATACAATCAACCTGATTGGAATTCTTTCCACAAAATGAACAAATAAACAATCGCTCGCGACGTCTGCTATAATTATCCATGTGAACCTCAAGTTAACCGTTCGCTGTTGCATTTGATGCTATTTTTTCTTGCGCAGGTCCTTCCGTACCATGATCTCATCCACAATCCCGTATGCCTTTGCCTCCTCAGCAGACATAAAGAAGTTGCGATCAGTGTCTTTCTCCAATTTCTCGATGCTTTGACCCGTATGGTAAGACAGAATTTTATTGATCTCCTCGCGAATCGTCAAAATCTCCCTGGCTTGAATCTCAATGTCGGTCGCCATCCCTTGCGCACCTCCCCACGGTTGATGGATCATGATCCGCGCGTGGGGCAACGCCGCTCGCTTGTTCTTTGCTCCCGCAGCTAACAGCACGGCTGCCATGCTCGCCGCCTGGCCCAAACAAATCGTCGCGACATCCGGTTTGATATACTGCATCGTATCGTAAATCCCCAGCCCAGCCGTCACATAACCGCCCGGGCTATTGATGTACATATACACGTCCTTCTCTGGATCCTCTGCCTCTAAAAACAACAATTGTGCAATGGCCAAACTCGCCACATTATCATCAATCGTAGATCCGATGAAAATAATCCGCTCTTTCAACAGCCTCGAAAAAATATCATAAGCGCGCTCACCGCGTCCTGTTTGTTCTATAACAATTGGCACCAAACTCATACCACTTACCCCTTCTCATTTGTTCGAAAATAAATCATCATATCGATGAAATCAAAATAAAAGCCCTTCCATTCGAAAATCTTTTTCACAATATGAATCATTAATTGGTTACATTTGACTCAGCCATGCCAAAAAACTTGCGATCAACGCTCGTAGAGGCCGAGCTTTTCAACGCGACATTGCTAAATCGTGTTTTGTAGATTATTTTGAGGATCGAACCAAGTAAATGGGACCGCCATCATGAATTTCCACATCAAAGCGACCGATTCGCAACGATGAGTCTTTGGTTTCAATGGAGCGAATGGCCGATACCATCCTTCATGAGGCATCAAGACATTTGCTCCGCAAGCGAAGCTTGCATGGTCGAATGAGCAGCCGTTATCATCATCGTAAAAGAGGTGGCTGCAATTTTTCGTCTCGATCTACGATGAAGCCCGATAGCGAATTCCTGCTGCAGAACAATAGAGATAAGCCACATCGCCCCCCCTCTTTACACGATCTCAGACAGGAATGGATTTCTCCAACTGCAAGCAACTATCAAGCGGACCTATCACCGTACGATCAAATCCTGCGTCCTTTGGACATCCCGATAGGTGACGATTTTGTCTGTGATAATAGCATTGGAAGTGAGCAGGTCGAGGACTTTTTTCTCAAGGATTTTGTGCATCACCTGATCACGCTTTTTGGGATCACGGTATTTTTTCCGGATTGCCACCCCGTTCTTCCCTGCCAATTTAGCCATTACTTCGATATAATCATTGATCTCCGCTTCCTCAACCTTGAGGTTTTCCAGCTCAGCGATTTTCTCCAGGATCAACAGCCACTTCAGATTCCAGATCGCGTCCGTCCGATACCTTTCGCGAAGCTGTTCCGAGTCATTCTGCTGCGGCTGATCGTTCTTCATGTCGCTAATAAACGCTTCTAAAAAATTGTCGATCATATAATCGGGCAGCTCGATCGGATTGCTTTTGATCACCTCGTCCATGATGCGATTGGTGAGATTCTGCTTGGCGCGCTCCTGAGCCTGCAGCTCTAAATTTTTCCGAATTGCATCCTTGAGTTGGTCCAACGTTTCGTACGGCCCAATATCCTTAGCGAACTCATCATCCAATGCTGGAAGCTCTTTCTGTTTGATCTCCTTGACGCTCACGTCATAATATTCGTATTGATTTTCAGGATGGTTCGGGTCCTGGCTTTGAACCGGCAGCTTGACACGCCGGGTCTCTCCTGCTTTTACGCCGATCAATTGATCTACGAATGATGCATCGGTTTCCTCATCATCGAGATAGAAATAGCGATTTTCATATTTTTGTCCAATGAGGGGTAAGCCAGCGACATCGACCCCCTGGATATCGGCAACGATATAATGACCGTGCTGCGCTTCGCCATCGAAAGTGGACATCGACGCGTGCTGTTCGCGAAGATTTTCGATGAATTCGTTCAGATCATCATCCGTAATCTGGTAGATTTCTTTTTCAACTTCCAGGGCTTTGTATTTCTTCAGTTCAATCTCAGGCTGAATCTTGATGATCGCTTTGAATTGTAATCCCGTGGCGCGGTCATAACTGAAAGATTCCAATTTGGAAATATCATATAATTTCAAATTATTTTCTTTGACAGCCTTTTCCAAAAAGTCTGGGATGGAATCCTCCGCCACCTCTCGCTCAATCTTGGTCCCCAGCGCTTTTTTGATCAAATCAAGCGGGACCTTCCCTTTGCGGAATCCCTCCCATTGGATTGTCTTTTTATATTTCGCATAAGCTTCATCGAATTTAGCTACCAATTTTTCATATGGGACTTTAACTTCCACTGCCCGTTCCCACTGTCCTTGTTCCTCAATACGAACTTCCAAGAGCCTCTCCTGTGGTTACTTCCACCAATTAAGTTGTCTGTTTATGGTCCCTATTCATCGTCTTAGGGTTATTGTTTGGAACTCATTTCGTGTCTGCCAATTATGGTGCGAGAGGGGGGAGTTGAACCCCCACACCACAAGGGTACTAGATCCTAAGTCTAGCGCGTCTGCCAGTTCCGCCACCCTCGCATAAATTAATGCGGATGAATATAAAAACTTTTAGCGCAATTGTCAATGTTTTTTTCAACTTGTTCAATGAAAATTTGTGCTATTGAATGCCGAACCTATAGAAAAGTTTCACCACAAATCAAGCCAGACCATGCTTGCTATCACCCAGAACTTCCTTTTAGCGTTCGAACCCAATGACTACATTTTTGTCGTTGAACAGGGCGTCTCCAAAGATATGTTACTGGGTCTATGGAAACAGGGCTTCGAAACCTCAAGAGATGCGCCGGCCGCTTATCTTTGCCCTTCCAAAGCGTCGAGAAGCGTTGGGACATTCTTTGCGCTTCATTTTCAATTAAGGTGATTTCATGGTTGAGGAACACTGATTTCGTCCTCGAAAAGAACCCCATTTAAAAAGCTTGCCTCAGATCATGAACATCTGTCCCATGAATATTTTTTAATCAGCATGAATAAAACTTGACTTCAGCCAATTTAGTTCATATATTTGGTGTCGATTTTTGAGCTGTTTGTTGATGATGCTTGTTAGGTAGAGGATCGACCTTTGGAAAAGAAAATTTTCATTACCATGGCTGGGAATATTGGCTGCGGCAAAACAACGGCTGCAAAATTGCTCAGCCATCATTTCGGTCTGGAGCTATTCGACGAACCAGTGATCGATAATCGGTTTCTGCGCGATTATTACGCCGATATGAAACGCTGGTCGTTGACCTTGCAAATGGAATTTCTGATTCGACGGGTAGAACATCACGAGCTGATTAAAACGGTGCCCAAATCATGCATTCAGGATCGATCGTTGTATGAAGATCCTGAGGTATTTGCCAAATACCTTCATGGATTAGGCAATATGACCGATGACGAACTCAAGCTATATCTCGAATACTTTGAGCGCCTCAATAAGGACTTAATTCGGCCCGATCTGATTATTCACCTTCAGGTGGATGATGTCAAAATTTTATTGGATCGTATTCGGACCCGAGGCCGGAAAGAGGAACAGGGAATTACTGCTGAATTTTTGCAGGGGTTGGGTGGCTATTATATCAGTTTTCCTCAAGTCTGCCAGCAAAAATACGGCATTGCTGTGATCAATTACAATGTCACCGCCAAAGATATCCGCAGCCCAGCCGGCAAGGAAGAATTCCTTTCGACAATCGAAGCGGCTCTAAAATAATCCTGACACATCATCGGAACGATCAAATCATGTCCAGTTGCAAGCTGTCGCACTGGAATAGCCTGAGGAACATCTATGGCCAGAAGGAACATGCGTCCCATTATGACAAATAAGATCAGACCGGCCGAGGAATACTGGTCATGATAGAGGCAAAGATGATTAGGCAATCAAATAGTGGATGCATTACGACGTGCAATAGAACCGCTTTCCCGAGAAGTGGTTGATATTTTGTTGATCGATAAGATGAGATTAACTGGTGAATATAGTGCTGTAGATTCATGGTTTGATAATAGAGATTAATGGAGGATGGACGTTATGATGACAACTGCTGAGCATATTGAGATGGAAACACGTTATGGAGCGCATAATTATCATCCATTAGATGTGGTGATCCACTCTGGCAAAGGGGTTTGGCTGGAAGATGTAGAGGGCCGAAAATATATGGATTTTTTATCGGCTTATTCTGCGGTCAATCAAGGCCATTGCCATCCCCGATTGGTCAAGGTGATGCAGAAGCAATGTGAACAATTGACGTTGACGTCGCGGGCATTTCGCAACGATCAATTGCCGTTATTGGCAAAAGAGCTTCGTGAGCTGACTGGTTATGAGATGATGCTGCCCATGAATTCTGGTGCTGAAGCGGTGGAAACCGCCATTAAAGCAGCCAGGAAATGGGGCTATCAGATAAAAGGGGTTGCGAAGGACGAAGCGGAAATTATCGTGTGTGATGGAAACTTTCACGGAAGGACGATTACGATCGTGACGTTTTCGCCTGAGGAGCAGTATCGGAATGGCTTCGGGCCGTTCACCCCTGGGTTCAAGATGATCCCGTACGGCGATGCAGCGGCATTGGAACGCGCCATTACGCCCAATACTGTGGGATTTTTAGTTGAACCTATTCAAGGCGAAGCTGGGGTCGTGGTTCCAAAGAACGGATTCTTGAGGCAAGCCAAACAAATTTGCGAGCGCCATCATGTCATATTTATTGCAGATGAAATCCAGAGCGGACTGGGTCGCACTGGCAAAATGTTCGCGTGCGAGCATGAAGGGGTAAAACCCGATATGGTGACGATCGGCAAGGCTTTGTCTGGCGGCATGTATCCCATCTCAGCAGTGCTGGCCTCGAAGGAAATCTTAGGGGTATTCCAGCCAGGGGATCACGGCTCAACCTATGGCGGCAATCCATTGGCCTGCGCAGTTGCCCGAGAGGCACTGAAAATAATTGTTGAAGAACAGCTTTGCCAGCGAGCAGAGGAATTGGGAGACTATCTGATGAATCGGCTGCGCGCGATCCAAAGCCCTCACGTCGATCACTATCGCGGCAAAGGATTGTGGATCGGTATCGTTCTGAAACCCGAAGCTGGCGGTGCTCGCCGCTTCTGCGAGGCGCTCAAAGATCAAGGCGTGCTGGCCAAAGAGACCCATGGCAATATCATCCGATTAGCACCCCCTCTGGTGATAACGAAACAGGAGATTGATTGGGCTGTTGAACGCATTGCTCGCGTGCTGAGCATGGATTGATGATCCGATTGCCGGGGGGCTACAGGCTAATCGTCCAGCGAACGAATGTTTAGCTCAAATAGCCCCCCGCGGCCCCATCAATCTACCCTTCTTTTTTTCAGGAGTCCAACACAGCGGATAAAAATTAAAATGATGATAGCGACTTACAATCTTCCCTGAGAGGCTCGTTCTGTTCTTGCAGAATAGAACTAAAATAATGAGGCGCAAATGTCGAGAATCGACCAAGCGGTCGCGATGTTCAATAGCGGTTTTGCTTGCTCTCAATCCATTTTGTCGATCTATGGACCCTCACTGGGTTTGGACAAAAATCTGGCGCTACGGCTTGCCGATCCCTTTGGTGCTGGAATGCGGGGACTGTCCGAAACTTGCGGCGCAGTAACGGCTGCTTTCATGATCATTGGTTTGAAATATGGGAGAATCCATGCCGAAGACCCAGTGACAAAACAGCGGATGGTAGATCGCATGAAACAATTTATCCAGCAATTCGAGCATCGTCATGGCGCGCTATCATGCAAAGCGCTCCTGGGATATGATATCAGCGTTCCAGAACAATATGACATTGCTGAGCAATTAGGGCTATTTCAAACCCAATGCCCTGCTTACGTCCGCACCGCTGCCGAGGTCCTGGAGCAAATTCTGATCGAATGACCTCATTGCACTGTTGATGCTCATTCGATAAGCTGGAAATCGAGCTCATTATAGTGTATAACTTTGGCCGTTCGATTGCGGTATTATTTGATCAACATCAACTTGCCTGTGCTGCGCAAAAGCCGCTGCTCTGCTGAATATCCAGTCGCAAAAAAGAAATAAAGCCCAGAGGGCAGGGCCTCTCCCCTCTCGTTTCTTCCATCCCAAACACACTGGGTCTCCTTATTCACCATAACATCGTCGATCAACGTTTTCACTCGTTGACCATTCACATTGCAGATCGAAACGGACAATCGATATTCATTTTTTGCCACAAAATGCAATGTCACCGATTCATTAAATGGATTGGGATAGCAGAAAGCCTGCAACCGATCTTCAGTCTCATGAGCAGGGGCATTCAAAACGGCGTGAACAGCCGTCGGATGCAGATCCCTCCAGCGATATGAGATCTGACAGAACGGTTCGCCTTTAGCTGGATAACAATTTATTTTCTCGATCAGGTGCAATCGATCGCGGGCATCGATGACCACGCGAATTTGATCGTATTTGGTAGAATCGCTTTGTTGCGCCACCAAATTCGGGCTTGACCATTGATCTTCGCGGCCATAAGCAGCGTAAATTCCTGCCGGTTTCCCCCTTTGGGGCTGATATTGGAGCCAATAGACATGGAGCGTTCCCTGCTGATCGATCCCAATTTGATGAGAACCGAACTGGCCGCCAATTTCCGCAATATTCTGAGGAGATGACCAGCCGTGATCGTCCAATGAATAGCTATAAAATAATTTTGCCTGTGCCGGCATTTGGGGAGAACGAGGCCAATGCAGCCAGATGATATGCCGGACCCGTTGCTGATCCACAATGATGAAAGGCTGCTGTGCCACCCCAGCAGTATCTCGATAGACCAATGCCGGTTCCAGCCATTCGTTTGCGCTGAGCGATTTTTTGGTGAAGTGAACAAAATGCCAGAAGCCTTTGTTGTTGCTGGGCACTTCGGCGCTGGTATGACCAATAAAAGCCAGGAACAGGGTATCATGCCTGCCAGCAAACAGATGAGGCGCACGAGAACTGCCCTTGGGTGGGATAAAATCGGGAAATGGGCAGGTAACCCGCGAACTCCACGACCATTCATATCTCCGTTTCCCAGTCACCCAGATCCGGTTAAAATCCTCCCAGGCGACGTATATCATCAAATATTTCGTGAGCGAGGCCGCAATATCTTTTGCAGCAATGGTATCGCGATTGAACCAAATAGAGTCAAAACCCCACACATTATAAAAAGGGAGTTCGCTACTGATGATACTTTGTAATTCGTTCACCTCGTAATCGAAAAAGCCATTGGGCCCGGGTAAATTTTTTGCAACTACAAACACATGACAAACAGTATCGCGATCAACGACAACCCAAGGGGATTCAAGATAATTCATGATTTTGAGACAAGGAAAAACGCTGCCAGGAGCAAGTAAATTGCCATCTCGAATCGTCATGAAGTATAAGCTATCTTTTTCCCTCGGATCAGCGCGATTTGCTTTGGCAATCCAGCTAATGTGGACGCTCTGATCTGGCCCGAGCGCCAGATTAGAACAAGATTCTATCTGGCCTAAAGATCGATGCGAAATGATAGCTGGCGCTGACCACTTCGTCTGCTGGGCAAGCGACAGGTCAAACATCCAAATGAGGATCAGTTTGAGCACCCCTAACAATACCAATTGATAACGCGACATGGCGAACCCCATTTTCATTGTCATCGTTTCTCGCTTAGCATGCTATGGATTGGCAAATTAAGCGATATAATTTAACTCATAAATTGAACTCTAACGATCGAAAACGAAAACTCTTTGGGCACAGAATAACCAAATACACGGCATTCGAAAATAGAAAGAGCTCTAAGTGACTTTTCGTGCGTTTCGTGGAGCAATTATCAATAATGATTTTCATTTTAGAATTTCAGGTAGAAATTTCACCAAGCGTGTAATCGCTTCTTCTGTGCGATTAAACAGCCGATAAACTGCTACCATACAAATTAAATCGATCACAGCAAGGTATTGATCTCAGTCTTGACGAGCTTTTTCGACAAACATTAAACTTTCGAAGCCAAACTGAAAACACCAATGCTGCTGGATCTTTCATCGTCATGAGGACAATATGATCAAGATTCAGCCTTCTTTGGTTCTTGGAATGATGGCTTGGTTCGCACACAAGCCATTATCTTCGATAAACGGCGGTCACCAGCTTGTTTTCACGCTGTACCAAGGATAGACAAAGCATTTGCATTTTATGCCAGTAGAGCAATCTAGCGTAATACGTTCGAGCATAAGATGGTCCGGCGCTGTTAATGTGTACCCGTAAACAAAAAAAGGGAATCTGAATCATCGAAATTTGGCAAATAATCCAAAAGCGATCTGTTCGCATTTATTGGATTTGCTTGTTGATTGCTCATCATCTTACCAGCAATATTTTATGTCTGATTTGACATTGTTGAGATCGGTCGAGACTAAGGACGTTGGCCATAACAAAATAGATACCGGAGGATACAAGAGCGCCCGAGTCGTTTGTTCCATCCCATTGACATGAGTACTCGCTGCATAATGTCATTTCATCGATAAAGCGCCGAACACGTTGACCATCAATGTTGTAGATCGCCAGCGAAACCGAGACCTGCGCTTGAGGCAGCAACATGATAGTGACCGTTTCATTAAATGGATTAGGGTGGGTCCTGACCGATAGCAGCGCCTGGTCAGATGTTCGATGATGGTTTAGCCAATTGGCAATTTGAGTCGGATTGAGATCGCGCCAGACATAATCAAGATCATGCTGATAAACAACTCCAAGAGGACTGCGGTGGGCAATTTTTCGAACCAAATGGAGCCGATCATGGGCATCGATCGCCACTCGCGCTACCACACAGCTTTTATCTTGCATGTCTCCAAAGATCAATATTGGATCGCCCCAGGTTTCTTCTCGTCCACATAAATAATAAATTCCACCAGGCCTTTCTTGTGTATTTCTAAATTGTTTCCAAAACACATGCAAGGTGCCATGGCTATCAATCGCAATTTGCGGAAAAGCAAACCAGGCTGACCAGCCTGACAGATCGCGCGCTGGTGACCAGTGCTCTCCATCGGACGAGTAACTATAAAAAACATTCGAAATAATAGGCGATTGCTTTGGGTTTACCAGGTTAAGCCAGATAATATGGCGCACTCCACTCCGGTCCACAGCCATGATCGGATAGATCGCCGCGGTGGTATAATCTCTGAAAACCAGCACAGGCTCAGACCAACGTCCTGTATGGAGCGGCTTTTCAGCACAATAGACAAAATTGAGAAATTTAAAAGCAGGGCCACCCATGGCATCGGAATCTTTACTACCAATGAAGGTCAAATATAAATCCCTGATCGTGCCACTGATCAGATACGGGTAAGCGCCCTCACCGTTATCATTACAAAATTCAGGAAACATCGCTGCTGCAGGAATGATCCAGGTGGATTGACCAGATGGCTTACTGTTCAGGTAAAAGAGATGATCCTTTACCCAACAAACATGCAGGCTACCATCGGTCGATATACAAGGCGAAAGCTCAAAGGTGTCGTTTTTGCGGGCCCTTGACCGAAGCGTATCTGCCCGCCACGTGCCATAATAGGGCCAGCTGGTCAGTAATGGAACCTCAAGGCAGATGCCTTTCCTGAAAAACGTGGAATCTTCTTCGAACCCTTGCTCAATCCAAAAGAGATAGGCAATGCGGTTAGGGTCGACCACCACTTGGGGCAATTCAACTGATCTAGACTGATCAATAGTAATTTGGAATTTGGATTCAACCGGATTGCCGTTAATAATTTGGCCATACATGATCGTTTGCTGCTGCCAAATACACGCGAAATGCAATGAGCCATCCTGTGCCATGAATACTGGAGAAAGCTCCCCAATAGAGCCAACTATGCCGCTTATCAACAACTTCGGTTCAGACCAGTCTTGGTCCATTGCGATGATGAACCGCGGCAATGATAATAGCAATGACATTGCCATCAAGATAGAGAGACTTTGCTTCATCGCTGTATTACTAATTAATCGTTAATGGGATGTCATCTTAGTAAAAATATAGCTCTTTCATGGTCAATAGGTGAAGCTGCCATCAGCAAAAATTATGAATCATGTTCTTGCCCGCCTTGTTATTTTGCTCGATGGCAGCGGTTCATAAAAGAAAGGAACTTTGCTGATCGTTATTGAATAGCCTTCTCAGGGCTCAGGCTTCGAAATTGAGATTTAAGCTGTGTAAACCAAGTTGTATCTGGCCGGTTCGTCGGATCGTGAAATGTATGGAATGACCAACACCTCGATTCCCAAGCATCTGAGTAACAAAATGTGCCGCTGATTATTGCCCCGCGTTGATCATAGACAGTCAATCCAGGGTGGTAGGCATATAATTTCCATTTCCCAGTAAATGGATAAGGACGCCAATAAAGTTCACCTTGAATTGTCATTTTCATACAACTTGTAGGCTCGCTTTCACTGCCAGCTTCTGAGTAAAGACAGTTACCACCTAAATCGCTTCGATCAATGGTGCAATTCCAGGCAGTCCAGGTGTCAGGTATGCCATAATGGACGTCTTCCACACAGTCCCCATACCACAACGATTTGTCAATTGGCTGAGGGCTATCAAGACTCCCCCCAGGAATCCAGTTTCCTACTCCAAAATTTGCTGGCTGCGGACCGTCAGGATCTCCTACAAATATCCACTCGGAATAGGTGTAATCTTTTGAGGCTTTATTCAAGCTATGTGGCTGGACTAAACATCTCGATGGCTCCGGAGCCGTGGGACTGGACTCCCGGTTCGAACACGCGTCCAATATCAGCATGCTCATACACATGACCAGCAGAAAAAGGATAATTTTTTTCATAGCGCACCTCCAATCAAAAGATTTCGCTGATCTGAAATTGATTTTATTTCGCGAAAAAATAGATGACCAGCAGGAGGGGGGCGGGCTTCTTCATAAACCAGGATGGAAAATGGCATTGAACAGGGGTCGAACGCCGATTGCCAGTGGGGATTGAAAAGAATGCCATCAGTTAGATAAGAATGTTTTCCAGATCGAATAGCAGAGGGACAATCATAGAAGTCGGCTGCGCCCCGTAAACTGCGTCCTTTTGAATGGTTGCAAATCATTGCTAATCCCTTTTATCGCTGGGTTATCAGTCATCTGCATTTTCAAAATCCGCAGCAGCCATAATTTTCAGCACAGCAATAAATAAGCGAAGCAGACGGACGGCAGAGAAGGAACAATCAGAACCGAATATCAATAGCGGATTTTTTCATAGATAATGTAAAAAAAAATCCCAAAAAATCAAGAAAAAATTTTTAATGATTAAAGAACATCTTTTCGGCGAATATCTCCTGGAAGTCCTGTCGACCAGCCAGCTCAATATATTTTGTGGTTTTGATAATCGTTTCCGCCTCGGTTCGAGCGCGCTGAGAAAGCAAAAATTTCTTTGCGCCGAGCGAGGCAGCATTACCGACAAAATGAATTTTGTCAGGTGAAATTGCAGGGAGCAAACCGATCTTGAGCGCATTGTATTTGTTCAAGTAGCTCCCAAAAGCGCCAGCAATCAGCACTTGCTCAATCTGATCCAACCCTATGCCTAACTCCTTGATCAAGATTTCGATTCCAGCAGCCATTGCGCCTTTTGCCAGTTGCAGTTCACGAATATCCTGTTGCTTGATTTTAATCATCTGGCGGACACCATCTTGCCCATTGACCAGTGCAAAATCGTAATTTTTGTCATTCGGGAGGATGCGCTTTTTCAGCCACTCGGGCCCGTGGAACTGCTCTGGTGCAATAATTCGCCCAGTTTCATCCACGATGCCGGCAGATCGCAGTTCTGCCACCACATCGACCAGACCAGTGCCGCATACGCCTCGAGGATCGACATTCCCAATGACATGATAGAACACCCCTGCCTCATCGATCACATATTTATCGATAGCGCCATCCACTGCTCGCATCCCACAACTGATCTGTCCCCCTTCGAAAGCTGGGCCAGCAGCAGTGGAACAGCAGATCAATTGTTCCTTTGAGCCCAGCACTATCTCCCCATTGGTTCCGATATCGATACCCAAAGTGATTTTATCTTGCTTATTCAGTTGGCAGGCCAAGATAAAACCAGTGATATCGCCGCCCACATAACCTGAGATGTTCGGGAGCGTAACCACCCAGCCGCGCGGCAGAATGGCAACGCCCAGTTCCTCGGCTCGAAATTTTTGGCTATTACGATAAGCAGGGGTATAAGGGGCCTCTGCGATAAATTGTGGATTGACACCCAGAAACAGATGGTTCATAATCGTATTGCCTGCGAGGCTGAGCTCATAAATATCACGATACTTTTTGCCAGATTTTTTGCACAACTCATCGATGATCTGGTTAATTGCTTCAATCACCAGGGTCTGCAATTTTCCCAATCCGCCCGGCTCAGAAATCGAAAAATTGACACGGGAAATGACGTCTGCACCATAAATCGATTGGGGATTGGTACGCGATGCCACGGCCAGCACATCCCCAGTCAGCATGTCCACCAATGAACCAACAATAGTGGTCGTCCCCAAATCCACCGCAACACCGAATAACCGCTGGCTTGTATCACCCGCTTCGATATTGATGATCTGATTGCCGTCAATAGCAACAGTGACCTTAAAGTCGTTCTTTCGCAAAAAGCTCGACAGGCTCTGCAACAACACCAATGGCATATTCAGCGGCGCGGTAGGCTGAATATGGCTGATAATATTGCTCAAATCGTCCGTGAGATGCTCCAGGTCGGGTTTGGGCAGTTCGAGGTAATATTTTTTCAGATGATGGTCAACCTCGAGCTGCTCCGCCAGGTCATAGGTTAAAAATCTCGTTGTCTTCAGATCCTCTTCCCGAATAACCTCCACAATTAAATCATTTTCGACAACGATTTGACAGGCCAGATGAATGCCTTGCGTTCGCTCCTCTGGCGTGAGCGCCACCTCCTCCTGGGCAGTAAAAGGTAATGCCGGCTGCACGAGCTTGATCTTACACTTCCCACATTTGCCACGGCTGCCGCAGAAATTGGGGATTAAAATATCCGCTTGCTGCGCTGCTTCTAAGAGGCTTGTGCCCATCGGCACTGACACTTTTTTATTTTTGGGAAGAAAAGCTATATTCGAATGGATATCGATCAATGAATTACCTCGCATTATTGCAATCAAAAATTAATCTGGCACAACGCGAACAACCCAGCCGATTATCGCCTGATACGCTGCACCAGTACCCCTCTGGCTTCTGGAGGAAACTTTGCATTCTATTCATTCAGCTCATCAGAAATAACAGTTCTATGCTATTGACCAGCGCACTTTGCACATTTATGAAAGAATTCGGTCATGCCACGATACTGTTCCATCACTTACAAACTGCAGTTTGACCGCGCTGGGAAATTGCTTTCTTATCTGCGGGCAAAGGTCGAAGCGGAACTTTTTGGCCGGTCAATGATATCGGCCTGAGCCATCGAAGCCAAGCAAATTGAATCGGTCACAATAGCGGATGCAAGACCAAATCAATGCATTGCCCGTTCCAGATCACTTTTCTTTTCTAATTACTCAGAGCAATTTATAGGTTCGAAAAATGTTGAGGAATGTCTTTACCTGCTCCAGAAATTCCTCATCATCGAAATCGTATTTTTCTGATAGCTCGGAGGCAATCTTTGCCACGGTCTTTTTTCCATTGAGACTTTTTAGAATTTCAGCTCCAATTTGATTGGTCCGAATGGATAATTTTAAAGAATCATTTTGAAGCTGAATTCTACCGGCTTCGATAGATTTTGAAGGGATTTCCTCCGGCAACTTTAGTTTTTCGTTGGCCAGCGTAAAGAAATCCGTAGATCCATTCCTCATGGCTTTATAAGGAGGCTCGGCCTCAATGCTGCAAGTGATTGGTCCAATCTTCATGAAAGACTTACTCATATCAATCCTTCCTCATACACTTCAAAAATCCTCGGACACCAGCGACTGGCTGACCCGACTATTTTTCATGGTTCTCCCCCTTGCAATGGATCATTGAGAGCAAAGGGAAAGAAGGACTGGCAGCCAAAAGCGTGAGCGAGAATAATTAGCAGGCTCATGGGGCATCGACCATAGCTTGCTGAAACAAAGCCGGTTCGATCACCGGCAAATCAAAAAAATCTTGCCATCATGATTTTAGGTTCATGATTGACATCGAATTCTAAGTTATCTTACGGCTCCCTGGTTTTACTATGGGAATTCCCTTTTTGCAGAGCGGGCATTGATCAGCGGCGTAAGTCACGACATCCATCGTCACCACTGCAAATTTAGGGACGTCGAATTGCACTCGCTGCTGGCTCCGATCTACCAAAAAGCCTGCCCCCACCAGCTTTGCGCCAGCATTCTTCGCCAATTCGATGATCTCTTTGATCGAGCCGCCCGTCGTCACGACGTCCTCTACAGCCAGCACCCGCTCGCCTGGCTTAATTTCAAAGCCACGGCGCAGGGTCATTTTTCCCTCCTCTCGCTCGGCAAAAATGGCACGAGCGTGAATCAGTCGAGCCACCTCCTGCGCCACTACAATCCCACCCAGCGCTGGCCCGATCACCACATCCACCTTCTCGGTCATGAAATTGTAAGCGATCTCCCAGCATAATTTCTGGGCATGCTGGGGATATTGCAGCACTTTGGCGCACTGGAAGTATTGGGGACTGTGCAAGCCCGATGTCAACAGAAAATGTCCCTCCAGCAATGCCCCCGTTTCTTTGAACAAATTGAGAACCTCGTCTTGATTCAATGCCATCTCCTAATGTCCTTAAATGATCCTGATGATCTCATCTTTCATCTGTTTCGCCGCCTGGCCTGCTGCCGCTGCAAAATCATCGCCAGCGGAGCTGTAAATAATCGAGCGACTGAAATTAAAAATAGCCCCCAGCCCATTTTCATTAACAGCATATCGAACCGCCAGCTCAAAATCACCACCCTGGGCGCCCAACCCTGGCACCAGAAACGGCAGCTCGGGCGTCAAGCTGCGGATCCGCCTCATCTCTTCGGGATAGGTCGCTCCCACCACCAGACCGCAATTTCCTCTTACATTCCATTGGTGCACCCGCCTGGCCACCACTTCAAACAGGGCCTCTTGGCCATTGCTGAATTTCTGAAAATCCGTCGCCCCTGGATTGGTCGTATGGCACAGGATAAACGCCCCTTTTCGTTCATCTTCCAAGAACGGCGCAACTGCGTCGTAGCCGAGATAGGGATTGACGGTTATCGCATCGAAATTCAACTCTTGAAAAAACGCTCGTGCGTACATCTTCGAGGTGTTGCCGATATCACCTCGCTTGGCATCGGCGATTTTGATGACGTCGTCTGGCAAATAGGCCACTACTTTGGCCATGGCCTCCCACCCGCTGACACCATACGCCTCAAAAAAGGCGGTGTTAATTTTATAGGCAGCAGCAAAAGGCAGCGTGGCATCGATAATGGCCTGGCAGAAATAGACCAGCGGCTCGTGTTTCTTTAAAATGAATTGGGGAATCTTAGCCAAATCTACGTCCAGCCCGACACAGACCAGACTGTTTTTAGTCGAGCAGATTTGGTTCAGCCGTTCATTGAAAGTCATCCAGCGTTCCAACCCTCCAATTAAAAAACGGTCAAAAATAAAATAAATAAAGTTAAGAGTCAATAGAAAACTTAAAAATTTTGCCAGTATTTTTTCCGCCCTAGCTTTAGGAAAAAAGATTCTCTAAGGTTGCCTGCTCGTATTGGCCCAAATCGCTGGGAATGGCCGCTAATGGTCCTGCGCTTTCATTTACGAATATGCTTTTTGAAGATTTCATTGGCCTTCAAATTTTTGGTTGATTCATTCGTTTAGAATCGCTATATTGGATCTGAATCCGAGACAAACTTATTGACCGCAAATTAGATGATGCAGAGACCCACTCAAAATTTTCATGAACTCCCAACTTCATTGGCTCGGCTGTTTCAAGAATATGATTTCGAGACCATGGATGTCAATTTGCATGCCAATGTCATCATGGAACGGGTGCTCGAATACGGCACCTGGGACGAACTGCACTGGTTATTTCATCATTCTGGTCTCACCCCGATCATCGAATATCTTCAGCAATATGGCCACCGCAGGCTTTCGAAACTGGCTTTTAACTATTGGCGCAAGCTGCTCCAAATTGAAAATTATCGTGAAGCGCCTTTTGCAGAGATACGGGATGATATATGGAGGTTTTAGTTATGCAGATTAATTGGGAAGGGCTGACACTGTAGGAAACGTAGCTTTTTAGTTGGTGAATCAGTCGTTATTTGTTTCTGATTTTATCTAGCGGAAGCAATAGGTATTCTCCTGCAAATTTGCCATTGCCTTTCCACTAGTTTGGATTTTTTTAATGAATCCGTAGAAGCTTAATTGGAAAAATTGTGGGGCGGAGAATAGGACTCGAACTTTATCTTTTAATAAAATAGTGGCTGTTTTATTTTCTTATGGGTTCCATAATCGATTAATTTTCTCAGTACTTCCCCATTGCCAATATTCGATATGAGTTGTGCTAACCTTTGCAATTTTTCCCATACGGATAGCTATTGTTTTAAATTCGGCAAGCTTTAAAAGCTGACGAAGCAAGCTTGGGATTTGAGCCTGTTGATGATCTTGCAGGGCAAAATATAAAATGCAATAATTGGGATCTAATAAATCTCTATTCCAAAAACCATCATCGATAGTCACAAATGTAGAATTCTTCAACTCTCTTAAAAGCGATGGGATTCGATCATCTTTGATGACTTCCCAGGGCGCAGCTCTTCTAATTTCTGGACAGTTATCCATTTCAGTAAAGGAATTAATACCCGATCCCGATTAAGTTGTTCGTCCAGTATGATTTGACTCATATCAAACAGCTATTTTTTCACCAGGGAAATTATCTGCAATAAGCTGTGAAGCAAAATGAATCGCCTCTACCACATATTCTCGCTTTAATTGTGGCCAATTTCTAAGAATATCATCAATCGAATCACCCATTGCCAAAAACGTCAACACCGTACTGACAGGGACTCGGGTGCCT